>Ga0316197_10000004_pt1 | contig 468613 bp, 388 predicted proteins | sample OudBiesiAoxic_MG_FD_204939 | JGI IMG/M metagenome (GOLD analysis project Ga0316197, IMG submission 204939) | Coastal sediment microbial communities from Oude Bieten Haven, Netherlands - site A oxic | ecosystem: Environmental > Aquatic > Marine > Coastal > Sediment | place: Netherlands...
GTAAAACAGTCGCGGGATGGAGCAGTTTGGTAGCTCGTCGGGCTCATAACCCGAAGGTCGTTGGTTCAAATCCGGCTCCCGCAACCAATTCTTTTATAGCAGAATCAAAACAGTTATTAGTAGTAAAACAGTCGCGGGATGGAGCAGTTTGGTAGCTCGTCGGGCTCATAACCCGAAGGTCGTTGGTTCAAATCCGGCTCCCGCAACCAATTCTTTTATAGCAGAATCAAAACAGTTATTAGTAGTAAATCAGTCGCGGGATGGAGCAGTTTGGTAGCTCGTCGGGCTCATAACCCGAAGGTCGTTGGTTCAAATCCAGCTCCCGCAACCAATTCTTTTATAGCAGAATTAAAACAGTTATTAGTAGTAAATCAGTCGCGGGATGGAGCAGTATGGTAGCTCGTCGGGCTCATAACCCGAAGGTCGTTGGTTCAAATCCGGCTCCCGCAACCAATACAACCGTAGCTCAGTTGGTTAGAGCACTACCTTGACATGGTAGGGGTCGGTGGTTCGAATCCACTCGGTTGTACCATTTCTTTTATAACGGAATTAAAACGTTATAGTTTAAGCGTTATACGGACGCGGGATAGAGCAGTATAAAAGCTACTCGGACTCAACTCTTTATAAGGATAAGGCGAAGGTCGTTACTCTGCTTTTGTAATAGTAATCCAGCTCTCGCAGCCAATTCTTTTATTGAAGAATCAAAACATCAGTTATAATGTCGCGGGATGGAGCAGTTTGGTAGCTCGTCGGGCTCATAACCCGAAGGTCGTTGGTTCAAATCCAGCTCCCGCAACCAATACAACCGTAGCTCAGTTGGTTAGAGCACTACCTTGACATGGTAGGGGTCGGTGGTTCGAATCCACTCGGTTGTACCATTTCTTTTATAACGGAATTAAAACGTTATAGTTTAAGCGTTATACGGACGCGGGATAGAGCAGTATAAAAGCTACTCGGACTCAACTCTTTATAAGGATAAGGCGAAGGTCGTTACTCTGCTTTTGTAATAGTAATCCAGCTCTCGCAGCCAATTCTTTTATTGAAGAATCAAAACATCAGTTATAATGTCGCGGGATGGAGCAGTTTGGTAGCTCGTCGGGCTCATAACCCGAAGGTCGTTGGTTCAAATCCAGCTCCCGCAACCAATACAACCGTAGCTCAGTTGGTTAGAGCACTACCTTGACATGGTAGGGGTCGGTGGTTCGAATCCACTCGGTTGTACCATTTCTTCTATATAAATAGTTGAGATATCAGGCCAGTGAAAGCTGGTTTTTTTATGTCTGAATTTTATCAAAATAGTAATGAAGAGTAACCTCTACAGGCGTAGTAAAGCACTACCACCTTTAATAACGGCGGCGGTAGGGGTCGGTGATTCGAATCCATTCGGTTGTACCATTTCTTCTATATAAATAGTTGAGATATCAGGCCAGCGAAAGCTGGTTTTTTTATGTCTGAAATCCAGCTAACTCCAGCAAGTCTCATGTCATCGTGGCTGACTTGCTATTAAGTGTAACTAGCGATTAATAGATCTGCTCATCGCCAGAGTCTATGAATAGCTCAATTTTATGACGCTGCTCGTCGATATGGATCCTGAGATGGATCGGGTTACAACAGATCCGGCAATCGTCATAATAGTCTTGATCACCGCTAGTCCCATCGACATCGATATGTTGATGGTGTCCACAATGAGGACAACTAATCGTTTGGGTGGCATACCTCATCCTAAACCTCCTGCTCAATCTTCGTTCCAGATAAACTTGTATAACAACAAATATTCTGATAACTGAAAGGCATTGAACATGTCTGGCTATCTTGCTGTTAGTTTTCCCTGTGTCGATTGATACTGCTATACAGGTATAGTACTTATGCTTAGTCTGAAACAAGTTTTATTTGTAATTAAGTATAGCCCATGGGGTCTAATACCAATTGCATTAAATAATTAACCAATTCAGAGCCCCTCAGGATTTTCAATTCAAGGCGCATTGATGAGGAAATGCTGCTCTTGGTAGTAGAACTTGGCCTTTTAAGTCAATGCAAAGCAGAAGTGGGAAGCCTGAGGGACTCACGTAGTGCGACTGATGTTTAAAGCAAAGGGTAAAGCTCTTTATGCTGCACTGGATGCTTTCGATATACGACTAAATGGATTTAGGAGGTAGAGCAACGCAGGAGCTTGTTGCCGAGAATAACTATTAGCTTCAATCATCTTATAGCCAAATGGATGTGGCGTATGTCTATATTGCAGGAGCAAATATAGCCCTTGCCTAAAGAGCTTTGAATTCTCGCTGAATGGTCAGGTACTTAATGCAATTGGTATAAAGCTTGACTCATCAAGCTGAATTTTTAACTGCCGTACCTAAGGGATATACCATAATCTGATGCTGAAGATTCAAAGTGGCTATCAAATTTCAGCATATTAAATTAATCCATATATTCAATGGTATAGAGGGTGCTGTGTGATAGGTGGGCATGATGCTGTGAGTTTTTTTGAGTGAAAAATTGACTCTCTCTGATTAACAAGTCCCGTTATGCTGTCATGAAATCTGGCACTATGCAGCGCAAATAAAATGAAAGAGTGAAGGGGATTAGCGTCCGGACAGTTACAGTTGATATAAAACAGCATTAATCGATTTCGGATCTCTCCCATTTGAAAGCGGAGCTGATTGCCCGTCATCACCTGCAACAATTTAAGCTGCTTATTTACTAGGTTGATCACTCAGATACAGAATTTGAGCAGGTGTTGAACCATCAATAGTTATGTGAAATGGCAATCTCATCCAGCGGACTCATACTCGTCTCTGGATTCATTTCAGCGTTGAATATCTGCGCCAATTGATTTTGTAACTCTCGATCTATCTCCTTGGTTAATGAACTGATTGAATAACTAAAGTTTCCATCTACGATCTTGTGCTCTACTAAGGCAATATTGCGTTTTGAATTGAATGTACTCATTAAGTCATTGGTGGTGTTTTGTACTGCAATTGGTGTCGGGTTAAGTAGAGCACCAGTCAAAATCAGTAAATTAATCATCATATCTCTCCTCTGTTTAAAGATGCGATTACACTAAAATATGCAGGTGAAAGATTGATGACATTAACGTTTTAATATAATGACATTAAATTTATGACCCTAAACTCATATTGGGTGACTGAATCTAGCTGTTTTGCTTGCGTAATAAGGGGGAAATCTCTTAGAATTACGCTCTTGTGCCTAAGGTGATTAAGACTCTTGTAATGGCTTATCCCATTGGTGCTTTTCTTTTTATTATTTAATTAGCAAGTGGCCCTACGTGGGGGTCACCACTGGATAAGGAAATTTCATGCCTGTTATTACACTTCCTGATGGAAGCAAACGTGAGTTTGCCAACCCTGTTTCTACTTTAGATGTTGCCGCCGATATCGGTCCCGGTCTTGCAAAAGCATGTATCGCCGGTCGAGTTAATGGTGAGCTTAAAGACGCTTGCGATATCATCGACACAGATTCAGAGCTTTCTATCATCACAGCCAAAGACGAAGAGGGTGTAGAGATCCTTCGTCACTCTTGTGCTCACTTACTCGGTCATGCTTTCAAGCAATTATGGCCAGAAGCTAAGATGGCTATTGGTCCGGTTATTGATAATGGTTTTTACTATGATATCGATCTTGACCACAAGCTAACTCAGGAAGATATTGATGCGCTGCAGAAGCGTATGACCCAACTTGCAAAGACAAACTACAAGGTTGAAAAGCGTGTAGGTAGTTGGCAAGTGGCCCGCGATACATTTGAAGCTCGCGGCGAAACATACAAGATGGAAATCTTGGATGAAAACATCAGTAAAGATGACCAGCCAGCGTTATATCATCATGAAGAGTATGTTGATATGTGCCGTGGCCCTCATGTTCCAAACATGAAGTTTTGTCAAAACTTTAAACTGATGAGTGTGGCTGGAGCATACTGGCGTGGTAACTCTGATAATAAGATGTTGCAACGTGTATATGGTACCGCCTGGGCAGATAAAAAAGCACTTAAAGTCCACCTTAATCGTCTGGAAGAAGCGGCTAAGCGCGACCATCGTAAGATTGGTAAGCAGCTGGACCTATACCATATGCAGGAAGAAGCACCTGGTATGGTGTTCTGGCATAACGATGGTTGGAGTCTGTTCCTTGAGCTTGAAAAGTTTATTCGTCAAAAGCTTGGCCAATATACTTATCAGGAAGTAAAAGGTCCATTAATGATGGATCGCGTACTCTGGGAGCGTTCTGGTCATTGGGATAAGTACTCTGAAGCCATGTTCACGACGAATTCTGAAAATCGTGAATACGCCGTTAAGCCGATGAACTGTCCGGGTCATGTACAGATCTTTAACCAAGGTCTTAAATCTTACCGTGATCTACCATTGCGTATGGCCGAGTTTGGCTGTTGTCATCGTAATGAGCCATCAGGCTCACTACACGGTTTGATGCGCGTTCGTGGTTTTACCCAAGATGACGCCCATGTTTTCTGTACCGAAGATCAAGTACAGCAGGAAGTCAGTGCCTGTATCAAGATGGTATATGACACCTACGAGACATTTGGCTTCAAAGATATCGTAGTTAAATTATCGACACGACCTGAAAAGCGTATCGGTGATGACGATATGTGGGATAGAGCAGAAGAAGCTCTTAAACAAGCGCTTACAGCTAATGATATCGCATTTGAGATCTTACCTGGCGAAGGGGCTTTCTACGGTCCTAAAATTGAATTTACGCTGCATGATTGTCTGGATCGTGCTTGGCAGTGTGGTACGGTTCAGCTTGATTACGCTTTACCGGGTCGTCTTGGTGCAACTTATGTTGCCGAAGATAACAGCCGTCAAACGCCAGTTATGATCCACCGTGCAATTTTAGGCTCATTAGAGCGCTTCCTGGGTATTCTTATTGAAGAGTATGCGGGGAAATTCCCTACTTGGTTAGCTCCAATGCAAGTCGTGGTGATGAATATCACCGATAAACAGTCCGATTATGTCGATGAAGTGGTAAATATCTTCAAAGAAAATGGAATTCGTGCATCTAAAGACTTGAGGAATGAGAAGATAGGCTTTAAAATACGCGAGCACACCTTAAGGCGTGTTCCTTATTTATTGGTCGTCGGTGATCAAGAAATGGATAATAAGGAAGTTGCGGTGCGAACCAGAGATGGTGTTGACTTAGGCAAGATGCGAATCGAAGATTTCGCCGCTAAGCTCAATGAACAAATTTCGCTCCGTAGTCTCAATTTGTTGGAGGATTAGGTCATAAAGATCAAGAAAACAGCAGGGCGCCAGGCGGCCCCGAATAGAATTAACGAACTCATCACTGGCGTTTCAGAAGTACGTCTGAACGGTTTAGAAGGTGAGGCTCTTGGGGTTTTAACCATTAGGGAAGCACAAGAGTTAGCTGATGAGGCCGGTGTAGATCTGGTTGAAATTAGCCCTAACGCTGAGCCGCCTGTATGTCGTATAATGGACTACGGAAAGTTCCTTTTTGATAAAGCGAAAGCTCAAAAAGAACAAAAAAAGAAGCAGAAACAGATACAGGTGAAGGAAGTTAAATTCCGTCCCGGTACTGATGAAAACGATTATCAGGTAAAACTACGCAACCTGAATCGCTTTCTAGATGACGGTGACAAAGCGAAAGTAACGCTGCGTTTTCGTGGTCGCGAAATGGCTCACCAAAGTCTTGGTATGAATCTTTTGAATCGTATTAAAGACGACTTGGCTGAGATAGCAGTAGTTGAGTCTTTCCCGAAAATGGAAGGTCGTCAAGCTGTGATGGTCCTCGCGCCGAAAAAGAAATAGTAAGGCAACAATAAAAGTAGCAGGGGTCTGTTAAGGTCTCTGCTCGCCTTGCGTTTTATTAATATCCCAATGCGGAGTTTTAGCAATGCCTAAAATGAAAACAGACAAGGGTGTAGCGAAGCGTTTTAAGAAAACCGCCAATGGTTTCAAACGTAAGCAAGCCCATTTACGTCACATTTTGACCAAGAAGAGCACTAAGCGTAAACGTCACTTACGTGCTAAATGTTTAGTATCTAAAGCTGACATGCCTGCAATTGCACGTCAACTACCATACGCTTAATTAAAGGAGCAATGAACAATGCCTAGAGTTAAGCGTGGTGTAACCGCTCGTGCTCGTCACAAGAAAGTACTTAAATTAGCCAAAGGTTATTACGGAGCTCGCTCACGTACTTACCGCGTTGCAGTTCAAGCTGTAACTAAAGCTGGTCAATATGCTTACCGTGACCGTCGTCAGAAGAAACGTCAATTCCGTCAACTATGGATTGCACGTATCAATGCGGCAGCTCGTCAAAATGGTCTGTCTTACAGTCGTTTCATTAATGGTTTGAAAAAAGCCTCTATTGAAATCGATCGTAAGATCCTGGCTGACATCGCTGTTTTTGATAAAGTTGTATTTACAACTTTAGTTGAGAAAGCAAAAGAAGCATTAGCTAAGTAAGTAATTAGTTAGTACATCTATTAAAAAGGGACCTTCGGGTCCCTTTTTTGTGTCTGGAACACTTATGTATATTTGCCAAGGATGGTACAAAATAGACCTTGTGTCTGAAGTTCGTAAGCATCGGTTGAAGCAATATTCAGGCAAAAAAATAGTAGGCTTATAGCCTACTATTTTTCAGTAATACAAAATGACTTACTTAGAATCTAAGTAACGCTCAGCATCGAGTGCAGCCATACAACCTGTACCTGCAGAAGTGATGGCCTGGCGATAATGCTGGTCCATAACATCACCTGCGGCAAACACGCCTTCTATACTTGCCTGAGTCGCATTACCATCGAGGCCACTTTGCACCTTGATATAACCATTGTTCATCTCTAATTGGCCTTCAAACATCTGAGTGTTTGGCTTATGACCGATGGCAACGAAAACACCCATAACTTCAAGATCGGTAATAGAACCGTCTTTAGTGCTCTTCATCTTAAGCCCAGTAACACCCATCTGATCACCGACAACTTCATCTAGTGTGTTGTCTAAGTGAAGAGTAATATTGCCGTTCTGGACCTTATCCATAAGACGCTTGGTTAAGATCTTCTCGCTGCGGAATGCATCACGGCGATGAATCAGGTGTACTTCAGATGCGATGTTGCTGAGGTATAGTGCTTCTTCGACGGCAGTGTTACCGCCACCAATTACAGCAACTTTTTGGTTACGATAGAAGAAACCATCACAAGTTGCACAGGCTGACACGCCTTTGCCTTTGAATGCTTCTTCAGACTCAAGGCCAAGATACATGGCTGAGGCACCCGTTGAAATAATGAGTGCATCACAGGTAAAGTCACCGTTGTCGCCTTTCAGTTTGAAAGGGCGAACGGTAAGGTCAACTTCATTAATATGATCGAAAATGATTTCAGTCTCGAACTTCTCAGCATGTTTCTGCATGCGTTCCATCAATGCCGGACCGGTTAAGTCGTCAGCATCTCCAGGCCAGTTCTCAACTTCGGTAGTGGTAGTTAACTGACCACCCTGTTGTAAACCTGTCACTAATACAGGTTTCAGGTTTGCGCGAGCGGCATAAACTGCGGCTGTATAGCCTGCAGGGCCTGACCCTAATATTAGTAGTTCACAGTGTCTAGCTTGACTCATTCTTATCTCCGTACCTTTAGCGAATTGCAGCGATTGTAGGGAATTTAATGCATCGGGTAAAGGCAATAATTTAGATTGCTCTAATCGAAAAAGGGAGCCTTAGGCTCCCTTTGATTGTCTTAACTAAAACTTGAATTAGTTCTTGTATTAGTTAAGTAAGATTGCTGGGTCAACAAATTCCATGTTCAGTGCTTCTGCAACTTCACTGCAGGTGATCTTACCATGCATGACGTTAAGACCATTTAGAAGATGTTTGTCTTGCAACAGTGCTTTTCTATAACCAAGCTCGGCAAGCTTAATGATATAAGGCAAAGTGGCGTTGTTTAGCGCAAATGTTGATGTACGCGCTACGGCACCCGGCATATTAGCGACACAATAGTGAACCACGTCATCTACGATGTAGGTAGGGTCTTGGTGAGTGGTAGCATGAGAAGTCTCGATACAACCACCTTGGTCGATTGCAACGTCAACGATTGCAGAACCAGGCTTCATACGTTTGATGTGGTCTTTAGTGACGAGCTTAGGGGCTGCAGCGCCAGGAACCAGTACGCCACCGATAACTAGATCGGCTTCAAGAACATGCTTTTCAATAGCGTCAGCCGTTGAGTAGATTGCTTTTACTCTATTATCGAATTGAACATTCAGACGTCTTAGTGTATCGATATTACGGTCAAGAATAACGACGTCTGCACCAAGGCCTACAGCCATCTGCGCAGCGTTAGTTCCTACCATACCACCGCCTATGATCACGACTTTCGCAGGCTCAACACCCGGAACGCCGCCGAGTAACATACCGCGGCCACCCATGTTTTTCTCAAGTGCCATGGCACCTGCTTGAATAGACATTCTGCCGGCAACTTCAGACATAGGCGCAAGAAGGGGGAGGGCGCCACGGTCATCGGTCACAGTTTCGTAAGCGATACAAACTGATCCACTTTTGACTAAATCTTCAGTTTGAGGAAGATCTGGAGCCAAGTGCAAATAGGTAAACAGTAGTTGATCTTCGCGTAACATTGCACGCTCAACTGCCTGTGGTTCTTTCACTTTTACAATCATTTCCGCTTTAGCAAATACTTCTGCAGCGGTAGCTAAAATTGATGCGCCAACATCGATATAGTCTTGATCTGTAAAACCAATCCCAGTACCTGCGTTTGCTTCAATAAAGACCGTATGACCTTTATTAGTCAATTCACGTACACTTGAAGGGACCATTCCAACACGATACTCGTGGTTTTTGATTTCTTTAGGTACACCAATTATCATCTTCGAGCCTCAAATTGCATAAAAACCCATTTTTTATGGGTGTAATTGTTATTTTGTCGTGTCCTGAACGTGCTTGTCTCAGGGAAATCTAGTATAGTATCAGTTCGGCAGTTTATGCTGCTGAAGTTTTGACATACGTAGTGATAAATGTTGTTTTAGTGATAAAGCAAGGTTAAATATATGGTTAATAATAAAAAGAGTCCTATAAAAGACTTAGATCGGATAGATCGAAACATACTTAATGAGTTACAAACTGACGGTCGCATTTCCAATGTTGAGCTTTCAAAACGTGTAGGATTAAGTCCTACCCCTTGCTTAGAAAGAGTTAAAAGACTTGAAAAACAAGGGTATATTAATGGATATACGGCATTAGTTAATCCCCATTTCTTGGGTGCATCCTTGCTTGTATTTGTTGAAATTACGCTTAATCGTGATAGTTCGGAAGTGTTTGACAAGTTTAATCGTGCGGTTCAATTACTCGATGATATTCAAGAATGTCATTTAGTATCCGGCGATTTTGACTATCTGTTGAAAACGCGCGTATCAGACATGTCTGCGTACCGCCGCTTATTAGGTGAGACTTTACTTAGACTGCCTTCTGTTTCTGACACACGTACATACGTTGTGATGGAAGAGGTAAAGCAGACGAGTAAAGTTGCAATAAATGTTACCGCAGAATCTTAATTTCTAAGTCTGTAATACCAAAAAGGAGCCAACTATGGCTCCTTTTTTTATCTTGTTTATAAATTCATCATTTACATTAAATAAACCCTAGATAATCTGATTGTGCAGGTTAAATCGCTGCAAAAGGGCGTAATTTTTGATATCTTAGAACGACCTGTCTTATTCTTTTTCGTGGGTTTTCATTTGGCTAAGGGAAATAGTATTAAAACGCTAAGCGGAGTGCAGCGTCTTCTTGAGGGGGGCCTCATTTTTTGTTGCATGCTAGCAACTTATGTTCTTCTTGCCCTCAGTAGTTTTCACTCTTCCGATCCTGGGTGGAGTCAATCTCATTTCGAAGGTGAAATTCAAAATGTTACCGGTGCGGTAGGTGCATGGACAGCGGATGTGTTGTTCTACTTCTATGGTTACACCGCTTATCTCATTCCGATCATTATGGCGTTGACGGGCTGGTTGCTGTTTAAGCGCACCCATAAGTTACTCGAAATTGATTATTTTTCAGTAGGCTTAAGGCTCATTGGGTTCCTGCTTATTGTTTTTAGTTTAGCCGCCCTTGCCAGCATGAATGCCAATGATATCTATGAGTTTTCCGCCGGAGGTGTCGCCGGGGACGTGATCCGTGATGCCATGTTGCCCTATTTTAATAAACTAGGTACCACGCTACTGCTACTTTGTTTCGTTGGTGCAGGCTTTACCCTGCTTACCGGGATTAGTTGGTTAACGATTGTCGATCTAACCGGCTTTTCGGCTATCTGGATATTTAATTCTCTACGTACGTTACCCGAACGCTTTAAACGAGACTCTGCAGAAACCGAAGATACGCAAGGTTTCATGTCTGTCTTCGATAAGTTCAAAGAGAAACGCAATCAAACGGAAGATGATTTTGAAGATGAAGAGCACGACTCTCAGCGTTTAGAAACGCACTTGAATAAATTTGAAGAGATAAATCATGATGAACATCTGAATGTAAACAGTCGTATCGAGCCACAGCTCGACACAGATGAAGGTCAGTTCGACGACCATGAGTTAAACATCGATACCGATATGCCGGTTCCGCTTTCTGAATATGATGAAATCGACTTTGACAATCAGGCTTCGGTCGGCGCTGTAAGCCCTGCAAAGCCTAAGGTTGTCGAGTCCGCTAAAATCGTTGATGGTATCGTCGTTTTACCCGGGCAAACACTCGAGCAGGCAAAGAAACCAGTTACTCCGCTGCCAAGTATCTCTCTGTTAGATGTACCAAATAGAACGGCTAATCCTATCAGCCGTGAAGAGTTGGAGCAGGTTGGGGCACTGGTAGAGGTTAAACTCGCCGATTTTAATATCGTCGCTAAGGTTGTTGGGGTTTTTCCCGGACCCGTAGTTACCCGATTCGAGCTTGAGTTGGCGCCAGGCGTCAAAGCATCGAAAATTACCAATCTTTCGAAAGATTTAGCACGCTCTTTATTGGCTGAAAGTGTTCGAGTTGTAGAAGTGATCCCTGGCAAGGCCTATGTCGGCATCGAATTACCTAATAAATTCCGTGAAACCGTATTTATGCGAGATGTGTTGGACAGTAAAACATTCGCAGAGAGTAAGTCTCATTTGAGTATGGTTTTAGGGCAGGATATTGCAGGCGAGCCAGTGGTTGTCGATCTTGGCAAAATGCCACATCTACTGGTAGCCGGTACAACGGGTTCGGGTAAGTCAGTGGGTGTGAATGTGATGATCACCAGTTTGCTATACAAATCCGGCCCGGATGATGTTCGATTTATTATGATCGATCCTAAGATGCTCGAGCTCTCTGTTTATGAAGGGATCCCGCACCTTCTTTGTGAAGTCGTTACCGATATGAAAGAAGCGGCAAACTCGCTTCGTTGGTGTGTGGGTGAGATGGAGCGTCGATATAAGCTGATGTCTGCCCTTGGGGTTCGAAACCTTAAAGGTTACAACGCTAAAATCAAAGAGGCGAAGGAATCAGGCCAACCCATCACAGATCCTCTGTGGAAATCTTCAGATAGCATGGAGCCCGAAGCTCCTGAACTGGATAAGCTGCCATCGATTGTGGTCGTGGTGGATGAGTTTGCCGACATGATGATGATTGTCGGCAAAAAAGTTGAAGAGCTCATTGCGCGAATCGCTCAAAAGGCACGTGCCGCAGGCATTCACTTGATACTCGCGACACAAAGACCGTCTGTCGATGTGATCACGGGCCTGATTAAGGCTAATATTCCAACCAGAATGGCGTTCCAGGTATCGAGTCGTATCGACTCACGGACTATCTTAGACCAGCAAGGTGCCGAAACCCTGTTGGGTATGGGTGATATGCTATATCTGCCACCAGGGACCAGTATACCCATTCGCGTTCATGGTGCCTTTATCGATGATCATGAAGTTCACGCTGTCGTGGCCGATTGGCATAGTCGAGGTAAACCGCAATATATCGATGAGATCCTGCAGGGCTCGACCGAAGGGGAGCAAGTGCTATTACCCGGGGAAGCCAGTGAAGCCGAAGAGGAGTCCGATGCACTCTATGACGAAGCTGTTGCTTTCGTTACTGAGACTCGCAGAGGCTCAATCTCCAGTGTACAACGTAAGTTTAAAATCGGTTATAACCGGGCCGCTAGGATCATTGAACAGATGGAAGCTCAGGGAGTAGTAAGCTCTCAAGGCCATAACGGTAACCGTGAGGTCCTTGCGCCGCCACCGCCTAAGACATTTTAGTCTGATAACAACACTGCGACTAAGTATGAATAGATATTAATCTCCTGCCCATGCAGGAGCCATCTTCAATAACGGTATGATATTGGAGATACACAATAGTTTTAAGGAATGACAATGAGAAAGACCCTATCAATACTCGCTATCAGCCTGCCATTATTGGTCTCGGGTTACGCGCAGGCCAGTGAATCTGGACTGTTAAAAGCAAAACTTGCCGAGATATCGACCCTAAAGGCGAATTTTACCCAGACAGTAACGGATATCAATAATAAAGAGATCCAGAAAGGGAGTGGTGTATTTGCACTGGCTTATCCTAACCAATTTTATTGGCACCTAACCGAGCCGGATGAGTCATTAATCGTTGCCGATGGTCGCGATGTTTGGATCTATAACCCATTTGCTGAAGAGGTCTCTGTGATGGATCTCAATCAAGCAATCAATGCATCGCCGATTGCACTTTTAGTTCATCGAGATGAAGAGACCTGGTCAAAATATACAGTAACCAATGAAGAGGGGTGTTTTAGTATCTCTCCCAAGAGTATCGATGCGGGGGTCGAGTCTGTCGATGTCTGTTTCGAGGGAAACACCTTGACCCAGATGGTGATGCAAGATCAACAGGGAAATGTAAGTCAATTTATGTTGTCTGATCAAACAGCCATTACCGGTGACGAGCTTTCCATGTTTAAATTTACCGTTCCGGATGATGTTGATATCGATGATCAACGTCTAAATACCGTCAATTAAGGCTATTTAGTGTCAAGTTTTAGTTTCGATTTTGCGCCTGACTTTAGGCCTTTGGCCGCTCGAATGCGGCCAGAGACCTTGTCTCAGTATATTGGTCAATCCCACCTTTTAGGAGAGGGGAAACCCCTTCGCAAAGCGCTCGAGGCCGGGCGTGCCCACTCTATGATGTTTTGGGGACCACCAGGTACCGGAAAGACTACACTGGCAGAGTTAGTGGCGAATTACGCCAATGCACATGTCGAACGTATTTCGGCAGTGACATCGGGTGTCAAAGAGATCCGCGCTGCTATCGAGCACGCCAAGAATGTTGCCGAGTCCAGAGGACAAAGAACCTTACTCTTTGTCGATGAAGTGCATCGTTTCAATAAGAGTCAGCAAGATGCCTTTCTTCCCTTTATCGAAGATGGAACGGTGATATTTGTTGGGGCGACGACAGAGAATCCCTCCTTCGAGATCAATAACGCCCTATTATCGCGAGCACGTGTTTACCTGATCAAGAAGCTGACTAACGAAGAGATAGTGCACATCGTTAAGCAGGCGCTGACAGACGAAGAACGCGGCCTGGGTAAGCGTAAGCTACAGATCCCTGATAATGTTGCGCTAAAACTCGCCAATGTATCTGAAGGTGATGCGCGTAAGGCACTAAACCTGATTGAATTGATGAGTGATATGCTTGCCGATGGTGGTAGTTTCAATGAAGAGATGATCATAGAAGTGGCTGGTCAACAACTGGCAGGCTTCGATAAAAATGGCGATCAATTTTACGATCTGATCTCCGCGGTACATAAATCCATTCGTGGCTCAGCACCGGACGCTGCCTTGTACTGGTTTTGTCGAATGTTGGAAGGGGGATGCGATCCCCTCTATATCGCACGTCGACTACTGGCCATTGCGTCAGAAGATATCGGCAATGCCGATCCGGTTGCCATGACGGTTGCATTAAACGCGTGGGAATGCTTCCATCGCGTCGGACCATCGGAAGGTGAAAGAGCTATTGCTCAGGCAATCGTTTATCTGGCCAGCGCACCTAAGAGTAACTCTGTCTATACGGCATTTAAAGCCGCGAGACAGTTAGCCCGCGAAACGGGGCAAGAGGCCGTGCCTGAGCATCTACGTAATGCCCCCACTCAGTTGATGCAAGACCTAGGCTACGGTGAAGGCTATCGCTACGCACATGACGAGCTTAACTCCTATGCGAGCGGTGAATGTTACTTCCCCGAAGTTCTGGCCGAATCACGGTTTTATTACCCAACTGAACATGGCTTTGAGAAGCGAATTAAAGCCAAGTTAGAGCATTTAGCTCAACTTGACAGAGACAGTGAGATCAAACGGTATGAATAATATTCTATTTGTCGCGCTGGGAGGTTCGATTGGGGCAGTTTTTCGTTATCTGATCTCAATTTTCATGCTTCAGCTATTTGGCTCTGCATTTCCTTTTGGTACACTGTTAGTCAATGTCATCGGCTCGTTTCTGATGGGTATAATTTATGCCCTAGGTCAAGTCAGCCAAGTGAGTCCTGAAATTAAGGCCATGGTTGGTGTTGGGCTTTTAGGGGCGCTTACTACATTTTCAACTTTTTCCAACGAGACTCTGTTATTGATTCAGAGTGGGGCTTGGTTAAAGGCATTTTTTAATATCGCTCTGAACCTCTGCCTATGTATATTCATGGTCTATTTGGGACAGCAGTTGGTTTTTTCTCGCATTTAACTATTAAGAATATAAAACATGTTAGATCCAAAATTTTTACGTACAGAATTAGAAGCTACGGCCGAGCGCCTGGCAACCCGCGGTTTTATTCTAGATGTTGAGCGTCTAAGTAAGTTAGAGGAAAAGCGTAAGTCGCTGCAAATGGCGACCGAAGAGCTACAAGCTTCCCGTAATGCGATATCTAAATCCATCGGACAAGCCAAAGCCAAAGGTGAAGACGTTGCTCCTATAATGGCTCAAGTGGGCGATCTTGGTTCACAACTCGATGCCAAAAAGCAGGAACTGTCTGAGTTACTCGAAACACTGAATGCTATCGCTATGAGTGTACCTAACTTACCTGATGAATCTGTGCCTGCTGGCATTGATGAGAGTGAAAATGTCGAGGTAAGACGTTGGGGAACGCCTAAAGAATTTAACTTTGAAGTGAAAGACCACGTCGAGCTCGGTGAAACCTTAGGCGGACTAGATTTTAAAGCGGCCGTTAAAATTACCGGTACACGCTTCATTATTATGAAAGGTCAGATTGCCCGTATGAACAGAGCCCTGGCGCAGTTCATGCTGGATCTTCATACGACAGAGCATGGCTACACAGAAGCCTATGTTCCCTTGTTAGTTAATGAGGAGAGCCTACTTGGTACGGGCCAGTTGCCTAAATTTGGTGAAGATCTTTTCCACACTAAGCCTGCCACAGAAGAAGGCCAAGGCCTGAGCCTTATCCCAACGGCTGAAGTCCCGTTAACGAATATCGCTCGCGATACCATCATCGATGAAGCAGATCTGCCGGTTAAATTGACGGCCCATACACCTTGTTTCAGAAGTGAAGCGGGATCTTATGGTCGCGATACCCGTGGTTTGATCCGTCAACATCAGTTTGACAAGGTTGAGTTAGTTCAGTTAGTTAAGCCTGAAGATTCAATGGATGCACTCGATGCATTAACAGGCCATGCTGAAACCGTTCTTCAGAAGTTAGGTCTACCTTACCGCACCGTTGTTCTATGTACCGGTGATATGGGCTTCGGTTCTAGCAAAACCTTCGATATTGAAGTTTGGCTACCAGCTCAAAACACCTATAGAGAGATCTCATCTTGTAGCAACATGCAAGACTTCCAGGCTCGCCGTATGCAAGCCCGTTTTAAGGCTAAGTCTGCCAAGAAACCAGCACTATTACATACATTAAATGGTTCAGGCCTTGCAGTAGGACGTACGCTGGTTGCGGTAATTGAAAACTACCAAAATGAAGATGGTAGCATCACAGTACCTGAAGCATTACGTCCATACATGGGCGGTTTGGAAAAGATCGGTTAAAGCCTTAATAAAATTAGGCATTCATCATTCTTAGATGAGTGCCTAAGCCAGATTAACTCCTGTAACAAGCCGGTTAAAAATAATTGTCTGTAAATTTTTAAGTATATATGGCTAGTAAAAGTAGTTTGTAAAACAGCTAATTCCTTTAGCTGGTTAAAAAGTAAGTAAAATAATAATTAAAATAAAGGATTAAACACAATGGATAAAGGTAGGCGCTACTTTCAGTGGCTTACCTATGTGGCGATCATCTGTGTGTTTGGCGCTGTAATGTTCGCAACATTCGGGAAGGCTGCATTATTGGTTATAAAAAATATAACCTAGAAAAATTAGTGTGTTTGGCGACATCTATGATGATCGCAACATTCGGGAAGGCTGCATTATTGGTTATAAAGAATATAACCTAGAAAAATTAGTGTGTTTGGCGACATCTATGATGATCGCAACATTCGGGAAGGCTGCATTATTGGTTATAAAAAATATAACCTGAGACATTAAAACCCGAAATTTCTTCATAGAAGTTTCGGGTTTTTTATTAGGTCAACTGGTTTTATCTATAACCGCTAGGGCTTTGATTATCGGTAAGCGATAAACGGCTTAGGCTAGAAGTGTATTGGCTAGATACATTTAGCCGGTTTAGGCAAGCCTGCAACCTTAGTCGCTTGTTTAGCCGGTCCAGCAGGGAAGAGGGTATATAGGTACTTAGAGTTACCTTTATCGGCACCTAACTTCTGGCCGATGGCTTTAACCAATACACGTATTGCCGGGCTTGTCTTGTACTCTAAATAGAAGTCCCGCACGAAATGTATCACCTCCCAATGAGCCGGAGTGAGTGTTATCTGCTCCTGCATTGCTATGAGCTCGGCAATCTCTTCGTTCCACTGTGAAACCTGCTTAAGGTAGCCCTGAGGATCGGTTTCTATCTGCTCGCCTTTATATTCAAAACTATTCAACTGCTGTTAACCTCTGGAGCTGCTAGCTCCCTAACTTATTGGACTATTAAAGGGCTGATGTCCAGCCAAAGCTCAAAGATGATAGTACTAGTGTGATAGCAATCATCACCAAGTGATCACCTTGTCATGCTTTAAAGACTCTTGTACGAATGTGTCGTAGTCGATGAGGGTATAACCTTGTAACCGCTGGCTCAAACCTCGAGCTTGGACGTCATCAATGAGTACCATCACTCTGAAGCCTGCTAATCTCGCTCGCCACTCTGGTAATAAGAGACTATTCACGCCATTTCCTGACAATAATATCGAGTCCTGCTTATCCATGTATTTAACGCAACATGCAAGCGCATTGTCTTGTTTTATTGATGTTTGAATATGGTGTAAATTCATCAGAATACCAAGACCTCATCAACCTTCGATAGTTGTTCTGTTATTAATGATGGGGATATCTTATCAACCTCAATGGTGAGATCTGTTAATTCGAGTCCATATTCGACCAAAGACTCTTCACAGGCTAGTACTGTCTCCACATCATATAAGGGAAGAGCTCCGAAAGTGGCAATATAATCTTTCGCGCCAATACGTTCCGGCTGCTGATCTTTGACAAGGTTAAGTACGCCCTCATCGACAAAGATTAAACTAACTTCCTGCTCGAAACTGGCACTAAGGAGTGCGAGATCTAATGCCTCTCTGCCATGGGGAGAACCATGAGGAGCCCGGCGAAATAGTATTGCAACTTTTTTCATTTTAATCTGCTCATCAACAATTACACATTCTCAGCACCTTAAAAAGTAGCGCCTTAAAAGAAAAGTGCCTCAAAATAATAGTGTCCTATAACTACAGTATTCTAAAAGCTTATCACTCTGTCTGCAGCTTCTATACCTGTAACAAGCTCACCCAAGCCGCCCATCTCGAACGGTTCTTCCATGTTCCAATGGTTCAGCTGATTTTCTTTGGCCTCATTTTGGGACACGATACCTCGTCTCAGTGCTGCCGAGACACAATTAACCAGCGGAATTTTATATTGTTGATTTAGCGACACCCAGGCTTGCGTCAGGTCAAACTCATCTGAAGCCGGGCTGTTAAGAGTATTACTATTTAGTACGCCATCTTGATAGAAGAAGACTCGGTCAATCTCGTGACCTGATTCCAATGCGGCTTTCGCAAAGCGGTAGGCATTATAGCTGGCCGAACTCGCATAAGCTGCGCCGTTGACCTGAATGATGAATTTACTCATTTAACAAATACTATATTGATGATAGAAAGGCAGGCAAAAAAATAGCCCCGATAATGGGGCTATTCTAACTGAAAACTCACTACTGAAACACGTTATTTTGGATGTGCCATTATTTGGCATGATAATCCAATACTATTCATCCAATAAAAGTACGCGTCTTTAGTCATCGCCGCCAATACCCATCAGGTGAAGTAGAGCGATGAATAGGTTAAGGAAATCCAGGTACAAAGAGATAGTAGCGCGGATGTAATTTGTCTCGCCGCCATTAATGATACGGCTGGTATCGTAAAGAATGAAACCTGTCATTAGCAAGGCGATACCTGCGTTAAGCGCCATAAATACCATGCTGTTGCCCAAGAACATATTAACCAGCAAGCCGACAAACATGATCACTAGACCGGCAATAAGGAAGCCTCTCATAAATGAGAAATCTTTCTTAGTTGTGATGGCATAACCCGATAAGGTTACGAAGATCACCGAGGTTAAACCTAGGGCTTGCATGATTAACTCTGGACCATTTGCCATACCAGCGTAATGGTTAAGAATATAACCCAGTGAAGCACCTTGCATACCGGTAAAGGCGAATACCCAAAACAGACCCGCGGCAGATTCAGCTTTTTTCAGTGTCACAAATAAAATCGCTAAGCTACCAAGTGACATACCGATAGAGACCATAGGGCCAATCTGTAATGCCATTGCAAGACCTGCACAAACTGCAGAGAATGCCAATGTCATCGAAAGTAACATGTAAGTGTTTTTAAGGAGCTTGTTCACTTCCAGTGTGGAAGCTCCTGTAGAATAGAGTGTTTGTTGTGTCATATTGCTCTCCGAAAACGTTCTGGGACGATCACTAACCATCATTTAGATAAACCTAAATCAAAAGAGTTCCATTAACTATGATTTAGTTTCTAAAAGTTAGGTACTAAGTCAGTGCTCAAGTAAATCTTAAGTTATTGAATCATACCTCAGCTGGAAACAGGGTTAAAGTGACAAAATCGATTTTCATCGACTCATATGCCTCTATTTCCCTGAACCTTAATTTAAGCTTAAATTAGGCGTAATTGTGAGTTAATTGAACCAGTCTTTATGCAGTTTCTCGCTATCACCTAAGTACTCAAGTACCCATGACATAGCGGGTGACATGTTGGCGCCATTCCATGCCAGACAACAGGGACTAGGAGCTTTAACCGTAACTAACTCTTTTTCTATCAGTGCACCAGCCTTGATGAAAGGCTCGGCAAAATGCATTGGCATGTAACCAATACCAAGACCTTCTCTGAAACAGTTAATCGCACGTATCCAATCAGGTACGACTAAGCGACGTTGGTTTTCCAGCAACCAGGTCATACGCTTTGGGATCTCTCTTGAGGTATCTTCGAGACAGATAGAAGGGTATTGACGCAATTCATCATCAGTCAGTGGTCTGTTAACCTCTGCAAGAGGGTGTTTCTTACCGACTAAAAATGCCCATTTTATGTCGCCCATATCTTTAAAGTGGTAGTCACCACCCACCGGAATCGCCGTCGTTGCTCCGATAGCAATATCGCTTCGCCCATTGGCAATCGACTCCCATACGCCGTTGAACACTTCGATTCGAATGATCAACTCTACGTCGGTGAAGTGGCGGTAGAAATCGGCAATTAATACACTGATTTTATCGGCTCTGACCATGTTATCTAATGCGATAGAAAGTGTGGGTTGCCAGCCGTTAGAGACACGCTTGGTATCATCTTTCATGGCTGCCATATTGGTGAGAATAGAGCGCGCCTGTTTTACGAAGGATTCACCAGCCGGGGTGAGTGTGACACTACGATGATGGCGTTCAAATAATATGGCACCAAGTTCCTCTTCAACCTGTTTTACCGCATAGCTGACGGCCGATGGAACTTTGTGCAACTTATTGGCCGCGGCAGTGAAACTCCCGACACGAGCGACCATATCGATTAATTGGAGTGATTGTTCAGAAAGCATACCAGCAGTTCCTTGCTATGAAAATTATTGATGGCTGATGTCAAAAATAAACGTTTCACATCATTTAAGCAAGTATTTAGACTCCGGATCCTCAGTAATCATCAGATTAAATATTTATATGAATCCAGTTAATAACACCAAGTACTTCTTCTTTTTAGGCTACCTTGCATTGCTCAGCATGCTGGGTTTTATCGCGACCGATATGTACCTTCCGGCATTTAAAGCGATAGAAGATTCGATGCAAGCAACCCCCGCTCAAGTCGCAGGCTCATTAACCTGTTTCTTAGCTGGCTTGGCCATAGGACAACTCCTATACGGACCGTTAGTACAGCGTATAGGAAAACGTAACTCACTGCTATTGGGTCTTATGATTTTCGCAGCGGCAAGCTTTTCACTGGCATCCAGTGAAACCGTGCTCTCTTTCAACATCGCCCGATTCTTTCAGGCGCTCGGTGCGTGTAGTGCGGGTGTCATTTGGCAAGCTATTGTCATCGAGAAGTATGACGCAGCGAAAGCCCAGGGGGTTTTTTCTAACATTATGCCACTTGTAGCGCTTTCACCCGCTTTAGCTCCGCTATTGGGCGCTTTCGTACTGGAAAGTAGTGGATGGCCGACTATCTTTTTGATCTTAACTTGTTTAGCTGTCTTCCTGATGCTGCTAACGGTCTTGTTTGTACCTAAAGAAAAAGTCGCTATCGGTACAGAAGAGGGGACGAAAAAGCTAACTTACTGGAACTTATTGAATAACCCTAAATACCTGGGCAATGTGATTATCTTTGGTGCTTGTTCTGGTGCATTCTTTGCCTATTTAACCGTGTGGCCGATTGTCATGGAACAACATGGATACCAAGCTAAAGAGATAGGCTTGAGTTTTATTCCTCAGACCATCATGTTTATTGTCGGTGGCTATGCGAGTAAGATATTAATTCGTAAGGTAGGAACAGAAAAATCACTTAACGTCTTACTAACATGTTTTGGTTTGTGTGTGGTGGCGATTGTCGTATCTTCATTGATAATCAAAGTTGATAGCATTCTTCCTCTGCTTATTTCATTCTCAATCCTTGCTGGTGCAAATGGTGCAATCTATCCGATAGTGGTCAACAGCGCCCTACAGGAGTTTACCAAGCACGCCGCAAAGGCCGCAGGCCTACAGAATTTCCTTCAGATCAGCATCGCTTTTGGTGCCTCTAGCCTGGTTGCTATCTGGGCTGGCTATGGTGAAGTTGCTATTGGATTCGGGATCTTAATCTGCTCCTTCGGTGTCATTGCCGGGTACAAGTTAAGAAACAGCAATTCATGGGAGAAAGTACGGGAAGAGTTTGTTATGCCAGATCCTGCCCGCGTCGCAATGAAGCAAGATAAGCTGGATCTTGACTGAAAATTATCCGAACTCGAGAATTTGAATAAAAAATACCGATAAGGACTTTACATCGTTATCTAGTCGCTATATTATTCGCGGCGTTCGGAGAGATGGCAGAGTGGTCGAATGCACCGGTCTTGAAAACCGGCATGGGTTTGTAGCCCATCTAGGGTTCAAATCCCTATCTCTCCGCCACATTCAGAAAAGCCCGATATCGTAAGATATCGGGCTTTTTGCTTTTTGAGTTTGTGCTTAAAAGTGACGGAATTGAACCCTAGGGTTCCTAATGTTTACAGAACGCTATCTCTGTGCCCCGATTTCTAAACAAGAGTCAGACGAAAGGCTCATCAGACATGATGAGCCTTTTTTCGTTTAAGAAGCTAGTTAATCTAGAGTTAGTTAGCTATATGGAATTGCCCCTGGGTTCCTATTAGACCGAGAACAGCCCATTAACACAGGGTACCTGTCTGCTGGATTGGCATAATCCAATAGCGGCAGGGGTTATGCTTACATACTATCGAAATTGCTTGTAATAATGACTCCTGCTGGATTGTGGGATGCATGATCTCAAACTTGCAAAATTCACGATGCCCCTCCACCTGCTCCTTGATATTAAAGTGGCTGTGTTCGCGGCTAAAACCGCAGATATTACCCAGACTAAAGCCAGATAAGAAATCTAACTCAATCAGGGTATCGACGATGTCGTCTTTAATATCGTTTTGGGCGATCAGTACTAATAGCTGCTCTGTGTTCATCGACGTTTCTCCAGCCAGTAATAAAGGATTGGTAATAGGTAAAGTGTAGTGATGGTCGAGGTGAGTAAGCCACCAATGACCACAATGGCTAATGGCTTTTGGATCTCAGCCCCAGGTCCCGTGGCAAATACCAGTGGCATCAAACCAAACATGGCAGTCGTTGCCGTCATCAAGATGGGACGTAAACGTCGCGCGGCACCCTGTTCCACCCGAACCAATAGATTGCTAAATAGGTGCTTTGTCTGCTCGAAGTAGCTAACCATCACTACGCCATTGAGGACGGCCACACCGAGCAGGGCGATAAAGCCAACCGATGCGGGCACCGACAGATATTCGCCCGACAGGTAAAGGCTAACGATACCGCCCATCATCGCGAACGGGACATTGGCAAGGATCAATCCCGCCTTGGCAAGCGAACCAAAGGTGGTAAATAGAATTAAGGTGATCAGCGCGATGGCGATTGGGAGCACTAATAACAGATTACTAGTCGCGCGCTGTTGGTTTTTAAACTCTCCACCGAAGTTAACGCTATAGCCACTGGGGAGCTGAACTTGCTGGGCAATCTTAGTATTAAGCTCTTCAACAAAGCTCACTATGTCACGTCCCTGAACGTTAGTGGTGATCACCGAGAAGCGGTCACCTTGCTCGCGCTCAATCAAAATAGGTCCCTCTTTGTAGCTTAATTTGGCCACATCAGTCAGACGTTTCAACGAGTGATCGGGCATCACCAACAGCTGGTTTTGCAGTTCATTGATGCTACTTAACAGAGTTTCATTGTTGGCAATCAGTACAGGGGTACGTTTCTTGCCTTGCAAGACCTCGGTCACCACCACGCCTTCGAGTTGGCTCTTGAGGTAGCGAGCAAACTCCATGGTGCTCATGCCAAAACCGCGAGCCAATTCGTTGTCTAAGGTGAGGTTAATAAAGGGACTTCCCTCAATCATCGACATTTTTACATCGATGCTGCCGCTGGTGTCGCTCACCAGCTGCTCTATTTGCTTTGTTAACTGACCTAAGGTATCGATATCGGTGCCGAATACTTTAATTGCCACATCACCAATACTGCCGGTGAGCATTTCCGAGACTCGCATCTGGATCGGCTGGGTAAAGTTAAAGTTCACCCCGGGATAGTTGAGTAGTTCGCTGCGGATCGCCTCTATCAACTGCTCTTTGTTATCAAAGCGCCATTCATCGAGTGGAGCCAGCTCTAAAAATACATCGGTTTCATTTAGTCCCATAGGGTCTAGACCAATCTCATCGGCCCCCGTTCGGGCGACCATCTGCTTGATCTCAGGAATTTGTGCAAGTAAGGTTCTCTGAATTTGCTTGTCGATGGCGACGGATGCTTCGAGTGATATTGAGGGCGACTTTTCCAACTGCAAGATGATGTCGCCTTCATCTAAGGTGGGCATAAAGGTTTTCCCCACCAGACTAAACAGCCCGAGGCTGACAATCAGCAAGCCAAAGGTGATAACCATAAAGGGCTTTTTATGGTTAAAGGTACTCTTGAGACTACCAAGGTAGGCGGCTTTTAACTTCACGATTGCCTTGGGTTCTTGTGCGGCTTTTTCATTCACCAGATAAGAAGCGATTACTGGGATCACGGTCAGCGATAACACCAAAGCTGAGAGCATGGCAAATACAATGGTCACCGCCACTGGGGTAAATAGTTTACCCTCTAGCCCTGTCAGTGTTAGTAGCGGCGAGAATACGATCATTACAATGATGGTGCCAGATACCACTGGAACAGCAACATCCTTGGTGGCGCGAAAGATCAGGTGCAGGCGAGGCAAGCGCTGTTTGGTGGCAATCAGGTTGACCATGTTTTCGACCACCACCACAGAGGAATCGACCAACATACCGATGGCAATCACTAAACCGCCTAAGCTCATTAGGTTGGCGGAGAGGTCAAATAGATCCATCATCAAGAAGGTCATTAGCGCGGCGAGAGGCAAGGAGAGTGATACCACTAAGGCGGCGCGCACATTGCCGAGAAATAACGCTAGCAATACCATCACCAAAATCACCGCCTGAAATAGTGCATTAGAGATGGTATCGATAGCGGTATTAATGAGGTTGGAGCGATCGTAAAAGGTGTTGATCACACTGCCTTCTGGCAGCGTAACGCTTATCTGTTCAAGCTTGTCTTTAATGCTGGTTACCACCTGAGCGGTGTTGGCATTTTTAAGGGCGATAATTAACGCTTCGGCAGTCTCTTCACCATCTTTAGTGACCGCACCATAACGGGCTAAGTGACCAATTTGGATGTCGGCTATATCGCTTAAGCGATACACCTTGGCATCATCGGCCTTAATCACTAACTGCCGCAGTTCATCGATATCATCTATCCGACCCTCGGCGCGAACTATGATGGTATCTGTGCCTATGGTGAGCTTGCCTGCTCCTTCGTTGTGGTTATTATCGACGATTGCTTGCTGTAGAGCGGCAAAGCTGACTCCTGCCGCAGCCATAGCGGCAGGGTTGGGGTTGATGCTAAAGCTCTTAGCATAGCCACCCAAAATATTAACGTCGGCCACGCCCGCCACGGTTCGCAGTTGTGGGCGAACCTCCCATTCAAGTAGCTGTCTACGCTCCATCAACGACAGGTTAGGATTCTCCAGCGTGAACATGAAAATCTCGCTGAGTGGGGTGCTCATGGGGGCTACACCGCCAGAAACGCCGTCAGGAAAACTATCCCAGATAGCGGCGAGTCGCTCGCTCACCTGTTGTCTTGCCCAATAGATATCCGTGCCTTCTGTGAAGTCTAGGGTGATATCACTGATGGCATATTTAGTGGTTGAACGTAAGATCGCCTGATTGGGGATGCCCAACAGTTCGGTCTCAATCGGCACGGTTATTTGTGCTTCAATCTCCTCAGGCGTCATACCTGGGGCTTTTAAAATGATCTTCACCTGGGTCGGTGATATATCGGGAAAGGCATCGAGCGGAATGGCAAACCAGGCGCGGGCGCCAGCTAACATTAAGATCATCGCCACTATTAGCACGAACAGGCGCTGAGTGAGCGAAAAACGGATCACTGAGGTCAGCATATTATTCGCCTCCTAAGCCGAGTAATATCCCTTTCACTGCGGCAACCGACTGAGATAATACTTGGATTTGGCTTAAGTCTTGATCGCTGGCGACGATGTATTGCTGAGGCGTCGAGCCTAAGATATCGATACTGATCGCCGTTAGTGTCTCTGCCGTTTGGGTGAACACTTGGCTCTCTTGCTGCCAGCTAAACACGCTATTTTTGGGTAGTAGGTACACGGCTTTATGATATTCGGGTATTACGGTGATTTGCTGACCTAGCAGTAGGTTACACTCTTGCGGTACAGGCATTGACCATGCGGTAACAAAAGCGCCATCGGCGATGGCCGATATAGAATCGATGGGGATATGACACTGATTGATATTAATCGCCGATAGTGACGTTGATTGGCTCATCGGTACATTGACCTTGACGCGAATACTCTCGGCTGGCACCAGCGAAAACAGTTGAGAATCGGCCATATAAGGGCTGTTGAGTTGATTGAGCTTTACGATACCCGCGACGGGTGAACTGATCACCAGAGATTCGCTGCTTTCATCCGTGCTTCGCACCATCGACATAAAATGCTGCATATGCTCATACTCGAGATGGCTGCTGAAGTAGTCTTGGCTGATCTCACGCCACTTTTCGGCACTGATATTGCCATTTTTTAACAGGGGTTTATTGCGGTCATAACGATTTTTCGCTAGTTGATACAGGCTACTCGCTGCGTCGATCTGAGCCAGGAAATGGAACACCTCTGGCCCGGTTAATCTTACTATTTCCTGCCCCTTAGTGACAATTTGTCCCTGACCGACCAAGAAGGTGACCTGTTGAATATTCTCTGGTGTGCTGACCCAATAATCGTTACCCGGTAACCGGTTTACCTCTGCTGGCAGTGCACTACCTTCATAGCTGGCCACCTTTTGTGGCTGCACATAGCTGAGTTCTAAGTTACCTAATGTCTTAAGGGCTAAAGGTTCGGCCTGTGCCAAGCTGGTGGATAGACAGGCAGATAAACATAAAAGACTGGCGGCGGATTTGGCCATCATAATGAAATTCCTAAGGCTTGCAGTTGCTGGGAATGAAGTTGTTGTTGGCTGACTTGGTTAAGCACTAAGCGTGATTCGGTATCGAGCGCATCCATATAGCGACGCAGCCATATCTCGTAACTGACTTGACTCTGATCTTTTACCTTGGCGAGTTCTTCGGTGATGGTGCGACTCAAAGACAGACCACGTTGTAATAGCACCTGTTGGTCTCGCTGGTTTTGCTGCTGTTTCGCCAGTGTTTCTGTCAGTGTGTTCAACTCCAGATAGATTCGATCACGATTGAGGCTTTGCTCGCTATGGGTTTGCTGCCAAGTTGACAGTTCACTTTGAGAGAGCGCGGAACTAAAGCCAAGTGGTACGGTGATGCCTAGCCCTAGTTGCTGATCATTGAGTTGATCATCGGTGGTGTTTTTGGCCGTCAGTGATAACGTCCAAGGATCGCTCGCTCCCGCTTGTTGACTCTTTATTATCAACAGCTGTTGTTGCTGTTGTAGGCTTTGCAGCTTCATTAATGGGTGTTGCACTAAGGCAGCGCTGAACGTATCTTGTGTGGGTAAATGAATATCAGAAATGGATCGCGAGCTTTCGTCAATTTTTGCTGGCATCTCATATCGACCCGTTAACTGGCTAAAGAGGGAGAGAGCCTCGGCTTGCTGTTGCTTAAGGTGTATCTGTTCGAGTTCGATATCGACCAACTCTCTTGCTAACAGCAACAGATTCACCAGTGGCAATTCGCCGACATCGGTTAAGCGCTTTTGCTGAACGTGCAGTTTTTCGAGTAACCTGGTTTTGCGCTCAAGCTGTTTGAGCTTCATCGAAGCGATGCGATGATCCCAGATACTTTGTCTTAGCAGACCCGATAGATATAGCCGTTGTAAGACGACCTGTTGACCCAGAATGGCTTGAGTCAGCTGTTTGAGTTGTTTATCACTACGGTGTGATCCTGGAGATTTAATGGGCAAGTTGAGCGACACTTCCTGCTCGTAACTGTTACCATTATCCAGGCTACCTAGGTGACTAAGGCTGATACTGGGCAGGCCACTGAGCCATGATGAGCTGCTTAATTCAAGTGCGCGCTCATCGTTGAGTTGCGAGGCTTTCAATCTGGCTTGGCTTATTTCGAGTAGTTGCGGCAGTTCGCCATTGGATGCCCCATGGCTTAGGAAGCTACTGCTAATTAATGCGGTCAACAGACATATCTTGATACAAGACTTAATGACAAACATAAGTAAGTTCTATGGTATTAAAGTGTGCCGTCAGTTTAAGGATTGATAGGCTAATGTCTTGAGGGAGATGTATCATAAAAGCGCTTATGGTACATATGTCCAATAAAATAATTGACTGATTTACCTTTGTTTTCTCCTGTTTGTGGTTGATAATTCGCGTTTGCTCGTTGTGTTCAATTTGCACTTAATGAGTGCTTATTTTGTATTGTTTTTTTGTATTAGTTTTCTGGTTATAGGAGTTGGACTTTCCATGAGAAAGGATGTTGTCATTATTGTTTTATTGGTGTTGATCATGCTGTTTAAGCTGCTTGATATCATCGCCGACTTGCAGCTAGACATCCCTGCATGGCATATCATGCAAGAGAGCATACTGGTGCTGCTTACCGTCATAGGGACTGTTTATCTGAGTAATGACTTGATGCGTCGCTCTCGTCAGGTAAAAGCCTTGGCTTATCGACTCGCTCAAGCTGATAAGCAGATCGATAATATGTCGAGCCAGATGCGCTCTGCTCGTCAGGATTATAGTCAAGCGGTCGCGAGTCAATTCAACACCTGGGGCTTCACCAAAAGCGAGCAACAGGTGGCGTTTTTGCTGTTAAAAGGCTTAAGTTTTAAAGAGATCGCCGAGGTGCGGCAAACCAAAGAGAAAACCGTTCGCCAACAGGCTTCATCCATCTACGGTAAGGCCGAAGTCGATGGTCGCCACACCTTCTGCGCATGGTTTATGGAAGATTTTATTCAAGAACATAATGAGGAATTGGCGGCGAATATGACGAATAAAGCTGCCTAGTAGATTGACCGTATAACCAAGTTCCGAAAAAGGGCTACTCGAAAGATCAGCCCTTTTTCGTCTTCACGTTACTCTCTGGCCGATTTTATTGTTTCTGGTTCTGGTTCTGGTTCTGGTTCTGTTTCGGCGCCTGGTTCTTCTGGAGTGAAAATGGGGGAGATAGGATGAACTTCCCCATGAATAACCAGCGCTTTAGGTGGGAGCTACTTAGTCTAAAACGCCCAATGTATGGGCCAGGTTGACCAGTTGAGCGCGATTTTTTGCATGAAACAGTTCTTTCAGGCGTGTGAGGTGGTAATTTACACCGCTTTTAGAGAGCATCAGCTTATTACTGATCTCATCGCAAGCATACCCCTCGGCGGTCAGCGCTAGTACTTGCAGGCTTTTGTCTGACAAGCAGTTAAAGTTTGTGATAGGGTTTATCTGAGTGATAAATTGCTCGTTGAGTGAACTTGAGAACAGCTGCAGCTGGGCATTTATCTCCTCCGTATTGTCGTTAAGCATTTGTGTCAGTGTTTGACGTTCCAGGTTGGAAAAGAAGACAAATACGGCGGTCCAATCACTGTGATACTTAACCGGGAAGTACCAAACACCACGACTGTTGATCTCATATTGATCCATTAACTTCTTAAATTGCTCTCCCTTACCTCCGCTGTAATCGGGGGTTTGCCAGATATTCAGCCCCATGACATTTTTTTCCTGGTAACCGGCATCGAACCGGGCAAAGGACTGCAGGTAAGCGTGTCTGAATTTCCTAATCCTTTCACTAGAAAAAACACCATATTGAGATTTTTGCATCTCTTTTGGAACACGACGGCTCAACTTTTTAAAGTCAATTCCCTGAGGCATTCGGTTTTTTGTGGTGATCCCGTAAAAAAACTCAGTGATGCCGAATTGAATCAAATAGTCTCTGATTAACTGCATTTGCTGCGGTGAAACCTGACAAGGTTTTGTATCGATCGTATCCATAATAATCGTTATTTGTCTTAGTTGGCCGGTCAAGTACGATAGCGCTTAATCGTCTGTATGGAGATAACATCATCTCTGTACCGGTTTTTTTATTGTATGAAATTTAAGAGCCTGATACATATGAGTATACAGGCTCTTGTGCTAGATAAGACACTCAACTAGCTAAATGAGCTGGTCGAATGTGTGACTTGAATTAATCAGAAGCGCTTTTATGACATGTCATACAGGAGTAAGGGTCAGGGAATACCCGGCTCATGTCCCAGTCAGAGTTAACAGAACTCCATACTTTTTCATAGGCCTTATAGTTACCGTCTTTATCACGGGGCAGGGCATTGAGTTCGTTAGGATCGTTGTAGATGTGATCATTACTTTTAATCGCATCGCCCTGATAGAGTTTTTGCGTCGAAGCTTCACCATGGTGAGCCGGTTTTGACTCTCCGGCATGACACCAGAAGCAGCGAGCGGTTTCGCCATGGGCTGATGGCGCGCCGTTGTTGCCATGACAGGTTGCGCAATAGTATGGCTGAGTGACGTCGAAACCGTCACTGCTGTTTATCGGCCAGCTATATCCGCCATGACCAAGAGGATCTTTACTCTCGTTATGACACTCGGTGCAATCGGCGATACCCCAGCCAAAATGAGTTTCTTCCAGTATCGGCCCCTGGTTATCTTCCGGCAGTGGGAATACCTGAAGCGTCATCACATCGCTGCCATCCTCGAGTGGACTAAAATCACGTTCGGTAACGTCCTTACCTGAATACTCAGTCATGCCAAATAATTTATAGTGAGACTTAATCGCGGCCATGGCAAAGCCTACCGGCTGATTCATGACCCCTACATCAGGCATGATATGCAGTGCATTGCCACCGAAGTTGGAGTTCCAATCTAAGCGGCAGTGCTCTGGGTTTACCTGGATCTCTTGTCCGCCACCAGCAGGTGATGAAAAGTCACATTTAGAGTGAGCATTAAAATCGCCCTGGACCGCCATATCACCATATGCAGTAGTCCAACCTCTGCCGACATCTGATGCGACGCCAAGGGCTCTGAATAGTGCAAAATGTCCTACTTCGGCGCCCGTAGAGAGAGAAGGCCAGTAGTTGAAGGCTATGTCTGTATCCGCGTCCGCTGCCGACAGGAAGATATCCATCTTGGTTATCACACCACTTTGAAAAATGTCCGGTCTCATATCATGCGGCGTAACTTCAAGGTTTATCAGATCCGTCGGTGCCTGCATCATAGAGGGCACTAAACGCAGCAGTGGGAGTATGACCTTGCCATCATTTTCAGCTAGACGGGTCATCTCTCTGTCTTGAACCCAATGTCTGCGCTCGGTCATCTCAGGCGAAAACGGCTGGAAACGTATATTCATTCCCGGTTGGATCCAAAACTGATCCATGCGGCCGTAGGTGACTTCACCCTGAGGCCCCAAGCCATCCAATGTGCCGTTAAGCGTAGTCAGGTCACCACCATCGAAGGTGAAGCGGAAATGCCAGTCCCTGCCCATATAGTTATCATAATTAACCAGGTTATCTTTAAGATCATTATCTTGTTCGTCGAATACTCCATCTCTATTGCTATCCCAGGATAAGGTGAATTCATAGGTATCCCGGCCACTGTTTTGTGGTGAGATGATGGATTCGAGTTTCAGGTCATTACGGGTAACGGCAAGGTAACGAAGTGCATCAAACACAGAGTAATGACCATCTACAAATATATCACTACGCGCACTGCCGGCTCCCAGGCCATCCGGGTTGGTGCTCAGCAGTTGATGCATCTTAGCGGCATCGATGACGATCGGTGTCGCTTTAGGGTTATAGACACCATCTTTATGTGCATCTCGCTCATCGATATGCCCATCGCCCGTGAGATCGCGTGCGTCTTCACTCTGTAGCCAATCTTTAAGAGGGTCGGGGAATCGCCCCAGATAAACGTTAAAGGTTCCTTCAAATTTCGCTTCGGGTTTTATGTCCAGTGTCAGGTATTTAGACTTTTCAGGTGTCGGTATAACCGGGGATTCAGTGGTGTCGTCGCTACCACAGCCGGTTAACAGGCCGAGTAGTAGCGCACTGCTAAGTATCTGTTTCATTATCATCTCTCGTGTTGTTAATCGGATCCGAATTATTATTTGAGTTAACGTTAAATTGGCCGAGTTAAGCGTAGCGAAACTTGATAACTGAAACCCTATTCCGATTTGCAGGGTTTTGGATTTGGTGGGGAGGCTGTGATATCTATTTAGAAAATGGCCCAAAGCGTGACGAGCAGCAAAAAAGGGGAGACGGTGCCTCGCTTGGTTTATTGAGTGACATTCCAGGCGCTGTATTTAAAACATAAGCTTAATCCAGCACACCTAATGAGTGAGCAAAACTCACTAGTTGCGCCCGGTTCTTGGCATTAAAAAGCTCTTTAAGACGGTTCTGGTGATAGTGCACACCGCTTTCTGTCATCACCAAGGTTTCGCCTATCTCCTCGCAGGAAAAACCTTGAGCGGTAAGTTCCAGCACCTGTATTGCCTTGGGGGAGAGGCAGTTGAAGTTGCTGATGGGGTTGAGCTGTGCAATGCATTGTTCATTGAACAGACTGGAGTAGAGTTGTAGTTGGTAGTTAATTTGCTCACGGTTAGTGATGATATTCCGGCTGAGTGTACTTTTGTCCAGTGGGGAAAATAGCACAAAAACAGCGTACCAATCAGGGTTGTACTTGACGGGTAACAGCCAGAGCGCGCGGCTGACGATTCCATATTCATCCATTAAGCGCTTAAACTGCTCGCCTTTTGCGCCGCTATAGTCGGGATCGCGCCAAATATTTGGTCCGGGAAGATTTTTATCGAAGTAGGCCTCATCGGAGGAGGCAAAGTGCTGCAGGTATCGGTGACGAAATATTCGTATATTGTCACTGGAATAGATGCCATACCTTGCCTTGAGCATCTCTTTGGGCATGCGTCGGCGCAGTTTTTTAAATTCATTGGTTGCAGGCATTAATGTTTTGGTTGTAATGCCATAGAAGAATTCAGTGACTCCTTGTTCGGCTAAAAATTCACTGGCAAGGCGAATATGTTCGGCGTCGATGTCGCAAGGCTTTGTGATGATACTTTTCATAAAAAATACTGATTAATAGAAGTTATTTTAACGCCATAACTGAGTCCGTATGGGCTCTTTGATAGTGAGACTACCTTTGGCGTTAGTCTTTGTCAAAGAGGGCTTGGCGACTTTGCAGCCCAAGCCCTTATATGCAGATTAACTTGTTTTAAACCGACTTAATTTTGGTTTGGATGGCAAGTCATACAAGAATAGGGATCGGGGAATACCCGGCTCATATCCCAGTCAGAGTTTACTGAGCTCATTAGGTCCGTATACTCCTCATAGTTACCCATGGCATCCCTGGGTAGGGAGTTCAGATCTTTAGGGACATTCGTATTGTAGATGTGGGTGTTACTCTTTATTTCACCTTTGCTGTCCTGATAACGCCGTTGAGTCGAAGCCTCACCATGGTGTAAGGGGCGGTTTTCTTTAGTGTCATGGCACCAGAAGCAGCGCGCTGTCTCACCATGACCTTCTGGTGCACCATTGTTTCCATGACAGGTGGCACAGTAGTAAGGTTGAGTTTCATCGAATCCATCGCTGCTGTTGATTGGCCAGCTGTAACCGCCGTGTCCCTGTGGGGACTTTTCGGCATTGTGACACTCGGTGCAATCGGCAATCCCCCAGCCGAAGTGATCGGGCTTTAAGATTGTCTTGTCTGAAGCTGAGTCAGCGGGCAGGTCAAATACTTGAAGGGTCATGATATCGGAGCCATCTTCGACCTGGCTAAAATCACGCTCCATGACATCTTTACCAGAAAACTCCGGCATTCCCCACACCTTGTAATGAGACTTTATTTCTGCATAGACATATTCAACCGGCTGGTTCATTACCCAGACATCAGACATGATATGCATTGCCCAGCCGCCGAAGTTGGTTCGCCAGTCGATGCGGCAGTGTTCGGGATCCACCTCTATATCCAGATTGCCACCAGCGGGTGATGAAAAGTCACATTGCGAGTTGCGAGTAAAGTCTTTGATCATTGCCATTTCACCATATCCGGTTGTCCAGCCACGGCCAACATCTGAGGCCACGCCATTGATTCTGAACAGGGCAAAGTGCTCTATCTTGGCGCCGGTGGAAAGTGTCGGCCAGTAATTGAAGGCAATATCCTGCCCCGCGTCGGCGGCGGACAAGTAGGCGTCCATCTTAGTGATCACTCCCGGCTGGAAGATATCTGGTCTCATATTATGGGCGGTCACCTCCAGATTTTTAATAAGAGTCGGTTGTACATCCTTCTTTTTGTAGTCGATAGCCATAGTAGGCACGATAACCTTGCCGCCGGCCTCCGCTATGCGGGCCATCTCCCTGTCCTGAACCCAGCGACGTCTCTGGGTCATCTCAGGAGACAAGGGTTGGAAACGGATTGTCATGCCAGGCTGGATCCACATTTGATCCATCCTGGAGTAGGAGAGTTCTCCCTGGGGGCCGATACCACTTATGGTGCTGTCGATTTTTTTAAAATCACCACCATCGAATTTAGATCTGAAGTGCCAGTCTTTGCCTTGGTAGTTGGCATAGACATCGTTATCCTGTTCATCGAACACCCCATCGCCATTGCTGTCCCAAGATATTTCAAATTCGAAGGTATCACGGCCGCTGTTTTCCGGAGTGACAATATTTTCGATTTTAAGATCATTACGTGTAACGGCTAGGTAGCGTAGAGCATCGAATACGCCGTAGTGGCCGGGAACGAATATATCGTTACGTGCAGTGCCCGCACCCAAGCCATCGGGGTTGGTCATTAAGAGCTGATGCATCTTAGCCGCATCAATTCTGATTGTGGCTTCTTTCGGGTTATACACGCCAGCGAGATGCGCATCACGTTCATCAATCCAACCATCTTTGTTGAAGTCCACATCCGGACCATCGGCTTTAGGTTTGTCTTTATTATCCAGATCGCTGTTGTCATGGATCCAATGCGTCACCGGATCATCGTAGCGACCTAAATTTACATAAAACTCACCGGTAAACTTGGTATCAGGTTTGATGTCTAACGTTAGGTATTTAGATTTTTCTGGCTTTGGCTGTTCAGGAGTTACAGGATCTTGTGGCGAATCATCACTACCACAGCCTGCTAATACGCTTAGCAACAGCGCGCTATATAGCTTTTTTCTCATCTTCATCTCTCTTCGTGTCAGTCGTGAATTACTGTTTTTGTTTTTTACAAATTGAATTCGAATTTGCTGACACGAGATTAGCGGAAGCTCCCCGACAAAACGCTACGACTAGTCGTAGTGTTTTGTCGGGGCCCAGAGAGTTGTGATGTAGATATAATTAAGCAAACATGCATGGAATGCTGGGTTAGGTTGTCTCGACAGTATCTTTAAGGGTTATTCCAGTACACCCAGGGTGTGAGCGAAACTCACCAATTGAGCCCGGTTTTTGGCATTAAACAGCTCTTTGAGACGGTTTTGGTGGTAGTTAACGCCACTCTCTGAAATCACCAGATGTTCTCCAATCTCTTCGCTTGAGTACCCTTGGGCTGTAAGTTCAAGCACTTGCATGCTCTTATTGGATAAGCAGTTATAGTTAGTGATGGGGTTAATCTGAGCGATACATTGATCGTTAAACAGGCTTGAATAGAGGAGTAGCTGATGATCTATCTCTTCTTGGTGAGTCTGTAGGTTTTGTTTTAGCTCGTCGGGTTCAAGATCTGAATAGAATACAAATACCGCTTCCCAATTCGGGTTATATTTAATCGGTAAGCGCCAAGTTCCCCAAGAGCTGATCTTGTTATCTTCTCTTAGCCTTTGTAACTGCTGGCCTTTGGGAGTCGAGACATCGGCATTTTTTAACAGATTCAACCCCATGGCCTGTTTTTCGAAGTAAGCTTCATCGTTACTGGCAAAATGGGCTAGGTATTGATGTCGATACTCCATAATATTGTTACTGGAAAAGCCCATGAAACGTGCTTTTAGCATCTCTTGAGGCAGACGGTGACGTAGCTTTTTGAATGGATCATTAGACGTAGGTTTCGTCTTAATCGTGATGCCATAAAAGAACTCTGTTACTCCATAATTGGCCAGATATTCACGCACTAAGGCAATATGCTTAAGACTGATGTCGCAGGGTTTAGTTTTGCTGTTATTCATAGACTAAATGGTCGTGTAAGTGTCGGCTCAGTGTTAATTTTATCATAGCGCTGAGATATCGTTATATTCATTACTCAAATATCCTTTGACTCTGCAAAGATAAAAGATAGCCGGGGCAATTTGAAACTCCGGCTATTTTTAAAAGATAAACTCAGGTAATAAATATCTAGTTTGCAGGTTCTTTGTGGCAGGTCATGCAAGAATATGGATCGGGGAAGCTCTTGCTCATATTCCAGTCAGAGTTTACTGAGTTCCATATTTTTTCATATTCTTTATAGTTGCCCATCTTATCTCTGGGTAACCCAGCAACTTCACTCGGAGTATTGTATATATGGGAATTGCCTTTAAGTTCATCGCCTTGATATAAGCGTTGCGTCGAGGCTTCTCCGTGATGTTTCGGTCGGTTTGTTTCAGAGTCATGACACCAGAAACAACGTGCCGATTCGCCATGCGCATTTGGCGCGCCATTGTTACCATGACAGGTTGCACAGTAGTAAGCTTGGGTTTCATCGAAGCCGTCACTACTGTTTATAGGCCAGCTCTGGCCTCCGTGCCCCTGTGGTTCTTTGTTTTCGTTATGGCATTCGGTGCAATCTGCGATGCCCCAACCAAAGTGAGTTGGCTGCAATATCGGCCCTTCGTTATCTTGTGGCAGAGATAGAACCTGTAGTGCGATTATATCTGAGCCATCCTCTTCTATGCTGAAGTCTCGCTCGACTTGATCATTGCCCGAATATTCCGACATTCCCCAAACTTTGTACATATCCTTGAATCCGGCGGTGACAAATTCACTAGGTTGATTCATCACCCATACATCTGACATCAGATGGATGATGTTGCCACCAAAACGAGATGTCCAATCACGACAATGCTTGGGGTCGACAATAAGCCCTTCGGATGAAAAATCGCACGTTGCATTGCGGGAAAAATCATTCTGTATTGCATGTTCACCATAGAGAGTCGTCCAGCCTCTACCTACTTGTGAGGCAACGCCTTGTGCCTGGAATAGGGCAAAGCTACCCACTTTTTGAGGGCCAATAGTTAAACTTAATATCTAAGCCAGTATCTGCGGCAGAAAGAAATACATCCATCTTGGTGATGACATCAGGCTGAAAGATATCGGGTCTCATATTATGAGCGGTAACCTCGAGATCTTTGATCACCGTCGGTGTACCCGGCTTAGGCGGCACTATGGTAAAAGTGGGAACGATGACCTTGCCGCCACTTTGTGCCAGACGAGTCATCTCTCTGTCTTGGACCCAGTGACGTCGCTGGGTCATCTCGGGAGAGAATGATTGAAAACGTATCTTCATACCCGGCTTAATCCAGAACTGATCCATTCGCTCATAACTAGTCTCTCCCTCAGGTCCAACACCGTTGAGGCTTCCACGTGCTCGTGAGAATTCACCATTTTCAAATCTAAATGTGAAGTGCCAGTCTGAACTATCGAAGTTACTATCGTTAACACCGCAGCCATAGGTATCATCAGGATCTATGCTGACATTATCTGAGTCATCAAATACACCATCAGCATTACAATCCCACGACAGGTCAAACTCATAGGTATCACGTCTACTCTCGTCGTAAGCAACCAAATTATCGAGTTTAATATCATCACGGGTCAGGGCAAGGTAACGCAGCGCGTCGAAAACTGAGTAGTGACCAGATACAAAAATGTCACTACGGGCACTACCGGAACCTAAGCCGTCAGGGTTGGTCATCAACAGTTGATGCATCTTTGCGGTGTCGACGACAATTGCAGTTTCCGGTTCATTAACTATGCCCGCAAGTTGTGCATCACGCTCATCGACTTTTACGAATTGACCTGTCTCCATTCTATCGTGAGTATGATCGCCCTGATGGTAAGCGTCATCGCTTAACAGCCAAGCCTTAACCGGATCGGCATAGCGACCCAGATATACATTGAAGGTGCCTTCGAATTTTGCCTCGGGTTTAATATCTACAGTCAGGTACTTTGACTTTTCCGGTTGCGGCGTTTCCGGTTCAGTGGGCTGGTCTTGAGTATCATCACTTCCGCAAGCGGTGAGCAGGCTGAGTAGCAAGGTACTTAGCAATAAGTTTCTCATCGTCATCTCTCGTTTGAATTATTGTTTACCCCTAATTGGGCAAAATGAGAGTAACGCAGGGATAACTTACAAGCCTTAATAGATCTGTTAGGTTTTTTTCCCAGAAGCGAGAGGTGTGATCTTTGTTGCAATTTGTGTTTAGACTTTTACTTCAAGGCTACATATTGCGGAGTGACTGAGCGATCCGGTGCTGACCAATGCCAATAGTTGGTGTTGAGATTAACAAAGCCGATGGGAAAGATAGAGAAGAGAGTGGGGGAAATATAGCGAGTACTTAGTTGAAGCACCCGCGATGTAATAAGGCGACTAACGTCTGCTACTGTTCGGCGTATATCGCCTCGGCGAGCAGCCTGGCGGCCTGTGGGATATTTGGGCCCGCTTGCTTGGTGACGGCAGAGTCGATAAACCTGACGGCGTTGTTATTAACGGCGTTAACCTTATCGGCACCTTCACGGGACTTAACCTCGGCTATGGTGGTGGTACCGCTTCCCGCTTGCGGCCCATCGAATACCGGGCCGGTGGCATCGGGCCACATCGGCAATAAGATAACATCCGGGTTCTGCTTAACCACTTCCGGCCAGGTTACCATAGGGGCTATGCCGTCGCGCTCGGAAAAAATCGGTTTTGCGCCCACCAGCTCGATAAGTTCGGTCATGTAGGAGTGCTTGCCCGGCACGCATTTGTAGAGGTAATTGATCTCGTAGTAGACCTTAGGCGATGGGTGAGTGCTGTATTTCGCCGCTATCTCGTTTAACTCCCCTCGTATCGATGCAACTAAGTTGTCGGCTTGCTCCTGGTGGTCGATGGTCTTACCCAGTAACACTATCTTAGCGTATACCTCCTCAAGACTCGACTCCTCCATATGGATAACAGTTATTCCAAGCTCTTCTAATTTTGCTTTTAATCTCAGTTGCAAGCCTGTTGCGGTAAGCACGAGATCCGGTTTCAGCCGGGTGATATTGTCGATTGAGATATCGGTAAAGCCACCGACCACATCGATACGGTTCTGCTTAACTCTCAAAGGTAGCTCAGGTGGAAACCTTGCATAGCGCGTAACACCGACTAATTCATCGATGGCACCGATCTCTGCGACGGTATGACTCCAGTTTGGTGCAAGGGAGACGATTCTGAGTTCTTGCCCCTCCTGGCTGAAAACCGTATGTGGACCGATTAGCAGTAACAGCCAGAAAATTATCTTTATCGCGCGCATGTGAGATCTCTATTTTCCAATATATGTGCATGATGGGGAGATTAGCGCTAAAGACAAGCAAGTTAAAACCGGTTTGTGTACGAGCACACAAATATGATTGACCGTATAAAAGTCTGTTAAAAACCCCAGTGTTTTTTGCCATTACTCTGCAGACAATACAGATCTATTTGCCGATCTTGAGGTTGTATTGTCAGTTATATTGAGTGTGCATGGCCTGACTCACCATTACGGTGATTTTACTGCGGTCAATAACATTAACTTAGATGTTAAAGCGGGTCAGTGCTTTGGCTTGCTCGGACCCAATGGTGCCGGTAAGTCGACAACCCTGGAGATCCTTGAGGGGGTACTTAAGCCTACACGTGGTGAAGTGCGCTATAGGGGGCTGCCTATCGACAAAAACTTCAAGCAAGAGATCGGCATTCAGTTTCAATCGACAACTTTACCCGATCACCTGACAGTTTACGATTGCCTTAAGCTCTTTTCCAGCTTCTACCAGAGCCATACGCCTCTGCCTCATCTTATTAAACAGTGTCAGCTTACGGATATCGCAGACAAACTGCATTACACACTCTCGGGTGGTCAAAGGCAGCGATTACTGCTGGCATTGAGTTTGATTAACGACCCCGCATTACTCTTCTTAGATGAGCCAACAACCGGGCTCGATCCTCAGGCAAGGCTACATTTCTGGCAGCTGATCAGAGAGGTGAAGCAGCAGGGGAAAACCATCATCCTGACGACCCACTATATGGAGGAGGCTGAGCAGCTCTGCGATCAGATAGCGATCATGGACAGAGGAGAGTTTATCGCCGAAGGCTCACCGGACATCTTACTTAAAGATAATTTCCTGCCGCAGATAGTCGAGCTCAATGGCGAGTATTCGGAGCATGATTTTGACGGTTTACCGGTAAAGGTAAGCCAGTGCGGCGGACAAACCCGCGTGGAATGTCACAGCTTCAACGATCTGCTCCCCATGCTGAATGCGTCGGCGGGCTCCTCTCGTGGCATGGCAGTACGTAAGCCGCACCTCGAAGATCTGTTCTTAAAGCTAACCGGTAGTGAGCTACGACTATGAATGCACTGTTTGCACTGATCACCGCACGTAATCATGAATTCCTCCGTGATAAGTCGGCGCTTGGCTGGTCGCTCCTGTTTCCCATCATCATAGTGATCGCCCTGGTGTTGGTGTTCGATGATGATAACCCCAGCCTCTATCAGCTTGGCGTCTATGGTGAAGTCCAGCAGATAGAAAAAATTTCGGCGTTAAAACATATCGAAATAATCCATTACAGCGATCTGGAACAAGCAAAACATAAGGTCTCCAGACACTTAGTCGATGGGTTGATAAGTAATGACACCTACTGGGTCAATCCTGAGAGTGCACAAGGTTACATCCTTGAGCAGGTCATTGTCGGTAAGCTCCCTCAGTTACAGCAAAAAGCCATCACAGGTAAAGCCGTGCGTCACGTGGAGTGGATTTTACCCGGCATTATCGGCATGAACATGATGTTCTCGGCTCTTTATGGCGTGGGGTATGTCGTGGTCAGATACCGAAGAACCGGCGTTCTTAAACGCTTGCAGGTAACACCACTGGCCGCTTGGCAGTTTCTGGCATCACAACTTATCTCAAGGCTGGGTGCCACAGTCCTCTCCGCCATCTTAGTGTTTGCGGTTATCGCCATCCTGTTCGATATCCGCTCGCAAGGCAATGTGGCGCTTTTGGTGCTGAACACTCTGCTTGGCAGCGCTGCCATGATCAGTATCGGTTTGCTGGTGGCCAGTCGCACACGTTCGGACGAGCTGTGCAACGGCCTGCTCAATATTCTCTCCTGGCCGATGATGTTCCTGTCGGGGATTTGGTTCTCCCTTGAAGGCAGCAAGCCCTGGGTCAGGTTCCTGGCCGACTGCCTGCCGCTGACACATATGAATGACGCTAACCGGGCCGTGATCATTGACGGCGCAGGCCTGTTAGATATTGGCGATCACCTGCTGTTTCTCGTTGCAATTATCCTGATCTGTTTGGGAGTGGCGAGCCGCAGTTTTCGCTGGGATTAATTCGAGTGGTTGAGCGCATAGTCTTGTGCTCTGACTACTGAATATAGGGGATAAGAGTTTTTATCCTGTGATTTATTAGCTATTTACCAATATCCATCGTGGTGAGGTAATGCTATGCCATGACTATTTGACGCACTATTAATGTGAAAAATTTTAACGGCATGGTTAACACTAAAGCAAAGTGTGTAATAAACCACAGAGAAATTAGCTCTGTCATCCTCTAGCCTTGCTACTGAAGTTATATTTTTCAGTTAGTTAGATTTTAATAATTAAAAAACATTACGGCAGATGACGATGAAAATATTTAATGTGATGAGTGTTGTGCTCGTTCTTTTATCAGGGGTATCTACGGGGGTCTCCGCCGATCCCCTCGATACATTAATGAAAAAGTTTGAAGAGGGTAAATATTCGAAGAAGGGTGCAGATACTTGCATCATGTGCCATAAACGCTCCGATAAAGTGATGGCTATCTTCGATAGTGTGCACGGGCAAGCAAACAGTAAAAGCCCTATGGCAGGTCTTCAGTGCGAAGCCTGTCATGGTCCTCAGGGCAAGCACAAGGGTAAGAACGAACCTATGGTGACCTTCGGTGAAGAATCGCCTCTAACGGCTGAGATGCAAAACTCGGTCTGTACCGCGTGTCATAACGATACTACCCGCGTGGCTTGGCACACGTCCTTGCATGCAGAACAAGATGTGAGCTGTGTCAGCTGTCATCAACTGCATGTCAGCAAAGATCCTGTGCTGGTGAAAGACCAACAGGTAGAGGTATGTAGCGAGTGTCATATCAGCGCAAAAGCCGATATGAACAAGCGTTCGAGCCACCCATTAAAGTGGGGCGATATGACCTGTAGTGATTGTCATAACCCTCATGGCTCGATGAGTGATTCGGCATTAAATGAAATTGATGTTAACCAAACCTGTTTCGAATGCCATGCTGAAAAACGCGGCCCATTCCTTTGGGAACATGCGCCTGTGATGGAAAATTGCGCCAACTGTCATGATGCACACGGCAGCGTAAACCAAGCACTACTTAAATCAAGAGTGCCAATGCTTTGTAAACAGTGTCATGCCAACGACGGACACGCAGGCACTGCACCTGGTGATAACTCGAGTATTCAAACCGGCGGTCAAGGTTGTCTCAACTGTCATGGTCAGATCCACGGCTCGAATCATCCATCTGGTAAAGCATTTCAGTTTTAAGGGAGCGTAAAATGAAATTTAAATTAAGTCTTATCACATTAGCGCTGGCAACCTGCAGCAGTGGTGCTTTTGCATTCGATTTTGGCGTCACATCGGCCAATACCCAGGCAAACACCAACTCAAAATGGGCCTGTAAGAAGTGCACCAGTAAAAAATCGGTTCTCGGGCAGGCCGGTATTGAGCTTGGCTCCATGAGCAGCGATGATGATCATGCAGCCAATAACCTCAAATATACCGATGGGTTCGCAGCGGGCGTTAATGCCGACCTTGTCTATAACAACAAGGGATACCGCACCGAAGTGGTAGCGGACCAGTTAGGCAGCGAACAGGGTTATGGAGCAATTAAAACCGGCCGGCTTGGTGTATGGAATGTAGAGGCCAGCTTCGATGAGAAGCGCCGTTATAACGCTGACAACGCAGAGAGTGTCTGGGTTGCCGATGGCAACACTCTTATTAAACAAGATGAGATGGTGACGCAGCAACTGGTCAAGGAGCGTAAAAAATCTGCCATCGAGGCAAAGCTAAAACTAGATAATGTGGCCAGCTATATTCGTTTCTCAAACGAAGATAAAACGGGCAAACATACTTCGAGTATGACCAACGGCGGTATCAAGGCCATTAATATTGCCGCGCCTATCGACACGCAAACACAGAACATGGCGGCAGGCGTGAGCCTTAGTGGCCTGAACTGGTTAACCGAGCTCAGTTATAAAGGCAGTTGGTTCGAAAATGATATTGATTCATTGGAACTTAACGGCATGGGTTACCCGGTAAGCTCGCAAGCACCCGATAACCAGTCACAGTTTGTTACTCTTACTGGCCGATACTCTCTGAGCAGGACTCATTTCAGTGGTCGTATCAGCCAGGGTAGCATGACCCAAGATGCCGATTATGTAACGCTTACAGAGGTCACATCGGGACCGGGTAACGCAGATACACAAGTCGACACCTTAGATGCTAACTTCAAAGTTACCAGCACTGTGATGTCAGGTTTAAGGCTCAAGGCGTCGGTCGATTACTCCGACAGAGATAATAAGACCGATGTCAGGATGTATGAGCAATACACTTTTGATGAGCTCAGTGGTGACTTTCAGGCTAATACCCCGCTCGATACGACTCGCACCGCGTATAAAGCAAGCGCGAGTTACAGCATAGCAAAAGGACAACGTATCGAGGCCGGATACGATCGCATCGAAACCGAGCGCTCTAATCAGGATCGTGAAGAGACCGATGACAACATTTTCTGGGCACAGTGGCGGGTCACTGGCTTAGAGATGTGGGATATTCGCTTAAAGGGGCTTTACAGTGACCGCGGTGGCTCCGAGCTCGTCTATGACCAGCTGAGTGAAAGTGGTGAAAACACCCTGATGCGTAAATATTATCTGGCCGATAAGAAGAGCAGCAAAGCTGAACTGTTTGTTACCCATACGCCACTCGATTCGCTAAGCCTTAGCTTCAGAGGCTATTATGGCCTGGACGATTATACCAATACTGAGATTGGCCTGGTCGAGTCTAAAGATTATGGATATGACCTGGGGTTAAGTTGGCAGGCACTGCAAGAGTTAAGCGTTAATATCGATGGTGGTTACCAGTGGATCGGCAGCGATCAAGCCAGCGCTCAGACCACTAACCTGGATATGTGGCAAGCCGATACCGAAGATCAGTTTGGCTTTGCCGGCATCGGCTTTAACTACACGGGCTTGAGTGATAAAGGGATAAACTTAAGTGCCGATTATAGCTATGCGATCTCTATCAGCGACAGCTATTCAAACGGTTACAATGTGTTAGGTGACTATGAGTCCACCAGCCATAACGTCACGGTCCAGGCAACCTACGTGATGACTGAGCAGGCGATTGTCGGACTTAAATATCAGTTCGAGCGATACCGTGACTCGGATAACACTCAATTGCCGACTTACTACTACCCGGGAACAGGCCCGACTGGCCTAAACACATTAGGCGTATTGAATCATGATTATGATGCCCATTTGATACTGGCAACTTTGCAGTATCGTTTTTGATGCAATGATCAGTATCAAACGCTGAAACTGTGTTTTCGTCCCTGCAAGGTTTAATCTGGTTTCTTCGTTTGATACACCCATGATCATAAACGCTACTTTTTCATAAATTGAGAAGGTAGCAATAAAAAATCGCAAGTTTATAGCTTTACTTGCAGCCATCTTTACCGGGAATAGAGGCATCTATTCCCGGTTTTTTATGTCAGATTTATGGTGAGTCTGAGTCAAAATCATGATGCGCATTTGATATTACCGACTTCACTGTATCGATTTTAGCATCATTCGGCGTTTAAAATTATTTTGATATTAATCTATGCACTCAGCTCTTTGAGTGCCGACAGTAAAATTGGATAATCATTTTACAATGAATAACCTTTTCTTATCGCTGTGAGATAGTAGTGTTGAGAGGTTTTTGAGAAGTTATTGAGAAAAACCTCATCATTGCTTTGCTCAGTTCCCTGTTTTCGAAGTTAGAGGCATCTAACCTCATTTTTGAATATTAGGGTGTTAACTGAATAGGAATCAACCTCTATTAGCCTTGGTTGAATCCCCCCCTAGAAGCCAGAACCAGGGTAATCCCATTTATAGATTGTTTGCCAGCCATGAAGTGCCCATTCAAATAGATAAACAAGCAATCTTAGCATGCAACTAAGACACACTCCTTACTGGAATATTTTGAGCTTGATATCTATGAGAGGTTTTTTCGACGCAGGAAACAACATATTACACCCCTAGTATTTGAACACTTGTTCCAAACGACCTGAAGCGCTTTAAACTTCCTGTTATTTTTGCGATATAAAGCAGGTCAATTGCGTGCTCTTTGGCTTCAAGTTACACAACAATAGTACGTAATTGTGTAACTAGTCACATTAAGATATTAATATTTTTTTTAAAGGAGAAACAAAGAAACACCTCACACTCTGAAATAGTAGTCAATGTATAATAATTGTTATCAGTTGTTTGAGGTTGTTGATGTTGTAGAGGTGAATAATAAGTTGGTTGGCCTCTGTCTCAAGCAATTAATGCCTATAAAAATTAACATGGTTAATTAAAATGGTTTGTATGCAAATGAGTTTTGTCAAAAGTTATTTGTTCTAATTTTTACCTTTATCTTAAGGAGGTTTTAACTATTAGCTCAATCCTGTGAGTTTCGACATCACCAATTAGTTAAAGGAATTCATGGTAAAGATATTACCTTGTTCGCGCTAAAAGATCGTTTTACGAATAAAGTATTTGTTTCGTTTACGTATAGAGCTCTACAGGTGTGTAATATCTGAAAGCCTAATTAACCAAATCGCGGCTAACTTTGATATGAATCTAAATAGAGAAGATAAATTGTTAACTAGTAAAAAGTTACAGGAGGTTATTAAACTGACAGCGCTTGGTTTCAGCACGGCGGAAATAGCTAAGGCTATATATTTAACGCCCAGTGGTGTTGAATATCATATAAAAAATGCCAAGGATTTTCTTGGTGCTAACAATAAATCGCATTTGATTTATCTGGCGCTCAAAAGAGGCTGGATAAATTAAATATAGGATAAATGATGAAAAAACTTATTTTTTTGCCACTGGCACTAGCTATCAGTGCTTGTGGATCAGATAGTGACAACAAGAACACTTCGCCTCCTCCGGTAGAGCCGACGCCACCAACTTATGCCAATTTAGATGTTGAAGTTGAAACTAACGAATCTTTTGATGGCGAAGTCACTGTATACCTCGGCCGCTTTCGCCAATGTTCAATGAACCCTCAGTATTGTGGTGATAATAATAAAAATCAAATGACCCCAGACGATGACAAATACATAGTCACTGTCAGAGCGGCAGATCTGAAGCTGGCTTATCCACAATCAATTAATAAAGACCTGTATGCCAATGGTAATTATTCAGTATTAGATATATTGCAGTACGTGGGTGATATTCGGGAGGATATGAATGTCGAGATCGGTGACTTCAATCCACAGATTGGTACTTATGAGTTTGTAGTTTCATGGGATCGCAATGGTGATGGTAAGTTTGATGTAGATGATAATATTGATGGCGAAAGTAATATAGAAAGCACCGATTGGTATGCGAGATATACTTATACCGCTGGTGAGTTTTTACGTGAAAGTGGTGGTGCATCGCTGGAAGTACTCTATGATCGCCTAGATGAGTTTGTTGTCCGTGATAATTTAGAGCTTCGCTTTGAGTCCTTCTCAAAAACGATGACTGAGCGTCGCCAGATGATACAAAAGCAACAAGTTGATAGGTTAGAGCTCCATGGAGGTGTAGTCGTGCCTGAAATTATTGTTGATTTCCTTGATGGTGCTGGTTCTGTTACGGTTGCGCGAGATATCGATGTTAAACCCTATAACATACGAACCGATCTTTTTAAGCCCGGCACTGTAACCGCAATGGATGTGTTGATGTCCGCGAATGATGCTGAGAAGGTTGAGGTTGGATATAGTTTTTGGCCAACAGTATCAACTGATGCCAATGTAGGTAGTTATGCGGTGCATACGGTTAATGGACAACGTACACAAGGCTTCTCTGGCTGGACACTCTCTGTGGGTGAGAAAGAAACGTTTAAAGATTTCTTTAGACCTGGAGCCTTAATGAAATCCCCTGGGGTGATTCAAAACATCATCAACGCTGGGGACCAGTATTGTAGTTGGATGCTTGATGGTGAATCTCATACTGAAGCTTCTGCCAAGGTTTGCTTTGAAGAGTGGGGTAATCCATTTGGCGGCGGTCATATCCACCACATGACAGATGCCTGGGTAACTCGTTATCCGCCAGGTGCAGTTGAGTTGGTATGGCAAACTAAGCAATGGGATTTGTGGAATGCAACAGAGCAAAACATTGCTGGTGATGGCAAATTCACTGTCTATGATATTAGCAAAGCGATAGCGCCTCTGGATCAAACTCATTTTGGCTGGAAAGTGGCTGATTGTGGCATGTGCCATTCAATGAGTAATATTCATTTAACAGGCGACTCACCGGTTTTACCCGACACAGCGGAGCCTTATTTCTGTGCATCTTGTCATGGTAACAATGGCGGGGCTAAAGGCCACGGTGAAACATCTCGTTGTTTTTGGTGTCATTCGAAGGATGTTAAAATAGAAAACCATGGTGATGCTTCGATGATCCGTAAAATAGAAGATGTCTCTTGCGTCGATCGCAATACTGGTGCGCCCGATAACAGTGTTAAAGGCCCTTGTGCGACTACGGAAAATTTACCTAGAGTATCGCCGTCTCTTCCTATCTTACTACCCCATGATAAAGCTGGAAACTTTGAAAACAAGTATTCAGAGGAGGGGTATTCCGGTAAAATAACAACATTAGGCAACAGTGATTGGCATACTAGTCAATCTTTCCCTGACCCTTATTCTTGTGTGACATGCCACCCGAATCAATAATATTGAAAGGGGCTTCGGCCCCTTAACCTATGAGGGTTTAATGAAAAAAATTGATGACCAGCAAGTTATTAAGTTTGCCAAAAAGGTGATCAAGAAACAGGGTGTGATGGCGTTTTCGATGCGTTCTCTTCTCAAAGAGAGTGGGATCGCTCCAGGCACCTTGTATCGCATAGTCCGCAATAAAAGTGATGTGCTAATAAAGATATTTATCGATTTTTTCTCAACCAGTAACGAGCTAATAATCAAGATTAATCAACTGCCACTTAATGAGAAGGAACGTTTGTTAGTTTGGTTATTAGTCTCAAGCTATCAATCAGAAATTCGAGACTTTGATTACGGTGTTAATTTTTTAGCGAGTAACCGCAGTGTCCTTGATAATGCGAGTGCTGAATCATTAGATGAGCTGCGTAGCTTTTTCGAACAACGAATGGCGATCTATCGAGCGCTATTACAAAAAATGGTCATGGCAGGGCAGATAAAGGCCAGTGAGGAAGAAATTGCGAATATTTTAAAAAATCTACTAATGGTAAGTCGCGGCGTACATGTCATGGCCTCTAATCAATTACTATGCCCAGGTAAAGGCCATAAAGTGACCCAAAGTGGGATTATTTTGTTAGATTATGTGCTTAATCAGTTTAAATGGGACAATCCTATGGCGCTCGATGAGCGCCAGATAATGATTGCATTACGTACCCTGTGTGACAGTCATCACGGCTAACATTCTTCTCTCTATTTCTAATCACTGTTCCAGCGAGTACGAACTTTCTGGCTTTTACTTGTCTCAAGCCTCTAATGACAATCCTGCAAGGTTTTAATCCGTTTTTTTGTTTGGTATACCGATGATCATGTAAGGCGACACGTTCTTGATACTGAGAGTGTCGCTTATAAAAAATCGCAAGTTTATAGCTTTACTTGCAGCCATCTTTACCGGGAATAGAGGCATCTATTCTCGTTTTTTTTGTGTCACTCTCATTCAGCCGACGAACTATTCATTGCCCTAGTTTGTCATTACCAGTCAAATAGCCAGCCTTAGGTTGTTAATCATCATAGTTTGAAATTCGATTTTGGTAACACAAAATGATGCTAGTGATGAACGTCATACAAATTAAACCGCACTATAAACACCATCATCTATGACACTGTTTACTAATAACGATTAGTGGAAAATATTCTTGTTCACTTGTTAATTTATTTTTGAGAATTTTTAAATAAATTAATTAGGAATCTTAAGGGGCATTGCTGCCCCCCTAAATAAGGTGGGATGAGAAGATGATAAAAAAAGATTTTATAAAAATACTTTCAGTTTTAGCAGCTGTTATGGCATTAATTGGCTGCAGTTCGGATGATGAAAGTCATGAGTCTGTAGAAGTCGAGGTGCCTGAAACCTTGCATGAGAATATTCAGTTAAATGTGAAGAATGATGCGAAACTTGATGGGCATATTAAAGTTTTCCTTGGTAAATGGTACCCATGTAGCGATGATCCACGATATTGCACTAACGAGAATAAGAATACCTTCACTATTGATGACAGCAAATATGTCGTTAGTGTTGACGTTAAGCAGCTGCAGAGGACCAGACAGAAAGCACTTAGAAATGATGTATTCGTTGAGGGACATTATTCCTTACTTGATGTCTTATTGTATGTCAGTGAAATTAGAGATGATTTACATATAGAGTTAGGCGAGTTTGACGTCGCTATTGGGACTTATAAATTTTTAGTTTCATGGGACATAAATGGCGATGGACAATTTACTTTGGAAGGGGACGGGGCTGAAAATTTCCAAAGTCCGGATTGGTATCCTCGTTGGGCTTACTCTAGCGGTAATTTTAAACGTGAAATCGGCTCTGCAACATTAGAGGCGCATTATAAGCCTGCCGATGAACTTATTGTTAACGATAAAACAGAAATTCGATTTCAGTCTTTCTCAAAACATATGACACAAAGAAGGGAGCAAACTCAAGCGACTCAAGTCGCGCGAAGAGATAATGCTGGTGGTGAGATTGTTATTCCAGAGTTTCAGGTTAATTTTGGCGATGGTAGAGGATATGTGACGCTTGCTAAAGATATTCATGTCCGACGTTTTAACTTACGACCTGATCTATTCCAGCCAAATGTTTACACTCTGGCAGATTTTTTTATGACATTACATCATGACTATGGTTTTAATCTGGAGTTTACCTATTGGCCGACTCTATCGACTAAGTCTAAGGTCAATGCATTTGCTGTCACACAATTTGAGGGACGAGCCGCTCATGGTCTCAGTGGTTGGGCTATTCAGAGTGGTGAAATAGCCTCCGCAAATGACTTTTTTATGGGCAACATAAAAAACATTTCAGTGCCGCTTGATGTGGTTATGGCAAATAAAGATGGCAAATTCTGTTCTTGGTTAGGGGATATGACCGAAGATAAAGCTAGATTTTGTAAAGATGATTGGAATGACATTTTTGGTGGAAATAAAATTCATTTGATGTCTGATCAATGGGTTATCAATTCGACACCCGAACTTGTTCAGTTACAATGGCACACGGTTCAAAATGGACTTTGGGGGGTTCCAACTGTAAATAAAGCTGGAGATGGTAAATATCAAGTTTATGATATTTCTCAGGCCATTGCCCCTTTGAATGACACTCACTTTGGCTGGAAAATTGCTGATTGCTCCCAATGTCATTCTCTAGAAAAGACTCACTTGAAAGGAGATTCCCCTATTTTACCCGCAGCTGTTGAACCCTACTATTGTGCTTCGTGTCATGGAAGTAATGGTGGTCCAAATGGTCATGGTGAAAGTGCGCGTTGTAGTTGGTGTCATGTAGAAGATAAGATGCCAGTTAATCACGGTGAAGCGAGTCGAAAATTCTTTTTATCTGACATTGAATGTCCTGATGGCACATTTGGTCCTTGTGCTAACAATGATAACCTGATGAAAACGGCACACGATGCTGTTAAAAATCCAGAAAAATATCCAACGAATCAGCAAAATTCATCAAACTCGCTCTGGCATACAAATGAGCAGTTTCCTGGCCCTTACTCTTGTATTACCTGTCATCCAAATGTTAATAACTAATTAATTCTACTTAATTAATGTCGCAACCTCGATTGGTTGCGATATTTTAAATAGCCAGATGAAAGAGTCATCAACTTTGGTAGACACTGCTGATAGACCTTACGTTGAGCTATTAACTATCATTTATGACATTGTTTTAATGATCGAGATAAAAGAGTGAAGCTTATCCTGTAAAAGATACTGCAGTACCTTATAATTGATTGGAAGCGCAAATTTATAGGTAATCGTATGACTGAATATTTCTCAGAACCTGATGCCATTATTGATGATCTTCTTTCGCATCTAGCGGTGTTAGGAGTTAATGGTTTCTCATACGCAATAGCTGCGAATCCTAATTCAGAACCAAAGAACACGTTTAAGAAATTGCAGAAGCGTCATCCTCAAAATATGTCACAAATTAGGTACTTGCTCATCTCTGATGAGAAGACAAGGCGTTTTCGAGATTCATACCTTAATTTTTTTGCACGTAATGATAGATCTTTTTTTGAAATTCAAGTTATGGGGCCGAACCTATGGGCTCAACCAGAAAGCAGTCGGCAGCAGTTGATATCGCTACTGAATGAAAATCAGATAAAAAGCAGGGTTAAATGGTTGCTTCCAAACCGTTTTAATAAGAGCTGGGTGAGTTTCTTCATGCTTCATTCCTCACTAAATGATACAGAAATGAAAGATTCTCTTCATCATAATAAAGATAAAATACAGAGAATATTAGAGGTTTACAGTGAATATTTTGCCAGTAAGTACATCCACGAATTAAATCCTGTATATAATTTTGATTGCCTGAAAAAAACAAGTAAAACAATATTGCATATGGCCGCAGATGGAATGTCGACTCAAAGTATTGCTGATGAATTATATTTAAGTGAGAGGGGGGTTATTTATCATCTTGATAGGATGAAAGAGCTTTTAGATGCTAAGAACCGAGTTCAATTGATTAGCCGAGCTTATCAAATGGGTATGCTTAGGTAGTCTATATCTATATCCCCTTACTGAATTCGTAGCGCTAATTGAATTATACCTACGATGCAGTTTGAGCGCACAACAGAGATGCTAATTTTATTGGCATCTCCTGATGCTAAATTTACTTAGGCCGAAACCGACCAGAGCTGATCTGGATTCGGCTTAGGTGAGATCAATTGTTGTTGAGTCGTGATAGACCTAGTCCACTCAAAGGTACTGCTTTGTGAGACCTCATGAACCAGAAAATTGGGATTGATAGTCTCAATCAGGTGAGAAAGGTCTGCGCACTGAAAGCCATTATGAGGATCCAGTCCTGAGATATGTTGCAGTGCGACATCGAATTGTGCCCAAAACCCATCACAGTTTTGATAACTTGCCTGTGATTGCTTGTTTCGAGACTTTTCACCCGTTGAGTCTTTCTGCAGAGAGTGATTTTTGAGATTGCTGTTGAGGTGCAAGGTCTTAATCTCAGAGCTCAAATCAAGCTGGTGTAACCTGTTCATTAAAAATGAGATGGCGCCGGACTCATCGTTTAGGCTGTTATTGGTTGCCATCATATGGCCGGTGTCGAAACAGATCCCGCATTTGGCATAGTTTATCCGGCTTCGAAGCTTGTCATACTCCTGCCTGCTATCGAGTCGGAAACTCTGCTTCCACCACATGTTTTCAAACAGCAACCAGCCTTTAAAATTGCTTCGCTTAAGTGCTAAGTTCAGCAACTCGGCGCAGGCGGTAAAGGTGTCATCCAGTGTCCAGGGGAAATCCTGGCTGAACAGGTGCTCCATGTCGCAATCCATGGGGTGGAATACGGCATAGGGGGCATCGAGTTTAGCGGCGAGATTGAGCTGACTGACCATCACTTTCACAATATGGTCGGCATCTGTGCCGCCATAAAACTGCTCAACAGTCTGCCAGTCACCGAAGATCTTCATCAGCCTGCTGCTATCGTTATAGAGCAGGGGGGTTAAGATAGGGAAGGACTGCAGATGAAAGCCGCCGACGAGCTTAGCGGGAATATCTTCGGCATTGAGCTCGCCATGGGGATAGATCTCGAAACCTGCAAGGTTCATGTTACTGAGCCATTGCCCGGCGACATTCCAACTGTCAAACAGGTGGCCGGGTTTTGGGGTAACAGTAATATTGGCTAACTGCTGCATCATTTCTCCTTGCCGCGTCGTACCGACTACCAGTCCAGCCCTTTACGTGCTTTCAGGCCTTGATGAAAAGCGTGCTTCTCGGGGCGCACCTCACTCACGGTATCGGCATACTCCTTTAACTCCCGGTGGGCCGCTCTGCCTGTGATAATCACAGACATCTCTTTAGGTCTCTGTTTAAGCGTGGTGATAACCTCATCGAGATCGATAAAGTCCCAGGTGATCATGTAAGTGAGTTCGTCCAGCAGCACCATGTCCAGCTCTGGATCTTGTAGCCAAGCCTTGGCCTGTTGCCACGCCTGTTGAGCGGCGAGTTTGTCCTTGGCCTTATCTTCACTGTTCCAGCTAAATCCCGTTGCCATGGTATGAAAGGGGACCTTGAGTGACTCAAGCAGGTTACGTTCGCCGCATTCACCGACACCTTTTACAAATTGAACCACGGCGACATCCTGTTTGTGGCCTAAGGCGCGAGTGATATTGCCAAAACCTGCGGTGCTCTTGCCTTTACCGTTACCGGTAATGATGAGCAGCTGACCTCGCTCCTCTTGCGCATTTTCAACGGCCTTTTCGACATTCTCTTTGTGTTGCTTTTGTTTTTTAGGGTTATAACTCATGGGGATACCGTTATTTGAAAGTGATAGATAACAAAAAATATTAAGCCTGCGATTTCGATGATCTGTTGTGTAGCGCCTAAGGTGTCGCCGGTATAGCCCTGGATATGGCGCTGCATTAATTTAATCAGAGCGATAAATGTCACGAGCCAGAGCGCGACTAATGAAACTGCGGCAGTTAGGGGCAATACAAGTAATGGCAGGGCGCCGCAGATGCAGAGAATCAATCTGTTTTTAACTGGCAGTTCGGCATCCTTTTGCGGTGTCTTGTTGTTGTCACTGTCTCTGGCGTAGGGAAGATAAACCGCCACCAGTCCGGCGATGGCTCGACTGCCTGCGTGGCAGACAAAAAGGCTGATACAGGCCAGAGACAGTGAGAGTTGGGTGAGGGCGATAACCTTAATGCTAAAAGAGGTAACCAGTGCTAATACCCCATAGGCACCTATCTGACTGTCTTTCATGATGGCAAGCTTGCGGCTCCTCTCCCAGCCACCGCCGAACCCGTCGCAGAGATCCGCCAGTCCATCTTCATGAAATGCGCCGGTCAGCAGTATGATCGCCACCAGCGTTAATACCACGGCTAAGGGTTGACCCATTATTGTCGTTAAGGCATAAAGCAAGCCTGCTGCAACAACGCCAATACACAGGCCTATCAGAGCAAACCAGCGACTGGCCTGAGCAATAGCCTCACTGTCTTTACCGACCCAGAGGGGCATAGGTAATCGGGTTAGAAAGCTGGCGGCGGCGAGAATGGCGCCCAGGTGTCGCTTCATATCGAGGCTCCATCTGCACAATTGAGTTGACCCAGAAAGAGTCGACAAACCAGATGTGGTGAACTTGGCAGATACCAATGAACATAGGAGGCGAGGGTGTTGCGGTGCAGATACACCCGCTCCTGCATTCGGGTTTTACCTGCCTGGGATGCAATTGCGATTGGTAGCTGAGTTATATCAGATTTGGAGTAGTGGAAGCAGTGTCCGGTCAAGCTATGGTCAATGATTTCGGCGCTAAGCATACCTAGACCTTGCAGTTTATCCTGCATCGATGCTTTGCCTGGCAATGCGCCCACCATATCGGTCGTCTCTCCGCTCTTCGTCGTCAATTGAGCCAGCAGATAGAGCATGCCGCCACATTCGGCCAGGGTTGGTTTATTACTCTGAATGTGATGTTTGATAGAGGTGCACATTGAGATGTTCTCGCTCAGTGCTTTTAGGTGTAGTTCCGGGTAGCCTCCGGGAAGATAGAGGCTGTCAGCCGTTGGCAAAACCTCGTCATTAATTGGGGAGAAATACTCGATACACGCCCCTAAGCTTTCGAGCTGGGTGATGTTGTCCCGATAAAGAAACGAGAAAGCGGCATCTTTGGCAACGGCGATAGTTTGGCCGAGCAAAGGTTGCGATGTCGGGGTTAATCCTGATGCTGAGGATAAAAAACTGGCCGAATCGCTGTCCGGGGCCTCAAAACCGATGGGCTCAGGCAGTGGCAGTACGCAGCTGTCTCCCAGGGCTTTCGCCGCTCTGTCCAGCCACTCATCTATACCCTCTATCTCGCTGGCCTGGACCAGGCCGAGGTGTCTTTCCGGCAGGGCGAGGCTACTGTCCCGTGGCATGGCGCCACAAAACTCGATGCCATCGGGCAGGCTATCTTCAAGCATGGCGGCATGTCCCGGGCTGCCGACATAGTTGGCAATGACCCCGAAGAGGTTGACGTTATCCTGATAGTGGGCAAGGCCATAGGCGATCGCGCCGAAGGTTTGTGCCATCTTGGCCGCCGGGATCACCGCAAGTAGCGGGATCCCAAATTTGGCGGCAAGATTTGCGCTGCTGTTAGCGCCATCGAACATCCCCATCACACCCTCGATAAGAATAAGATCGGCATCGATAGCTGCCTGGTATAGGTGCTGTCTGCAGATGGTTTCGCCCATCATGCCAAGATCCAGCTGATGGGCTGGCTCGCCGCTTGCGAATTCATGAAAGATAGGATCGATAAAGTCCGGGCCGGTTTTAAAGACTCTGACTCTCTTGCCCTGATTGCGCCAGTACCTGGCCATGGCAGCGACCAAGGTGGTTTTACCGCTGTCACTACCCGGCGCGGTGACAAACAGTGCCGGGCAGAAAGCTTGTGCTCTGCTCATGAATGCCAGCCCTCTATGTCACCAAACAGCGAGTCTAGATCTAGCGACTGCTCCAGACTATCAGCGAGCCGGTTAAGGTTCTGCTCTCTGAGCGCCGACATATCCTGCGCTTTTTGTTGCTCATAGCCTGCCCAGTTGAGCAGGGCATTACAGGCGTCTGGCTCATCGAAGATGCCGTGCAGGTAACTACCCAATATCTGATTGTCACGACACAGCGCGCCATCGGCATGACTATCGATGCCAGTGCCCAGTGTCACTGGCTGAGTCTCTCTTACTTCGCAGACACCGGCATGGATCTCATACCCCTTAACTGGGTGTGCCTTGCCGTTGAGCTGTAGCTCGCCACTCACTTGCTTTAAGGTTTTTTGGTTTGTAAGTGTGGTAGTAACATCAAGATACCCAAGCCCGGCACTCTTACCCGGCTCGCCCTCGACGCCATGGGGATCATCAATGCTGCGACCGAGCATCTGATAGCCGCCACAGATCCCGATAAGCTTACCGCCGAATCTCAGATGGCGGGCGATCTGTTGGTCCCAGTTGCGATCCTTAAGCGCCTTTAGATCGCCGCGGACACTCTTAGAGCCGGGGAGAATGATTAAATCTGCAGGTGGCAGGTCATCGCCGGGTTTGATAAAGCAGAGATCGACACCGGGGTGAAGTCTCAGAGCATCAAAATCGGTATGGTTACTTATTCGCGGCAGGCCGGGAACGACGATTTTAAAATGAGTATCATCATCGAGCTGCTGCTGATTGATCGCATCCTCCGCTTCCAGATACAGGCCGTGCAGATAGGGCACCACACCCAACACCGGCACACCGGTTTTCTCGGTTAGCCAGGTCAGTCCGCTTTCGAGCAGGGTCACATCGCCTCGGAAACGGTTGATGATAAAGCCCTTTACCAGCTTCTTCTCTTCATCGGACAGGAGATCGAACGTGCCATAGAGGTGCGCGAACACGCCGCCTCTATCAATATCTGCCACGATCACCACTGGTGTCTGCGCCGCGAGGGCAAAGCCCATGTTGGCAATATCGTGCTCGCGAAGGTTCACTTCTGCCGGGCTACCCGCACCTTCTACCAGTCTCGCCTGCATATCCTTTCCCAGGAACTCGAAACTTTCTAATACCATCTCAAGCAGTTGCGGTTTAAAGGTGTGGTAACTGACGGCGTCCATGTCTTCTATGGCCTTGCCACGAATGATCACCTGAGCACCTGTGTCTGTATTGGGTTTAAGCAGTACCGGATTCATGTGTACGCTTAAGGGGAGGTTACAGGCCTGCGCCTGTACTGCTTGGGCGCGGCCAATCTCGCCGCCATCGGGTGTGACTGCACTGTTTAGCGCCATATTTTGAGGTTTGAAGGGAGCGACCCGGATCCCTTTTCGAGCCAGAACCCGACAAAGTCCGGCAACCATGACACTCTTGCCCGCATCACTGGTGGTGCCTTGCACCATCAATTTATATCCGCTCATGCAACGTTTTCCTCTAATGCAACGTTTCCTTCTAAGGAAAGATTTTCCGCTAAAAAAAGGTTAAGATGACAGTGGACAGCCTGTTCCAATGATTCGATGATTTTCTGCTCACTCCACCCCAGCTCCTCGGCCAGCACCAGGCAGCCACCTAAGCCGCAACCTTCGACCACTTGTCCCTGCTCATAGACATTGAGGCAGTCCATTTCTGAGGCATTAAAACTGGTGGTATTGGCGTTAATGACATCGTCTTCATTGAGGTGATTCAATACGTGGATCCCATCGCCCTGAAGTACCCAACGTGTGGTCGAAATTTTAATGGCTTGATTGAGGAGCTTGGCTTGTCTTGCTGCTAAAAGCGGTGCCACGAACATCATACCGCCCGCAAAATTCGGTAAAGGCAGATGGGTGGGCCATTGACGGAGGAGCGTGCAGATGGCCTGTTGAATTTCATCGTGAAATTGCGTGTCTGCCAGCATCTTGTCTAGTTCAAAATTCTGATTATCATGAAGATAGACCTGCTCTAACTGAGTCAGGATGGCGGATTTACTGGCCAATTTTTGCTTGTCCTGTGTACTGCCGGCCGGAGATAAACGTAAGCCCGTCAACAGGCGTAGCCAGAGCGTTGAAAATGTTGTGCCGCCGACGCCGCACTCGGCCAGAATACTGATGCATCCTCGCTCTGCCTGAGAAGCTAACGTGGGCAGAAGATGTGTATTGACTAAGTCATCGGTGTCACTGTTAATGCCGCCAAAATGCTGATTAACCGTTAACCATGTTTGTGGCTCAACCAAAGGCAGAGGCACGTTGAAATTGAAGCTATTAAACTCTATTTGAAAGCCAGCCTTATAAAACATTCTCAGTAAGCCTCGGGTCAGGACTGCCGGGCTGACGCCGCGATTAGAGAGCAGTCCGTCGCCGCTTAACTGTATCCCTGGCAGGGGAGTTTGACTACGGCCGCAGGTGATAAGCTCAGTGTCTCTGGTCGGCGTAAGGTGCATCAAGTTTTGCCCCACACCCGCATCTGAGAGTTGATGCAGACCGGGTAGATGAGTTGCCGCACCGTTTAAGATATTAAAACAGATCGTTTTCATTTAATTATCCATCAGAGAGTTGAGATAAACGGAAGGGTTGTTTAAGCCTTGAAGCTGAGGCCATAGGGTGTCAGCCTCGTCGATATAGGTGTTGAAATGCACCAGGGCGGCATGTTCTAGCTGGACACGACTTAGATGAGGGTTTCCCTCTTGTGTGCTATTGAGTAACCAGGCCAAGGCCATACGCATAACGCCTGAGTGGCTGACAATTAGCAGTCGCTTGCCTCGGTATTCTCGGCTCAGGCACTCTATGCTGGTCGTAATTCGGCTGAGAAGATCTGAGGTGGATTCGCCATTTGGCGGCGTATGCACGAAGGGGGCATGCCAATATTGGCCATAGCCTTGCTGCGAGTCATCCCATAGTGTGGCGATACTATTGCCATCCCAGTTGCCAAAATCGATTTCTTGCCAGGCATCATCGACGATAAGTTTGCAATCACGCTTCTGTGCCAGGTGCTGCGCGAAGGCGTGACATCTGGAAAGTGGAGAGCTGATGATAAGATCAAACTCCAGCAAACCACTGCTCTGCTCCATCTGCTGCCAGCCTTTCGCGGTGAGTGGCGGATTGGTGCGGCCAAGTAAGCAGCCTGATTGTTCAGGGAGACCATGGCGCAGCAGGGTAAATAGGGTGTCGTTCATGCTATGCCGCCTTCTGTTACCGTTTCAGCGTTTGCTGTATTCATCGTGTCGCAGGTTAAGAGCTCATTCTCTTTTAAACAGATGGCAATCTTGCCTTGGCAAAAATTGACCTTGTCGGCAATGGCGGCAATTTTTTGATGCATGAGTCCGCTGGCTGTCACAAATTGCTGACTCATCTCATCATCGGGGATCAGGCTTTGACCCACCTCAGTGCTGACCAATACCAGATGGCATTGAAGTGAGGTGAGTGTGTGGCAGAGGCGTTCAATCTCATCAATGAGGCAATGTTCAGCCATAAGCTGATTGGTGAGCCAGAGCGTCAGACAATCAATGATGATCACGCTCTGTTTGCTGTCTGATTCAATCAAGGCTGAAGCCAGTTCCAGAGGGATCTCCGCGGTTACCCAATCACTGGGTCTCTGCTCTCGGTGCAGGGCGATACGATCGGCCATTGAGACACTGGCAGTGGCTGTCGCTATGTAGGTTGTCGGTAGATCAATGTCTATCACCTCTTGCTCGGCAAGACCCGACTTACCACTTCTGGCGCCGCCAATATATAAACTGATCATTGGACTGCAGCCTTAAGTTGAGATTGTTTTTGAGCTCGGGCCTGTGCCACTTTTTCACACACCTGCTGCATGCCCTTTAGCACTCTAGGCCCGGTTCTATGCACAAGATCGCCTTCGATGGTAATGATCTGCTCATTGGCAACGGCGGGGACCTCCGGCCATTCGCCCCAGTTGATTGCTTCTTGATTACTGTTGCCGTGATATACCGGCTTGATGATCATCTCGGGGGTAGAAGAGAGTACCTGCTCCAGACTCACCTGAGGGTATTCACTGACACTGTTTGCAAACACGTTATTTGCACCACAACCGACAAAAATTTCATTCATCCAGCTACTGGCCGTGGTGGTCAGTGGCGTCGGCCACACCTGATAAAAAATATCGACCCGGTTCTGATCCTGATAGGTCTGCTTCAGTTCTTTGAGTGTGTGGTTAAACTTCTCGGCGCTGGCTTTTGCTTGAGCACTATGACCCGTAAGGTCCCCGAGCTCTAACAGACGTTGTGGTATCTGCTTGAGTTCACTGACACTTGAGTCTATCAAGGTAAAGCCCAGCTCGTTAAGCCTTGCCAACATAGGGGCAGAGGTGGTGCTGGAGTTGACAATGATGGCATCGGGCTGAAGCAGCATTACCGCTTCATAATCGATAAAATCGTAACGGCCGATGCGGTGAATTTGGTTTGCCTCATTGGGGTAATCGGCATACTCCACCGTGCCTATGATGCTGTCACCGGCGCCAATTTCGAATATCATCTCGACAGCATGAGGCGCTAACACGACTAAGCGAGGCGCATTCTCGGCGCTGGCAGAAAAGCTACTGCCTAATGTCAAACAAATAGTCAGACCAAAAGCCAGCAGGGGACTTGGATATCTCATTTATGCCTCCACCGACTTAATCACCAGCGGTAAGCCAGCTATCGCCATCGTGACCCGGTCGACCTGTTTCGCTATGCTTTGATGTAACCATCCGGACTCATCGACAAACTCCCGTGATAACTCGCCCAGAGGCACCACACCTTGACCTACCTCATTGCTGATAAAGATCACCTCTCCTGGTAGCTGCGTTAACGCCTCCAGTAAGGCCTGCTTCTGCTGTTTCCAGTTACGGTCACTCAATTGTATGTTCGATAGCCACAGGGTCAGACAGTCGACTAAGATAAGGTTATCGCTCCGACTCTCTTGGAGTAGGGCTTGGGCTAAATCCAGCGTTGTTTCGACCAGCTTCCACTCACTTGGGCGATGGCTTTTATGGTGGGCGATACGTTTAGCCATGGCACCCTCGGTGCTCTCTGCGGTCGCAACCACGATGACTTCACCGCTGGTGCGAGCCTGCCAGGTTTTGGCGTATTCCTGTGCCAGACGGCTTTTCCCCGAACGTGCACCGCCAATGATTAATTGCTTCATCTATCTATGCCCTTGTTTACGCTTAACCAACAAACCGATGAAAAAGACACTACCCAGCATGGCTGTCATCACACCGACAGGCAGTTCTTGTGATGGCAGGATCAGTCTGGCTAACAGATCGACCCACACCATGAGTACGCCACCGAGTAAGGCCGTGGCAATGAGTGAACTTGAAGTGGCCGAGCCGATAAGCATGCGGACGATATGAGGTACCATCAGCCCCACAAACCCGATACCACCGCACGCTGCCACTAATGATGAGGTCATCAGCGCAGTAAGAATTAACATGCCTAAACGCAGAGGGAGAACCGCAACGCCCTGGGTGTGCGCGCTCTCATCGCCGGCCATCAGTGCCTGCAGTGGGCGCTGAAATTGATAGATGATGATTGTCGCCGTGATCACAATCGATGCCGGGATCATGAGTGTGCTCCAGGTGGCGCGGCTGAAGCTGCCCAAGGACCAAAACAGCACAGCCTGCATGGCCTGGGGATCACCGAAGTACAATATAAGATTGGCAATAGAGGAGAGCAGGAACGAGATGGCGACCCCTGACAACACTAAGGTTTCCACTTGACCGTCCCTTGCCATCACCACCACAACCGCTACGGCAATCAGGGAGCCCAAAAATGCGCTGGCGGGCAGGGGAAGAAGGGTTAACCCACCCGTGAGCGCCAAAATTGCCCCCAGTGAGGCTCCGGCAGAGATCCCGAACAGATAAGGATCGGCCAACGGGTTTCTGGTCACGCTTTGAAGTACAGAGCCTGACACGGCCAAGCCCGCGCCACATACCATGGCCATCAAGGCCCGGGGCATTCTGAGTTCGATGATGATGCGATCGGCAAGCGACGTGTTAGATTCAGTTTGGATCAGGGCCGTGATAGTGCGACCTATGGCGCCAATCACTTCGGCCAGGCTAATGTCAGCGGTGCCGAGCACTATGGCAATCAATGGCGATATCACAGCCAGGGGGATCAAGAGTGCCAGTAGCAGTGTAGGGTTAAACAGCCGCATGGCGACCCCCGTCGAAGTGGTAAGTGACTCTGGGATGGGGGCCTTTGGGGTGTCTGTCTACTTCGGTTTTAATACCGTAAATATTTTCGATACTGGCAGGGGTTAATACCTGTGCAGGTGTGCCGCTTTTGATAAGTTTTCCCTCTCTGAGCAGAAGGAGTTTGTCGCAAAACGCACTGGCCAGATTAAGATCGTGAATGCTGGCTACCACTGTGATATCCAGGCTTTTTATCAGTTTTAATATTTCCACCTGATAGCCGACATCAAGATGGTTGGTTGGCTCATCGAGCAGTAATATCTCAGGCTTTTGCAGCAGTGCTCTGGCGATCAACAGTCTTTGTTGCTCACCGCCGGAAAGAGACTCAAACACCTGCTCGGCCTTATCGGTCAGCCCCACAAGTGATAAGACGCGGTCTATCTCAACTTTCTCTAAGCAGTGATCGATGCGTTGCCACCATTTTTGCTGGTTTATCAAGCCAGTTGCCAGCAACTGCCTTGCGGTCATCGAGAAGCCGACGGGGGTATGCTGCAGGACGACGGCCACCTTAGAGGCGAATTCCCGGTGCGATATGGAGGATATATTGCGGTCGTTCAGAAAAACATCACCGCTATCCGGGCTCATGTACTTATACATGCACCGCAACAAGGATGACTTTCCGACACCATTGGGACCCAAGATGCCGACAAAATCGCCTCTTTCGATGGTAAAGCATAAGTCGTCGAGCACCTTCTTAGACGAGGTAGCCCAACTTAAGTGATTAACTTCCATGTGAGAGTTTGATTCTACTATTGTTGGCATTACAGAGAGTTCCAATGTTGCGCCGACAGTGCCGGCACAATTTACTTCTATTTATGGTTAAAAAGCCTGATAGCTCACGCTCAAGAACACTTGGCGGCCAGGGCTGAAGTAGTTTCTGTCTGAGATGATCTCTTCATCGAGCAGGTTGTTGGCCTTGAGACGAAGCTGCCATGCCTCGGCAAGCTTATAACCGATACTCATGTCGACCTGATGGTAGGCATCGAGGAAATCTGTAACGCCGTCATAGTTATAATCGCCGGCGTTACGCTCGCCTTGATAGTGATAGTTAACCAGCACGTCGAACTCAGACCAGGCGTAGCTGAGTGCATAATCAAATTCATGCTCACTGCGACCCACTAACTGCTCGTCACTTTCGCCATCGACTGCGTCGATATAGCTATAGCCGAGCTGATGCTCAATATCCCAGGTCCTGTAGTTGAGGGAGAGTTCGATACCAGTGATCTCGGCATCTTTGATATTCGCCGGCTTCCAGATGTCATAATCATAATCATCCTTCTCGCCGGTAGGCGCCCACTGGATCAGGTTATCTATCTTGTTTTGGTAGACACTCAGGTAACCACGCAGGTTATCGCCGTTATAGCTGATGGTGAGATCCAGGTTTTCCGATGTCTCCGATACCAGCTTTGGATTGCCGGAGTCTGGCCAGTATAGATCGTTAAAACTCGGGGCTTTGAAGCCTGTTCCTGAACTGGCAGTCACACGCCATTGATCATTTAGCTGATACGCAAGGCTGGTGTTATAAGAGGTTTCGCTATCGATATTCTCAACATCGTCGTATCGAATAACCCCTTCCATCAAAAGCTTGCCTAATTGGTAACGGGCCAGGCCGTAGACGCCGACTAGATCGCGTTCGTCTACCGCATAGTCGCCTTCGATCGACTCTTTCGACCAGTCGACGCCGCCAATGAAGGTCAGGTCGTCGCTTGCCGTGTAACGGTTACTCCAGTTGAGTTGATCGCGGGTTGTTTCATATAAATTGACACCTAAACTCGGGGTATCTGCGCGAAAGTTCTCATTCTTATCCCGAGACTGGCCTAATGCCAACTTACTGGTTAACTTCTCTGTTTGATATTGAGCGGCGATGTTCACCAGATAGTTATCATAATCGGCCTCATTAACACCGGGACCGTAATAACCCACATTGTCATATTCGTAGTTACCGCTCTCCAGTTGGCCTGCCCAGGTGAGCTGCCACTGGTCGCTTAGGTTTTGCTGGCCGTTAACGCTCACGCCCAAACGGTCGTAACCGTCGTCGTCATCTTCTGCATCATTTTTAATGTCATAACCATCACTCTGTTCATGGTTAACGGCAATGCTGGTATGCCCGTCACCATGGCTTACACCCGCACCAGCACTGGCACGCATATAGTTATCACTGCCATATTCTGCAGAGGCAAACCATTCACCGCCCTCTAATTTTCGGGTGAAAATCTGAATTACACCACCGATGGCATCGCTGCCCCATATTGCGGCTCGGGGGCCTTTTACCACCTCGATGCGCTCGATATTTTCCGGGGTTAGGGCGTTAAAACTTACTGCACCTAAGGTGGCTGAGCCAATGCGTACACCATCGACCAGAACCAATACATGGCTGGAGTTAGTGCCGCGCATGCTTATCGATGCCGACTGTCCTGCGCCGCCGTTGCGGGTAACACTGACTCCTGGCAAGGTTTCCAACAGGTCGACCACAGACTTAGGGCTGAGTCTGGTTATCTCATCTCTTTCAATGGTATTGATAACGGTGAGTTGCTGATCGGGTGTGCTGTCAAATCTGTCGCCCGTTACCGTAATAGTTTCAACTACCGGGTTGGCCGGTGCGGTAGCAGCGGCTGAAAATGATTGGCATATCGCGATAGTGAGTACTGAAAGTCGCAGTTTAAAACTCATAGTTAACCTTTAATTTATTTGAGTTTGAAATTTGCGGGAAAATGCGTCGTGGCGAGGCTTAACAGCTCACGCCTAATGACGAATAGATAACAGAGGTGTGTAATAATCAGTAATGGGGAAAACTGAGACACCTGCATCGTCTACTTGCTCAAGAAACCCGCTTGAGTCAATAGTTCTTCAGGGTCGGTTTCCTGGCTCACAGCATCTAGAAACATTCCTTCCCGGTTCTACCAGTGGTCATAATGTTTCGCTCTGTTTACAGTTGCAGGTACAGCCGTGGGGTCTCACCACGTTCCCGATTAAGTTAGCTAACGCCCTTAAGTCGATGCGAATATAACGATAATGTTATTGTTTGAACATGGCGAAGATCACACACAAAGTTTAAAACAGAAAAGACTGTTACTTCTTACAGTCTTTTTTAGTGAGGTTTGCCGTATAGTGTTTAATAGGGGGTTTTTAATCTATTTATCAACGCCTTATGTTTTGCGTGATTTTTCTGTTTTGTCGATGCTAACCTTCAGAGTGAGTTTTAATATATATGGGCAAGCCTAGGCATTTTGGCTTTATCTGAATGTAGCCAAAAAATAAATAGTATATTGTGACTGGGTATATTAAATGTGAATCGTTGCCCAAAAAAATGCCGCTCTGGTGCAGAGCGGCATTTTAGTGTGGACCATTAACCTTGTGTGGATGGTTATTCGGTCAAGGTTATTTGGTTAGCTTTATTTGAGCAAGGTTATTTGATCAACTCTGGCTCCATGCCATGATCTGCTTCGTGGTGTGCCCGAGACTTACTACCAAACAGCTTTTTAATGTCTTCGATAGCAAGATACAGACATGGGATAAGCATTAAGGTCACAACCGTCGCAAACAGAACGCCGAAGGCGAGTGAGGTTGCCATTGGGATCACCATTTTGGCCTGCATGCTGGTCTCAGTCATGATTGGCATCAAACCGATAAAGGTGGTCAGAGAGGTCAACATGATGGCTCTGAATCGTCGACATCCCGCTTCCAGCACCGCTTTTTTCATCGCTATGCCAGACTCTCTGGACTTGTTGATGTAATCGACCATGACCAGTGAATCATTTACTACTACACCCGCCGCAGCAATGATACCGAACAGTGACAGGGCACTCAGGTCTATCCCCATTATCATATGACCCAATACTGAGCCGATAACGCCAAATGGGATCACGGCCATGATCATAAGAGGTTGAGAATAAGATTTCAGCGGTATCGCGAGTAAGCTATAGATGATCAGTAGTGAGATGATGAAGTCACGTAACTGAGTTTTAGCGCTGTCCATCTGCTCCTGAATATTGCCCGAGACTTCACTCTTCACTCTCGGGTACTTCTTCAATAACTGAGGCATAAAGTTATCGCGTATATCCTGAGCCAGCTTAAATGGCTCGGCTTGATCGGCATCGACAGAGGCCCAGACATTGATAGTCCGGTTACCATTTTCACGGCGAATACCATTCACACCTTGTGTTACCGTGATATTGGCAACTTCTGACAGTGGCACTTCGGCGCCTTGAGGCGTCACAATCAACACCTCAGAGACTTGAGCGATAGAGTTACGTTGCTCTTCAGGGTAGCGAAGCATCACCTTAATCTCTTCACCGTTTCTTAAGATACGTTGAGCTTCCAGGCCATAGAAACTATTGCCGACCTGTGAGGCGATGTTGGCTAAGGTCAGACCCAAACCATAGGCTTGTGGTTTAAGCTCGAACTGCACCTCTTTAGCGCTGGATTGTCGGCTATCGTTGACATCGCCAACCCCCTTGAGTGAGTTGAGTTTAGCCTTAAGTTCCTGCGATGCGGCGACCAGTTGCTCCTCGTTCTTGCCTTCGAGACGGAAACTGATATCACCATCGTCACGACCACCGCCAAACAGGTTGTCCTGCACTTCGAATGATTTCATTCCCGGAATAAGGGGCATGGCTTTGCGCCACATCTCAGCCAGTTCGAAGGTATCGAGTGGTCTTATCTCAGGATCGACCAGCTTGGTCATCACTTTTGCCGAGGTGCGTCCCTCGAGATCGACCTGCATATCTGAGATCATGCCCTGACCATACTTATCCTCGAGCTCTTTATCGACATTATAGATGGCTTTTTCGATGGCTAATGCTGCAGACAGCGTCGCTTTCTCTGATGCGTCTACATTCATCTCAAAAGATACACGCGGGAAGTCATGGGGGATCTTAGGTTGTCCGATAAAACGTATCATACCGCCTGCGTATAGACCGGCGCAGATCAGTATGAAGCTGATGAACAACATGATAACCGTATAGCGGTACTCGACCGCCATTGTCAGCGTGGGGCGGTAGATATTCTGGATCAGCTTCTTCAGATTCGAGTCGACTTTACCTTGAACAAAATTGACTCCATTACGCAGCCAATCCAGTGGGTTTTTAGAGCCCGGTTTGACTATGGTCTTTTTCTTCATACGTGCCAGGTGAGCCGGCAAGATAAGTTTTGATTCGACTAATGAAAATAGCAGACACAGAATAACGATATAACCGATAGCCTTACCAAAGGCGGAGGAGGGACCATCGTCCATCGTTAGCGGTAAAAATGCCGCTATGGTTGTCAGCACGCCGAATGTGGCAGGCATGGCAACCCGTTTAACCCCGCGGATGACATTATCGAGACTCTGGCCATTTTCTTCGCACTCTTCATGGGCACTCTCTCCCATGACGATGGCGTCATCGACCACGATACCCAATACTAAGATAAAGGCGAACAGGCTAATGACGTTAACGGTGACATCTATCATAGCCATAGGCATAAACAGCAAGGTGCCCAGGAAACAGACCGGTAGTCCCATCATTACCCAGAACGCGAGACGTACGCGCAGAAATAGTGCCAGCATCAAAAAGACCAAGACAGCACCGGTTTTCATGCTATCTAGCATCAGGTCCAATCGGCCTTCGAGATAGTAGGTCATGTCGACCCAAGTCTCGAGTTTAAGCCCTTCGGGCAGTGCTTCCTGCTTCTTGGCGACATAGGCTTTCACCACATCGGCGACATCGGTCATGCTCTGATCGTTAGCGGCACCAATAAAGAAGGTGACTGAGTTTTTGCCATTAAACTTAGAGTATTGGATCCCCTCCTGAAATCCATCGATAACCGTCGCGATATCGCCCAGTAGTACGGTGGTTCCATCATCTAGGGTAATTAAGGGGAGGTTTTCAAATTCGTATCCGACATAGGCCTGATTTTGAACGCGCAGGTTAATATAACCATTTTCGGCTCTTATCTGACCCGCGGACATATTGCGGGAAAACCCTCTGACCGCTGCGGCAACGTCATTAAAGCTCAGGCCAAATTCTCTTAACCTGTCTTTACTGACCTCTATGGCGATCTCATAGTCCAGTCCACCGTAAAAGTCGGTAATGTTGACCAGTGGAAGTTGCATCAACTCGTCATGGATCTTTTCACCTAACTCTTTGAGCTGTCTCGGTGTCATATCACCATACAAGCTCATGTAGAGCACTTCCTGGCGTAACTTTATCCTTTCAACCTTAGGTCGTTCCATGCCATCGGGAAAACTGGATATTGAGTCGATCTCCGATTTTATCTCATCCAGTACGACCTGAGGATCGTAAGAGTCTTCAATTCGAAAGTAACCGCTGGCCGAGTTACGATTTGAGTAGGTGATCACACGTTTAAGCCCTTGTACACTCTCGAGTGCCTCTTCGACTTTTATGGTGATCCCTTCTTCCACTTCCTGTGGCGCGGCTCCCGGGTAGAAAGCATTAAACTCAACCCAGTTTATCTCTATCTGAGGAAAAAACTGCTTACGTATGGTATCGGCAGTCAGCAGACCACCAATTATTATGATGAGCATCAGAAGATTCGCTGCGACACTGTTGCGTGCAAACCATGAGATGATGCCTCTATTGGTATCCGGCATCGTTTATTCCTTCTCTTCCATCGCTAACTGAGTTTCACTCTCTTCAGAATCATCCTCTTGCAGGATCTTATCTTCAGGCAGAGCCAGCTGCATCCCCTCTACCGGATAATCCAGCGCCGAGGTTATGATATTCATGCCAGCATCAAGTCCTTCTGATATCACGACTTCGGCGCCAAATTGGCGAATAACGTTAACTGGCTTATAACGTAATTTTTTTTCATCATCCAATACCGCAATTTTTCCATTGACGATAAGGTGTCTTGGGACAACGGCGACATTCCCTGCGCTGTTACCGGCAATATTGGCGGTGACATAAGTGCCATATCTCAACTCGCTCTTATCTGATTTCAGTCCGTAAGGGTCAATCACTTCAGCAACCAGATAGGTCATACGGCTGCGACTATCGATAACGCCTTCGCTGCGCACAACAGTGCCTGACCACTCCTGCTTCTCGCCACCGAGATCGGCAGTTAAGTTGACCTTGGCATTTTTACCTTTATTGACCAGGTATTGGAGTTCTTTATCGGCAAGGGGAAGACGAATTTCTGCATTATCGGTATTCAGCACTTTACCTAATGGCGTGCCTTTACTGACGTATGAGCCTAAACCGATATTTCTGCTTTCGATAAGGGAATCATATGGCGCTTTAATGGTGGTGCGCTCTACGTTTCGCAGTGCGCGCTTAAGGCCGGCTTCAGAGGAGTTCAGTTTTGCTATCTCTTGTGCAAGCTGAGGTTTACGAAGACTGAGTTCGGTGGGGACGCCATCCTTGATACGTTTCCACTCCTCTTCGGCTACCTTACCGTAGGCTTTCTCCTGAACAAGAGTGGCCCTGGCCGATGCCAAACTCGCTTCAGCATCAATAAGGTCGGCGTCATAATCACTGGAGTCTATTTTGGCCAGAACCGTGCCTTTCTTAACAAAACCACCTTTCACGAAACTTTCAGACAGATAGACTATTTCGCCGTTAACTTGCGAAACCAACTCAGTTTCGTATTTAGCACTGACAATGCCGTAGGAGTTAACAGAGAAGGTCATAGGATTTATTTCGACCTGCTTGACGGCGACTAGCGGGGTGTTGTCGACCGCCTCTTTTTCTTCCGGTGGCTTCTTAAGAGCCGACATTGCAACGAAACCGCCTATCCCGACGGATAATACGACAATAGGCAAAATAATCTGTTTTTTTGTAGCCACGAACACTTCCTCTTGTTGAAGCCAGTTTTTTATTATTAAACTTTTGTAAGCACATAGGTTTTAACATCTATCTGCTACAGAATTTGGCGAAAGAATGGTTTTAACCTGAGTATGTTAATTGATCTGTGTCAATGTTACATCTTGATTGTGTAAAAATGTATGTCAACTTTATGATTATGGAGGGGAGCGATATATTTTTAAGTAAATATATGAATAATAGACATTATAAATAACCGATAACGGACAATAGATTTATGTCGCTCAGTATCGGTTGTTACAATTTGTGTTGTTTATAAGGCAGAGCGTGAGGACATCAATAGCGGGTTATTACGGATAGGTTTACCAGGTGACACACCATATTTAGTATTAGATGCTGAAATTTGATAACTTGAGAGCAGGGCTGTAACCCTTCTAAGAAAGAGGGCTTCAAAACTGAAGCCCTGGTATTAAGAACTAACCGCCGTGTCGGCCACCTCCATGGTGACCACCGTTGCCTCTTCCACATTCATGTACTGTCTGTTGTCCGCCCTGAGAACCAGTTTCTATAGTTATCGAGCCCGAATCTTTAAAGATCACAAATGGCCCGCTGCTGATATCGTCAGCAATTGGATCATCAAGGTGCCCTAAACAGCTGTAACCCACCCGGTATTCACCTTCCGGCAGGTATCCCATGGCGAAATGCCAGTTTCCATTATAATCCTGCATCATGGGGCTCACAGCTGAAGGTGCTGTAAGTCCGGATGGCGGCGTCGATCCCATATCCGCCATCTGACTTATACCAGTGACGGTATTAGGGTAGAGATAGGCTAAATGGGTAAATTGTCCGCTTGTAGGGACCAAGCCTGAGAATGTGGTTTCGCAGTCGGCTATCCATTGCGGGTCGACTTCTCCTATCAGGTGGCCCATATAGCGGTTATCTATACTCCACATGCCTTGGTGGTTTAACTGATACTGGCCCTGATGATATGAAAGTCCGCGATAGAGATCGATCTCCATCGTTAGTGAAAGATGCTCCCCTGCGACAAGTTCAAAACCTTGGACCGGTAGGTTTCCATCTGTTACATGCAGACCGTGGCGTCCCTGGCCATCTTCTATGTAACAGCCTTGATTGCCATCACCCTGATGAATCGTGATATAGGCATCGTGGTAATGCCCTGCAGGCATATCAACCCCCTCGATTACCATATGACTGTCCATTCCTTGATAATCAAGCAGGTTAAAAGTCATATCCTGTAGGTCGTGTCTGTGTGTGACACCGGCTGCATCAGTCATAACTAACTCATCTAATACTAAACCCAAATGAGAAACACCAGACATAGGGGAGTCAGAAATAGCCAGTGATAATTTACCTGTTGGCAACACCGTTTCTTTTTCAGGATCTGAGCTGTCACTTCCGCATGCGTTAACAAGTAACAATGAGGACAAGAGTAGGAGTGCTGTATTCGTTTTCATTGTAGGGCCGATATTGTATGAATTTTATCTAACAATACCCCTTTGTGGGTAGCCATTGTTGATCTATGTCAATTATTGCTCAATGTTTAATCAGGTTGCGACTAAGGTCTAATTGTAGTGCACTTGTTAAGATTGGTTTCGATGAGACTGATGAACTGTTAACTGGTCAGGGTCTTACTTTGGGTTGTTGATCTGTGTCAAAATTGAGTCGTTATGGTTAAATTTTTGTTCTTTTCTATGAGATGATGAGAGGGTGTTCTATTATTGGAGTCAGAAGTAAGAAGCAATGAAGCGTAAACAGACTGATTAAGCCGCTATGCATAGAGGGCAGAGTTGATTTCTTTTCGACAGCAGATGTATTTTGACTTTATAGGTTGCTTCAAAATAACAATAAAATCAGTTGTTTCTATTAGAACTAATTGTTGAATGAGGAATGTCAAATGAGTGATTTAGACCACAGAGGCGGTGTTAAAGAAGTTAACCTTGTTGTCAGGCACCTTAAGCTAGAGGGTATCACTGCTGAAAATAAGCAAATTATCATAGATGAGATCGATCAAATTATCGGTATCGATAGTGTCTCTTATGATGATGAAACTTGTACGTTAAATGTTTCTTATGATGCGACCCACTGTAATTTGGATGGAATCGAGGAACATATAGAGGCTCATGGAGCCGAGTTATCCCATGGCTGGTGGACTCGTTTCAAAGAGAGTTACTACAAATACGTCGATCAAAATGTTAAAGATAATGACGAAATAGAGCCTGTTCCACGTAACTCGCTACCAAAAACACTACCTGGTAGTAAGAAACACTAAAGCAACTCTCCTTTCTTAGGATCTGGCTTACCATCTATCCCCCTTAAATAATTTGAGGGGGGATATAATCTAATCTCCTCTTTTTTAATCATTTCATTCTTGTTTGCCCAAGATCGGGGCCGGCCCTACATCCTTTCACTTAAATTTCATACAAGCGTATTTATTTCATAATTCGTCATAGGCTCCAGTTAATTACAGCTAAACTAGTTTGTAGGATGTTCAGTTTGCATGATTGTTTTCATAAATGGCTATCTTTGATAGCGACTCGTGTTAACTCATTTGAAAGGAGTTCCGTATGAAACTTAAGAAGATCACTGCGGTCATAGGGGATCTGCAACTCAATAGTGTCCAAAGAGCACTCGAGGCTCATGGCGTCAAAAGTTTCACCGTATCTACTGTTAGAGGGCGGGGTAAAAACAGTAATTTATATACTCAAGATCAGTTGGTGACTCACACTCAGCTTGAAGTCTATACCAGCGCTGAACATGTGGATAAGGTCGCCAAACTTATCATGAACGCTGCCGAAATCGGTGCAGTCAGCATAGGTTTTGTCGCCATTACCGATGTTGATCAACTGCTTTGGGTTCATGAGCAGCGTGTAGTGAATGAAGATGATTTTCGCTTCTTAGAATGAGTTTCATGATTGAGGATACTGTTACTGCTGGTTGAACTTTATTAGATTAACCAGCTTGTTAATTTCTGACTCTTGACTGTCGCCTATTTTCGTTTATTTCTAGCACTGTATCTTAGGCAGGTCCTGCCAGCACGTGGTGTATTGCGGACTAAGGTATTGTCTGCGCATGCGCCATTTTGGGGTGATCCCCTGAGCCGTCATAAACAGAGAGTCTGAACCGTATCTCTGATTAAGGCTATCGTATACCCGCATCAAGGCGGGGTTTTTAACGGGCTCAAACAGATCCCTCTGCAGATGCGCTTCGCCGACGAGATCGATTAACCCGACACCTACCTTGTAATAGCGGACTCCCTCGCGAAACTGCTGTGCGGCTATGTGGCTGACCACCTCGGTTATCTCGCCGGTGTCATTGGTTGGATAGGCGAAACGGTGAGTGATCTTAAAGCCTGTCGGGTGTTCGTCGAAAGGGGAGTTCGAGGCAAAAATATGCAGTACCGAACACAGTGAACCTTGCTCCCTTGCCTTGCTGGTGGCAATTCCTGCATGTTTACTCAATGCCTGTTGCAGTGATACGCCATCGACTATCCGCTCACCCATGCTACGTGTGGAAAATATTTGTAGCTTATCGGCGCGGGCTTCATCCCACCCCTTGCAGATTTCACCATTGAGCTCACGAACGGTGCGCTCGACCTCAATGCTAAATTGCTTTTTGGCGATCCCCGGCGCCATTTGAGACAGGGCGTAGGCGGTCTTGATCCCCATGATATCGAGGCGCTTAGCTAAGCGACGCCCAATTCCCCATACATCTCCCGGCAGCATTTTAAGTAAGATCGCTTTACGTTGCTGAGGATTGTCGATTAGGCAGACACCATGATAGCCCTCATGCTTCTTTGCGGCATGATTAGCAATCTTGGCCAGGGTGAGCGTCTCAGCCATACCGACGCATACAGGTAAGCGGGTCTCTTTCCAGACGGCACGCCTCAAGGCCTCACCATGCTTGATTAAGCTGGGGATTGCAGGGAAGCAGTGCTTAAAGGAGAGGAAGGATTCATCGATAGAGTAGATATGTTGTTCGGGAGCAAAGCGACCTATGACCTCCATCATACTGGCTGACAGAGAACCGTAGAGCTCATAGTTGGAACTTAGTGCAATTATGCCTAATCGCTCACATTGTGACTTTACCTTAAAAAAGGGCTCGAATTTTGGGATCCCGGCATCAACGGCCTGACGATTCGCCGCTACGATACAGCCATCGTTGTTAGACAGAACCACAATCGGCCGACCGCGCCATTCGGGGCGAAATACCTGCTCGGCGGAACAGTAAAAGGAGTTGGCATCGACCAGAGCAAACATCTATCTCCCCTTTGTTGTCGGTATAAATGCTAGATATTCAGATACAGGTCGCAATGGGCAACAAAGGTCTCTACAACATGATTGATTGGGAATAATTCGACTTCTTTCTTTTATTGCGTCAAATTTATTCACAGTTTAATTATCACCCAGACCTGTATCTTTTGTCAGCAGATAACTTGGACGATGACATCGTATCGACCGTATTACAACGCCTTCGACACTGAACTGATCATACTCATGTATGGTTACCGGCAGGTGTTCATCGCTAGCTGACAGTAATAATCTCCTGTAGGTATCAATAATTTTGCAGACAAAGCAGCCATTATAATTGGCGACGATCACATCTTGATTTTTAACGGCGACATGTCTGTCTACGATAAGAATATCACCATCGAATATGCCAATATTCTGCATCGAGTTGCCGCTGGCCTGACCGATAAATGTGGCGCTGGGATGTTCGACCAGCAGCTCATCCAGGCTCAGTGGCAGTTGTTTATAGTCTGCTGCGGGGCTCTCGAATCCGGTAATACCGGCGCTGGCTGAGATTGGGATCACTTTCATAAGTTAATAATTTACCATGTACTGTATAAATATACAGTTGTTAGTTTAGCAGTAATCTTAAAGCTGGCAATCTTTTTTAGTGATAGTGCTTGAGACTGCGCTTTTAAGCGCCAATTTAGTGTTTTTCAAATGGGTCAGATTTGGTAGAATAGGGGGATTAATAGGAGAGTTATCAATGTCAGTTTATGTTGTGGGCCATAAGATCCCAGATTCAGATTCCATCTGTGGTGCAATTGCACTTGCTTACCTGAAAAATCAAATCGGTGAATCATCGATTGCAGCACGACTCGGAGAGTTATCGCCAGAAACCGCATTCATCTTAGAAAAGTTTGGCTTTGAAGCTCCGGAGTTTAAGACAAGCTATGCCGGTGAAGAGGTGTATATTGTCGATCACTCAGAGCTAACACAAGCACCGGACGATATTGGCGAAGCGACGATTGTCGGGATTGTCGACCATCATAAACTGGGCGATCTGACCACATCTACACCGCTTGAATGCTGGATCCGTCCTGTTGGTTGTAGTAACACCATTATTAAGATGATGTATGATTTTCATGGTGTTGAGATTCCAGCAAATATTGCCGGAATCATGATGTGCGCCATCTTGAGTGATACGGTTATCTTTAAGTCACCAACGTGCACGACTGCAGATATTAAGTGTGTCGAAGCGCTGTCCGAAATTGCCGGCATCGAAGACTTTAAAGCGTTAGGCATGGAGATGTTTAAGGTTAAGTCTGCCGTCGAAGGTACGCCGGTACGCGATCTCGTTATGCGTGACTTTAAAGACTTCAACATGAACGGCCATCTGGTAGGTATTGGTCAACTGGAGGTTATCGACCTTTCAGTATTTGATGATATCAAAGCCGATCTGGAAGCCGATATCAAAGCAATGAAAGCCGAAGGTGGGCGTCACAGTATGCTACTGCTGCTGACCGACATCATGAAGGAAGGCTCTGAGCTGTTAATTGTCAGCGATGATGCAACTTTGACCGAGCGTGCTTATGGTAAACCATGCGAAAATGGCCGTGTTTGGCTTGATGGCGTATTGAGCCGTAAGAAGCAGGTCGTGCCACCGCTGCAGGAAGCATTAGCTTAACGCTCAAGGCTTTTTCAGCCGTTCGTACCAATAGTAATATCGAAGGCCGAAGCACTTTTCATTAGAAATAGTGCTTCGGCCTTTTTGTATCTGTTAAGCCAGGAATATCAATCGGTATAAGAGGTTAGAAATAAATTGATGTAGATCAAGCAATTCTGCAGTCGTCTATCAATTGGCTACTATACTGATACCAAGCTGTATCGCCATAGGATCCATTCAGAGCCAGGGAAGACCTCCTTATGACTGAAATCATTGATAAACCAACTCATCGGCAAGTGAAGTCAAACTTGGCTGATTATCATGAGTGTTACACCTCCTTTTCTACCGAGCCTCCTTCGGCTATATCTGATATCTCCCATAGAGAAACGATAAATATCGCCTATGAAGCGGTCGATCGTCATCTCAATACCGAGACTGAAGGTAAATTAGCCCTGCGTTGGCTGAGTAAACAAGATGAAATCGTGGACTTCAGCTATCGGGATCTAGCCGAGCAAACCAGTCGCTTCGCCAGTGCGCTTCATCGTCTGGGGTTTTCGCGGGGAGCACGCGTCTTTAGTTTAGCGGGTCGTCTGCCGCTGCTCTATATCTCGGCTCTGGGAACATTAAAGTCGGGCTGTGTGTTTACTCCGCTGTTTTCGGCTTTCGGACCGGAACCTATCCGTTCGCGAATGGAGATTGGCGAGGCGAACGTGCTGATCACAACCATGAGTCTCTATCGAAAAAAGGTTGCACCATGGTGGCGGGAGTTATCACACCTTAAGGCGATTTTATTGATAGATGGTAGCGGCGAACTGGAAGAGGGCTGTTATGCATTACCTGAGTTACTGAGTCAGGCTGACCCTCATTATCCCTGTGTTAATACCCAAAAAGATGAGATGGCACTGTTGCATTTTACCAGTGGTACCACAGGGAAGCCCAAAGGCGTCATACATGTTCATCAGGCCGTAGAGGAGCATAAACTATCTGCATATTACGCACTCGATATGCATCCGTCGGATATCTATTGGTGTACAGCCGATCCCGGCTGGGTGACGGGTACCTCCTACGGCATTATCGCTCCCCTATGCATGGGGGCGACGATGATCGTCGATGAGGCCGAGTTTGAAGTGGAGCGTTGGTATCGGATTTTGCAGGATCAACAGATAACGACTTGGTATACCGCACCTACGGCTATTCGAATGTTGATGAGGGCGGGGAGCGAAATACGGGAGGGTTATGATCTGTCGGCATTACGTTTTATTGCGAGTGTCGGCGAGCCCTTGAACCCTGAAGCGGTTATCTGGGGGGAGAAAACCTTAGGTCTTCCGTTCCACGATAACTGGTGGCAGACAGAAACGGGGGCGATCATGATTGCCAACTATGCGAGTCAGGCAATTAAACCCGGTTCAATGGGTCTACCTTTGCCTGGGATCACTGCCGGAATTGTTAAACGAAATGAACAAGGTGATGTTGAAGAGGTGCATCAGCCGATGGAAGTCGGTGAGTTGGCATTAAAACAGGGTTGGCCATCCATGTTTCGCGGTTACCTGAATCAGAGTGAAAGGTATGAGCGCTGCTTTAATAATGGCTGGTACCTGAGTGGCGATTTAGCCATGCGTGATGAACAGGGCTATTACTGGTTTGTTGGCCGCGTCGACGACCTGATTAAATCATCGGGCCACCTGATAGGTCCCTTCGAAGTGGAAAGTGCACTAATGGAGCATAACTGTGTGGCCGAAGCGGGAGTCATTGGCATTCCGGACGAGCTTACCGGTGAGATGGTTAAAGCCTATGTGGCATTGAAGCCGGGTGTAGAACAGACAGAGCAAACATTACAGGCGCTTCAAAAAGAGTTAAAGGGCTTCGCCCGCAAACGTTTAGGTGCCGCAGTCGCGCCAAAAGAGATCGTATTTCGTCAAAACCTACCCAAAACCCGTAGCGGAAAAATTATGCGTCGTCTGTTAAAGGCGCGGGAGCTTGGATTACCGGAAGGTGATATATCAACCTTGGAGAGTGACGAGCAATGAATCAAAAATTACATATAGATAGAACACACCTGATTAACCAGCTAAGGCAGATGCTGCGTATTCGTCGCTTCGAGGAGAAATGCACACAGCTTTATGCAGAGGAGAAGATACGTGGCTTCTTACATCTGTATATAGGTGAAGAGGCCATCGCGGTCGGGGTTATGTCAGTGTTGAAGCCGGAAGATCAGATAGTGGCAACCTATAGAGAGCATGGTCATGCACTGGCACGCGGCTTATCGATGGGCAGTATACTGGCTGAGATGTTCGGGCGAACCAACGGGTGCAGCAGGGGACGTGGGGGCTCGATGCACCTGTTCGATAAGCAGATGAATTTCTATGGCGGTAATGCCATCGTAGCCGGCGGTTTACCACTCGCTGCCGGGCTGGCTATGGCAAATAAAAAGCAAGATAGAGAGGCGGTGACTGTCTGTTTCTTCGGTGAGGGGGCCGTAGCTGAGGGGGAGTTTCATGAAGCCATGAACCTTGCCGTGTTATGGAAACTTCCCGTTTTGTTTGTGTGTGAAAATAATGGTTACGCCATGGGGACGGCCCTGTCTCTGTCTGAATCTGAAACTAATCTGGCCAGGAAAGCGTCCGGCTACGGCATGGCTTCCTCTCAAGTCGATGGCATGAATGTCGTCGATGTTGAATCGGCGACGTCATCAGCGCTGGAGTTGATAAAGACAACTTCTCAGCCCTATTTTATGGAGTGTAAAACCTATCGCTTCCGCGGCCACTCCAGTTTCGACGGGCAACTCTATCGTGAAAAGGAGGAGATCCGTCAGTGGGAAGAGAAGGGACCGGTGATCAGGTTGCAAAACTGGTTAAAGGAAAATAATCATTTCAATGAAGAGGAGCTCGATGAGCTGGAGTCGGAGATAAAAGCCGAAATAGAGGTCGCTATCGAATTTGCCGAAGGAGGGGCTTGGGAGGATACCAGGGATCTCTGCAAAGACGTCTATAGCCCAACTCAAGAAGGAGAGCCGGGATGAATGCTCAAACCATAACATACAGAGAAGCGTTACGTGCGGGGATAAAGCAGGCTCTGGAAGACGATGAGCGTGTGTTCCTGATGGGAGAGGATGTAGGTCGCTATGGTGGCTGCTATGCGGTGAGTAAAGGGCTGTTTGATTACTATGGTGAGCAGAGAGTTATCGATACCCCTCTGTGTGAATCAGGATTTGTTGGTGTTGGAATAGGCGCCGCGCTGGGAGGCCTGCGACCCATAGTCGAGGTGATGACGGTTAACTTCAGCCTGTTGGCCATGGATCAAATAGTCAATAGCGCAGCCACATTACGGCATATGTCGGGAGGTCAGTTTAATATCCCCGTCGTGATCCGTATGGCCTGCGGTGCAGGTCGCCAACTGGCCGCCCAACACTCTCATAGCTGGGAGAATTTTTACGCGCATATTCCGGGGTTAAAAGTCTTGAGCCCGGCAACTCATACCGATGCCAGGCATATGTTGGGGCAGGCACTGAGGGACCCCGATCCCGTGATCATTTTTGAACATGTTATGTTACTGAATGAGAGCGGAGAAGTCTCAGAGTCACCAGAAGCCGATATGGAGAGTGCTCTGGTGCGAAGGCAAGGAGATGATGTCACTCTTATCACTTATGGGGGCTGCCTGCATAAGGTCCTGGCTGCGGCAAATAAGCTGGCCGAGTTAAATATTAGTGCCGAGGTCGTCGATCTGCGCTGTCTGCGCCCATTGGACAGGGATACATTTCTGACCAGTGTTGAGAAGACTCACCGCGCTATCATCATCGATGAAGGTTGGAAAACCTGTAGTCTGGCCGGAGAGATCAGTGCCATCATCATGGAGCAAGGTTTTTGGACGTTGGACGCCCCCGTTAAACGACTCTGCACCGCCGAAGTGCCGATCCCCTATCCGAGTCATCTGGAGCAGGCGGCACTTCCTCAGATAGAGCAGATCGTCGAAATGGCACAAGCCATAATGGAAGGCCGCTGATGGATAGAGAAAATGATAACGTGAAAGAGATAGTTATGCCCTCTCTGGGGGCCGATATGGCAGAGGGGATGTTGGTTGAATGGCTGGTTAAGCGCGGAGACTCGGTCAAGCGCGGTGATATTATTGCAGTCATCGAAACACAGAAAGGTGCGATCGATATGGAGGTGTACCACACCGGCGTCATCAGTGAAATATTACATGAACCTGTAGTTACTCTGCCTGTCGGGACGGTTATGGCGAGGGTTGAACTGACTGAAGCTAGTGACAGGGAGGTTGCAGCGACAGCTGCACCACAAATGGATACAACAGTTCCTGAGATAGGTACAGCACCACAAATAGATACAACATCTCCACAGGTAGGTACAGCAGCGGGCCGCGGTTCAGCAATAGCCTCGCCAATCGTTCGTAAAGTGGCGCTTGAAAAACGTCTTGATTTAACAAGCATCAAGGGAAGTGGACCACTGGGCGCCATTTTATTAAGGGATCTGCCGGAAACAACTAAGGAGATGCGGGTTAGCACATCTGCCAGTAAGCAGCTCAGCGGTGTAACCAAGAGCATGCGCGGCGCCATTGCCGCCGCAATGACCAAATCAAAAAATGAGATCCCCCATTTTTATCAAAGCTTAGATATCGAATTGAGCAATGCACTGGCGTGGCTAAAGAAAACCAATGAAGATCGATCACCCGAGCTGCATATATTACTTTTGGCCCTATTATTAAAAGCCGTGGCTAAGACACTAACCAAATACCCTGATTTAAATGGCTTTTATCAAGATAATCAATTTGTACATGCAGAAGAGATACATATAGGTAACGTGATCAGCTTACGTCAGGGGGGATTAGTCGTTCCGGCTATTCATCATGTCGATAAACTGTCGGTTGATGAAACCATGCAGGCCATCCGCGACATATCGGCAAGGGGTCGTAACGGGCATTTGCGTAGTTCGGAATTAACCGATGCAAGCATCACAATAACGAATATGGGTGAACGTGGAACCGATAGCGTATTTGCAGTTATCTATCCTCCACAAGTGGCCATTATTGGTTTTGGCAAGATAAGAAAGACACCACAACTGGTTGACGGGGAGCTCGTAAACTGCGATGTAATGAGTGTGTGTCTGAGTGCCGATCATCGGGTTATTGATGGCATGTTAGGGGCTAAATTCCTTAATGCCTTATCAAAACAACTGCAGAAGCCGGAGCTGTTATGAAAAATCATGAGATAAAAGCTGTCTTACTAACAGCTATACAGGAGATAGCCCCGGAGATAGCGCTTGAGGATATTGACCTTGATGAAGATCTCCGTGATGAATGTGATTTAGATTCAATGGATTTTTTAAACTACCTGATCGAAATAAAGAAGTTAACAGGGGTAAAAATAACAGAGAAAGACTACTCAAAGGTAAATACCTTCAAGAAAATGTTGGCACACCTGGAGCAAAATATTGCGTGATCTCCTACTCTAACGGATATGTGTACGTCACTTATTAAGCGACGTTTGCTTCATGTTTAAGTTATCTGTTGCCACCAGAACTGTACGAAAGATAAAGTGTGAATACACTTATCAATGGGTGAGTAAGTATAGGTAATACCAACGGCATTAAATATATTTAAATCAAGGGTGGACGGCTGTTTTATTGCTTGTCATGATAGAGATGACAGTACACTTTCATTCATCGGCACCTGATGTTCTGTGGCGATGAGAGTGCATGGATTAGCGACAATGGAGATAACTGATGAATAAATGTCTATATCTTGTGGGTGTGGATGGTAGCGAGTGGGGCGATAGGGCAACGGAGCGAGCCGTACATCTAGCTAAGCAAACCGGCGCACAGGTAAAACTGGTCTATGTCCTCAGTTGGCCGGCAGTTCAACCTATGATGATGGACGACGTGGCGCCACCCATTATCTTAGACCGAGACGAAGAGGAAAAGCAGGTCACAAAGAATGTACTCGAGCCACTTAAACGCAAATACAGTGGGGCGGATGTGCCGATAACGACGGAGTTGGTATGGGGCGATCCGGCACAGGTGCTGCATGATTGTGCAAAAGAGGAGCGTGCGAATATGCTGTTTGTCGGGCGACGAGGTCGCTCTCGTTTCGCAGATCTGATACTCGGCAGTGTAGCCAATAAATTAGCGCACTATATCGGTATTCCGCTGGTACTCGTCCCTTAACCATACATGGTAAGGATAAGCCCAGGCATTGATGACCCGTTAACTATCGCGGGTCATCGGTGATAAAGGCGATAAACCTTCTGCGTCACTCTCCTTACTTAGCGACTTTTGAGTTCTCCTTTCTTAACTTTTCCAATCGCACTTGAGCCAAGCCAAAGATAGAGTGGTCAGGATATGAAGCAGATTTGTGGCTGCCTTTGACACTGATCCCCGAAGGGATCCCCGTAAGAAGTTCTATGGCCTGGGTGACATGCTCAATTGCCCAGATATTAAACTTACCTTTCTTGACGGCTTCGACAATATCTTTTCTCAGCATCAGATTTTGGACATTAGATTGAGGAATAATTACACCCTGAGTCACCTTGCGTCCTTTGATAGCACACACATCGAAGAAGCCTTCAATCTTCTCATTGACGCCGCCGATAGGCTGAGCCTCACCAAATTGGTTCATTGAGCCTGTGATGGCGATATCTTGCCTGATGGGTTGTTGAGAAAACGCCGATACCATGGCGCACAGCTCCGCCATTGAGGCACTATCACCATCTACGCCGCCGTATGACTGCTCGAAAGTGAGGTGAGTGGTCAGAGGTATCTTGGCTGTTTGGCCTAAGATAGAGGCCAGATAAGCAGATAGGATCATAACCCCTTTGGAATGCAGACTGCCACCAAGATGGACCTTTCGCTCGATATCGAAAACCTTACCCTCACCAAATGCGGTGGTGGCAGTTATCCGGTTAGGCACACCAAATTGATGATCTGAGGTCGCAATAACAGACAGGGCGTTGACTTGACCGATGGCATGGGCCTGAGTACTTATCAAGGTGGTACCATTGACAAAGCTCTGCATAACATTGTCTTTGAGCCGGCATACCCTGAGTTCATTATTATGCAGTGCCTGTTCCACATGACTGGCGCGGATCATATTGGCCTTACCCGCTCGAGCGCAGTAGTTAGACTCACGTAGCAGGTTGGCTATATCGGCAGAGTGCAGGGAGAGCTTATTCTGATCATCGGCCTGCCTTGAGCTGAACTCAATAATGCGTTTTATTGCACCACGGTCGCAATGCAGCATCTTATTTCCATGGATAATACTCGAGATAAATTGAGCATATTGGGCTTCAGATTTTTGCGTGCGTGGCATGACGTCTTCAAAGTCGGCAGTGACTCTAAATAGCTCGCTGAATTCAGGATCGTAGTGTTGCAAAAGCTGATAGGTCTGATAATCACCTAGTAAGATAATCTTGATATCTAAAGGGATAGCCTCGGGATCCAATGAGATAGTTCCTGACAAGGTGACTTCACGCTCGAGTGAGCTCAGGCTAAGCTTTCTCGATCTCAGTGCGCGTTTAAGCCCATCCCAAACATAGGGTTGTTCGAGTACCTTAATCGCGTCGATCATTAGCACGCCGCCATTGGCCTTATGCAGGCTACCGGGTCTGATGAGTGAGAAGTCAGAAAAGATAGTGCCTTTAAAAGTCGCATTCTCTATATAGCCAAAAATGGAATGATAGTTAGGTGTCTCCTCAATGAGGATCGGCATCTTCTCTGTATCTTGACTTACCAATACATTGATCTGATAACGTCGTGGCATCTTCTTGTCCAGTGAGGCGTAGGAGAGAGCCAGTTGCTCCTCGTTCTCTTCAAGAAAAAGGTCTAAATTATCGATAATATCTTTGTGCATACCAGCCAGATAGCTTTTCACTGCGGGTAGGCTACTGTATTTATCTTTTAACTTATCGGTGAGGTGAGCCAATACGTCTTGGGCGACCTGCTCATCGTGTTTGAGCTGTTTTTCCGAGTACTCCTCTTCCCAAACCGTAAACTTTCTGACGATAACTCTAAGTTTCGATTCCAGTGAGGTGATGGCTGTCTCTAACTTATCCTGATCTTTCTTGGACAGCTGTGCGAATGAATCCTCTGTATAGGGCTCTTCACCATTCATGGCGACCAATTCATAGCTACCCTGAGGCGTGATCGTTAGGCTGATACTGGACTCTTTTGCCTCATGAGTGAGTCCTTGCAGTGCTGACTCCTGTTTCTGGGCGAGTGATCCCTTGAGTTTTTCGGCGCGGGAGTAGTACATTTCGTTGTCAAAAGCCAGCGGCAGGGCTTTGACTAAACGTACCATCAACTTCTCTATGTCTTTTTTAAGCTCTACGCCTTTGCCTGCGGGCAGCTTGAGTACTTTAGGCGTACGGGCCTCGTCGAAATTAATGACGTAGCACCAGTCATACAAGGTATGTCCATGCCCATCGGGTACGTGACGATTTAGGTAACGCAGGACCATAGTGCGCTTGCCTAAGCCATTACGCCCGATGGCGTAGATATTGTAGCCCTTATCCTTCATGGACATCGCAAACTCAACTGCCTGTTGAGCGCGTTCCTGACCTACAATCTCATTGATAGGAGTTAATTTTTTGGTGGATTTGAATTCAGGAGCGAGACCCGAAAGCTCAGATGTTCGATAAAGCTGGTCACTACTAAGAGGGGAGACAAGAGGAAATGTTTTCATAGGGAGAGTACCTCATATATGACACTTGTTGTTTTCAGTGTAGGCATGAAGATTTTAAATTTCAGTAGTTTATTGCTGTTGTTTACAAAATTATTAACAATTTCAGGCCGAGTGCCTACTTTATAAACAGATATGCGCAGTTAGTTAGAAACAAGTCGGTAATAATGTGCAAAATTCAACCGCAGATGGCTAAGAGTCAATCAAATAATGAGAAATTGGGGTTTAGCTCAGTAATACCAGTTGCATTAAATAATTAACCAATTCAGAGCCCCTCAGGATTTTCAATTCAAGGCGCATTGATGAGGAAATGGTTACTCCCTTTTAAGTCAATGCAAAGCAGAAGTGGAAAGCCTGAGGGACTCACGTAGTGCGAGTTTCTAAGCCCTTTATGCTGCACAGGATGCTTTCGATATACGACTAAATGGATTTAGGAGGTAGAGCAACGCAGGAGCTTGTTGCCGAGAATAACTATTAGCTTCAATCATCCTACTTGCCTACAGAGCTTTGAATTCTCGCTGAATGGTCAGGTACTTAATGCAATTGGTATAAGACTTAATCAGTGTAGTCGGTATTTGACTGTTCGATTAATTAATCCGGGTTAATGCGTGCTGCTGTTGAGTTAACCTATTCGATTAATAGATTGCTCCAATTTGTAGCGAAAAATGGGCGATCGATAAAGATCATTTAAACGGATCTCTTTTTCGGCTTTTCGAGATGGAAGCGCAAAATTATTACTGATGACAAAGTCTGGCTTACATCCAAAGTTGAAATGGGTGGTGTCATTAGATAAATGTTCGGAGTAGACCTTACTGTGACAGGAAGTCGATGCACCAGACTCTGTTTTCGATTGCGTATCGATAAGAAGATCTAATTTAGACATACCACCAGGATAAAGATAGCAAAGCAGCACCGATGCCCCGGATAGATCGGCCTTCATAAAATCTTGCCGATACAGATTCAAATTATCTAACCTCATTAGCCGCTTAACAGATAGACTAACCAGATAAGGTAATAAAGAGAGTTCGTAGCCGACAACCTTGCGCTTAGGAAATGTTGTAGCCATACGGATGACTAAGCTCCCCCAACCAGAACCAAGGTCGTATATGGGGCCATTGCCTGTGCCTTCTGTCAGTTTGAGCATGGCTTGATACGCTTTTTCTGAACTGGGCATCGGCGAGATCCCGACGTGCAACGTGGTCCAAACTATGGTCATCGCCAAAAAAAGAGTGATCAGCAATATACCAATTTCAAACAAAGACATGATACCTCATCGAGTAAACGGGCTGAGTGTAGGCAAGTTACGATCATAACAATAACGAAGAGAAAATGTGGGGAAATGTTAAAGCAAGCACAGGTAAAACCTAGGGGGGAAACTGGTAAGAGAATATAAGTATGAATTATCGGTCGACAGGTGTGGTTTTTAGTTGAAAAACAGATAGAAAACTGGCGGTAATTGGCAGATAGGGATACACTAAAACTGAGTGAATTGTAGAATCAATATCACATTAGAGAATGTTACTAAATGAATATGGATAGTTCGTTAGACTCTGATCTCATCCACTATCTGTCAGATAACAGCCGTATGTTGCAATACCTGATAGATACGCTTCCTGTGCCTATTTTTTATAAGGACAAGGCTGGAAAATATCTCGGGTGTAACAAGGCATTCGAAGACTTTATTAGAATCGAACGCAGCAAACTGATTGGAAGCAGTGCGTTTGACCTGTTCGATCGAGAGCTGGCCGAGATCTATCACAGTGCCGATCAAGCCCTGTTTGAGAACCCCGGAGTACAGAATTATGAAAGTGTCGTGCGTTCAGCTCAAGGAGCTGAATGCTACGTTAAGTTTCATAAAACCAGTTTTCTCGATAGCAATAATCAGGTTGCCGGTCTCATTGGCGTCATCTTCGATATCACGGCTCAGAAACGGCTTGAAAATAAGCTGACCGAGCAGGCTACCCATGACTCCCTCACAGGCTTGTACAATCGCCGGGAAGGCCTTAATCGAGCGGAGGAAATATACGAGTTAACTCGGCGCAACAAGATGCCCTTAGCGGTATTAATGCTGGATGTGGATCATTTTAAACGCGTGAATGATCAATACGGTCATCAGGTAGGCGATCAGGCGCTTAAATTTATCACCGACATCTTACTAAAAACCAGTCGTCAATCAGATATTCTGATCCGTTATGGTGGGGAGGAGTTTCTGCTATTTCTCCCCAATGTTGGCGAAGGCGATGCTGTAACCTTCGCAGAGCGTTATAGAACTACGCTGGCTGAAAAATCGATGAGGCTGAGTAAGAGTCAGAAACTACACCTAACCGTGAGTATCGGTATCTCATGTTACAGACAGCAATCATTAACCGAGCTTATTCATGAGGCGGATATTGCTCTGTATGAAGCTAAGCGTCGTGATAGAAATAATGTCTGTAGTTATTGATGCTCTAGTCCTAACTCAATAATGTCCTTAAAGGTAGCATTATAAGGATTGACCGGAACTTGTTCAGTCATCACAGATAATTGATCCCCATTGATAGATTTCTTTGTAGTCTTGCCCCATTTATGTGACTATTTTATCCAAATAAGTTAAATAGCGAGTGATCCATGATTGTCATTACCGGTGCAAGTAGCGGACTTGGGGCTGCTCTGGCTAAGCTTTACAGTGATGAAGGCCATGAACTGCTAATTTCAGGACGTAACGAACAGCGTTTACGTGAAGTTACGGCCCCTTTAAGTGGTAAAGTTCAGGCTAAGACGGCGAACCTGAGTCATCCAGGCGATATAAAAGCCCTGTTTGATACCTACCAAGATACACCTGACACCATCATACATTGCGCCGGTAGCGGATACTTTGGTAGCTTGGAAAATCAAGAGCCCGATGCTATTAACGCTTTGATAGAAAACAATGTGACATCGGCAATCATGGTTTTACGTGAAGCGGTCAAGCGTTACAAAGAGCGGGCTGTGACCGTTGTGATTGTTATGTCAACGGCGGCGCTGGCAGCAAAGGCCGGCGAGTCGACCTACTGTGCGGCTAAATGGGCAGTACGTGGGTTAGTAGAATCTGTACGATTGGAGCTTAAGGGGAGCCCCATGAAGCTTATTGCTGTTTACCCTGGTGGAATGGCAACAGAGTTTTGGCCATCAAGCGGTAAGGCACTCGATACATCCGACTTCATGAGCGCTGATGAAGCAGCGACTATGCTTAAGCAGGCTTTGGTGGGAACCGAGCATGGCTATGTGTCTGATATTACAATTGCACGGGGCTAGAAACTAACTGGCTAAACAGGCGAATAAAAAGGCTGGCACCAGGTGCCAGCCTTTTACTTACTTTTGATGATTTGGTGACATTTAGTTAGTTACACTGATGTGGATAGGAGATGTTATCCACATATTCGATGGAGCAAGAAGAGTCGCAAGGATCACACAAGTTACGTTCAACCCGCTCTACATCGTGACAGAAGTTACAACCTATACCAGCGCTGCCTTTATCGACATGGTTGTGCATGCGGTCCCAGGTGCGCGGTAAGTTTTTGCTGCCATCATGGCACTGAGCACACACTTGCTCTTTAGGTCCTTTGAGCTTGTACCCTAAGGCATCGAGCTTAGAGTCAGTAGTTAAATCAAGAGTTTCTTCATGGCACTGACTACAAGCCGCAACATCACTTGCCGGGTTAACACCATGGTTTATCACCTGATAAGTATCGGTTTCTATCCACTTGTATGGTTCATTCACAGGGTAGCCCATGTTGGTTAAACCCGCCTCGATAGCGGTAACTGCATCACCCGAGCCTTTGATATACTCGAAGGTATCGAGTGCAATCATACGGTCGTCGGCAACCGTCATTGGCTGAGTCGCTGTCTTGTATTTGAATGGCATTAACTTACCATCCGATACATCACCCATAGGACGAGAAGTCGGATAGCGACCTGTGGCGGGGTCAATAATACTCAGATCATGTAGCAGGTAGTTGTCACTCTTACGATTCCAGAATCTCATCTCAGGAGTCTGGTTTGCTAATTTATCGGCATGGGGGTGACCGGCACCGGAAACGCCATCGGCTGGTGTGCCATCATGATGGAAACGCCAATCTCGATGCATCTCTGTTGGAACATGTGAAGGATCGCCGAGATCTTTTGCATAGGTTGGAATGTGACAGGATTGACAGGAAACTCTGGCCACGTGACGATCGGGCTCATCGCGACGACCAGAACTTGCATGTCCGGAGCCTGAGTCCATTCCGACGTGACAGGTACCGCTGCTACATGTGACCTCAGCGCCTCTAACTATGTCATCGGTGGGGCGCAGATCAGAGCCTTTACCTATTACTCTGTGGTTATCAAACTTATGACAATCCTGACACTCAAGGTTGGCACCGGCGACATTCATATGAACGTCAAAGTGCATATCTGAATTAGCCATTAAGGCTGATGAGATATCGCCGCGCTTCACACCATCACCACCACCGGCGTAAGCATGACACTTAAGGCAGTTGGTTCTGCCTGGTGCAGCGATGTTCTGAACGTAACTATCCAGATCGACCTGTGCAGTACCATCCGATGGACCCATGCTACCGTCTGGTTTTCTTACACGGTTTAGGGCGTAGTCTTTGTTATGACACATCAAACAATCGACATTGGCGTTGGTATCACCTTCGCCAGGCTTAATACCACGGCCAGCATGACATGATCCACAAACCGGCCAGTCACCTTCGATGTTGATGCAATAGCTGTTGACCGCATTGGTCAATTTACCCTGTAGGGTACCACCTTGGTTAACCATATCTGGTGTATCACCTGTCCACTGATAGTGGGTGGAACCAAACATCTCATCATACTGCGAGCCACCAACTCCACCATCGTGGCAGTTTATACATGCCGCCGGATAGTCGGTCCAACTCAGATCTGAGTGGGGGTTGGAAGCATTACAGCCATTAACGGGTTCGACTTCGCAGACGCCACACGAGTTGACCTCCCAGACTAAAGAGTTGTTATCGTTACAATCTAACTTGGAATTATAACCATCTCCATCATTGTCTACTGGTTTACCGGCGTTAACCGGAAGAGCAAGGATTAAGGCCAGTAAGCCTATATATCCTGATATTTTAGTTGTACTCATCACTGCACTCCATTTTATTTTTATTTAATATTAATAATGGATTTAACTATTCCGCTAAATTACAGAATTAAGTCTTTACCTACTGATTTAAGCAATATCACCTTATTAAACCTGCTGTTTTTTTATAAAAAATACTGTTTGCAACAGCCACTCAAAAACATTAGATTTATTTAGGGTGAGTTTAGCCAAAAGACTCGATTTAACGGTTGTCTTTTCCAAAATTAAAACCGCATGAAACGGCTGTTGTTGTCGGCGCTGTACTTATACCTCTGGGCGTATGCCGACGTATTAGGCTCGAGGCTTATTTTGTTTTTGTACTATTTTAATATTCCATTGGGAAGTTGTTTATTAAATTCGGCTAATCTTTGGTTATTCTGTAAAATACCATTTAACAAAATTGTTACTTTATTTTAGTTCAACTTACACGAACGGTATCGCTTATTTTATGAGCTGGATCTTGTTTCTGTAAAAATCTATAAGATTTTCTTACTGTAGCGCCTACTTAATTAAGGTTTGCTTTATTCCGAAGTTAACTACAATCTTCGAGAAGTTGAAAAAGCGAGTTGCCCTAGCAAGTAATGAGTTCTAATAACGTTATCTGTGTCATAGGTTAGCGTGCATAAGCTTGCTTTAGACTTAGCTGTTATAGCTAGCTGGTTGTTTATATTTGATTTTTAGTTTTAACAACCTTCAAAGACTCGCGTATGAGTTCTAGGTCACTAAATATTAAGTATTGTGATATGTCTTTGTTTTTAAGCCGGTGAGGTCTTAACTTGTACCAGAGGCGGTTATCAGTAAGCTGGAAATAGTTAAGCTGTGGATATTTTCGAAACAGTATCTGGTTTGACACCTAAGCATAGTTGTTTTAATTGTTACTTATATAAGAAATGCTAATTTCTATTTGGAAGATCGTATTAATATGGTTAACCTTGCACTGTAGGCCCAATCTATAGAGGTTTTTATTTCGGCATTACTTCTAATAACTTGAGATTTTATATGAGAGATAAATATAGGGAAGGGCTTAACTGGTTATTAGACTTTAGTCTTAAAGGACGTGCTTCATATAAAGAGAGTGACCTGGCTCACTATGCCTATTGCTTTTTACTGCTAGAAGGTAATTGTTAAAAGGGTCTTTGGTAATTATGTTGAACTATATTTTTGGCTTTGCAATTAGTTTGAGAACAATTTTATGTTTTTTACATTAGAACGGGAAGGAATAATTTTATAATTAATTTTAATAATAATCCAGAGATGACTGCTTCAGGTAGAGTTTAGTGAATGCTTAACAAGGGGGTGGCGAGGCTTGCTATACTTTACAGACTTAGTTAACCTGTCTGTCCGTTCAATCAGTAAGAATGTAACTCCATGTGCATGACTTGTATCAGTAGAAACCACTGCCCTCCGCGCAGTTAACTTCATCCGCCTAATCAGCGGTCTCAAACAAGTTTATTTTAAGCTTTGTCGCCAGATGAAGTATGTAAATGTGCACAATATTTAAATAAGTTTTGAAAGCTATTTGCATGAAAGCTACTTGCGTCATAGGTAAGTGCGAACATCGTGTGAAACCACGCTTTTGTAAGCTTGAAGGAGTTATTATGACTTTAGATACTGTTTTAATCTTTGCTGGAATTGTCTTCGTTATCGCTATCATTCCCGGACCTAATGCTTTATTGGTGCTATTTACTGCACTGATAAAGGGCCGGGTGCATGCATTTATCAATATCCTGGGCGTGAGTGCTGGCTTTATTGCCCATGCGTTTATCTCGGCTCAGGGTTTAAGTTTGATACTGGCTCAGTCAGACAGGGCATTTGTGATAATGAAATGGCTGGGTGTGAGTTATTTAATCTGGCTGGGGATATCTCACCTGCGTGCAGGCCTGTTGTTGCAAGACGGACTGAGCGTGCAAGGAGACGGTGAAAAAGGACCTGTACTGGAAAAGGAAGAGAATGCCAAACTTAAAGCTAGATTCGGTGATTTTCCTGGTTATTTTATCAAGGGATTTTTGACAAACATGCTTAATCCTAAGATTGTGCTTTTTTATGTATCAATTTTTCCTCAGTTTGTTTCACAAGAACAGATGCTGAAAGACAGCATGGTTTTGGGACTGACTCAAGCTCTGGTTGTGTCACTATGGTTCCTTCTGGTGATCCTCTTAGCCGAGCAATTTAAGTCTTTTTTGACTAATAGGGGCACGGCTCGTTGGTTGAACTATCTCTCAGGGAGTCTCTTTCTTGGCTTTGGAGCCAAGTTAGCCACCACTAAACTTTGATCTTTCAATTAGCGATCGTTTAAACTATGCCGTATCTAGCAAGATACGGCTGTACAAGCTACAATTCACACAGTTTAACTACTTTGGTTTAGCTCTGAATTCACTGGCCGAAACAAGATTAATAACAATACGAGATTAAATGCAAACTTCAAAAATTGATCCAATGACATTGGATTACCTTCTCAAGTTAAGAAGAGCACAATCGCTGAACACGTTAGAGACAATGACCGAAGCATTAGAGAGAGATAATCCCTTAGCCAGCGCACAAGAATCGATAGCTCAGGCATGGGTACTGCGTGAAAAAGAGATTAAATCAGGCGTGTTAACCAGCATCGCTTAACAAGTAAACTTTGCTTAAGCTGATTAATTCAATGAAATGTTAATGAAAAAATAGTTCGAAGTGTCGAATAAAAGTTAATAGAAAGTTTTATCACACAGGAAAAGCCAGTTGGAACATCAACTGGCTGCAGAAGCGATAATTTCAAATTAACTTCCAGACTTGGAGTTCAGGGTTGTCGTAGCCTTTCTCTAATTTTTCATCCAGCTGACCCAATAGTTGGTTGAGCTTTTCAATGGATGGAGAGTCATTATAGTCGGCTATACATTTTTCCTTTATTTCAATAGTCCGAAAGCGACCTTGTTGGAAGCTGTCTTTTTTCTCGTAACTCCCATCTTCCTTGTATTGGTATTCACTCACAAACTCGATAATGTCCATAAGTTCATCAAGTAATAGTTCCATTTTCACTCCTTATCTATCATCTGAACTGACAATTGTCGTTACACTGAGAAAGCGTCAAATTTACAATATCCTCTCTTCTAAAAGTGTAGTTCACTATCGAGTATGATCCGTAACAACATCAGACATCAAATCTGGGGCTCGACAATCACAAACCGGGGCGTGCCCGCTATAGGTGCATACCAATCACGGCCATCGACATAGAAGGTTACACCATTGACTGTCACGATCGTGGTGTTAGCAGGGAGCAGATCCACTATTGACCCGGATATCGTTTCTGTAGTCTGTGCGGCAGGGGCTTGGTCTGTGGTTGTTTGCACCGTTACCGGTGGCTGTTCAATGTAAATATATTGGTCGCCATTTCTTTTGTAGTAGGCATTATCGACGATGGCATAACTGATCCCTGAAATTACGATGAAGCTTGCAGAGGCTGGTAGGTGCTTATGATGGTATGATCGGTGTTTAGGTGCTTTATGAACCGGGCGATGATCAGGCTTAACGACAACTTTCTTCACGTGTACGCTTGCTTTGTATGGGGAAGCCTTGGCGGGAACCACGTGGTTTGGATGAGCCATTACAGTGCCTGTGACTCCGGTAAATGTGAGCAATAAAATCGCATTGCGTAAGCTGGTTGATGTAGACATAAGCACTCCGGCGTAGTTGATAGTTATAGCGTATCAACTGCAAGTTCAAGCTGTGTCTTGCTAATGTAAAGGCGTGTAAAAACGATGCTAACCTTTTCCTTCCGGGAAAAAGAACATCAGATAATTGGTCGAATATGGTGTCCCCCAAAAATAGGTCGCTGATGTCACAAGAATCGGGAGGAGGGTAGCAGGTACACTATCTCAGGCATCTTCTTCGTGCATATAGTCTTCGATTTGGTTCAACTGCTCATCGGCTACCTCATTGTAATTGGCCAGCCGATAGTTACCATCAGGCATTATTTCAAGAGATAAACTTTCTCCTTTATGGAGCTTTAGCTGATCGAGCACATCGTGTGGCAGCTCAATTCCCAACCCATTGCCAATGGTCCGTATCTTAAGTTCTGTCATTGTCGTGATTCACTTATATCATCCAGTATTCTAATGTTTGCCTGGTCTGTCAGGACCAAGTACAAGTATATGAATTAAAATTATAGTAGAACCAGAGGGGAGCGATATATAACTGAGGGACGGGGCAGGACCCGTCCATAGAGCCGCGACTTCTCCTTAGGTTAGGCGTAGATATAGAGTCCAAATATGAGAAACATAGGAACATGCCTGTGGGGAAGATGAGATCGATGAGCATGGAGGTAATATGTCGACGATAAAAAAATCGATTCCCTTTGTATTGATCAGGGGTTTATTCAGAGAACAGAGACATTGGGGAGAGTTCCCGGTTCTGCTATCTAAGGCATTTCCTGAAGCAGATATCATTTGTGTCGATATTCCAGGAGCGGGTCGACGAAATATGGAGTTGTCTCCAGTCTCAATTGAGTCGATGGTAGACAGAATCAGAGAAGTTCATGAAGGTGGAGTTCCAGTCAACATCATCGCCATCTCTATGGGAGGCATGATTGGCTTGCAGTGGGCTGCAATGTACCCGGATGAGATTAATAGTGTGACCTGTATAAATACCAGTGCCAAAAACTATTCCGTTTTCTATCATAGGTTAAGGCCGAAAAATTATTTTAAAATCATCAAGGCTGCGTTCTCGAGTGTGGCGCGGCGAGAGAGAGCCATCTATAGTTTGGTTTCAATCCAGAGTGAAAGCTGCAAAATTATCGATGACTGGATTAGTTATGCAGAAGAATACCCAATTAGTAAAACTAACTTATTCAGACAGTTCTTGGCAGCGTTTAGGTTTAACATTACAAGGCCGGTGAGTTGTCAGCTGCTGTTTATATCATCCCTTAATAATAACCTGGTTAGCCATGAAGCTACTAAGGCCATAGCCGAGAAGTGGCACGCTCCATTGTTTGTGAATGGGGTTGCCGGTCATGATATACCACTGGATGATCCTCAATGGTTATGTGACAAGGTAGGAAGTTTCCTGACCTTATCTTAGTGTTAGAAATAACGCTCAAATTTTTTAGACTATTTGGTTCCTAAGCAACTAAAAGGCCAATAATTGGCAAATCATCTACTACACTTAACTATGAAAAGCGTTTCTTTGAGTGTGATAGGGTTGTTAAGTTTATAGGATGTCACGACTTTAAGAGCAGCAACCGTGTTAGTTTCTGGGCTTACAGCGCGGTCAACGAGGGACGTAGCATAACCCTGAAATAGCTAGCCCCCGACGCGCTTTTCACTCACTTTCCAAAAGACCTGCTTTTTAGCAGGTCTTTTTAATTGTATTTTCTAGGAAAATTAAGACATTCTAGACTGTTACAGATTGTTCTCTATCATAATTCTACAGTTAGCCATATGAGCAATGACCTCAGTATTTTTACCTGACAACTTGTAGGTAAGAATATCTCCCTCTATTTGATAACTGTCGACAATGTGTCCGGTACCTTTACCGGTACAATTGACTCTGATATTTGTGCTATCTGTTGTCTCTTCGCCTATGACTGGGAAATTTCTATCCAAGGCAATATGAGATCCGACAATAGCAAGCACGATCATCGACCCTATAAGGATTGTATTGAAGGTGTTTCTGAGCCGTTCATTAATTCTGTCTTCAATATTGGTTTGTGGCATTCTATAGCTCCTGTTTAGTTTAGCAAACCAGATTTTAATGCTGATATAGCCGGTTATCATGTCGATGAACAAACCGTCGGCTCCAGGAGTGCTCTGTGGAAGTCAGGTAGGCCACACTTTCTATGGCTTTAGTTAGCTTCAAGTTAGATTGACGCTTACAAAAATTCTACATCATTAAACTTAAGTGCAAATTAAAGTCTTAAAATCTGAACTCTCCAAATAGATTAATAGCCGCTAAACCCTCTATTTACGGCTAGGTACATCTCTTCGTCCCGTAAACATCTGTATTGCACATTAAAAAACAAGAGAAGTTTACTACTCTATGCCTTCGTTGCTAAATAAACCGACGATGTAACCAATTACGAGCAAGAGTTATTCCTGTTGTAACTTTGTACAAGGAACTGAATACGCTGTAATTGCTGTTTAGATGAATGGATAGTTTTTAGAATCCATATGGGTTACCGATGACATAAACCCAGCCACCATCAATGTACTTCATCACTTCGAGTGCCACCCCTGTTTGTACATAAGGAATTTCCGAGTCTGAACGGATAAGTACGATATTACCCTTGATGTGAATCGAAGTGGCGTATGTGACCATAGCAACATCGCCTTGCATATAGCCATTTAAACCCGAGCCCAACAAAATAGTCATTATTCAGCTACAAAACAATACACAATGCCAACTCACAATTCCCCTTAATATTTTCTACGAATTTCATCTTTATCAGTTTTTTGATTCAAGTGTCACCTGGCTGACAGATCCCATGCTTGTTCTGCTGCAAAATTTTATTCACGAATTGATAAAACAATTTTTAATGTTTTGGAACATCAAAATGCATGAAGCGGCAATTACCGATGGACTAGTCCGAACCTTGTTGAGAGAGGCCCAGCGCCACGGTGTGACGACGGTGAAGCAGGTGACGGTCAAAGTTGGACAGTTAAAAGCCATTGAACCGCAGGCGTTGCAGTTTTGTTTTGAAATGTTTTCTGAGGGAACGATTGCAGAAAATGCTGAGCTGGTAATTGAACACCTTACCCCTATTGCTCGGTGTAAGTCGTGCCGAGTGCAGTTCGAGGTACCAAAATTTCAATTTCGATGCCCTGACTGTGGTGATACGAACCTTGAGCTAATACAGGGTGAAGAGCTATTTATTGAGAGTTTTGAAGTGTAGAGAAATAAAACAAAAAGGCCGACGTTATGAAAGAGCTGGAGAACGTAATTATCTATGCAGACGCCCAGAAGTGCATCGGGTGTCATAGCTGTGAGCTTGCTTGCGCAGTGGCACATGGAGGCGTGGGAGGGCTTGTCGGGGCTGTGATGAAAAAACAGCCCCTGCATCCTCGAATAAAAGTAGTGGAATCAGATGGTGTGATGATGCCCATGCAGTGCAGGCAATGCGAGAACGCACCTTGTGCCATGGTCTGCCCAACGGGCGCCTGTCGTCAGGAAAATGGGCAGGTGATGATAGAAGAGAGTAACTGTGTCGGCTGCAAACTGTGTGTCATGGTCTGTCCATTTGGGGCAATAACGGTAAGACGAGACAGCTTTAAAGATGACGAGTGCTCGACCAATCAAGGAGTCGCACTCAAATGTGACCTTTGTACTTCCTGGTGTGCTGAAAATGGCAAAACAGAGACCGCCTGCGTCGAAGCTTGCCCTACCAAGGCGATAAGCCTGATTAAGATGCAAGAATACCGAATGGCATTGATACAGGCGAGGGCTAAAGAGCTGGCCCAATCGCACAAACATATGAATTTGACTCTGAGGAAACTGTGATGAACCAAATAATAAAAACAAGTGATCCTGCGGTTAAAGCCTTATGCCCTGTGGCAGAGAAAGAAGGCATCGCGACGGTATTCGATCGTTACCAGGCGCAACAGCCTCAGTGCGGCTTTGGTTCGCTGGGGTTATGCTGCCGTATATGTTGGAAGGGGCCCTGCAGAGTAGATCCCTTTGGCGACGGTCCTCAGGCTGGGATCTGTGGTGCCGATAAACATACTATCGTGGCGCGCAATGTCACTCGTATGATGGCCGCCGGGGCCGCGGCTCACTCTGAACATGGACGCCATATTGCTCTGGCAATGCAGAAGGTAGGTAAGGGAGAACTTCCCGCATATCGAATACGTGATGAAGAAAAGCTATACCGAATTGCTGATTTTCTGGAGATCGATACTCAAGGCAGAGAGATGCTTGATGTGGCCAATGATGTGGCAACCAAGACACTTGAAGATTTTCAAAATCAGGATCACCACAAAGGCTGCCATTGGATCAGTGCAAGCTTACCTAAAAAACGGGTTGAGCTACTGAGTCGTTTAGGTGCGCTGCCCCATAATATCGATGCAACGGTATCGCAGATAATGGCCAGAACACACATAGGCTGTGATGCCGAACCCCAAAATGTATTTATGGGCGGTATTCGTGGCGCTTTGGCTGATTTAAATGGCATGACTTTGGCCACCGAGTTGTCCGATGCCATGTTCGGCACCCCGAGTCCGGTGGTCACTGAGGCCAATATTGGCGTCATCGATAAAAATGCCGTCAATATTGCGGTCAATGGTCATAACCCGTTGCTCAGTGAAGTTATCTGTGACATGGCCAGAGAGATGAATGACATCGCTAAAGGCGTCGGCGCTCCCAAAGGCATCAATATCGTTGGGATCTGTTGTACCGGTAATGAAGTGATGATGCGCCATGGCGTGCCTTTGGCTACTAATTATCTGTCACAGGAGATGGCCATTCTAACCGGTGCCTTAGATGCCATGGTTGTCGATGTACAGTGCATCATGCCATCTTTACCGCAGATAGGTAATTGTTTCCACACTGAAGTGATCACCACCATGGATGAAAACAAGATGCAGGGGGCGCGTCACATCAGTTTTCATGAGGAAAATGCAGTCGAAACGGCGCGTGAAGTGATTCAGTGTGCCATCAATGCTTATACTCGCCGGGATCCAAAGAAGGTCAATATCCCTAATATTAAACAAACAGCCATCGTCGGTTTTAGTAGCGAAGCGGTATTGAATGCGCTGTCTAAACTCGATGCGGTTGATCCCCTTAAGCCTTTAGTAGACAACATAGTCAATGGCAACATTCAAGGTGTGGCACTGTTCGCAGGCTGTAACAGTACACAAACTGTACAGGATGAAAGTTACCAGACTATTGCCAAGATATTGGCCGCAAATAATGTACTTATGCTCGCCACAGGATGCGGCGCCGGCGCGTTTGCCAAACATGGGTTGATGAATCAGCAGGCAACAGAAATGTATGCGGGAGACTCTCTCAAAGGCGTGTTAACGGCTATTGGTGAAGCCGCAGGCCTCAATGGTCCACTCCCCCTTGTTCTGCATATGGGATCTTGCGTCGATAATAGCCGCGCTGTGACGCTGGCCACCGCGCTGGCTAACAGATTAGGGGTCGACTTGTGTGACCTGCCGGTAGTGGCATCGGCACCTGAAGCCATGTCGGAAAAAGCCGTTGCGATCGCTTCATGGGGGGTCGCTATAGGTTTGCCCACACACCTTGGCACTATGCCGCAGGTGACCGGTTCTGACGTGGTGACCGAGTTGATGGTAGAGGGCGCTAAGGATCTACTTGGTGGTTACTTTATTGTCGAGACCGATCCTAAAATTGCCGGCAATAAGCTCGTTGATGTCATTAAACAAAAACGCCAAGGATTGGGTATCTAACTTAAGCCCCGGGGGACAGTGCTTGTCCCCCGGGCTAGTCAAGAGGTCGTTATGAAAATAGCCATTACGGGTAAAGGGGGCGTCGGCAAGACGACCATCGCTGGATTACTGGCGAGAACATTTGCAGCACAGGGGCGCAGAGTATTAGCTATCGATGCCGATCCCGATGCAAATTTGGCATCTGCAATTGGCATCCCTGAAGAAAAGCTTGCGGGTTTACAGCCCTTTTCGAAGATGAAAACACTGGCTAAGCAACGCACGGGGGCCGATCAGAATAACGGTGGTTTGTTTGTGCTCAATCCCAGAGTTGATGACTTGCCCGATAGCCACTGTATCGAGCATGCCGGCGTACGACTGTTAATGATGGGCACAGTTGAGCATGGTGGCTCAGGTTGCGTTTGCCCGGAACACACTCTACTGCGCAGCTTGATGAAACATCTGCTGTTGGATAGAGACGATGTATTAATCATGGATATGGAGGCTGGCATAGAACATCTTGGCAGGGCGACGGCCGAGGCTGTCGACGTACTTATAGTGGTGGTTGAACCTGGCAGTCGCAGCTTGCAGACTTCGGTTCAGATTGAGCAGCTAGCGGCCGAAATTGGTATCACCAGAATTGGCTATATAGCCAGTAAAGTGGCCGATGAAAACGATCTGAACTACTTGCAACGGTCACTTATTGACAAACCTCTGTTGGGTCATCTGTCTATGAGTGAAGCAATCAGAGATGCCGATAAAAAAGGAGTTTGTGCATTTGATATGCAAGGCACGTTTAACACTCAAATTTCAGAGATCAAGTTAGCACTCGATACTTTTATAGAAGAAAGTCAGAGCCAAGGCTCCCCAATGAAACATGATAAAGAGGAGATAGGCCATGTGTAATATCAAAGTTAAATTAATATCCGATGGGAGTGAAGAGTTGATTGAAGATGTCACTCAGATTGAATTTGGAACATCGGTTATCTTAGTGAGCACTTTTTTTGAGCAAGGCAGAACGTTGTCAGGCTATAAACCTGTGGTCATCGATTTTCTCCAGGGGAGTGTCGTGCTCGAAAAACAAGTCAGTCAAGATCAATAGGAAACATGATGAAAAACGAAACCGATTTAGATGAGGTTGAACTTGAACACTTTGCAGGGGAGCACACGATAGCAGAGCGCCTGAAGGTCCTCTTACCCCACTGGAATCATCATAACGATGAGCATATTACCCAGCTACAAGCTTGGCGCGATGAGATGATTGAAGAGGAGCTCAACGAACTTGCACAGACTATCGATAGTGCGGTATTTCATATGAAATGCAGCGGCGAGTATCTGTCTCAAGTCCTCAACGGACTTCATCATGAACGGAACGAAAATGAACAGATTTAGTGTTCTTGAATTGATTCTGCTCACAGAGAACGGAGGTAATGATGTGCGATACATGTGACTGCAATATAACCCATGGTAACCGTCATTTTATTCAGGAGGGTGGCCTGCATGCTAATGCCAGTGACGGACGCAGATCTATTGAGGTAATAAAAAATTTGTTACATGAAAATGATCATCAGGCCGAACATAACAGAGATTTTTTTAATGACCGTAATATATTAGTTATTAATCTTATGTCGTCGCCTGGCAGCGGTAAGACCCGATTGTTAGAGGCGAGCATTGGCGGATTAAAAGAGAGAGGTCTTGGGGTCGCTGTGATTGAGGGCGATCTGGAAACAGAAAATGATGCCGACAGGATCCGCAAGCATAATGTGCCCGTTATTCAGATAACCACAGGTATGGCATGTCATCTGGATGCTCATATGATTGATAAAGCGATTGCTGAGCTTCACTTTGATAATGTGGATATTCTGTTTATTGAAAATGTAGGTAATCTTGTATGTCCCGCAAGCTTTGATCTTGGCCAACATCTCGATGTCGTACTGTTATCGGTGGCAGAAGGTGATGATAAACCAGCTAAATATCCGGTGATGTTCAGACAGGCCGATACGGTGTTGATGACCAAAGCCGACTTGTTACCCTATTTCGAAGAATTTTCTATTCAGAACGCTTGCTCGGCAGTGTCTCTACTATCCGATACAACCGACATACTGACCTTATCTGCGAAGAGTGGTATTGGCATGTCGGAATGGATAGTCTGGCTTGAAACGGCGTTGGTTCGATGCCGCGATCGTTGAAGCTGCTATATTCCTAATTCTTGTCAGTTAAGTGAACTCACTTAATCACAGGCCAGCCTTTACCGGGCTGGCCTTTTTGTTAGCCGTCACATTACCGAAGTTAATTACAAAGCTCACTGGGTGGCCAATAGACTAATGACTAATGAGTATGAGTAACTGCGTCTATGGAATGCACAGGAAAGAGGATGAGGGAAATGAGTCTGAATTATGCTTATCACCAGATAAACTCTTTGTTTGGAAAATGAATTTAAATACTGGAGGCGGCAGATGAGTTGTGAGTCCTGCAAGAGGAGGTGTTGAAGCTAAGCACCTGAACTACAGGTGCTTAGCAGATTTGGCTATGAGGCGAAAAGGACCAGACCATTGTGATAAATAATCTGGCTACCAATGACTAAGGTTCCTACGCCGACCAAACTTCTAAGTCCAGTGCCGAACCAGGTATTGAATCGGTTGGCAGATTTCAAAAATGGTACGGCAATGACCGCTGATAATGTGGCCATACCCAGAATTGAACCGAGCCCAAACAGAGCGACATAGCATAATCCAATGAATGGGGAGCGGGTTGTAGAGGCCACCAAAATCACTAGTGCAGAAGAGCCTGCTAACCCATGGGTCATGCCGATTAATAAGGTACGTATTGGCATTCTTTTTTGGTGGACATGGTGGTGAGCGTCGCTGTCATGTTCCAGTTTGGCATCGGAGTGAGTATGGGCATGGATATGTGGCCCCTCATCATGATTGTGAATATGGATATGAACCTTACTCTTAATTAATCCCCTGATAACGCCAAAGCCTAGATAAACCAACATGATACCGACACAGAACTCTAAAGCACCTGTGAGCGATTCATTAAATTCAAGCCCAAGCAGGACAGCGCCTCCGGCAAACAGCATCAAGGTTAAGGTGTGTCCGGTTCCCCAGATGGCGCCATGGGTCACAATATTTCGCATCGAAGCTTCACCTACCGAAATAGAGGAGACGGCAGCCAAATGATCGGCTTCCAACGCATGTTGCATTCCCAGAAAAAAACCGAGAAAAAGAATTGAGGTCATTATTGGCACTCTCCATTTAGAGGTTCGAATAAACAGTGTCTTGTCTTCTGCTATTTGTATCTGACAAATAACGTTACAGAGCCATATTAAGTAATTTATTCACCCTCTACTGTCATGGAGACGACAGATTATAAATCCCGTCTGAATTAAATTTAAAAAATCATATTCACTCTCAAACAAATATAACGAGGAATAACATGCTTGATAATATGATTCTTGCCTGGGGAGGGGCTTTGCTTTTGCTTCTTGGCGAGGTGTGGACATTGAGAAATGTTCAATGTCTGAAAAAGATGCTTCTGTTTTCGACTATGGCTGAACTTGGCTATGTCATGTTGGGTTTTGGCTTGGGGAGTGATGCAGCTGAAACCGGTGCGATTTTGCATCTTTTATTTCAGTCAGTGATGCGCATGTTGGTGTTTGTTTCTGCCTGGTACCTTATAAGAAGAACGGGGTCTTCAAGCCTGAGTCGGTTAGCTGGCAGTGGACAGCGAATGCCGGTCGTGACAACTCTGTTTGGATTTGGCTTGTTTTCTGTGATGGGGCTTTCTCCTTTTAAAGGTTCATTTAGTAAGTTTTTGATTCTTTACGGTGCGGTAGAGCAGGGACAGTGGATGCTGGCCTTGGTGGGGACATTAGCCAGTATTATCGCCGCAGTATATTACCTTATTGTCATCCAGCGTATCTGTCTTGAAAAAGTAACAGATCCACAGATCAATCAGTCCTATGACGATAGGTCGACTAAAGCCTGGTTAGCGAAATTATCAATGACTTGTTTGGCTGGATTGACTATTTTTATGAGTCTATCGCCTGAGCCTTTTTTACATTTCATTGAATCCTTATCAGCGAGGGGAAGTGAGGGGGCTTTACCCCAATTTGAGTCTCCCTGGAACCTGTTGGTAATGGTGCCCTACTTAGGGGGCTTTTTCCTGTTTACTGTAGGTAGATATTCAGAATCGTTACGTAATGGGCTTGCCATCGCTATCTCTGGTACTACGCTGGTATTGGCGTTAAACCAGGATGGCGTCGATAGCTTGTCGTATTTATTCGGTTTGATATTTGCGTTTATATCGTTAGTTGTTGTGATTTACTCGCTTTCCTACATGCGTGGTAACAAACAGGCAAATCGGTACTATTTCTTTCTGTTCTTGATGACAGGCTCTCTGTTGGGAGTGACCAGCGCGACAGACTTTGGCAATTTCTACCTTTTCTGGGAGTTAATGACCTGGAGTTCATATTTCCTTGTTATCCATGAACAGACGAGTGAGGCGTTAAAAGCGGGCAAGAAATACTTCCTGATGTGTGTGTCAGGGGCCTATATCATGCATTTTGGTATTTTGCTGCTGCATGCCAACATAGGCAGCTTCGACATGGGGGTAATTAGCGCGGGAATTCATCAGCTTAGCCCATCAGTAGCCTTAACAGTTTTAGCGAGCTTTATTATCGGTTTAGGGGTGAAAGCAGGATTATTCCCAATGCATAGCTGGTTACCCGATGCTCATCCCGTCGCTCCCTCTTCCATATCTGCACCTATGTCGGCCATTTTGACTAAAGCGGGAGTTTATGGTTTAGCTAAAGTGATGTTTGTAGTTTTCGGTGCGGGTACTCTCGCGAGTTTAAGCTCGGTCCTGGGAGATATTTCCGTTGGCTTAATTGTCTCCTTGCTCGGCGGAGCCACCTTTATTTACGGTGAAATAAAGGCTCTGACTGAACAAAATCTTAAACGATTACTCGCTTATTCAACCTTGGCTCAAGTTGGAGAAATCGTAGCCATACTCGGGATTGGCAGTCATTTAAGTACCGCTGGTGCAATGATGCATGTGATGAATCATGCCATCTTCAAAAGTTTGCTATTTCTGGCGGCTGGTGCCGTGATCCTGCGGATGAAGAGCAAAATGCTGGACGATCTAAAAGGGGTCGGTCGTAAGATGCCATTTACTTGTTGCTGTTTTGCCATCGGTATCTTGGCGATTATGGGGCTACCACCATTTAGCGGTTTTTTTAGCAAGTTCCTGATGATCTATGGCGCTGTACAAACAGGAAACTTGTTATTACCTGTCATGATTTTACTCGGTAGCATAATAGGCGCCATCTATTACGTTCGAATCCTGAGAGTCTTGTTCTTTGAACAATATCGCGGCCCCGACATTGATGAGGCGCCGAAGTCGATGCGTCTGGCCATCGCTATTCTCGCCGCCATGGTCGTGCTGGGAGGACTGTTTCCTCAGATGGGGATGATACTGGTGCAACCTGTAGCGGACCTATTTGCTAGCCGTGGAGTTTTAGGCCCCGTTGTTATACCCGATCTGACACTGAATTGGTCGATGAGTGCGCTTGTTGCCTGTAGCGGAGCTATACTGGTTTATTTTGTCGGAAAGTGGAGTGCCAACAGAGCAGGGATCACATCTTTGATTGTGATGGCTCTGGCGTTAGGCGCTGTGCTGTTTGAAGCAGACCGTTACGATTTATTGTCATTCTGGTTCGCCTTACTTATCTCCGGTGTTGGGATCTTGAATCTTTTGTATTCGATGGGCTACATGCAACACGGGCATGCTCAGAATCGGTTCTTCTTTTTCTTCGTATTTATGATCGGCGGCTTATTGGGGGTCACCGCAAGTAACGATCTGTTTAACTTCTTTGCCTTCTGGGAAATCATGAGCAGTTGGACGCTGTACTTTGTGATAATTCATGAAGAGACCAAGGAATCGTTAGACGAAGGGTTTAAGTACTTTATCTTCAACTTTATCGGTGCCAGCTGCATGTTTCTGGGAGTGGTGATGTTGTCGGCCCGCACCGGTTCATTTGATTTCGCACAGATAAGTGAAGCCGCGCTGCTTATGCCTTTACCTTGGTTAGGGACCGCATTGGTGTTGATTCTGACTGGGTTGCTAATGAAAGCCGCTCAGTTGCCACTGCGAATTGATTTTCAGATGCACCCCCCTACGGCTCCCACTCCGGTGAGCGGATACATCTCAGCCGTATTGTTAAAAAGTGGGCCCTATGGCGTGCTGAAAATGTTTGCCTTGATGGGGGGCATGACTGTCTTTAGTAAGTTTGGCAGCAGTGGTGAGCTTTCAAACTTGATGTATGGCGTTGCTATTATCGCCTCTATCACTCTGTTGTATTCCGGTGCGATGGCGATGTTACAGACGGGGATTAAACGGCTGCTAATTTATAGCACTGTCAGTCAGCTGGGCTATGTCTTACTTGGTTTAGCATTAACGACGCCATTGGGTATCGCGGGTGGCCTAATGCACTTCGTTAATCATATGTTTTTGAAAAACATTCTATTCTTAGCGGCTGGCTGTATCTTAGCTCAGCTTCATGTTGAGAGTCTGGATAAACTTGGTGGCCTTGGGCGCAAGATGCCTTATACCTTCGGGCTCTTCTTGTTTGCCGGCTTATCATTATCAGGTTTACCGCCCCTTAACGGATTCGCTTCAAAATGGTTGCTCTATCAGGCGGCGTTCGAGACGGGACACTACATACTCGGGCTTTGTGCACTGATGTCGAGCCTGTTTACCTTAGCGGCGGTGTTGAAGTTTGCTCACGTGGCATTTCTTGGCCAAGCATCAGAAGCGACACAAAAGGTGAAGGAAGCGCCTATCAGCATGCTGTTACCTATGTTTATTCTGGCGGCGTTCAGCATTTTAGTGGGTATTTTCCCAGGTATTTTGCTGGTACCTATTTCGGTCATCATGGCAGCTATGGGGCTCGGCACGCTTGAAGTTACATGGCTTGGTGCCTTACCCGGTCCGGGAAGTTGGCACCCCTTGACGCTGACCCTGGCACTTGTGCTGCTGAGTGGATTTGGTTGGCTCTTCTACCGTTTGAGTAATAAACAAATCGTCGATATCCATGTGCACAGCTGTGGAGTGACCGATATTGCTCCAGCTGATGCCCATGTCGATGCGACCAGCCTTTATGAGGCACCGAAAAAACTCATCCGAACCTTGCTGTTTAGCAAGAAACCGGCATAAGGAACATGACGATGTTTGAAGTAATTAACTCCTTAAATCTTGACTCTGTACTGGAACCTCTGGTTCTGTTTCCGGTGGCAGCAGCTGTGCTGTTATTTGGCCTGTTACTTAAAGGCGTAGACCGCATAGTGGTAGCCAGGTTACAGCGACGGGTTGGGCCGCCTTTGTTACAACCTTTTTTCGATATAGCGAAGCTCATGACTAAGCAATCGATGGTGCCAATTGGGGCTCCACGCACCTTGTATCTGGCTCTGCCAATGGTGGGAGCCTGTAGCATGTGCCTGGCGATGGCGCTGGTGCCTATTGTGGGGGTTTATGAGCCAAGCGGTCAGTTTGGTGACCTGATTGTCTTGCTCTATCTACTCGCTGTGCCGGCAATTGTTCTTATGCTGGCAGGTTCGGCATCCGGGTCAACTTTTGGGGCAATTGGTTTCTCCCGGGAGATGTCAATAATGCTCGCTTATGAAGGCCCACTTCTATTAGTGCTGCTCTCTGTTGCGATGAAAACGGGCTTGGCTCAGGGGGAGCTTATCACTTTCTCTTTGATGGATATCGTGCGCTACCAACAAAGCCATGGGGCGTTTTTGTTCGACCCTTTTATGTGGCCACTTGTATTAGCCTACTTGAGTTTTATTCCTGCAAACCTCGGGATCCCGCCATTCGATATTCCAGAAGCTGAGTCTGAAGTGCTTGAAGGGCCAATATGTGAATATTCAGGCCCGGCATTGGCGCTGTTTAAAATCATGTCGACCCTGAAAACCATGGTTGTGTTGGCATTAGGAATTGCGATGTTTATGCCGGGTAATGCAACAGGGCTACTGGCTCTGGTTAGCTTTGTGCTCAAGTGTGTAGTGTTGTTTCTGCTTATTAAAAGTTTACTGCGTGCTTCGGTCGGACGCATGCGCATAGATCAGGCATTTCTGTTTTATTTTAAATGGCCTGAACTGCTCGGTGTAGTTGGGTTGATAATTGTTGTATTTAAAGGGTAGGGAGATTGCTAATGAGTCTTTTATCGAAAGTGTCCGCGCGGTCTCCATGGCTATATCGGATTAATGCCGGTTCGTGTAATGGGTGTGATGTGGAACTGGCCACAACTGCACTTATTCCACGTTATGACGTGGAACGACTGGGCTGTCAATATTGCGGCACCCCGAAACATGCCGATATCGTGCTGATCACCGGCCCACTGACAGCCAGAGTTAAAGAAAAAGTGCTGCAGGTATATAAAGAAATTCCCGAACCTAAGGTTACGGTTGCAGTGGGGATATGTCCTATTTCCGGTGGGGTATTTCGTGACAGCTATGCCATTGAAGGTCCGATAGACAAATATATTGATGTCGATGTCAATATTCCCGGTTGTCCTCCACGCCCCCAGGCCATTATCGAAGGTATTGCGATGGCCATAGAGATCTGGAAGCAACGACTGTAGGAGACAGAGATGAAAATGCTAAAAGTATTGTTGCAAAATTTGATTAAAGGCCCGTCAACGGATCCATTTCCCTTTGGAGAGACGTTCACACCGAAAGAACTCAGGGCCCGCATTCGTTTCGATGAGGAGGCATGTACAGGATGTCGTATGTGCGAACACGTGTGTGCCGGTGGTGCCATTCGTTTTCATGATTCACCTGATGGCCTGGAGTTTACCCTCTGGCACAACACCTGCACTTTCTGTGGTCTGTGTGAACACTATTGCGTGCCTAAAGCGATAAAACTCACAGAGGATTGGCATCTGGCCCATAAGCAGGAAGATAAATACACCATGACTGAAACCGGAACCGTTGCCTTGATTAGCTGCGTGCAGTGCAAGAAACAGATGCTTCCAACGAGTCGGCAACTCAATGCGGTTGCTTATAAAGGCTCTAATGAAATGATTGAACGATTGGGAAGTATGTGCCCGGATTGTCGCCGTAAACAGTCGGCAAAACTATTGATAAAAGGAGAGTCTTTATGAATGATGATATTAAACGTTTGAAGTCGAAGTTACGGGATATGCTCCAAGGGGAGTACAGCCTGAAAGTCCGGACTAACGACAAAGGCGTGCACACGCTATGGTGTCAGTTAGGTATTGCAAAAGATATCCAGCTAACGGCTCAGATTGTTAAAGAGCTAGGAGGCCGACTGAGTACAATTACAGCCTATCAACTCAAGAAGAACCTGCCGTCTGAAGATCATGAAATTGCCTACCACTTCGATATTGACGGGGCTACGTTAACGGCCACAGTGCAGCTTGCAGGTGACAACAGGGTTATTTCATCGCTGACGCCAATTTTTCGTAATGCAGACTGGAATGAGCGGGAGTTTATGGAGTTATATGATCTCGAAGTGGCAGGGCATCCCGATCCCAGACGCCTTTTTATCGATGAATCTATTAACCCGGCAGTGCTGCAACGTTTTATTCCTTATTCAGCAATGGTTAATGCCGCGAGTACAAAAACGCTCTGGGAAAATATCATGGACAAGCGAGGTCAATCCTGATGACAAGTTTTAAAGTACCTGTAGGTCCATTGCATGTGGCGCTTGAAGAACCCATGTATTTCAAGGTGGATGTTGAAGGGGAGACGATTACCGGCCTGGAAATTACCGCCGGGCATGTGCATCGCGGACTCGAATATTTGGCTATGAAAAGGAACTTCTATCAGAACATTACACTAACCGAACGCTTATGTTCATTGTGTTCTAACAGTCACCCGACGACCTACTGTATGGCGCTAGAGGACATAGCCGGCATAAAAGTACCTGAGCGAGGTCAGTACCTTAGAGTCATTGCCGATGAGGTTAAGCGGGTAGCGTCTAACCTGTTCAATGTTGGCATTATGGCTCATATCATCGGCTATGATTCACTGTTTATGCATGTGCTGGAAACTCGCGAAATAATGCAAGATGTGAAGGAGACGGTATATGGAAACCGTATGGATTTGGGGGCAAATTGCATCGGCGGTGTAAAATACAACCTGGATGAAGAAAAAATTAACTATTTGCTAAAACAAATTGAGCGGATTAAACAACCAATAAAAGAGATTAAGGATATATATATCGGTAACGATTTTATTACCATGCGTACTAAAGGAGTCGGGGTAATATCTAAGTCTGAAGCCCTTGATTTTGGTCTGATTGGTCCTGTCGCAAGAGGTTCCGGGATCGTTTACGATGTCAGAAAAAATGCACCCTATGCGGTTTATGATAAATTAGATTTTGAGACAATGAGCCGCCCCGATGGTGATGTATGGTCCCGGGCTATGGTACGTCTCGATGAGGTGCAAGTTGCTCTGTCATTGATTGAACAATGTCTTCTAGCATTACCCGAAGGGCCGGTTAGTATTACAGGTTTACCTGTTATTCCTGCTGGTGAAACCATAGCAAAAAGTGAGGCCCCGAGGGGGGAGTTACTCTATTATCTGAGGACTGATGGCAGCGATAAGCCCGAGCGGATGAAATGGCGGGTACCAAGTTACCCTAATTGGGATGCTCTTCACGTAATGATGCAAGGTGAAAAGGTGTCTGATGTGCCTTTGATTGTTAACAGTATTGACCCCTGCATTTCTTGTACAGAAAGATAGAAGGGTGGTTAGAACTCTATTTGAAACACGGGTTATGGTAACTCAATAAAGCTTTGAAGTGACGGATATACAGCCAGGTCCAATGGCTTTTGCTGTATATCCACTCAACATTTTTGTCTATAGGCTTATTAATGAAGAAGATAACTTGGATCATTACACTACTATTGAGGACGGCGTGACATGCAATCAAAAATGAGAATGTCACGGATGAATATGATCGAGCAGCTCAAAGATCCTAAGTACGAAGGCTTTCTTGACCAGTTCAGGTGTAAACAATATGCCAAAAGGCAGCTTATTAGTGTACCTAGTGCAGAAAATAATGAGGTGTTTCTTGTACTTTCCGGCAGGGTACGTGTTTACCTTTCTTATGAAGGGCGTGAGTTTACACTTTGTTTCCTGGAACCCGGGGATATTTTTAGCACTCATACTCGAGCGTTTTTGGAAGCCTCAAAAGAATCGGCATTGATGTTAATTGCAGCCAGTGAATTTCGTAAAAAAATCAAACAATTTCCTGAATTTGCCATGGTAATGACAGGTATTCTAGGAGAGGTTTTGGGGAGCACTCTGGATATCATCGAGGGAATGATATTTCATGATACCCAGTATCGGCTGATAGAATTCATTTTATCATGGGGACAAGAATCGGGTGTACAAACTCCCGATGGCTTAAGATTTGAGTGCGATCTCAGTATGGAAGATATTTCATTGTTAATTGGAACCACTCGTCAGACTGCATCTTCACTATTTAATAACCTGATCAGAAATGGTTACCTTGTAAGAGAGGGAAGAAAGGTATTTATCATTACTCGGTTAGAGGATTTGAAGCGTTTACTGGAGTGTGAAAAATCATGAGCCGCTTCGTCATCAATACTAAGTTGTCACTTTATGGGAAGCTATTTCCTGCCCATCTTGGGGAATTAATCTAATGTGTTTATCCATTCCTTCGGAAATTGTCGAAATTTACGAAGAAACGAGTAGTGTCGTTGTCGACACTATGGGAGTGAAACGGACGGTAAGTTCTCATTTGATGACTGAACCGCTATTAATCGGTGATTATGTGCTTATTCATATCGGTTTTATTATGGAAAAGATTGATACAAATGATGCAAAGCTGAGTCTTGAGAAATACCAAAATATTTTGGATAAAATGGAAATCGCAGATAGCTAGAAAGTGGAGTTATAAATAACATGTAGCCTAATAGGCAGTAGATTAAGGGTAACTTAGTTTATCTCGCGCTTTCAAGTGACTTAAAGATATAGAGTTTCGCTATTTTGTCTGATGAACTCGGATAAATATTACTCAGCCAGGCATTTACGTTCTTGACTGCCAAATTCGAATAATTCGGCGTTTAATCTATTGCTTGCACCATGCTTGCGGCATAATGGCGTTATGTACTTAATAGAGTCGTTATAATGGACAAGCAGCAAGACAGTTACATGACTAAAGAAACACTAATTGAAGTAGTCGAAAATCAAATCGCCGACGGTGAACCCAAAAAGGTAAAAGAAACCTTGATGCGTTTAGTCATGACAGGTACACCGCGTGAAGAAGTGATTCAATGGGTGGCGTGCGCGTTAGCTATCGAAGTTTTCGATGTTATGAAAAATGGGGCCTCATTTAACGAAAAACGTTATGGCCAGCATTTGGATGCACTACCGAATATGGATTGGATGGAAGATCAATAGCAACCAACAAATTCCTGTTCAATGAAACCCCGATAAGTGTCTTTATCGGGGTTTCATTGAAAAGTTGAAAGAAAGATGTTGGAGACAGTAAAGTAATAATTATGTGGCATGGCAATATCTGCCTATGCGCACAATGTATATTATGTTAAATTGGGTTTGTGTGAATCTCAGTGTTTGTGTTTGTGAGTGTTAATAACAAATTAACTCTGGATCGATCCAGTCTATTGTGTCAAAAATTTCTAGTGAGATTTTAGCTGGTTAAGGCATGCAGTAGACTTATCTAATGATTGGTTTAGCATTTAAACGCTGGATCCTGCTTTTCTGTGACTTCACACTGCCAATTGAGAGCCTCTGTCATGCTGTTTATACAGACATACAATCTTTGATAATTCTTCATGAGATGTAACGTCACTTTAAACGGTATCTTTAAGGATTAAGTGTGCTCGTTGTTAGAAAACAGAAAACCTTCAGTAGTAAGGTTAGCTACAAAGCAAATTGTTAATCTTAGTTATTGTACGATCCAATCAGAAATTAATTTTTCCCTAACCAGCTCTTAAAGATTTTGAATTACAATTTACAAGCGTGCGCTACGTGAAATCTGACCTATGACTACCCACAAACATTGAAAGTATGTACGTAGCAACGCGTTGAATTTGTCGGTTATTTTGATATAAGTAACTGTCACGCTTGCGGTAAAGTCTAATCTGATTGACTCAATCCCAGATGGCGCACTGGCTATTTGCCAATCTAGGCAATGGCGCGAACGCCAGTGGCATGCTGTACAGCATGATAGAAACCGCTAACGCCGTGTGACTATCTGATGTACCGCCTATAGCAGTTATCGCTCAAGCCCGACAATCTGGAGCATTTGTTACCCTGGAATATAAAACTAGTCTTGGTGCAGTTTGCCGGACGGATTCTATCCAATATCCATACTGTGCTGCTGTTCTGTGTAAGCGACTGGAGAATGATTTACACTAAAAAATCAAGAGCACGATATGTCGGCTTAGAAATCAGATTTTATCTCAATTGCCGATAATGACACTTATCGGCATTAACTCATTACTCGTATTTAGGTGAATTTGGATTTCTAAGATCTGCTTTTTACTCGCAACAGTTTACTCGCTTGAGTGAAACTATTCGATTCCCTGCAGATGATCCAAAGGTTTATTCTGTGCACTCTGATGCCGTTCTATCTGCGAGGTATGCAGATATTGTGAAGTGGTATCGATACTCTCATGTCCGGCATCGGCCTGTACATGGGATAACGGCCGGCCGTTAATATTGATGTCATGGGTGATCCCGGTATGGCGAATATTATGGGCTGTGAGTCCCCTCATCTGCTTCGCATCCTCGCTAAAACCGTCATTTTCGGCACATTTAGCTGCATTTTCGATGATCTTTTCGATCTCTTCTCTTATTTGGCGGATCCCTAAGTTAGCATTGATAGCACCAACATCCCTGCCTCGCCCCGCCGCTCTATGCCGGATAAAAAGCGGATGACTGTCACCTTGGGTTGGGTAATCAGGTAGCTTAAGGTGCCTTCTGTACTCGACTAACCCTGTGAGTAAAGCTTTCGAAATAGCGACGCTACGTCGTTTACCCCCTTTGCTTAAGGGAATGAAGAAACTCCAGATCCCAGTTTGCTTATCTTGCTGAAATTGGCCCATGACAGGCGAGTAGCCTGCCCTGGCGCCCACCTCAGAGATACGCAGATAACAAAAATAGATAAGCTTAATTAGAAACAAGCTGCGTTGGTGCAGTTCAGGCTCTTTCTTAGCCAGTCGCTCAACCGATGCGATAACATAGGACCACTGTAACTCGGTGAATGAGAGCATGCTGCCCTCCTCCATTTTTACCTGGTATTTCTTCTTAGAGGAGAATCGACTGTGGTTCATCCAGGCTTGCGCCGGGTTTCGCTCGCAGTAGTCTTCGCTCATTAAATAACTATAAAAGGAGGAAAGAATGGCTATCTTTGTCTTTAACGCGTTCTCGCTCAAGCTATAGGGCTGCTCTTTACCCTGTACTTTTTTACCCACAAACGGACGCCAGGTTTGATTAGGCACCCTCACCCCGGATGCTTTATCGAGTTTAAACTGCGCAACATTAAAGTACCCAATCAGGGCTTCGGGTGGGTGCTGACAATAATCGATATATCGCGCTATCTCTCTACGGGTTAATGAAGCCGGTGTTTGTCCGGCAACATCGAAGCACCAGTGAAAGAAGGTAGTCAGCTCACTTCTGTAGGCTTTGTAACTATTCTCATTATGCTTCTGCTCATACAGTAACTCGCTAGCATGCTCGAAAATGAGTCCAGCATCCGGAACGACATTTAAGCTTATCTGCGTAATGTGTTGATTGACAAAGCTGTTTCCCTCTTCAATGTTGCTCGCTGATTCAAACAGTGGAAATACGGGAGGCATTTGCATGTTAATTGCTCATTATTTGTAGGGAAATGTTGGAGAACCGGAAATAATTTTTGTTTAAGGTAACCTCATGATTTTATCAGTATTAAACAGAATTTGTTATTAAATTCGGTATTTGATTGGGGTTGTTGAACTTAGCAGCAAACTTGATGAAATAATTTAAATACCTCTTACCGAAATCAGGACTAAGTCATTCAAACTATGTCGATAAAATTCATCTCTTTACTTGTTATTTGGTCAACTTGTTCAATACTTGTAGTTGTGCGTGAATCTAATGCCTCGGTGCATGTCTTTGGGCAGTTACTAATACAGGCCTGGGTACAATGTATCCGCTTACTGCAGCACCATAGACACATCTGCCAAACGGTTTGTTTTGATTCCAAATCAAGACAACGAAATTCAGCGGCACACAAGGCGCCTGATTGGATAAGCTCAGTTAACTTTTTCGAAGAGATAGACATATTAACGTTGGAGTTTTTCATTGTTAGTCCCTATTTAAAGCAGTAATGAGTGAATGATATCCCTAAGTGAGAATGATTATCAATAGCGGTATGGGTAAAACTATACGATAATTAATAGGTAAAGGTGTTTAGCTGTTTTTTGTTTGACTATTTTCCAGCATCCTGAACATTGTTCTACACTCAATGGATAGGGATACATTTTTTCAATTTTTGAGGTTGTCTAATGCTGATCGATATAGCAAAGAAAAGCCCCCTTTTTTCAGGTAAAAAAAAGGCGCCGGAAGAGAGCTCTGGTCCGGCGTGGAAGATCCTTATTGTCGATGATGAGCCCGATGTCCATACGGTAACCAAATTAGCCCTATCCAGATTTAAACTCGATAAGCGTTCACTTGAATTCATTAATGCCTATAGCGGTGAAGAAGCAAAGCAGATCCTTAGCAAAGAGACAAATGTGGCAATGGCCTTTGTCGACGTGGTGATGGAAAGTGACCACGCAGGGCTTGAGTTAGTGAAATGGATCAGAGAGGAGCTTAATAATAGCTCCATTAGATTGATACTCAGAACGGGTCAACCGGGTCAGGCTCCCGAAGAAGATGTCATCGTCAATTATGACATCAATGACTATAAGGCAAAGGCTGAGCTCGACTCTAGAAAGTTAGTCACCAGTGTCTACTCCGCTCTTCGCTCCTATCGAGATATCATGGTGATTGAGGAGGCCAGAGAAAATCAAATTAAGCACAGAAAAGGGTTAGAAAGAGTCGTTCAGGCTACATCGGGTCTGTTTGAGCTACGTACCCTGTTTAACTTTGCCGATGGCCTACTAACTCAGGTCGCTAATCTGTTGAACCTCGACAGCGAGACCTTATTGCTAACCTGCAATGCCATCGATGCCATGAGTGAACAGGTCAATACCGATGAGTTACACATTCTCGCAGGTACAGGCCAGTTCTCGAGTCACCATGAAAAGCCGGTACCCGATAACATCAGAAAGTTATTGCAATCAGCCTTAAAACAGAAGCGTTGTTTATACGAAGAGGATTGTTTTATAGGCTACTTCCCCGCTAAGAGTGGCTGGATTAATCTACTCTACATGGACGGGATCAGTAAGATTGACGATCTGGATAAGAAGTTAATAGACATCTTCGCCATCAATGTTGGCGTCGCATTTGAAAATTTACTGCTAAATAAGGAGTTGGAAGATACTCAGTCTGAATTAATTTTACGCTTAGGTGATGTAGTAGAGAGTCGCTCTAAAGAGGCGGCTAACCATGTTAAGCGTATGGCCGAGTACTGTTATAAGCTGGCGCTTATATCGGGACTCGAAGAGCATGAGGCCGATTTGATCAAGCACGCTTCGCCTATGCATGATATCGGTAAAATTGCCACACCTGACGCAGTGCTATTAAAGCCGGGTAAGTTGAACGAAGAGGAGTGGAATGTGATGAAGCAGCACCCTGCTGTCGGTCATCAGATCCTGGCGAACTCCGAGCGACCAATTTTGAAGGCAGCGAGTATTATCGCACTTCAGCATCATGAAAAGTATGATGGTTCGGGCTATCCATCGGGTTTAAGGGCAGATGAAATCCATGTCTTTGCTCGAATCGTCGCCATCGCCGATGTGTTTGACGCCCTGTCTCATGCAAGGTGCTACAAACCTGAATGGCCGTTAGATGAAGTACTAAAGACAATGGAAGAGGCTTCAGGTTCGCATTTCGACCCGGAATTATTACGACACTTTATCGATAATATTGAAGTATTTACCAAAGTAAAAGAAGAGCTGAGCGACGAAAATCTACAAGGCTAGACTTAATAGGCATTGCACTTCCAGTTAAGTGACAACGCCTATTAAGCTTCTGGCATGGTTATGGAATTAATCAAAAATGCCTAAAGGTTGTTTCCTTCATTATCGGCCAGAAAGTCAAACATGACGGCATGCTGCCCCCCTTCCTTCGTGAAAGTAACAAAAACTCTCCACACCATGTAGTTGCTGCTGCAAGAACCGTATATCAGTTGGCCATTATATAGGTTTTCATTAACTTTAGTTAAATTAACCGGAATAACCCCCATAAACATATCTCTTCCCTCAACCCGCAAAACCAGGTCATTTACGGGTTGAGAGCTGATGAGCTCTAGGCTTAATGGCTTTTCACTAGGTGTATTATAGGGGGTGATTAATAGGTCAAATGCAACACCGGCAACATGTTGGGTACATTTACCTACAGCAAAGTCACAAAGGGTGCTGTCATTGGGTGTTTTTAATACAGTTTTCGGGGCGTCCGGAGAGCAAGCGCAACAAAATAATGCCAGTATTAGAGGAAGATAAAGAGAAAAGTACTTAGTAAATTTTACACGTAGCACAATATTTAACCTTTGGATGAAAAGTATTTACATTCTATTGAGTAGGTTGATCTAGATCAACTTTTACCCCTCCACAATTCCTATCTTTTTTGACATAGCTCAAGTATCATTGCTTTACCTTGTTAATATCACAAATATTGCAGGGCTACACGTTGACACTTCCTCAGATGTTCCGTAGGGAACGCGGTTTTGTGTCTTTTTAACGGGTAAAGACTCATTTTTACTCAAACAATAAGTATAAGTAATAAGCAGTGGAAGCAATATGATGAACCATTCCCAGCCTCAAGGCGCTGATTACAATTACACCGTTGTCCGCCAGTTTGCCCTCACCACAGTTTTGTGGGGAATTATTGGTATGTCAGTGGGTGTATTGATCGCGGCTCAGTTAATCTGGCCACAACTAAACTTCGATACTCCATGGCTTACATACAGTCGTCTTAGACCTCTGCATACTAATGCCGTGATTTTCGCGTTTGGTACTTCAGCTCTTTTCGCAACATCCTACTATATCGTTCAACGCACATGTCAAACCCGTCTTTTTGCACCCAAATTGGCTGCATTTACATTCTGGGGCTGGCAAGCCATCATTCTTTCAGCAGTACTGACTCTGCCTCTGGGTATCACCAGTGGTAAAGAATATGCTGAGCTAGAATGGCCTATCGACATCGCGATCACCATAGTGTGGGTCACGTATGCGATAGTTTTCTTCGGTACTATTATTAAGCGAACGACTTCCCATATTTATGTGGCGAACTGGTTCTTCGGTGCCTTTATTATCACTGTCGCTGTATTGCACATAGTTAACTCTATGGCTGTACCCGTTAGCTTATGGAAGTCTTACTCTCTATATGCTGGTGCGGTCGATGCAATGGTTCAGTGGTGGTACGGTCATAACGCTGTAGGCTTCCTGCTTACCGCCGGCTTCTTAGGTATGATGTACTACTTTGTACCTAAACAAGCGGGTCGTCCGGTTTACTCATACCGTCTGTCTATCGTTCACTTCTGGGCACTGATTGCTCTGTATATCTGGGCTGGTCCTCACCACCTCCACTATACGGCTCTTCCAGATTGGACTCAGTCTCTAGGTATGGTGATGTCACTTATCCTATTCGCTCCTTCTTGGGGTGGTATGATTAACGGTATCATGACCCTTTCAGGTGCTTGGCATAAACTAAGAACCGATCCCGTATTACGTTTCCTTGTTGTTTCATTGTCTTTCTATGGTATGTCTACCTTCGAAGGCCCAATGATGGCAATTAAGACCGTAAACGCGCTATCTCACTATACTGACTGGACCGTTGGTCACGTTCACTCTGGTGCGCTAGGTTGGGTTGCGATGGTGTCTATTGGTTCGCTTTATCACCTCATCCCTGTGCTTTATGGACACGGTCGTATGTATAGCTCTAACCTGGTTAATGTTCATTTCTGGTTAGCGACTATCGGTACAGTGCTGTATATCGTATCTATGTGGATCTCTGGTGTGATGCAAGGTCTGATGTGGCGTGCAGTTAACTCTGACGGTACTCTGACTTATAGCTTCGTTGAAAGTATTGAAGCTTCATACCCATTCTACTTTGTTCGATTCCTTGGTGGCTGTTTCTTCGTAACCGGTATGCTTCTGATGGCATATAACGTGTTTAAGACAGTAAAAGCGCCTAAAGAATCTTTGCCTGCATTAGCAGAAGCATAAGGGGTAGAAACGATGAAATTTAATCATGAGTTAGTCGAGAAAAACATCGGTTTAATGGGTATTCTCACTGTTATCGCCATTAGTATTGGTGGCTTAGTGCAGATCACTCCCCTGTTGTTTCAAAAAGACACTACCGAGCCTGTCGATGGATTGATTCCTTACACAGCTCTCCAAACAGAAGGTCGTGACATCTATGTCCGTGAAGGTTGTTATAACTGTCACAGCCAGATGATCCGTCCACTACGTGCAGAGACCGAGCGTTACGGTCACTACTCTGTCGCTGGTGAGTCTGTTTGGGATCACCCATTCCAGTGGGGTTCTAAGCGTACCGGTCCTGATTTGGCCCGTGTAGGCGGTAGATACAGCGATAAATGGCATGAAGTTCATTTGATTGATCCACGTGCAGTGGTACCTCAGTCAAATATGCCTGGTTTTCCTTGGTTGGCAGAGAACAAGCTTGACGGCAAGTTAACTGGTCAGAAAATGGAAATCCTACGTAACCTTCATAAAGGTGGAAATAAGGGCCAAGACCTTTATACCGATGAAGAGATTGCGGGTGCACAAAAAGCGGTCGAAGGTAAAACTGAGATGCAAGCACTTATCGCCTATCTGCAGTCCCTTGGACATGCACTGAAATAACTAGGAGGCAACTATATGGATTACGGAACAATACAAGGCATTATAACCATTGTCGTGATGTTAACCTTTGTCGGTATATTTGCATGGGCTTACAGCTCTCGTCGTAAAGATCAATTTGACGAAGCGGCTAACCTTGTTTTTTCAGATGATGAACTAAACAAGGGTTCAGGAGAACATAAGTGATGAGTAGCTTCTGGAGTATATGGATTACCGTACTCACTATCGTGGTAATCGTTGGATGTTTTGTCCTATTAAGAATTGTCTCTAAAAACAACACTGGTGTTGAAGAAGGCGAATCTATGGGCCATAGCTTTGACGGCATCGAAGAACTTAATAACCCACTGCCTAAGTGGTGGAGTTACCTGTTCTACGTCACCATCGTTTTTGGTGTTATTTACTTAGCGCTTTATCCGGGTCTTGGAAACTTTAAAGGTTTCTTAGGCTGGTCAAGTGCTAACCAAAGCATCGGAACCGAAAATGGCATCGCCGCCGATTCTAAAGCCGCTGTTGAGCTTGCGACTAAAGAGGGTCGTTGGGTTCAGTATGACCAGGAAGTTAAGCGTGCCGATGAAAAATTTGGTCCTATCTTCAAGGCTTATGCTGAAACACCTCTCGATGAGTTGGTTAAGAACGAAGAGGCCCTTAAAGTGGGTGGTCGTCTGTTCTTACAAAACTGTTCTCAGTGTCATGGTAGTGATGCCCGTGGTAGTAAAGGCTTCCCTAACCTGACCGACGGTGATTGGTTATATGGTGGTGAGTTAGCCACGATTAAAACCTCTATCATGAATGGTCGTCATGGGATGATGCCACCTAAAGGTGGTCTCCCAATCGAAGACAGTGAAATCAAAGGCTTAGCTGAGTACATTACTAAGCTTGCTGGTCGAGATCACGATGAAGCCTTAGCCGCTCAAGGTCAAGGTTCATTCATGAAAGGCTGTTTCGCTTGTCATGGTATGGATGCGACGGGTAATAAGATGATGGGTGCCCCTAATCTTACCAATAACATCTGGTTGTACGGTGGTAGCCGCGGCTCCATCGAGCAGTCAATCAAGAATGGCCGTAGCGGTGTCATGCCAGCTTGGAAAGATGTATTAGGTGAAGAGAAAGTTCACGTTATCACAGCTTATGTTTATAGCTTGTCAAACAAGTAGTTACATCTAAGTAACATGGAGGCCTCGATCTTATCGAGGCCTTTTTTTTAGGGTGCTAAATCACATTTTTAGCGGTAAAATAATCGCAATTATTATAATAGGTATGACAGATGAACAAACAACAAGCCTGGTATAAGCAGTTCTGGCCTTGGTTTTTAATAATTTTGCCCCTTTGTGCGGTTGTAGCGAGCATCAACCTGCTCTTTCTTGCGATAGATAATAAAGATTCACTGGTGTCTGAAGATTACTATAAAGATGGTAAAGCCATTAATATGGATCTTAAGAAGATCAAACAAGCTAAACAGCTTGGTATGCAATTTGAATTACTCGTCGACGACAATGAAGTCACCATCACTCAGCATGGTGGTGAGTCTTACCTTGCAGCACTAAGTGTAGAATTTTTCCACCCCACCATAGAAAAGCGAGATTTCGGTCAAATTGTCACGGCTGACGGCGATAACGCCTACCGGATAGAACTGGCTAACCCTATTGCGGGTGCTTGGGAAGTCAGACTCGAAGGCTATGACCGTAGCTGGCGAATTCAAAAACGACTTGAGATCAAAGATGACTCTCAATACTGGTTGAACTAAGTCAATGTATTAAGTCAATTCATAAAGCGGTAAAGATAGTTTAAAACAGGTAAACCTGTCACCAGAGAAACATCGTTTCCCGTTTCTGCTGTGTATGACCTGTTTTGACGTTCTTTTTGACGAAAGCGGTTCAAAACAGGCTAAATGACATACCTATGAAGTACCCTGAATGTTTTCATTGCGGTGAACCCGTATTAACAGGCTCTCAATTCACGACCCACATTAATAATAGTGAGCGTTTGATGTGCTGCCCAGGTTGTCAGGCCGTTTCAGCCGCAATTCTAGAGGCTGGGCTCAGTAACTATTATAAGTACAGAACCGAGCCCGGGAGCAAACAAACGGCGCTGGTTCCCGAAGAGTTAACTGCATATTCCGCATTCGACCTGCCAGAGGTACAACAAGACTTTGTCCACAGTGAAAGTGATGTATCCAGGGTATCGCTCTCTATCGATGGCATCACTTGCGCTGCGTGCGCTTGGCTTATTGAGCACAAACTCAAACACGTTCAGGGTATCACTAGTATCCAGGTCAATACGACGACGGAACGCGCCTTAGTCACCTGGTTGCCGGCGCAGATAAAACTCAGTGAAATACTCAGCCAAATTAGCCTTATCGGTTATCAGGCGGCCCCTTATCAGGTTGATGACCAAGAGATCCAGAGCAAGCAGAACAGTAGAAAGTTTCTATTAAGGCTAGGTTTAGCAGGGTTTGCCACCATGCAGGTGATGATGTTCGCCCTCGCCCTCTATGCCGGCTATTTCACTGAGCTCGAAGTTGAGTTTCGTGACTACTTTCGGTGGGTCAGTATGATATTTGCCGCCCCGGTGGTGTTCTATTCAGCGCAACCTTTCTATTTTAGTGCCATCCGCTCCATGTTCAGCGGGCGGCTTAATATGGATGTCTCGGTATCGATAGCCATCTTAGGGGCTTATATCGCCAGCTGTATTGCAACGGTTAATTCAACCGGAGAGGTGTATTTCGAGTCGGTCAGTATGTTTACCTTTTTCTTGCTACTCGGTCGATACTTTGAGCAAAATGCCCGTCAAAAAGCCTCTGTAAGCTCCAGTAATTTACACAAACTGGTGCCGCTCACGGCCCACCTGCTTTCAAATGACACCTGTGAAGAGGTTCCGGCTAAAGGCTTGAAAGTGGGAGACATCATACTGGTTAAACCTGGGGAGGTTGTCGCCGCCGACGGCACCATTATCGAAGGCCGCTCCAGCTTTAATGAAGCCATGCTCACAGGTGAACAGACACCTGTACAGAAATCTGATGCTGGTGAAGTGTATGCCGGAACGATTAATGTTGAGCAGCCGGTTAAAGTCAAAATCACCGCAATTGGTCAAGATCAACTGGTAGCGGAGATCATTCGCCTTCAGGAGTCGGCTTCAAATAACAAACCTAAGGTCGCACTTTACGTCGATACCATATCAAATTATTTTACCTGGGCGATTCTCTCCATCGCTTTACTGACCTATATCGTCTGGAAAATATATTGGCCTGAAGATGCCTTTTGGGTCACCCTGGCCGTGCTGGTCGCGACCTGCCCTTGTGCTTTGGCACTTGCAACACCTACCGCTGTCACGTGTGCAACGGGGATCTTTACCCGAATAGGTATTATTGCCCGCAAACCCGGCGTATTCGAAAAGCTCACAAAGATAGATCATGTTGTTTTCGATAAAACGGGTACCCTCACCTGCGGCACTCTGACAATCACAGATATCGAAATCTACGGTCAACTCGGTAAGAGTCAAGTACTCGAAGTTGCTGCAGCACTTGAAGCCAGCTCTCTACATCCGATAGCTAAGGCCTTCGAGCCATACAATAATCCACAGCTTATAGTGTGTCAGGTACAAAGCTTTGTTGGTCTGGGCCTGAGTGGTCAGATTAATAACATCGATTATCGTATCGGCAGTGCCGAGTTTATTGAGGTCACCGGTGATCAATCACAAGCCGTGTATCTCTCTCAAGGTGATGAGCTTCTCGCGAGATTCACCTTAGTCGACGAAATCAGAACGGACGCGAAAAAGACGGTAGAGACGCTGACACAGCTAGGGTGTAAAGTCTCTGTCGCCAGTGGCGATGGCTCGATACATGTCGATGAGGTTGCTGGCAGAATTGGCATTACCGATGTTTATAAAGGATTAAAGCCACAAGACAAGCTGAGCCTTATTCAAAAGCTTCAAAAGCATGCTTCTATTGCAATGTTCGGTGACGGCATCAATGATGCGCCAGTCCTTGCGGGAGCTAATTTGTCTGTGGCTATGGGAAGTGGCTCTGCAATCACTAAAAATAGTGCCGATCTCATTTTACTTGGCGATCATCTATCACGCTTTAACGATGCGGTTACCGTTGCCAGGTTAACCGATAGGGTCATTAAGCAGAATTTGTACTGGGCTCTGGGTTATAACCTGTTTATAATCCCCTTGGCCGTTACAGGCCATGTTGCGCCTTATATTGCCGCCTTAGGTATGTCCGCAAGTTCACTTATTGTAGTCGGTAATAGTCTGAGATTATTAAGGGTTCGTTTATGAGTATTATCTATGTGTTGATCCCGATAGCCATGTTATTTGTTCTTATCGCGATTGGGATCTTTTTTTGGGCGGTAAAATCCGAACAGTTTGATGATCTCGACAGGCAGAGCGTATCGATTCTATTCGACGAAGATGAAAAACCGGCGCCAAGAGCTGACGAAAACGAGTCAACGCCCTCTTGATTGATTACAGCGTGACAGGTGCCTTTCTGGTCGGGCTGATGGGCGCTGGCCACTGCATAGGAATGTGCGGTGGTTTAATTGGTGCCTTTTCATCTCAACTTCCCCGCTCTGCTAAGCAAAATCAGCTGGCACTACAACTGCGATTCCTGTTTACCTACAATTTAGGCCGAATATTAAGTTATGCCTTAGCTGGAGCGCTTGTGGGCGGCTCTGCAAGTGCGTTAGGCATGCTGTTTGATATGGACCTGTACCTTATCACTTTGAGGCTGATAGCCGGCCTTATGATGGTTGCGACGGGGTTGTACATTGCACAAATTTGGTCTGGCGTCGTACAGGTTGAACGCGCGGGTAAATTGATATGGCGGTTTTTATCTCCCATTGCGAGTCGAATGGTTCCCGTTAAAACAATACCACAGGCATTTATCGGCGGTATGTTATGGGGATGGCTGCCTTGTGGTTTAGTTTACAGTACATTAACTTGGGCTGTTGCGGCAAACTCTGCATCTCAGGGGGCCATGATAATGGCCTCTTTCGGGCTAGGCACACTACCAGCCCTGCTCAGTGCAGGTGTTGCGGCTAATGTTTTCGGTCGTTGGGTTCAAAATAGAGCTGTAAGATTGGTGAGTGGTTCGATCTTGGTCATATTTGGTTTACAAACTTTGTACATTGCAATTGCTCAGCTGAACTAGCTCAGCTTATTAAATTAGTTTACCATACGCGTAATAAAGAAATTTGAGAGACACTATGACAGACAACAATAAAAGTCGTCGTTCGACCGTTCCCGGATGCGCAATACATTGTCATGATTGCAGTATGGGAACCTTGTGTATTCCTTTTACACTCAATACCACTGAACTCGATCGTCTCGATGAGATAATTGAAAGAAAGAAGCCTATCCAAAAAGGTGAACAGATCTTCAAGTCTGGTGACCCTTTAAAATCTCTTTATGCTATCCGCTCAGGCACCATAAAAAGCTTTACGATTACAGAGCAAGGTGACGAGCAGATCACTGGATTCCACTTAGCCGGCGATGTGATTGGTTTTGACGGTATCCACTCTCAAGAACACCAAAGCTTTGCCCAAGCCCTTGAGACCTCAATGGTTTGCGAAATCCCTTATACTACGCTCGATGATCTCAGTGGCACTATGCCAAAGCTAAGACAACAGATCATGCGCTTAATGAGCAATGAGATCCAAAGCGACCAGGAGATGATCCTGCTGCTCAGTAAAAAGAATGCAGAAGAGAGACTGGCCGCATTTATCAGTAACCTGGCTACCCGTTTTGGCAATCGTGGCTTTTCTCCAAAAGAGTTCAGATTAACCATGACTCGTGGTGATATAGGTAACTATTTAGGGCTTACGGTTGAAACAATTAGCCGTCTGCTCGGACGTTTCCAAAAAGCCGATCTCATCGAAGTTAAGGGTAAGTACATAACTATCGTTAACTTTGAAGCGCTTAATACCCTCGCAGGTAATACCGCGATAGCGAGATAAAGCATAAAGAGACATGGCTATTTTTCATAGAAATTAGCTATGTCTCTATAAGTTTTCTCAATTTCATAAAGCTAACCATTAGCTTTATCAACATCAAGGCTAATCACCTCCATCCCATCGTACGAGCCCTCATCAATATCAGTAACTTTTTGCTTCAAATTCACTCTATTCTGTTCTACTTCGCGTAAATTAATGTATAGTTAAATACATGACTCAAATAGATTATTTAAACTTTTAATCAAGATACTTATCTATGAGATTCAGTTCCAATCAGGTTAGGAAAATCGGGCAATATTGATCTAAAACAATGTATTTTGCCCTCTGTAGCTCATTATTAAGTTAACGTATGAGAAAGAGGAATGATTATGAAGGACTATAAAAAGCTCTTAGTTGTCGTCGATCCGACCAGCGATAAGCAACCCGCACTTGCTCGAGCAGTTGAACTTGCTTCAAAAAATCAGGCCGCTATAACTGTATTTCTATCCATTTTTGATTTCTCCTATGAGATGACTTCAATACTCTCGGGTCATGAACGTGAAGCGATGAGACAAGGTGTTATTGCCCAGCGAAAAGCATGGCTAGAGGATTTAGTCGAAACCTACTCTAAGACTGACACTGTGATTGAAACTGAGGTCATTTGGCATAATCGTCCTTTTGAGAGCATTATCCTGCATGCCATCGAAGGTAAGTATGATCTTATCGTCAAAGGGACCCATGAACATGACAAGCTTAAGTCAGTTATCTTCACCCCTACAGATTGGCATCTTATGCGTAAGGCCCCCGTTCCAGTCTTGTTGGTTAAAGAGCATGACTGGCCTGTCGCAGGTAAAATTCTTTGTGCCGTTAATGTTGGCTCCGAAGATGATGACCACCAGTCACTAAATGCTAAGATAATAGAACATGCACAGGGCCTGGCTCAAAAGTTTGATGCTCAGGTGCACCTCGTTAATGGTTATCCGGGAACGCCGGTTAACTTGGCCATTGAACTTCCAGACTTCGATGCACATACCTATAGTGAGACTATTCGTATGCAACATGAGCAGCGAGTCGGTGCTTTGGCGAATACCTTTGGGATCTCTACCGACTTTTGCCATATAAAAGAAGGCTTACCTGAGGATGTTATCCCTGATCTTGCCCTGCATCTGGATGCAGAACTTGTGATCTTAGGCACCGTAGGTCGTACCGGTTTCTCGGCTGCACTTATCGGTAATACAGCTGAACATGTTATCGATAGTATTAACTGTGATCTGTTGGCCATTAAACCCGATGGCTACCATTCACCGTTAGAAGAGAGTTAACCTTTACGGTTCTTTTTTAAGATTAAGTTTTAATATATACTACGCGCCCAGAATTCAAGTGTTACTAGGCGCGTTTTTTATGTCTGAAGATCTTTCCAAACTACAAACCTCTCGAATGAATAAACTTCAGCGTAAGTTGCGCGGTGAAGTCGGTAAAGCGATTGGCGATTACAATATGATTGAGGAAGGTGATCGGGTTATGTGCTGCCTTTCCGGCGGAAAAGATAGCTATGCGATGCTTGATATCCTGCTCAATCTTCAACAGCGCGCACCAATTAAATTTGAGATCGTTGCTGTCAACCTGGATCAGAAACAACCAGGGTTTCCCGAAGAGGTGTTGCCGGCTTACCTGGATACATTGAATGTGCCCTACCATATTCTTGAAAAAGATACCTATTCAGTCGTCAGAGAGAAGATCCCTGAAGGACAAAAGACTTGTTCATTATGTTCTCGATTACGTCGCGGTACCTTATATGGTTTCGCACAAAAAATTGGTGCGACCAAAATTGCATTAGGGCACCACAGAGATGACATCATTGAGACTCTGTTCTTGAATATGTTTTTTGCCGGAAAACAGAAAGCCATGCCACCTAAGTTGTTATCAGATGATGGTGCCAACGTAGTTATCCGTCCGCTGGCTTATTCGCGCGAGAAAGATATTGCCGAATACGCCGAGCTCAAATCTTTCCCGATCATTCCCTGTAACCTTTGTGGTTCACAAGAAAACCTGAAGCGTGCCGAAGTGAAAGATATGCTTAACCTTTGGGACGAACATCACCCGGGTAGAATCGAATCCATCTTCACGGCTATGCAGAACACCTCTCCTTCACAGGGCGTCGACCGGGAGCAGTTCGACTTTATCTCTTTGCAACGTAATGCCAATGCACCGCTAAAAGGTGATGTCGCAGAATCAGACCTTCCTGCCTTCGACTTTGTTGATGTTGCAAATAATGGTCATATCGATCTCGATGCTGCAGCCAAGGCTCGAAGGGAAAATAACATCGACATCGTCAGTACTTATACGCCTTAGGCTTCGCTTTTTTACGCAGTTAAAAAGTTAAATCAAACAGTATAAGAAAGTGATCAACTCAGAGTTATTAAATACAAAAAAGCCCGGCGAATACCGGGCTTGTTGTTTCCCTTAACCATTGGTCCAGGGACTGATAACTAAAGGTTTTGTTTCGAACTCTATCTTAGAGAGTGTGGCAATCTTTTCGCGCGGTAACCTTAGTAAGCCTTTGACTATCTGCTCGACTCCATCAATGGTTACCCGTACCTTGCTGTCAGGTTCAAACTCAAAGTTTAATCCGGCAATGTCAGAGCTAAAATAGCGCATAGGGAACCCTTGCATATCATTGAGCAACTTATCCATCTCGGCTTGTATCTGCACAACTTCAGTTTGTAAGTATTCAGCTTTTGTCTGTTTTGCCCTAACCTGCATAGCGATACTGCACTTACTGCTATCGCCATCTATGTCGAGATTGATCAGGGCACGGTCTGACTTTAGCTTGCCATCATAGGGCAAAAAAATCCTTTGCCTGTCGGTAATGGTCAGTGGGAAAGACTCTTTCTCTGTAGTCAAGGTGCCACTCTTTACTATGCAGGGGCTAGCCATTGGCACCGAAAATGCGATTTCAACTAAGGGATAATGCCCCTTGTTAACTTGCTTCAGCCTTTGATAAAAACCTTGATACTCCAAAGAGATAGGCGCAGCTTGAACCGATGTACAAGCGAGTATTAAACAACTAAACAGAAGGCCTTTCTTCATGATTCTCCACCAAGTACTTTTTGTTTTGACGTAACATTTCCAGGAGCTCATCGATATAAGCCTCCTGACGTTCTGAATAGTTTACCAAGCCCCAAACCAAATCACTTGCTTTAGGCTGAATATTCTGAGCCCTCAGATCGGCTCTTATGGAGCGTAATAATGAGTATGCGGCATTGGAGTTTAGGTTTCTCATGTAAGAGGCGACAGAGGCTTCAACAGAATCAAATACCGCAACTTCATGTGACATACCAGCGGTTCTTGACTGAGGAACGAGTCCACACCCCTTTTTAAAACACCACTGTCCAAAGAAATTAAGACCCTCTTTCGCAAAGCGAGAGCTGCCCCAACCGGTTTCATTGGCCGCTTGAATAAGCACCATAGACTCCGGGATAGTGTCTGTCCTAATCAGCAATTGCTCCAGTGTCTTTGTGTTTATACTTCTTGACGAATATTGGTACTTATTCGCTATCTCTTCAATACGGTACAGCTCAGCATCTGTGAGTAATAATCCATCTTCAAGATGCTGTTTGGAACGCTGTAAAAAGTGCCGCTCATCTCTGATGATGCCATTTTGAAGTCGAATTGAAGGCTTTAAATAATCGAAAAAAGCTTGCTTCTTTTGCCCTACATTTGAAATGGCAGAAAAATCAGGGATAAGACTAAGAGTTTGTTTATTCTCGACTAAAGCGCCGACTCTCTCTTCTTTATCGTCATCGATTTCGACAAAAATCACCTTTAATACAATGACCGAAATAAAGACCAGGCTCACAGCCACGGTTAATTTTCCAATTCTTCCTGTCTTCATTTTTATCTCTGTAGTGGAAAACTGAAACGGATTATATGCCATATTGAACTAAACTACACATCAAAACAGTGTTTTAAGATATAATAGGCAAGGTCAAAATATCTAGTGGGTATTCAGGAAGGAACAACCCGGATGCATAAAAGCGCGTTAAATCAATATGAGCATGTAGTTGCTATCGGCGGAGGACACGGTCTGGGACGTGTGCTATCTTCATTATCTTTTCTGGGGCCAAAATTAACCGGTGTGGTGGCAACCACTGATAATGGTGGCTCTACGGGCCGACTCAGACAAGAGCAAGACTGTATCGCATGGGGAGACCTGAGAAATTGTCTTTCACAACTCGCCAACCATCCTTCCATTGGTACTCTCTTATTTGAATATCGTTTCGATGGGGAAAGTGACCTATCCGGCCATAACTTGGGGAACCTTATACTTCTGGCTCTAGACCAACTCTGTGTCAGGCCTCTGGAAGCCGTCAACCTTATTCGGCAATTACTCAAGATTGAAACCCGAGTGATCCCTATGTCAGAAGAGCCAACTCATCTGGTAGCGATACAGGCTTGTGGAAATAAAATCTTCGGTGAGACCAATGTTGACAATATGGATGAACATCCAATGGCTTTATCTTTGGAGCCCATGGTTACTGCGACATGTGAAGCATGTGAAGCGGTTTCAAAGGCCGATCTGGTTATACTCGGGCCTGGGAGCTTCCTGACCAGTATTATGCCACCTTTGTTGCTGCCTAAATTTGCATCAGCGCTTTCTAACTCGAATGCCGAAGTGATTTTAATCGATAATTTGACTCGCGAACCCTCTCCTTCTGCAGATTTCTCTTTAGAACAGCGAATCGATTGGTGTCATCAGGTCTTGGGTGTGAAGGTGATTGATAAGGTGCTTTGTCACGCAGAGCGAAGTTACCAGGATGGGAAGATATCTTACCGCCCGCTAGTCAGCAAGCACCACCCGGGTCTACATGACAGAACGGCTTTAGTGGATGCAATTTCGAGTATGTTGATTGCTCCTCCTAAATAAAAAAACGTTCAACAGTCTCTTGACTAAAACAAAAAAGGACAGCGTTAGCTGCCCTTTTTGTTATTTAGTCTATAAATGAGTTCATGAACCTAAGCAAGCACCTTGGCGATGGCTTTACAGATCACAGGCATATTGTCTCTAGTCATACCGGCGACACTGATCCGTCCGGACCCTACGATATACACGGCATGCTCCTCTTTAAGCTGAGTTACCTGTTCTTTTGTTAATCCAGAGAAACTGAACATACCATTTTGTCTTGAGATGAAGCTGAAGTCTTGGGTAACGCCTTCGACTTTGAGTGATTCGACAAAGAGTGTACGCATTTTAGCAATACGTTCACGCATCTCTTTGAGCTCTGACTCCCATAATGACTTTAACTCTGTATCCGCGAGAATCGTGCTTACAATTAAAGCCCCGTGTGCCGGTGGGTTAGAATAGTTACCGCGAATGGTACTCTTAACCTGGCTGAATGCCTTAGCGACAGTGGTTTCGGTGTCGGCAACTAAGGTCACAGCACCAATGCGCTCGTTATAAAGGCCAAAGTTTTTCGAGAATGAATTTGCAATCAATAGTTCAGGCACTGTATTGGCCACAATTCTTAAGCCTTTCGCATCTTCATTAATGCCAACGCCAAAGCCCTGATAGGCAAAATCAAACAGTGGAACCAGCTCTTGCTTTAAACACAGATCAGCAATGGTCTGCCATTCACTCTCAATCAGGTCGATGCCTGTTGGGTTATGACAGCAACCATGAAGTAGGACGAGATCGCCGGGTTTAGCCTGTGACAAATCGGCAAGCATGGCATCGAAGTCTTTATCATGTGTCAGTGCATCGTAGTAACGGTAGTGTTCAATGCCGAGAGATGCAGATTTAAAGATATTTTGATGATTAGCCCAGGTTGGGTTGCTCACCCAAATCGTTTTAGATTCGGTATTACGGACAAGAAACTCTGCTGCAACTCTTAATGAGCCGGTTCCGCCAGGCGCTTGAGCCGTTAGGGCACGATGATTTTTTACGACACTGTGGTCGGCACCAAACAGTAACTCTTGAACGACACGGTTATAGGCCTGGACGCCTTCGATGCCTAAATAACTTTTGCTGTTTTCCGTCGTTAATAATTTCTGTTCGGCAAGCTTTACTGACTTTAAAATTGGTGTTGAGCCGGACTCGTCTTTATAAATCCCCACCCCAAGGTTTACTTTTTCTGTTCTGGTATCGGCTTTAAACGCATCGGTAAGGCCTAAAATCGGATCTGCAGGAGCAAGATCAACCTGGGTAAATATCATGACGGCTTTCCTAAAATATTTGAATGTAGGGAGGTTTCGGCTCTATTTATACCATTGTCGGTTCACATTCGATAGTGAGTTTTTGTAATACTATGAAAAATAGTTTTCCACTGGGCTAACATGTAAAAATTGGCTCTAAAACTGAAGATATGCCAATTCAACTGCGACTTTAGTGAGAATAGTAAAATCAGGTGGTGAGGTTTTTAGTGACGTCTATTTATTATGAGTATAAACCCGATATTCACGGCTCAGGGCTACTGTTTATTTCAAAGAGAGTGATGGTACCCGAAGCCGGACTCCAATCCCAGTAACTGTGGGCACGTGTATTTCAACAGCTCGAGGGATTTTAAAGTCTGAGTATTTTAGTATCTTGAGCATACAAAAAAGCTCTGACCTAGGCCAGAGCTCTAATGATGGTACCCGAGGCCGGACTTGAACCGGCACGCTTATTCAGCGAGGGATTTTAAATCCCTTGTGTCTACCGATTCCACCACTCGGGCAAACTCGTTGATTTTGATGATACGTACCTTCGGTAGTAGCTACTGTGTCGGACTAACCTGACACTCATCACAATCTAATATGGAGGCGCGACCCGGAGTCGAACCGAGATAGGCGGATTTGCAATCCGCAGCATAGCCATTCTGCCATCGCGCCATATTTTGTTGCAATTCTCAAAGAGAATTTGGTGCGAACTCTCTTTAGTAAAGAGTGGGTCCGAACCGGCTCTTGTTTTAACAAGAAGCTATACCTTGGCAAAAAAATGGTATCAACTCTTTCGAAGAACAACTGAGCCAATATTTTCATTTTTACAAATAATTTGGAGCGACATATCGGGTTCGAACCGATGACCTATACCTTGGCAAGGTATCGCTCTACCAACTGAGCTAATGTCGCTTATCAAATTTTCAAACTGTCTTAAAGCTTTGCTGCTCTAAGAAAGTGTGGCTACTTTAACGGATTTCTCAGGTGAGTCAACAGCAAGTTTTATCTTTTTCATTCAAGTGGTTGAAAACCATTCGCAGCAGTTTGTTTTGTCTACAAGACGTTGAGATAGTAAGCAGAATTGCTTGGGGAGTCGTGCCCTCGCCCTTCATGTCTGCTGGTATGAATGAAGTTGAGCAGAGTCAAATTAAGAACTGGAGATGCAACAATCAGATGCGGACTATGAATATTAGATACAAAAAAGCCCCAACTTTCGTTGAGGCCTATTGCTTACTCTCGAAGAGAATAATGGTACCCGAGGACGGACTTGAACCGTCACGCTTATTCAGCGAGGGATTTTAAATCCCTTGTGTCTACCGATTCCACCACTCGGGCAAACTCGTTGATTCTGATGATACGTACCTTCGGTAGTAGCTACTGTGTCGGACTAACCTGACACTCATCACAATCTAATATGGAGGCGCGACCCGGAGTCGAACCGAGATCGACGGATTTGCAATCCGCAGCATAGCCATTCTGCCATCGCGCCATATTTTTTCTTCGCAATTCTCAAAAGAGAATTTGGAGCGACCTTCTCTAATAAAGAGAGATTCGAACCGGCTTCTGATTTTCACAAGAAAATTTGGAGCGACATATCGGGTTCGAACCGATGACCTATACCTTGGCAAGGTATCGCTCTACCAACTGAGCTAATGTCGCTTTAATCTTTCATATCAACATTATCTCTAATCATCACCAAAGGTATCGCACTTTAACCTTTAGCAACTGAGCTAATGTCGCATTTCAAATTAACTTGCTGTCAGGATTTTGCATTGCTGCTTTCCCCTAACTGCGGAATGGCATTCTACCGATTTTGCGGGTAGAGTCAATCATGAAAAGCGGATAAAAAGCTGTTTTCGATCTGAGTGTTGTAAAATTAGCCTTGCCATGAAGTGTTAAGAATTTTTTAGCTCAATTGAAAGTAATAAGTCATCGGCTTTCCGCGACTATAAATCATTAAGTAGTCATTAAACGAAAGAAGCCTCAAAAATTGAGGCTTCTTTATATAGTGTCATGCATTACTGACTAAGTTGTGAATTAACTCAGTGGCAGTGACTGATAATGTAGTCCAAGCATCTTCTGCATTACACCGACAACCTGACAACTATAACCAAACTCATTGTCGTACCAAACATAAAGAATAGCTCGGTTACCTTCGGCAATCGTTGCATGAGAGTCAACGACCCCCGCATAACGAGAACCTACCAGGTCACAAGAAACAATCTCAGTTGATTCGGTAAAATCAATTTGGTTTTGCAACTCAGAGTGAAGAGACATATCACGTAGATATTGATTGACGTCTTCTTTACTGTTTGTCGCGCTGTCCAGATTCAACGTGATAATCGCCATCGATACATTTGGTGTTGGAACGCGGATCGCGTTGCCCGTTAGCTTACCAGCAAGTACAGGCAGCGCTTTTGCTACAGCTTTTGCAGCGCCTGTTTCGGTGATCACCATGTTTAACGGTGCACTACGGCCACGACGGTCAGCTTTATGATAATTATCGATTAAGTTCTGGTCATTAGTATATGAGTGAATTGTCTCAACATGGCCATTGGTTACGCCATATTTGTCATTCATAGCCTTTAACACAGGTGTAATGGCGTTGGTTGTACAACTTGCCGCAGACACAATGTTATCCTCGTCGAGGATATCTGAGTCGTTAACCCCATAAACAACGTTTTTAATGTTGCCTTTAGCCGGTGCGGTTAAGAGTACTTTTGAGGCACCTTGAGATTTAAGGTGAAGACCTAAACCATCTTCATCTTTCCAGATCCCGGTATTATCGACGATTAGCGCATCATTGATACCAAATTTGGTGTAATCAATTTCATCCGGTGAGTTTGCGTAGATAACCTGAATGTATGTTCCATTGGCAATAATGGCATTATTTTCTTCGTCAACTTCAACAGAGCCATTGAATGGGCCGTGAACTGAGTCTCTTCTCAGTAAACTAGCGCGCTTTTCAAGATCCCCTTTTCGACCGCCGCGCAGAACAATGGCACGTAATCTGAGTTTATTGCTGACACCGGTTCTTTCGATCAGCAATCTGGCCAGTAGGCGGCCGATACGTCCAAATCCGTAAAGCACGACATCTCTTGCTTTTTCGGTATCTTCATGATCGATCGCATCAGCTAGCTCACGACTCATATAGGCTTCAATACCGTCAATTGTGTCATTCTCGCGCCAATATTTTATTGCAAGTTTGCCAATATCAACTTTACATTGTTTTACCGCTAATTTACTTAGTGCTTCTACAAATGGAAAGCTTTCACGCAATCTAAGCTTATGTCCGATATGACGACGTACTAAACGGTGTGATTTGATGATCTCTATCGTCGATGCATTGAGTAGTGGCTTACCGTATAGAACGACTTCGACACCTTGATTACGATATAATTTACCAAGCAAAGGCTGCATAGCCTCTGCCATTTCGAAACGTTCTTGCCAGCTTTGTAGGTGTTTATCAGCGCTCATTTACAGATCCTTTATCTCACTATTCTGCTTTTTTTTGCAGAAATGATTGAGTAACAAAAAGAAAAGACCAATACTCTAATTATTGGTAGGGATAAAATCCCTTTTGGTCGGCGCTATTGTAATGAAAAGTAGCCACTCAGGCCAGCAAGATATTCTTTGTAAGGTTGTAATTTTATTAGCAAAAAACATGCTCCGGAGCCTATTTTGAGAAGAAATCTCGTAATGTTTACATCATTTATTAGCTTTATCGCAATTTCAGGCCTTTTTGGCTGTGATAATGATGTGAATACAGGCACGATCTGTAAAAATAATCCTGAACTTTGTAGTGATTTACACAAAGATAGTTGGTGTCGGTATGAAAAAGCTGACCTTATTAAGAAAAGGTATACGCTAAAGCACACACCATCACCTACAGGACAGCAACTTTATCGCCATCTGATCAATTTAGAAAAATACAGTAAATGTATTGAGCTGGCCGCTGGTGTACAACACATCCTACATCCGGAACGGACGAACGACAGAGTAAGAGCATATGGTTTGAGTGCACAGAGTTTGGCGCAATTACAGGAAACGACTAAAGACAGCACAGACCCCTACCTTGCCTATTATCACTGGACACGATTCAATGATGAGAAAGCCCAGGCCATAGTCTTAAATGCCGAAAAAAAACAACAGGTGAACGATATCGAGTTGTTGGCAAGCATTGCGTCATACTACCAAAAGTTTGATGCTAAGAAGGCCCAGCAAGTTTACCTACATGTTTTTGACCTGAGCAATGAAGATAACTTCAACCCTGATTGGCTGCTTGGCTTAGCTAATACTTATCAAAAAACCAATGATCTCGAACTTACCTACCTCCTTTCCCGAGCAAATGTCTTAATGACTGAACATAATGTGTCTGAACAAAAAATGCTGAGCTTAATCAATAATGATCAAGCGATTAAAACCATTCTTGATGATCAGGCTGAGGACTTAGTCGATGAATTAAATTCAGGGGATTTTAAGATCAGCTCATTCAGACTGATGTTTATGAGAGATAAGTCTGCACTTTGATCTATAGTTTCTACTAGCCAGGTGAATTCAGGGATGACTGGGTGCGCTTGGAAGAAATAGAGAAATGATTATAAGAGTTTATTCCGTCATTATTTGAATTGCTAATACCCTAGTCTATATTTTCAATACAGTATTTTTTTTTGAGTCTGTTTTAACGTTATTTTTGATTAAGAACTAGCCAATAGGTGGGGGGCGCCACTCACTGTGAAAGCATTTCAAATGCTCGGCAAGATGTTTGCCATAACGAATATTTTTACATGGAAAGTGTCATTATTTGTAAAAAGCATGACCATTGTAAAAGAAATACCGAAAATGTTAATGATAAACAGCCTAAATTGGGGATATTACTTGACGGTGGCTGTCAGTTTGGTAATTTTACTACCAGAAATTATTTTTACACTTACCTGAGGGATATGAGATGTCTATCCGCGTTGCTATTAACGGCTATGGCCGTATTGGACGAAATGTTTTACGTGCACTTTATGAAAGTGAAAAAGATTACCCGATAGAAATTGTTGCGATTAACGATCTGGGTGATGCGTCTATTAACGCTCATTTAACTAAGTATGATTCTGTTCATGGTCGTTTCAATGCAAAAGTTGAACACGATGATGAAGCTATCTACGTTAATCAAGATAAAATTCTGACCTTTTCTCAACGTGACCCATCAAAATTGCCTTGGGCTGAGTTAAAAGTTGATGTTGTTTTCGAATGTACAGGTATGTTCACTTCTAAAGAAGCTGTTCAGCCTCACTTAGATGCAGGTGCTAAGAAAGTACTTATCTCTGCTCCAGGTAAGAATGTTGATGCAACTGTCGTTTACGGTGTGAACAACAATGAAATCACAGCCGATATGACTGTTGTGTCTAATGCATCTTGTACAACTAACTGTCTGGCGCCTGTCGCTAAACCGTTAAACGATGCAATTGGTATTGAATCAGGTCTAATGACTACCATCCACGCTTACACGAATGATCAACGTCTTTCAGATGTTTATCACACCGACTTACGTCGCGCTCGTGCTGCTGCAATGTCAATGATCCCAACTCAAACTGGTGCAGCAGCAGCAGTCGGACTTGTGGTACCTGAACTTGCTGGTAAGTTTGATGGTCTCGCGGTACGTGTACCTACGGTAAACGTTTCACTTGTCGATCTATCATTTATTGCATCTCGCGATACTACAGTCGAAGAAGTCAACGCAATAATCGAGAAAGCGGCTTCAGCTGCGCCAATGAGCGAAGTGTTAGCGGTTAATAAAGAACCATTGGTTTCTATCGACTTTAACCACAACCCGTTCTCATCAAACTTTGATGCAACTCAGACTCGTGTTAAAGGTCGCTTAGTTAAAGTGATGTCTTGGTATGATAACGAGTGGGGTTTCAGCAACCGCATGCTAGATAATGCTGTAGCCTTGATGACTGCTAAGTAATTTCGTTTTCAACGAATTTAAAAGCCAACCACTTAGGTTGGCTTTTTTGTATCTGTTCAAGCCATAATTATACCTATTGCTATTATAACGTCTTAAATTGATAACCATCCCTTCCTAAAGACTTGGCAATATACATTAAATGATCGGCCTGGTTTATCAGGTATTGATGATCCACTGCCTCAGTGGTGCAATACACACTTCCTAAACTCACACTGACATGATGACAAACATCATCTTTCTCAAATCTAGCGTCAGAGACACAAGCTTGTACTTTCTTTGATAAGGCATTGGCTTGCTTTACAGTTAAATTATGAAGATAAATACAGAACTCTTCACCTCCAATCCGGGCGAACACTGCTTCAGTTGGAATTTTCTCGGCCACAACTTTGGCAATTTCCTTAATGATATAGTCGCCTACCACATGGCCAAAATTGTCGTTAATTGTTTTAAACTTGTCGATATCGAATAGGAGCAGAGTGAGGCTGGCCTCTTCATTCATCGTCAGGCACGCTTCTTTCAAACTTTTTATGAAATAACGTCTATTGTAGATCCCTGTGAGTGAGTCTATTGAAGCCAGATGTTGCAACTCGAGATTAAGTTGCCTTAGCTCGGCCGTTCGAGATGACACGGTTTTACGTAGTTGAAGAATATAGAGCAAAGAAAAACCCAACAATATAGAAAAGACAAATTGAAACAGATACTTTGGGTAAACCGTTTCAACGTGTAACCATTTTCGTAAAATACGCTGCAGATCAACATCCGAGATATTACTCATTCCAGTCTCCAATTCAATTCTCAGCTTATGTGCCCCCTCCCTGACTGCTGGTTTAATTTGGGCGGTGTAGAGGTGCTTAACAGGGGAGAATGAGCTTGGTTGAGATGAGGTATACAGATAGAAGTTTGCCACTTGAAAGTCGGCTACAAATGCATTTATCTCGCCTGAAAAAGCACTGCTTAACATCACTTCATTATTTGTATATGAGATTAACTTAACATGTGGATACTTCTCTCTTATATAGCTTTCTTCGTATCCGCCCGTCACCACTCCAAGTTCACCAGATTGGAGAAAGTGCTCCACATCGGTGCCAAGGTAGTCTGCCGAAAAGAACAGTTGGGTATCAATTTCAACGACTCCATCAAGGAAGTCTAAAAATAAATCTCTGCTTTCTGACCACAATAAACCAGCATGTACATCGGCCTTACCACTGCGAACGAGTTGCACCGATTCATCCCAATCCGTCAGTATAAATATGACATCGACATCATTAACCCTTGCGTACTCTTTCCAAATATCGACAAGTAACCCTTGTGGCTCACCAGAGTCATCAATATAGGAAAAAGGCTTCCATGCTTTAGAATTGGCAACAACTAGGGTATTGCCCTCCATAGACCTAGCCTCAGGTGTTCGATTGAGCTCATTGGCATTGGCTTGATGAAGAATCATAAGGATGAAAATGATAAGCATGCGGCAAATGGTGACGGTCATTTGTTTGTTATCTCCCTCCTTTAGAAACGATATTATTCTATTGGCTAAATTGGAATGCTATTTCAGCATAGGTATATAGTGAAAGTTTAGACTTAATATTGAAAGGTGCCTAACATCAATTTGAATTGTGATTAACAAGCCGGGTTTATTTATTTGTCTGCCTAACGATCGTTGTAGATAAGGCTGCATGCGGGTTTAGAAGTTTATAAATATTCGAAAATAACTCCAGATATAGCTTACCACCTCCCTAAAACTTTATGGGAATGATTATCCTTATGATTTGCTTATTGTCGTTATTACAGACTTTAGTTCAACCATAAGATTTAGTTCTAACATCGGCAGCTAAATTGTCTAGCATTAATTGATATAGATCAATTAACGGGACGTGTTAGATGAAAGGTAAGAGGAAGATAACCTGTGTGCTCAACCAAATACTGCTGCTTGAGCTCACTTCGATAAATCAATATTTTTTGCATGCGCGAATGTACAAAAATTGGGGGCTCGAGGAACTCGATGAAAAGGAGTATAAAAAATCGATATTAGACATGAAACAAGCCGACTCCTTGATTGAAAGAATCCTATTTCTTGAGGCCCTACCCAATCTTCAGCAATTGAATAAGTTACGTATCGGGGAACACACCGAAGAGATGATTGAGTGTGACAAGATTTTACAAGAAGAACAAATTGCGGAATTACGCAGTGCAATTTTACTCTGTGAGCAAGAGCAGGACTATGTTAGTCGAGAACTACTGGATAAAATTTTAGAAGATGAGGAAGAACACCTCGATTGGATTGAGTCTCAGGAATACCTGATCAATTCAACAGGCGTACAGAATTATCTACAATCTATGATGGAGGATTAACATGCAAGGCAATCAAAAGGTCATAGACCACCTTAATCAACAATTAACGCTAGAGTTAACCTCGATGGATCAATATCTTGCTCATTCCAAGATGTACGAAGACTGGGGTATTAACAAACTACACACCAGACTGTCCCATGAATACGAGGAGGAACTTGGTCACGCTAAGCGATTAGCTGAGCGGATCCTCTTTCTTGAAGGAGTGCCTGATACGGCCTCCCGTAAACCGATTAACGTAGGCAGTAATGTGCAACAGATGCACGAAAATGATCTTGAAGCTGAAAGGGTCGTTGCCGCCAGTCTATCCAAAATTATTACCATCTGTGAAGAAGAGAAAGACTATGTCAGTCGTGAGATTCTAGAAGACTTATTGGAAGATACCGAGATGGATCATATTTACTGGCTGGAACAACAGTTAGGCTTAATTGATAAAATTGGTATCCATAACTATATCCAGTCTCAAATGGGTAGCCAGGATGGTTAGCGGGTTCTATTTTAAAGAAGAGTGGAGCAATGCGCCCTACTCTTCTTGGTTAATTTTATACTTCAGGAGGGAATGATAATCTGGTGTTAATACCAGTCAGCTGACTTACTACAAATTTAGTTTAATTTAGTACGACATAACCACGGTTAATCATGCAGTTTTTAACTATCGTTTGCTTTTCCTGTTCATGGCTGGCTGTATTTCGTCTTTTTGAACGACTCTTACCAAGCACTCCACCTACCAGGCCAATAGCTGCACCAGTCTTAGCACCATCGGTGCCTGAGCCACCCGAAATAGCGCCCGCTGCGGCGCCAACTGCCGCCCCCTTGGCGGTGCCGGAAATTGCGCCTCCCTGAGTGGCCTTTTTTTGTGCCTGTTGGGAGAGCTCGGTACACTCATGCAGATCGAAGACATAATCTTTCTCGTCTACACCCGTCTTATCGACAACGATGTTGGCGTAAACTGAAGCTTGAAATGATAATAAGCCAATAAACAATATAATTTTTTTCATAATACCTTTACCGGATTATAGGGTGCCCTGAAAGAATGTCTTGCCACTACTAGAGTGTAGACAATCAATTTATCACACGTCACCTGAATTTCGACTGAATGTTAAAAAGGTTTTTATGATGAAATCGTGATTAAAAGCGCTTAATACGTACGACTTTCATTATTTCAATTTCAAATCCTGCAACTTTTTCTGTTTCGGCATAATAGGTCATGTTGACTCTGTTGCCCTTCAAGCATCTGAATTTTTTTGGTCTTCTGAATTTAAATGGTGCATCGCACCCTTCTATCATAACGGTGTGCTGTACCCACTCTTCTACATCCCTCTGTGTATGAGAAACAATCTTCACACCTTCAGAGTGAACCAGCTTGCCATGACTGGAAAGCATCTTATCTAATTTTGATTTCATCTGTACCCCCGTAGACCAGTCGTTAAGGATAGCAAGGGTGAGTATATTTAGCACTATTTCAATCGAAATCTTGCACAGCTAAATGCTGCACTAAACTCAATGTGGCTTTCTATTAATATTGATCTCATTTGTCATAACACCAATTGCTATAAAGATCTGACTGAGGACTATGACGAATGGTCTAAGAGACGCTAACTATAAGGGAAAGATTTGGATCGTGCCGCCCTTTGAACATTCAAGTTACGAAATTATGAAAAATGACCGACAGAGCCAAGGTTAATACGAGGCACTAATTTTGAACATTATCTTAGCGCTATAAATAGCGGTCTTTCAACCAGCCGTAGTGATAATACCCCCATTGACCCAATCGACGTAACCTTGGCATTGGGAAGCGGGGTAAGGGGTTGGTATATAGGGGGAGAAACGGTATCTTCTCACCCGCAATAGACTGAGCTAACCTGAAGCCGGCTTGTGCACTGAATGAGACCCCGGCGCCACAATAACCCAAACTGTAGCCAGTCCCTCCCCGAGTATAAACATGGGGCATATCATCCATTGCCGCAGCAATCCAGCCTGTCCAGTTATGAGATATCGCTTTATTTGCCAGTGAGGGAAAACACTGTTCCAAAGCATATCGTAATCGCTGGACATAGATTGGGTTAGTGGCATCATTGCCATAGATAGCGCCTCGCCCTCCCAATAGCAATCGATTATCTGGGAGTAAACGGTAATAATATTTGAGTATGCGAGTGTCCATTGTTACCTGCCGTGTATGAAGACCTGCGTGCGCGAGTTCTTCATGACTGAGTGGCTCGGTGACAATAATATTACTCAATATGGGGAGGAATTTTTCATCCAGTTTTGGGCTAAACACCTTTGGCGTGTATGCATTACCTGCGGTAATAACGTTATTGGCCAGTATTTCACCATGCTCCGTGACTAACCTATGCTTGCCATTTTCCACAATCCACTGCTTAACGCAGGTGCTTTCAAATATGTTGACCTTTTGCTTCTCTACCATCTGCTTGTAGCCAAGCACCAGTTTAAGTGGGTTAAGTCCGAAGCCATCATTTAACCTCATTGCGCCATAGGCCTGATGGTGGTTCATATACTCATCGATTAATCTATTTTTCGATATAAATTCGGCTTCTCCTCCTAAATGTTCGGTAATAAAACCAGAAGCGCTCTGAAGTGACTTAAGGGCATGACTATTGTGAGCAATTTTGAGATACCCCCTCTCCTGAGGTTCGCAATCTATATGATGAGTATCGATGAGCTCGCTGACTCTGTCTACCGCCTGACTAAATTCATGGTAAATGCCTTTTGCCGTATCGAGATCCCACCGCTTGGCCATCTGTGCATATCCCAGTCGACCGGAACCTTTCAATACAAAACCCGCATTACGCCCGCTGGCCCCGAAACCCACACTGTTTGCCTCTAAGACACAGCAATCAATATTAAAGCGGGTAGCAAGGTAATAAGCCGTAATAAGGCCGGTATACCCGCCTCCGATGATGACAACATCAGTTTGGTGGCGGCCAGATAACCTGGGGTTAATCTTTGGGGCGTCGACGGTACAGGCCCAATAGGAGTCGGGCCAACTAAGGTTGGTCGGATACGCGTCAATCAGAGGGTCGTAAGTTGAATTGGAGGTCATCTTTGACTCAGTTGGCTTTAATGATTACGGAAAACCGTATGGTTAACTCAATTAATCAAGATCTAATTCAATGAGCTAAAGCTAAGCAGCATTTCACTGGCCGTGCAGTGACAATCGGCGCCACATAAAACGCAGATATAATCCGGATGCTCTTTGGTGTCATTCCACCTATCAGGGTGCTCTTTAATCAATACACCACCGGCCTTACTAAAGTAACGAATGGCTGAATTATTTGGGCTTTGTTTCCATAAATGGCTAACACCAGCCTTTGCCCCCTGCAATTTAGCGGCCGCTATAGACGCATTAAGCAGTTGTCCTCCTATCCCCTTTCCTCGCACGCCTTCTGCAACGGTGTTGCATTTAAAATAACACACTTCACTGGGGCTGATTCCCCAGGCGTCAGGTGTACACCAATGGTCGGGCTGCCAATTCCCCGCTGCATAGGTCAGCCTAAACCCTATGAGTTCCCCAGCCTGATAAGTGACAAAGTTGGCATTGATACCGGACTTTATTCCTTTCTTATAGAGTAATTCGATGGAGTGACTGTCTAAGTACCCTGCACCATGAACCCGGTTGCCAAGCTGGATGACATCATTGAAATGCTGTCGACTTAAGCTTTGTATCATCTGATGTTCTCTTTTTTTGTTTCAAATTAAACAAAATTTCGCGTCTTGTATATAGCAAAGAAAGAGGAGTTTGTGGCAATACTGCAGTTGAAATATGATTCCTGTACGCTTGAGTGACAGCGAATTTATCCTATTCAAGCTTTATCATTGATGGCTTTACCTGTAAGTTATTCGTGGGAAAAATCAGAAAGATGGGAAGTATTACATGAAACCAAGTTTAATATCCTTAGCATTAATAGCCGCCTTAGCTGGCTGCTCTCAAACAGACACAACGAGTCTCAACCAAGCTCAACCTGGTGATCATGCCACTTCTCAAGACACTCAAACCGTTACAAATAACGTGTATCAGGAGATGCTGGACAGGTTCGTCACTATCGATATGAAAGCTGACTTATCGGCGCTCAGTGAGATAGATAAACACGTATTGATAAAGCTAATTCAAGTTGCCGATATTCTCGATGACGTCTACCTGCGTCAAACCTACGACGACAATGCATCAATTCGCGCAGAGATCCTGAAATCATCTCACGCAGACAAAGAGTTGATACTTTCTCTGTATGACCTTCATTATGGTCCTTGGGACACGTTAGAGGGAGATAAAAACTTCTTTGGTGACATTAAGAGGCCCGATGGTGCCGGTGTCTACCCAACCGATATGAGTAAAGAAGAGTTTAATGAATGGATTAAGCTTCATCCGGAAGATGAAGCATCTTTCAAGAGTGGTTATACGGTCATAAGGCGTCAAGGCAATAAACTCATTGCTATCCCCTACAGCCAATTTTATGCAAAAGAGATGAAAGCATCGGCAGACTTGATGCGCGAAGCGGCCGCTCTGACTTTAGATCAAAGCCTTAAAACCTTCCTGACTAAGCGGGCTGATGCATTTCTGAATGACGAATACCGGGAATCAGAGATGGCGTGGATGGATCTCGACGGGAACCTCGAAGTCGCGATTGGCCCATATGAGACCTATACCGATAAATTATTCGGCTATAAGACCTTTTTTGAGGCATTCATTACCGTCAGAAATCCGCAAGACAGCGCTAAGCTACACGTTTATAAAAAGTATCTTAAAGAGATGGAGCTTAATCTGCCGATACCCGATCAGTATAAAAACCTGCAGCGCGGGTCTGAGTCACCCATCTCTGTGGTCGACCAAGTTGCTGGTGGTGGAGACAATAAACCCGCAGTTCAAACGACCGCCTTCAATCTACCGAACGATGAATATGTTCGTGAGGTCAAAGGCAGCAAGAAAGTCATGCTAAAAAATGTACTCAACGCGAAGTACAATGCCGTAATGAAGCCGATCTCTGAGCTGATAATTGCCGAACAGCAGCAATCCTTGCTGATGGAGAAGTATTTCTTTAACGAGACACTCTTCCATGAATTGTCCCATGGTTTAGGTCCCGGCTCTATAATCAAGGATGGTAAAAGCACCACAGTAGCCGAGCAACTTCAGGAAACCTACTCCAAGATCGAGGAGGGGAAAGCTGATGTGATGGGCGCTTACAATATGTTGTTTTTGATGGATAAAGGTGAGCTTCCAAAGGCTGAGCGCGATAGCATGCTAGTCACCTATTTTGCCGGTTTATTCCGCTCGATGCGCTTTGGCGTCCACGAGGCACATGGCGCTGGCGCAGCTTTTCAATATAATTACTTAAAAGAGAAGCAAGCCTTCAGTTTCGACCCCGTCACCGAGCGTTATACAGTCAACTTAGACACTATGGCTCAAGCTGTCTCAGATCTTGTACATGATGTCTGTATGATCCAAGCGCTTGGGGATTACCAGAAATCTAAGTCATTCCTCGAGAAATATGCCGTCATGTCTGCAGAAGTGGCTCAATTGAATATTAAAATGGAATCAATTCCGACAGATATCAGGCCTAACTATCCACAAATTTAAGCTTAGTCATGATCTTATAGCAAACAGTCATATTTAAACTTGTTTTCGGTGAGTAACAATTTAGCGCCCATCAATCTGATTGGATTGATGGGCGTTTTAATTAATATTATCGACCTTAGTGGCAGCCTTGTTGATGGTAAATCTATGGAGCGATTGTTACAAAAAGGTTATCATCTGATTTGTATGGAGAATATTTCAGGAAAGGATATAAATGGAACAGATACCACAAGAAGAGCCTGGTGTACGATTTAAAAAATCAATTAACAGACCAAGGAAACTTGTAGTCGTCATCTATGAGCTTATTGTAAAATTTATCAGTTCAACAAGTGGTGTGCTAGGTCGCTTGACGCTTGCTCAGAAGCTTTATCTACTATCCCTTATCCTTCTTGTCTTTCCCGATAATCTAGGTTTAGTTGCCATAATTACTGTTATTGCTTTAACCCTGGAATTTTGGCCTCTTTTTGTTCGTGTCTGGCACTCTTTATCTGGCAAAGCTGTTTTACTGCTTTTTTACGCTATCATCGCCAACTTTGCCATTGCTGGCGCAGCATCAGTGGTGAACGAGGTGGTAGGTGTCGCAACCACTCACTTCTCATACACCCATAACTTCGCCATATTACTTTACTTGCCGGCATGGGTAATAGCCATGACAGCGTTGGCCATATTAATGTTACAAGTAGCTGTGCCTTTTTATCTTATGGGTCTACTACTCTTAAAACCTTTTGGTGTAAAAGGGTTAAGGCTGATTAACCACAACCACTTCAGGTATACGACCATGTTTATACGTCTGATATTAGCTTCGGTTGTGCTCTATCATCTTATTTTAATCGCCAGCTTGAATAATGAATTATCGGCCGACTTAAACGATCCTGATGGGATTGTGTTAAACAAGCTTTCTGAAAGCGATAAGCAAGAACTCGTTAAAGAGCTCAAGAGTGCTAAAAGTGAGCTTGAAGCTCAAGAGGTCACTAATGATGACATGACTATAGGTTTGTCTTTCGCTTCAGATGAAAGTAAAAAACTGAAAAAAGAACAGTATCGAGATGTCCGTTCTGATTATGAAAAATTGGTCAGAACCTTGATTGCACGTTTTGCTTATCAACTGGAATCAGACAGTCGTTCAAGATGCGAGATATCGCCAGGTAGTAATGTCGTTGAACTTAATGATTATGAAATCGTGGAAATAAGAAAAGATAACGCTGCAGACTATGGATTTACATTTGTAGTTAAGAAGTGTATCTCTCCTGCCTTCCCGAAAAAAACCTATAATGGGTAGTGGCAAAGGCTGAACTCACAGCTCTGTTTGTGTGATAAAACTACGATACCAGGCGACAGATATCGGCCTGGTATCGTAGTTCTAAAGCTTAATTACCAGGCTATCTCATTACCCTTAAAATCATAAAAACCACCATTGTGTTTTGTCGACAAACCATCAAGAAACTGCTTAATTCCTGTAACTGATTCATCAGTAGTGATCAATGCGTTGGGGCCCCCCATCGCAGTTTGAACCCATCCAGGGTGTATAGCGACCACACATGTGCCTTCTGGTTGTAAATCAATAGCTAAACTTTTTACTACTGAATTTAGTGCAGCCTTTGACGAGCGATAAATATAGCAACCGCCACTCGTGTTATCACCCATACTGCCCATCTTTGATGAAATTGCAGCATAGATCCCGTGTTCGGAAAGAGCTAAATTTGCACAAAAAGCTTCGGCAATTTTCAATGGTGCAATGGTATTAATCTCCATTACCTGTCGCCACTCATCAACATCTGTCTCTCCAAAACCGCTGCCTTTAGGACCATAATAGCCGGCATTGTTTATAAGCAGATCTATAGGTTCTCCGACGAGGTTTTCGGCTAGTTCATCTACCCCTTCATAATCGGTGACATCGAGTTGAAAAACACTGAGGCCTTCATTCTCTTGCAATAGCGACTGCAGTTCTTTAGCATTTTCTGGCTCTCTGCAACAGGCTGTCACAAGCCAGCCATCGGCAAGATAATGTTGAACCATAGTTAAACCGATGCCACGATTAGCACCTGTGATCAAAAGATGTTTTGCCATTTTGAGAGTCCTTATCAGGGGTAGTTCTTACGAGGCTGGGTCGTAAGGTTATTTTTTATGTTTAGATAGAAATTCATTGATTAGTAATGATACTTTGTCATGAAAATGCTCTTCAAAATCATCGAGTTCACTATTGAAGAGAGAGAGGTATTTTGCGGCTTTATCACGGCTCAACTGTTTACTGTTAACGGAGTATTGCATCTCGGGAAGTGACTTATCGTAGCGGGGTAAAGGTAGCCATTTAATAAAGTTTGAATCTACCTTTTTTAATTCCTGATTCGCAAAGCGGCAAAAAGATTCAATGTGATCTATACCATCGGGGCCGAGGCAGCCAGGTTCTATCCGACTTAAGACCGTGAGCTTTTTCTCTTGAGGTAACGCGCATGATGCCGTCATAAAGTGAGTATCGAAAAATAGATATAGATAATTATAACTCCTTTTGCAAAAATCCATTTGAAAAAGTATTCATCAGACACGATGTTTTCAAGTATATCGTCGAAGACTCAATCAGTTAATTGTTGTTAGACTCAGCAAACTTTTTAGTTCATTCCCCCTGAGTTAAAGGAAGTTCATATTACCATAGTCTATTCATAACACCTTCAATTGATATATCATCATAAAATGAAAGATTTGGAAAAATAGCATTGAATACAGAAGAGTATATTTTAGAAATATTAAATTGTAATGCGGTGAAGAGATTAGAATCGGTGCAGACGCTATGGAGTGGTTATGGCGAGATTGTACGCTATAGCCTCGAGGGCAAACATTGTCCGGAGAGTATCATAGTCAAATCAGTCTCCCCTCCAACTGAGTCGGCTCACCCAAGGGGATGGGATACGCAGCATTCCCGCACAAGAAAATTGTTCTCCTATCGGGTCGAAGCAAACTGGTATCGTGACTGGGCTTACCAGTGCAGTGCACCCTCTTTTGTACCTGAGTGTTTTGGTATATTAGAAGAAAATTGCAGCCCCCCCATCAAAGCTGAAACAAAATCAGTACCACTATACGAAAAATGTTTAATTTTACTCAGCGATCTCGATGAATACGGCTTTATGGTGAGAAAGCAGTCCTTAACCACAGAACAGAGCAAAGTGTGCATCACATGGTTAGCCCATTTTCACGCCAGCTTCTTGCAAGATTCACCAGATGATAACTGGCCTTCGGGTCTGTGGCCGATAGGGACCTATTGGCACCTGGACACCCGCGCCGATGAATATGAAGCTATGCCAGACTCACCATTAAAAAGAGCCGCAAAAGAGATTGATCAACAATTAAACCATTGTCGATTTAAGACTCTGGTCCATGGAGATGCAAAAGTTGCCAACTTCTGCTTTAGTCAAAATTGTGATCGTGTTGCCGCTGTCGACTTTCAATACGTCGGAGGTGGTTGTGGAATGAAAGATCTGATCTATTTCATTGGAAGCTGCTTAACCGAGAAACAATGCAATCAGGAATATGAAAAGCTTATTGAACATTATTTCTCACAATTGAGCGTTGCATTGAGGTTGAATCAATCCAGTATTAATTTTGACTTGGTCGAGCGAGAATGGCGGCCGCTATTTTTTGTTGCTTGGGCTGATTTTCAGCGTTTTATATTGGGCTGGTCTCCGGGGCATTATAAAAATAATGCTTTTAGTCAAAAAATGACAAACATGGCCCTTGAGAGTCTACAGTGTACGACGACCACATCCGGGTTGTAAATTCCAAGTAGAAAATAGCAAAATCAAGAACAATATTTCCCATATTTTTACAACTGTGTCCTCCCTTGAAAGCCTGATGGTTAAAGGCATTGGTAAGATTATACGACTGTGAAAATAGGCGTCATTTGTTACCCATTTTACCTAATCTGGGCTAAACTAATAGTATAAGAGAGTCAGCGGATAAACGTAAAATGGTCAGTGACCAAAAGCGTCAGGTGACGCAAAAATTACGAAATCAGGACTCTCTTCTGTATGACTGCTGTTTAGTGAATTTGACAACGAATGCACAATAATCCAACCAAATCTAATTCGGAAAATGAGTGAATCTTTGTCCCCTTCATCATATCAACTCGGTCCTTTTGTCAATACTCTATCGTACTAGTATAAACCGGGACTAAGGAAAGCACGCTTAACGTGAGTTTGTTGATATAAAACACTTTTGTGAAAATAAAATCAGCATATTGTTACGGGAAATGATATAAATATAGAGGACTTGTGTACTGATTATAAATTATGAAATTGGCACTTAAACCCTATCTTTTCGGCCTGCTTTTTTGCACTCTTGCAGAAGGTGCAGTCGCGGCCGATGTCGCCTTTATTCATAGTTATCATCAAGGGTATCCTTGGGTTCAAGAGTATCGAGATGGCTTTCTTTCCGGTATCCAAGGTCGTAGCATTGCCGAATATGAGATGGACACTAAACGTAAACCGTCTACTGAATATGAAGCTATCGCCAATCAAACCTGGCAATTTATTCAAGAACACGAACCAAAAATAATCGTACTTGCTGATGATAACGCCCTAAAACTATTGGGGCCCAAAGTCGTTGAAGCTCAAATTCCTCTCGTATTTCTCGGCATCAACGCCAACCCTCGTCACTATATCAAACTCGATAAAAATGTCTCGGGATCATTAGAGCGGCCATTACTCAAGCGATCCGTATTTATGTTGCGCCAATTGTTACCGGGCATAAACAAAGTTAAGGTCTTGATGGATAGAAACCCGACTTCCTATGCAATATTAGAAACCTCCTTCGATGATAAATTCCGGCAAACCATAGCCAATATTAATGTCGAAATCACCCTCGAGGAGAGCTTTACCGAGTGGAAATCCACCGTTGAAAAAGCAAAGGAAAATAAATATGACGCCATTATCATTGCCAATTATGCCGCGCTGAGTAACAAGTTTTGTGAAAATGTCAGTCTAAACAAAGTCAGCGAATGGACCAGCGACAAAAGCCCTGTCCCTGTTTTTGCATTCTGGTCTTACTCGATAGGTAAAGGAAGAGCCATCGGGGGATTAACGATAAGTGGCACAGAGCAAGGTCTTGCGGCTGCAGAAAAAGTTAATCATTTTTTTGAGAAAGGAGTCTTGCCTGCTATATCAACGCCCAAACGTGGCACGCTAGTATTTAGCAAACATGAATTAGAGCATTGGAACATAGTGCTGCCCCCCGCTTTAGCCAACAAAAGTACTTATGTTGACTGAACACAAATAAAAATAGTGTGATGTTCAAATCTCCCGAGTTTACGACAGCAGACTAGATCTCATCTCTGAAATTACTTTCAGTTAATAAGTTATCAATGGCCTGATCGAAACTCTCGAACTTACCACGCTCCATGTAATGCTTCAGTTTTGTGATGATATCTTTGCTTAGCTCGACATGTGCTTTCTTTTGTCTTTTCTTTAGCTGTGATAATTCTTTCCTAACCATACGCCAGCCGTAGTCACTAAAGTATGCATTCAAACTAAGATTTAGATGTTGTAAGGGTTCGGCTAATAACTCAAAATCTTTTCGCAACTGAGTAACCCGCTGAAGTTGAGGAACTAACAAAATATATTTTTCACTTTTTCTAGAATTGACTTCGAACAACTCAGGCAGGAACCAATCTTTTCTTAATGTGATCTCATCCGGATGGATGAGACGATATATTAATGGAATGGCCAGCATCAATTCATCCGGTTCCAATAAAAGCAGTTTTCTTCCCGCCTTAGGTTTCTCGCCGTGGTAAACCCATGCGTGTTGGTTATTCATAATTGCTACCTTGATACCATTCAATTATTTATTCAGTAAGGTCATACCTGTGGTTCAAGTATGAATTGCTATTCTTAATGTCGATATAGTACCACTAAAAGAACATAATTCAATAGTATGGTTGAACCACTTTATACCATCTAACTCTGTATTAATATGCATCCCTCCAACAAGTAAATATTAAGCATGGTGAACTTCTATATCTTTTAGCTTTATTACCAGGCCCCATAAAAGAGGCCTTTCAATAGTGATGCTAATGGCTGCAAAAACACCATTAAGATGGTGCAACCATTCTTTTCCTCATTAAGTAACGGCCAACATACCCTTTGTTTTATTCAAGATTAATCGCTCAAAAAGTAGACTTAACATACTATTTATAAACAGATATTCATGTTTCAATCCACTATTCAGCATTAAGGTTGAAAGTGAGTTCGATGTTATCGGGTATAACCCTTCAAAGCGCGATAATAAATCAGGCAGAAACTGAGCGAGTTTACTCATATAAGCCATCCAAGTATTGACTCTCTGTTCTCCTAATTGAAATATAAATAACCACCCTGCCCATTATTTATACGATTAAACGATCTACCAGTGATAATGACGATTATCACTGGTAGAGGAGGCTGCATATCTCTATAATTTATGCCTCTATTCATTCAATTAATAAGCGCTTTATAGGTGTCGTAAAATATGTCGAAGTCAGCACACCATAATTTAAAATCGATTTTGACATCTCAGCCATCTATCGTTCCGTCCGGATCAGACGATAATCGAAATTCGTCTGAACAAACGTTTTTTGAGGAGAGCCAACTTCCCCTCTCAATCCTGGATGACTATAAAAGTGCAGCCAGCGAAACCGAGTATGAGATTTCAGAAAATACACGGCGCGTATATACATCAAGCTATTCCATATTTAATCGTTATTGTCAGGAACATGGATTAAGCCCGCTTCCTGCCGACCCACGTTCCGTCATTTCCTTTATCGGTCATCAAAAAGAGAGCATACAAGAAACCAGTGGTGCCCAGCTTTCACGGCAAACACTGACATCAAGGTTGGCAGCAATTCGGTATCATCATATTCAAGCAGGATTTCACTCGCCAACGGAACATCCCTTAGTTGTCCGGGTAATGCGAGGGCTGAGTCGAAATAAATACCGGCAAGTCGCAGACTATGATCAGCAACCCATAATGTATGATGAATTGGAGATGCTGATAGATGCGATAGACCTGCACCCACAACCACTGACAAGAGCGAGAGATAAGGCCATTATCAAACTCGGTTTTCAGGGAGGCTTTCGTCGCTCTGAGCTTGCCGATATACAAGTTAACCATGTTAGTTTTTTGCGAAATAAGCTTAAGGTTCGCCTGCCCTACTCCAAGAGTAATCAGCAGGGACAAAGGGAATGGAAAGAGCTACCGCAAGCTGAACCCTTTGCCGCATTCGACGCCGTTAAAGAGTGGATCGCAGTCTCAAAAATTAAACAGGGCCACCTGTTTCGGTCAATCTCACGAGATGGGAGTCAGATCAGACCATACAGTGTCAGCAATGCAACGAACCGAAAGATAAACCTTAATTCAATGAATAACGAAGTGCATCCACAGTCTGGTTTAAATCGAAACAGCGGGTTTCTTCGTGGCGATGATATTTACCAGATGATAAAGAAGTATTGCGCGAGATCCGGTTTAAGCCCGGAGTTCTATGGAGCACATAGTTTACGAAGTGGTTGCGTTACCCAGCTCCATGAAAATGATAAAGATCATCTCTATATCATGGCAAGAACCGGACACACAGATCCGAGATCGCTCAGGCACTATCTAAAACCTAAAGATTAATTCTTGTTTGTAGCACGTGCTTCAGCCACGAAGGTGATATTGAAAATCCTAAAACGGACTCGGACAATTAATATTCATCCGTTCACCCGTTATAGGGTGATCAAAGGCGAGTTCGCTGGCATGTAACATTAACCTGGAAGAGGCAAAGAACGCCTCATCGGTGGCATAGAGATCACAGCCTAAAATGGGGTGTTGGATCTGTTGACTATGAAGTCTTAACTGATGAGTCCGACCACTGACCGGCTCAAATTCGACCCGGGTAACCGCCCTATCTCCCGCTTTTTCATGCTCTTGGAAAAAAGGGTGTTCATGAGTCTGAATGAAACGTTCGAGTACCTTAAACTTTGAAACCGCAGCCTTACCCGTTTGCTGACAGACTTTCATCAAAGGAAAGTTTTCTCTATCCTTCGCGATTGCAAAATCAATCACTCCCTCATCCAGCTTAAGATCCCCATGTAATAGTGCCGTATAGCGCTTCGATACACTTCTTTCACTGAATTGCTTGCAGAGTTGAGCATTTACCTGCTTATTCATGGCGACCAACATGATCCCGGATGTACCGAAGTCCAATCTGTGGATCATGGTACAAGTCGGGAAATCCTGAACAAGACGAAAGTGAACCGAATCTTTATTATCCGGATGCTTACCCGATAAGCTTAATAAGCCACTGGGTTTATTGATTAAAATCAAAGCCTCATCCTGATACAAGATCTCTATCTCATCATGACATACAGGAACGATAAATGGATCGGCTTGGGGCTGCATAGCTCACCTTTAAATTAATTCAGGCTGCAGATAATACAGAAAAACAGAGGCCGCCTGAAGCAAAGTATCGATGAAATTTAAATCTCATTCAAAATGCGATATAACGGCAAGCGCATATTGCTGAATAAAAGCTGAATGAAGAGCAAAAAGATGATACAAAGCCATAAGTAGTTAGTAAAAAGTAGCTAATGTGATAACAAAAAGTGTTAACATGGCGCCATTACAGTTACCCATTATTTGAGTACGATGTTTCTACGATCCTTTTTTGCATTAATCCTGATAGCATCATTAAGTGCATGTCATTCCGATGACTATGTGGTCAATACAGATCTGATACGCGACGGTATCACCTTGGGTCCTGCTCAGGTCACAATAGGCGCTGGTCACCCTGTTGAGTTCCCGATTGATCTTGAAAGTGCAAACTTCCTACGTTTAAGCCTCTCTGATAATCTGGGGCAAATCGACCTGACCGCACAGCTAATTTATCGAAAGGGTGACTTCCTCAATATTGAAACTTTACCAGGCTTTACGCTATTACCCGATGGACAGGAAGCTTCATTAGAGTTTCAGATCGACAAGGATTCACCTTTGTATGAGTGGACCGTATCCGTCATCAAACAGAAGCATTAGATAAATGAATCCCTCATATCGCAAAAACGCAGCTTAATTGCTGCGTTTCCTTTCCTTTACTTTAATCAACATCGTTCAACCGATGGGTACATAAAATCGTCAATATTGAACGCTAATCATCTCACCAGTCTACACTTACACACCAATGATCTCTTCCTTAATAGAATAAGCAATCATCAACAACTCTTGCTTTTCTCGCTCTCCAACACCATTTTTGTCTAACGCAAACATAATGTCGTCCAGTACAGCCATATATTCCTGTTCATTAATATTCATCGCTCTGTGAGCATCAAGCATATTCTTGCCCGTGTAATCTTGTGGCCCTCCAGTGCCTGCACAGAGAAACTCGGTAACAACCTTGATGACTCTATCCCTGTCAGAGTCTTTATATCGGCTGGCAATCGTTGGATTAGCTGCATGAGTATCGAAAATATCGGCCGCGATAAGGGCTATTTTCCCTTCACCTCCTAGGCGCTCGTACAAACTTGTATCACTCATCATAAAACTCCTATCAGAAACTAATTAACACTCCTAAGCATAGTAAACAGGTCACTTTACTGAGCTGAATACTTATCAATTTCACCTGAAAGGAAGTTCTAAATTGTAAGGAACTACGTAATAAAATTTTTTATAAGTGAGTCATTGCCTAATGAATACTGAAATGTCATTGCAGTTAACATCTGGGACAGGATAATAACTTCTGCATGCTTTATTATCGAAATCTGGATTCCGGCCAACAAGCACGCCGGAATGACAAAGACTATGTCGATTCGTAGCTAAAGCCGACTCCTATAAATATCACGATAGATTATCAAGTCATTCGAATTTGAGACGATCTCACTGGCCACCAGCAGCTACTCATAACTTGTTTCCGCTTAAACTCGCTATACCTTCTACGGCTGATGCTTATTTATCGTCTATTCACTTATTATTCAACAGTTATGCAATAGCAAAAATATAATCCCGAGAATTTTCTAACTCAAATGCATATATGTGAATAAAAACTCACACTGGTAGTCCTTGTCTTTTGTGAATTGGAGATAAATATCAAACTCATAAAGTGTTATTGTAGAAGGTTAGAGCATGAAAAAACGGCAACTTCCAACTAAACTTAAATGATTGATCTTGGAGGTTGAAGTTAAACTCATGTTGAAAACGCCACAAAAATTACAAGAAATGGTTGATTCCATCCATGCCAGTGTTGCCGTGGTTGAACAACAAGATCATGAGTTTATTATTCTTGCCTGTAATAAACGTTTCAAAAAAATGCTCGGAGAAAATCCCCCTCTTACCCCATATAGCTCGCTTAATAGCATCTTGATCACCTCAGTTGCCAATACTCTGCTTAGGTTTCTTCCTGAGGTATTTAATACCGATGAACCCCTTGAGTTGGAGCAGGCTTTTGAGAAAGGTCAAAAGTCGAAATGGTGGCGTCTGTTCTTGAAACCTATGGCTCACCCCCACGGTCATCAAAAAAGAGTGATGATAACGGGGATAAATATGAATGATAAAGTCGCCCTCGACACGGAAATAAACAAGAGTGGAGCCAGATTCAGTTCAGTGGTTGATGGGGCTTTCGATGCCATCATCACTATGGACAGAGACCAGATCATTAACTACTTTAATCGCGCGGCAGAGATCATTTTTGAATATCGTGCAGAAGAGATGATCGGCCAACCAATCACTAGCTTAATGCCGCTTCGCCACAGAGATAATCATTCAGAATATGTAGAAGAGTTTAGCAATGAGACCGTCTGTTCTCGTGATATGGGAGAGAGAATACAGATATATGGGCTCAAAAAAAGTGGCGTCGAATTTGCCGCCGAGATTAGCATCTCTAAGATACTTGTCGAAGGAGAAACAGAGTTTACCGCCATCATAAGGGATGTTTCTAAACGAACACAGCTGCTTGATGAACTGAAGTTTAAGCTAAATACCGACTACCTGACAGGGCTGAGAAATCGAAACTATCTCGACCATAAACTGATAAGCATGTCTAACCGCTTCAAACGATATGGGTTTAAGTTTTCCCTGTTAATGATCGACTTGGACCATTTCAAACAGATAAATGATACTTATGGGCACATGGTTGGCGATCAAATTTTAAAGTGCTTTGCTGATGCCGCCACAGCACTGCTTAGAGAGAGTGATAAAATTGCACGTTTCGGAGGTGAAGAGTTTGCCGTCATCTTGCCAGGAACAGAGATATATGCCGCTAAACTGACCGCCATGCGTTTATGTGAGCACATTAGTGAACAAGTATTTGCAGGGCCAGATGATAAAGTCATTCCATTTACTATCAGTATTGGTGTCGTGGAATTTGGAAAACAAGATGATGTAACAAGTATCATGAACCGTGCAGATGAAGCCCTATACAGGGCAAAAATCGGTGGCAGGAATTGTGTGTCTGATTGAGATATCTATCGTGGCTGAAGTACGCTTCTACATTTAATCTAAAACCTGGATCTTACATAATAGTGCGATCTCATCTACAAACGGGCTGACATCTTTCTTATCTGCCAGCAGGTACACCTTATGCTTAGCGCGGGTCAATGCAACATAAAGCAGACGGCGCTCCTCGGCAAAATTGAAATCTTCAGCCTCAGGAAGTAAAACGTCTAATATCGGGGGCGTTGTCTTCTGGGACGGGAAACCATGAACCCCGGTAGTCAGACCCATAATAATCACATAGTCCGCCTCCTTCCCCTTCGACCCATGAAAAGAGTGACACTCGATGTTAATGGCTGGACAGGCTTTATTGAGTAAAGCTAACTCCTGCTGCTGGGGTAATAGAAACCAATATCTTCCCAGCAGATAGACTGTGGGCTTATCTCCTGCTTTACTTTTCCTCTTTCCCTCTAACTCTGCAATCGCATTTAAGGTCTCGGTGAGCGTGCACGGTTTTGATTGGCCTTGCTCACTCATATCAGTGGCTTGCTTGTTTACAGCCTTTGCTTTAACAATCGACACGGCAGATCTGCCGCCTTTTGTGACCGAGTGGATTGTTTTCTTAATCTGCGTTGGGTTTTTCGTAATAAACCAGGTCGCGATATCACCGATCCGCGAGTTAAAACGAAAAGTAAGGTCTAACTGACTCTCAGTGACGGGACCAAAATAGCGTTCAAAATCAGTGGTTAACCTTACGTCAGCACCACTAAAACGGTAGATAGCTTGCCAGTCATCACCAACACAGAAAAGTGAGGCCGAACGAGTGGATTTTGTAGTTGGGCCCTTGTCTTTAAAGCCAGCAGCCGATTTTGCATCTTCTACAGGCTTCTCTTTTGAAACTCGATGAGTTGAATCTCGTAGCGCCCTAATCAAGCGAGCCCTGGGCTCTGAGATATCCTGAAATTCATCGACCATGATAAAACGCCATGGAGAGACGAATCTCCCCTCTTCTATATACTTAATCGCTCTGGCTATCATCTCTTCAAAATCGATCTCACCACTACTATTTAAATGGTTGCGATAGGATTTCAACATGGGCTTTAATAGTGTAAATGCCGCTTGCGTTTGTTTTTGCTCTTCCGAACCTGATATCAGTTCAGCTAAAGACTTATCATCCAGACATGCCCCTCGATACAGCGTGAGCACCTGATTGAATAACTTTACCAGTTTAGTGAAATCGCCTGAGTCACGCAGTTGGGCGAATAGTGCTTCATCATCGATAGGTGCACGTTTAACCCGATATTTTACCAGGGCCTTGGAAAGTTGCTTAAGTAACACCCCTTGATTGTGCTGATGGTGATACAGGTCGACATAGTGAGTGTTATTTTGACGATGAAGTTCACGCATTCGTTCTATCGAAGCCAGGTATGAGTCATTATCGATAAACGTAGGCGCGGAACCAGTTTCATCGATATCGAAGTAATCGATATAAAGATCATCTTGAGGCAGATAGAAGCTACTTTTGCTTTGACATCCCTTTTTATCTGTCAGCTTGTGTTGGTCGCTGTCCTGATAGCGATACTCAATGCCTTGCTTATACAGCCAGTTGGCTATCTGCAACTCACCGAATCTCTTAACCTTATCGCCCTTGAAGCTTCGAATAGCGTTAGCAGTGAAATAGTCTTTACAAGCTTTTTCACTTTCGAAATCAAAGGGGCTTCTCTCTACCTGAAAATGCTCACTGAAGAATGCCAGCAATCGCTTACGATAACGCTTCTCTTTAAGTAACGACTCGAGCGTGTCATTAAGCCAACACTCTTTGATTTTCTCGTCATTAATCAAGTGAGACAGCTTAGGCGTTGCTCCCTCAACTTCGGCGATAATTCGCATGCCTAAACTATGAAAAGTGCTTACCCTTATTTCGTTAACACATATCTGTCCTTGGCTTTTTTCATAGACATCTAATCGCGGCGCCAGCTTGAGCTTAATTCGCTCTTCCATCTCTTTGGCGGCAACCTTGCCATAAGCGAGCAACAAGATTTCACTGGAATTCGCCTGACCACTTTCAATCATATAACCAGCCCGGCCGACCATAACACTGGTTTTTCCCGTACCGGCACCGGCCAACAAGAGGTTGTTATTATCATCGATAACACAGGCTCGGCGCTGTTTCTCTGTTAGTGGGTTAGACTCTACATTATCGAAAAATGCCTTATGCCGAAGCAGCTGCTGTTGAACATACTGCTCACGAATATTGTTAACGTCCGCTTCTGTCCAGCCTTTGAACTGCTGCAACTTAGACAAAGCGGTTTGGGTCTCTACGGTTAGATTAAGAGAAGGCTCCTTTGACCAGGGAAACCAGCGTGAATATTCACGCGCAACGCGGGCTGATATCATCTTAAGGCGTGATTGACGTAAATACTCACACGTAATGGCCGTTTCAACTCTGGCCACTAACTCACATAAACCTTGTTGATTGGCCAGCGCCCAGTGCTCATGGATATCATTGCTGAATTGTGACTTTGAGGTATAGGACAAAAATGGGGTACTGTAGATCTGTCCATTTACTGAAAAGCTCAATAGGTAGCCCAAAAAACTCCAATTAAGCACCGAAGGTTTATCCAGCTGCTGCCAGCTGAAATGAAGCCTTGTCTCATTATCTTCATCGATATTTTCTTCGGTTTTATCAGTAGTCCTCGTTATTGAAAGACGACCGCCACTCGCATTTTCACACTTAGTTAAGCGTTCAGTCGTAAAGAATCGATTTTGATTCAATGATGTGAGGGTTAACCCACTTGTGCCGAAGCTGACCGCGACCTTAGCCTGCTTAAAAAATTGGCCAAACCAACTGTAAGAGATCTGCTTTTCGGCTTGCGCTTTACTTACAAGCCCGGCTCCTGCTGAATCAGAAGAAGGCAGCCCAGCCGATTGTGCGCCGGATAAAGAACCGCATAGTGTTGCCGAAACTGACTCCGACGATGATTTAACAGTAGCAGAGTCAGACGAGCGAGATGTTGATGAGTCAGTATCAGTGTCAGCAGGAATGAGTCGAGACAAGATGAATCCTAAAAACTAAGCCTGAAAAAATAGACAATGGCATAACGCCGAGGCTAAGCAGTAAATGAGAGTAATATGAAATCAGTGTACAAGATAGCTCTACATGAGTCATGAAAGCTGTAACTGACAGCACAATAATCAAGCGCTAAGGCAGTGATGATAATGAATGACTAGTATGTCGTTACCTCGGGCTTGTTCTGAGATCCAGCTTTGAGTAAACACTGGAAATCTATTCTGAAACGACTTAAAAATGACGAAGTCGAAAGCTCAGAATGATGTTTTGTAGGAGCTGGCTTTACCCTCGAAGTTATGGATCCCTCTTTAAGTCTACTTAGCGACTTTAGCGTGGCGCCATCTTAGCCCCACCAAGCTAGTATCGTCCAGATCATGCAATGAGCGTTGTCTCAGCACCACAAACGAAGCACCACCAACGAAATGTCATCTAAGCTTGTCCTGATCACAGAGCGAGCACCCTATCGGTTATTTAGCGAAGCTTAGTCTGACCATCCTGGTTAAGCATTCCAGAGGCTTATCATACATCTCCCACTGGACCCACGCGAGCTCGGTAAGCGATTGATATGTATCAGTAATGTTGCATGCCTTATGGGGCGGATAACAGGAAAGTCGATAGTGTTGTTACTTAGCCTTGCGGTCAGTTCCCGCCAAATACTTTCTGCAATAATGCCGTCGTCTGTTTCATAGGGTCTTGTCTGATCGCCGCTTCCTCTTTTGCAATATAGTAGAAAATCCCCTCCATCCCTTTGTCTACTACATGCTGGGTTAAGTCCGCTTTCACATCCGGTACAAACGGCATCGTCTGATAGTTACCCATTACGGAGTCATAGGCCTGAATCGCGCCAACACTTGCCAGTTCAGAAATTGATTGAACAAATAGGGCTTTTGCCTTTGGGGTAGCGGCTTCTGCGGCGCGATTTAGTTTAAGCTCAAGATCATCGACCATGGCAGACATACCGACTTTACCTAACATAGCCTTTACCGTTTCCAACTCCTTAGGCAAAGGAATGCGTATGGCGGCATCGGCATTGAAACCATCCACACCACCTAGTTGCTCAACCACGTTTTCAGATCCAATTTTTAAGGCCTGTTTAAACGCATCCCCCATCTCTGTGGTAGTGAGATCGCCATCCTTAGCCTCATCTTTGGTATTGAGCTGGTCGGTAATATTTTTCCACCACTCATCACCGGAATAAGCCTGACTCGTAAACATAAATGCGGTAGCAAACAGCAAAATTAAAACCTTATTGATCCATTTCATGGAAACTCCTAGAGTGAAATTACCTTAGTATTAAAGATAGTCCATCCGTCCCATTAAGTATTCGTCATAATTTGAACCTTGTAGGAGCTGGCTTTAGCCGCGAGTTTTTTTACGAAGGAGAGTCATCCCCGGCTAAAGCCGGTCCTACATTTAAATATAGCTTTGGTCCTTCCCTTCTTTGTAAACGGCAGCTTTAGCCTCGAATATATATGTGTGACTAAGGCTCGCAACAATGACCGGCCCTATCCGTTACCGCGAGATCCAAACTGTCTGTATCATTGGTCAATGAAGAAGCGCTTGCTTCAAGTACCAGAGGATGCCGCACATCCAAAACGGAATGAGTCAGCACCTTGTGTTTAAATACCTCCCAGGGGAAATTTTCGCCGGGATCCGAGCGACGATTAGGGTCCAGTTTGGCGTGGGAGATCACATGTTTGAGATTGGGGTACTTGGCCCAGGCGTAGAGGACGATACGAGCCAACATATCTACCTGCCACTGGGAATAGGGATCGCGATAATATTGAACATTCTGAGTATTAACCAACTCAACCCCTAAGCTGCGGTCATTAACATTGGGCCCCTCACCCAGTATCGATGCATAATCGACATTACCCACATGATAGGCCGCTTTAGCTTCTGCCACCATGGCCCAGATAAAGTGACCATGCTCGGCTTCATTCTCATCGGGTATTATCCAGTGAGCACTCGCCTTTCTCTCTTTCCAGGTATCTACAGCATGTTTGGTCGCATAACCCGCAGTGGCATGGATCACAATAGTATCGATAGACTCAAACACATCACGCCTGCGCGAACGAGCTCTGTTTTTGGTCAACCAACCGAAGGCTAGATGCAGCTCCTCTTTTAAGGGAACGAAACCAGGTCTTTGATCTGCTGGAAGCGTGAAATGAAAGGTGTCAGGCTTATCCAAACCGGAAGTCGAACGCGAAAAATGAGTAGCATTACCTGAAAAAGCTGAATTCGTCATATTCATTCCTTGAATAATCTTATAAGCCATTTGACGCCCACGACAAGTTGCAAGCGAGGCAAGCTTATCTAAGTACAGCTAATATATTAGCTCAAAACAAAGGGATAGCAACTCAGCTGTATCGATATAATTTTGCTTTAACTGTGATCAGGTGTACCCACAACCTGATTAAAAATATCGACCCAATATGGGTCAAACTGGGTGCCTGAAAAGTTGTTAATTTCATTCATGGTTCGTACTAACGGACGCTTGAGTAATGTTCTATGTGCTCTTTCATGAGATCTGGCATCGAAAGTGTCTGCAATGGCTAATATTTTTGCACCATGACAAATATCACCTCCTTTCAGATGGTTAGGATAACCCGAACCATCCACCTGTTCATGATGCTGCAAAACCATTTCAGAGGCCAGTGTCCACCTATCTGACTCGATGAGCAACTGACAACCAGAGTTGGGGTGACGATGTAATGCTTGTCGCTCCTCTTCTGTAAAGGCTCCTTTCTTGGTAAGCAGAGACCGCGGTAAGAAGGACATACCGATATCGTGAATGAGTACGGCAACGGCGAGCTGAGTTGGGTCAACCTTTCCCTCTGACTTCTCGTTCATCGCAAGCGCAAGTAGTAATAAACGTACTGTACGGCCCTTCCAGTAAAAGGAACGGTTTTCTAATGGGGTACTCAAGCTTTCGAAGAAACCGATATCTTCATCGAGTTCAATGCCATGGTTGTGAAGCACATCTTTAATGTTCTTATCGGCAACAACTTCATTATCGACCAGATAATCGGTATTAACTAAAGGCTCACGACTGGCTTCTTCACTCACCTCAATGGATGGCATAACAGGTGATGCTTTATCGGCAGTTGGGGCAGCCTCGATTAAATGGCTGCCATTTAAGTGAGTATCGGGATCTAAAATAAATAGGCAGTTTTTAATATATTCAATTCTAGCGTCTGGTGCGACATCGGCAATGCAGCTGATATTAATACACAAACGGTCAATCTCATCATCAGACAATACACATGGTCTATCATCTATTTTCGACTGAACCATATTTTCAGTCTTATCGAGCGTCAGTAGGACCACATCACATAACAGACTGTCGTACTCGATGCGGTTCTTCCTGATGGCATCCAATAAGTCTTCCACACTCTGGATCAGCGGGGTGATATCTTTCAAACCCACATAGATCAGATTGCCTTTAATGGTATGAATAGATCGAAACAGGGAGTTAAGCAAAGTGGCGTTAGTAGGATCCAGCTCTAAATCGATTAAAACAGAGTCGCAGGTATCGTGAGCCGTCTTGAAGTCATCATAAAAATCTCCCATGGCGTCCATATCAATCATGTTTTCACTATTTTCTTGTTGGGAGTTCCGTGGTTCTTCCATGTCTAACACCTCAATAACACTACTTTTTTAGCAATAATTAATTTATGTGCTACTAGTATAGTCAGGATTTCTCCTATTGCAGAAATCAGCATGATCTGGACCAATAATAGTCGAATTAAACAGGAATAATGATGAGGCGAAACTTATGTCCCAAATCTAACCCCTTACATAGTCATCCTGAACTTTATTAGTCATTCCGGCGAAGGCCGGAATCCATTTTCCTATAAACAAAATCACAAGCTGGATTCTGAAATGAATTCAGAATGACGTTTTGTAGGAGCTGGCTTTAGCCGCGAAGCTTTTTTCCGTAAAGGTTTTTTGCAAAGAGTCATTCCCGGCTAAAGCCGGTCCTACATATAGATATAGCTCTGTTCATTCCGTTTTTTATATCGTCTTAGCTTCTTCAGCAAAGCGTCGACTAACCTTGTACAACGAAGCGTTATCTGACCACCAAGGTATTATGCGTTCCATACGCATTTAATACATTCCCCATAACCCTATGGGTCAGAGCGGTAATGTCGATTATGTAGGGAATAATAATCGACTTTGCTTTGTTCCTACTTCTGCGAGCGAATGATCTCCTCATCGACCCATTTTAATAGCTGTTTGATAGCCTTCGAGAGTATCTGGTTTTGGCGAACAATATAACCTAGGCTTGTGGTGGGAAACTCCGGTAACGGCGTCACCTCTGTTTTGAGATGAGTTTTGAGATGAGTTTTGAGATGATTTTCGAGATTGCGTTTACTGTAAATGGAAAACTCCGGCACTATCGCCACGCCAAAGCCCGCTTCAGCCCAGTCTATCTGTGCATCGACACTGCCAACCTCCATGATCCGATACTTTGGCAGATTCAGCGAAGGCAATGCTGAGTCGAGTAGATCTCGGGTACGGGTATCATGGCCTAATAAAATCAAGGTAGGCTCACTCTCCAATACCAGTTCCGGGTCAAGTTTTGCCCGTTGCCATAGCGCCAGGTTGTCCCCTAATGCACACCATCGTATCTGTTGTAACTCAGTAAAATGCAGCGGCTGACTCTCTTTTTGAGCGATCACAAAGCCCAAATCTGCTTGTGCATTTTTCACCAATTCAGATGCTTGTGATGAGGTGGTATTTAACAGCGAAAAATCGATCCCCGGAAATTCGGCTTTGAACAGTTGAAAAGGCGAGATCAAAAGTAAGCGGGAGATGATATCACTGGCCGCAATAGTTAGTGTTCCTTGGCTGAGATCATTAATGGCGTTGAGATCTGCCTGGCAAACTTGCAACTCCATTAAGGTTTTTTCGCTGGTCTTTAATAAACGAACGCCAGCTTCAGTCAGATGAAATGGATTTCGCTCGATTAACTTCACTCTTGTCGTATTCTCTAACTGCTTGATATGCAGACTGACATTAGGCTGAGTCATATGCAGTGCCGCAGCGGCCTTACCAAAATGTTGATGCTCCGCTAAGGTGACAAACGTTTTAAGCCAATTGAGATCCAACATGTCCTTTCCTAAATTCTTGAGTCGCTACGCCACTATGATATATGAATTTCTTATCAAACAGATAATAATAATTAATTTCTCATATCATAACGATTGAATTAGCATAGCCGCTTAATTATTCAGGAGTGTGAGTTATGCCGTCTATTGTTGTTGTTGGTGCTAATTGGGGCGATGAAGGTAAAGGCCGTATCGTTGATTTTCTTGCGGCAGATGCATCTGCAAGTATTCGTTTTCAAGGTGGTAATAATGCAGGCCATACCGTAGTTAATGACTTTGGTACCTTCAAATTACACCAGCTTCCAAGTGGCATATTCAACCCGGACTGTACTGCGGTACTGGGTCCTGGCATGGTCATCAGCCCTGCAGCGTTATCAGAAGAGATAGCAGAAGTTAAAGCGGCTGGCGTTAGCGTTAAGCTACACATTTCAGATCGCGCCACTCTGTGTCTGCCTCTACACGCACTCGAAGATACCCTAGAAGAGGAACGTTTAGGCGATGGCGCTTACGGTTCGACAAGGCAAGGTATCGCACCAGCCTATGGCGATCGCGTCATGAAAAAAGGCATTCTTGTTGGTTGGTTAATGCAACCTGAAGTTCTCGTTGAGCGTATTCGATTTATGCTTGATTGGAAGATGCCACAATTAAAAGCGCTATACCCAAGCTGTGACTTCACTCAGAGCGCCGAAGAGATGACGGCATGGTTACTTGAAGTAACCGCACCTTGGCGTGAATTTATCTGCAACGTGACAGAGCCGCTTAAGGTAATGCAAAGCAATGATGCCAGCCTGCTGTTTGAAGCTCAGTTAGGCGCAGGTCGCGACCTGGTTTACGGTGAATACCCATGGACAACCTCTTCAAACGTAACCGCAGCTTATGCCGGTATCGGTAGTGGTTTACCAGCACTTCGCCCTGAACGTATTATCGCTGTTGCAAAATCATTCAGCTCATCTGTCGGTACAGGAACACTGGTCACGGCAATGGAAGAGCAAGATAACTTCCGTGAAACATCGAATGAATACGGCGCAACTACCGGTCGTCCCCGTGATATGGGCTACTTCGATGCTGTCGCTACCCGAAATGGTGTTGAGCTTCAAGCCGCTACCGAAATTGCACTGACTAAAATTGACTGTTTAACAGGCATGACAGATCTGAAGATCTGCGTTTCTTACGAAGGCGAGCACACTCAAAACCCAATCTGGCCACAAACCGCCGCCCTATCTCCTGTTTATGAGCAGATGCAAGGTTGGAGCGAAGACATCACAGGTTGCAGAACCTTTGAAAGCCTACCAGCAGCCGCTCAACACTACGTCCTACGTATCGAAGCGCTAATGGGTGTACCTATCAGCATGGTATCTGTAGGCCCGGAACGCGACCAGATGATCCTGCGCTCTTAATAACTACGAAATGACTACTAAGAATGGACCCCGTTCCGGGTTCATTTTATGTAGTCATCTGACCGCCACGGTATGAAGTGTTCCATACACTTCACATACATTTCCCATCTGACCCACACGGACGTGGGAAATGCCTGAGTGATATCAGGAATATTACAGGCCCTATGGGTCAGATACGGAAATGTCGATAATGCATGGAGTATTTATCGAACCGGACTTGTTCTGGGATCCAGCTTTTACAGACTTACTAAAGATAGACTCTGAAACCTACACTCATAAAAAATCAGAATAACTGATGGTAATAGTAAGAAATGTCGACAATGCTTGAGCATCTGTCGACTCAAAATGGAGCCCATATAGGGTTCCATTTTTTTGCCTTCATCTGAGCTTTGAAAATAATTCCCACTCTTTAAACGTCATTCGACTACCATGGATGGCAGATATATCGATAATGAATGGAGCATTTATCCACCCGGCGAAGGCTGGATCAATCTTTGTAGGAGCTGGCTTTAGCCGCGATCCCTAACTAGCCTGAACTCTTAAAGCTAGTACCGGGTAAAAAAATCGATGCCACACCTTGTGTCTTAGATGACTTCAAGAACATCCTGCATCGCTAAACGAGACTTAGGTAGACTCGCATTGTAGTCCTCTTCCGAGTGATGATAGCCAATCGCGAGTGCCACTTCACATACAAATCCATCCAATTCTTTTTTGAAAATATCACCAACCAGCTCACTGTCGATTCCTTCCATTGGGGTTGAATCAATGCCTAATCGGGCCAAGACATGCATGGTATTCCCCAATGCCAGGTAAGTTTGTGATTTGGTCCAGGCCGCATTGTTACCAGATTCATTGGTATTGAGTTCGGCAAAAGCAAAGCCACCAAAGGCTTGCTCTCTGTTTTCTGGTTTAGTTCGCCCATCTTCAATGCCCTTATCGACCACTTTTGCATAGTCATCGCGTGTATAAGCAGGGTTATGAGCAAATAAAATGATATGTGAGGCCGCATGCACGTGTGGCTGATTAAACTGATACTTATTGGCAAATGTCTCGTGCATGCGCTGCTTAGCTTCATCACTCTCAATCACAATAAACTTCCATGGCTGAGAGTTAATTGAAGAGGCTGATAACCGCATCGCTTCATAAATTACATCGAGATCGGTTTGTGGTATACGCTTCGATGCATCGTATTTTTTAGCCGTGTGGCGTTTGTTAAGATCGGTAATGATTGGGTGAGTCAGTGTTGAATCCATCTGTTTCTATTCCTCTAATGAGCCATCTTTAATTTGAGCATGGAAAAGAGTTTAATTCAAAATACCCTAACTAAAAATAGCCTAATCATTGAATCATTATCAAAAAAACGTAGATAATGATTGAGCTAAACTGATTTTTTTACCCCACATTTGATCAAGCGACCACCCGTCATTCCGGCGAAGGCCAGAATCTATCTTTTGTAGGAGCTGGGTTTAGCCGCGAAGGCTCTTGCAAAGGTGAGTCATCCCCGGCTAAAGCCGGTCCTGCATTTGATATAGCATCATTCATTCCCTTGTCTGTAAACGCCAAGCATTAATCTCGAAGATGCGGCTTCTTTGTTGAAACAAAGAAGCCGGAACCCGAACAGACTTATATCTGATCTTTCTTAACCATCATTCATTTCTAAACTAGTTTTGCAAACGAAACGCAGCTCTTGTTTTCATTCGGCCTAAAACCTCCTTGCGCACAAAGGTCACCAACACAAAGCTCACCATTAACGTCCCGACAACTGAACTTATGATCAGCATAAGCAAATACCAGGTAGGCATTCTGGCCCCATCATGTAAGAAACGGGCACTGTACTTAGCTTGATAAGCGAGCCCTTTGTCACTGAAGGTCTGAGCAGAATCTAGTTTACCTGTGTAAAGGTCGATATTTATGGTATCAGTTTGCAATAAACCTAAAGGGTTATCGCCATTGAAGCTCAATGAGTAGATATAACTCCCCTCTTCTGGTTTACGTGGCTTAGAAACCGAAACCAGCTCAGAGTTTGGCCATACTTTTTGGGCCGCAACAATTTGTGCCTTCCAGTCACCAGCTTGGGCCAGCGTGGGCTTTTGTCGATTATCATCTAACGTCGAATCCCCCCATGCACCGTAGGTGATATAAGCGCCACTGATAGACATAATCAACAAGGGGACAGAGAAAATCAGCCCCAACTGAATATGGCTCTTGATCAAGGCACTGTTCTTACCGTTTTTAGGCAGTGTATGCTTCAACTTAAAGCCACGTCTTATTAACCACCACAGATAAAGTCCGATAAAGATGATGACCGTCGCCACAATTGCGCTGATAGCATTGGCATGTTTACCGGGATCGCTTAACTGGAAGTTACGGTGAAACCAGAACATCCAGCTTTGCAGAGAATCTTTACTTTTTACCTGTGTGCCAATTTCATCAGACTCTGGGGTTAGAAATACAGATTGCTGACGAGAATAAACATCAACATAGGGATGCATTTCCGTGGGTAACTTTACCCCGGATGCATCCGGGTAGTTTGCCATAGCATTCGCCGCGATAACGGCTTTGTCTTCATGGCTCAGCGCCGAATAGACCTGTCCTTTATCATCCATTCGTTTAAACAGATCTGCACCGCCTAAATAGATACCGGTCGTTAACACAATCAGCATTATTAAGCTGATAAAAAAGCCTAGCCAGTTGTGGAGAGTTTTTAAGAGTTTTGTCATTTCAATTTTCATCATTAGCTCGCATTGGTGCAAGGTTATCAATAATAATTCCTATTACAATGCTCAAAACAGGATTTACAAAGTAATGATTTTTTGTAGGAGCGTGCTTTAGCCGCGAAGCTTTCTGCAAAAAAAGAACCATTCCCGGCTAAAGCCGGTCCTACATATTGATGAACGGCAACGTTACTCTCGAGATATGGAGTCATATCTTTGCTAGCCATTCAGTCTTACAATCGTCATCTCAGCTTCACAAACGAAGTACCGTCTTAGCCCCTTTACTTCGCTTTAAAATTCAATTAAGGGAAGAATAAGGTAAGGCTGCGATACTAATATTATTGAATATCAATCGTTAGCCGCTGTTTTGTACATTTGGTCGATTGTTTATTAGCTCGTACGACATCGAAAAACAGCATTCAGGAATTAGCATGAATCAGATCACTCTTATCGCGTTAGTTACCTTAGCCGTCTTGGTTGTGGTAACCATTATCATCATTCCGGTGACCAAATTTATGTTCAACGTTGCGATAACTGTTATCCCCTTCATCATTGTCTCCATAGGGGCTTACTTCATATATCAACATCTACTTAATAGGAACAAACAATGAATACAATCATAGTGATAGGCACAATCGTTCTCTTTGCGGGACTACTTGTAATAAGCACATCAAGTAAAAAATAAGCGTTGACTTCATGCTGAGACTATTGGCATCCAGAAATGGCACAAATAATTAGTATCGAGACTCGGTTAACAACACCCCTTCTCTATACTAAAACCCCACTCACCAAACTTGCTATTGCGCACAACAAGTAAAAAGTACTTATCAGCATTTAGCCAATTCAGTGTCGTCATCTGACCGCCACGGAAGGTGGAAATGTCGATATTGCATGGAGCGTTTATCGACCCAACTTGTTCCGGGATCCATCTATGAGATGAAAATCCAACTTGCATTCAACCCTTCATTCCCGCAGCTGATTTGTTTTTCGCTCAAACCTGCGTTATAGATATCAATGTCTATTTATCACAGTGCTTAATGGTGTTTAGCCTTAACCTTTAACTAGCCACAGGCACTAGGCAGCAAGATTCAACCTAACTCAACCGTTACCCGAGGCTGAACAATGAAAAGTTTACCGTTAGTTTTGATCTTTTTGGCTGCGCTAATCGTCAGTGAAAGCCAAGCGAACAACTGTCCAAAATACCAAGTTGAAAGGGTTGCAGAAGGTCTCGGTGTCCCCTGGGGCATGGCCTTATTAGACCCAAATACACTCTTGATCACCGAGCGAGGTGGTCAACTGTTAAAGCTTGATCTCGCCAGCGGTAAGCACACCCAAATTAAGGGCCTGCCTCCGATTCACGCCAAGGGACAAGGCGGTTTACTGGATATCAAACTTGGCCCGAATGTCTCTAATACAAGTTCTGATTTAGATTCTAATACAGAGTCCGACAGCAGTAACCCGCAATGGCTTTATTTTACCTACTCGAAACCTGTCGCCGGTCAAGGCCGAACCACAATTGCAAGAGCCCAGCTTCTGGGTAATGAGTTAGTTAACTGGCAAGATCTGCTCGTGACCGAATCAGCAACAGACACCAACCGCCACTTTGGTTCTCGCATCGCCTTCGATGACAAGGGCCATCTGTTCTTCTCGGTCGGTGACCGCGGTCATAGACCCAACGGCCAGGACTTGACCACTCACGCAGGCAGCATATTGCGCCTAAACCTAGATGGCACACGACCTCACGATAATCCCTTCGTCACTGGCACTAATAAGAATAATAGTGATGCATTGCCCGAGATCTACAGTTACGGCCATCGTAATCCTCAAGGGCTGGCATATGACATGAAAAACCAGCGTTTATGGGCTATAGAGCACGGTCCCAGAGGCGGCGATGAGATCAACCTGATTAAGCCTGGACATAATTACGGTTGGCCCGAGGTGTCATTTGGCAAGGAATATTGGGGGCCAATTAGCGTTGGCGAAGGTACATTCAAAGAAGGCATGGAGCCACCAACAAAGGTCTATACCCCATCCATCGCCCCCTCGAGCCTATTGGTTTACTCAGGGCTAGCCTTCACCGAATGGCAAGGTAATTTACTCAGTGGCGCACTTAAACTGACTCACCTGAACCGTGTAACGCTCGGCGGTGATCAAGCCACCTCAGAAGAGCGACTGCTGACCGAACTTAACGAACGCATACGTCAGGTTATCGAAGATGATCAGGGTTATCTGCTCATCTCCACAGACAGCGGGAATATATACCGTCTTAGGCCCTGTGGTGTTTAGGACTGTAGCCGTAAGCATATAGAGTAATAAAGAAGTGGTTAGCTAACAGCACTAACCCACTTTAGGTACTCATTCCCGCACCTTGATTGTTTGCATACACGTGTTGATAAACACGCTGCCCATATCAGCCAACTCATAACCTTGAACAAAAATCAAACTAGCCACCAGCTCCTTTTTCCGAATTTTACGTATAAAACAGTTTTTTTAAGCTGATGACATAGGACGTCAGTAATAGCGCTTATGAATCTCGCAATTCTCGACGTAAGATCTTCCCAACATTTGATTTTGGCAACTCATCTCTAAATTCGATTATCCTTGGATTTTTATAACCGGTAAGATATTTTCTACAATGTTTTTTTATCTCATCAACGGTCACATTACCTTTGCGTACAATAAATAATTTAACTTTTTCTCCTGTGGCGTCATCAGGAATGCCAATGGCCGCAGCTTCAAGGATGTGAGGGTGAAGTGTTGCAACTTCTTCAATTTCAGTTGGAAAAACATTAAACCCCGACACTAGAATCATATCTTTTTTACGGTCTTCAATATAAAAAATCCCATCGTCATTCATTCTTCCTATATCGCCAGAGCTTAACCAACCTCCTGCATGCATTACAGTATTGGTTTCGGCTTCTTGTTGCCAATAGCCTTTCATCACTTGGGGCCCTCTAATCTGAATTTCACCAATTTGGTTGGGACCTAAAGGTTCATTTTCATCATTAACGATACGGAGTTCAGTGCTGGGTAAAGGGACACCAATTGAAGAGATAAATGACTGTTGTTGATGAGTACCAGCAGCGACCACTGGGGAACATTCAGTTAAGCCATAACCTTCTATGACAGGCATTCCAGTGATCTCTTGCCAACGATCGGCAACATGTTTCTGTGTCGGCATTCCACCTGCAATAGTAAAACGAGCGTGACTAAAATCTAATTCTTGAAAACCAGCATGATTGTTTAGACCATTAAAAAGTGTATTTAAACCAAAAACCATTGTGAATGGATATTTACTTAAATCAGCTACGAAACCATCGATATCTCTTGGGTTGGTAATGAGTAGATTCGTTGCACCGAGAAAGAGCATAAACATCATACTCACTGAGTTGGCAAAAATATGATAAAGCGGAAGTGGTGTTACTGCATATTCCTTATCATATAAGGTTCTTGGGCTAAAATGAGCATGAACCTGTAGAACGTTAGAAATAATATTACTATGAGTAAGCATTGCCCCTTTCGCAGGACCCGTCGTTCCGCCTGTATATTGGAGGTATGCTAAATCATCTACTGTTATTTGGGGATCAATAAAGGGCAGTTTCTTGCCTTCTGTTAACGCTCTACGCAATGAAATAGCGTCGGGAATATGATATTTAGGCACTATTTTTTTAACATGTTTGATAAGAAAGTTAACCAATGTACGCTTATGAATAGCTAACTCATCGCCGATTTTGGTTAAAATAACATGCTTAATGCTAGTCTCATGCAGTACTTGCTGAAGGTTATTGCCAAAATTTGTTACGGCAACAATAGCACTGGCCCCAGAGTCTCGTAATTGATGTTTTAACTCTCGAGGGGTATAAAGTGGATTAACATTTACAATAATAAGTCCTGCTTTTAATGCACCTAAAATAGTGATGGGATATTGCAATAAATTAGGCATCATCAAGGCGATTCTTTCGCCTTTTTTCATTTTTAGTTCAGATTGTAGATAAGCAGCAAAAGCGTTACTTTTACTTTCGAGATCTTTGTAGGACAAGTTATGTCCCATATTGACATATGCTGATTTATTAGCATGCACACTAAAAGACTCTTTAAACAAATCATTGATATTGTTATACATACTTGAATCTATTGTTGCGGGCACATCCTCAGGATATTGTTTTAACCACGGTTTATCATTTGTCATTATAGTCATCATTAATGTTGTTGTTTAAACATCACTATTGTAAATTAATTTACCTATTTAGTATAAAAATAATAGGTTGAATTCAATGAATTAACTAATGTTCTAGGGGGTTAGCAGTAGCTAATCTCTCGGAGTGTGACTCTCGTCCGTGCTTTTATCTTTTTTCCGCTTCACTCTCTCTTTCTTCAACAATCTATGGGTTCCTCAGTTCTTACTCTGACCCGATAATTTCGTGCGGTATTTCCTATAGTAGAGGATACAAAGCGCACCGCTGCAATACGGCCTTGTCCCTGCTGCCAACAGCCAATGAAATTGATGGGGGGACATGCACGACCGACAAGCTTAAAAAAACTACTAACCAACACTGCCTAACGCCGCTATTTAAGCAGTAAAGGTCATGAGTTTAAGACTTAAGATACTGAAGCAGATGGACAAAAAGGAGGTGATTAAGAGACTGATATTATTGTGTTACTTAATTAGCTAGCGCGGCTAAGGGATCGCCGTGACTTGCAAAAATAGTAACTTATTAAATCACACCAGCAACTACGTAAACTCTTGCACCGATATTTACAATATAAAGGTATCATTTCAAGCAAACTCGGGCTTGTTCAACACTCGGGACAAGGACGCGGCTGCGCGTGACCTATCCTTATTCGTTATATGCGACTTTAATTTTACTAGCCACACTCATTTGTAACATCAACACTTTTCTTAAAAAAATGGCACTCTTCTGTTAATACATCTTTTAATATTGCCTGAGCGATTGGCTTAAAGTGTGTGACACTTTTAGTTGTATAAGTATATGTATCATATTCATATACCAAAGCCTTCAGTTTTAAAGGGGGATAACCACTATTAGGGACATGTAAGTAAGCATCGTCAAAATCATACTTGTGACTCAAACCGATTGTACTTTCAGGTGCTCTAGGCAATCTGTTTTCAAAATCTAAGATAGTACCTAACAGGTTGTAATTTTTATCAAATACTTTTAGCTCATCGGTCATACAGTCAATCGTAAAAAGATTAACCTCCGTAATGTCCGTGTTAGCGAAAACCCAGTCCGCATCTAGATAGGGAACCATTCTAACATTTGCTATACAGTGAGCATTTCCGTTTACAACTATGGTTTTTACACCATTAATAATGCTCAGTTCCTTTTCTGATGGCTCAGCCACGCTCTTTAAAGCAATACCATGATGGTTAGCATACTTTATTGCTCCAGACTGATATGCACTAGTTGTAACGAAAATTCCATTGATGTTACCTATATCGTTTAACGCACTATGAAAGTCCCGAATCTTGCCTATGGAAACATTGCCCCTGTAGTCTTTACACTCCACAGCCACTCGATGCACAACACCAGCGCGAATAAATTCCCAATAGACATCAATCTGATGCGCTAGACCAGATTTACCAATAACCTTTACATCATGTTCTACAACTGTATTTTCAAGCTCATCTTGTAGCAAGATTTCTTCATAAATCGCTTTAACCAGAAGTTCAAAGCTTGTTCCTTTTTTCATTGTAACCTCTAAGCATATAACAGCGTATTAGCGTGAATTCCGATAAACACCCTGCGGGCGGTTAACCAATCTAATCGCAAGAGTACCACTTATTCACAATGATTTTAGTGACTTATCATTAAGGTTTCTGTGAGGCAACGACCAATTTGGCCGGATAAACCGAGATCTAGGGTTTCGATGTCAGGGATGAAATCGCAGAGCGTCCAGAGATGGGTCTACAGCGTTCCGAGAGATGACTTGCATATAAGCGCTCAGCAAGCGATAGATAGCAATGGAGGTAAGACTTTCAAACACAGCACGAAATACCTACAACCTGCATAGAAAATGTAATCGACCTTCATTTGAAGGCCAACAAACTTTGGGGTAATAACATCTTAGAGCTTAAGCTCTTAAAATGACTATTGTCATTAGGGAAAGTATGGTGATCGGATATACGATAACGCCAACAACAATGGCATTTTGGGTTAGAGATGTTTTTGCGTCTCCGAGCAAAAACAGCGCCAAGACTGCAACGTCCTATTGGTTGTTCTTTTCATATGCAAACTAAAAGTTTAACTCAAACGCACTCTCTGACATAAGCATTTGTTTAACTTGGATATTTTTAGATTCACATATAGAAGTTATCCGTTCTTTATTTTTTTCAGATATCTTTGTGCCAAGTATTATAAACTTAGGTTTAGGGACTTTATAAGGCATTTCTTTAGTTAAAGTTCCATTTCCAAAAACTAACCTCCACTCTTTTTCATAACTCCACGCTTTACTTTTCATCAATGCAGCTTGATTTAGAAAAAGTATATTATTAACACTGTTCTTGTTTCCAAAACTATTTGATGCATCAAATAATTTTTCAGAATAAATGGTTGGACACATAAGTCTTGTTCGTATGTCTTCACAGCCCAATTCTTTAAAGTCGTATGCTATACAAAAACCCTGATGATATTGAGCATAATGTGACCACATTAATACTGAGCTGGGATCTTCTGAAAAAGAGCATACCTTAAATGCCTGTTTCATTCCTTCTGATATCTCAGATACTAAATTTGCCCCTCTTTGTTTCATTACGCTAGCAAGCGCACGACCTATTTTTTTACCATGTTCAGGATTATTGGGATAACTATGTTCCATCAACGTAACAAGCGGCGATAAACTATTTTGTACCTCCTCAATTTTATCATCATTTAATAAATCCAATAAGCCAGCTTCTTGAGCAATGCTAATTATAAAATTAGATGATTCTGGATTTAGTTCAGTCTCGGTAGTAAAGGAACAATCATAAGGATCATTAAAATTCCTTGGATCAGATAACCAAATAGTATCTTGCTCCAAATTATTGATGGAGTTATCGTTAATTTGACGGTACTTGAACAAGGTAGAAGGTAAGTTTTCAAACTTGATTTTAATTGCTTTATTTACATTTTCAACATTTATTTCATGCGAAAATACTAATTCTTTATACTCCTTAAACCAATCCATATTCTATCCTTATTTATCCTAACCTGAGCAAGTTTAAAAGCATGTAACGCTTTGCTAAGGGACAAAATAGCGCTCACACTAAGATCTACTATTTACTTATAAAAGGTACAACTTCGAGCTTGGTCAACACTCGTAAATAGGACGGAGATGAGCGAGACCTATTCTTATTCGTTAGCTGTGTGTTTTAGGACCAAGAGGCTGTATACTTCCCCACAACTTACTAACCATTTCTTTAGATTTTTTAACCTTGTACTTTTTACCTTTTGTATCTTCAAAGAACAAGTCTATAAGCTCTTCATTGAGTTCACCATGTTCACCCGTGAACATCATCATTCCGTCAAATTTACCTATTGATTCTTCGTAAAACTCACTTTCATTAAGCAATGATTTTTGTAAAGATAATTCATACCCACTTTGGTTATTCCCTTCATAATTTCCCCAAAGATAACGTAGAGCGATCGGTCTGCGTCCGAGATTTACAGCTTTAACTCGTAAATAGCTATATTCACCAGTATCCTGATGAGTATAAGCAATGCAACTAGCCTTTAAACGTCCGCGATCTCTCCATGCAAGAAAGATCGAAACACTCAGGCTGAAAATAGATATTAGAATAGCAATCATTGGTAAATATTGATTCATACAGCTAACGCACCTCTAATCAGTGGACCATGTGCTGACAGGCTATTTGCTAATCAAATGGCATGACAACTTTGGTGAATTTTTAATTATTAGCTTGCCTTAAGGTAGTACGAGAAAGGTACGCTTTACCACTCGCATTTGCCCCGGTGGTAGAAAATTCACCTTGGTATTCATTATCATCAGTAGCAATAAGACGAAATTCACCTATAGTCTCTCGTTTATGCCCATACAAAGTAAAAAGTAGATCTAGCTCCTTTCCTACCAAGCGCCCGTTCATGTCCATTTTTACCCTTTGGGAAATGGGTAATTTCTCACCATTTTCAGTAATTTTTTCACCTGAACCATTAACGTCATCGCCAGCTTGATTTAAATATACTTGGTAACCAACCTTCAGACCTTTATACGGATTGTAAGCCGTTTTTTCTATTTGTAAGTGCAGTATCCATTGACCTGTCAGGTCTCCGGATGGCTTAGCTTCAAAATATTGGTATATGCCTAATAAAGTCGCCACTAATCCAATAAAGGTCGCTACAAACGTCCATCCCTTTTTAACTTTATCTTTATCGATTTCCATAGAAATAACTAATTTTCCTAAAAACGAACGCCCTTATAAGTAAGTGAGCCATGTGCTGGCGGGCAACTTGTTCAGACAATGGCATTACATACATGGTGAGTCTTAATTTGTGGCTTGTTAGCTTACACATCTGACTTAGCAAACTTTTCTATATAATTCATAGCTTCCTCATAAGTTGATTGCTCTTCATCATAAAGCGCATAAACAGCACCATAGTTAGACACATATTTTCCGACGTGTGATAGTACTCCTCCTTTATAGCCATGCTTTTTTAAATAGTCAGTGTGCCCATTAGTCCAGCCCTCAATCCAAGTAGAAGGAAGTCCGTACCCATCTTCATCAGATACAATTCCCTTTTCATTTAGATGATTAGCAACACTTTCAACGATTTCCTTTTCCCAATTAAGTAACTCTTCTAACGTGCTCATTAAACTCCTTGTAAACTGACTGTTTATCATTGTAAACGCCTATCCTCCTACACGCAGACTGTCAAACAATGTAATCACAGATTGCATATCAATTCACAATAATTTTAATAACTTACCTGCATCATTTCTGTGAAGCAATGACCATTTTGTCTAGAGAAATTGTGAATTTAGATAATCTAGTAACCATTAAACAAACTGCCCTTTATCAGTTTGTCCAAACATCTCAAAACTCTTCCCCTTCAACCAAAGCGGCGACTGGTTCTGAACCGCTAGCTGATATGCCCAAGTGGCGATGGCTTCAGAGCGGCCACTCTCGCAGACAAAGTAACTGGCTAGTTCTGTGGTGATTGTCTTTGTGTTCTGGATGATGTTTTGCTCGAACCAGCGATCTTTGTGCTGTTCTGCGGCTAGATGATCACGCTTGGCGTTATTACATGCACTGTGTGCGAGTACAAAATTATGGCCGAGATCGTTAGGGTAGCGAGCCCAAGGGATAAAGTGATCGACCTGACCCTGCTCTTTATCACTATCTTTGAGCGGCTTGTTGCAGTAGAAGCAGCGCCCTTTTTGAATATCGTGCAGCACTGGCCTTGCTTTGATGATGGAGTTTCTGTCACTACCAAATAGGAATTCCGACAAGTTGCCCTGCCCGCCAATGACGGCATGGTTTAGCGGGAAATCACACACCTTCTGTGTCCAGTGGGTGCGGGCGAGAGACACAACTAGATCGTGAAAGCGCCTGAAGCAAAAAGCGATGCCAGGATTAAGAACGATATGCTTTTTACTCTTATCGTGTGGGTAATAGAAACACTCTTCACTGCCCGCTAATAACTGCAAACGCCACAGCGGTCCCTCTTTGAAGATAGTGCGGGTTTTACTCACTAATTTTCGCCAATCAGGGTGTAGTTTTAGTTGGCTTATATTTCTAACGCCTTGGCTGCGATATTCGGCGAGATTCTTGATCAGTGCAGATTGGTTACCTGAGTTTTGAAACAGAATGAATGTCTGGTCATCATTTCCGCTATAAGGCAGTGAATGTTGCCAATAGAGTTCGATAAACTTCTCGACCAGTTCATCTATGGCAATGATACCGCTTTCAGGTTCATTGCTTGCAAACTGAGGTCGTTCGATACAGATGTCGGCTAAAGCATGCAACAGCGCAAACTTATAGGTGGCGACAAAGTCCCCTTCGACCAGCAGGCGCTGCAGATAGGCAATAAACTCGACCTGCTTTGCGGCATCGACTTGGGATAATGCGGCTAAATTCATTCAGGACTGTTTGCTACTGGGTCATTGACGCGTTGTAGCACCACCGTTTCCCAAAATACTTGGGTGCGACCGAGTTTATCGGTATCTCTATCGGTCGAGTCTACAATCGTTAGATGCGCCCTTTTGGCCATAGTTTGCAGATCATCGACGCTAACCGGATACATGACTCTTGCGTCATTACTTGGCCCGTGTCGTAGCGTGATAACCAGCTTGCCATGGGGCGCCAGTAGATTTTCGAGGGTTTGCAGTGCGACGGTTCGCTCATTCGGTGGTATGTGCATCCAGACGGCGCTAAGCAGAATAAGGTTAAAACCATTTTGGTAGATTGTCAGACGATTCAGGCGCGGTAAATTATCGACTATCCAGGTGACATTGTGCCCTTTGGTGTACTTCTTACCTAAGTCAGCCAAGAGATGAGCGGGTTCGACGGCAACCACATCGACCTTTTGATTTGGAGCGCGCTGGGCCAGGTATTTTGCATCGCGGCCTATACCCGCGCCGACATCTAATATGGATATGCTTGCAGCGTGACTGTCGAAAAATTGATTAAGGTGAGGTAACCAGCAAGCATGTACCTCTTCAAAAGAGGTCGATAGGTACTGACGAGCTAACAGCTCGGCGTTGTCGTTGTAAAACTCAGTGGTCACAGACGCGATTCCTTTTGCTCAACCTATAACTTGGATAGAGGATATACCTTCGAATCAATAATTTACCATAACAAAGCTGATAAAAGAATCGGTAACCAATGTGTATATGTGAGCAATAGCAGTTTTCTATGGTTAATAGCAGTAATTGATAGCAGTAATTGATAGCAGTAATTGATAGCAGTGGTTGGTCGCTGTGGTTGGTCGCTGTGGTTAATAGCTGTGGTTGGTCGCTGTGGTTAATAGCTGTGGTTAATAGCTGTTGTTGATAGCAGTGAGCTCTGACAAGAGGTTCAATCCAGTGCACGTTTAAGCCCTACAACATATTCCTGAAACTCTGAGATGTCGTTATGATCGGCGCCTGTGATCAAGATACTATCTTCGAGCCTGTGTGAGAAGGCTTCAATCAAGCGTTCTGTGCTCTCTCTTGGGATCACTGTGTCGTTTTCGGCGTAGATGATCGTGGTTTTAGCATTGATTTTTATTGCTCTCTTAGCCGATTCATATCTGTCGGTGATCAACAGGGAGACAGGAAACATCCAATAGACAGATTTGGCGACGTTGGCGGTACTGTCGAACGGGGTTACCAGGATTAACTTATCGACTTTCCGATGGGCAGCCACATAGGTGGCGACACCGGAGCCAAGGCTTCGGCCCAGTAAGGACAGTGTCGTATGTTCGGCAATCACTTCGTCAATAATTTGAAGGGCATCGCTGTAAAGATGTGCTTCGGTAGGCTCACCTGTACTGTCCCCGTAGCCCCGATAGGCAATCAAGTAGACGGTGTAGTCCGGTAGGTTATCCCTGAAGAAAGGAATATTGTTCTCGATGTTCTCGGCGTTCCCGCCATAGTAGATCAATGCCTTCGGGCGGCCCTCATTGACCACCCAGCCACTCAAACGCTCACCCTCATTTTCAAAACTTGTCACTGTCGCTTCCATCGGCGGGGAAAAATGCAGTAGCGGCGGCGTAGGGAAATACAGCAGCTTACGCTGCAACACAAACACCAGCAGACAGAGTCCCAAGTAGAGAAAGAGAAGAGTGGCTAATGTACCGACAATGCTACCCTTCATCACTTTCCATCCTCTGTTTCATATAGGCAGGCCTCTCCTCTTCAAGATGTCGACTCGTCACCCTTTTATGCCTGACTCTGTATCAAGCCAGGCATTAAATTAGCCATCAAATTCGACTCCGGGTATGTGGGGTAAACTTGTGCGCGTTGCGGGTGGCCATCTCCTCATACAGTGCCCACTTTTGATTAACCATCTGTTTAGCCAGACTCATAAGACGCGCGGCCTCATCCGGATCGCTTTTCAGCAAGCTGCGGTATCGGTTTTCATTGTAAGCATAGTCCTCCAGTTTCAACGTTGGGCGCAGTGAGTCGAGCATAAAGGGGTTACGCCCTGCGCTTCGCAGCGTCGGATTGTAACGATATAGGGGCCAGTAGCCGGACTTTACTGCCAGACTTTGCTGCTGCATGCCATCGATCATATTGATCCCATGTTCGATACAGTGGCTGTAGGCAATGATGAGCGACGGCCCGTTATAGGCTTCGGCTTCACGGAAGGCCTGCAGGGTCTGTTGCGGACTGGCGCCGAGGGCGATACGCGCCACGTAGACATTACCGTAGGCGATGGCCTGCAGCGCCAAGTCTTTCTTAGGCACCGCCTTACCTCCGGCGGCAAACTTGGCCACCGCCCCGATGGGAGTGGCCTTGGATGATTGCCCGCCGGTATTGGAGTACACCTCGGTGTCCATCACCAGGATGTTGACGTCGCGACCGCTTGCAAGCACATGATCCACGCCACCATAGCCGATGTCGTAGGCCCAGCCGTCACCGCCGACTATCCAGATGCTGCGGCGCACCAGATGATCGATAACGGATAGCAACTCTTTGGCTCTGGGATCGTCCAATGTTTGTAATTGCTCTGTCAGATCTTTTACCCGATCCTGCTGCTCATGGATTTCAGATTCATGGGCTTGTGGTGCATTAACGGTTTGATCCACCAACTCGGGGTCGAGTCGGTCTTTTAACGCCAGCAGCCTGTCTTGGGCCAACTCGAGGTGCTTATCTGCGGTGAGTCGGTATCCGTATCCAAATTCGGCATTGTCTTCAAACAGCGAGTTAGCCCAGGCTGGCCCCTTGTTATCGCTGTTCTTAGCCCAAGGCGTGGTCGGCAGGTTGCCACCGTAAATCGATGAGCAACCGGTAGCATTAGCCACAAGCATGCGATCGCCAAACAGCTGGCTGAGTAGTTTCAGATACGGTGTTTCCCCACAACCGCTACAGGCACCGGAAAATTCGAACAGAGGTTGCAGGAATTGGGCGCCACGGACGTTAGAAAAATCGACCCGGGTGCGTTGGTTGTAGGCAATGGTCTCGAAAAAATCCAGATTAATGCGTTCATCCTGTAAGTGCTTTTCTTTGCTTTGCATATTGATCGCGTGATGATGTTCGTCGGCCGTGTGGTTGACGGGACAAGCCTTCACGCACAGACCACAGCCCGTACAATCATCGGCGTAAACTTGCAAGGTATAACGGGCATCGGGAAAGCCGCGTGAGGTAACATTACTCGACGGGAATGTACTCGGCGCACCCTGCAGGCGGCGTTTGTTATAAAACTTAGCCCGTATCGCCGCATGGGGGCAGACAATGGCACAGTTACCACACTGAATGCAGATGTCCTTGTCCCAGATGGGGATCTCGCTGGCGATACTTCGCTTCTCATACTGGCTAGTGCCGGTGGGATAGGTGCCGTCGTCGGGTAACATGCTCACGGGGATACGATCGCCGCGGCCATGAAACATCTCGGCGGTGACCTCTTTGACAAAACCTGAGGCGCGGTCGAATAACCCATCGGCCTCCCTACCGCTGATGTTACTTACCTTACCTGGCAAGTTAACCCTTTTCAGATGAGTCAGCGCCTGCTCGATGGCCGCAAAATTGCGTTTAACCACCTCTTCACCCTTCTTGGCGTAGGTTTTTTCCGCCGCTTGTTTAATACGCTCGATAGCCTGCTCTTTAGGCATGACACCGGAGAGCGCGAAGAAACAAGTTTGCATTACGGTATTGATACGCTTACCCATGCCGACCGAACGGGCCACCTTGGCGCCGTCGATCACATAGAATTTGATCTGCTTATCGAGTAGCTCCTGTTGGACATGGGCTGGAAGTTGATCCCAGATCTTATCGGCATCGTAGTGACTGTTTAAGAGGAAAGTGGCCCCCTGCTTCGCCCGTTCCAGCATATCCACATGTTTGATAAAGCTGAATTGATGACAGGCGATAAAGTTAGCCGATTGAATAAGATACGGCGCGCGAATGGGCTCGGGGCCGAAACGCAGATGAGACACGGTCTGTGAACCGGCTTTCTTGGAGTCATAAACGAAATACCCCTGGGCGTAGTAGCCTTCGACGCCACCGATGATCTTGATGCTATTCTTGTTGGCGCTGACCGTACCGTCGGAACCCAAGCCATAAAACATCGCCTGCACTAACTTGTCTGACTCGATATCCAGCGTCTGCTTCACCTCCAGGCTGGTATGACAGACATCATCGATAATACCGATAGTGAAATCGTTCTTGGGCGTTTCGGTTGCAAGCTCCTGATAAACCCTGGCCACCATGGCAGGCGTGAACTCCTTGCTGGCTAAACCATAGCGGCCGCCAATGATCACGGGCATGGTTTTACGTTCGCCTCGGCTTACCGCCTGGTAGAGGGCATTACTGACATCTTTATACAGAGGCTCCCCATCGCTGCCGGGCTCTTTGGTTCTGTCTAACACGGCGACACTTGTTACCGATTGCGGTAATGCCCTAAGCATATGTTCACAGCTGAAGGGGCGATAGAGACGTACCCGCAACACACCGACTTTACTCTCTTGTGGTTTAGTGCCTTGTGCGTTCAGGTACTCAGCCGTGGTTATCGCCGTCTCGCTGCCTGAGCCCATGATGACGATAACCCGTTCGGCATCTTTGTCGCCATAGTATTCGAAGCTGTGATAACGCCGACCCGTAATTTGATGAAATTTATCCAGTGCCACATCTACTGCCTTTACGGCATCGTTATAGTAACGGCTGGCTGATTCTCTGGACTGAAAGTAGGTATCGGGGTTTTGCGCGCTGCCGCGCATAAAGGGGTTATCTGGGTTGAGTGCCCGCGAGCGATGAGCAAACACCATATCGTCATCGATCATCGCCTTTATCTGTTCATCTTCGAGCAAGTCTATCTTGCTCACCTCATGGGAGGTACGAAAGCCGTCGAAAAAGTGGATAAAAGGCACGCGGCAGTTGAGTGTCACCGCTTGTGCCACCAGCGCCATATCATGACACTCCTGCACAGACGAGGAGACCAGCTGAGCAAACCCCGTCATTCGCACCGCCATCACATCCTGATGATCGCCGAAAATCGACAAGCCCTGAGTCGACAGTGCCCTTGCAGCCACATGAAACACGGTGGGTGTCAGCTCACCGGCTATCTTGAACATGTTGGGGATCATCAACATCAATCCCTGAGAGGCAGTAAAGGTGGTGGTCAGCGCGCCGGTCTGCAGGGCACCATGAACGGTTCCGGCCGCGCCACCTTCACTCTGCATCTCGGCCACCAGCGGCACCTGTTGCCAGATATTTTCAATATGCTGACTGGCCCACTGATCGGCCAACTCTGCCATGGTCGAAGATGGTGTGATCGGGTAGATAGCGCAAACTTCATTAGTGCGATAAGCGACGTAGGCTGTGGCTTCTCCGCCGTCAATGGTTACCTGCTTGGCCATATCATGACTCCTGTACAATTTCGTTAGCGTTAGCGCGTCGTGACCATATGTATGGCACCGGTGGGGCACTGTAAGGTACAGGCTGTACAACCTGTGCAGCGGGAGTAGTCGATCTGATAGAAGCGCCCTTCCCCGAGCTTGATAATGGCCTGCTCGGGACAGGCTCCATAACAACCATCACATTCGAAACAGTTACCGCAGCTATAACAACGGCTGGCTTCGAACGTGGCCTGCTTGGTATCGAGACTCCCGAGAATTTCGGCAAATGAGTGGTCACGCTTCTCAACCGGGAGCGTGGGCTGATGGGTTTGCTCCGCCTCGGTGAGGTACCAGAGGTTTAATGATTCGAAATCTGCAACGGGCGGCTTGGTCTTGGATCTGTGAACGGTACCGGAGAGGAATGCATGAATATGGCGGGCCGCCTTTTTACCATGTCCCGTCGCTATGGTGACCGTACGATCACAGGGCACCATGTCACCACCGGCGAAGATGCCATTGCGCGCCGTCATCATCTGCTCATCGACAATAACTGACCCGTCGGGTTTAAAGGTGATCTCGGGGTAACAGGCCATAAGCTCGGAGTCGATATTCTGCCCAAGCGCTAAGATAAGCGCATCGGCCTCAAGGGTCTCAAACTCGCCCGTAGGCACAGGTCTGCCATGCTGATCGAGTGTCATCTTCTCGACGATTATCTGATCGAGATTGATCTCCTTGATGGTCCTCAGCCAGTTAATCTTCACCCCCTCTTCTAGGGCCTCTTCGGCTTCAAACTGGTGGGCCGGCATCTGCTCCATATCACGGCGGTAGATGATCAGCGTCTCCTCGGCGCCGAGACGCTTGGCGGTTCTCGCGGCGTCCATGGCGGTATTACCGCCACCATATATGGCCACACGGCGCCCGAGTTTGGTCACCTCCCCCTTGCCGACATCACGCAGGTAGCTCACCGCGTCTAAGATATGGCCCGCTTCACGGGCGGGGATCTCGACCTTTCGACTGATATGCGCCCCAACCGCGACAAAGACCGCATCGAACTGTCCGTCCGATTTTTCCTGTTTCAAGTTTTCGACTTTATGGTTCAGGGTAAACTTTACCCCCATATCTTCGATGCGTTTGATTTCGGCCGCCAAGATGGAGCGAGGCAGACGATAGGCCGGAATACCGAAGTGCATCATGCCACCGGCAATTGGGCCCGCGTCACGCACTTCGACATCGTGTCCAAGCCGTGCAAGATGATACGCCGCCGACAGGCCACTTGGGCCCGCGCCGACGATAAGCACCCTCTTGCCGCTTTGCCTAGCTTCGAATTTGGGCTTCCACCCTTGCTCGACAGCCATATCCCCAAGAAAGCGCTCCACCTGATGAATACTCACCGAGCTGTCGACATTGGCTCGGTTACACACAGATTCACAGGGGTGATAACAGACTCGGCCATGGACCGCTGGCATTGGATTTTCGGCTATCAAGAGTTGCCAGGCCTGCTCGAACTTCTGTTCATGGGCGAGCGCCAGCCAGCCTTGGATATTTTCGCCCGCCGGGCAACCCTGATTACAGGGAGGAAGATAGTCTTGAAATATGGGTTGGCGCTGTGTCGAAGGTCCGGTGCCATCACTTAGCAGCAGATCCGGTGGATTGGTCATATCATGGGACTGTGATTTCATACCATTTCCTTTGTGATCATGATTTGTAACCATGACTTGGGATCAAAGTAGGCAAGCAGTCCATATTAGACCTTCTGCCAAATAGCGATTATCTGTGTCTTAAAAAGGCGTTAAATTTTGTTTTATCTTTTGGTCTTTAAATGAGTACGGTGTTGGAGCTCTTACTTTGCGAATAATTAAACCATACTTTAGATAAGGTCTATATGCTCATAAAATCATCGCAATATCAACCGCTATAAATACTTTTTAGCCAAGACACCACCTTAGTTTATATGCAGCATCTCACCGTATTCAAAGAGGACGTTTGAGATGACGTTTTGTAGGAGCTGGCTTTAGCCGCGAAGATTTTTCAATGGAGATCCATTCCCGGCTAAAGCCGGTCCTACATTTAGAAGGTGCTAAAACGCTGCCAGTTCATATAGGCCTCGTCAGCAAGAGAAAGCATTGCCAGATCTTCATGGGTGTCCCCATACGCATAGATTTTCTGATAATCCTCCAGGGTAAATTGTTCTTTCACTTTTTGTGCTTTTTTTCTGCCACTACAATCACCTGCTAAATAGTGACCGGAGTACTGACCATTAACTCGCTCCATTTCACTGCATATCAATGTTATGTTCATGTTGTTACACCAAAACTTTAAATAGATATCCAGTGATGCTGAAACAAGCACGACTTTATCACCTCGCGCTAGGTGCCATTGGAGCTTATTGAGGGCTTTATCTCTTAGATGCAGAGGAATGATATGTTGAGCGTAATAAGCGCCTAAGGATTCAATCTGCTTATCTTCGCGACCTTTAAAGCTGATATAGGCGACCATAGGACGCAATATTCGAGCTGGAAACAGGCCAACTTTATAAGCAATGAAAAATGGCAGGATAACGCTGCCCCATACTATAAAGCGTCTCTTTTTGGCTGAAAGTCGAATAAATTTGGTGAACATATCTGAATGGGTGAGCGTGCCGTCAAAATCGAATAACGCTAAACAAGGTTTATGATTTTTCATATTGATGGCCCCCATGGTTAGTTTCGTTGATGAGGCGCATTTTAGCGCTTTTTAACGATAATAGATAAAATGGAATAGATCCGTTGGCCGTTATTCATGAGTATTATGTCGATAGTGCTGATTAACTCAGTGATTAACTATGTATTACTCTATGCAAATTTTAATGTCTCTCATATTTGTGTTGTCGCTGAAGTGTGTAATCATTGCAAATTCTGTGAGATTGATGATGAGCGGTATATGGATATTTTTGATAAGTCTTATTGGCTTAGACTCGGTAAATGGACGCTTGTGTCAGTGTCCTGTTTGAGCCCTTCGGCTTGGGCTGATATAGGCGACACACCAGTTATCGGTGGGGTGTTCAATGCCAGTGAAATCATGCGAGATCAGATAGTCTCATCGTTGAGCTATTCCACTAAGGTAACCCGGGATATTACCCTGTTTACCATTGGCGGCGTTTCGCTTGATGCCTACATTTTAACGCTTCCTCTGGACAAGAAAGTCAAAGCACGAGTCATCTCTCAGCTCAGCGATCCTAGCTATGCGATTCCACTTGGGCACTTTCTGTATAGCTTTTACGACCGATATACAGGTTTAAGCAGTGAAGATGAATTTAAACAGTATCTAACGACCATCTACGATGAAGCGCAGCTTAAAAAATTCGAACACAGTCTCTACCATTTTGGATCTGAAGCCGTTAAAGATAACCAGGCTGAAACAGAGAAAGCTGCGCCATTGTCCGAAAGTGAACAAGATTCGGCAAAACAGGGCAATGCCCAAGGCATAAAAGCAGATCGGCAGTTTATCGCCTCTATGGTGATCATCTATGATGCACTCGTCGATATCGGTATGTGGCAAGAGATGGACGCTGTGCCCGCCAAATATACCTACCTCAGCAAGAGTCCGGCAGATTTGTCCTTAATAGATAAAATTCAGCCCATTATTATCAAACTCATGTCTCAAGCCTCCAATGATATGGATGATGGCGAGATGAAAACCTCGTTATTAGCCATCATCGACGACGACAAACTGGAAAATAGAGCAAAGGTCGACAATAAGGCCCAGGCATTAACCATCACCCTCATCGATTTTGTACGATTAAATGTACTCAAAGCCTATCGACAGTTTGTGTTTAAACAGGAACGCGAGCAGGCTCTCAATACCTGGATGCAAGCGACATTCGATGAGGATAGTGACGCCTTGGTGGGCTTTTTGATGTCACAGCAACAACGTCGCTACTCGGTGCAGGTGACTGTCGATGGACTACAACAAAGCTTGGTCGAGGGATTGGTGGATCAGACAAAGCCCTTTATCCATCATGCCTACCGGATGCATAGCCAAAGTTCTGAGACTAAACCCCATCACGAAGTCACCCATAAACCGGAACATGAGCAACAAGTTAAGTTTATGTCTGAGTTGGCTGCTGCGGAGTACAAGGATCCAAATTATCTGCCCTTCTTTAAACGTCTATATCGTGATTATCAACAGTCGATCACTCAAGTAGGCCTCTCTTCTACACCGACCATCAGTGTGCGTAACTTGCCCATCATCAAGACCGGCGCCAAGGTTTCCGGTAAAAATGGCACCGGGATCCCCAACTTTCACTTTGTCGATCGCGAGCAAGATCGGGCCTATTATTTTTTTGGTAACGATGCGCTGCAACTTGACCGTCTTATGGAGAGTCATGGGGTGCGAACTATGTTCGATCGCTTAGACTATCTCATCACTCTGAACTGTAACGGTCAATATGATTGGAATGCACACACCAGCTACGATGGTTTAGTCAATTTAGGTTTCGGTGAGGTGCAACGCGATTATGGCGAGAAGCGCTGTATTAAAGAGTTGCAGGAGCGCGCCAAGGTTGAGGTGAGCTTAAAGAGTCTGCGAGCCGAGTTAATTAAGGATATTCATGGTTACCAAGGCATCTTCTTCCTGGACGTTTTTACCAAATTGACTAAGAAATGGAAAATTGAGAAGGCCCTCTCTGAGCTGGCACAGCTCGATGGGCAAGGCATGCCAGATCATACCTTGATCTATAATCCGTGGCCGGATCATTTTGCTCATTTCACCGGCCCTTTCAGTGACGAGGTGATCATGCCAACGGGCGAGTTAAACCGATTGGATTTTTGGTTAGGTAAGACCGAACAGGTCTACAAGGATGCCGGGATCTACGACCAGACCTTATGGGGAATGGCCGGGGATCATGGCCTCACCCCGGTTTTCTATACGCTGAATCCTGAAAAACAGGTGTTTGAGCATCTATCACAAGAGCTGGGGTATCCCATCGTGGTAAAGAAGATTTCATCCGATGAAGGTGAAGGCCCGAAAATCACCAATGCCCTTAATTATGCCAGTAACAGGGAGATAGATGTGGTAGTGGCATCTACCGCTGGTGGCAACATGATGATGGACTTCTTTAATGCTGAAGCTGGCTGGCAAATGCAGCCCATTTACGCCGATTTGATCCGCTGGCAACCCATTAACGCGACAAATTCTGCTGACAGTGTGGACATCGTCAGCAAGATAGTCCAAAGCCTGTCAGAGTCACTGGATTATATGGTACTACGAGAACGTGAATGTCGAGCTGATGGATGTCAGGCGCGATTAATCGGCTATCGTGATGGTATAAGACTAGATGAGTTGGTTGAACGCCGTGGAGATAAACTGCTTTATTCCAGCTTGACGGGCACCTTGCCTCGGCTACTGGATACCGAGCCACTGAATCCCTATCGAGCGGCGCCCACTCAAGCAGAGTTTGAACACTTTTCTGAGCTAAAAAATGTCTGCATCACTCAGGCGAAACACGGCGATATAGACTCTTGGTGTACTGTGGACCAATGGCGTGACTTAACGCGTTTCACTGCTCGTCCCGATTCGGTCAACCAGCTTGCCCGACTGTTTGATGAAGCCCGTGCCGGTACGATTAATCTGTTTCCAAAGGTGGGTATCGGCTACAACACTAAGGTACCCGGCCGTCATGCCGGCGAGGACTTTCCAGAGAAGGATGCCTTCATCGGTTTCTGGGGCGCGCCCATCGGGCCCAATACCACGACTCTTAAGATAGAGGAGAATGGTTCACTGGCGCCAACCTTATATGAATACCTAACAGGAGAACAGGTGATACCTGGCGAGAACGGCTGGGGATACCCATCGTTATTGAATAAGCTCGATATCCAATAATCATCGCTTATCTGTAGGGGCTAACTTTAGCCCCGAACGGACTTTCAATGGATATCATTCCCGGCTAAAGCCGGTCCTACATTTGGATACACCGATTTCGTGCCCATCTCTGTAAAAGCTGGCTTTCGCCGCGAGTTTTTTTCAATGGAGAAACATTCCCGGCTATAGCCGTCCTATATTTAGAGATACCAATTTCGTACCTATCTCTGTAGAAGCTGGCTTCAGCCGCGAAGATGTTTTGAATAAAGATCCATTCCCGGCTATAGCCGGTCCTACATACGAACGGTTTATTGTGTCGGTTTTTATTGCGGTTAAAAAGACTGGATTCGATAACGTTCGCTATTCATCCAGCTTATCCAATCAGTTTGTAGCCGTGTTAAACCACCGGGATAAGCGTTTAGTACCGACGCATAATCAGATGGAGCACAGCGAGTTTCGACCAAATGATTTAGCAAGGATTTCATGGTTATCTTACCTTTGGGTGTGCTCATTAAAAAATGGATTAAGGAATGCGACTGTGAATACAGCAAGGTCTGTTGACTACCCGACCAGTTTTCTTGCTTCGCACTAAATAGGGTATCTAAACTGACACTTTTTCCGGAGAAAACCCGTTTCCACTCTCTTGGTGGGATCTTTGCGGCATAACCTGACATCCTGATCCCTTCAAAATATTCAGCAAGTCCTTCGTTAAACCATCTGGGCGTTGGTCCGAACAGAGCGGCATTGATTACATGAACGGATTCATGAACCGACGTTTGATAGGCTTGTTTATCGCTCCTGTGCCAAACCGCTGCCATATTATATTTAGCAACGTAAAAACCTTGGCTCGGGCCAAGGCCGGGTGCATATTTACTTTGGAGACTCTGATAACTGCTTTTGGTGGTCGCGAGAGTCAGGTCGACACTTACGGGTGCAACTCCCGATGGAGGAAGGTACATTTCATAGATCTCACTAACCTTTTTAATGGCTGCAGTGATCTTATCCTTATACGCTAATGGCAGCCTACTACCAGTGGACTTTACCGTCAGTTCAAATGAATATTCAGCATCCTGATATGTTGTAAGCGTAAGGTCATGCTGGTCGCTCTGCCTGGCATCGTCAGTGAAATGCACCTGACCATTTTCATCTGTCCAGCTGTAAATCAGCTGCTTATCTTTATCTTGCTTAAAGTCTTTAGGTATCGGCTTATTGCAAACGACTGAGCGATTCTCCGGTGAGCCGTGCAGTTCATTATCGATAGGCAGTACTTGGCTATCGGTACCTATATCGGTGCTGTTATACTTACTGTGCCTCTTTAGTACTTGGTTTGGTTTAGTTAGATTGGCCTCACGTGAATCATGAGGCAACGCCGCATTTACACTAAGAAATCGACTCCTTGGGTAGTCCGCCCATTGTTCACAAAATTCCCACCCTTTTTCGCGACAGAAAAGCCCGATTTTATAACGATTAGCTAAAAACTGTTCAACCATTTTTTGACTGGGAGTTAAACGACTACCACTGTTTTTCTCTTCATGCACCAGCAAGCCGATTGCAACCAGCAATATCAAAAGAAGAATGTAGCGGCTTAAACGGGTTTCCATGAATCTATTCCTTTAATGTGTAAAAGCAGAGTAGCCGTTTTGAATAAACTTCGGCAAGTTAAAACTACATGAAGTTGCGGCGTACCGTTTTAACCGTGCAGGTCTGGACATAAATCAAATTTGAATGCATGTTTGAGCATACGAGCCTGACATCGCTTTGAAAATAACTGTCAGCAATCGAGCTCAAGCGTCTAAAATCGGTGAGGCAAGGCTCCCTCTCCCTCATTTACAAATGAATATACTCAGTTAATAATTTTCACAGGAAAAACAACAATAATGAACTTATTGAAAATAAGTCGAAAATATCACAGATGGTTGATGCTCTTTTTAGCTGTGCAGTTTGTTATTTGGTCCGTATCCGGTGCTTATATGGTGATATTCAATATCGACTATATACATGGTGATACCTTGGTTGTTAACCATCAGGTAAAAATTGATCCCGATAAAATCACTTATTCTATGTCCGAGTTAGTTGAGCGCTACCCGAGTGCCGAACAGATTGAAGTCGGTCTGTTTATCAATCAGGAAGTGTATCGGTTCAAATTAAGTGGAACCCAATATCTTCTCGATGCGAGCAGCGGTCGCCTATTATCACCACTCGGTGAAGAGCAGGCTATTAGCGCTGCGCAGTATTTTTACAGTGGCGCCGGAGATATCGCCGATGTTGAGCTTATTACAGATAATCCACCTTTCGAATTGAGCTCACGGGCACTTCCGGCATGGCGAATTAACTTCGATGACTTTGGAAGCCCTTCTATTTACGTCTCCGCTCGCAGCGGAAAATTAGTCACCAAGCGCCATGAATTTTGGCGTACATTCGACACTATGTTCAGCTTACATGTGATGGATTATGAAGATGAAGATCCCAGTAACTGGTTACTGTTTTGGTTTGTACTGTTTTCACTGTTGGCGGCGGTATCAGGTTTAGTCTTAACCTATTTCAGGATTTTTAAGACGAACGCTAAAGATGACAATGACGGGGAGCTAAGTGTCTCCGTAAGCAAGGAGGCCAGCCGATGAGCCTGGTTAAAACATTTCATAAATGGCTATCACTTCTTGTTGGGCTACAGTTACTTATCTGGCTAGGCACAGGTTTATATTTTAATGTCATGGATCATGATAAAGCCTCGGGGAATCAAAATAGGCAGAGAGTAGAAAGCCCCGTGGTCGATTTAAGCTTACTTTCCGAGCCTAAAGCCGTTTTACGGGAGTACGATAATACTCTCTCTATGAGTCTGATAACCTTGCTCTCTAATCCATACTATCTGCTTGCCCATGAGAAAGGGTTATACCGTCACTTCAAGAACCGCTACTCACTGGTCGATGCGGTCACCGGCAAGCCTTTTGTTATTACCAAAACCATAGCCACCGCCATTGCGCTTGAGTCCTATAAGGGCGCGGCAACTGTCGCTTCAACAGTTAAGCTCACAGGACCTAGTGATGATTTCCCCAGGGAGCAAAACAGCTTGTGGCGGGTAGACATTGATGATGACCTCAATACCAGTGTCTATGTCGATGCAGGTAGCGGCAGGCTGATAGGCCACAGTAATGATGATAAGCGATTCGTCGATTTTATCTTTATGCTGCATTTTATGGATTACGCCAGCGAGGGCAGTTTTAACAATATTCAGATCATCGTTTTCGCCATTTTTACCCTATTCTTTGCCTTTACCGGCCTTATCTGGATGGTTGAACTCGGGTTTAATGGCCAATATAAACCCGCTTTACTCTTAGGTCGAACAATGGCCAAAACCAAAAAAGTGAAGGTATTCGATAAGCATTCAAAAAGCTTAGGGCCGCTTGTCATGGCCAGCCATGAAAACCTGCTGGACAGCTTGCTCAATCACGACATTGCCCTCCCCTCGACTTGCGGTGGCGGCGGCACATGTGGCCGCTGCAGGATAATAGTTGCTCATGATATCAAGATGACCTCGGCGGATAAGACTCAATTGTCCGAGCAAGAGTTGCAGGCTGGGTATCGTTTAGCCTGTCAGCATAACAGCGATGAGCTTGAGCAGTTAACCTTAGTCGATGTGACAGAGGCTGAAACTCATGAATTGGAGCTAATCAGTAGCGAGTTTATCTCTCCTTATATAAAAGAGTTGCGCTTTAAATCTGTTAACGATAGACCTGTGAAGTTCAGGGCCGGCGCCTTTATGCGTTTCTTTATCCCTGCCGCTAAAGGTAACTCGATTCCAGCATATCTACCAGCAGAGTTGCTGCATCATTGGCAAGACGTTGTACACATGGAGTATGAGCACTTAGCCTGCAGTCGTAACTATTCACTGGCTAATGGTGACGGTCAGAGCGACGAGCTGGTATTAACAGTTAAGATTCAAACCTCACCCAACGTGAAGGTTAAACCCGGTATAGGTTCGAGTTACATCTGTAATCTGGCTCCGGGGAAAACAATAGAAGCGGTCGGTCCATTCGAAGAGTTTTATGCCCAGCCAACGAGCAATAAGCCTATGGTTTTGGTCGGAGCGGGTTCGGGAATGGCGCCACTCAAGGCCTTAATCGAGGAACAGCTGATAAAACTATCAAGTTCACGGTCGATATATTTCTTCTTCGGTGCCCGCAGTCAGGTCGATCTTATCTACAGTGAGCACTTTCAACAACTGTCAGGCAGATACCCAAACTTTCATTACCTGGCGGTACTCTCCAGGCCTGAGCAGGATTGGCGTGGGGCCAAGGGGTACGCGCAGGATAAGTTAGCGCTGAATCTTGAACAACTGTTACTGGATAAGCAGTTAAAGGACATTGAGTCAGTAAAGCTAGCATCAAATCAGCAAGATGTAGAGATGAAAAGTCACCGGGAGATAGTCACCGTTGAATTTTACCTCTGCGGCCCTGCCCCTAGATTGAGTTGTTAAAATCACATGGCATCGCCGATAGCGCTATCGCTTTCGATAAATTTGAGTAACTCTTGATTTAGTATTTGTAGGAGCGGCTTTAGCCGCGAAAGCTTGGGTCGGTATGTTTAGTACTGATAATAGTCAGATAAATCGATAACTAAATCATTTAGGCCAGGCGCGTGCGAGAGTACCTTGACCAGCTCTTACAAAACTCCCAGCCCCTCTCTTTACACACTGAGCCTACCTGGTAACGGTTATAACTCAGTATTTGTACTCTTCGATACTCGACTTCCAGGCCAAAAGTAGCTGATTTCGCATCTGATTTTACATCCGGAGCCATGCTCACTGCCAGGTAAGTCGTTAATGAGCATACCGACAAGAGGAGGCATTTATGTATGGGGACTTTGGTCATCTATCACTCCTCATGTTGAAATTACGAAGCGATAAAGCACAACAGAGCTACTGAAGGGTTAAAGCTTAGGTACCAGCCTACCGTGGCTAGCCTTATTATCAATATAGGGAAGTCTGGGCTATTTGGCAAAGCTTATAACCCAGCATCCCTGATGTCATGACTAATCTATCTTCTTTTGAGCCCTGAGCTAATCGCGCCCGATATCTGCAGTCTCGACTTCAGGTACAGTGATCCCACCACCCAAGGCGCGATAAAGCGTGATCATGGATAGAAGCCTGTCTCGTTTTATCTTGCTCAAGGCGAGCTGGGCGCTGAACAGGTTACGTTGAGCATCCATCAGATCCAGCGAACTGGCGACACCATTGCGGTATCTCAGTCCGGCGAGGCGAGTATATTCACTGGACGCGGCGACGAGCTCTTGCTGCGCATTGATGGCAAGCTCTGAACGTCTGAAACTATTCATGGCATCATTGACTTCAAAGTAAGCGGTAAGCACCGTATTTCGGTACGCCAGCAAGGCCTGTTTAGACTCCTCTTTGGCAATCTCATACTGAGCGGAGATACTGCCTGCGTTGAAGATTGGTGCAGTAATGCCACCCAGTAACGACCAGGTCACACCTTCACTGTCGAACAAATTACTCAGCTCATCTGATTCGCGGCCCAAACTGCCACTGATGGTAAACTTCGGGAAAAAGGCCGTCTTGGCGACCCCCACCTTGGCATTCATCGCAATCAAAGCCTGTTCGGCCGCCTTGACGTCCGGGCGCTGTGATAGCATCTCAGAGGGGACACCGACATTAAATTGTGTGGGGAAGAGCTCTCCTTCCGCTATAAGATCCGCTTCAGTCTGTGGCTGCAGTGGATAATCGAACGCTCCGAGTAAAATCCTCAACTGATTTGCCTTCTCCCCTCTTTCAAAATCGAGATCGGGTAAGGTGACTTTGGCACTTTGATATTCAACTTCAGCTTGCCTAACCTCTAAGCCGGAGATCACGCCATTTGCTTTACGAAGCCGAGACAAATCCAGTTCTTTTTTACGCAGAGCCACGGTATTGACAGAGATCTGATACCTTTGCTCAATATCCAGCCATTCGTAATAACGGCTGGCAACGTCACTTATCAAGCTGATTGTCGCTAAGTTCAGTGACTCCTGAGCTGAGAGGTAGTTGGCATATTCAGCTTCGCTACGGCGGCGATTTGCCCCCCAGATATCCAGCTCCCAGGAAACGACGCCTGACAAACTGAAATCATCTTCACTGGAAGGATTGGTGTTGGTCAGACCGCTAGCGAGTGAACGTTCGGCATCAGCTTCGATACCGACTTTAGGGTATAACGCCGCGTCGGTGATGGTAATGCGCTGCCTTGCAGCAATAAGCCGAGAGCGCACGGCTTCAAGATCCAGGTTCTGTGCCAAAGCATGGCTGATCAGCGGCTGTAACTGTGGATCCAGATAAAAATCTTTCCACTGAGTTTTACCTATATTCTCACCCTCGACTTGAAGCAATTCATTATGATACTGGCCCGGTAGTTTAAGCTGTGGCTGCTCGTAATCAGGTCCCAAGGCACAACCCGCTAACATAGATGTGCAACCAAGCAGTGCAATAAATGCGAAACGGTTATGACGACGTTTGAACATTGTTTTTTTGAATACTGGAGGTGTAAACATAAGGTTTTCCATTAAGCTGCCCCTCCCTGCTCGCTCGATGAGGCTATAGCCTCATTTTCCGCGGGCTGCTTGATTGACTGTGACTCAGTTTTGGATTTAAACCATCCCGAAGTAGTGACAAAGAAGAGCGGCACCATCACTATGCCTATCGTGGTCGCGAAGATCATGCCACACAGAATAGGAATCGAGATAGACTGTCGACTTACGGCGCCAGGCCCAACCGATAACACCAAAGGCAAGACGCCTAGGATGAAGGCCATTGAGGTCATCAATATTGGGCGGAATCGCATATTGGCGGCTTCCAAAGCAGCCTCTAAACGGCTCTTACCCTGTTTATGCAGCTGATTGGCAAACTCGACAATCAAAATAGAGTTCTTTGCCGCCATACCGATAAGTGAAATAAACGCGACCTGGAAAAACAGGTTGCTCTCCATGCCACTGACTAATGTGCCTAACGCCGCGCCCAACATCGCAATCGGTGCGATAAGTAATACGGCGATCGGGATCGTCCAACTCTCATATAGGGCGCACAAGAACAGGAACACAAATACCATGGCTAGGGTAACGGCAATTCCGGTCTGGTTTGCAGACTGCACCTCTTGATAAGTTATTCCGGTCCACTCATACCTGAACTCATTTGGTAGCAAAGGCTTGGCAACTCGGTCGATGGCGCGGATCACATCCCCCGATGCATAGCCCGGAGCCGGAGATGCATTGATTGAAGCGCTGGTAAACAGGTTGTAGTGTGTCACGGCAGCCGGTCCAACAGAGTAATCATATTCGGCCAACACACCGATAGGCACCATGGCACCACTGGATGAACGAACATAATAGTCTTTAATCTGCTCAGGGAACTGACGGTATTTGTCTTCGGCTTGAACCTTAACCCGATATACCCGGCCAAACAGGTTAAAGTCGTTGACGGTTGAAGAGTCGGTAAAGGTTTTAATCGTACTGTAGATATCTGAGACATTAACCCCAATAGCCATGGCTTTGGCTTCATCTACGCTTAGGTGCAACTGAGGTATGGCGCTCTGTAGCGATAATCCGGCAGTGGCTATTTCTGGTTGCAACTTAAGTGCCTCGACCAGTTCATCTGCCGTCTCCATTAAGCCTTTGAAGTTAGTGCCGGATGTATCTTGTAGCTCCATCTCGACACCCGAACCATTACCCAAACCCGGCACGGCTGATGGCAGATAGACACTGAATTCGGCTTCTAAGATATCTTGTAGGGAGAGCTTAATCTCTTTCATTACTTGTTGGACGGTAGCATTGTCAGCGGCGCGTTCTTCCCAGGGCTTCAATATGATTTCAAACATACCATTGGCTTGGTTCGAGCCCGAACGACGGTTCTCACCCGCCAAGGTAAATGAGTAGGCCACGGCTGGGTGATTAAGTACTTTAGCTTCGGCTTTTTTGAGTACGGCCTGTGAGCGGTTAACCGTGGCGCCATTAGGCAGCGACATATCAATAAAGAAGCGCCCCTGATCTTCATCGGGCATAAAGCTCGATGGCAGGCCAGACATGATGACATACACGCCACCCAGCATCACGGCAAAGGCCAGGTAACTGCGTTTAGCATGCTTATTCGTTAAGGTCACTAACGCCACATACTTACTCGTACTCATATCGAGTTTGTCGTTGAGCCATTTGAAAAAACCGGATGTTGCCTGATCACCCGGCCTTAACAGCAGGGCGCACAGCGCAGGCGACAGCGTCAACGCGACAACGGTTGAGATAAGCACGGCAACGGTGATTGCGACGGCGAACTCACGGTACATGATACCGGTAATACCTGACAAGAAAGAAACCGGGACAAATACGGCGGCCAGTACCAAGCTGGTTGCCACTAATGCACCTGACAACTCCTTCATCGCAACCTTGGTCGCGTCTGTCGGGCTTAGGCCATTCTCATGCATCAATCGCTCAACATTCTCGACCACAACGATAGCATCGTCGACGACGATACCGATGGCTAACACCAATGCGAGTAAGCTAACCGTGTTGATGGTAAATCCAAACGCGAGCATCGCGGCTAATGTACCCACCAGGGAAACCGGTACGGCTATCGCCGGAATGAGTGTGGCGCGCCAGTTCTGCAAGAAGAGATAAACAACCAGAATAACTAAGACCAAGGCTTCGATAAGTGTCTTTACCACTTCATCTATCGAGTTCTGGATAAAAATCGAGGCATCGAAGAAAACTTGCCACTCCATTCCCTGTGGAAATTTTTGACCTAAAGCAGCCATCTCTTGCTTAACCTTTTTTGTCACCTCTAAGGCGTTTGCACCCGGCAACAGATAGACCTGCAAGATAGTGGCGTTAGCCCCGTTTAGCTGCGACTGTAATGTATAGGCGGAGGACCCCAGTTCTATACTGGCGATGTCGCGCAAGCGGATCAGCGAACCATCAGTGTTGGCCCTCACGATGATCTCATTAAATTGTGGCACACTGCTCATTCGCCCGGCGGCGGTAATGGGCAATGTCATACTTAGCGAGTCGGTATTTGGCTGAGAGCCGATGGAACCTGCCGGCGACTCCTTATTTTGCGCCTTGATGGCACCGATAACGTCACTGGTCGTCAAGCCGTAGCCTGCCATCATGTCAGGCTTAAGCCAGACACGCATCGAGTAGCTACGGGAGCCAGTGTTACGAACGCGCCCTACACCGGGAATACGTTTAAGGGCCGACTGGATATTAATGGTGGCGTAATTACTGAGATAGATCTCATCATAGCGCTCATCACTGGAGGTCAATGCTAATTTAAGTAGTTCAACGGAGGCTTCTTTTGAAACCGACACCCCTTCTGTTTGTACATCGATAGGCAAGCTTCCCGTCGCCTGCTGGGTCGAGTTTTGTACATCGACAGCTGCCAGATCCGGATTGGTGCCCACATCGAAAGTGATAGTCACGTTGGCGCTACCCGAGTTGGTACTTTTCGAGCTCATGTAGATCATGTTGGGCACACCGTTTAACTCTTGCTCAAGCGGTGTTGCAACGGATTCGGCGGCTGTCGTGGAGGTTGCCCCAGGATAGGAGGCGGAGACTTTCACCTGTGGCGGCGTAATATAGGGATATTGATCTATCGGCAGCTGGAACATGGCGATGACACCGAGGAGCACGATGACAACTGAGATCACGCTGGCAAAAACAGGACGATTAACAAAGTACTGAGCCATTATTTTTGCTCCTGTATCTGCTCTAACTCTTGCTGCTTAAGCGCCTGCTGTTTCTCTTCTGAATCTTCTTTCTTATGATATTGCTCCGCCGTTAACGGCTCGGCAATCTGACCATGCCTTACTCTATGCATGCCTTCGACAATGACCAGCTCTCCGGCCTTTAACCCACTTTGTACCACGACCCCCATGGGTCCCTGATGATCGATAACGATAAAACGTCGTTCGACCTTGTTATCGGGAAGGACAACCATCACATATACGCCACCTTGCTCAACTTGAGTCGCTTTTTGAGGAATGACGATGGCGTTGTTCACTTCATTTAGCTTGATGCGCACATTGGTGTATTGACCGGGAAGCAGTTCTTTATCCGGATTAGGCAGCTCGGCGCGAACCTGAAACGTGCCCGTTTCAGGATTCACCGACGGGTCGGTAAAGCGGACATCACCTAAGTAACGATACTCGCTGTTATCCGGAAGTGTGATGGTCACAAACCCTTCGACAGCCTTACCCTCCGACTCGGCTTCCTCTTTAGCAGAATAACTGGTCATACGCCGTCTGGCGTTCAAGTAATCGAGGGCCGACATATTGAAGGTCACATAGATGGGATCCACCTGCTTAACTCGGGTCAATAGTGACTGACCATTACTGCCAACCAAGGCGCCGATATCGACCTCTGAACGACTAACTAATCCACTGATAGGCGAGCGTATTGAGGTGTAACTAAGTTCAAGTTGGGCTTCATCTAATTGTGCCTTGCTCGCGGCTAAACTGGACTTGGCTTGTGACAACACGGACAGAGCATTATCGAAATCGAGTTGACTGGCAGCATCTTGCTCATAGAGGGGTTTTAGACGCTCAACATCGCGCTGAGCCTTCTCTAATATTGACTGCTGAGACTCCATATTTGCTTTTAAGCGGTTAACCACGGCAACATAGGGGCGATCGTCAATCCGATAAAGTACCGATCCCTCTTTTACCCCACTTCCTTCGACAAAACTTTTATCTTCCACAAATCCGTTCACCCGCGCCCTCACCTCAACATCCAATGAGGCTTTGGTGATGCCAATATAATTACCATACAGAGGAACGGTGGCCGTCGATACCTGCTCGACTACAACGGCTTTAGGGATAATAATCGGCGCAGCTTCTTCACACCCACCGATGCCTGCCAGCGATCCAAGTAAAATCGCGAATCCAATTGAGGGGCGTTTGAAGCGAGTGACGATAAATTTAGCGAGTGGGTTAATCTGAGCATTGTGTGGAAAATGAGACATAGTTCCATCCATGATTTAATTTGGTGATCGGTTACTTTAATGCCGATTAAAGATTTGAGACTGGCTTTTAAACGATAATAGTGAGAACACAAGCCATGACGATAAACATAATTTCACATATTGTAATGACTTAGCGTTATATACATCAAGGAAAAGAGAGAATATGGTTAATGAAATGCTGAAAAAGGACGATTGAATCTGTTTGTCTCTGGCAGGCGATGTCAATTTAGGTTTTTATGCCGATAATTTAGCTCCCCCTCATTGACTATTTAGGCCTGATTATCGATCCGACTATCAGGCATTGATTAAATCGAGCTGGCAGATTGATTTTGACTGCGCGTTATTTAAGGGTCGCGTTAAATGCCTGAGTAAGCTCCACCAAGGGGGTTAAATCTGAGGTGTTTTTACGACTTCGGCTAAAAATGGATGACTCGATAAAGAGTTCAAACCAGGCATTAAGTGAATTGGCATTATCTTGTTCACCCGATACCCCCAGCGCCAGGGCCGCAACTTCCGCCGTCCCCAACTGAAAATCCCGGCTGCCTTTTCGTAAACCATACTTTGCAGCCGTTTCCGGCGTAAATGACAATAACGGCAATGAATGAAGATAGGGGCTTTTGCGGAACATCTTAATCGCTTCACGCCAACTACCATCGAGCATGATAAACAGGGGCTTCTTCCCCTCACCAATAGACGAAGGAGTAACCTTGTCGACGATAGGCTGGTTGTCATAAGCATATTCACCGGGAAAAATAACGAAGGGTTGATATTCCGGGCTCTGGATCAAGGCTAACATCTTCCGATTTGCCAGGGTACGGGACCAGATATAGGCGTGGGTATCGGGGATCAGATCGGCAATCAAGCGTCCACTGTTACTGGGTTTTAACACTTCATCATCGTACATGATCAATAAAAAGGCATTATTCGATTCAAGCTGTGTGCGAGATTCACAGGTACAATATACCTCTGCAAGTAAACATTGCTCACAACGAATCAGGTTCTTCCCCCTTGCTGTAAAGGGTTTGGTGGAAATAGCCTTGCGATATTGATAAAGCTTATGTACTGCGTGCTGGTGAAAACTCATATTTATAAATGGTTACCGTTAAAATAATTTGATAGCAAAATATGACCTGATATCTTAATGAGCCAAGGCTAATACCTGTAGCAACAATAGTTGATAAGCCCGGTTGGTCAATCAAACTCTAGCATATCGAGAGGATGATAAAGGCTGTGGATACTACTCTTTACCTCAATTTCTCACAAGTGCATTTTCGCGGCTAAAGCACGCTCCTACATGTAGGACCGGCTTTAGCCGGGAAAAGCCAGGGAATCGCCCATGAAACGCTATAACGGAATCAGGCTTACACATTACAGACCACTCGAATTAGTGCCTATAAATTCATTTTTCCCCAGGTACAGCTGTAACGCAACCAATACAAGGTGTAACCCTGTATTTACAGCGCTTACACCTTAGAAAAACTTATCAAAACTTCCAAAATAAATCCCTGAATTTATTAGGGCTAATGGATTGTAATTGTCTAAATACTCAGTATGATGCGCCATCCTTATTAAAGTAGTATTTATGTAATTTTGGAGTAAGAATGAGCGGCCCAATGATGAAGTCAAACCCAAGCCAGAATAATCCGGGTTTTTCCTCACTTATCTTTTTGATTGTGATGATGGTTGCCTGTGGTCAAATGGCACAGACGATATTTGTACCCGCCCTTCCGGCAATCGCAGACAGTTTCACAGTTACTGCAGGACAACTGCAAGCGATCATGGCCTGTTATCTACTCTCCTATGGTTTGCTCCAGTTTGTGTACGGACCTGCATCAGACCGATTGGGACGTAAACCACTACTCATCCTCGGCTTATCACTGTTTGTCATTGGCGCTTTACTGGCAAGTGTAGCAACAAGCTATAACGAGCTTATCGCTGCCACTTTACTTCAGGGCATGGGAACAGCCAGTGCTGGCGCATTATGCAGGAGTATTCCAAGGGATCATTATTTTGGTGAACCATTGGTATCACTGAACAGTTATATCTCGATGGCCGTCATATTTTCTCCGCTGCTTGCACCTTTTGCAGGCAGTATGATGACACATTACTTTGGCTGGCAATCTGTGTACTCACTACTGGCAGGTTTCGGTGCCCTGGTGCTGCTCTTGGTTATATTCAGACTTAAGGAGTCGCTCCCTGTCGATAAACGTAAGCCTGAGTCAATCATTGACTCATACCGGTTTGTGTTAGCCCATAGAAAGTTTAAAAGCTATCTGCTTTGTCTCGTGGCCACATTCTCCGGTATTGCGGCATTTGAGGCCGTTGCAGGCGTGCTCTACGGTCAGGTATTAGCGCTTTCTCCTTTTTGGGTCAGCATATACTTTGTTGCTCCTATCCCCGGTTATCTCGCTGGTGCCTATTATGCGGCGAAATTAAAAGATAATAATAAGAGTACTTACCGAAGCGTTGCCTTACTGGGTTCGGGCGCACTCTTCCTCCTTATCCCTGGCCTGTCCGATCTGGTTATTGGCTGGAGCTTACTTGTTGGGTCGATTTTATTTTTTACCGGCGCCGGAATACTGTTCCCGGTATTAACATCGGCGGCATTAGAGCCCTTCCCTCGTCATGCTGGTGTAGCGGGCGCTCTGCTGGGAGGCCTGCAAAATTTTGGCGCAGGTGTGGCTGCACTCGTGATGTCCTTAGTGCCAATGCACGGACAACTTAGTATCGGGGGATTATGTGCCTTGATGGTGATGTTAGTCATACTGGCACTGAACTATGCCAGATCTGGAACCGATCTGGATAAGAGTGATGTGGCGGTGTTGTAAATAAGGGTTAAGGTGTGAGTAATCGAGGAGTGATGTTTCGAGGTGCGAAGCAACCTGATTTTTAATAAGGTAAAGAAAAGCCAGTTGGGAGTTCCAACTGGCTGATAATGGTCAAACTGTTTCAGGACATTAACGCCTTGATACTGTTAAAGAATTCTTCTTAACAGAAAGTCAGCCTTAAGACGTCTGATACGCGTCATGATCTTACGCACAGGCGCCGGATAGTTATTTAAAGTCTCTATCTGACTGTAATGGTATAAACGCTCAGTATGTTGAAGAATGTGCGCTTGTTCAGCTGCAAACTTCTCTTTCCAGGCTCCGGACTCATCCTGCAACAACAAACCATTTTCAAGATCTAACGCCCAGGCACGAGGGTTTAAATTGCTACCGGTGATCAGGTGACACGTATCATCGGCACTGATGCCTTTAAGGTGGTAGCTGTTAATACCATCTTTCCACAGATGTATGTTCAACTGACCCGATTCTATGGCCCACTGCTGTCTCTTAGCGAATTTCCGTAACGATTGCTCATATAGGTATGGCAATGCACCAATGGTAGAGAACTCCTCTTCAGGTGGGATATAGAAATCATTAGCCGTTTTATCTCCGACCACGATATCGATTCGCTTCCCCTCTTTAAGGTGTTTTGCCATCGCCCTGGCGAGTATATACGGGGGGTTAAAGTATGGCGTACAGATAAAGAGCGATTCTTTAGACTGTGTCACCATATCGACGACCAGCTTATTGAGTCTGTTCTTCTTACGACCAAGCCCTACCAGTGGTGTTACCCGGTTTCCATGGTTAACCTTGGTAAACTCATAGTGCGCCTTACTCAGGCGGTTCTTAAGGCTACGTACATCATTTTTCTCAGGCAACTGCTCACATTCTTTCTCTTGAGTCAGAGAACAAACGGCAATGTCTTCGACAAGGTAGGTCTGGATCATCTGACGCATTGACTGAGCAAGCTCAGCAGAATCGATAACATGATATCTGTCGAAGCGATACTTCTCTTGCTGATGCAGGTAGATATTATTAATGCTGGCACCACTGTAGATGACAGTATCATCAACAATAAAGCCTTTGAGGTGCAAGACTCCCATGAACTCGCGAGACTTTACGGGTACCCCTAATATATCGATGGGGTGCTCTGCCTCAGCCATGACCTTGCGGTACATCTGATAATTACCACTGTCACCTTTATGACCGATAAGACCGCGTCTGGCTCGATGAAAATCGACTAGAACCTTGATATCCATGGAGGGTGTGCGCTGCTTTGCAGACATTAAAGCGGCTAAGATCTCACGTCCAGCCTCATCATCTTCCAGATAGAGGGCTGATATGTAAATCGAGTGCTCTGCAGAAGCTATACGTGCTAATAATTCGGCCTTGAGGCCTTTAGGTGTCAACAACCAACGTATGGCATCTGGTTGGACAGGTATTCCGCCAAGCTTATTCAGCAAGGATATCTCCTTTAAAAATGCTGGCCATCTCGGTAGTAAGTTTCAGGTTCTAGTTGCCTGAACATCACAACAATATGCTGTGACTCCGGATAAGCCTTCTTAACGGCTTCACGGATAACTTTTTCTACCAAATGGTGAGTTTCGGGATCTTTAGGGAACCAGAGCATCTCAACTTGTGTGAAGCTCTGATCAACACAGCCGTTACGGTAACCTATGCTTGGAATCCAATCTAAAGTGAACCCTTGCGAATTAACTTTACAAATACCGGCTAATTGCTCGAGTAACATCTTGCTTAACTCTGCTACAGCAGCTTCTGGTAAACCCCGCATACGAATATGAGGCATATCGATCCCTTACAAATTCATAAGGGAATAGAAATTACCGATTTAAGGGCGTTGGAGCAAGGTATTTCTGCAAAATTGCGTGTTAACACATTAACTTTTGTACTAATTTGAATCAAAATCTCATCCCCCAAAAAAATCAGCCATAAACTGTTCAAATATGAGTACAAACTGTTTTCAGTTTTGGGCTATTTTGTTGCACAAACACAGCAACTTCTTGCTGATAAAATTAACCCCATGTTGAACATCTGTTGTGAATTCAGATGGCATCGATTAACCTCAGCCATTGCGCCGATATCACGACATAAATTGAATCATTTTGGTAAGATAGGATTTATCTATGATTACCGTGGCCATGTTTCATGAACCTGAAGATCTTAATAACCTTAGCTGTCACTCTCGTTCTAGCTTGGGCAATTTTTCATTTTAAAGCTGAGCTTGGGCTATTTATATTACCCATCTTCATTGCCCTGGTATCCTTTGTCACCCTAAGACTCTACCGCTTGATGGAGAAAGATGCGCCAGAGGATGAATAAGACCCTCTCGTCTTCCTAGAATGTTCGGCATGATCGAATTCGCTTTTGCCTGATAGATATGGTCTGTTAGTAAGCATTATCTTTGCCTTAGGTTATGCTTATACCAATCGGCATCAGTCATAAGTGCGAATGCTCATTGAGCAACCACATCTTTATATCGATTTTTAATTATCATACTTTCATTTTAGCGCGCTAGTTTTTGTCTTATCTGTTTCACCAAACCTGAGTTTAAACGTTTTATGAAAAAGTTAACCACTGCCCTACTCCTATGTTGGTTCTCCACGTCCACAGCGTGCGCCAATGAGTATTTCAGTAATATATTGCCTCTGATTAAGCCTCCTCACTCTCACACGTCTGTTATCGCTACAGATTTAGTCAATGACTCTGTCATATATGAGGAGAATGCCGATATTTTACTTCTGCCTGCCAGCACCCAAAAGTTGCTTACCGCCGTTGCCGCAACTGCGGCTCTGGGCGATGAGTTTCATTATAAGACTGAAATTTTCTCTCACTTTCCGATCCGAAAAGGGGTGATTAAGGGGGATGTTTTTATCAAATTCAGTGGTGATCCAACACTGACCAGCCTTGAGCTAAGGGATCTGTTTAAACAATTAACGGATCAGGGCCTGTTTCAAATAGAAGGGAACCTCTATCTGGTCGGCGAAAAACATGAAGAGTTACAAGCTCCCGGTTGGGTGTGGGATGACTTAGGGATCTGTTTTGCCGCCCCGGTTTCCAGCTTTATCATCAATAAGAATTGTGTTCATGGCCAACTAAAACCAAAGCTTGCGAATAACACCAGTCAACTCACATTCCCTAGCTATCTTCCGGTCGTTATCGATAACAATGCTATTTTCGATAAAACCAGTAGCATAGAGTTTTGTAATTTGAGTCTACAACGTCTACCCAATAATCACTTCAACCTAACCGGGTGTCACGCTGGAAATCGCCCCTTGAAACTAGCCATAGCCATTACCCAGCCATCCCTATTTGCAAGAGACACGGTGGCTAAGATTGCGAAGAGTAGTCAGATTAAAGTAACAGGTGATGTATTAATCACAAACAGCCTGCCACAGCATCACAGCCTTATTGCCAGTCATGAGTCCAAAGTGCTGCCAGAACTGATCGACACCATGTTAATCAAGTCTGACAACCTCATAGCAGATAGCTTATTGAAGCAGATAGGACATAAGCAATATAACCGTCCCGGCACCTTCAGTAATGGGAGCAAGGCGATGGTAAAGATTTTAACTGAAGAAGGGGTCGACTTGACCCATGCCAGGATTGTTGATGGATCGGGACTCTCACGCTATAACTTGCTCAGCGCAAGACAGCTCAGTCAAGTATTGATGTTAATCTATACGGACTCGAGATTTATGAGCCTAATGGGATCGCTCCCTGTAGCAGGTGTCAGTGGCACACTTAAGTACAAACCATCTTTTACCAGTGCCCCACTCCAAAAACATATTTGGGCAAAAACAGGGTCTATGCAAGGCGTTGATAACCTCGCAGGGTTTATCAAGAAGCCCAAGACAGATGATACCCTGTTTGTCATTTTAGAAAATGGACAGAGCCCAATAGAGAAAGAGCAGCAACTCGCCCCCTTCAGCGCCCTCTTTCTACAGACTTTAATGGACCGTAAACAAACGCCGGCAAAGCTCAATGCCACGACTTCACAGTCAATGACAGCCAATTAACAATACCAATCGGTATTTGCTGATGGCTGAAGTTATAAATATGGTCAATAAAAAGGGAATACTCAAAAGTATTCCCTTTTTCATTCTCGTGGTCTTGTCCTGGAATGTGTTTACACATTTAGGGCTTAAATATTCCACTTATCGCTTATTACTTGTTACTTGTTACTTGTTACTTGTTACTAAATTATCAGAACATATCTTCCGGGATATTCATAACACATGCGTCTCCGGCACTGACTTGTGCGAGATGGTACTCAGCCTTAGGAAGCATCTTAGTGATGTAGAAGTCGCTTAGGTGACGTTTCTGCGCCGTAAACTTTTCATCTTCATGCACTGCAGCGGTATCAGTCATCAGCAACCAGAAATACCCGTAGAGAATATGGCCAAATGCATCAAGGAAATCGACGGCGCAAGCGTTAATCAGTGCCGGGCTCGAAATCTTGTTATCATTAACGCTATCTGCAACGGCCAGTAACTGGTTAAACAGTCCAGCCACTTTCTCTTTATGAGCTTCATCGACATGACTCATGTGAGATAGCTTCTCGTTGCACTCGGTAACAAACTCAGTCAATGCTGCTAAATTATCACCAGTCACCTTGCGACCTAAGAAATCGATTGCCTGAATGCCGTTTGTCCCTTCATATATCTGAGCGATACGGGTATCACGTACCAGTTGTTCGATGCCTGTTTCACGTATATAACCGTGGCCACCAAACACTTGTTGTGCCATGACTGCGGCGTCGAGCCCACGATCACTGAGAAATGCCTTAGCAACCGGGGTTAACAAGCCGACATAACGGCTAGCTTTTGCCTTCTCTTCACCTTCACCATATTTTGCAATATCAAGCTGCTTACCGGTCAATATTGAGAGGGCACGGCCTGCATCGGTCAAGGCTCTGATATTGAGAAGCATACGACGGACATCACCATGAACCAAAATTGGATCGCAACTCGCACCAGTTGGCGAGCCACCTGCAGCCACGCCCTGAACGCGCTCTTTAGCATAATCGGATGCCATCTGGTATGCGGCTTGAGAGGTACCTAACCCCTGAATACCTATGGCTAAACGTTCATAGTTCATCATAGTAAACATGCAGACGAGTCCACGATTTGGTTTACCAATCAAGTAGCCTTGAGCATCATCGTAATTCATCACGCATGTCGCTGAGGCTTTAAGGCCCATTTTATGCTCGATTGACCCCACAGTGACGCCGTTAGACTCACCTAAGTTACCAGAGTCATCAACCTTGATTTTAGGCACTAAGAACAGAGAAATGCCATTGGTGTTGGGTAACTTTGCCAATACCAGATGGATAACATTCTCGGTCAGATCATGATCGCCGCCGGTGATAAAAATTTTACTTCCCGTGATGTTATAGCTGCCATCATCATTTGGGACCGCTTTGGTTCGAATGTTACGCAGATCTGACCCCGCCTGAGGTTCAGTCATATCCATGGCTCCAGCCCATTCGCCGCTATACAGCATAGGCAGGTACTTCTCTTTTAGCTCGACACTGCCATGTGCATTGATACACAGGGCTGCGCCCGCAGTGAGTGAGCCATAAAGGGTAAAAGAGTTACAGGCACTGTAAGACATCTCATCGACCAGCACACCCAACATCTTCGGCATACCCATACCACCCAGTTCAGGATCGCCACATAGGCCAACCCATCCACCTTCGGCATATTGGTCGTAGACGGCTTTAAAGCCGTCAGGCGTGATCACCTTATCATCTTCATGCCTTACACCTTGCTCATCACCGCTACGGTTAATAGGATGGATGAGTTCACGACTTATCTTGTCTGCTTCATCCATTATCGCTACCGCCGTGTCCATATCAACATTTTCGGCTATGGCAGGTAATGAGGCCCATGTATTTGGCGCATCAAAGACCTTATCTAACATAAACTTCATTTCGGCTAACGGAGCTTGGTACGGATTCATTATTGACTCTCAAACAATGGATTTAAACAGTTGTTTTAATTTATACCAGATACCGTAAGAAAAGAAAGCGATATTTGATGAAGTTAAGGGAAAAGAGGAAGTTTAAGATATAAATTAAGCAACTAGCCTTTAGGTTCTAGAGCCTAGATAAAAATAACAAGCAAAAAAAAAGAGGCTTCTGTTGAGACAGAAACCTCTTATAGTTTAGATACTCGAACCTAGAGCCTTATATGATTACCACATCAAATCATCAGGAATGACATAGTCGGCATACGGATCGTCCTCTTCAACGACTTCGGCTTTATCATCTTGAACCCACAGGTAGCCACACCACTGTGGCACTAACATATTAACGCGTTCGGCCAGTTTATGAGGAACCAGATAGCTCGTCTCTTCATGGCGCACGATACCCAACTGACCATTAAGAAGCTGTGACTGCAGTTTATCGTCTACATATAAAGAGAAAATCTTATTATTAAAGGTGTAGTTGAATTTTAATTCCGCATGCTGAGGCAGCTTGATGGCCAGACGCTTAAATTCGGTGACAAGTCCGCGGACTAACCCCTTCTCAGACGCTTCTTCGAAACGTTGTTCGTTTAACGCCTTATCCTTCTGAGCTTGCGCTTTCTTCTTTGCGGCGATCTCTTGTTTCAGCGCAGCGCTACCATCGTCGACCTTGGCCTTACGATCGCGCTTTTTCTGTGTTTTGGCTTTCTGAACTTTTTGTTTACTCACAAGTCCCGCTTTGAGTAACTGTTCCTGGAAAGGATTTGCCATTTGCTTCTCACTTAACTTTTTATTGAATCTTACGTTTAAACAATTCTTTAGCGAAAGAATAATTACAGCACATTCATTTTAACCACGAATGTTCAACGACTGATGAATCGCAGTCAGCGCAGCCAGTGGATCGTCAGCCTTAGTGATAGGTCGACCGATGACAAGATAGTCAGATCCCGCCTCTATAGCCTGAGGTGGTGTCATGATCCTATGCTGATCGCCTTTATCTGCTCCAACGGGACGTATACCCGGCGTCACCAACTTAAAGTCTTCACCCAGACTTGATTTTAACAGCTGTGCTTCATGAGCCGAGCACACAACACCATCGAGGCCAGCCTGTTTTGTGAGTCTTGCCAGACGTTGAACATGCTCGAAGGCCGGTACATCGATACCGATAAGCTTAAGATCCTCATCACTCATAGAGGTGAGTACCGTTACCGCTATCAGCAAAGGCGCATCTTTACCATAAGGGGTCAGTGCCTTCTTCGCTGCTTGCATCATAGCCAAGCCGCCTGTGGCATGAATATTGGTCATCCAAACACCCAACTCAGCCGCAGCTGTAACAGCCTTAGCTACAGTGTTTGGAATATCATGGAATTTGAGGTCTAAAAACAGATCGAAATCACGACTATGAATATCTCTAACAAGCTCGGGGCCAAAGAGAGTAAACATCTCCTTGCCCACTTTTAAACGACACATTTGAGGGTCTAATTGATCAATCAATTGCAAAGCAGCATTTTTGTCATCAAAATCCAGGGCGACTACGATAGGTTTATTATTCATTCTTTCTCCAATTGCTTTGCATTCTACTGTTCATTGTAATTTGCGAGTCAAGGGTTCCCTTGTCTCTTTGATAAATAGTACGAAACTATTCGCCATCCAATCCCCGTATCCGTTTAATGCTGCCCCAGCTTTTACAAGAGGGACAATGCCAATAGAGACTGTGGGAAGGGAAGCCACATTCACTACAGCGATAACCGGGTCTGAACTTGATCTGTTGCTGAACTAATTTTTCTAGCATGGTCAAACTTTCTTTAGCCTGCCCATCTTCCGCTTGGAGCATCTGCATCTGCATCAGATGCTGAAAACTCTTCATCGTGGGGTGCCTGTATAAACCATCGAGTACTAATTTTTCGGCGGCCTGAGTATCGCCCTGCTCGATCAAGTGTTGTGCTAAAGTGATCGCTACGCTGGCACCTGCGCCCTGTTGAAGCGCTTGCCTGAGAAAATCACAAAACCCTGTCGAATCATGACTCTCGTTAAATGCCTGCCTGGTTGTCGCCAACGCATCGGGGATCAACTCGATGTCAGCTTCTAACAGCTTATAAAGCATATCTTTACATTTTGTAAGTTCACCTTGGTCGAGATATTTTTGGGCTAAGGTGAGGAGCGCTCTTCCACATTGTGGGTCTTGCTTAATTGCAGCATGCAATAATTTTCGTTGTCCGCCACTGTCGGTTTCTTCATTGGCGAGCTCACAATAAAAGTGTGCAGTATTGTGTTTTAAAGAGAGTTGTCGCTTACGCTTTAGACTTTTGACGATGTTAATGGCTTTCTGCCACTCTTTTGTCACCTGATAGATATCGATCAAGTGGGTTTCTGCGGCTTCACTGTGATCGTCTTGTTTGACCAGGTTCTGAAAAATTTCCTCAGCTCGATCATAAAATCCAGCCGCGAGGTAATCTTTGCCCAACTCCATCATCGCTATATCGCGCTGCTCGGTACCTAAACTAGGACGGGCAATCAAATTTTGATGAATTCGAATTGAGCGATCGACTTCACCGCGCTTACGGAAAAGTGAACCTAATGATAGGTGTGTATCTATAGTTTCATCATCGACATCGAGCATAGAGATAAAGAGATCGACCGCTTTATCTGACTCGTTCGAAAGAAGGAAGTTAAGGCCGGTAAAATAATCACGGCTCAACTTTTTACGATCACTACTCTGTTTATGCCGGACACTGCGGCGTCCCATATACCAGCCATATCCGGCAGCAATAGGTAATAACAGAAACAGGATCTCAAGCATATTAGGCGTCTACTTCCTGAACCAATGTTGAATCGGTAATTTTGTTTTCGAGATTCAAATTCTTTTTATTTGCGGTTCTTAGCGCCAGTTTAAGTTTCGCAATATGATACATCGCAAAAATCCAACTGATTAGGAAACCGGCAAGAAAGACAACGGCGAGTACAATAGGCAGTCTAAACTCACCCTGAGCAACGAAATAACTTATCGTCACAATTTGTTCGTTACGAGCACCAAAAATCAATGCAAGAAAGAAAAACAGTGCAACTAACACTGTGATGATAAATGACTTCACATGACTCTCCACACACCGAATGATATCTCTTGATTATCTAAGAATTTCACTCAACTAGCTAGGGATTACTGAATTATAGACATAAAAAAGCCTCCATTCGGAGGCTTTTAAAACAATGTCATTTAAGCATTAATTGCATCGACACGTTCGCGCAGTTCTTTGCCTGGCTTAAAGTGCGGAACATACTTACCATCCAAATCGACTGATGTTCCAGTCTTAGGATTACGGCCAGTACGCGGAGCACGGAAGTGAAGAGAAAAACTACCAAAGCCACGGATCTCAATGCGATCACCGCCTTCTAATGTTTGAGCCATCTGCTCTAACATCTCTTTGATTGCACTTTCCACTTCTTTAGCCGACAGCTGCGACTGCCTCGTGGCGAGTTTTTCGATCAGTTCGGATTTTGTCATCCTATACCCTCTATTATCAAGCCAAACACAGTCACCTAACAGGGGTGCAAGCACCCCAGAACTTCAGGCGATTACTTGCGAGCCGCTTTGAACGCTTCAGCCATAGCACTGCTCATCACAGCGTCTTCTTGCTTGTTCAAGCTAGCCATTGCTTCTTTCTCTTCAGCTTCATCTTTCGCACGGATAGATAGGCTGATAGTACGGTTCTTACGGTCAACACCCATGAACTTAGATTCAACAGCGTCGCCTACAGAGTAAACTGTAGATGCATCTTCGATACGCTCACGAGAGATATCAGATACACGTAAGTAACCTTCAACAGTTTCAGCTAGTTCAATAGTTACGCCTTTAGCGTCTACTGCAGTTACTGTACCGTTAACAACAACACCTTTCTTCTTATCTGCAAGATAAGCATTGAATGGATCGTCTTCAGTTTGCTTAACACCTAAGCTGATGCGCTCACGCTCTGGGTCAACAGAAAGAACAACTGCGTTGATCTCGTCGCCTTTCTTGTATTCAGCAACGGCTTCTTCGCCAGTACCATTCCAAGAAATGTCAGATAGGTGAACCAGACCATCGATGCCGCCGTCAAGACCGATAAAGATACCGAAGTCAGTGATTGACTTGATCTTACCAGAAACCTTGTCGCCTTTCTGGAAACGCTCTGCGAAGTCATCCCATGGGTTAACTTTACATTGCTTAAGACCTAGAGAAATACGACGACGCTCTTCGTCAATGTCTAGAACTAGAACTTCAACTTCATCACCTAGGTTAACAACCTTTGATGGGTGGATGTTCTTGTTAGTCCAATCCATTTCAGAAACGTGAACAAGACCTTCAACGCCTTCTTCGATTTCAACGAAACAACCGTAGTCAGTTAGGTTAGTTACGCGACCAGTAAGCTTAGTGCTTTCTGGGTAACGCTTGCTGATTTCTAACCATGGATCTTCGCCAAGTTGCTTAAGACCTAGTGAAACACGAGTGCGCTCACGATCGTACTTAAGTACTTTAACGTTGATTTCATCACCAACATTTACGATTTCAGATGGGTGCTTAACGCGCTTCCAAGCCATATCTGTGATATGTAGAAGACCGTCAACGCCACCTAGGTCTACGAATGCACCGTAGTCAGTAAGGTTCTTAACGATACCCTTAACTGATTGACCTTCTTGTAGGTTCTCAAGAAGAGCATCACGCTCTGCACTGCTTTCAGATTCGATAACAGCACGACGAGAAACAACAACGTTGTTGCGCTTCTGGTCTAACTTGATAACTTTGAATTCTAGATCTTTGTTTTCTAGGTGAGCAGTATCGCGAACAGGGCGAACGTCAACTAGAGAACCAGGTAGGAATGCACGGATACCGTTTAATTCAACAGTGAAACCGCCTTTAACCTTACCATTAATGACACCGATTACAGTTTCAGCATCTTCGTACGCTTTTTCTAGAACGATCCAAGCTTCGTGACGCTTAGCTTTTTCGCGAGACAGTTGAGTCTCACCGAAGCCATCTTCAACAGAGTCAAGCGCTACGTCAACAGAATCACCAACAGCGATTTCTAGTTCGCCTTGAGCGTTTTTGAACTGCTCAGCTGGGATTGGGCTTTCTGACTTAAGGCCAGCGTCAACTAGTACAGTACCGTTTTCGATGCGTACAACTACACCTGTTACGATAGAACCAGGACGGAACTCAAGTTCATTAAGGGATTGTTCAAATAGATCAGCAAAAGATTCAGTCATGTTTTAGTTACTTTCTTTAATAAACCACGGCTCATCCTGGACGTGGAGTCAGTATAATAATCCGCATCATCCATGTTGCGAATAGTTAAGTGTCAGCCGAAATTAGCTCACACTTGGTAATTTAGTTTGTATGTGCGTCAAAGCAATATCGAGCACTTCATCAATCCCGATTCCAGACGTGTCGATTACTAAAGCATCCTCGGCGGGTACCAAAGGTGCAACACTGCGATTAGTATCGCGGTCGTCACGTTCTATTATCTCGGACAAAAGACGGTCGATATTAACATCGAAGCCCTTGTCCTGCAACTGATTATAGCGTCTTTGCGCCCTTTCTTCCGCAGATGCGGTTAAATAAATTTTAGCAGGGGTATTGGGGAAAACAACTGTTCCCATGTCACGGCCATCGGCAATTAAACCCGGCGATTCATTGAATGCACGTTGACGACGTAACAAAGCTTCCCTTACACGTGGGTAAGCAGCCACCTTAGAAGCGGCATTTGAACACTCTTGGCTCCGAATATCCGTTGAAACATCTTCGCCTTCAAGCACAACTTTAATACCGTGTGACCCGTTACCAGTAATAAACTGCACATCGAGATGCGCAGCCAGCAGGCTCAGCGAGTCTTCGTTATCAAGTTCAACGTTATGATGGATGGCCGCTAAGGCTAACACTCGGTAAATTGCACCACTGTCCAGTAGTTTCCAACCTAAACGTTCGGCTAATAACTGACTGATTGTACCTTTTCCCGCACCGCTTGGACCGTCAATAGTGACAACAGGAGCCCGTTCAGACATATATTTCTCCACAGTAAAATCCATTTCCCTAAGATTTTTAATGGGTTAGTCATATGACATCTTTAAAAAATGAGATGGGTCAAAATGATTTAACCGAAAAATGAGCGCGCGTATTATAAACCAACTAGCTAGAGAAAGCGGTAAAAACTTCTTGTTTAAATTTTGTAATAAAAAGTATCAAATGCAAAAGGGCCGTAACCGGCCCTTTTCTCGTCACAGCGTATCTATTGCGCTAATGCTGCAAACTGTTTGAAATAATTGGGGAAGGTTTTAGAGGTGCAATCGGGATCATTGATGGTTATCCCACAATCTGCGAACGCCAACATAGAGAAGCACATCGCCATACGGTGATCGTTGTACGTATCGATATCTGCCGTATGTGGTTTGGCCGGTGGAGTCACACTGATATAGTCATGGCCTTCATCGACAATCGCACCAACTTTACGAAGTTCAGTTGCCATAGCCGCAAGCCTATCGGTCTCTTTTATGCGCCAATTGTAGATATTTCGGATATGTGTTGTACCCGTAGCAAACAGGGCCGCGGTTGCAATGGTCATGGCTGCATCGGGAATATGGTTCATATCGAGATCGACAGCCTTAAGTGTCGAACCTCGTGAAATGATGTAATCATCACCCCACTCAATTTCGGCGCCCATCTTCTCTAAAACATCGGCAAACTTGACATCGCCTTGAATACTCTTGCGCCCGACTCCGGTGACTTTGACTTCACCACCTTGTATTGCACCTGCCGCCAGGAAGTAAGACGCCGATGAAGCATCGCCTTCGACAAGCACCTTACCCGGTGAGACATAGACTTGGCCGGATTTTATCTCAAAGCATTCATAACTGTGGTTGATCACTTGCACGCCAAACTGTTCCATCAAGGCGATAGTGATGTCGATGTAGGGCTTAGAAACCAACTCTCCTTTTATCTTGATGTTAACGTCGCCGGTTGCCAATGGCGCAACCATAAGCAATGCGGTTAGAAATTGGCTGGAAAGGTCACCCGCTATCTCTACTTCACCCGCATCGAGTCCGGTCGCATTAATGGTTAACGGCGGGAAACCATCATTTTTAAGGTAGGTGACATTGGCCCCTAGCTGTCTGAGCGCATCGACGAGATCGCCAATAGGCCGCTCTTCCATTCTTGGCTCGCCCGTTAAGGTAAACTCGCCATGTCCCAGTGTTAATGCCGCACACAAAGGCCGCATTGCCGTGCCTGCATTACCAAGAAAAAGGGTTTGGGCTTGCTCACTATTAAGCGGCGCCCCTATTCCGTCGAGTTCACATATGGTGTTGTCATTCGAAAGACGATAATTAACGCCAAGCTGTTTCAATGACGCCAACATATAACGGATATCATCGGAGTCGAGTAAATTAGTCAGTGTCGTGGTGCCCTTCGCTAGCGTAGCAAGCAAAAGCGCGCGGTTAGAGATACTTTTCGATCCAGGGATATTGATGGTCCCCTGAACCTTGTTGATTGGCTCAAGACGTAGCTGCTTCATTAAAATACTTCTTTATTATCGCGGGACAAACAACCCACAGGTTAGCAATAGATGTTCATGTCAACCGGATAGTGCAAAAGGCACTAACAACCACCACGACAAAATGGTTATCCGACTGACTGGTGTTTGAACTTCGTACTTATAAAGTTACCCATTGCACGCGCCAGATTCAAGTAGTAAGTGACACACATTATGTGCTTTCTAAGGTTTTATTCTATTTTTCCCCTTTAAGGGCTCAAATCCTCATTTAACTTGGACCATATTCCCCCTTGTTAGAGAGTTTTATTGATTACAACCAAATGCAAACCAGACCACTGGAACAATTTTATGCCATATCGCGGCTTGAGCTATTTATCATGAATAGCTATTACAAACGGGCTTATTTACGTTACCCTAAAGTCAATTAGAATAAAGGCAGACTTGCCGACAAATATATAAAGGTGATTGAGCAATGTTCGATAAACTAACCGCTATGCCCTCTGATCCTATCTTAGGCTTGATGACAAAATACCGTGAAGATACCCACGCGAATAAGGTCGACCTTGGAGTCGGAGTTTATAAAGATGAAGCGGGTCATACTCCTATTTTGACTTGTGTTAAAAAGGCAGAGCAACATCGAATCGACACCGAGGAAACAAAAGTTTACATCGGGCCGACCGGTTCTGCCGATTTCAACCGACTTCTTGGTGAACTCGCATTTGGTATCGATAATCCCGCTATTTTAGCTAACCGCGTGCGCACCGTATCAACCCCAGGTGGAACTGGTGCACTGCGTGTTGCGGCAGATTTTATCAAACGTGCCAGTTCGGTGACGAAAAGTGGCGAGGCGGTGATTTGGGTGAGCGATCCAACCTGGGCTAATCATACCGGTCTGTTCGAAGCGGCTGGGATCACCGTTAAAACCTACCCTTACTATGACTATGATACAAAATCTCTGAAATTTGATGAGATGAAAGCCGTACTTGCAAACGTGGGACCCGACGATGTGGTACTTTTACATGCCTGCTGTCATAACCCGAGTGGCATGGATCTTAGCCCAAGCCAATGGGATGAGATCATCGAACTCACGAAAGTTCAAGGTTTTACACCACTTATCGATATGGCTTATCAGGGATTTGGCGATGGTGTCGATGAAGATGCCTACGGTGTTCGAAAGATGGCTGCCGCCGTCGATAACATGATCTTATGTAGCTCTTGCTCTAAGAACTTCGGCCTTTATAGAGAACGTATCGGGGCCTGTACCATAGTAGGTAAAAATGCATCATCGGCTGATATCGCCTTTTCTGTTTTACTCTACGTGGTTCGCTGCATCTACTCTATGCCGCCGGCTCATGGTGCCGCCATTGTCGAGACCATTTTGGGATCTGATGAGCTTAAGCAAGAGTGGCTTGCAGAGCTGAAAGTCATGCGTGACCGCATTAACGGCAATCGCTCGATGTTGGTAGAGAAACTGAAAGAAAAGGGAGTTACCCGCAACTTTGACTTCATTGCTGACCAGAAAGGCATGTTCTCTTTCCTCGGAATAAGTCCTCAGCAGGTTGAACAGCTTCAACGAGAGCATAGTATCTACATGGTGGATTCAAGCAGAATAAGCATTGCGGGGATCGGAAATGCAAATGTTGATTATCTGGCAGAATCTATAGCGAAGGTAATATAATTGAGATTCGAGTTCCTAGAACCTAGGTTCTAGGAACTTTCTTCGCAATTAAGCCTGCTTTTTAGCAGCAAACCCCTTCATAAACTCAACCAACTGCTCTACCCCTTCTATTGGCATAGCATTATAGATACTCGCCCGCATGCCGCCGACGCTTCGATGGCCTTTTAGCGCCACTAAGCCTGCACGACTCGCTTCGGCGAGGAACTCAGCATTGTTCTCTTCATTTTGTAGATAAAATATCACATTCATCAAAGAGCGGTTCTGTGCGGAAACCCTATTGTTATAAAAATCGGAGCCATCGATAAAATCATAAAGAAGCTTGGCTTTTTGGGCATTTGTCCGTGCCATTGCGGCTACGCCACCACAGGCTTTTAACCATTTAAACACTTCGGCAGCTAAGTACCAGGCAAACGTCGGTGGCGTGTTATACATAGAACCATGCTTAACGGCTAATCGATAATCCATGATCGATGATTGAGGCAGACTCGGCAGTGCCAGCATGTCATCTCGAACGATAACTATGCTTAAACCCGATGGCCCAATGTTCTTCTGAGCGCCCGCATAGATCAAACCAAACTTACTTACATCGATTTCACGGGACATGATGTTGGATGACATATCGGCCACGATAGGCCAAGGACTATTAATGTCTTCAAAAATTTCGATGCCATCAACCGTCTCATTAGGACAGTAATGCAGGTAACGGTAATCTGTAGCCTCACCCACTAACTCAGGGATGCTGACAGAGCTGACCCCATTATCATTCACGAGCAGATCTAAGGTATCGATCTGTGCTTCACTGGTGAGTTTCCTGGCTTCATCTACTGCAGACTTAGACCAACTACCATTGACAAGATAGAGCGCTTTTCCATTCTCGCCGAGAAAATTATTCACAACAGCTGAAAACTGACCCCGACCGCCTCCATGCATAAACAACACATGATAGTTCTCTGGAATTGACATCAATTCACGTAAGTCGGTTTCGGCTTGATCGGTTAAGGCAATAAACTCTTTACTGCGATGGCTTATCTCCATCACCGATGTGCCCAGACCGTTCCAGTCGAGCAGTTCACCCTGAGCTTTGCTCATTACGGCTTGAGGTAACATGGCCGGACCTGCACAGAAATTATATGTCGTGCTCACTCTTCTCTCTCCTTCACCATTCTTAATGCTGTTGACTCGTTTTTGTTTAGCTACCCATATTGTCATAGGAAATGACAAGTTACCTAGAATATTTTTAATAAATCAATCTTTTCAAAGAATAAAACAAAACGGGCGTCCATATGGACGCCCGTTTATCATATTAGCTAAATGAGTAGCTATTACTCTGTAGGTTCAGCTTCCGACACATCATCTGCTGCTGGAGCTTCACCCGATGGGGTTTCAGTATCAGCGGCTTCACTGATGATTGGGTTACCCTCTTCATCGAGCTCAACCTCATCATCCTGGATTTCATCGATTCTCTGCAGACCAACAACCTTTTCCTCTTCTGCAGTACGAATAATCGTCACACCTTGTGTGTTACGACCAATACTCGATACACCCGTCGCAGGAGTACGGACTAAAGTACCTTTGTCACTGATCAACATGATTTCATCGTTTTCACCTACTTGTACAGCACCGACAACGGCTCCGTTACGTTCACTGATCTTGATTGAAACCACACCTTTAGTCGCACGGCTCTTAGCCGGGTACTCAGACAGGTCGGTACGCTTACCGTAACCATTTTCAGTCACAGTTAAGATGGCACCATCATCCTTAGGCACGATGAGCGAAACGACTTTTTGATCATCTTCGAGACGAATACCGCGAACACCTGTCGCTGTACGACCCATTGGACGCAGGGCTAAGACCTCTTCACCTGTTTCAGGGTCGAGCTTAACTTGGCCGGTTTCAGAATCTCGTACCTTCTCATTGAAACGAACGACCTTGCCCGCATCTGAGAAGAGCATGATTTCATCATCGCCATTGGTGATATCGACACCAATGAGTTGGTCACCATCTTTAAGGTTAACCGCAATGATACCGTTCGCACGTGGGTTACTGTAGGCAGTCAGAGCCGTCTTCTTAACGGTACCATGAGCCGTGGCCATGATGATGAACTTATCTTCTGCATATTCACGTACCGGCAAGATAGCGGTAATACGTTCGCCTTCAGATAGTGGCAGTATGTTCACAATCGGACGACCTCGGGCCGTACGACTTGCCAATGGTAACTGGTAAACTTTCAGCCAGTACATCTTACCGAAGTCAGAGAAACAGAGAATAGTGTCATGGGTGTTAGCCACCAGAAGCTTCTCTACGAAGTCTTCATCTTTCACTTTCGTTGCCGCTTTCCCCTTACCACCACGGCGCTGAGCCTGATAGTCAGTAAGCACCTGGTACTTAGCATAACCAAGGTGAGATAGCGTCACTACCACATCTTCTTCGTTGATTAGATCTTCAAGACTCATATCAACTTCGTTTGCATTAATCACTGTACGACGTTCATCACCGAAGTTTTCTAGCACTTCTTGAAGCTCTTCAGTGATCACTTCCATCAAACGTTCTGGGCTGCGAAGAATATAAAGAAGCGCTGCGATGATTTCGAGTAGCTCTTCGTACTCTTTTAAGATTTTCTCATGTTCAAGACCGGTCAACTTATGCAGACGCAGATCCAAAATAGCTTGTGCTTGCTGCTCTGTTAAGTAGTAGCGTCCATCACGGATACCATACTCAGGCTCTAACCACTCAGGGCGAGCCGCATCGTCACCCGCTTTTTCAAGCATGCCTTGAACATGGCCTAGCTCCCAACCTTCAGCAATAAGCTTAACTTTTGCTTCAGCTGGTGTTGGAGAGGCCTTGATCAATGCAATGATGGGATCGATATTAGCGAGTGCAATCGCAAGAGACTCAAGGATGTGAGCTCTGTCGCGGGCTTTGCGTAGCTCAAATACAGTACGACGTGTAACGACTTCACGGCGGTGTAAGATGAAGCACTCAAGCATCTCTTTAAGGTTAAATAACTTTGGCTGCCCATTGGTCAGTGCAACCATGTTGATACCGAACGAGCACTGCATTTGTGTTTGTGCGTAAAGGTTGTTCAGAACAACCTCACCAACTTCACCACGCTTGATCTCAACAACGATACGCATACCGTCTTTATCAGACTCATCACGCAGACCACTGATGCCTTCGATCTTCTTATCTTTAACCAGCTCGGCAATCTTCTCGATCAAGCGCGCCTTGTTAACCTGATAAGGGATCTCGTTGACAATAATACGTTCACGACCATTGTCTTCGGTTTCAACTACTGCTCGAGCGCGCATAACTGCACGACCACGACCCGTATGGTAGGCATCGATGATACCTTTACGGCCATTAATCAAAGCTGCAGTCGGGAAATCCGGACCGGGAATGTATTCCATCAAGTCGTTAATGGTCAGATCTGGGTTTTCGATTAAGGCCAGACAACCACTGACAACTTCATTGATGTTGTGTGGAGGAATGTTCGTTGCCATACCTACCGCAATACCCGATGAACCATTAACCAGTAATGTAGGTATACGTGTCGGCAAGACTGAAGGAATAAACTCAGTACCATCATAGTTAGGTACAAAATCGACGGTCTCTTTCTCGAGATCGGCCAGTAATTGATGAGCCACCTTGTCCATACGGATTTCGGTATAACGCATCGCCGCCGCGGCATCGCCATCGACAGAACCGAAGTTACCTTGGCCATCGACCAAGGTGTAACGCATCGAGAATGGTTGGGCCAGACGTACGATGGTGTCATAAACAGCGGTGTCACCATGGGGGTGATATTTACCGATTACGTCACCGACAACACGTGCCGACTTTTTATAAGGTTTGTTCCAATCGTTTTTAAGCTCACTCATCGCGAAGAGAACGCGGCGATGAACAGGCTTAAGGCCGTCACGGACATCTGGTAATGCCCGGCCTACGATTACGCTCATTGCGTAATCAAGATATGAATTCTTTAATTCGTCTTCAATATTAATTGGTGTTATAGATGAAGCCAGATCAGTCATAAACTGCTCGATCCCTTGAAATTTAGCCGACAAATCACTACCCGAAATGAGCAGATGAAATTGTTGAGCCTGAAAACGTGATTTGGCATTCTAACACAGTTATTTATTGTCGGTAGACCCTATTCAACTTTAGATATAAATTATAATTAATTGACTCATATCAAACTATGTTCGCTAAATAATCAATTGGTTAATTTATCGCTTAAATCTCTTTTGAATCTACTTTGTTTATTAGAACCTATGGGTATAATGACATTTATAGATAATCGCTATTGAGGTGATATGGTGCAGCAAGAAGTGAAGCAAGAGATCAATGTCGACCCACAAGAGATCGCCAAATTTGAAAAAATGGCCGAGACATGGTGGGATCCTGAAGGCGAATTTAAGCCATTACATAAGTTAAACCCGCTTCGTCTCAACTATATCGATCAAACCAGTGGTGGCGTTTTTGGTAAACGTATACTCGATGTTGGCTGTGGTGGCGGTATTCTATCCGAGAGCATGGCGCGTATTGGTGGCATCGTCGATGGCCTCGATATGGGCACAGAACCTTTAGATGTAGCACGTCTGCATGCGTTAGAGATGAATGTTGACATCAACTATATACAAGACACCGCCGAGTCTCATCGTGAAACACACAGAGAAACCTACGATATTGTGACCTGTATGGAAATGTTAGAGCATGTTCCCAGCCCTCGCTCTGTGGTCCAAGCGTGCGCCGACATGGTCAAACCTGGCGGTTATGTCTTCTTCTCTACTATTAATAGAAACCTTCGTGCTTATGTCGAGACCATTTTAGGTGCCGAATACCTGTTGAAGATGCTGCCTGTCGGTACACACGACCATAATAAGTTTATCAAGCCATCTGAGTTAATTGCCCTTGCCGAACATGCCGAGCTATTCTGTGAAAATGCAACCGGTATCACCTATAACCCGATCACCGAAACATTTACCTATACCAAAAATGTCGATGTTAACTATATGATAGCGACCAGAAAGAGTATTGATTAAATGACTGTGGTGACTCAAGCGCTGATTACAACCGATATCAAAGGGGTGCTTTTTGATCTCGATGGAACACTCGTCGATACCGCCCCCGATCTTATTGCCGCGCTTAACATGAGCCTTGAATCGTTCGATCACCCACAAGTATCGCTGGAAAAAATGCGTCACGTGGCATCCAATGGCAGTTTGGCATTAGCTAAAGCAGCCCTTCCCGATGCATCCGAGACTCAACATAGGGCAGTTCAAGAGGGCTTACTCGATAGTTACGCACAAGTTAACGGTGATCATTGCGAACTGTTCGATGGGGTTGCAGCCCTTCTCGATTATCTCGACCTGAATGAGATCCCTTATGGAATCGTGACTAATAAGGCCGCGAAATACACGCGACCATTAATCCAGGCCCTATCACTCACCCAGAGAATGAAGACGGTGATAAGCGGTGATAGCACGCAGTTTTCAAAACCGCATACTGCGCCTATGTTACTCGCCGCCCAGCAACTTAATTGTCAGGTTCATGAGATCTTATACTTAGGTGATGCTGAGCGTGACTTAGTCGCTGCAGCAGATAGTGCCATGTTGGGTGGCGTCGCTCAATGGGGTTATATTGCTGATCTAAGCCACACTCAATCCTGGCCGAGCCATTTTTCTTTTGAATCCCCTTTGGCAATCATCGACTTTTTTATTGAGTCAAGTTCAAACCGACCCACTTAAGCAGCAGCTAATTTAATCTGGAAAATTCATTCAGAGATCCAAAAGATCGCCAGTCGATCCTTGGATTTTTGATCTGGATCAGTTCGGTTATTTTTTATTCTCCAGCCTGCAAGCCCAATAAAAACAGTCATCAAAGGTTAGCTATTACTAACAGGCAAGTTTACCCTCAGGTTATCCACAAGATGCCCCCAAAATTCATACTTGCAAAATGTGCTCAACCTCACTATCTTGTACCTAAGAAATTTAAAAACACCATATATAGTGTGTTAGTAACAATCAGAGGCACAAGAAAACTCTTGTGTGAAGTCATGGAAACTACCGATTTTTGGTGTTCAATTTGATTGTTTACAAGGAATCGTAGGGTGTTCAGCACTGAACATCTTCATAAATATTAAAACCAAGGCCTATCTTTAATGAATAGCAATCTGAAAGTCACAAAACGTAGTGGCGAGCGTGAAACCATCGATCTTGATAAAATCCATCGTGTCATCACCTGGGCTGCCAAAGACCTCAAAAATGTATCAGTGTCTGAAGTTGAACTTCGCTCTCACCTGCAATTTTTTGATGGCATTCCAACAGAAGCTATTCATGAAACCATTATTAAAGCCGCAGCGGATCTGATCTCGCCAGAGTCTCCGGATTATCAATTTCTATCGGCTCGTTTAGCGATATTCCATCTTCGAAAGAAAGCCTTCGGTCAATTCGAACCGCCTAAGCTCTACGATCATGTGGTTAAACTGGTCGAAATGGGGAAATACGACACCCATATTTTGCAAGATTACACTCAGGAAGAGCTCGATACTTTAGACGGTTATGTTGACCATTGGCGTGATATGGATTTTTCATACGCTGCGGTAAAGCAGCTTGAAGGCAAATATCTGGTGCAAAACCGTGTCACTCACGAAATTTATGAGAGCGCTCAGTTTCTCTATATTTTGGTCGCGGCCTGTTTGTTTGCTAAATATCCAAAAGAGACACGTTTAACCTACATCAAAAACTTCTATGATGCGGTTTCAACCTTTAAGATCTCTCTACCTACACCAATTATGGCCGGTGTGCGTACACCGACACGTCAATTCAGTTCATGTGTTCTGATCGAGTGTGGTGACAGCCTGGATTCTATTAATGCCACAGCGTCATCGATAGTTAAATATGTCAGCCAGAGAGCCGGTATCGGTGTCAATGCAGGCCGTATACGCGCTTTGGGTAGCCCTATTCGTGGTGGTGAAGCATTCCATACCGGTTGCTTGCCTTTCTTCAAATATTTCCAAACGGCGGTAAAGTCTTGTTCTCAAGGCGGCGTCCGCGGTGGAGCGGCAACACTTTTCTATCCACTATGGCATCTTGAAGTTGAATCTTTATTGGTTCTGAAGAACAACCGTGGTGTAGAAGATAACCGTATCCGTCATCTGGATTATGGCGTACAGCTCAATAAACTCATGTATCAGCGTCTGATTAAAGGCGGCATGATCAGCTTGTTTAGCCCATCAGATGTTCCCGGTCTTTATGATGCCTTCTTCGAAGATCAAGATGAGTTTGAACGTTTATATCTTCAATATGAAGCAGATGCGAGCGTGCGCAAATCTCAGATCAAAGCCTCTGAACTGTTTTCATTAATGATGCAGGAACGTGCCTCGACGGGTCGAATCTACATTCAAAACGTCGATCACTGTAACACGCACAGCCCGTTTGACAGTAAAGTTGCGCCGATCAGACAATCTAACCTGTGTCTTGAGATAGCACTGCCGACTAAACCATTGAATAACATCAATGATCCAGAAGGTGAAATTGCACTTTGTACTCTCTCGGCACTTAACTTGGGCGCCATAAAAGATCTTTCTGAACTAGAGCCTCTGGCCGATCTTGCTGTCCGAGCATTAGATAACTTACTCGATTATCAGGATTATCCGATAACTGCTGCCCAGAAGTCTTCCATGAACCGTCGTACCTTAGGTATAGGTGTCATTAACTTTGCTAACTACTTGGCAAAAGAGGGTGTGCGCTATTCAGATGGTTCGGCAAATAACATCACTCACAAGACTTTCGAAGCGATTCAGTATTATCTATTGAAGGCATCGATGAACTTGGCCAAGGAGCAAGGTGCTTGTCCTTCGTTCCACGAGACGACATATTCTAAGGGTATCTTGCCAATCGATACCTATAAGCGCTCTCTGGATCAGATCTGTGATGAACCGCTGCATATGGATTGGGAAACATTGCGCCAGGATATCGTCCAGCACGGTTTGAGAAACTCGACCTTGTCTGCATTGATGCCATCGGAGACCTCTTCTCAGATCTCTAATGCGACCAATGGCATCGAACCTCCACGAGGCTTGATCAGCGTTAAATCGAGTAAAGATGGACAGCTTAAACAAGTCGTACCGGATTTTGAAAAATACCAATACAGCTACGAGTTACTTTGGCAGATGCCCGGCAACGAAGGTTATTTGCAATTGGTCGGCTTAATGCAAAAGTTTGTCGATCAGGCAATTTCGGCCAACACAAACTATGATCCGAGTCGCTTCGATGGCCAAAAAGTACCGATGCAGGTCTTACTTAAAGATCTGTTAATGGCGTACAAGATGGGCGTTAAGACGCTTTATTATCATAACACCCGAGATGGTGCATCTGATCAACATGATGATATCGTGAGTGTAGAAAAAGAAGATGAGGGCTGTGAAGGCGGCGCTTGTAAGATATAACAACACTCATTGCGACTCAGAGCTAATAAGGCATTGAGTCTGTTACTAATTAAATAGGGGCCTATGCCCCTATATTCTGGAAGAAAACATGGCCTACTCTACTTTTTGTCAAACACCTAACAATGCCCGTCTTGAACCTATGTTCCTGGGACAGTCGGTCAACGTGGCTCGTTACGACGTGCAAAAATATGAAGTGTTTGAAAAGCTCATTGAAAAGCAACTGTCTTTTTTCTGGCGTCCTGAAGAAGTTGATGTCAGCAAAGACAAAATTGATTATGCCGCCCTTCCAGAGCATGAAAAGCATATCTTCATCTCTAACCTGAAATACCAAACTTTGCTTGACTCAATCCAGGGCCGCTCACCTAATGTGGCATTTCTGCCTTTAGTCTCACTACCAGAGCTTGAGACCTGGATTGAAACCTGGTCATTTTCTGAAACGATTCACTCCCGTTCATACACACACATCATCCGTAATATCGTTAATGATCCTTCTATTGTATTCGACGATATTGTGGAAAACGAAGAGATCCTGAAACGTGCTACGGATATTGCTCAGTATTATGATGACTTAATCAAGCTAACCCAGGCTTTTCACCTTCTAGGTGAAGGCACGCATACCATTGACGGAAAAGAGTTGTTGGTTACTGAGCGTGAGATCAAGAAGTCTCTCTACCTTTGCATGATGTCTGTGAACGTACTGGAAGCAATTCGTTTTTATGTCAGCTTCGCCTGTTCGTTCGCCTTTGCCGAGCGTAACGTTATGGAAGGTAATGCTAAAATTATTCGTCTTATCGCGCGTGACGAAGCCCTGCATCTCAATAGCACACAGCACATCATTAAGTTGATGCAAGCCGGAGTCGATGACCCAGAGATGGGTGAGATAGCGAAAGAGTGTGAACAGCAGGCTTATGACATTTTCGTTAAGGCGGCCGAGCAGGAAAAAGAGTGGGCTCAGTACTTGTTCAAAGATGGTTCTATGATTGGCTTAAATGAGCAGATCTTGTGTCAATATGTCGAGTACATTACTAACGAGCGAATGAAGTCGGTTAACCTAGCTCTACCATACGCCGATATTTCAAATCCACTTCCTTGGATGAAGAACTGGCTTGAGAGTGATTCGGTACAGGTTGCACCTCAAGAAGTCGAGGTGTCCTCATACCTAGTGGGTCAGATCGATGCCTCAATCGATGAAAGCGAGTTTGAAGACTTTGACCTTTAATCCCATCTTCAAAAAAGCGCCAATTGTCAGCCTTCAAGGCCAACCTGTGTTGCTGTTCACTCAGCAACACACCAGCCTTTTGATGGCGTTGGAGCAGAAGCAGATAAAGGTCTTTTCAGAGTGCCGCAATGGATATTGCGGTGCCTGTAAAACTAAGATAAACAGCGGCAGTGTGACTTACCATACAGAGCCTCTAGTTTCACTGGGATCTGATGAGTGCCTGCCCTGCTGCTGTACTCCTAACAGTGATCTCGACTTGGATCTGTCCGCCGAAGGCGCTCAAGTCGTCAGCGCAACACCTAAAAACAAACGCCAGGAAAGTGCGAATATATAATCTGCTTTATCTTTATTCCTCCTGTCAGCCTCAGTGTTTTCATTATTGCCCTGCAACCACACCTCTAAATATCGTGCATCTCACGGCATTTAACGAAATAAAACAACGCTATATCACAATTGATTGATCTTGCTCTCGCCCACGCTCAATCCCGCACTTTTAATCAAGCTTGGCATATTATTTGATGCTTCAGAGCATCTCAAATACCGGCCAGAGAGATCTTAGCAGTCACCACCGCTATCTATAAGGCCGCTTAAGCACTAAAAAGGGCTGAAACATCTTGAACACTGACAAGAAGAACTATGGTTCCATTAAGCGACTCCTCATCGCTATTTTTTCAACACTGCTGATCATATTTTGCATTGGTTTGGCCCTTATCGGCTACAACATCGAAAATGTTCGCTCGCAGATTGACTCTTTGGAGCGTGAGTATATTTCGAGCAACTTAGCCGCACAACTACTCCAATCAAGCTCGGGGCTAAGAAGAGAGCAGATAGGCTATAGTCTCAGGCGGGTACTTGGCACTAAGATGAGTTCGGACTCGGTTCAATATATCGAACGCGAAGCCGTCACACTGAATCAGACCTTTATTGAGCTAAAGCAGCTGGCTAATGTCCGAACACAAGAACAACTCGCGCAACTTGAACAACCCATTGCAGATTTTAAGTTACTTCATCGGAAGTTTTTAACCATGGATAGCAATGCGGAAGCCAAAGAGACGGCGAAGATGCTAACCTCAACCGCATCCTGGAAAATCTATGACAACATTGAAAGAGGGATACGCGCACTGACCCAGCAACAAGCACAGACCGTCAATGCCGCTAAAGAATCCAGTGCTATAGCTATCAATAATTTAACGCTCAGCCTCATTATCATCGCCGTCATTTTCATCATGGTTATCATCTTTGCGGGCATGGTTCTTATACGCCGCATCCTTTCACCATTACAAGCGACAACAGAAGTGCTAACAGAGATCTCAGGTGGAAACTTGGCCGTCAATATAGAGCGGACTAGGTTTAACAGCGCCGAATACAGTGCTTTAGCCGATGTGCTGACATCTACCCGAGTGAAGCTTCAACAGATGATAACCCAAATTGGCACCTCTTCTGTGCAATTGGGCAGCGCCGTTGAAGGCCTTGGCAGCGTCGCTAATGATTCCGCCACAGGCATGGAGCAACAACGTAATGAAGTCACTCAGGTTGCCACGGCAATGAACGAGTTACAATCATCCATCGTCGAGATCTCGCGTAACACCAGCCAAACGGCCGAGTTTGCTAATCATGCGGTTGAAGCCACAACTCAGGGACAGGAAGTGGTCACCTCTACACTTATGGCCATTGATGAGTCAGCAAAAGAGATCACTAGCGTCAACACCGTTATCGAGCTGTTACAGAAAGACACTGACGCCATAGCGGTTATTTTGGATGTGATAGCCAATATCACCGAACAGACAAACTTACTCGCCCTTAATGCCGCCATTGAAGCTGCACGTGCCGGGGAGCAAGGGCGCGGCTTTGCTGTAGTGGCAGATGAGGTCCGCGTACTGGCGCAGCGTACACAAACATCGGCGAGAGAGATAAAAGACACCATAGAAGTATTGCAAGCGCGAGCGAAACAAGCCGTTGAATCGATGGAGACGAGTCAAAGTAAGATGCAAACCAGTGTCGTCGCGGCAGATAAGGCTCATCTTGCAATGGAAAAGATCAGCAATGCTATCAGTAGTATCAATGATATCGCCATTCAGGTCGCCAGTGCCACAGAGCAGCAAACCGCCGTAACCGAAGAGTTAAACTGCAATATTACCAATATCAGTGATGCAAGTGAGCGAGTCTCAGATGGATCGCATCTCGTCTCCCAATCGACCCGGGAGTTGCAACAACTCTCAGTCAATCTCGATGGGATGATCCAGCAGTTCAGAGTCTAATAGCAAACGTTAATACAGGGATTTAATATGAAGAAACCTGAATGTCTTCCCGGTGATTAAGAGGAGACATTCAGGCTTTTTAGTGTCAGTAAGCGACGAGCGTACTAGAGACGAATGGCAAGCTCGGCTCCCTGCCTGATGGCTCGCTTGGCATCGAGTTCAGCGGCAACATCGACGCCACCTATCAGGTGTACAGGTAACCCAGTTGCCTTCATCTCATCGAGTAGCGTTCTGTTTGATTCCTGGCCCGCACAGAGCACGACATTATCAACGGCAAGCGTTTCATCCTGACCATCGACAGAGATGTGTAACCCCTGATCATCGAACTTATGGTAAGTCACACCGGTTTTCATATGAACATGATGCTTTTTCAACACGAGACGATGGATCCATCCGGTAGTTTTCCCCAGCCCTTTACCCATCTTAGTGCTTTTACGTTGTAGCAGATAGATCTGACGAGGTACCTCATCGGATTCAGGTTCCATCAAGCCCCCTCTTTGGCTGTAATCCTTATCTATGCCCCACTGCTTCAACCACTTATCAGGCTGCAGTGTCGTCGATTCCGGCTCACACAGATAATGCGCCATATCGAACCCTATACCGCCGGCACCGATAAGGGCAACGCTTTCACCTAATGTCACTTCACCGTTCAACACTTGCTGATAGTCGACCACTCTAGGATCTTGAAAGCCAGGTAGGTCGATTTTTCGCGGGACAACACCCGATGACATGACCACTTCATCGAAATGCTCATCTCTGACGACCGAGGCGTCGAGCCGCGTATTGAGTCGTAGCTCGACTTTATTGAGTTTCATCTGCTCATTGAAGTAACGTATGGTCTCGTTGAACTCCTCTTTACCCGGGATCTTGCGTGCAAGGTTAAACTGGCCTCCAACCTCGGCTTTAGCCTCAAATAATACCACCTCATGACCACGAGACGCGGCGTAGATAGAGAATGCCATCCCCGCAGGTCCCGCTCCCATCACAGCGATACGCTTCTTATTTGACGTCGGCGTAAAATTGAGTTCGGTTTCATAACAAGCTCTTGGGTTAACCAAACAAGTGGCACGCTTAAGGGCAAAGGTATGATCCAAACAAGCCTGATTACAGCCAATACAGGTGTTAATCAGCTCGGGAGTATCCGCAGCCGCTTTATTCACGAAGTCTGCATCGGCCAGGAAAGGTCTCGCCATCGACACCATATCGGCCTGACCGGAGGAGAGAATATGCTCGGCAATCTCAGGAGTGTTAATTCGGTTCGTTGCGACCAAGGGAACCGACACCTCTTTCTGAAGACGCTCGGTTACCCATGCAAAACCGCCTCTGGGTACGCTGGTCGCTATGGTCGGAACCCTTGCCTCATGCCAACCAATCCCGGTATTGATAATGGTCACACCGGCTTTTTCTAACCACTTGGCCAGTTCAACCACTTCATCCCAACTTGAACCCTTATCGACAAGATCGAGCATTGAGAGCCTGAAGATGATAATGAAATCATCGCCGACTTTACTTCGAATTGAACGAACGATCTCAAGTGGAAAACGAACTCGATTGTCGAAAGTCCCCCCCCACTCATCGTCTCTGGTGTTAGTGCGACTGCTGATAAATTGATTGATGAGATACCCTTCGCTCCCCATCACTTCGATGCCGTCATAACCCGCTTTCTTGGCAAGAGCGGCGCTGGTCGCATAATCCTTGATAGTGCACTTTACTTGCCTCGAAGACATGCATGAAGGCGTAAATGGCGTGATTGGAGACTTAATCTTACTCGGGGCTTGCGAAAAAGGATGATAACCATAGCGACCGGCATGCAATATCTGCATACAAATTTTACCACCGGCTTCGTGAACCGCATTGGTCACGACTTTATGTTTCCCTACTTGCCAGGGAAAGCTCAGCTGACAGGCGTTAGGCGCTAAACGACCTCGAAGATTAGGTGAAATGCCGCCGGTAACGATTAATCCAACACCACCCAGAGCGCGTTCCTTATAGAAAGCTGCCAATTTCTCGAAGCCGCCCTTCTCCTCTTCCAAACCGGTATGCATTGACCCCATAAGCACACGATTTTTTAACTGAGTAAAGCCAAGATCTAAGGGTTCTAGTAAATGCGGAAACGACATTCAAACATCCTTTTTAAACAAGTGATTTAAACCAGCATACCTTGTGTATGATCTTAGCTCAACTATATCTTATAAGGTCTTACAGATTCCTTTACAATTCAGTTTTCCCTCTCGACCTTTTTTCAGTTAGCATATACAGATTGGAGCAATATAGGAGTGGATAATGTCCGCTAAACCCTCATTTATAAAAAGAATATCCCTACTGATCTGGAATACCTTGAATGGGATCCGTAAGCTGATCATTAATCTTTTCTTCTTTGGTATCCTTGCGGCAATCATAGTTGCGATGACAGTGGAAGATGATATAAAACTTGATTCAGGCTCAGCCTTAGTGCTGAATCTGTCCGGCTCTGTCGTTGAACAGAAAAGGCAAGTCGATCCCATAGAAGCGGCCATGAAAAGCAGCAAGAGCAAGGACGCCAGTGGTGAACTGCTACTTGCTGATGTCCTCAATGTAATCGACAATGCGGCACTGGACACACGGATCTCATCGATAGTACTGGATATTGGCCAGCTGAGGTGGACCGGGATCAGTAAACTTCAATCGATTGGTGACGCACTGACTCGCTTCAAGGAATCTGGAAAACCTATCGTAGCCAAGGCTAATTGGTACGGTCAGAACCAATATTTTCTTGCCAGCTTTGCCGACACTATCTATCTAAATCCTCAGGGTAGTGTCGAACTGGAAGGATTGAGTCGCTACCGCCAATACTATAAGTCGGCGTTAGAGAAACTCAAGGTTAAGGCCCATATCTTCCGAGTCGGAACCTTCAAATCTGCCGTTGAACCCTATATTCGCGACGATATGTCTCCTGCTGCTAAACAGGCCAACACCGAACTGCTTAACGATATCTGGGCTAATTATGAAACTCAGGTCGCCGAGAATCGCAATATCTCAGCCGATAAGCTCGTTCTCAGTGCTGATCAGTATCTTATCGAACTGGAGAAAGCCAACGGCAAGTCTGCCGAGATGGCGCTGAATATGAACTGGGTAGATGAGCTGGCGTCAGCCGAATCATTCAGACTCAAGATGATCGACACTGTGGGTAAAGCCGCCGAAGGAAACAGCTTCAAGCAGATCGATTTTTATGACTATCAATCTTTGATTGCTACTCACCCCTCCCTCCTAATCGAGGATACTGTGGGTATTATTGTCGCAAAGGGAACCATATTGAATGGCAACCAGCCCGCCGGGCAGATCGGTGGCGAGAGCACATCAAAGCTGCTTCGTAAGGCGCGTTTCGATGATAAGGTTAAAGCCGTCGTATTAAGGGTAGATAGTCCTGGTGGAAGCGCATTTGCCTCGGAGCAGATAAGACAAGAGGTGCTGGCGCTCAAAACTGCCGGTAAACCGGTTGTCGTCAGTATGGGCAGCTATGCCGCGTCCGGTGGTTACTGGATATCGGCCAGTGCAGATTATATCTATGCAACACCAACCACACTTACCGGATCGATCGGGATCTTCGGTATGGTGACCACCTTTGAAGACTCGTTATCCAGCATAGGCATACACACTGACGGTGTTGCTACCTCAGATTGGGCAGGAATATCAGTAACAAAAGGACTGACACCAGAGATCAAATCAGTTATTCAGCGTCATATAGAGCGTGGCTATCATGATTTCATCTCGCTGGTTGCCACAGAGCGTGACATGAGCCTTGATGATGTCGACAACATAGCTCAGGGACGCGTTTGGTCTGGTAAGAAAGCCGTCGAGCTCGGCTTAGTCGACGAACTTGGTGATCTGGGCAACGCAGTAGCGAAAGCCGCTAAGCTGGCTAGCCTCGAAGACTTCGACAGTCAGATCATCGAGCAGGAGCTGAGCCCACAGGAACTCTTCATCCAGGAGATGTTCGCTTCAGCCGCCGCTTACCTGCCACAATCGTCGACAAATACAGTACTCGAACAACTGCTTTCACAGTGGTCAGGCGTGATTGAAGAGTTCAGTTCATTCGACGACCCTAACGGCATGTACCTCTACTGCGACACGTGTAACTTCTAATCAAGATCCAGTTAAATAAAAACCGGTAAGAGGTCTCTCTTACCGGTTTTTTTATGTCTGATATCGGCATAAACTCCCCCGAATACATAATACCAATCAGTATAAGAAAGTGATCTACTCAGCGTGCTTTTTGGCAGCTAATTCAGGCGAATGGATGATGGAAAGGTTGTTCCCTTGTAAAGCCATTCAACGCAGAAGTAGGCAGCCAAAAACACGCCTAACAGGCAAGTTTTAGCGCATCCGATGCTGTTTTAACAAGCTTGAACGTAGAGCAACTATGTTCTTCACTCGTTGCCTTGCCTTAGAAGCGCTAAATTCTCGCTGAGTGAGCACATCTTTATACTGATTGGTATAAATTTAGTGATATCTGAGATTTCTTATTGGGGTGAACACCTCTAGCAAGTATACTTCAGCCAATTAGGGTTCATCTGAAGTAGAAAATGACCAAACGTTCCATATATGTAGCTTATACCGGCGGTACAATAGGCATGCAAAAAACGGCGCAAGGCTTTGCTCCTGTTGCCGGGTTTCTCACTAATTGTGTTAAGTCTATGCCTGAGTTTTATCATGACGAAATGCCTGACTTTGTTATTCATGAATATTGCCCTCTCATAGATTCTTCAGATATGGCACCGACAGATTGGCAGATGATTGCCAATGATATCAAGGCAAACTACGACGACTACGATGGATTCGTTATCTTACATGGTACCGATACCATGGCCTTTACGGCATCAGCGCTCTCATTTATGTTGCAAGGACTGTCTAAACCCGTCATCGTGACCGGGTCTCAGATCCCGCTGGCTCAACTTCGCTCTGATGGTCAGACCAACCTGTTAAATTCTCTCTATATTGCGGCAAACTACCCCGTTGCCGAAGTTTGTCTGTTTTTCAATAACAAGCTTTTCAGGGGAAATCGCACGACTAAGGCACATGCAGACGGATTCGGGGCCTTTGCGTCGCCTAATTTCCCTCTGTTGTTGGAGGCGGGAATAAAGATCCGCATAAAGGCGGGGAAAGTAGGCGGAGATGAAAATAAGCAACTCGAAGTTGCCACCATCAGCCCACAGCCTATTGGTGTTGTCACTCTTTACCCGGGTATCACCACAGATATTATTGAGAATATTCTTCAGCAACCGGTAAAAGCCTTGATACTACTCACCTATGGTGTGGGTAATGCACCTCAAAATCCTGCATTGCTGAAGGTACTGTCAGAGGCACATAAGCGTGGCATCATATTGGTCAACCTGACACAATGTTTGCAAGGTAAGGTTAACATGTCAGGCTACGCGACAGGCAATGCATTAGAAGCGGCGGGAGTCATCAGCGGATCGGATATGACCACGGAAGCGGCGTTAACAAAACTTCATTACTTACTCTCTAAATCGATGTCGACACAAGAGATCAGAGAAGCAATGCAGAAAAGTTTAGTCGGAGAGCTCACAGAAGATTAACGTTAAGAAGATCCTAGGAGCCAAATAAGAGCTCCTAGGAGTCAAAATTATAGATCTTCTTGTTTAAACTCAGCGATCGGCTCACCTTTAAACTGCTTCTTCAGCTGAGCCTTTGTCAGCTCATTCATTTTACCTTCACTGTTAATTGTAAAATGATCGGTCTGATCCAATCTTCTTGCCTGATAAAGCATTACCAGCTGCATGGTCGAGTCCCGTTGCTCTTGTGTCAGGACAGTGCCATCTTCCCACTTTCCCAGTTCGACTCCACTCTTAAGACGCTCATAAACCTCCTGAGGCATCTCATCAATCATTTTATTAATATCAGTCATACTCTCTTCCGCTTATGCAAGACGATTCTTACCCTGGTAATTAAGTAGCCAACAAAGCCCAATACGAAAAGGCCACCAGCAATGTAAGACCTTACCCCTTGAGCAGGCTCTCCGCCCCAAAACCAGACCACTACACCCGCAATAAACACAGACATGCATAACAGGCTTTGATTCATCAGTTGATTAGAACGTTTAATATTACTTATCAACGACAATGACTCAGTATTCCCCGAGAGGTTTGCACCACATGAGCTACATTGCTTAGCTTTATTGGAGATCCGCTTCTTACAACTTGGGCATTCAATTAACGCCATCTTTACCTCAGACTACAGATAAATTTGTTTACAATAATGGGCTTAGAGCGTTTCTCTAAGCCCATTCAATCATCTCAGCTCATCGACAACGGCAAGCATAGCCGTTAGGGACGCTTCGCCTAAATATATTGAACGTTCAGGAGACCAACCCGCCATAGGATCAGGCATATTGTCATTATCTTTAAATGGCATTTCAAGCGTATTGGAGAGACAACCAAAGGTCTCAGCCACCCAGTTAGATGCAACCGTTAGGTTAGCCTTTCCTGGCTCATCTTTATCGTAACCAAACTCAGATTGGAAATCAGCACTGGTAAGCAGTAATGCATCCACAAATTTGTTCTGCAGCGCTTCCATTCTTGCATCATAGGAAGGTACGCCTTCGCAACCGGCCAGAAACACAAAAGGTAGCCCTTCGTCACCATGAACATCATAGAATAGATCGACACCCGTCTCTTTCATCTTGTTTGTAACATGGAAAACTTCCGGGCTCTTCTCCAGTGATGGACTCTGCCATTCACGATTAAGGTTCACACCGGCCGCGTTGGTACGCAGATGTCCACGCACTCCACCATCGGGATTCATGTTAGGTACAATATAGAAATTTGCCTTATCGAGAAGCGCCTTGGCATTAGCACAGTCGCTATCGAGCAGGTTATTGATGAAACCTTCCACTAACCACTCGGCCATGGTTTCACCGGGATGCTGACGCGCGGTGATCCAGATGTTGGCTTTTGACTCGTCGCCATCACCGACTTTGACAAGAGATAGATCGCGGCCGTCAAGAGTGAGTCCTAAGTGCTCGAGGCTAACCTGAGGGTGGACCTGAATTGCGGCAAGCAGATCTTGATGACGTTCATAACTGTATGGGGCAAAGTAAGCAATTTGAATAGAATCACAATCCAAATCGACTAAAATTGTAAGCTTGCCATCTTCATATTGCGTCGGCAGGCGGAACCAGGTCTGTCTGTCATAGGTAGCAACGGCTTGGTAATTTTCCCAGCCTTTTGTATATGAGGCCGAACCGGCATTCATGATATTGAGTGTATACTGGTTTCCGACTTCACCCTCTAATCGAAAGTTAAACCACTGATAAAATTCATTACCTACATCGGGACGAATAGCCAGTTGTACGTCATTAATATTGTCTTGGTTAATGACTTCAATATTACCACCATCAAAATTGGCACTGATCCGCATAACGATTCCTTTGTTCGTACTGAGAAGACAAGTCATAGGGTACTTGTCAGATTGGGGATAGGATAAACGAAAAATGTGTATATACCCAAACAACTTCGAATTATCCAACGGAACTCTGACGCGAGCATTTTGAAGTGGCTTAGATATTGATACCAATCGGTATAAGAAAGTGGCCAACTCAGAGTTATTTTTGGCGGCATAATTCAAGGCGAAAGAGTGAGGTAATGGTGAGCCCTTTTGAAGTTATTCAACACAGAAGTAGGCGGCCCAAAAAAGCAAAAAAGCCACACTAATGGCGGCTTTTATCGTGGATAAACCTGTCTATGAAGCAAAACTGTAGCCTTGACCTCTTACTGTGTTGATCAGTGTTTTGGGTAACTGAGTATCGGCCAATTTTCGTCGGGTATTACTGATGTGCATATCCAGATTTCGATCGAATCGACCTAAGTCTTTTTGCAGTACACTACGCTGCAATTCCTGCTTAGTGATCACCTCCCCCTTCCTTTCGAACAGATATTTAAATAACTTAAACTCAGTTTGAGTCAACACCACTTCCCGCGAGGCGATCGATACACAGTATTGCATATCATCAAATCGTATATCACTGTTCAGTGAAGCGGGCTCTGCCGTGTGCTCAGCTCGGGTTAACTCGACTCGTCGTTGTAATGCTGTCATGCGAACTAAAAGCTCCTTTATGCTAAACGGCTTCGTTAAAAAGTCATCAGCCCCAAGCTCATAGCCTTTAATCCTCTCATCTTCATTGTCGATGGCAGAGATGACTATCACTGGGATCTGATCTTTTCTCGCAGCCAATAAACCAAATCCATCTAACTTTGGCATCATGATATCTAGCAGGATAATGTCCGGGAGTTCACGCTCGAGAATGGACAAGGCTTCCATACCATTTTCAGCACTGATCACTTCATGGCCTTCACACTCTAACGCTTCCTTTAATAACTCCCTGAAAATCAGATCATCATCTACTACTAATACTTTTCTCATTTACCACTACTGCAAATACGAACTGTTATCATTTACATTACTATATGCGTTGATTGATTTCCAGTTGTTTTTTCAGTTCTGTGATGTGAGCAGGCTTGTTGTCAGGTTAGTCGTTGATAGAAGCGAGGAGGTGAAAATTATTCGGGATTGATAAAACAAAGGCCAGATTATTCTGGCCTTTTGAAAGTTAAAATGACACTAGCAGTGTAATACAGTAACAGCTATTTCTTAAGCATCAGCTGACGAATGTATTTTACCGGAGCGCTACCGTAACTTAGAAACTGTTCATGGAATGTCTTAAGGTCAAACTGCTCACCCTGTTTCTCTTTCAGTTCTTCACGGAAATCATAAATTTCACGATAGCCTGAATAGTAACTCGTCAGCTGAACTTGGCTGAGTGTCGCCCTTCTCCACTTACCTTCAGCTTCTGCGGTTTGCTGGAACGCCTCTTCGGTCATTAAGCGAATGGCTTCATCCTCTGTCATGCCCTTCACCTGAATACTGTAATCCAGTAGCGTGTTGGCGATGACACGTAGGTTCCATTTGTAGTACATCAGCCACATCTCAGGCTCAAAATCACCATAGCCCTCTTCTAGCATCATACGTTCAGTATAAACCGCCCAGCCCTCTACCATAGCCCCGTTGCCAAACAAGCTCTTCACCATGCTCGGAGACTCATTAGAGTAGACCAGCTGAGTGTAGTGACCGGGTATTGCCTCATGAATATTGAGTACCTGCAAGATCCAGTGGTTATACTCTCTAAGGTAACTTTCTGCAGACTCATCATCCATGGCATCGAGAGGTGTCACGTTGTAATAGGTATTACTTGATTTCTCATAAGGTCCGGGAGCACTGATAGAGGCACCGGCGAAGCCACGCATATATTCCGGTGTTTCACGGACCACAAGCGGCTTTTTAGGATCTAAAGTAACGAGTTGTTTATCATTGACAAATTCTATCAAGGCTGGGATCTGAGCGCGAACCTCGTCTACAAACGCTTCACGTTTTACATGTTTAGAGGAGAGTTTATCGATAAGCTGACGCGTCGCTTTATTATCATCTAAAGGTTTAGGGGTATCGAAGTATGTATCCCATAGGTTCGAGGTGATCTTTGCCATCTCCCCCTGAACCCGACTCTTATCTGCCAGGGCTTTTTCATATAAGCCTTTAGCACTCATGCCAGCTTGGATATCGAAAGAGAATTTCTCTTCATAAAGCGCTTCACCAATCCGAAAGCTGCGGGCGCCCTCTTTTTCCAATTTTCTCACTAACGCCGTAAGCCAGTCGATATGCTCATTGATTGACTGAGTCGCTGCATCGAAGCGTGTTTTAAAGAGTGCCTTTTCATCGATTGTCAGCCCCGAGCTTTCGACTTGGGCAAGTAAATCGTTTGAAAAAACTGAAAAGGCCCCTTTATTCTGCATCTGAGCCAGTTGAGTGTGCTCGAGTGTCGGATTAGTAATGTTTTCCCGAGCGGCACGGTAATAGGCGGGGACATTCTCCATTCGAGCCAATACCGAACGTAACCTATCATCGAGTGGGGCAAAATCTTCATTGATAAGTTGGGCAAAACCACCGGCAACGTTATACGACGCCGGGTTCCACTGCCAGGATTTAAACTTAGTGATCTCCCAGATATCACGTTTAACCAAATTCTCAATCAGGTGATAATCGATAATCTCATTAGCCGACAATGAAGCCATATCGAAAGCCTGTAACATGGACAGTTGTTGTTTGTTAAACTTTAGTGCCTCGGCGCGGCTAGCATCGTTAGGTACTTTAAGCACGCCATCATATTTATGGTAACCACTATAGAGTGCCCATGTCGGTGATTGCTTCCATAGCTCGTCAATAAACTGCGTTGAAAACTGCGCAAAGCTTAACTGCTGGCTTAACGCTACCGAAGCTGGCGACACCTGTTCGACAGTCTCTTGAGATTGGCATGCTGCGAGGGCTGTTAATGACAATGCTACCGCTAATGACAGTGTTGCTTTTTTCATGTTTTTATCCCGATTCTAAGTTTACTATTTGTTATCATTTTTCAGGCTTAGTAAAGCATGTATAAGAAATTATTTCAGCTTGGATATTGAAGCAGAAATATAGTGTTACAACTTGGTAGATTGTACTGATAACATTAGACTAAATGAGTCATAACTTAAATAAAGTCTGAGCTTAACCCGTCCTAATCACCCAGATGTGATTGAACCCAGAGCTTCACTTCACTGAAGCGGTATTTCTCTAAACTCGCGAACCCTGTGCAGGCTCGTAACTTCATTTTAGTAAATATTGGCGTTGTTAAGCCACACAAAAAGCGCGCCACCAAAACGCTACTTGACGCCCGACCTAACTTAGAGACAGCCGCAGCAGTAAGCTGATTGAAATCCATTTCATCGAGAGGTTTCAGATAGGGAATTGGAGGTAACACAGCCTGCTCCCCCCGACAAACCGAGCAACTCCCACAATTTTGAGTCATCTGGTCGTCGGCAAAGTAATGCGCCAGTTGAAGACTCAAACAACGATCTGAGGTGAATAAGCCAATCAGTTGATTAATACGTTTTACTTCACTGCTCTCTTTATCGTTAAAGCGCTCAAACAGTGATGTTTGTAACTGGTCCCGGTTAAACTGTGTATCGATTATTTGATATACCTGAGTCATCTGCTTGCTTTGCAGCTCAATCATCCCCTTTTCATCAAGGTAGTTGATTGCTTTCAATACCCGCTGACGATCACTGGCATAAGTTGTATTGAGTTTCTCGAAATTTACACTGGACCATATTTTAGCCTTGTCTGCACTGGTAAATATTGCCCGGATAAAATCTCGCCTTTCCTCTTTAAAAAACTCAATTATCTCTGCCTCAGGCATAAGGTATTTGAACTTATACTCGGCAAAATAGCTGTATGTTGGCTTAATAATATTCAGAAGTTCGAGGTAAACCAAGAGTGTTTTTAAAGACAAGGGGCGGATATTAGATTGATTAGATAAACTATTAAGCACTACCTCCCACTGAGACTGGCCAGCGCTGGACTCGGCGGCTTTAAGGATCTCATCCAGAACCACGCTGATAGCACCGGGCTCAGGCGTGTCACCATAAACAAAGTTCTCCAGGGTACTCAAGTTATCTGCATTGGCGAGCACTAAACAATCTGAGTTCAATCCATCCCGCCCCGCGCGTCCAATCTCCTGAGCATAGTTTTCGATGGATTTAGGCAGGTCGTAATGTGCCACAAAGCGGATGTCGCTCTTATCTATCCCCATCCCGAAGGCGATGGTCGCAACGATGAGCTCTTGCTTTGAGGACATGAAGTCATGCTGAATAGCTTGCCTAACCTCGGGTGCCATACCGGCATGGTAAGCCTTAGCGGGAATGTTTCGCTGTGTAAGCTTCTGTGCAACAAATTCAGCAGTTTGCTGAAGGGTCACGTAGATGATGCCGGATTGATTGACTCTGGAGCTAAGCCATAACGCCAACTCGTCAATTTTATCCCGGCTGGTAACCCCCTTAACGTTTAAGTGAAGGTTGGGCCGATAAAACCCGGTTAAGGTGACGTTTTCAGGGGCTATGTCAAATTTACTGCCCATATCCTCAATCACCTTAGGTGTCGCTGTGGCTGTCAGCAGTAGAGTTTGAGGGATATTTAACTCTTTCCTGTACTTTGGCAGCTTAAGATAATCGGGACGAAAATTATGTCCCCATTCTGAGATACAGTGAGCCTCATCGACCACTAACATTGAAATAGGCACTTCACTGATAAACTGCCTGAAACGCTCATTGTTGAGTCTCTCAACAGAGATCATCAATATCTTAATCTCTCCCAGCCTGACGCGCCGCATGACTTCCATGGTTTGCTCCCGACTCTGACTGGAGTCGATACTGGCTGCATTAATTCCCTTAGACTGTAAGAATGACAACTGGTCCTGAATTAAAGCTAAGAGCGGTGAGACCACTAAGGTAAGCTTGGGCAACGCGATTGCTGGTAACTGATAACACAATGACTTACCTGAACCTGTGGGAAATATAGCCGCGGCGCTATGCCCTTGAAGAACATGGTTAATCACATCATATTGACCACTCCTGAAATCTGAAAATCCAAAGTGAGCCTGTAATAATGCATGGGGAGATTGAGACATCTGATTAACCTGTCGAAGAGAGAGTTTTCTTATGCGTGTATGATAACACTCTTCGAAAGAATACCAATTGCATTAAGTACCTGACCATTGAGCGAGAATTCAACGCTCTGTAGGCAAGGACTGCATATTGCTTCAGTATTATTCTACCTTCGCCCATCCATGGACTCGTACCTCCTAAACCTGACCTCCACGGTCTTAAGCGTTCCATACGCTTTAAAGACATTTCCCATCGAAAACGGGAAACAAAAGCAGAGATTAAACCGAACAAACACATAGTGATTTAGCGACTTGGTTAACTGACCAATCACGATTTCAAAGTGAAATGGGCGATAATGGGGTTGTGATCCGAAGCGTCGGTCACCTTAGATTCCGCGTGATGGAAATCGAGGCCCCGATAGAAGAGATGATCCAGAGCCAGACCGAAAAATCGTTGACGTTCATCCAGATGATACTCGGCTTCACTTAATCCAAAACGTTTGGCAAAGTCATAGATCAGCTTGAGTCTGTCATTTCGCCAGGTATTAAAATCGCCGGCAAGAATTATCGGACCACTATGCCCACCGAGTTCAAGGCTCAAGGCTTCAAACTGTTCAGTATAACGGGCAAGTTTCCAGTCAAAATTGATTCCATGAAGATTCACTACCAGAAGTGTTTCACCATTGGAAAGCGGATAATGAGTGATAAGTGCCGATTTGGCGAACCTGATCAATGGCTCAGTGGCATGAAACGCACAGGCACTGCTAGCAGGTGAGGCTGACAAATTCATGACCCCAAGGGAAGTTCCAAAAAGTTTGAACGCTTTAGTCATCGCCACATTTAAAGAGTGGGAGTTGATGAAATCAACCATCTCAGTGGTGAGTCCGGCCTCTTGCAGTAACACCAATTGGCTGGAATGAGAGAGTCGCTTAAGTACGTGCTTCCAGTTTTTCCTTTTTTGCTTGTAGATATTCCAAACCGACACATTAAGCCTTCCGTCAAGATCCAGATGTCCGGAGGATAAAGGGTGAGCGCACTGAGTTTGAAACATGGGTTCGACCAAATTAACCATCACCTTTGGAGTACCGTTAGCCTGATTAATCCCACTGAAAATAAGGACAAAACTAACAGTAATAAAACAAACTAAAGCCAGTAACCATCTGGTTCTTGATACAAATTTCATTCAATAACATCGAAAATTTAAAACACCTACTAACATCATAAGTGCTGAAGAAAGAAAAACCAATCACCCACCAGTTATAAAGGCGTGAATAAGATTAAATTTACTTCATATGCAAGGTAGAAGTTTGGTAATCGTCTAAAATGCCTGTCAATTATCTTGAATAAAATGCACACTGAAACCTGTGTTTAGTTTTACTTTTCTCGTTTAAGTTTTTATTTTTGGTTTTCTATTTTATTCTTTATATCAGCTTCTTAATTTCTTTGTTTCTTCAATAGTGGCGCATTACTCAATGGCACATTTTTATCAACTGTTAACCTTGGCAGGTATCCTGCTCTACTGGGTCATCATTGCGGGCATTACCGCAAGAATTATCATCAAACGTCGATCTATCGGTGTCTCCTTTGCATGGATGATGGTCATTTACGTCATCCCTATCGTTGGCATTTTTGCCTACCTGCTTTTTGGGGAACAAAATATCGGCAGAACCCGGGCCCAACGGGCGAAAGACATGTATCAACCCTACGCAGAGTGGTTCGCCCACCTTTATCAAATTCGGCAGTACCGGCCAAATATCTTGAGTTCGCATGCTCAATCAATCAGCGCCCTGTGTGAAAACCAATTGGGGATCCCTTCATTGGCCGACAATACGCTCGAATTACAATCGACGCCCGAGCAGATCCTGAACTCTCTCATCAAAGATATTGATAGCGCAAAATCAACGATTCATCTTGAGTTCTATATCTGGCATCCCGGTGGGATGGCCGATAACGTCGCGTTAGCCCTGATTAATGCCACGAAACGAAATGTAGCCGTAAAATTATTATTAGATTCTGCCGGTAGCAATCAATTTTTTCGAAGCCAGTGGCCAACCATACTCGAAGCCGAGGGTGTGCATATCGCAAGGGCGTTAAAGGTGAGCCCCATCAGAGTCCTGTTTAGACGCATGGATCTAAGAATGCACAGAAAGATAGTGGTTATCGATAATAGCATTGCCTATACAGGGTCCATGAATCTGGTCGATCCAAGCTGCTTTAAGACCAATTCGGGCGTCGGGCAGTGGATCGATGTCATGGTCAGAATAAAGGGCACTACGGTCCCCCTGCTCAATGCCATACAGGCATGGGATTGGGAAGTGGAAACAAATCAACGTCAATTGCCAGTACTCCCTGTTTGTAAACCCCATACTGAATCTGAAAAAGTCGATATGGTACAGGTGATCCCATCGGGTCCGGGGATGCCTGAAGAGATCATTCATGAAGTTCTGCTGCAAAGCATATATCAAGCGGAACATAAAATTGTTATCACGACCCCCTACTTCGTCCCCAGTGAGAACCTGTTAGTTGCACTTATCGCTGCATCCCATCGCGGAGTCTGCGTTAACATTATCGTTCCTCATAAGAATGACTCCGTCATGGTCGAATGGGCTAGCCGTTCATTTTTTTGTGAGTTATTAAGCGCCGGAGTTAAAATTCATAGATTCAACGGTGGCCTGCTACATACTAAATCTGTGGTCATCGATGAGAGCCACTGCCTCATCGGCACGGTCAATTTGGATATGCGTAGCCTATGGTTAAACTTCGAGGTAACACTGGCCGTGGATGATCTGAGCTTCACAGACAAAATGAACCGTCTTCAGCAGTCTTACATAGATAATGCCCATTTGGTCGATGTTAAGGCGTGGCAAAAGCGCCCCGTCTACAAACGAGTCATCGAACAGTTTTTCTACCTCTTCAGTCCACTGCTTTAATTGATGTGAAAAGCTCAGAGAGTTATCGTCAGATAAACCATTTAATGATGAGATAGCTCTCTCATAATAGAACGAAAAAACGCGTCTTATCTAATGATTTGTTTATCTATTATGCAAACGCCTAAATCCACTGTTTTATCACTTGACCGCGTTATGGGTTTTGCGTAAAGTACGACTCCGTTAACAGGCAATGTCTTCATAGAAGCCTTGAGTTAAGTTAACGACAATTGGTGTTATATCTGAGTGACTGTCGAAATTATATAAGCACGCATAGCGTGGTGCTTCAGCCATAATGTGTTTCATGCAACGTGATTATTACGCACGATAACTTAATAAATAAAATTTGGTGAGGTGTCTGAGTGGCTGAAGGAGCACGCCTGGAAAGTGTGTGATGGGTTAAACCATCCGAGGGTTCGAATCCCTCCCTCACCGCCATATTTAGAAAAAAGGCTGTCTTAATAGACAGCCTTTTTTCGTTGAAAATATGTCCTGTCCTAATGTCAACTGCGGCCCTTATTGTTTAATCGAACATTACCACCGAGCCCACCGTCAACAGGAGGAGTTTCATGTAATGAGCTTCTCTTCCATTGCGAATACTGCATCAATTCCCGAACATCTTCGATTTCTGCTTTACTGATACCATGATTAACCATCTCTTCATCAGTCTCTTCCCGCTCCATCATGTCGAGAATGATATCCAAATTACGATAGTTATGACCGATACCAAACTCATCGGTGATCCCAAACATCATATCCGGAGAAGCGAGTTGCTTCTGGATTTCATTTGGCAGTTCCAGATATGCAGCTAGCTGCCAAACCTGTGTTTTGTATAGGCCCGTCATAGGTTGAACCGGCAGATCGTCAACTCCCCCCTTAACAAACCACCCAACTTCAAATTCAGATCGATTAGCTGCACCAATAAGGGTCAGATTCTCTTTGCTGGCTTTATTAATCAGTACCTCTCTTCTGTATATATGGCGCTCTGCAAATCCCCGATCGATATGCCGAATAATAAAGTTATACATTAGATGCTTAATCCATGAACCTCCACTTACCTGACTGCCTATTTTAAGAGACGTTTTAAATGGTACCTCTCCGTTAATTAAGCGGTAAGAGTGTTGAATCATACGATTAAAGAGAGCCGAATAAGGTATCAACTTCATAATCAAAGGTTGATAGATATTTTTTTCCTTCATCACTGGTGATATATCTGAAATATCGAGCCTTATACCCAACCAGTTCGCCATGATCTGCGCTTTTTTTTCAGAGTCCGTTTCACTATCACGATCATAAAGGTATGAAGCGTACACATTCTCGTTTCCAACAGCCCTGACTGCAATTGTGAGTAGTACTGAAGAGTCGATTCCGCCGCTAAGGCCAAGAAGCAACCCTTTGCTCTTTTGTGTTTCGACCAAATTTTTAAGGTACGACTCTATTAGCTGTACAGCTAATAGAGCATCAATAGACAGGTTTGCGTTCATCATAACCCCAATAATTGTATTTTCATCTTCACAGAGCGCCTCATTAAACGTGAAGCCAAGTGTTATACGACTACATACTCGGTGTTTTATAAAGCCCGTTATTGTCTATGCTACAATAGCATTCCAGCAAAGATTCAGATTAGATTGCAGTTAAAACTATAATAAAAAAATCAACTCACTGCTGTGTTAAATGTATTGAGTAATGGATGATTTATCAGTTTTAATACACTAAGGTGCCGATATAATATTCCTTAATCACATACACTCATTCATAGGAAAGCAACATCTTTCAATATCAATGAGTTGGAGTTCCATCCCTCTTTGGGCTTATCAGCTAGTCAGTGAATTTCCAAATAAGTTGGCTTACGATCTGAAGCTATCAACAGTTTCGTTCTCAGGCTAGTTGTTACTTAAATGTGATAGCTCATCTTTCTACAGAACCTGATACAGGCACACAGCATAATCTAGTATCCTGCCAAATCGGGGCAGAGCAGTGGGTTTGATAACTGGCTATGCCGATCCGTTTCGATGAAAAACTTATGAGTATTAATAATAAGAGTCTGTGAAGCGGGCTGGCTGTATATATCCTGTAGATACCATATACTATTGTTCATATATTCAAATCATCATCAATATCGAGCCAACCATGGAAGTCGAGCTACTTGAAATTCGAAATTTCATCCGCCAATACCCCCCTTTTGATCAGTTGCCGGAAGAAGCACTCATCGAAGTTTCAAAAAGTGTCGAGATCTCATACTATCGAGCAGACAGTATAATCATTGAATTTGCAGACAAAATTCACGATCTCTTTATGATCCGCAGTGGTGTGGTCGAAATATATCGGCGTACTGGTGAGCTTTATAACCGCCTTGACCAAGGTGGCTTATTTGGGCAGATGGGGTTATTAACCAATAATAAAGTTCGTTTCCCGGCCAAATCAATTAAAGACACGCTTTTATACTGCATTCCACAGAATATTTTTGAAGAGTTCTGCGAGCGCTATGAGACCTTTGCCGACTTTGTTGAAGTTGAAGGCAGTATACGATTACAGCAAGCGGTTGAAGATAATAGCGATGATGCCAATTCACTGACCACCTCAAAGGTTAAGACCTTGCTCAGTGGCGAACCTGTAATGCTGCCAACCACAACCACCATTCAGAACGTAGCCAAAATCATGTCAGAAGAGAATGTCTCTGCTGCAATCATCAATGATCCCAACCTTGCCGATGAAGGTGGTAATAGCTTTGTTGGCATTATTACCGAGCGAGATCTGTGTGCAAAAGTTATCGCAAAAGGCTTAGATGTCGATACGCAAGTGGTCGAGGTGATGTCAACTGAACTCATCTCTTTGGATCACAACGCCTATATTTTTGAAGCCATGCTGTTAATGCTTCGCTATAACGTTCATCACCTCCCCATTCTAAAGAATAAACAGCCGATAGGCATGATTGAAGTCAGTGACATCATTCGTTATGAATCACAAAATAGCTTGTTATTTGTCAGCAGTATTTTTCAGCAAAACAGCATTGAAGATTTGATCATGCTATCGAATCAACTCAAAGACTGTTTTGTCCGTATGATCAACGAAGATGCAAACTCACACATGGTCGGCCGCGCCATGTCAGAAATTGGCAGAAGTTTTAAACAACGCCTAATTGAATTGGCTGAGGAGAAATTGGGCCCACCTCCCATACCTTATTGTTTCTTAGCATTAGGATCTATGGCCCGTGACGAACAGCTTATCGTTACCGATCAAGATAACGCGATCATTCTCGATAATCAGTATCAAGAGTCACTACATGGGGACTACTTTAAAGCGCTTGCCACCTACGTTTGTGATGGTTTAGCTGCGTGTGGTTACACCTATTGCACGGGTGACATTATGGCAACGAATCCTGAGTATCGTAAAACACAATCTCAATGGGAAGAGTGTTTTGCCGATTGGATTGATAATCCAAACCCGCAAGCGCTACTTAGTTGCTCTATCTTTTTCGACCTCTATGGTGTCTATGGCAGACCCAAGTGGGCTGAACAGTTAAACGCCTTTATCCTTAGAAAGGCGAAGAAGAACAACCGCTTCTTGGCCTGTCTTGCTAGAAATGCAATAAATCGCACACCGCCGCTTGGCTTTTTTAAAGACTTTGTGATGGAAAAAGATGGCCGTCATAACAATTCCATTAATTTAAAGAGACGAGGCACAGCCCCTTTAGCAGACCTTATCCGTGTGCATGCCCTAGCTATCGGGTCCCAATCGCAGAACTCTTTCGATCGATTGGAAGATATCATTGAAGCGGGGATTTTACCCCCATCAAAAGGGAAAGATCTGCAACATGCGATGGAATTTATCTCTTTGGTTCGCATTCGCCATCAAGCTTTAGATATAGAGTCAGATCAAGAGCCGGATAACAATATTGAGCCTGAAAACATGTCTGATTTCGAAAGGCGAAACCTTAAAGATGCCTTTCTAGTCTTAAGCAGTGCACAAAACTTTTTAAAATTCCGCTACACTGCCAACAGCATGCAGGGGTAGATAATGCGTAACTTCAGTAATCAAGAGGTCTTAAACTGGAAGGCTTTTTTACAAATTAAGGCACTAGAAAGTAAAGATAGCCGCCTGACTCACTTTTATAATGCCAGCACTTACCATGAGGAGGTCAAACTTAAGGATATTGAGTTTGTTGCCTTAGATTTTGAAACTACTGGTCTGGATGCAAATCAAAACAGCATTATTAGCATTGGTCTCGTCCCTTTTACCCTGCAACGTATTGCTTGTCGGCAGGCAAAACACTGGTTTGTAACACCGGAAGATAATCTCCAGGAGGACTCAATTATCATCCATGGTATTACCCACTCAGATCTGAAGGGGGCGCCGGATCTATTGCGCATATTAGAGCAGCTATTAGATGAGCTGGCAGGAAAAATTGTTGTGGTACATTACCGAAGAATTGAACGTGACTTCTTTGATGCGGCCCTAAGAAGCTTGATCAACGAAGGCATTGTCTTCCCCGTCGTTGATACCATGCAAATTGAAGCTGACATCCAACAGGCTCGCCCGAGAAGCTTTCTAGATTGGCTCAAAAATACCCGGCCAGAATCGATTCGACTCGCTAATAGCCGTACCCGCTATAATCTGCCAACTTATCCGCCGCACGATGCTTTAACCGACGCGATTGCTACCGCTGAATTACTGCAAGCTCAAATTCATCATCACTTCAGTCCAGATACGCCAATCAAGAAGCTTTGGCTGTAAACGCCGGGTTATGAAGTGTTGGTTATAGATATAAAAAACCGAGTGTAGTACTCAAAAAATTAAGTACATCACTCGGCTTCTACTTGTAGCTAATGGTTTTACAGATTAACGAAAACGTTGCTCTGTTCGTAGCCCCATTATCAAACTGACACACATCACCAACAAAATAATGGTGAAGGGTAATGCGGTTGAAATTGCGCCGGCTTGCAAGGCTTCAATGGCTTGTGTGCCACCCACCCAAACCAGACCTGCTGCAATCGCGCCTTCGATAAATGCCCAGAAAACACGCTGAGGAACTGGTGCATCGACTTTACCACCAGAGGTGATGCTATCAATTACCAGCGAACCTGAGTCTGATGAGGTCACAAAGAATACCAGCACCAAGACTACGGCGAGTAGAGACAAAATATTACCCATCGGCAATGCGTCAAACATTTGGAACATGGCAAGTGGCACTTCTGTTAAGCCTTTTTCGCCTAAGGTCCCCACTTTATTAACGATTTGATCAATCGCTACACCACCAAATACCGACATCCAAAGTATAGTCACAGCCGTTGGTACAATGAGTACTGCCGTCATGAACTCACGAATTGTACGCCCACGAGAAATACGTGCGATAAACATGCCGACAAAAGGTGACCATGAAATCCACCATGCCCAATAGAAAACAGTCCAGCCATGCATCCAAGCTTCATCTTCACGGCCGATTGGGTTACTTAACGGAATAATATTTTCGATGTATCCCATGACTGTGGTCGGAATCGTTCCCATGGACACAGCAAAACTAACCAAAGCGACAAATACCACTAACGCGAGTGCCAGTAGCATGTTGACATTACTGATAATTTTCACACCACCTTCAATGCCACGGATGACAGAAATAACCGCTAACAAGGTGACAATGAATATGATGGCGATTTGAAGCAATAAGCCATTATCGATGCCGAAGACATGGTGAAAACCACTGGCGGCTTGTTGAGCACCAAGTCCAAGCGAAGTCGCCAGACCAAACAGAGTGGCAAGCACCGCTAAAATGTCAACAACATGCCCTGGCCACCCCCAAGTGCGGTCACCTAAAATGGGATAAAAGACAGAACGCATGGAAAGCGGTAAGCCCTTATTGTAGGCGAAAAATGCTAATGACAGTGACACTACGCCGTAAATGGCCCATGGATGCAGTCCCCAATGGAACATGGTGGCACCGAGCGCCAACTTAGCGGCTTCAGGTGTATTAGGGGCAACATTCAGTGGTGTTTCGTACCAACCGGTAAAGTAGGCAACAGGCTCTGCGACTCCCCAAAACATGAGTCCAATTCCCATACCTGCAGCAAATAACATTGCTATCCAGGACTTCATCGAGTAGTCGGTTTTTGCCTCGTCACCACCTAAGCGAATTTTGCCATAGGGAGAGACAATCATTGCCAAACAAAACACGACAAATATATTGGCAGACCACATAAACAAACCATCAAAAGCCCCGATGATTTTCCACTTTATGCCATCTAATACGGATTTGGATGTCTCAGGATCAGCAACCAAAATGGCTAATAAAAAGAGTCCAATTAAGGCCGCGCTGATGCCAAAAACAGGATTGTGTACATCAAAGCCCCATTTCTGAATGTTATCTTGACCGATGGTGTAATCGGTATTATCAATACTGTATTTATCTTTTTTGGTATTCATTGATCCTCGTTTAGAGCGAATTTCATTCGAAAAAATGTAAAGACATTCTACTTTATTAGACGAAAACTTTCAGCCTATTGATAAAAGCAATCACGTCTCATGTGACCTTCCTGGCAATTGATTATCAATTTACTGTTGAAATTGCTTAGCCTAATTAAAATTAAGTGACTAATTCATTTAACTTTAGTGGGCAGGAAGTGTTAACACTCAATTCAGTTTGGGGTTTCAACGAGCCACTCAGTTCACGCCAAATAGTGGTCACCGACATAGATAACTAGTTTGTTTACCGCTTCGTCGAAAGTATCAGTTACACACTTAACACCACCAAACGGATGTGGTTTTTGCGTTTTACTGTCCATTACCTCGTAGCTTTAAAGGCTTATCGACACTATTTTGCTTAAGCACAGTCCATATTTTTAGCCCCATAACAATTAAGTAAATTGCGATAATTGAAACAAAAGGCCCCATCTTTCGACAGGGCTCGGCATATATCGTCAATATTTAATTGAATGACATTTAGCTCAGCTTAAACTTACTCACCTCTTCAGCCATAGCGTTGGCATCCGCTAATAAGGTCTCATTTAACTGACTAAGTTCATCGGAGACCACTTGGGTATTTTGATAGGTTTCACTGATCTTAAGGGCATTACGATTGACCTCTTCAGAAACGGCCGACTGCTGATGTGTCGCAGCAGCAATCTGTTCATTCATACTGTCAATCACCCCCACTTCATGAACAATCCTATCCAGGTCTTCACCCGCTTTTGCCGATTCGGTAACACTGATCTCTGCCTGAGATTTCCCTTTATCCATAGCTTTAACGGCAACCACAGCCGCTTTCTCGAGGCGTTCTGTCATATCCCTGATATCTTCGGTTGAGGTTTGCGCTCTTTGAGCCAGGCTTCTAACCTCATCGGCCACAACGGCAAATCCTCTTCCCATCTCGCCGGCTCTTGCCGCTTCGATGGCAGCATTTAAGGCCAGAAGGTTTGTCTGCTCGGCAATACCACTGATAACGCCTAAGACACTCACGATCCCTTGAATATCATTATCCAATTCATGAATAGCGCTAGATGCCTCGCCTATCTCCTGCGCTAATAAATTGATACTGTCACAGGTTTTACTGACCTCAATATTCCCCTCTTTAGCTTCAACATTGGCCGCAGTGGACGCCTCAGACGCCTTCACCGCATTGACTGCGATCTCTTGCACTGTCGCGCTCATCTCTGTCATCGCCGAGGCGACTTGCTCTGCCTCACTATGACCAATAGCCACGTCTTGCTGCATCGCCGTTGCACAGGTATCCATCCTCTCAGACGCATGCAATAGCCTGTCGGTGTTGTCCCTAACCTTATGAATAACTTGTTCAAAATCATTCATCATATTATTAAAAGCCTTACCGAGCTCTCCAAGTTCGTCAGTCGTCTCACTTTTAACGCGAACACTGAGATCGTAATTTTGCTGCGCTGTACTGATAGTTGAATGCAGGTAATGCAATCGATTATGCATATATTTTGCGACAGTGACTGAGATAAAGATGACCAGAGAGCCAGATATAATCAATATGGCAATGATACTGAGCATCACAGATTGAGAGGCTTTAAGCTGTGTCTGTGTAACACTAATTAAAGATTCAGATAGCGATTTTTCGAATGCTCGTACCAATTCAATTCGGCCAGTCGATTTAGCAAACCAATTCTCGGCACTTTGCGCACTGATAGCCTCACCGTTTTGACTTAACGCTATCTCTCTTAGTGCCTGAACATCGGCTACGGCTTGAGAGTTGGTCAGCTGGCTATACCGGCTTTTAACCTCTTCAGAGGCCAAGGCAAGAAACCGCTCCTCATAACTGGCTTGCTCCGATACCAGAGTAACAAACTTAATAAACATTCCCGGCTTAAACTCTGGGTTGCCAAAGGTTGAGCTAAGCACTGCACGTTCTATCCCGGCTCTCTCCTTCATCTGAAGATAGGCACTAAATGATGCGGCCTGAATTGCAATCGCCTGGCTATCCCCTTCCTTGGCAGTTTGATCGACAATACTCAATAACATCTTATTGAGACGGGTGTAGTAACCAACCTCTTCGGCCACTGATATTGACAGGCTATCGACACCAGAACGAATGTTATTCAGTCTGGAAACTTCGGAGTTGACACGATTCAATTGACTCGAGAATACCGCAGGCAAAGTATTATCACGAACGAATGTATTAAACCCAGATAATTGTTCATCGGTTAATTGTCTTTGGCTAGGAAGCTTACTTGCAAAGGATTTTCCTTTAGAGCCTAGAAAACCAGCACTCATTCCCCGCTCTTTTTGTAACTCATGAACGAGATCACTATTCACTGTCGCCAGTTGACTCAGCACTTTAACCTGCTCGAGCCCTTGTCCAAGTTGGTACTGGTTATATACAACGGAAGTACCGAATAGAATACAACCTATTATCGGAGGAAGTATGACGAGCATAAGCTTGTTTTTTATGCTTAAATTTCCGATCCATCGAAGCTTCATGAAAATATCCTTGCTGACGCCACTAGAATTCAGGTTCAACTTAAAGTCTAGCGTACAATCATGGTTAATTTATGGATTTAATAGAAAAAAAGTCTTCATAATGAAGACTTTTAAAATGGGATAAAACTCAAAAGGCTATCAGCCAATGCATTTACGCGTTACCTTTCACTTTCATATTTAATGTTTGTGCAAAATTCAGCATGCGGTCAAGCGGAAGGAGTGCGGCTTCACGTAAGCCATCATCGACAAATATCTCATGGGGCTTGGTATCAGTGGCCGTTAAAGCCGATTCAATGGCCTGAAGTCCATTCATCGCCATCCAGGGACAGTGAGCGCAGCTTCTACAGGTCGCACCATTTCCGCCAGTTGGCGCTTCAATCAAAATTTTATCCGGTGCCGCTTGCTGCATCTTGTAGAAGATCCCTCTATCAGTTGCCACGATAAAGGTGTCATTATCCATAGTTTGTGCGGCTTTGATTAACTGACTCGTTGAACCGACAGCATCGGCCAGTTCGACAACGCTCGCGGGGGATTCAGGGTGCACTAAGACGGCTGCATCCGGATGTTTAATCTTAAGTTCGCGAAGTGCCTTGGCCTTAAATTCATCATGAACGATACAATCGCCTTGCCACATCAACATCTCGGCACCAGTTTGCTTGGCGATATAGCTTCCAAGATGACGGTCCGGCCCCCAGATAATCTTCTTACCCTGACTATCTAAGTGTTCGACGATCTCAAGCGCGATACTCGACGTCACCACCCAATCCGCACGAGCCTTAACCGCTGCAGAGGTATTAGCGTACACCACCACGGTATGATCCGGGTGGGCATCACAGAACTTGCTGAAAGTATCGATAGGACAACCAATATCGAGGGAACACGTCGCTTCAAGCGTCGGCATTAACACTGTTTTTTCAGGGCTTAAGATCTTTGAGGTTTCCCCCATAAATTTAACGCCGGCAACGATCAAGGTTTTCGCCGGATGATCACGTCCAAATCTTGCCATTTCAAGTGAGTCAGAAACACAGCCTCCCGTCTCTTCGGCTAACGCCTGTATCTCGGGATCGGTATAGTAATGCGCAACCAGCACAGCATCTCTTTCAACCAATAACTGCTTGATTCTAGCCTTGTAGTTAGCCTTTTCAAGATCGGTCAACGGTAATGGCTTAGCAGGAAATGGATATTGAACATTTTCAATTTGTGGGGCGGAAAGACTCATGTTAAAACCAGTGAGAAATGTATATTAGCGAGATTATACGTAATTGAAGGCAAAATATTAACTCATTTAAGCATATTAGAAATAAAAAGAACGCAGATCGCGTTCCTTTTATTTTCCATTTCAGTCGACTACTGCATAGCGAGTAGCATCTCCTGAGGTTCTTCTAAGTATTGCTTCCACAAGTTGCAGAATCGAGCAATCGTACCGCCATCGATAACCCGATGGTCACCTGACCAGCTGATCTGCATGATTTTCCTCGCTTCGACGTCACCATTGGCATTAAAGCGCGGTAACACCTGCAACTTACCTAAAGCCACAATCGCTACCTCAGGCTTGTTAATGATAGGCGTTGCCACAGTACCACCTAAGGCACCGATGTTAGAGATAGAAACCGTGCCAGACTTAAGATCGTTCGGACTCACACGGCCACTGCGCGCAGCGTTAGTCAACCTGGTGATCTCTGCAGCTATCTCAAGAATAGACTTGCTCTGTACATCTTTGACGTTCGGTACCAATAAGCCCACTTTCGAGTCGACTGCCATGCCGATATTGTGACTACTTAGATAGGTAAGCTCGGTGCAATCGGCATTGACCCGACTGTTTATCACCGGGAATTGCTTTAGGGCAAGTGACATGGATTTCATAAAAAATGGCATCATGGTGAGCTTGAGCTCATCGCTGGAGTACTTTTTCTTCATGCTCTCACGCAATGTTACCAGTTCAGTCAGATCGATCTCTTCGCAGTAGGTGAAATGAGGGATCGTGCTGACCGACTCGGTCATCATCTTAGCCATCACGGCTTTGACACCACGGATAGGCTCGACTCTGTCGATAGTCTGCCCGCTGGTTGTTGAACTAGTGTTCAGACTCGGCTCAGAAAGGGTGTTTGAGCTGACGTCATTTTCAGTAGTTGCTGACATTGTATTGCTATGAGCACTTGCGCCCGAATGATAACGTTCAATATCCTCTTTAAATACCCGACCATTCTTACCTGTTCCCGGAACCTTAGCGATATCGATATCTAATGTACGGGCCAAGCGTCTGACTGCCGGGCTGGCTAATGCCTTGCCCTGAACCACCGGCTCTTTAATATCATCTGGCGCGGATAACGTCTCAGTCGCGTGAGTGACTTCGTTGCCTTCAACGCCGGCAGCAGGATGCTCCTGCTCAACCTCTACGGCAAACAAGGGTTCATGAACCTTAGCCAGCTGACCTTTACGATAGTGCAGCTTGACAATTTTTCCCGACTTTATCGCAGGGATCTGTACCAGCGCCTTATCAGTCATGACATCGGCTATGGGTTGATCTTCGACAACCTGCTCGCCTTCGCTCACCAACCACTCGACCAACTCGCACTCTACAATGCCTTCACCGATATCCGGCAACAGGAACTCTTCGATTTGAAGTCCCTTTTGAGATGCTTGAGTCACAATTTTAGATGAAATGATTTCATCGCTTTGCTCAATTACAGCCGCCACAGGCTCATCAACAACAATGTCTGAAGCAACGGATGTTGACGCATTATTTCCATTTAGCTCAACAGAGTAAAGTGGAGCGTGTACCTTAGCAATCTCGCCTTTTGCATAGTGAAGTTTTTTGATGACACCAGCGTGAGGAGCCGGGATCTGGACTAATGCCTTATCGGTCATCACATCCGCAATAGGCTGATCTTCACTGACGGTATCACCTTCACTTACCAGCCATTCAACCAGTTCACACTCGACAACCCCCTCACCAATATCGGGTAGAATAAACTCTTTAATCATTGCCAAGCTCCTAAAATTTAACCGTTGTTTTAATCGCTTCAAATGTCTTGAGCGCATCTGGCATATATTCTTTCTCATGGATTAATGGATACGGAGTATCCAAACCACAAACACGACTGATTGGTGATTCAAGATAGAGAAAACACTCTTCTTGTATCGTGGCTGCGATCTCTCCGGCAAAGCCACCGGTTAATGGTGCTTCGTGGTTGATCAGCAGCCTACCTGTCTTCTTAACTGATGCCGCTACGGTTTCGATATCCCAAGGTGCTAAGGTTCTGAGATCGATCACTTCACAGGATATTCCCTGCTTCGCAGCCATGTCGGCAGCCTCTTCGATGATCTCCATCTGAGCGCCCCACGCAAGCAGAGTAATATCTTTACCTTCGCGAACGACTTCAGCCTTGCCCAACTCAATTTCGTAATCACCTTCTGGCACTTCGCCAACGTTGGCACGATAGAGGCGCTTAGGCTCAAAAAAGATCACCGGGTTTTTATCCCGAATAGAGGCGAGTAACAGACCTTTGGCTTGATAAGCATTACGCGGAACCACTACTTTTAAGCCCGCAGTTTGGGTAAAGTAAGCCTCTGGTGATTGAGAATGATAATGACCACCGGCTATACCGCCGCCGTAAGGTGTACGGTAGGTGATCCCACCCACATTAAATTCATTACCACTGCGATACCTGAATTTTGCCGACTCATTCACTATTTGATCGATAGCCGGAAAAATATAATCGGCAAACTGAATTTCGGCTATCGCCGTCATGCCGTTAGAGGCTAACCCATTCGCGAAACCGGCAATCCCCTGCTCAGTCAGAGGGGTATTGAAGCAACGCTCTTTACCGTATTTTTCCTGCAGACCGGAAGTTGCACGAAATACTCCGCCAAAATGCCCGACATCTTCACCAAACAAAATCGCTTTATCATCTGTTTCAAATGCGAGTGAAAGCGCGTCATTGATGGCTTGTAACATGTTAATTTTTGCCACGACTTAACCTCTCCCAACGCTGTTTGGATATGAATCCGGATATGTATTCAGGTGCTTCTTTAGGGATTTCAACTGCTGTTGCAATCTAGGCGTTGGCGCATCATAGACATCCTCGATTAGGGTATCGAGCTTCGACATCGGACGTTTCTCTGCAAGTTTCAGCTCTGCAAGCACCTCTTTACGGTATTTATCATAAAGCTCAGCATCTTGTTTTTCAGTCAGCCAGCCTTTGTTGATCATCCATAACTTGAAACGTTTAACCGGATCATGTTGCTGCCATTTAGCCTCTTCCTCTTTAGAGCGATAACCCGATGGATCATCTGAAGATGAATGAGCGCCGAGTCGATAGGTCATCGCCTCGATCAGTACCGGCTCTTTGTTGTGGATAGCATGAGCACGGGCCTGCTGCGTTGCCGCTAATACCGCCAGCATATCATTGCCATCTACGCGTATGGTGTGTATGCCATACCCAGGACCACGACTCGCAATGCCATTACCCATAAACTGTTCGCTGGTTGGTGTAGAGATGGCGTAACCATTATTACGGCAGAAAAAGATGGTTGGTGACTTAAGCACAGCCGCCATATTTAATCCCGCATGAAAGTCACCTTCAGATGCGGCACCTTCACCGAAGTAACAAACAGCGACATTGCGCTTGTCTTGCATCTTTAAGCTATAACCCACACCTGTTGCTTGAGGTATTTGGGTAGCCAGTGGGGAGGAGATTGTCTGGTAATTGAGCTCGGCAGAGCCATAATGGATAGGCATCTGGCGACCCTTACCAAGATCTTTCTCATTACTGAACAGTTGGTTCATAAACTGCTCAGTAGAAAAACCGCGGTAACGTATCGCTGCATGCTCGCGGTACTGAGCTAAGATCACATCATCATTATCTAACGATGCCACACTCCCTATGATAGAGGCTTCTTCACCGGTACAGGTCATATAAAAACTGATACGCCCCTGACGTTGAGCACCTAACATGCGTTCATCTAACACCCGTGTAAAAACACAAGTATCGTGAATTTTTGTGGCTAGTTCTTGATCTATGGTGGGCAGAACGGCATTTTCATACACTGTCCCATCCGCTTGCAATATCTTTAAAATAGGGACTGAAATAGAGTCCTTATCGAGAAAACTGACGCGATGGACAGTTTCATTATGGCTTGTTGCGTTGCTCATACTATTCTCTTATCAGCTGAGTGCATTTGTTATTTAGTGCGATCTCCATATAGAGAACGCCAATTTTTGTAATACGCGGGAGAAACATTACGTTAACGTAAACTGCCTATCAACTATTCTCACCCGCTTAATAAAACTAACCTCGGCCTTATGCGTATCTTTAGCTTTACATTGCCCGAACAGACCGCGTTCATTGTGTTTAAGTCCAGAGGTAAATATTAGCCGTCTAAATCAATATTCTCAGTCGTCGCCGGCGTTAAACAAAGTACCGTTCTTTGCCCCACTGGCACCTTGGCATTAGGAAAAACAATCGCCTCGACTTTATGTTCGACCTTAATATCTTTACCCCCCTCTTTTGCCAGGATGTAGCCTTCAGGAAAGGAGGTGAAATTTTCGACATCATTGGCGAAAGTGAATTCGAAATCATCAAAGCCTTTATTAATAGCGCGGCAGACTTGATACAGATTAACCTTGTTAACGTCAAATGCAGACAGTTCGAGTGGCTCATCGCCAATCAGTCTGTTCAACATCTCCTTCAGTGCAATGAAGCGGGTCATATCATTTTGACCCATAGGCAAGACTTTACCCAACTCGATGGTAAATGCATCGGCCTGATAATTCAGAGATGAGAAATAACTGAAGGTGGTCGTAGGTTCATGATGAAAAAGCACGGTATCGATGCCGCACGCCTCAAGAAACATGATCTGCTCTCCACTAAACTTTCTTCCCGGACGATAAGGATAGATAGCAAATTTTTCATGCTTTGAACCGCGAATAGCCGTATGAAGATCATAATGAATGCGATGACGATCTTCTGCCTGTCCGGCAAAAAACTTGTCTACATAGAATTCGAGTTTCTTCGCTCGTATCCTTTCAGGGTTAACCAGCCCCTCACCCGATGAATGCGCCCCGTTAAAAAGTCGATTTAAGTTTTCATCGATAAAACGGGTGCCATTGATAATCGCCGCAGGGTTACCAAATAAGAAAAGCACCCTTTGTGTAGCGATGAGTTTCTCTTCGAGCAGCGCTTTAACCAGCTCGTTGCACAGTTCTATCGGTGCAGTCTCGTTCCCATGGACTGCACAGGAGAGGACAATATCTGTGCCTTTATTCACTTTAGGTTCAAAAACGATAACACCGGTATCCCATACTTCTACTTGAGTATGACCGCCTATCGAAAAGGAACAGGTTTCATCTAAGTATTGAGGGTGAGTGAGAGTGAGGTTTAAAAAGTCCTTAGACTCTTTTAGCGCTTGATACACGAGATACTCCTTAATTGTTCCTACGCAAAGATATGGTCATAAGCGCAGGATCCTTTTCTAGTTTTTATGAAAGCTCGAACAAAGATACTAGCATTTTACGCCCCCATCAGCCATTTATCGGCGACGTAAATCATCATAAGCCTCAAGGTTAGCTCAAGTATTTTAATTTCTGTTTGCATTTTTCCCCGAAGTGAAACACAATGTAGACATCTAGCCGTCCAGACGTTCACAATCTTAAGTGCATTAGGTTCGGGCGTGTAATAAATTGAAGTGAGGTAGGTATGGCATTAGCGACATTTGGTGCAGGTTGTTTTTGGGGTGTAGAGTTCTTTTTCAATCAGCTCGAAGGAGTAACCAAAACCAGCTGCGGATATATGGGTGGTAATGATTCCGCTACCAGTTATACGGAGGTTAAGTCCGGAAATACGGGGCATGCAGAAGTCGTTCAAGTTGAGTTCGATGAAAATCGGGTCTCTTATGAAGAAGTGTTAGCCATATTTTGGCAAAACCATAATCCAACCAGTTTAAATCGCCAAGGGGGCGACATAGGTTCGCAATATCGCAGCGCCATATTCTTTCACTCTAACGCGCAAAAAGCGTTGGCTGAACAGTCAAAATTAGACTTAGTGCGTAGTGGTAAATGGGGAGAGAGGCAGGTAGTGACGGAAATTGTGCCGGTATTACAATTTAACCGCGCCGAAGAGTATCATCAGAACTACCTAGAGAAAAACAACTTACCCAGTTGTCACATCTCTTATTAAAGTGTTATACCAATTGTACTAAATATCTTACCATTCAGCGGGAATTCAAAGCTCTGTAGGCAAGTTGTATGATTGAAGCTAATAGTTATTCTATATCGAAAGCATTCACCGCAGCATAAAGGGCTTTGAAAACCGCACTACGTGAGCGCCTCAGGCCTTCCACTTCTACTTTACATTGACTTAAAAGGGAGTGGCCATTTTTTCATCAATGTGCCTTGAATTGAAAACCCTGAGGGGCTCTGAATTGATTACATATTTAATACAACTGGTATTAAGAGGCATTAGGTTCCAGGCAATAGGAGTCAGTACCTAAAACAGGCCCCCACAAGCTGGAACACAGAGCCTGGAAACTGACCTCGACTGTTAATTCTTCAACATACGATCGATGATCGACTGGGCCTCACTGATAACCAGTTCTAAGTGGTCCTGACTGATAAAACTTTCACCGTAAATCTTAAACAGGGCTTCAGTCCCTGAAGGACGCGCCGCAAACCAGGCATTTTCGGTGACAACCTTGATGCCACCTATGTTGGCATTATTACCGGGCGCTCGGGTCATAACATGCTGGATATTCTCACCGGCTAAGTTATTCGTACCCAGCAGGTTCATGTCTACATCAGCGGCAATTAATTCGGCAAATTTGTTTTTCTTTTCTGTGGTGACAGGGCTATCGATACGAGTATAGAAGCTCTCCCCATGTTCAGCGACTAACTCTGTGTAACGTTCGGCCGGAGTCTTTCCTGTGACAGCCAGAATTTCGGCGGCCAACAGGGCTAAGATAAATCCGTCTTTATCTGTACACCAGGTAGTACCATCGCGTCTTAAAAATGACGCCCCTGCACTCTCCTCTCCACCGAAAGCAAAACTCGCATTAGCCAGACCATCGACGAACCATTTAAACCCGACCGGAACTTCACTCATCACCCGCCGATGCTGTGCACACACTTTATCGATCATCGAGCTTGAAACTAAGGTCTTGCCTATCACTAACTCATCTGACCATAGCGGCCTGTGCGTGATCAGATAATCGATGGCAACGGCAAGAAAATGATTCGGGTTCATCAAACCACTCCCGGGACAAACGATACCGTGGCGATCATAATCGGGATCATTACCCACACAGAGATCGAATTGTTCCTGATGTTTCAAGAGTCCCGCCATGGCATAGGGAGAAGAGCAATCCATTCTGATCTTGCCATCTTTATCCAGAGGCATAAAACCAAAGCGTGGATCGACACTTTCATTTACCAGTTCGATATTGATGCCATAACGAGCCGCTATCTTGTCCCAATAATAGATCCCTGAACCACCGAGCGGATCGACACCGATCCGAATACCAGCATCGGCTATCGCCTTCATATCGACGACACTGGTGAGATCATTGACATAGGGTGCGATGAGGTCAACCGGTTCAACCAAGCTTGAGTCAATAGCCTGCCTATAGTTAATTCTGTTGACGCCTTTAAGCTCATCCTTGAGGTATTGGTTAGCCCGCTGCTCTATCCATTGGGTTATCTCACCCTCAGCCGGTCCACCATGTGGGGGGTTGTACTTAATACCACCATCTTGTGGTGGATTATGAGAGGGGGTAATAATCAAACCATCGACTGATTGCTCAACGTGTTTATTGGCGACCACTATGGCGTGTGATACTACTGGCGTTGGCGTGAAACCATCATCTTGCTGCACAATAACCTGGATTTTATTAGCAGCCAAGACCTCGACAGCACTGATATAGGCCGCTTGAGAGAGTGCATGGGTATCGATACCCAGGTACAAGGCACCTATTATTCCTGCAGAATTTCGATAGTCTACAACCGCTTGAGTAATGGCTAGGATATGCGGTTCATTGAAGTTAGCATTAAAGGCACAGCCACGATGACCGGAAGTACCAAAACTGACCCGCTGTTCAGCCATCTTTATGTCCGGAGATATGCAGTAATAACAACTCATTAGCTTAGGGATATTGACCAAGTCCTGTTGAATCGCTACCTGTCCAGCTCGCTTATGAATCGCCAAAGCTATCTCCTGATATATCAAATATTAAATGGATACATAAAAATTTGCGCACCCGCAAGAATGCACAAGTTGTAATGTTCGGTTGGCTAAATGTTACTGGTTATGGCTTCTATTTGAGCTTCTACGGTACCGTACTGCTGAAGCACCTCGGTCAATATAGTCCGCTTCTTAGCAGTATTGTTATTGGTCGTGACCCAAAACCCACTTTGCCCAATCTCTTTAGGGTTTGCAGACTTACTGGCCTTTAGCAACGATGCTTTTGATGTCGCAAAGTATAGCCTGTCTCTGCCTTGAATTTGTAGAACCTGAGAGAATTGCTCAGGTGCCGCACGATAAACGGCTTCGAGAATAAACAAAAAACGTCCAACAGCCCCCTTTTGAGCTGCAAGTTCCTCTTTATTGATGCTTTCGGTGAGATCTTTAGCTATCTCTCTGTTTTCAGCAGGCGCAGCAACCTTCTCGGTTTGTTCCATACCCGGATGACTGATTGTCTGCGGGGTATCATGGTTCACAGCTTCTACGTTCAGGCCCAGCAAACGACGTAGGATATCTGAAGCACTCTCACCTATACGCTCAGTTTTTCCGGCTATATGGCGATATAACTCTTCATCAACCTCGATATATTTCATGACCTTAATCTTCCTTAAGTGAGATTTTAGCTAGCTTGGCTCAATAACGAATAATGATTACTTTGATCTTTATTTTATCCGTCAGATCGATTCCTAAGTGTATGCCATCTATGGCCTTATAATAAAGAGGCATTAGTTCTAAATTGTGATTGTTCTGCCTCTGTTTGCACAAAGTCTGTCTATTTGGTCAAAAAGGCGCCACCCAATTTACTCGCGATGCATTGATTCTTGTCATAATGGCCTGTTTAGGGGCACAATCCACAACTTGTTTTTAGGCTTATGAGTCAAGCATGCACTTTATATCTTCGGGCCAAGGATCTACCGTCATATTGATCCATGGTCTTTTCGGTAATTCAGATAATTTGAAAACATTGGGAAGAACCCTGGAAGCGAACCATAGGGTCATACGTGTCGATGTGCCTAATCATGGTTTGAGTGCACATTGGGAATCGATGGACTACCCCACTTTGGCTAATGCCGTCATCGAGTTAATGGATAGGTTATCAATTCCACAGGCGCACCTGGTTGGGCACTCTATGGGGGGCAAGATAGCCATGGCCGCCGCGCTCAACTATCCGGTTCGAATTCAATCTGTGATTGCGGCCGACATCGCGCCTGTAAGTTACCAATCCAGACACGATGCCGTTTTTGCAGCCCTTGACTCGATAGAGCTAAATCAGGTTAAAAATAGAGGCCAGGCACTGGATCAACTATTAAATGCAGGAATCGATGAGGGCACAGCTCAATTTTTACTAAAAAACCTGTCAAAAACTGACACTGGTTTTCAATGGAAAATGAATCTCACTGGTCTAAAAACTTGTTACACCAAGCTTATAGGTTGGTATAATGATAGAGCTGCGCCATTACAATACACTGGTGCCTGCTTGTTTATCAGGGGGGGGGAGTCGGATTATGTTACCTCTGAGCACAAACAAGCTATCTTAGCCCAATTTCCTCATGTGCAAGCAAAGACGATTGAAGGGACAGGCCATTGCTTACACGCACAAAAACCGAGCATTTTTAACCGAATCGTCGGTGACTTTATCGAAAAGCATGATAGGAATTAATCGCCCAAGTCCGTTTCATACACAAATCATCTATGGTATATTCGCGCCTCTTTTGGCCTGAGGAACCTTTAAATGTTATCTCAGTATATGGAACAAATTGAAGCTTTAGGTTTAAACCTTTTTTTTGCATCAATTTTTTTCTTTATCGGCATGGCCATTCATGATGTGCTGAAACAGGGCAATGTGCCTAAATTTGGCCGCTATATCGTTTGGTTAGTTTTATTTCTCGGCTGCGCCGGGTTTATTGCAAAAGGATTAATACAGATGTCCTGGGAAGGCTCAGGCATAGGTTAAACACTGATTAAATGGCAAAAGAAACATCAGACAGAACCACAATTGATCTGTTCGCAACAGAAAAACGCCGTGGCCGTCCCCGTAGTAACCCACTACCAAGAGACCAGCAGCTGAAAGTCAATAAGCGAAATCAGATCCAGCGTGATAGGGCTAACGGGTTAAAGCGAATAGAGTTAAAGGTGTCACAAGATTTGTATGACGCCTTGAATGATAAGGCTTTGGCCAGTAAAATCAGCCGCAGTCAACTAATAGAATTAATATTACAAGAGCAAATGACTTCTCAATAACTCTTGTGAACGAATCCAAAACACAGTGAATTAGATAAAGGAAAGACAATGGCAACTGTAGGTCTTTTTTTCGGTAGCGATACAGGCAACACTGAAGCCGTCGCCAAGATGATCCAGAAGAAGCTGGGTAAGAAGATGGTCGATGTTAAAGACATCGCCAAGAGCACCAAAGAGCAAATTCAAGAGTATGATCTATTACTTTTCGGGATCCCGACTTGGTATTACGGTGAAGCTCAATGTGATTGGGATGATTTTTTCCCCGATTTGGAGCAGATCAACTTCGAAGATAAGTTGGTTGCTATCTTTGGTTGTGGTGATCAGGAAGATTACGCAGAGTACTTTCTCGATGCTATGGGCATGGTAAATGAAATTGTCGAAGGTCGTGGTGGTATCGTTATCGGCCACTGGCCAATCGAAGGCTATGACTTCGAGGCTTCTAAAGGCCTAACAGCCGATGAGAAGCACTTTGTCGGTTTAGGTATCGATGAAGACAGACAACCTGAGTTGACCGAAGAGCGCGTCGATGCATGGGTTAAACAGATCTACGAAGAGATGTGTTTAGCAGAGCTGGAAGATTAAACCTCTATCTACTGCTGTCAGACTCAAACTGAAGCGGCTTATAGCCGCTTTTTTTATGCCCCAGATTAAAACCAAGATATATGAGCACTGAAACCGATAATCAACACTGGGATATCTTCTGCGCGGTCGTGGATAATTACGGCGATATTGGCGTAACATGGCGTTTAGCAAAGCAGCTTGCTAAGGAATACCAAATTGATATCAATCTCTGGGTCGATGATTTAAAGAGTTTCTCGCACATCTTACCGTCACTAAAACCAGAGCTTGCAACGCAAAGTTTTAATCGTGTCACCATACATCAATGGAATGTTCCGTTAGATATAAACTTTGTGCCCGGGGCCGTTCTGATTGAAGCCTTTGCCTGTGAACTGCCTGAACGAGTTAAATCCCAACTCATCGCACAACACCAAAGATCCGATGATACCCCACCGCTTTGGCTAAACTTGGAATACCTGAGTGCTGAAGATTGGGTAGAAGGGTGTCATGGTCTACCCTCGATGCAAGCAAGCGGCATAAAGAAGTACTTTTACTTTCCAGGCTTTACCCCAAAGACCGGGGGACTAATTTGTGAAAAAGAGTTACTTGAACAGCGCACTGCGTGGCAGTCAGATCCCGCTAATAAGCTGGCACTGTTTTCTCAGCTAAACCTGAGCGGCATTGATGTGCAAGATAAGGTGATCAGTGTTTTCAGTTATGAAACGCAGGCATTATCGGCACTGTGCCAGCATTGGCAAGGCTCCACTCAAAAGGTACATGCTTTGATCCCCAAGGGCCGAAGCCTAAATAGTCTGACTCATTTGCTGCCTTGCTCCGTTGAGAAGCTAACCCCGGGACAACAGATCGAGATCAACAATTTGACCCTTCACATTCTGCCTATGACAGATCAAGCGAGCTTTGATCGCCTGCTCTGGAGTTGTGACTTTAATATTGTGCGAGGCGAAGATTCATTTTTGAGGGCCCAATGGGCGGCGAAACCTTTTATATGGCACATTTATCCTCAAGAAGATGATTATCATCTGGTAAAATTAGAAGCTTTTCTTAGTCTTTACTGCGATAATCTTGCGCCAGAAATTGCCAAATGTTGGACCGAATTAAATCTTGCATTCAACCAGGAACAGCAAGCCGCCGTGAATGTTCACTGGCAACACCTTGATTCTGTTAGTTTGCCTTTGTTGCAACACTCACAAAAATGGCCAATTTACGCATTAAATGATGCAGATCTTGCTAGCCGACTGGTTCAATTTGTCAAAAATAGCTAAGATGCTGCGCTGAAACAGAAAGTCCAAAATAGGAAATAGTGTAATGAAAACTGCTCATGAAATCCGTCCTGGTAACGTGATCATGTTAAATGGCAGCCCATGGGTTGTTCAGAAAACTGAAACGACTCGTTCTGGCCGTAACGCCGCCATCGTAAAGATGAAGTTAAAGAACGTACTGCTTGATTCAACGACTGAAACTACCTTTAAAGGTGATGATAAGATGGAAGATATCATCTTAGAGCGTCTTGACTGTACTTATTCATACTTTGCCGATCCTATGTACGTATTTATGGACGCTGAATACAACCAGTATGACGTAGAATCGGGCAACTTAGGTGATTGTGCTGCTTACATCACTGATGGTATGGAAGAGATTTGCCAGGTGACCTTCTACGAAGGTAAGGCCATCTCAGTTGAACTACCTATGACTATCGTACGAGAAGTGATTTACACCGAACCTTCTGCACGTGGCGATACTTCAGGTAAAGTCATGAAGCCTGCAACTGTCGCGGGTGGCGCAACACTCAGCGTTGCTGACTTCATAAAGACAGGCGAAATGATTGAAATTGATCCTCGCACAGGTGAGTTCAAGAAGCGTGCCTAAGTCATAACGCTTAATACTTCGAAAGCCAGTGCCAGTCACTGGCTTTTTTATACCTCAGCCCCGCGCAGTTTATTACTCTGCACAACGACGAACAGACAGCATAACACTCTGACACAGCAAGTTATCCAGATGTGATTCAGTGTGATAATCTGGTTTCATTCTCAAGTTTATCAAGTGAATTCCCGATAAAGCCCTTCTCAATAACGAAATAATTCGTTATTGTCCCAATACTTAAGCTATGCATGATGATAGCTCTTATATCGACAAAGCATTTTAGAGGTTGTGGATGCGTCCAATTATCAAATCAAACAAGCTAGATACCGTCTGTTATGACATTAGAGGTCCGGTACATAAGGAAGCACGCCGTCTCGAAGATGAAGGTCATAGAATTTTAAAATTGAATATCGGTAATCCTGCTCCCTTTGGTTTTGAAGCCCCGGAGGAGATTGTTCGTGATGTCATCTTAAATCTTCCCAGCGCGCAAGGGTATTGTGAATCAAAAGGTCTTTTCTCTGCCCGAAAGGCCATAGTGCAGCATTATCAGTCGCAGGGGATCTTCGGTGTCGATATTGAAGATGTCTATATTGGTAATGGCGTATCCGAGCTTATCGTTATGGCCATGCAGGGACTGTTAAATTCCGATGATGAGGTGTTAATCCCCTCACCCGATTACCCCCTATGGACGGCTGCAGTTCACCTTTCAGGTGGCATAGCACAGCATTACCGCTGCGATGAAGAATCTGATTGGTTCCCCGATCTCGACGATATCAAGAGTAAGATCACGCCTCGCACCCGTGCTTTAGTGCTGATTAATCCCAATAACCCAACGGGTGCGGTTTACTCCAGAGAGCTACTGTTACAAGCTGTAGAGATCTGTCGTCAACACGATCTTATCCTGTTTGCCGATGAGATTTACGACAAGATACTTTACGATGAAGCTCAACATATTCCTGCAGCCAGCCTCTCAGATGACATCTTAACCGTGACATTTAATGGCCTGTCAAAGTCCTACCGGGCCGCAGGCTTTCGCGTCGGCTGGATGATGCTATCGGGTAACTTAAAAGATGCTAAGAGTTATATCGAAGGCTTAGATATGCTGGCTTCGATGCGACTGTGCTCGAACGTGCCGAATCAGCACGCCATTCAGACTGCTTTGGGAGGATATCAGAGTATCAATGAACTCGTTATTGATGATGGTCGCCTCAAAGTACAACGCGATACTTGTGTTGAGTTACTCAACCAAATCCCGGGCATCAGTGTCAAATGTCCCAAAGGAGCCATGTACGCGTTCCCCAAGTTGGATGCTAAGAAATTCAATATCCGAGATGATGAGCGTTTAGTTCTCGATCTCTTAAAACAGAAAAAAATCCTCCTGGTACAAGGTACCGCGTTCAACTGGCCAGAGCCTGACCACCTTAGAGTCGTGTTTTTACCTCATAAAGAGGAACTTGAAAAAGCATTAATCGAGTTTGGCGAGTTTATGGATGGCTACAGGCAATAACACCTTAACCAAAATTGATTATACCAATCGTTGTTACACCAACATAGAGCGATCTTTCGATCGCTTTATGTCGGTCGTTTCTTGTAATGAACCAAGGGCAATTCACGTAAACGTTGAGCGGCCTGCTCCGGGGTAATATCCCGCTGAACTTCTGCCAGCAACTCATAGCCGACCATAAATTTTTTAATGGAAGCCGAGCGAAGTAATGGGGGATAAAAGTGTGCATGCAGGGTCCATTCCGGATGTGAACTATCGTCGAACGGCGCGCCATGCCACCCCATTGAATAGGGAAAAGAGGCGTTAAAAAGGTTGTCATACCTGATGGTAATTTGCTGAATAATATCTGCGAGTGATTGACGTTTTTTTTCGGTTAATTCTGTGAGTCTCTGAATAGGAAACCTGGGAAGAAGCAGAGTTTCAAAAGGCCAGGCTGCCCAGTATGGTACTACAACCAACCAATCTTCATTGCTGACAACGAGTCTGTCTTCATTATGCAGCTCGCGTTGCATATAATCACTCAACAGGGCGCATCTGTTTTTTTTATAATACTCGCTGAAATTAGCCTGCTTCTTGACAGCTAAAGTAGGTAATTGAGATTGTGCCCAAATCTGACCGTGTGGATGCGGGTTCGAGCACCCCATGACCGCACCTTTATTCTCAAAGATCTGTACCCATGGGTATACTCGACCAAGCTCGGTGCTCTGCTCCTGCCAGGCATTAATGACCAGAACAACCTCATCCGGCTCTAACTCAGGTAAGCTTTTACTGTGATCGGGGGAGAAACAGATCACCCTGCTCTCTCCCTGTGTCGTTTGCATGGTGAACAGAGGATCATCGGATGACTCGGCCGGGCCGTACGGTTTCATTGCAGCAAAATCATTTTGAAAAACAAATGTCCCCTTATAATGAGGATTTACCTCGCCACTGACCCTTTGGTTACCGGCGCATAGAAAGCAATTTTCGTCATGACTGGGTTTAGGCACTTCATCGAGAGCTTCTAACTGCCCCTGCCACGGCCGTTTCGCACGGTGGGGTGAAAGTAAAACCCACTCTGAAGTTAACGGATTATATCGACGATGAGGATGCTCTGTAGGATCGAATTGCTCTGAAATCGACATGCCATCTAACCTTTTAGTATTTAAAATCTATTGGGTTAATCTAGCTTTACGGTCGGCTTTACGTCATTCCCGAAAAGGTGCTTTTATCTCTCATTTAATAACACTTGTTCAAATTGACTGGAAAATGGCAAAGTTCAGAATAAAGCAGCATGATAGTCAGCAGTTAAAAGAGGTGGGGATAGATTAATTTAGCGGGTAAATATAGAACTGTTCGGAACGCTTACCGATTCTCCCTGTCAGCGTACCGATTGTGGATAATTGCTTATCCACAATCGGGTTACCACTAACAGACAGTGAAGAGTTGATTTACGGGATCGCGTGGAACACCTGCTCATCATCCATCGAATGAAGCGAGCCTGTTCCCGTCGAGAGAGCGGCTGCACTTTCACCCTGAGTATCTATGATCAAGGCACCATCGCCCCCCTCACCCAACAAGCCATTGATGATCTGACCATCGGTACTGCCAAACTCAGCCTTCAGATCGACGCCATCGAGAACAATATGCTGCTCGAAGGTCCCATCACCGTCAGCATCTATATCTATGGTAGTTGAGTGAGTGACGCTGTCGACGCTGAAGTTAAGGTACTCATCTAGATTATCGGCGTTTTCTCCCTGAAGTAGATCGCTTAAATCCAGCTTATCTTCATTAAGATTAAAGTCGGTAATATGATCCGTGCCCTCAGATCCCGCCGCCCAGATGAACGTATCGGCGCCACTGCCGCCACTTAGCCAATCATCACCCAGACCACCGATCATCATATCTTCCCCATCACCACCCAGCAAAATATCACTGCCAGAGCCGCCAACGAGGACATCATCTCCTGCGCCGCCGTCTAAGACATCGCCGAACACCATTTTAGTTTGAGCCCCGCCGTCATGAGCGAGGTAAATGCCTGTTTTTTCTGAACCATCACTTAGGGTCACGGTAAAAGTGACCGCTTGATGAGAAAAGACGTTACTGTCATTGTTATTTAGCAAACTGGTATCGAGGGTAAACCAGAATTCATCACCTGATGTAAAATCCCCCTCGGCAAAGTTTGCCGTGATAACTGAGTTCCCCTCGGACAGGGTGAAAACACTATCACTTGGGTTTAAGCCAATGGAATCTCCCAGAGCATAATTTTCGATGAAAGCATCTTTGTCACTTCCACCTCTTAAATTTACACTCACACTGGTTACAGACAGCCCATCGCTGTTACTGGCAAATTTGAAACCTAATGGATTGTCAACTCTGCTGTTCTCTCCAGGCGTGACTATCGCAGTGATTAAAGCATCATTGGGCATTACCTGACCGTTACCCGAGTTGATAATAATATCGTTTTCTGCCGTTCCAATCAGCTGCTGCGCATAGTCCAGATCAACATGAGTTGAATCTTCACCTTTATCACTGCTCCCCTTTAGGGTGTAATTGAAGCTCGAATCTTCTGTCGTCGAAGATAATGTGACTACGCCGCCATTGAGCGTTACATTATCGCCCGAGACCTGAGTGATACCCGCATTACCTACCGTCTTATCACCATGAAGCAGGTATTCGACCGGAATATCTATGGTCGTACCTTCAGCTAAATTAGTAATGATGTTATTTGAATTCGCATCAAGATTGGCATGGTAATCGATGCCTAAGTTTAAGGTGACTGAGGCCATATCTCCATCGCCATCTTTCACTACGGCGACCATAGACTCATGCTCATTGAGCACATCGCGATCGACCTCGATCGAGTAGCTATACTCACCGGTATCGAAGTTGATGGTGAACTTACCCCCAAGTGATGTCATAAAGATCTGAACCGGATTTGCCCCATCATACTGATGAGTTACGTCATCAACAGTTATGCTATCTATGTGTCCGCCATCGGCGCCAAATACAACACCAGTGGTATAACTGCCCTTTATGGTATCACCATCGAAATAATCGAGTATGGTGCTGGCGAGATCTTCTGGGTTATCAAGCTTTACTGCATAGGCTTCATCACCGTCGACTTCAGGATAGGCTACCGGTAATAGATGATCGAGACCGGCACTGCCAATACCAATACCAAACGAGCTCTTATAACCACTGGTTTCGAGATAGCTCTCCCAAGTTGATTGCACAGTACTGCTAACCTCATGACCTGCAGAGGGAGCGCCGTCGGAAATAAAATAGAGTAGGCTCTGATCGGCCCCCGCTGGCAGCGGCCCGCTATTCATCACTGCATTTAATGCCGAATCATAATAAGTGGCCGCATCGGCAACCAAAGACTCGAGGTAATTAATGGCGCCGGCGACATCATCTATCAACCAACCGGATGAATAGGCATTTGCATGGAAGTTTACAATTTGAATATTCACATTGCCGGTACTATCGACCTCATTGATCAAGGTGGTTAGAGCGTCGATAGCCACTTCAAGATAAGTCTGACCGTTACCAACCGGGTCACCCATACTGCCTGATACATCTAATACCAGAGTCAAGTTGGTCGTGACGACTGCACCACTGGATTGCAGGTTCTGGCTGATATCATGGGCAACCGGCGCATCATCACTGATATTGACGGTAAGACTAGCACTATCGTTGCTGCCAAGACTGTTAGTTATGGTGTAATCGAAAGACTCAGTGGCATTATCACCGTCGGTGCTATTCGCCGTTAGCTTATACTCATAGTCTCCGGCTCTGTGCTCACCAGAGTCCTGGCTATAAACCGTCAGTTCACCTAAGTCAGTCGTCACGGTTATCACACCGTTTACCGCAGTATACCCCTCGACGTCACTGATATGGGTAGAACTACTCACACCTGAGTCATTATCAAGCAAGTTGCCTGTTGTAATATTGCTACCGTCACCGGCAGTCGTTCCCGATGCCAGACCGGATTCAGCCACACTGGCTGAATCATTGCTTGCCTGCGGATTAGAGTCTTGATCGATGGTGAGTGTCGCCGCACTGCTGTCCCCATCTGCATCGGTGAGAACATATTCAAACTGATCACTGGTCAGCGGATGTACGACAGCAGTTTGTACCGAAGTCAGGGATAAAAAGGTATCACCAGCAGTAATCACCACGTATTGATAAGCTTGACCGGAATTGATACTCAGTGAATCACTACCGGAAAAACTGCCACTCGCGACCAGATGACCATCGCTGTCATAGGCAGACCATTGACCGTCGGCACTATTAGCATTACCAGCCCAGCCATTTAAACCTAAGGAAACTTCATTGAAGCTAGCCTCGAGATCGATAACTAGCGACTCTCCACGCTCGATCCATTCGTTGTTACCTGTGCCTACTTGATCGTTATACTCGTAAGTACCGTCGCCCTTACCGGTTAATAACGCCTTGTTTAGATCGTTGCCATTAACAAAATCGGTAGATTTGTTAAATCCATACAGCTGAACTCCATTTCCATCAAAGAGAGCGCTTGAATCCAGGTTAATAAACTCATTCAGCGTCGATTGATAGCTATAATTCCCATCCTGATTTATCACTAAGATGCCGTCATCGGTCGTGATAGTGACATTACCATTGGCATCGAAATCACTATAACTCGCCCCTTTATAGGACACGGAGGAGATGCTTGCAGAGTCAGCGCCCAGAGTATCGACGCCAGTGCCATCGGTTCCGACAGCAGTGATAACATTACCATGAGCCGTACCACCGAAGCCGATACTGTCTGTGTCATCATTTGCAACCGGTGCCGTGTCGGCAATATTGACAGTGACTTGAGTCCAGAGCGAATTTTCTACACCATCTGTTGACTGATAAAAGAAGCTGTCTGTTAGATTATCCTCACCACTGTGATCTAAGCTAGCTGGGGCTTGATAACTGTAGCTGCCATCTGGATTAATGGTAACAGTGCCGCCGAGCGCCGTAGTAAAACTTGCCCCTTGTGCTGTCGCCGTTATCGCATCGCTTCCTGAGCTGTCTGTCGCAAAAGAGACTATGGACAAACTACCAGCATCGAAATCATCATCATTAACTAAAAGACTGGCTTCACTGAACTGAGTTGATTGACCTTCACTCACATCGATACTATCCGGACTCGTGATTGGCGCATCGCTCATCGGCGTAACTTTGATAGTCAGGGTTGAATCATTAGTGGTTTCTCCGTCACTGACGGTGTAGTTGACCACTGGCACATCGCCGTTCCAATCTGTGGCAGGCGTAAAGCTGTAGCTGCCGTCACTGCCAATTATCAACTCACCGCTGCTAAGATCGACCGTAACGCTGCTCCCACCACTGAAATCATAATCTTTCCCATCGACTGAGAAATTGTCGATGCTGAGTGGACCTTCGATGCTGGTACTGCCCGTAAGCAGACTGCCCGAAGTCGTACCGCTGTCCTCTTCGATTGTAATAGCCTCATCGCCATCAACGAAAGGATCGGCCTCGGGGGTGACGGTGATCTTAAGGCTCGAGTCGTTAGTGGTTAATCCGTCGCTGACGGTGTAGTCAACCACCGGCACGCTGCCGTTGTAGTTCGTCGCCGGGGTGAAGCTGTAACCGCCATCGCTGTCGATAGTCAGCTCTCCCGCAGTCAGGTTCACCGTGACACTGTTACCGGCACTGAAATCATAATTCTGACCTGCAACCGAGAACGACTGGATGCTCAGCGGACCTTCGATACTGCTGCTGCCTTCGAGCAAGGTCCCGGTGGTGGCACCGCTGTCCTCACCTATGGTGATAGTCTCATCGCCATCGACGAAAGGATCGGCCTCGGGGGTGACGGTGATCTTAAGGCTAGAGTCGTTAGTGGTTAATCCGTCGCTGACGGTGTAGTCAACCACCGGCACGCTGCCATTGTAGTTCGTTGCCGGGGTAAAGCTGTAACCGCCATCGCTGTCGATAGTCAGCTCACCTTCACTCAGGCTCACGGTGACGCTGTTACCGGCACTGAAATCATAACTTTGACCTGCAACCGAGAAGCTGTCGATACTGAGCGGACCTTCGATACTGCTACTGCCTTCGAGCAAGGTCCCGGTGGTGGCGCCGCTGTCCTCACCTATGGTGATAGTCTCATCGCCATCGACGAAAGGATCGGCCTCGGGAGTAACGGTGATCTTAAGGCTCGAGTCGTTAGTGGTTAATCCGTCGCTGACGGTGTAGTTCACCACCGGTACCTGACCGTTGTAGTTGCTTGCCGGAGTGAAGCGGTACCCGCCATCACTGTCGATGGTCAGCTCACCTTCACTCAGGCTCACGGTGACGCTGTTACCGGCACTGAAATCATAATTCTGACCGTCAACCGAGAACGACTGGATGCTCAGCGGACCTTCGATACTGCTGCTGCCTTCGAGCAAGGTCCCGGTGGTGGCACCGCTGTCCTCACCTATGGTGATCGCCTCGTCGCCATCGACGAAAGGATCGGCCTCGGGGGTGACGGTGATCTTAAGGCTAGAGTCGTTAGTGGTTAATCCGTCGCTGACGGTGTAGTCAACCACCGGCACGCTGCCATTGTAGTTCGTCGCCGGGGTGAAGCTGTAAGTGCCGTCGCTGTCGATGGTCAGCTCACCTTCACTCAGGCTCACGGTGACGCTGTTACCGGCACTGAAATCATAATTCTGACCGTCAACCGAGAACGACTGGATGCTCAGCGGACCTTCGATACTGCTACTGCCTTCGAGCAAGGTCCCGGTGGTGGCGCCGCTGTCCTCACCTATGGTGATCGCCTCATCGCCGTCGATAAAAGGATCGGCATCGGGTGAGACAATAATGCTAAGCGTTGAAGTATCCGAGCTTGAACCATCGGTCAGGTTATAGCTAATAACCGGCACCGAGCCATTATAGTTAGCCGCTGGGGTGAAGGTGTAGTTACCCTGGCTATCAAGGCTGAATGTACCAACATGACTGATAGTAATATCACTGCCATCGGCCTGATAAACCGTGCTATCCCCTTCTAAGGTAAAGCTGGTTACAGTGATCTGGCCGTCGACACTGGCGCCGTCGATCACATTGCCGCCCACTTGCGGACTATCTTCGGCAATGGTGCGCACTTCATTATTATCGGTAAAGTCATCACTGACCGGTGTCACTATGAGGCTGAGTGTGGAGCTGTCACCGCTCGAACCATCAGTCAGATCATAGGTTATCACAGGGACTGAACCGTTATAGTTGGCCGTCGGAGTAAAGGTGTAATTACCATGACTATCCAGGCTAAAGGTACCCACATTACTGATATCGATATCGCTGCCATCGGCCTGGTAGGTCGTGTTATCACCGGTAACAGTGAAGCTGGTCACCGTAATATCACCGTCGACACTGGTGCCGTCGATCACATTGCCGCCTACTTGCGGGCTGTCTTCGGCCAGAGTACGAATTTCATTGTTATCGGTAAAATCATCATTGACTGGCGTGACTGATATCGTCAATGTCGAACTATCACCACTGGACCCATCGGTCAGGTTATAGGTGATAACAGGCACCGAGCCATTATAGTTGGCAGCCGGAGTGAAAGTGTAGTTACCCTGGCTATCCAGGCTGAATGTACCAACATTACTAATACTGATATCACTGCCATCGGCCTGATAGGTCGTGTTATCACCGGCAATGGTGAAGTTGGTTACTGTAATTTCGCCGTCGACGCTGACGCCATCGATCACATTACCGCCCACTTGTGGGCTGTCTTCAGCCAGAGTGTGAATTTCATTGTTATCGGTAAAGTCATCATTCACCGGCGTCACTATGATGTTCAAATCAGCAGTTGAGCCGGTATTTACCGTATAGGTAATGACCGGTACCGTGCCGTTCCAGTCATCATTTGGCGTAAAGACATAGCTGCCATCGGAGTTAATGACTAAGCTGCCATCCTCCAATGTCACGCTAGTGCCGGCGCTGTATGTGTTGCCTTCGGCTTCGAAGCTCACCACACTCAGATCATTGTCTATATCGGCGTCATTATCCAGCACATTGCCCGTCGCAACCGTGTCTTCGGGGATGGTATTACTGTCGTCGGCAAGGACACTGGCGTCATCGACCGGTGTCACGACTATGGTCAAAGTAGCACTCGAACCTGTGCTTACCGTATAGGTGATAACCGGCACCGTGCCATTCCAGTTTTCATCTGGGGTGAAGGTGTAGCTACCATCGGAGTTAATGACTAAGCTGCCATCATCCAATGTCACGCTAGTGCCAGTGCTGTATGTGCTGCCTTCGACTTCGAAGCTCACCACACTCAGATCATTGTCTATATCGGCGTCATTATCCAGCACATTGCCGGTCGCGACCGTGTCTTCGGGGATGGTGTTACTGTCGTCAGCCAGGACACTTGCGTCATCGACTGGCGTCACGACTATGGTCAAAGTAGCACTCGAACCCGTGTTCACCGTATAGGTTACAGTCGGTACCGTGCCATTCCAGTTTTCATTTGGGGTGAAGGTGTAGCTACCATCGGAGTTAATGACTAAGCTGCCATCATCCAGTGTCACGCTGGTGCCGGCGCTGTAGCTGTTGCCGTCAACTTCGAAGCTCACCACACTCAAATCATTATCAATGTCAGAATCGTTATCCAGCACATTGCCGGTCGCGACTGTGTCTTCGGCTATGGTATTGCTGTCATCAGCCAGAATGCTGGCATCATCGACCGGAGTCACGACTATGTTCAAGGTGGCGCTTGAGCCCGTGTTCACCGTATAGGTCACAGTCGGCACCGTGCCACTCCAGTTTTCATTTGGGGTGAAGGTGTAGCTGCCATCGGAGTTAATGACTAAACTGCCATCATCCAATGTCACGCTCGTACCGGCGCTGTATGTGCTGCCGTCCACCTCAAAACCAACGACACTGAGGGTGCTATCTACATCGGTGTCATTGTCTAATACATTTCCCGTCGCAACACTGTCTTCTGCAATTGTGTTACTGTCATTTTCCAGAGTAGAGGGTTCATCGACGTCACTGCCATCAATTCCCTTGGTCGTATCACCGCCCTCTTGATTGCTTCCGGCCGTCGAATAACCAGCTTCGGCAATGGTTTCATCCCCGGTTCGTCCCACAGAGATAAAGTCACTCCCGCCCTCATTATTGACTCCAGAGCCCGCTGCGGTCTCTGGTAACTGGGTTGTCAGGTCTTGTGCGTCAGATATTAAATCTTGTAGTTGTGAGATCTCAGCATTAACAGACAGAACATCACTGACTTCATTATCATCGACAATCTGCTCGATTTCGCCTTGATAGAAAACCGTGCCATCTTCATACGCTATATTGAGCTCAGCACTATCTTCAATAAAGAGAATTGATCCAGCCTGTACTTGCTTACCTTGGGTGACATTTTCCAATACATCGTTAACTTCAACCTTGATTTCACCACTAGCAAGTAAAACTTCTCCAGACTGCGTAATTACTACTTTTTTCAATTCAATTCTCCAGAAAGACAAACACCAAGGCCGAAACATACACAACAAGCCAGTAACACAACTCATGTGACCAGCAAAAAAACGGGGCGGTATGTTACATTTCCAGCTGAATTAAGTCAATTATTGAGCAGTTGAAATCACTCTTCGATCGCCATAATGCCGATATATACACCTAGTGAAGCAGAAGTAGTGGCACAAGTGTCCAATTTAAGTATTTGTCCATATAAAATTATTGAAATTACTCAATATGGAAAGCTATGCGTTATTAGTGAATGAACACCGCATCATTGCTGCTCCATACGCTGGTAAATTGTCACTACTCTCACTCGTAGAAATGCTGACACAAAGGTCACTCAATGGTGTCTATGGTGAACCAAAATGAACCTGATACGGACAAGGGACAGAGGGAGGCATCTGAAGCCGAGGTTTCAACCTGAGTGCACTCGAACACAGCTACACTAAGTTGACATCCTAAAACTGACTCGCATGGGTCAGCCTTAGGGCATATTGATAATGACTGAGAGCAGAGAATTGTATATTGAGGCTAATGATGGCGATGATTCATAACCAATCACCTCTCTATGACAATTAGCGGTGAAACTGGTGATAGGGATCTTGACCCTAACACCAGCGGCATATGAAGAGAGTTACAAGGGATAGCTTATAAACTGGCGCTCAATGGCTTATCGCCTGCCCAGTAAATGGTTTGAACCTTGCCCTCAGCCGGTGTAATTATCACTTCAAACTCAGTCTCTTTTCGCTCGACACAGACACTGAAGTCATCACCGAATGCGCGAATATGGTTGAGGCACATCTCATTCCAACCAGTTGGCAGATAAGGCGCTAAGTTAAAACGCTTGAACCCCGTCGGCTCGATACCAAATACCCCTTCGATAACAACACGTGCATAGAGTGCACTCTCGGCTGATAGATGTCTCTGGCTCCCTTCCGGCCAAGCCTCTACCGCATAGGGAACATGCTCACCCAGAAGGCGCTTACGCGAATAGTATTTAAAATAGCGCATCGCGGTATCTGTCTCAGCTGCGCTGAATATCCCTCTGAATGCGTAGAGAGTCGCTCTATCCCAAAATGTCTCGTTACCCGCCTCACTGTAGATACCATCTGAGCTCCAAAGTAGAGGCGATAACAAGGCATCTAAGGTTCCCTGCTTACGTTCGAATATTCCCATGGTCAACGGCAGCGCGATCCAAGCCCTTAATTTGTCGTTTCCTTCATAGTAGCGATAGGTGTCGTAACCCTGAACCTTAGCGCCGAAATAACGCTCGATCGAGCGGTGTAATTCCTTGGCCTGCTGTTGATATCTCAGTGCAACCGCTTCCCGTCCCAGCTCCCGGTTAAGGTGAGACGAGGAGATGAGCGCACCATAGGTCAACATATTTGTACTCAAATTAAACTCACCGGCCGGGAAACGCCCCTCCAGTTCATCGCTATCGGATGCGATAACGCCATGATTGGACATCTTGTTGAAGCTAAAGTCGAGACACCAATCGATTAAGGGCAGTAACCGCTTAGCCTGCTCCCTTTCACCGTAGGCCAGTGCAAATCGGCTCGCACCGTAGGCGATCATGGCGCAATCTCCCCTGTCACCTGCGCCATTCCAGATGTCATCCCCCTCGGCAATAATTGAGGATGGAATGGGATTAAAGTCATCATTCATAAAACGAGCGAAATGTCGGAAACTGTTAATGGCCGACTCATTACCGGTTTTATTGCCAAGAAAAGGAAAGAAAGGATTGATATATTCGGCCTGATCGTTGGCCCAAATGGCGGCATAATATCGTCCTCCACCCGGTGCATGCATCAAACCACCTTTGGTACGAAAGATACTCTCAGCCGAACGTAGCTTGGCAAAGTCAAACATCTTATTTAATACCGGGTCCGGGGTGTCCAGCTGCAGAACAGTTTTCAAGCTGCTGATATAGCTTTGTCGAGCTGCCAGTTCAACTGTAGGGTTATAGCTTGCTTTCTGATCTTGTTTCGTCGCCTTAAACTCAACGAAGCTGGTCAGCGACTTCCCGGCTGAAAGCGTAAACTCTCCGGTTATATCGTTGCTGGCGGTAATACTATAGACACCGTACACCCCCGCACATTCCTGAGTGTCGACCCTGTAGTCTAATGCAGATATATTTAAACGAATCGGTTCACTGCCCATGTTTGTAATAGTGAATCGCTCAACTACGATGGGTGCTGTCGGGCTCGGAGCGAGTGTACGCGACAAGCTCACCGTCTCGTCTATCTGGCTCTCAATGGTTAGCACACCATCAAATTGAATATCTATCACTCGTTCCTGACTGTTGGCCTTACCGTTAACCGTTATCACAGGCGAAACTGAAAGCGGAAAATCATGGGTTAAACTGGCGTGGGTATCGTTGGGAATAGTGCGAAGCATTGGCCAAACAATTTTGCGTTTAAGTGACAGGTTTCCCTTCTCGTCATTGCCATAATAGATAATGGCTGAGACCTTTTCACCACTGAACTCCAGATGATCTTCATGTTGATCTTTCACCTGCCACGCGATACCGACATCGGACAGTATCCAGCGATCGGTTAATGTTTTCGCCAGGCCGTCGACAAAAGCTGCTTGCTTAACCGCAGTTTCAGCCTTCGCTGTTTGGGGAGTGAATGGAATTAAAGGGATAAACAGACACGATGCAAGCAAGAGTGGTAGGCGCATAGGATTTTCTCTGGTTGTAGCTACAAGGTTTAATTCACGATGATAGTCATTCAAGCATGATTTACTCAATCTAACGTACTGATAAATTACTAACTATTCCTGAAAAATAACCCGCTAAAACACATTGTAAATCTCATAACTAACGCTCATCGTAGGCGCTTTAATCTTTACGGCTACAAGACGCACCGCCTAAACTCTAATGGCGACATATTATATTCACGCTGGAAAATATCATAAAATCGGCTAACGGAACCAAACCCAGCCTCTAATGCGATAGCTAATACCGGGCTCTCGGTATCAACTAACAGTGCCTGAGCGTGTTGTAAGCGCAGCTGATTAATATATTGTTTAATTGACACTCTCATGACACGATTAAATAACTTCATCGCATAGTTTTTATGTAATCCCGTCGAGTTAGCAACATCGGCAATAGTGATCTTCTGATCATAATGGTCAGCAATATAACGCAACATGGTTTGTATATGGGTCAAACCGCCTAAGCTCGATGTGTTTTTGTCATTACAGGCCTTATTTGTTAACTCATAGGTGCTGTAATTCTCCAGCGACATACGCCGGATCCGCCCACGGATTTCATTGATAACCTGTACCGTCATCATGTGATTATTTATCGACAGATCCTGTTCCCAAATTTGGGTGATCTGCTCATCACACGCATACAAGCTATCAGAAACTAATACCTCACCATGCAAGAGTTGACTGACAAACTCGTTGGGTAGCTTCCAGGTTAAGAATGCCTGCAAAGGTACATAAACGTTAACCAAGTCGCCCTCACCGCGTGTCGCGGTCATCTGGTGTGGAAAGGAGGCCCAAAACAGTAACATACGTCCCTCTGGAACACTTATTTTTCTCCCGTTAAATAGATAATCGGCTGAGCATTTAAATAGATAGTTTATCTCTATATGCCCATGCCAATGGCTATGGGGCATCACCTTGGGTTGCAGTCTTCTGAAGCCAAACTTATGTTCCATCCCCTGGGTTTCAAGAGGACTGCTATCACTGAAGGCAATTTTTTGAACCCAATCCAACATAGCCGTAAACCACCTAAAAGTTAAAAGTTAAGTCGAAGCTAGATTATCTATTCGATCTGAAGAAACCAAGGGATAAAAATTCACATTAAAAAGAGAATGCTTAGCAAACCTACAATTATTTGCCTCTATCATGAAGGCCTGTGCTAATGTAACTGCATGTAGTCATTGTATTAAGTAGCAAAATAACATGAGTCACCTATTCGCCCACCTCGCTCGCATGAAATTAATTCAACGCTGGCCGCTAATGTACAATGTAAGAAGTGAGAATGTTCAGGAGCATTCCTTACAAGTGGCTATGGTTGCACATGCACTGGCTATCATAAGCAATCAAAAATTTGGAACGCAACTCAGTCCGGACAGAGCCGCTACCGTCGCTATCTTTCACGACGCCAGTGAAATTTTGACCGGTGATCTCCCAACTCCTGTAAAATACTTCAACAAAGAGATAGAGGCCGAGTATAAAAAAATAGAGGCCATCGCTGAACACAGACTGTTAGAGATGGTGCCAGAGGAGTTTAAGAGTGATTATCAGCCGCTGTTATCCAGTGAATATGCCGATAGTGAATATAAACAGCTGGTAAAATCCGCCGATACCCTCTGTGCATTCCTTAAGTGTTTAGAAGAACATAGAGCCGGGAATAATGAGTTTAATACCGCCAGAAAGCGACTCGAACAGTCGTTAGAACAGGACCCGAATCCAGCAGTTAAATATTTCATCGACTGCTTCATTCCCAGTTTTAAACTCAATCTGGATGACATTAACAGGCTACTTTAACTCTCGAAAATAAGGTTACCGATGACAGAGTCCCTATGGCACGAAAGGCGTCTGACGGAAGAGAAGAAAAGACGCAACGATCATCGCAGTCCCTATCAAAGGGATCGTGCACGGATCCTTCACTCTGCGGCGTTCAGACGTTTGCAGGCTAAGACACAAGTGCTGGGTGTAGGCATGAACGACTTCTATCGCACCCGCCTCACACACTCTTTAGAAGTGTCTCAAATTGGAACTGGCATTCGCGCTCAGCTAAAGCAAAAACGACCGGAGTTTGATCACCTGTTTGATTCAATGAGTTTAATTGAATCTATTTGCCTCGCCCACGATATCGGTCACCCGCCATTTGGTCATGGCGGAGAGGTGGCACTCAACTATATGATGCGCGATCACGGCGGCTTCGAAGGTAATGGGCAAACATTCAGAATTCTCACCGGCCTGGAACCCTACACCGAATATTATGGTATGAACCTGTGCAGGCGTACCCTGTTAGGGATCTTAAAATACCCGGCTCCTTACTCATCGTTATACCGCGCTTCCGGTAACAAGCCGGTTAACAACATCAGACAACTTAAACCTTCACAGTGGACACCGGTGAAGGGGGTTTTCGATGATGATAATGAGATTTTAGATTGGGTGCTCGAGCCGTTAAACAGATCGGACCGTGAAAGGTTTTTATCCCACCGCGATCTTGGTGCCGATAAGCACCTGCGCACTCAATTTAAATCTTTAGATTGCTCTGTGATGGAGCTTGCCGATGACATCGCTTATGCCGTACATGATCTCGAAGATGCGATTGTTATGGGCATTGTCACCCCCTCTCAATGGCAACAGGATGTGGCATCGAAACTCACGACGAGTCATGATGCATGGATTAAAGAGGAATTTACCAACATAGGGCTGAATCTGTTCTCTCATCAACACCACCTTAGAAAGGATGCTATCGGCACTTTGGTTAATGGATTTGTTACCGCCATAGATGTCGTTGAAGACAAAGCTTTTTCCGAACCACTTTTACGCTTCAATGCGGGCCTCGATGACAACTTCTCACAAGCCTTAGAAGTATTGAAGCAGTTTGTCTATAAATATGTCATTAGAAAGCCTGAGATCCAGATGCTGGAATACAAGGGACAGCAGATTGTAATGGAGCTATTTGAGGCATTTGAGTCAGATCCGGAGCGATTACTGCCAACCCATACTCAGGAGCGCTGGCGAGAGAGTCACAGCAAAGGACAAAATAGCCATCGTGTTATCGCAGATTACATCTCAGGCATGACAGATGAATTTGCCGCCAGACTACATCAGCACCTCTTCAGTCCTAAGGCTGGCTCTATGATAGAACTCAATGGAGAGCTGTAGACTTTTGAGCCAATGTTCACGCAGTGACGATACAAGCTTAAGTCTCTAGAACTCTCTATAGAGAGCCGTTACTCCAAAGGTGCTGTGTATCGGGCCTGGCAGAATAACCTCCGATGGGAATAACATCTGCTGGATATATTCCCGCGTCTCTACTTTAAAGCCCGATGCTATGAGCTCATCGGTTAACTTGACTTCTCTACAACCGCCCATCAATGTTGGCGATAGACGGTATATCAAGTCATACACTCGACTGAGCGCAGCCTCTCCTTGAGTCATGTTCACTAAAATCAATCGGCCATCATCTTTTAATACCCTTTTAAACTCCTTTAGAATATCGGGCATATCTTTAAAGGCGATCAGGTCGAACATGTAGTTATTCATGAGAGTATCGATATTTGTTCCTTTGAGGTTTTGTTTTACAAGCTTTGAAAAGGTTAACCCCGTCCCGACAGCGAGCTCCAGTATCGCACTACCATCACTGACATTAGCCAATTCGAGGGCCCTGTTTCTGGCATTCGTTTCTGCCAGTGCGCCCCAGATATCATAAACGGGTGCAAGTTTGTCATATACCGCGATTATCTTATGTTGAGGCACACAGGCATCTTGGACCTGAGATGTACGGCGAGGAAACATGAAAGACGCCTCCCATAGTTTCTGGTAACGATTAAAGAGATAACTTAAGTATCAACCTAAGCTGTAAATCTGCAAGCATTCTGTATCGAGTCATTCTATTTATTGCAGGCTCATTTTATCTGGCAAAGCTCATAGATAACATCGATCGATGAAACGATTCCTTTGATGGCATCGACATCCACTGTGATCACTCACGTTTACATAAAGGTAGCGATCATTTTATCCATACTTACCTTGCCTGTATTGAATGAGAACTGTTGATGCTGGAGTTCACTAACCGACAAATTAATAATGCGTCTTTAAAGAAGAGTTATGGATAAATTTGTGCCAGTTCAGGCTATCTACTTATAATTGACACTCCAGCCTACTGAAGAAAATGCTCATAAAAAAACGCACATAAAAGTGCGTTTAAAGATACGGTCCCCAACAAGGTAACTAACCAAGCAAACTAGGAAAAAGGCCCTTGAACCCCGCGGCTATCACTTCGATTCCGATAGAAAGCATCAAGAGTCCCATCAAACGGGTGATCACGTTAATTCCCGTCTTTCCTAACACCTTATAGATCACGGGAGCCATTCTAAAGAGTACAAAACTCGTTAACCCAAACAAGACCACAGTCAAAGACATGCCGATAAGGTTAATGAATGAGTCATGCTCCGCAGCCGACACTATCACCGAGCTGATCGCACCAGGGCCAGCCATTAACGGCAGCGCTAAAGGAACCACTGCGACAGATTCCATTCCCGACGATTCACGGTCTTCCTCTTTATTGCGTTTCACTTCACCTAACTTCCCCTGAAGCATGGACATAGCGATGATGGCTATCAGAGAACCACCCGCAATACGAAATGCAGAAAGTGAAATACTAAACATATTTAAAATATGTTGTCCCGCCACAATCGTCACCAATAGTATGACGACCACAGCAAAATTTGCCACTTTACCGGTATGGTTACGTTCTGCTTCCGTCTGGTGGCTGGTTAAGCTGACAAAAACCGGTAACAGACCAACAGGATTAATGATCGCCACTAATCCAAGAAAAAATTTAACATAAAGTGTTAAATCCAAGTACTTACCCTCTACTTATAACTACAATAAACAGCGTAGCTGTTCTATTATTTAATCCATCACGAAGAGCGCTACTCTACCCTATGATTGGTTATGGGAAAAATGAGTTTTTATAATTGATTTCACATTTTCAGATAAAAAAAAATAATCAACAAACTCTGTTATTGCCGTTAAAACGTGCAAACAAGTTGTTAACATCGTTATTTTATTACATATACAGCCGGATTTGTGGTTATGATCACGGTTAACGTTGGCATTTGGGTGTAATTTTTCTCCATGGAGATGATTTAGCCAAATCACCAAGTTTTGCTAAATTTTTTTCGAGGAACGTATTATGACTGTGACAAATGAACAAGAACTCGACCTTCTTGTACAACGCGTAGCAGATGCTCAGGCCGAATATGCCAATTTCAGTCAGGAGCAGGTAGATAAAATTTTTCGAGCGGCAGCACTCGCCGCTGCAGATGCCCGGATCTCATTAGCCAAAATGGCTGCCACTGAAACCGGCATGGGTGTGATTGAAGACAAAGTGATTAAGAATCACTTTGCATCTGAATACATCTACAACAAATACAAAGATGAGAAGACATGTGGAATTTTGGATGAAGATCCTACATTCGGCACCATTACGATAGCAGAACCTGTCGGCATTATTTGTGGTATCGTGCCAACGACAAATCCAACATCTACCGCCATCTTCAAGGCATTAATTAGCCTCAAGACTCGTAACGGCATTATTTTCTCACCTCATCCTCGTGCCAAAGAATCCACGACTACAGCGGCAAGATTAGTATTAAATGCAGCCATCGAAGCTGGCGCACCTAAAGATATTATCGGTTGGATAGACCAGCCTAGTGTTGCCCTTTCAAATCAGTTGATGACCCATGACAAGATTAACCTGATCTTAGCCACCGGTGGACCGGGAATGGTTAAGGCAGCCTACTCTTCAGGTAAACCCGCTATCGGTGTTGGCGCTGGTAATACACCAATTGTCATCGATGAAACCGCAGATATTAAGCGTGCAGTCAGCTCTATCCTAATGTCTAAAACATTCGATAACGGCGTGGTCTGTGCCTCTGAGCAAGCCGTCGTCATTGTGGATGAGATATACGAAGCCGTTAAGGAGCGTTTCGCTTCACATGGTGGTTATATCTTATCTAAAGATGAGGCTACAGCGATGCAGGGAGTCATATTAAAAAATGGTGCCCTCAACGCTGATATCGTCGGGCAAAGCGCTGTAACCATAGCCGCGATGGCCGGTATTGAAGTTCCGAGCTGGACTAAAGTATTGATCGGCGAAGCTGAAGATATTTCTGAAGCCGAAGCTTTTGCTCATGAGAAACTTTCGCCATTGTTGGGTATGTATCGAGTCAAAAACTTCGATGAGGCTATGGATAAAGCCGAAGCCCTGGTTACATTAGGTGGTATTGGTCATACATCGGGCCTGTACACCAATCAAGATACACAAACAGAGCGTGTGATGGCCTTTGGTTTCCGCATGAAGACTGCGCGAATACTCATTAACACACCGGCATCACAAGGCGGAATTGGCGATCTATACAACTTTAAACTTGCGCCTTCACTCACACTGGGCTGTGGTTCTTGGGGTGGTAACTCTATCTCTGAAAACGTAGGTCCGAGTCACTTAATCAATAAGAAAATGGTCGCCAAGAGGGCTGAAAACATGTTGTGGCACAAGCTACCTTCATCTATTTACTTCCGTCGCGGTAGCCTGCCTATTGCACTCGAAGAGTTGAGCGATAAGAAACGCGCCCTTATCGTTACTGATAAATACTTGTTTAATAACGGTTACTGTGATGAAACGATTAAGATCTTAAAGTCTCAAGGTCTCGAGACCGAAATATTTTACGAAGTAGAAGCCGATCCAACATTAGGGATTGTGACTCAAGGCGCTAAGATGGCTCAGAGCTTCCAACCCGATGTGATTATCGCACTTGGCGGTGGCTCTCCTATGGATGCTGCAAAAATCATCTGGGTGATGTATGAACACCCCGAGGTAGACTTTGCCGACTTGGCATTGCGCTTCATGGATATTCGTAAGCGTATCTATAAATTCCCTAAACTGGGTGTTAAGGCACAGATGGTTGCCATTCCTACAACGTCTGGTACAGGTTCTGAAGTGACACCTTTCGCGGTTGTTACCGATGAAAAAACCGGCATGAAGTACCCTATTGCCGATTACCAGCTAACGCCAAATATGGCGATTGTAGATCCTAACCTTGTTATGGATATGCCAAAGTCACTGACAGCCTTCGGCGGTATCGATGCAGTAACCCATGCTCTGGAAGCCTATGTGAGCGTGATGGCAAACGAATACAGCGATGGTCAAGCACTACAGGCATTAGATCTGCTATTTAAGCACCTTCCTGATTCTTATAATCACGGTGCAGCAGCCCCTATTGCACGCGAGAAAGTGCACAACGGTGCGACCATTGCCGGTATCGCCTTTGCCAATGCTTTCTTGGGAATTTGTCACTCTATGGCCCATAAGTTAGGCGCCGAGTTCCACCTTGCACATGGTTTAGCCAATGCATTATTGATTAATAATGTGATCCGCTTTAATGCAACTGACATGCCAACGAAACAAGCGGCCTTCAGTCAGTATGATCGTCCTAAGGCACTTTGCCGTTACGCGAAAATTGCAGAATATTTAAACCTAGGTGGAACGACGGATGAAGAAAAAGTTGAAGCACTCATTGAAGAGATCGATCAACTCAAGAAGACGATTGGCATTCCGGCTTCGATCCAGGAAGCAGGAGTCAACGAAGCCGACTTCCTTGCAAAACTCGACGAGCTAGCTGAAGACGCATTCGATGACCAATGTACCGGGGCTAACCCAAGGTATCCGCTAATCGAAGAGCTTAAGCAGGTACTACTTGCAAGCTTCTATGGTACGGCATACAGCGACAAGTAAACTCACAGCTTAAAAAAGTCACATTTGACGTAATTAAAAGCCAGTTACTTAAAATAACTGGCTTTTTTCTTTGTTAACTATGAAGCTAGTCTTTTTTCCCCAGCCAATCTAACATGATGTTATTGAACCGCTCTGGCGCCTCAATCATTACCCAGTGTCTTGTTTGAAATGGCTCCACCCTATTTAGCTTTCCAGAGGCTATCTTTTCTACCCAAGGTGTTGAGTGGAACATGCCGGGTTTATTCTCCCCGTACATGAAAAGGAGTGGACAGGTGATCTCCAAAGGAAGATGCTCCAGCGAACGTCCTGTCAATACATGGCTCCATTTCCAGTAATAGGAATAGGTCATCGATGAAGTGATAGATTCAGGATCTCCGGGAGCATGAAGCAGCTTAGCCATCTTACGGGTCATCACATCGCCCAGCTTTCCGCCAATTTTCCATGCGGCAGCTAGCCACATCTGGTAACCAAACATAAAGGCTTTAACCTTGGCCGACAACACATGCTCTTTAGAACCTGCATCGCCGATATCCACTCCTATAATCTTGGTAACTTTTTCACGATAGTTCATATAGAACTGGTAACCAAAGAAACAGCCCCAGTCATGAAGCATCAATATCACAGGCTTACCATTGCCGACGGTATCGACAATGGTGTTGATCAGCTGCACGATCTCTTTCAAATCATACGCTCGTCTAGGTTTGCTTTTGTCGTATCCGGGCAGGGTAAATCTAACGCAACGATAACTATCTTTGAGAACCTCAACTTGCTTATCCCAGACTCGGTAGGTATCAGGCCAGCCGTGAACCATTACTATGGTTTCATCACCTATACCCTCAACGTAAACATCCACATCTTCAACCTGTAATTTCTCAGTCATACCCACTCCGTTATTAGTAAGGTTTCGAAAAACCAATTTCAAGCAAAAACGATTTTAGAGTAAAAGCTCTAATTAAATTTAGAGTAAAGGGAATGTAACAACAAAGCAATATTTAGATAAAAATAATACCAACCGGTATAAAGTGTGATCGATGGCAGTGGAGAGGTGAAAGATGATTCTATTATGAAAATGCCCCAAGCAGACGCTGGGGCATTAATTAAGAACTTAGACGACGAATGACACTAAGCAATGAATGATATTGAAGTTTTTATGCCTGTTGGCGAGACTTGGCCTCGATACGGTAGGCATGCAGCAAGGGCTCTGTATATCCTGATGGTTGCTCTTTTCCTTTAAAGATCAAATCACAAGCCGCTTTAAAAGCAATACCATCAAATTCCGGTGCCATATTGATATACTCACTATCGCCTTCGTTTTGCTTATCGACAACCTGTGCCATCTTACGCATTGAAGCAAACACTTGCTCTTGTGTGCAGATACCATGTTCCAGCCAATTAGCGATATGTTGAGATGAGATCCTTAACGTTGCCCTGTCTTCCATCAAACCAACATCGTTAATGTCCGGTACTTTCGAGCACCCTACCCCTTGATCGATCCATCGCACCACATAGCCCAAAATCCCTTGAGCGTTATTGTCGAGTTCACGTTGGATCTGCTCATGGGTCAATTCAGCCGGATTTTCAAGCAGTGGAATTGTCAATATATCATCCAGACTCGCCCGCTCACGTTCACAAAGAAGCTGTTGACGTTCCTGTACATTAATCTGATGGTAGTGCAAAGAGTGTAAGGTTGCGCCATTAGGAGACGGTACCCATGCCGTATTTGCTCCTGCGCTTGGGTGTGCCCCTTTTTGAGCTAGCATAGCGGCCATCTCATCGGGCATCGCCCACATTCCCTTTCCTATCTGGGCTTTCCCTGGTAGTCCACAGGCTAAACCAATATCGACATTCCAATCTTCATAAGCATTAATCCAGGCTTGCTGTTTCATCTGGGTCTTAGGAACAAAAGGCCCGGCTAGCATCGAAGTATGGATTTCATCTCCGGTGCGATCCAGAAAACCGGTATTGATAAACACAACCCTATCTCGTGCGTTCCGAATACACTCTTTAAGGTTGACTGTGGTTCTGCGCTCTTCATCCATTATTCCCAACTTAATGGTGTCACGGGATAACTTAAGCGCGTCTTCTATCTTAGTGAACAGCTCGCAGGTAAACTCGACCTCTTCGGGGCCGTGCATCTTGGGCTTAACGATATTGACCGAGCCCGCACGACTGTTCGATCGCTTGTTATTGTTACCTATAAGATCATGCATAGCGGCGAGTACGGTCACCATACCATCTAAGATCCCTTCCGGAACTTCGTTACCCTCTTTGTCTAAAATTGCATTATTTGTCATCAAATGGCCGACATTACGGATAAACAACAAACTTCTGCCCGGTAGGCTCAGGTTTCTCCCCTCGGTGTCTTTATAGTGGCGGTCCTCGTTTAACTCACGAGTAAAAGTCTTGCCACTTTTCCTTACCTTTGCAGACAGTGTGCCTTGCATAAGACCAAGCCAATTACGATATATTTCACATTTATCTTCTGCATCGACGGCTGCGACCGAGTCTTCACAATCCATAATGGTGGTAACAGCGGCTTCGACGAGTAGATCTTTGACATTGGCTTTATCTGTTTTACCAATAGGATGTTCGCCGTCTATCTGTATCTCAACATGTAGGCCGTTATTTTTTAATAGAATCGCAGTCGGTGACTTCTCGTCACCTTGATAACCAATAAACTTTTCCGGCTCACGTAAACGGGTATCACAACCGTCTGAAAGAGTAACCAACAGGCTTGCCCCATCGATTTGATAGTGAACGACTTCACTGTGACTCCCGACGGCTAACGGGGCCAGCGTATCTAAGTGTTGTTTAGCGAAAGCGACAACTTTATCACCACGAGCAGGGTTATAGCTTGCCGAAATCTCGGCGCCGCCATCGAAACTAATCGCATCGGTACCATACAGCGCATCATATAAGCTTCCCCATCGGGCATTGGCAGCATTTAACGCAAAACGTGCGTTTTTAACCGGCACCACTAACTGAGGACCGGCTTGCTCTGCTATCTCGATATCCACATTTGCCGTCGACACCAAAAAATCTTCACCTTCAGGAACAAGATAGCCAATCTTAATTAAGAATGCCTTATAGGCGTCAGGTTCATGCTGCTTATGGGTTAAATGCCATTGGTCGATTTGCTGCTGTAATTCATCACGTTTTTCGAGAAGGGCTCGATTCTTAGGCCCAAGGTCATCGATTAAGGCTTCCAACTTACTCCAGAACCTACCTGAGTCGATCCCGGTACCCGGAATGATCTGCTCATTGATCAGTTCATAGAGCACAGGTGCCACTTGCAGATTGCCAACTTGAATTCGTGATGTCATATCGCATCCCTTCTGTTAATTAACCGATGTCAGCTTGATAGCGACTCTTCTATTATTCGAAGCAAATATTCGAACCTAAGCCTCATTGACCTTCGCCATTCAAACCAACATACAACTGAATTTATAAGCAAGGTTGGACAATGAGGCAATTATGAGTCTATATCACCCTATTGGCATATATATAATTTATCGTAATTATTATTGGCATTCATGAAAACTATAATAGTTCAAAGATCTGTTCAGAACCTATCGATGATACGCGCCGTTTCGGTGATAAGTTCACGCATCCATTTATGAGCAGGGTTATGTTGCAGTAGCGGGCTCCATGCCATCGTCAATTCAATAGAAGGGATATCGAAAGGTGGAGGTACGATACTTACCCTGCTGTTATCTTGTTGCAGTCTCGCCATTTTACTGGGAACTGTCGCGATCAGGTCTTGACGTTCGGCCAATGAACTCGCCGCTTGATAGTGACGGGTAAATACGGTGATCCTGCGTTTAGCATCTAATCTGGCCAGTGCTTCGTCCACCCAACCTAAACGCTGAACATCATCGGGATCCATACCGACGCCAACCCCCATCCCGGTTTTACTGACCCACACATGGTGCGCATCCAGGTAACTCTCAAGGTTAAAGTTTTTCAATACCGGATGATTTTTGTTGATGAGACAGCTGAATGTGTCTTTCCACAGTACTTTTTGGTGAAAAGATTGCGGGATACTGTCGAAACGGTTGATCACCATATCCACTCTCCCCTGCTCAACATCGGGAAAGTTAACATCGCTGGGTGTCATGATATCAAGGATCACCTTTGGCGCTTCATTACGTAATCTGGCTATAAGCAGTGGGATCAGGGTAGCTTCTGCGTAATCGGAGGCCATCATTCGGAATACCTGATCACTTTCATATGGATTAAACTTGGCTTTTGGCTGAACAGCCTTCTCAAGACCCACCAGCAACTCACGGATCTCAGGTTTTAGCTCCGTTGCCCGCTCAGTCGGGGTCATTCCTTTGCTGGTTCTGATTAGCAGGGGGTCATCAAACAGAACACGCAACCTTTTCAGGCCGTTACTCATGGCCGGTTGACTGATACCCAGCTGATCAGCAGCGCGAGTAACATTTAGTTCACGAAGTAAAACATCAAAATAAACCAATAAATTCAGGTCAATACGAGACATATTCATAAAATAAATACCGAAGATAATAACTATAAATTAGACTAATTTAACACAATCTTACTATTATTTTTAACGGAAGCAATCAAACCTTGTTAATCATTTTTTGTAGGAAGGGACTTACCATGTCAAATTACAGAGCAGATATCGACACAGCAACAACCTTAGTAGAGAAAGAAGGTAGTGCCTGGAATGCAATCAACCCTGAATCAGTAGCCCGTATGCGAGCTCAGAACCGTTTTAAGACAGGTTTAGACATTGCCAAGTATACCGCTAAAATAATGCGTGAAGACATGGCTAACTATGATGCAGACAGCTCACAGTACACTCAATCTCTGGGTTGCTGGCACGGGTTTATCGGTCAACAGAAGATGATCTCTATTAAGAAGCATCTTTTAACGACTAAACGCCGTTACCTATATCTGTCCGGCTGGATGGTTGCAGCACTGCGTAGTGAATTCGGTCCACTGCCGGATCAGTCTATGCACGAAAAAACTTCTGTCGCCAGCCTTATTGCCGAGCTATATACCTTCCTTCGCCAGGCCGATGCCCGCGAATTAGGTGGATTATTCCGCGAGCTGGATAAAGCCGAAGGTGCAGATAAAGCCGCTATACAAGACAAGATTGATAACTTCGAAACTCATGTCGTACCTATTATCGCAGATATCGACGCAGGTTTTGGTAACGAAGAAGCTACCTACCTGATGGCTAAACAGATGATTGAAGCCGGTGCCTGTTGTATCCAGCTTGAAAACCAGGTATCGGATGTAAAGCAGTGTGGACACCAGGACGGTAAAGTAACCGTGCCACACGTTGAGTTTCTTGCCAAGATCAACGCGGTACGTTACGCATTCCTGGAGCTCGGCATCGACGATGGTGTCATTGTTGCCCGTACCGACTCATTAGGTGCCGGTTTGACACAAAAGATCGCTGTAACTTCTGAGCCTGGCGACTTGGGTGACCAATATAACTCATTCCTTGAGGTTGAAGAGGCATCGACCGACAAGCTACAGAACGGAGATGTGGTATTTAAGCGTGGTGACAAACTCGTTAAGCCGTCACGCCTTCCAAATGGCCTGTTTAAGTTCAGAGCGGGTACGGGTGAAGAGCGCTGCGTCCTTGACTGTATTACCAGCTTACAAAACGGTGCAGATCTATTATGGATTGAAACAGAGAAGCCTCATGTAGCCCAAATTGGCGCTATGGTAAACGCTATCCGTGAAACCGTACCGAATGCAAAACTTGTTTATAATAACTCACCATCGTTTAACTGGACGCTTAATTTCCGCCAGCAGATCTTCGATGCGATGGAAGAAGCCGGTAAGGATGTATCGGGTTACGACCGTGCTAAATTAATGAGCATCGATTATGACGAGACCGAACTTGCAGTAGAAGCCGATGAGAAGATCCGTACCTTCCAAGCTGATGCGGCGCGTGAAGCGGGTATCTTCCACCACCTGATCACTCTACCGACTTACCATACTGCGGCCTTGTCTACTGATAATCTGGCTAAAGAGTATTTCGGTGACCAAGGTATGTTGGGTTATGTTGCCAACGTTCAGCGCAAGGAGATCCGTCAGGGCATCGCTTGTGTTAAACACCAGAACATGGCGGGTTCCGATATGGGTGATGATCACAAAGAGTACTTCTCTGGAGATCAGGCACTGAAAGCATCGGGTAAAGACAACACAATGAACCAGTTTGGTTAATCAAATTTGATTAATACCATTTCCTTCTAGCTTCCCACTAGAGCCAAGCCAGAGTAGCAATACTCTGGCTTTTTTTATGGCAGTGATCTAACCAAAATAAACAGAGGTTAAGCGACCAAAATGTGCTGCAACTCTTTAAGAGATGCAACTTCGAAGTGTGGCTCTATCCCCTCAGGTCTAGGTGCATTGTTGATGTTTAGCCAGCAAGTATGCAATCCGGCATTGATTCCACCTTGAATATCAGAATGTGGGTTATCACCTACCATCAAGACTTTGTTTCTGTCCGGGTTTTCCATGCGCTTCAATGCGTGTTCGAAGATCCCGGCATTAGGTTTAGCTATTCCGACTTGCTCAGATATCACGACATGCTCGAACGCACCAAGCAAACCGGTCTTCTCTAATCTGACCGTCTGCAGCTCAGTAAAACCATTAGTGATGATACCAAGGTTTGCCTTACCACTTAATTCATCGATTAGCTCTTTTGCGCCAGGCAGCAGCGCACAAATTTCTGCCATTGCCGATAAAAATGCACTGTTGAGCTGACTTGCGGTGACACTTAACTTCTCTGCCCAGTGGGTAAACCTTTGCTGCTGAAGTTGCGCCGCAGAGATCACACCATTTTGGTAATCGACCCACAAAGGTTGGTTGATAAGTTGATAGGCATCGAAATCTACACGGGTAAAACTCACGCCAAAGCGACTAAACATCAATTTAAGGCCTTCAAAAGCATCGAAGTGAAACAAGGTTTCATCGGCGTCGAAGAGGATCCAATCATATTTCATTGATAATATTCTATTATGTGTACTTGATAGGGAAAGAGACTGCTATTGGTAAGACTAAAGACGTCACCAGCATAGGGATACTCTCGTTAGATGCGGGAGTTTATTTTATAAGCCAAACAATTACCATAAAAGTCTGCTGGAACCATTAGGTAACGCCTGGCAAGAAACAAAGCCGAGTGGTTTCACTCCAGTAATTATCAATAAAGGTTATAAACACGCATCACCCAGACACTTAAACCCTACAGCACGAGCCTTACCGTTAGGGCCGACAAATACACGAACCTGTGCCTGGCCACCCATCTCATTTTGAACTTTCAAGGCTTTCTCCTTGGGCATGAAAAATGCCTCGATACCATACTCAATCCGTACTATGCCAGAGTCGCTTCTGCGCACTCGTCCACGAATATAGGTCCCCTGATGAGGCTTAGCGGAATTGAGGGTATCAAACTGCCAAATACCCTCTCTCTCAACCAGGCTAACGTAGATCGGACTGCCAATTTTAAACGCTTCACCGGGCTCAGTCGTGATGCGATTGATCTCATAGTTTAAACGCACAAAATTACCCCTGAACAGACTGCGCGGATCGACTGGCTGAGTCTTCAGGATGATCTCTTTCCCTGTCCATATCGGCAAAACAGAGCCCAGATATTCGACACTCAAAACGGATAGTTGAAAAATAAGAGTCAGAATAAGCCCAATTTGTATCGTTCGTTTACCGGGCTTCTTATGCAGCCAACCAGGTATTATCATGGTATTCATCGGCTAGTTTCTCCCTGCTTTGAAGCGGTAAGAGCGACATGATATTTCCAGTATTTTGCCGCCGCCATCAAGATAGCTGCAGCAACGAGAAACAGAACCGCGCCACCTATGTAATCGCCTATAAGATCGAAATACCGTATAAATGCCGTCAGTAACAGGACGACAATACCGGTATAGAAATAGTGAGTTTCGGATTGATCGATCCCTCTTCGTATCAAGAGGATCCCCAGCAGGAGCAGCATAAAGTTGGTCGCGATTGCGGCAATGAATTCCATATGACTAAACCCGCTCACCATCACAAATGAGAACACCAGATAGCCGGTAAACATCAAGGCCGGCAATGATGCATATCGACCACTTGCACGTGATAGTCGAAATGCAAACACTCCAGACACCAGGATGAAGATAACACTCATCACAGACAACCAACTCAGCTCGCTTGGATACTCTTCCCATACCCCTTCGAAGCTTAATACAAGCAAGGTAACAATAGCCACCCTGAGTAACCAGATGTGTACTACCAGTCCGTACTCCCGCCAGTCACTATTTCTCGCTTGCATTAGCCACCAGGCAAGCCCATTGATAATAAGGCCCAGGCCTAAAGAAAACGGTAACTGCTCTGCAAAAGGATCGAAGTGGTAGCCACTGCCCATGATCCATGCCAGACCTAAATTTATCCAGACAAGTAAACCCACTACACAGGCAAGGAAGAGTAAACGAGAGCGTGCGTGAAACAAGGTTAACCAAAGTGTCACTAATACAAATATCGGATAAAGCGTCGGGAAAAAGTCTTCCCCGGTTTCAACCACTAACCAGATACTGGCCAGGCTCAGGGATAACAGCGCCATTGAGCGACTCTGCGTAAATACCACCAAGGGCAGTATACCCATTGCCCACCAGAATATCCCATCGGGGAAGTGTTCTCCCAGATGATAGATCTGTGCGATAAGCATGATACTGGCGCCATAGCTCATGCCGCCAAAGAGTAACCAGATGATGCCGGCTCGAATTCGCTTCGATAAAAATAGTTTAATACCGACGGCGTTGGTCACAAGCGTCAATAAGAGTAAACATCCGGTACGAATGCTTCTTGGGATCTCATCCCAGTTGTGGGAAACAATCAGGATCAGCGCTAAGCCAATAAATAACATCCCCAATGACATCAGCAGGTAATAAGCGAAAGAGTTCTTATCGGAGTCATCATTAAGACTCGTGCCATAGCGAGCCAATATTGAATTTGCCTGCTGCTCCGACACGAGCTCGTCATGTACCCAGGCACGAGCTTCCTGGGACAATTCCTTTTTAAAAAGCTGGATTAATCGCATTCCCTGTCCTTATTCGCTACCGTCGTTCTGCATCGCAATTGAAGTATGGTGAGGCTCGACTCAAGCCGAAATATTCTAGTCTCAACTTAAGCGCTAACAACAGAAAAGGCCAGAATAAATATTCTGGCCTCGATGTATAACGCTATGTTATTTCAAGCGTGAGCGCTTATTTCTTTTCGGTCCAACGATCCATCCAACCAAGCACATTGGCATACCATTGCTCAAGGTTATCCGGGTTGAGGATCCAATGGTTCTCTTCAGGATAGATAAGCAACTCTGACGGGATCCCTTTACGCTGCATAAAGCTGAACGCGGCTAAGCCCTGGCCATAAGGAACACGGAAGTCTTTTTCGCCATGAATGACTAACATTGGCGTCTTCCAGTTCTCTGTGTAGTTTACCGGATTAAACTTCTCGTACAGTTCCTTGTTGTCCTGATAGGTACCGCCGAACTCATACTCAGGGAACCATAGCTCTTCGGTCACATAGTACATAGAGCGCATGTCGAACAGACCAGCATGATTAACCAGACAGTTGAAGCCATCACTCCAGTTACCCTGGATCCAGTTCATCATGTAGCCACCGTATGAACCGCCCAAGGCACAGGTACGGGTCTCGTCCAGCCACTTTTGCTGTTTAGTGACGGCAGCCAAACCTTTCTGAAGATCTTCAAGGGGTTTTCCGCCCCAGTCTTGTGAGATCGAATCGGTAAATTCCTGACCATAGCCCGTTGAACCATGGAAGTCGATCATAACCACACCGTAACCGGCGCCCGCCCATAGTTGAGCGTTCCAGCGACTGCTGAATGAGTTACCAAATGATCCTTGTGGACCACCATGAACGAGGAATGCAATAGGATACTTCTGACCGGCTTTGTAGTCGGCAGGCTTTATCCAGTAACCATGCACCTCTTCGTTGTTCCAGCCCTTAAAGCTAAACTGCTCGAACTCACCAAACTTGATTTCGGCCAGTTTATCTTGGTTAACTTGGGTTAGTTGCTTAATACCCTGGCCATCCAAGTTCATCGAATAGAGATCGCCCGGTTGAACCAAGGATTTGTGCTTAATAATAATCTTATCGTTAGTCACTCCAACGACGCTGTTACTGCCATCGTTGTAGACCGTCTTCACATCACCAAATTGGGTGTTAACTTCAAATACGGTAACCTGGCCGACATCCTGAGCCGTGACATAAAGTGTACGATTATCTTTACCGAAGGTAAGCGAACTCGCGCTTCTGTCCCATAAGGGAGCCACCTCTTTCTCCTGCCCTGTTACCGTATCACGTAACATAATGCGGTATCTGTCGGCCTCAAAACCTGGCTTGGTCATCGCCAGATAAGCCAGGTAACGGCCATCGGCAGAGAACGTCGGATTAGCGTCCCAGGCTTTATTGGCTTCGGTAAGATTCACCGCATCGCCACCGGTGACGGGCACTTGCCATAAATCATAATTGGTGATCCAGGCCTGATCTTTACCCGGCGCCTTAGCAGTGTAAACAAGGTGTTTACCATCAGGTGTGAAGGTCACCTCTTCCATGCCCGAAAACGGTTTTGGCGGCGTTTCCGTATCTAAACCTGCGGTGACATCCACAGCAGTAGTGAGCTTTTCACCATTAAGCTTCGCGACAAACAAGTGACTTCTTGAATGGTCACTCCAGGTATCCCAATGCCTGACCATAAGCTGTTTATATTCGCGTCCCGACGATTTACGCTCCTCTTCTGCCGTAAACTTATCCTTAGAGCATTTCAGATCGCTACAGTCAGGAAATACTCTCATGTTCAAAGCGACTTGAGTGCCATCTTGAGACAGCTTGAAACCTTCGACATCGAGCGGAAAGTCAGAGACCTGAATCGCTTCTCCGCCAGTTAACGACAACTGATATAATTGACTTGAACCATTGCGACTGGCGAGAAAATAGATAGATTGGTCATCTGCAGCAAAGGCGACACTGTGCTCAGTCCCCGCAACAGAAGTCAGCTGTTTTGCTTCACTGTCAGCTTGAGATAGCTCTTTAATATAGAGATCAGAACTGGCTTCTCCACTTGCATCAAATTTTTTGACAGCATAAACAATTTTGCTGCCATCATTTGATAAAGCAGGTGAATGTAACTTATTAATTTTAACTAGATGTTGCACCGTGAAAGGCTCTGGATTCGCAGCCTGAGCCGACATCGACAGTCCGGCTGTTGCGATGGCAAGTATGATTGCAGTTTTTTTCATTGTTATTGTCGTCTTTGTTGATTTAAGTTTGATTTATAAGCGACCGCACCTAAGCAAATCACTACTAAGCTTATATACCTAAGCTACATCAAGAATAAATAAAATGGTTATCTCCAGCAAACAACCTCCATGTTTAAATGCCAGTTCGATATTCCTATCTCTCGCTCGGAGAGTATCACTTAGTGATACCTCGCCATGCAAGTCTAAGATTTTATCTTGGTGGAGAACACTACCCAAATAATAAGGCTTAGGCAAGATGCCTAAGCCTTATTATCGGTCTAAAGAGGAGATCAAAAACAGAGGGGGTTAACTGAGTTTGAGTTTCCAGATAGCGGGACCGGTCTCATGGGCATTAACTCCGTTAGAGTCTACCGCCACAGTGACCGGCATATCTTTAACATCAAACTCATAGATAGCTTCCATGCCTAAGTCGGCAAAAGCGACAACGCGGGAAGTTTTAATCGCTTTCGACACCAGATAAGCGGCGCCGCCTACGGCCATTAGATAAACCGCTTTATTCTTCTTGATAGATGCAACCGTTGCAGGTCCACGCTCGGCTTTACCTATCATCCCCATCAAGCCGGTTTTCTCGAGCATCAGATCGGTGAATTTATCCATGCGCGTTGCCGTCGTTGGACCCGCAGGGCCCACAACTTCATCACCAACAGGATCCACAGGACCTACGTAATAGATAAACTTACCGGTAAAATCGACCCCTTCAGGCAGACCTTCGCCGCTTTCAACTAAGGTTTGAATTCGTTTATGGGCAGCATCACGGCCTGTCAACATCTTGCCGTTAAGTAGCAGGGTGTCGCCACTCTTCCACTTTTCAATTTCAGCTTGTGTCACATTGTTCAGATCGACATGATGAGTGTTCTCACCCGCTTCACGGGTGATCACTGGCCAATCTTCTAATGACGGCGGCGTTAATACAGCAGGACCCGTTCCATCTAAGTGAAAATGAACATGACGTGTGGCCGCACAGTTCGGGATCATGACAACGGGCTTAGAGGCTGCATGGGTTGGAACCGACTTGATTTTGACATCCAAAACCGTGGTTAAGCCGCCTAAGCCCTGAGCACCGATACCGAGTTTATTAGCACGCTCGAAGATATCCAGACGCAACTTCTCTTCGGCAGTTTCGGCGCCCTTTGCCTGTAGTTCATGTATGTCGACAGGGTCCATCAGTGACTCTTTAGCGAGTACCGCCGCTTTCTCTGCCGTGCCGCCGATGCCAATACCCAGCATTCCTGGTGGGCACCAACCGGCTCCCATTGTCGGTAATGTCTTCTCAACCCATGCAGCAACATCGTCAGAAGGGTTAAGCATCGCCATCTTAGATTTATTTTCTGATCCGCCGCCCTTGGCCGCAATAGCAACATCAATATGATCTCCGGGTACCATATCGATATGAACGACAGATGGGGTGTTATCCTTGGTATTCTTACGCGCTCCGGCAGGGTCTGAAACGATTGAGGCTCTTAATGGGTTATCCGGGTTCAGATACGCACGCCTGACGCCTTCGTCTACCATCTGCTGAACCGTCATGTCAGTCTTATCCCACTTAACTCCCATCCCCACTTTAACAAAACAGGTAACGATACCCGTGTCTTGGCACAGAGGACGCTTTCCCTCTGCCGACATCCGAGAGTTGATTAAGATCTGTGCGATGGCATCTTTTGCAGCAGCACTTTCTTCTCTGTCATAGGCTTCAGACATAGCATCGACAAAATCTTTGGGGTGGTAATATGAGATATATTGTAGGGAATCGGCAACGCTCTCAATGAGATCGGCTTGCTTTATGATAACTTCTTTAGTCACAGACACTTCCTTTTCAACAGACATTAGGGTGCGCTCCATTAGCCATTTTCGGCTTGCGTATTTATTTTTAGCTATTCTTGCTCGGACACTTCATACACTCCTCCAGCCCGCAGAGAATGTATCACATCATTGCCTTGTATGGCTTGCGTGTTTCTTTTTATTAATCCCAGCATTTGGATATGATACTCTTTCGCGACTTTTAGGGGAATATCACATTTTAGATAAGGTTAATCGATGAGTTTTTCGCCGCAGCAGCAACTTGCTTTCAGGCATCTGAATTGGAAATACACCACCACAGAACTGTTCTCACACCTCTCGGACAGGCCTTGGGCCATGTTGCTCGACTCAGCAGATGCGCAGCACCAGGATGCCAAATTCGATATCATAGTTTGCGATCCTATCGCGACGATTGTAACCGATGGCCAATTGAGCACGGTGAATCATCTATATGACGGCGAAATAGTAAATAGTAAGCTCCACAGTGGTGACCCCTTCACGCTACTCAACGACACCATAAAGTATTACTTTCCTCATCAATATCCAAGCTCATTACCCTTTAGCGGTGGCGCCATGGGCAGCTTCAGCTATGATTTGGGTCGCCAGATTGAACAACTACCCGAAATAGCCGCCAGAGACATTTTGCTGCCAGAGATGAATGTTGGCTTGTATCCCTGGGCATTAATCTTCGATCGCTTACAAACATGCTGGACTCTTGTTCATTATCATGGCGAGGCTGAGCTTGAGTCGACTCTGACTCAAATTAATTTATTACTCGAAACTAAGCCAGATTCATTGAGCCATGACTTTGCTCTAACCAGTCGATGGGAAAATCAGATAACGCAAGCTGAATATCATGAAAAATTTAATAAGATTCAATCCTACCTCAGTAGTGGTGATTGCTATCAGATCAATTTAACTCAACGCTTTACCGCAAGCTACCGAGGTGATGAGTGGTGCGCATACCTAAAACTACGAGAGACAAACAGAGCCCCCTTCTCGGCATTCATTAGATTAGATGATGCGGCGTTACTCTCTATCTCACCGGAGCGATTTATTCAGCTGCGTGATGGGCATATTCAAACGAAGCCCATCAAGGGGACACGGCCTCGATTCGAAGATTTAGAAGCAGATAAATTATCTGCACAAGAACTCGCTGATTCTGAGAAAGATCGCGCCGAGAACTTAATGATTGTCGATCTATTGCGAAATGATATAGGAAAAGTCGCAAGAGCCGGAACGGTCGAGGTTCCTCACCTTTTCCAAATTGACAGTTTTCCGGCCGTCCACCACTTGGTCAGCACGGTAACCGCTAAATTACACGACAGATACCACGCAAGCGACTTGTTAAAAGCCGCTTTTCCCGGCGGTTCTATTACCGGCGCCCCCAAAATCCGTGCAATGCAGATAATAGAAGAGCTTGAACCCTCGAGGCGCAGCCTATATTGTGGTTCTATTGGCTATATTAGCCAAGATGGACAGATGGACACCAGTATTACTATTCGTACATTAGTCGCACAAGCCAATCACATACACTGCTGGGCTGGGGGAGGTATTGTTGCCGACTCCCAAGCTGACGATGAATATCAGGAAACCTTCGATAAGGTCAGTAGGATACTGCCTGTTCTTTAAAAGGTGTATTCTTAATCATATGAGTGTCAGACTGATATTAACTGATAGACAAACTTCGGGGGGCGTATGAACTTAATAGAGTTGAGGATAAGGTACAACCTTCAACCTCTTACTAATCTTAAGAGCCCCATAATCTCCAGTGAGCTCAAACCCGCAGCGGTTCTTATCGCGTTCACTCAGGTCAAGAATGAAACTCACCTTATTTTGACACAAAGGCCCAGCCACCTCAGGCATCATCCGGGGCAAATCAGCTTTCCCGGCGGCAAAGTAGAAAATAGTGATAGCAGCCACATCGCCACAGCCTTAAGAGAAGCCGAAGAGGAAATTGCACTGCCGACATCGAATGTAGAGGTGCTGGGACAATACCCTAAATATAAGACATTTACCGGCTTTGAAATTACACCTGTTATTGGCATCGTAAAAAATCATTTTGAGCCGATACTCGACCCGGGTGAAGTGGCCGATTATTTTACTGTACCATTGACATTTTTGTTAAACGCGAAAAACAGGCAAGAATACCTCTACCGCCGTCGCGGCATCGAATACCCGGTCTACTTTATTCCATATAAACATCACGTTATATGGGGAGCTACGGCCGCGATCATCGAACACTTGTGTAAGCAATTGAGTAATGGTTCTAGCTCAGATTTGACCTAATCCGCACTAACAGCCTAATCAATTTTTAAGTGGGACAGGCTAAAGATAGCTAAGAAAGTCAGGAAGAGTAAATTGCCAAGAGATGCTGTACTTGTCTTAACTCAAACGAAGAAACGCAGATATAACCCCGCCGCAACAGAGCTGAGCAGAAGCAAGGGAATATTAAACCAATATCCCATTCTGCTATGGTGAGCGGTGTAATAATTAAATATCATGCTGATAAAGCTGATCGCAGCACATATCCAGATAACATATTCGAGTTGAACCGTCTGAGAAGGATCCCAGTCGAAGCGAACTGATGCTCCCTTACTGAGAAAGTAGCCTATGGCGCGATCTGGCCTGGCCTTATCGAAAAGCAAGAGCGCATATACGGCCAATGACCAGCCCATAATGGAAAGAGAAGCCAGCAGATACTGAAATATTTTAACTTTTTTCAATTAGTCTCTCCTATCAGCCACCAGATATACTTTAAATATAACATTTTTTAAGCAACATCATATTGTATTATGACCGTGATTTTCAGTTACTTATTTCTATCTATTTTATTCTCCTTTACTAGCCCTTTAAAACATAAACTGCCGCGCAAAATATCAAGATCTTGGTAAAAGCTGACAAAAATGAACTTCCCGCTATCGAGTACAAGGGGTTACTCCTTGGTTCGAACAACCTTTTCTCAGTAGCTAGGGCGTCTATCGGGGATAAAATTCGAACATATGCAAAAGAATCTCAGCTTATTTAACTTCTATGGCGTGATTATCCCCTTTTTCACTTGAGAAAAGCCGCCAGCAGGGTAATATGAACGTCCAAATTTTTTTATAAAACGTTTCGTTGGAGAACTAAGCAACAATGAGCATTACATCTGTCGCTTCTGTATTTAAAGGTGAATTTGCGATCGGTTCGCAAGTTACCGTTCGCGGTTGGGTAAGATCTCGCCGAGATTCCAAGGCCGGCATCTCTTTTCTTGCCGTTTATGATGGTTCCTGCTTTGACCCTATTCAGGGTGTAGTGCCTAATAGCTTAGAAAATTATAATGACGAAATCTTAAAGCTAACTGCAGGATGTTCTGTAGTTATGACCGGGGAAGTTGTTGACTCTCCCGGCAAAGGTCAATCATTTGAGTTACAAGTAGCGAGTGTTGAAGTTGCAGGTTGGGTTGACGATCCGGAAACCTATCCAATGGCGGCTAAACGTCACTCTATCGAGCACTTAAGAGAATTGGCTCACCTGCGTCCACGTACCAACATTATTGGTGCCGTAGCGCGAGTACGTAACAGCTTATCTCAAGCCATTCATCGCTTCTATCATGAGCAAGGCTTCATCTGGGTCTCGACACCGCTTATTACAGCATCTGATGCTGAAGGTGCGGGTGAGATGTTCCGCGTATCTACTCTCGATATGGAAAACCTTCCCCGTAACGACGAAGGTAAAGTCGATTACAGTGAAGACTTCTTCGGTAAAGAGTCTTTCTTGACCGTTTCGGGTCAGTTAAACGCAGAAACCTACGCGAGTGCACTGTCAAAAGTTTATACTTTCGGGCCTACGTTCCGCGCAGAAAATTCAAATACCAGCCGTCATTTAGCCGAGTTCTGGATGGTAGAACCTGAAGTTGCGTTTGCCGACCTTGATGATGTCGCGGGTCTTGCCGAACAGATGCTCAAGTTCTGTTTCAACGCAGTACTTGAAGAGCGTCGTGATGACCTAGAGTTTTTCGCTCAGCGCGTCGATAAGACTGTTATCGATCGCCTCGAGTCATTTGTCAGCAGTGATTTTGCGCAAGTGGACTATACCGACGCTGTAGAGATCCTTAAGAGTTGCGGTAAAAAGTTTGAATATCCCGTTGAATGGGGAATCGATCTTCAATCCGAGCACGAGAGATACCTGGCTGAAGAACACTTCAAGGCTCCGGTTGTTGTTAAGAACTATCCAAAAGATATCAAGGCATTCTACATGCGCCTCAATGAAGATGGTAAAACCGTTGCCGCGATGGATGTCCTCGCACCAGGCATAGGTGAGATCATCGGTGGAGCTCAGCGTGAAGAGCGTCTGGATGTACTTGATGCGCGTCTCGAAGAGATGGGTCTGAGTAAAGAAGACTACTGGTGGTACCGTGATATGCGCCGCTATGGTACGGTTCCGCATTCTGGTTTCGGTCTTGGTTTCGAGCGTTTGGTTTCATATGTTACCGGCGTTTCTAACATCCGTGACGTGATCCCATTCCCACGTGCGCCAAAATCGGCAAATTTCTAAGCGGTTCGCTGAACTTAGCCACACTTAGCCGAACAAAGAAAACGCCCAAATGGGCGTTTTTTTATATCTAACTTTTTACCGTTTAAAACTAATTCCTTCTTTGGGTATTTAACTCCATCGATGCTCTTTTCAGATTCTTTTGAGCCTGCTCAAAGTAGCTGGGGGAACTGTCTATTGCGCGCTGAAATAGCTCTATAGCCTGTTCATACTCCCCTTCTAACATCAGGAAGTACCCTAAATCATTCAAGGCATCGGCAGGCTCCATTGTATGCTCGAACGTCGATAATGCTCTGGCGTACAAGCCCTTTTTGACATATACCAGCCCTAGATTAGTCCAGCCACGCTCAAAATTTGGATCTTCCTTAATGGCCTGCTTTAGGTACTTCTCTGCAAGAGCAATATTTCCACCAAGGTAATGTGAATATCCCAAATTAGTGATAATCAAGGCAGAATGAGGTTCTTTGCGCAAGGCAAGTGAATAGTAATGACGGGCTTTTTCATGTCTATTTTCTAGGTCATATAGAATTGCCAGCGCATTATAAATACGAACCGGAGATTGTTGGTCCAAAAGGTACAGACCTTCCTCAGAAGCCTCTATACCGGTAACCGTAAGCCTTGCTTGATCCAAATTTACCGCTTTTTCCAGATGAATTTTAGCCTGTTCATGCTGGCGTTTATCCATATTAATCAAACCGAGTCCGGCATGGGACATCATCATCTCAGGATCTATGGTCAAGGATTCGTTATAGGTGAGATAGGCAAGCTGAATGTTACCTTTGATGCTGTGAATCCTGGCAATATTGTATAGAGTCAATGCATTGTCAGCCTTAAAATCCAGTGCTTGTACATAGAGGTATAAAGCCTGATCCAGGTTCCCCTTATCTTCCTCTTTTTTTGCACGCATTAATGCATCTGCTTCATCTTTAGGCGGATTTGCCGCAGTAACGGCTCCCATGGAGTTGCCATCATAAAGATCTTGCCTGGTCGGCGGTGTCATCTCTAAATTGAGCAATTCCTCATCTGTTTTTGTCGCAGTACAAGCAACAAGTAGTTGCAGTGATAGTGCGATCAACACTGTAAGTGCACATCTCTTATTACTGAGCAATCGGTCCAAATCTTTCATTAGCGCTCCCTAAGATTATTATCTCCATCGACATCTGTTTTGTCTAAAATGCCTGACCCCACACTTTCATTACCTTAAGCACCGCTGGCCCTACGGCAACAATGAAAAACGAAGGCCAGATACATAGCATCATTGGAAAGATCATTTTTACAGCTAACTTCGCCGCTTGCTCTTCCGCTTCCTGCAAACGCTTATTTCGATACTCATCAGAAAAAACACGCAATGTTTCGGCAATCCCGGTACCGAGGCGGATACTTTGTGAAATAGCAGAGTTGAGCCCCTTAATATCTTCAAGGCCAGTTCGATCGGTAAACTCCTCAAGTGCCACTTTGACGGTGAGACCGGCTCTCACTTTACTGCATACCAGATCCAGTTCACTGGCTAAGCTTGGGTGACTCAGTGCAAGCTCACGGGCGACTCGCTGCATTGCAGCCATTAAACCTAAGCCAGCTTCACAACACACAACCAAGAGATCTAACGCATCTGGAAAACCCGACCTGAGCATCCTCATGCGCCTATCCGCTACTTTCTGTAACACCAGAGAGGGGATCAGGAAAGCACCTCCTACAAACAGAGCTACAATATACGCACTCATCATTGGTGATAAATTCGTATTCAAGCTTAAGACTAAAACCGACGAGACCGCACCGATAAGAAGTAAAATTAATCTTATAGAGCTGAAAACTGCCATCGCATTTTCTGAATGTAAACCAGCATGGATAAGCAATCTACGAGTTTCATCATTGGATAAGTTTATTGGAGAGCGTTTCGCTACATTTCCTATACCATGCTCAAGAGTGGCATTGACATCCGTTTGTACCCCTTTTAACTGCCCTTCTTTGTTTATACTTTTTAATCTCTGCCTTAAAGGCGAGTAGATACCACTGATCAAAAAGGCGAGTGACATTGCGAACATTACGCCAGCAATTCCTGCCACAGCAAATATCGCCCACTTTATGTGTTCAGGGTCATCGAAGAGAGAGCCAAACAATCCAATTAAATAGTCCATAATTACATATCTATTCTGATTATTCTGCTTATCCACCAGCCACCGATAGTCATACCAATAGCCCCCCACATCAACAACTTTTTCCCATCTTCAGTTCCCGTTAATTCACCTACGTATGAGGGTGTTTGAAGATAAATCACAGCAAACAGAACAAAGGGCAGTAAAATCAGTATCCATGCCGATAATCGCCCCTCCGCCGACAAGGTTTTTACTCTGCGTCTAAATGTAAACCTCTCTCTTATCACTTTCGACAGGCTTTCAATATTTTCAGCTAAGTTACCTCCGGTCTCCTTTTGAACCATAACCGCACTGGCAAAAGCCATGGCTGAGATACTAGGTACTCGCTCAATAAAACCAAGCAGGGCCCGTTTCACATCTTTAGTGTAATTGATATTAGCAAACATCAATTTGAACTCTTTGGCTATGGGTCCCTCCAACTCCTCTGTTGCAAGCTTAATCGCATCGGAGAAGGAGTACCCGGCCTGCAGTGCTCTTCGAACCACATCTAAGGCATCGGGAAAACTGGCCTCGATAGCATCCATACGTTTATTTGTATCTCGGGAAAGTTTGATATGAAATAACATAAGAGTCACACCTATTACGAATACCGTAATGACGGGCTCACGAGTAAATTGCCAGGCTAACAGCCCTGTGATGATGGAGGTGACGAAAGCAAGCAGGAAAAAATGATGACCCATCATCTTATAATCAGCAAGTTCCAGGCGATAACTTAAATTTTCGATGAACTCGATCTTTTCCAATGCTCTCCCGAGTCGATTCAATTTTTGTAGCTTACTTTTTCTGAGCAATGATGTCTCAAACACTGAGTCTTCAGCATTTTTAGACAGCTGTTTCAGACGCTTTCTCACTAAGGCTGTATTCGCTCTTTGTGGGCTATATACGGGTAAAAAAAGTGCTTGTGACAACAAAAGCACAGCCAGAAAAATCAACCCCAGAAATATTATTTCATTTGAAGGCATTACTCGTTCCTCTAAAAGTCAGCGAATGGGTCACCTGAGTTAAACAACTCGAAAGGCAGATCTATACCATGTTGTTTAAGCTTGCTATGAAATCCTGGGATCACGCCGGTAGAATTAAATTTGCCGATAATATCGCCATTCTGATCTCGTCCCTCACGTACAAAACGAAATATCTCTGACATAGTAATGACCTCGCCTTCCATGCCGTTGATCTCCTGAATACTGGTCACACGACGGGTACCATCTTCGAGACGCTCCAGTTGAACAACCAGATTGATGGCGGAGGCAATTTGCGTTCTTATGTTACTTACAGGCATATCGAAGCCCGCCATACAGACCATATACTCCAGTCGACCTAATGCATCTCTTGGACTATTGGCATGCAATGTAGTTAGTGAACCTTCGTGACCGGTATTCATTGCGGTTAACATATCTAATGCCTCTCCGCCACGAACCTCACCAATAACGATTCTATCCGGCCTCATACGTAAACAGTTCTTCACTAAATCTCTTTGACTGATTTCACCTCGTCCTTCAATATTAGCTGGGCGTGTTTCTAGCCGAACAGTATGAGGTTGCTGCAGTTGTAACTCAGCTGAATCCTCGATAGTCACAATTCTCTCATCGCTGGGAATATAACCGGACAGCATATTCAGCAGTGTCGTTTTACCGCTCCCGGTACCACCAGATACCAAAATATTCAGTTTGCCTTTCACTGCGGCTTTTAATAACTCATTCATCTGCGTCGTTATCGAACCAATATTGATGAGCTGTTCGGCATTGAGTTTGTCCACCGAAAACCTTCTGATGGATAAGGCGGGACCATCTAGTGCCAGTGGGGGAATAATGGCATTCACACGCGACCCATCTTCAAGGCGAGCATCAACCATAGGAGATGATTCATCTATTCGTCTTCCGACACTCGATACAATCCTATCTATGATATTAAGCAAGTGAGCGTCGCTATGAAACTTTATCGATACCTGCTCAAGTTTTCCTCGCCTTTCTACATATATCCTATCAAAGGAGTTCACTAAGATATCTGAAATAGTCGGATCTGCAAGTAGCGTCTCCAGGGGGCCTAAACCTAACACTTCATCAATGATGAGCTTAATTAAACGCTGTCTGGAAGTGAGATTAATGGGCAGGTGCAGTTCACTAATGAGCTTTTCACAAATCTCATTAATTTGTCCTTTGGCCTGCTCTTTTGAGATCGTTTCTATCAAAGAAAGGTCCATGACACTTAACAGTTTATTGTAGACCTGCTCTTTGATCTGTAGCTCTTCTATTGAAAGCGGTTTAAAACTTGTCATCCCTTGTTGGCTCAGGACTGTCATAATTATTTACCTAATAGTCGGTTCCAAAATCCTTTTGATTTCTTATCATCATTACTCGACTTCGGAAAAAAGTGCTCAGTTACCAAATTCAGGTCAGTCAACATCTGTTCTCGCTTAGCTACTTCAGTAATGGGCGTTCCAAGGTCTATGCATTGACTTGCGAGCTTAAAATCATTGGCCACGACAAATAGTGACTTAATGCCAGTTGTCTCTTGTATATCTTTTAGGTTTATACCTGAATTTGTCTTTTGATAACGATTAACCAGCAGATGTATTCGGTTTCTGTTGATCCCCATAAAATTAATTAATTGATTAACGATTGCCTTTGTTTCTCTAATGCTCATCACATTCTGCTGCATCACAAGTAAAATTTCTGCGTTAGTTAGAATATCGGCATTCCAAACCTCCGGACCACGAGAGAGATCGACAATGACATGATCATAGTATTGCCGACATTTCAAAAGAAGATCATTGGTATTACGTAGTTCGATATGCTCTGTTGCATTCAACACTGCAAACGGTTTCGCAGCTAATAGATGTAGATGCCCTTTGTTAGTCATAGTCCCTTTAAGAGCAACTTCATCTAAGGACTCCAGCTCTTGTATTGCTTCCGTAATAAAATAGGTAGGCTCTAAACCTAGCATATGGGCTAACGTGCCCTGTAGTAGATCGGTGTCGAGTAAAGCCACTTCTCCCTCTTCCCTCGCTGAGGCGACGACAGCCATACTCGTTGCGATAAAGCTTGCTCCAGAGCCACCTTTGCCATTCATCACTGCCACGACGGGAGCCAAATCGGCTTTTTCCGCAAGTTTCTGAGCTATCTTTTCTAGAGCTTGTAGCAGATTAGCTTCAGGTTCATCGAGTGGAATAAAATCACTGACCCCCTGTTGGAAGGCTAAGCGAAGGACACTCTGCGGAGTGTCATGACCGAGCAAAATAATATCAACTTCATAAGCTGCAGCTGCCTTCAATGCATTAACTGCACTTGGCTCATCGTTTGGTAACACAAGAAGAATAAGATTAAAGGGACGGGCTGTAGATGATCTGGCGGTAAATGGATTGAGAGAATGAACACACTCCCACGAGAGATTCAAACAGGTCTCGAGACTAATCTCTATTTCGCTAACGTTGTCGCGTTGAGTATTTATCAGCAACACATGTACCGGATAAGGCAATATATAATTCGACACTGTACTGGCAGGCGAAGTCGTCTCCTTTTCTTCATCATTAGACACTAGCAGCTCCAGTGGCTTATCCATTTAATCATCCTTCTCAAGTAAAAAGTCCTTATATTTACTATAGTAAGGATTTTCTAAAGACGATAATTTAATTGCAATCAATATACCCTGAACCAGGATCTTCATCCTCTACATGGTATACACCTAGGCTTTCTCTGGGCAGGTTTGTCGTAAAAGTGGGAGAATTAATGATCCTATATAAACCTGGTACTAAAAAGTGATGTTGGTAGTTGGAGATCTCTGCCCTAACGATCTCTATATCCAATGGCGTTAACGGCTCTGTTCCCTCTTTAGTCAAGTAGCTAATCACCAGATTAGCACTGCTCAAGTTAGGTATAAGGTTAGCACCATCAAAAAGAGACATGTTGGGAATATCCACATCGTCTACACGGCATACAACTGCGATTCTCGCAGCCCGTCTAGAGGCTTCATGCAGTACATTATAGGTAAACATTAGCCTACCGATCTCAATGATAGCGAATAGTAGCAACATAAAAATTCCGGCAACGATGGCAAACTCCACCGCATAGACCCCCTTCTGGCTTCTCATAACGCCCTCATGGTATAACTGACATTAAAATTAAAACCTAAATCTATGCCTTCCCCAAAACCAAAGCCTGAAATCCGTTCACCAAAGAGCGGTTGCCAATCATAATCCACAGTGATAGTTACCCTGGTCGTTACCGAGTCCCCTGAAATGGTGACATCATCCTTAGACAGTCCATATAAGAGAGGAGCGGTTCCACCAACATGACCATAGACCAATATATCTTTTGTATCGCTTATACAGCCATAGCAGACACAGTCACTGTCATCGGAGCAACCATCGTCAAAATTAGAATCTAGCGAGCCACTGGTATCAGGGATCGCATTTATTGAAAGGTAACGGCTGGCTCCGCGGACTAACCTTGTCAACTCGCTGTATTGATATAGCGCCCTACCTAGCTCGGCGGTAACAAACACCATCAGCAGCAACATTGGCAGCATGATAGTAAATTCAACTGCGGCGACGCCTCGCTGTTTTACTCTGCTTGGGCTAACTAACCCCATACTAGCCTCCTAAGAATCCGGACTATCGGGATCTCGATAGAGCACAATCGTCGAGGTGTTACTGACGAAATTAGGATCAAATGATGCAGCGCCATCACTTACGCAGGTTCTTGTAAATTCACCGACTACATAAGAATCTGTGCCTGTCTGTATGACATCTTGCGCCAAAAAGAAACAACCTATGCCAACCGCGGTGATGGTATTGGCACCATTCGTCATGCCATCACAGATGCCGATCACTACTGGTATTTCTCGGCGACCAGCAGTCGTTGTTGAGTCATTACGTAAAATATCACCTGTATAACTATCATCAGGACAGCTAGATGGAGGGACCGTGCCTTCTTCAGGAGGCAGATACTGATCGTAGTGATAATAGTCAACAATATGATCCTCATTATCAGGATCGACTGGAACTCCATCATCATTAACAACGACATTCCCTTCATCATCAAGCGATATTCTTTCGCCCTGACAAATGTCTTCATCCCTTTTGTGATCGATTGAGTTAACCCCCCCTCCTTTCCATTCACCAAATCGAGTGTTTAAACCCTGCGCTACTGGGCCAACTGACCCCCCCGGCTCGGTTTCGACGACATCACCCGGTGAAACACATTGACCAGGTGTAAAATCACCCGCGAGGGCCAGCTTCATATCCTTCGCCCCTTTGCTATCATCGAGCCGCAACAACTGGAAATTACCTGGCCCTATGGCTTTATCCTGTTTTGACCCTGCCTTCATCACGAATATTTCATTCAGAGGAATACCGAATGGCTTACCCTCTTCCACCAGCTCTGGTAAATTTGGTTCTGGGTAATGACCGCAAACCATCATAGGCACCACTTTATCTAAACACTCGATATCCGTACTTCTTCCCGCTACCGCCGAAGCCCTGACAAACTTATTGAAATTAATTATTTGAGCAAGAAAATTATCCAGGCCAACATTTTCGATGCGGACACGAACATACTTAGTACCTTCATCTAAAACCGACACGAAAGGATCTGGCCACTCAGAGAACTCGATAAACAGATTGGGCGCCACTTGGGTTAGGTTATAATCAACATCAGAGAGGTTGATGCCATTATCTAACTCACTATTCTCACCATATTGAAGATTCTGTATCAATATACTAGTTGCTTCCTGGCGGGCTTCAAACAGAGTACCCTCTCCTTGCAACACTTTAGCTGCTCCGATAGCAGCTGCATCTACCGCATTTTGCAGGCGCCCTTTGTTAAGCAGCATATGCCCACCATCAAGAGCCATTGCCGCAACCACTAGCAGCGAAAAAAGGCCAATGGTAAACATCACCAGAATAGCTCCAGCTTGTTTGCGATATGGTCTTATATTCATCTTGATCACCATGCCATGAAATTGACACCTTCTATTTTCCACATTGAATAATTAAACACCCCATGACAAACACCTAAGAGAGTCAATCAATCGTTTTAATGGAGACCTTATCTCTCCCAGCTTTAGGGGGCATATTACTTACACGATAGGCTTGCATCACTCTTTCACCGTAATTCCCCTCTAAGACACCTACAATTCCTTCATTTCTTTTTGGAGCCCCCGGGTCTAATATCTGAACTTGCTTAACCTGCTGATAGCTCTCCCCCATAGGGAAATCATTAATTTGGGCACAAGCCGTTAATAGAAGAGTGCCAATCAAACAGCAAGGTTTAATGTAACAGCTAAGGTTTACGTTTAACTTTTTCATACACCACCTCTCCATTAACTATAGTGAATGTCCATATTTTTGCTGAGTACCACTGTCATCAATTTTCGCATCGGACTCTATCGCTTCGTAAGGCGTTTCATGCTTCTCTTGTTCGGACTGCTTATGTGACATTTTTCCTAAGAGGTAAAACTCCATATCGGATGGCAAAACAAAATCATCGGTTGGCAGTGATATCTGCTTTTTATTAAACGGTCTAACTAATCTGGGCGTTACCAAAATAACCAGTTCGCTTTGCCCACTCTGAAAACTTTTGCTGGTAAATAACTGACCAAGAATGGGTATATCTCCGAGACCCGGTAATTTATCGATATTTTCACGTAAAGTGTCACTAATCAGTCCACTGATTGCGATGGTTTGTCCATCGGCCAATTCAACGGTTGTTGCTGTCGTTCTTTTAACAATGGAGGGCACAACAAGTGCGGTATTGGAACCGCCGGAAAGCGTAACTGCATTAGCGTTGCTTACTTCACTTACCATCACGTTTAAATTCAGATTAATCTGACCCGAGTCTAAAACCGATGGGACAAATTTAACCCCCACACCAAAATCTCTATATTGAATAGTAGTTGAACCATTAGTCCCAGGGACTGGAATAGGAAACTCTCCCCCCGATAAGAACTCGGCCGATTGTCCGCTCATCGCCGTTACATTTGGCTCGGCCAGCACTTTAGCGAGACCATGTTGTTTGGCGACATCGAGTGCAAAGTTCATCATCAAATTGCCATCGAGATAACGAGCAAAAAATCCACGACTGTCGATGGCGGCCGCAGGGTCAAGATCGAAAGCTCCACCGGCGCCAGCCGTACCAATAAACCCTTTATCGCCTTTGTTAAAGACAAAGAATTTAGAATCAAATTGACGTGCGACCTCTTTTTGAACTTCGGCAATAACGACCTCGAGCATTACCTGATGGTCTCCGCCGACGGTCATCATGTTCAATACCGTACTTTTCACCTTGGAAACCGATGCCGCAGTTGCGTATGCCTGTGCCAGTTCGACCGCAGTATTCATTTTTTGAAGGTTACTCGCTTGGCCACTTATCAGCAATTGGCCTTGAGAAGTTTGTACACCTAACTTTTCACCTGGCAGAAACTCATGCAAACGGGTTTTCAATCCATTGAGATCATGAGTTATTTCGATATCAATCACATCGACCAATTGCTCATTCTTATCCCAGACCATGATATTGGTACTACCTAACTTCTTTCCAAGCACATAGAGTTCGTTATTGGGAAGTAGTTTGATATCACCAATATTGGGATTACCCACAGACACGCGATGAATGGCTTGGTTAAGTTTTAATACTCGAGATTTAAAAATCGGAATATGTTTAATATCCCGGCTAGCTCCCGTTGGACCGCCAGCGTTGACTGAAAAATTGATAAATACAAGACATACAGTTAAAAAACAACATGCTATCGTAACCAATCTGGTTATTATTCGTGGCATGGTGCGCTCCTTATTAATGCGAAGATAATTCCGTCTACATCTAATTGCTCACTTTAACTACCTGCTCTTGCATTCCTTTAAGCAGATAGACTTTTGAATTCGTTTTAGTTGAAACTTGAGTTATGTCTTTAGATACGACAGGTATAGGTCTGACGGCTGGCTTGGGCTCGCTATCGACTGTATCTTTAGCCTCATTGATTAATGCTAGTTCAACTTTTGTTGAATCATTCGGATTTCTTAGTGCCAATTGAAGTTTGCCACGCCCTTTTGCGATCATTAATACTTCAGCCTGCTCTAAATTAAGTTCTAGAGTCACAGCACGGACCAATTTCGGCTTATTTTCATCATTTGAAGAGCGTTGATCGATTGCAAGAATTTTAACGTTCGCCAATACAACATCAGTTTGCAGTCGCCCCCCTCTTTTAAACAGATTGAGTACATCAACACGGTTCCCTGGGAGTAAGAAACCCGCAACACCAACCACATCGTTAACCCTAATGGTAACGGCGCGCATTTGTGGAGAGATCAAGCTGGCTAATGTGCTTCCTTCGCCTTTTACCGTTATCCTTTCACTACGAAGCACTTCACCCGCATACAAATTTTGCTTAACGACCATTCCCTCAGCACCTTCAAACGTGTTAATCGCAGTTTCCGGGATAACGGTATTTGGCATAGGAGTGAGTATAAGATGCTTTCGCTCAAGTATTGTTCCAAGCGGAACTAATGTAGCCATAGTGATCACATTGGTAGAAGCCTGAGGGCTTACCGCCTCAGTAGTTGATTTCAACCAACTTTGTGCAAGGAAAACGGCTGCAACACCAAATATTAACGACAATAGGACGAATAATATGGTTTTATTGTTCATCAAGAGCTCCTTTCTCGCTTATTAAGACTAACGATATGAACTACACAAAATAGATTGACCAAGCTTCCGTAATTAGTGCCTTCGTCACCTCTGGCTTTAACTCCATGAAACTCATTTGATCGGCCATGATACCGAGCAGATCACGTGGATAACATGGGATCAGGGGCTTTGCATACCTCTTATGACATTCAATGAGCAGATACTGAAACATCTCTTCACTACAGCTAAGCCCTTTCTCTTCACACACCTGAAACCAGATCCTACGATATAAAGGCTCATCTAATGCATCGAAGTGAATCTTGTAACCAAGACGTCGTAGAAATGCATCATCGACCAGGTCATTAGGATTTAGGTTAGTAGAAAAAAGTAAGATTAGCTCGAAAGGGATCTCGAAATGTTCTCCAGATTGCAAAGAGAGAAAATCTCTCCGCTCTTCCATAGGAATAATCCACCGGTTAAAAAGCTGTTTGGCACTGATCTTTTGACGACCCAAATCATCCAAGAGTAAAATACCATTGTTAGCCTTTAACTGGATCGGAGCCATATAGGTTCGGCTATGGCTATCAAATTGCACCTCAAGCATATCAGCGGTTAGTTCACCACCGGTAATACGTAGTGGCCTTTTACACTCGATCCAACGCGGATCATGGCCTTGTACCAAGTCAAGGGCGTTAATGGGCGTTGTGCTCTCAACCTTATGGTGAAGTTGAGGATCGTAAACTTGTATCACCTCGTTCCCGATTGCTATTGCATAAGGGATCAAGACATTGTCACCCAGTGTTAAATTCAGATTTCTGCAAAGGTAACTTTTCCCCGTTCCTGGGGGGCCATAAATGAGAACTGGTCGACTTGAATTCAGTGCTGGACCAATCTTTCGCAGAAGATCATTGGGCAAAACCAGTGCCTGTAATCCATGCTGTAACATCTCAAGGGTAATTGGATTTTTTCGACTGGATTGCTGTTGACAAATTTCAGTATATTGCGAGAGCGGAACCGGCACTAAACCACGATAACCACTCTTTGTTGATGCTTGTTTGGCGTATTCATTTCCCCCATGACTCAGCGCATATCGCATTTGTCCATCGGGAGTTGACTGCCTGTTTTCAACCCACGCGAGCTGTTTAGCACTGTCCAAAAGATATTGAAGAATCCCCCCGGATATTCCCATTTTCATGACTAACTCTGATTTAGTTAATACCCCTCCCCCAAGGAGATGTTTAAGCATAAGGTCCAGTAAAAGAGACTCTTGAATGCCCGTTTCTTCAATTGACTTAGGTCTGGGAGCTAATTCAGAATTTACACTTGTATCTACGACTCTGTGCTCTCGCATGGAATCACCGATATTGACCCTAAACATATCAGGTTACCCCTAACCCAAGATAGAGAGACCAGTTTTGATAGAGTGCTACGATATCTTTATCGAGAGAGCATGCCCATAACCAGCCAATTGCGAGTGCTGGCGCATAGGGAACAGTCTGTCCGGCGGCCTCTTCGGGTTCAGGTTTAAAATAACTTCGAAGGTAAAAGCAGTCCCAATATCTCTTCATTGTTTTCCAAACTCCGGTAAATCCGGTTTTCCAGATAACAAGTACTAAACTGGTCGCCGCTCCCGCAACGACTCCATAAAGAAGACTGGAAAAAATCAATTCGGGTCCCATTAAGGCCCCTATTCCCATCATAAGCTTAATATCGCCGGCGCCTAGAATACGGAAAAGAAAAGTTGGAAATAGCAGTATAAAGGCCAATCCAAAACCAAAGCTGGCCATTAACACCCCCGATAGCTGAGCGTAGTATGCATTAATGGCAAAACCGCAAAATATAGCCAACAAGCTTAATGTATTTGGAATTTTTTCTTTATAAAGATCTATGCTGATCGCAGCTATAAAAAATAGGCCAGCAAGTATCAATTGAAGAGTTAATTGAGATTCACTCATAACCAGCCCTCAAGATCGATATCAGTTAATTAAACCACATCCCTGTGGGATAGAAACTCGAGATTACGGTGTAGTACAATCTTTACTCGAACCGGTTACTGCTGAAGCAAGACATTCAATCTTAGACGTTGCATTATCGCCTAACAGGTTAAACGCCCCTATCATTCCGCCAACGACTAAGCCACCGGCAATTGCATATTCCACAGCCGTGAGTCCACTTTCATCTTCAATAAACTCAATAAATATCTGTTTAATGTTCATAATGTGTTTCTCCTGATCCATCGACACAATACTAAAGGTTACTGAGAATCCCTTAGTCAGTAGTTGGTCTATATCACCTACCTAGACCCACCAAGCTGCTATTAGTGCCCATAACACATGAACTCTAAAGCTAACTTAAAAATAGCAAAGGACTCATCAATGCTCCACGCTGATTAAATGACTGATCTGTTATGGCGAAACTTACGTATGGCTAAATATAGTACTCATAATACTTTTTCAGGAATATTACAGCCAAAAGTATGAGGGGTAAGGTAAAACAATACCCGACAAAAAAACTGCCAATCATCCAAAATACAAAGAGTTACGTTAAAAAACATTAAACATTCTAATTATTTTAAAAATATAATAGAATCAGATCAGTTAATTAATCAGCTAGATGTGTAAATAATGATAAACAATGAATAACAGTTACTCTAACCCATTAAGTTAAAAAGGTTAGTTAAAAAAGTACTACACCTAGCCAGCTAAAATTTTTGAATATTTTAGTTGCCATATTTTCGCGGTGAGCATGCAAGGAAATTCAAACTTTAATTTCTAAGTTAAAAAATACAAGCTCATTGAGTAGTTGTCGATTTGATTAGCAAAAGTGATTTACTGAAACTAGGTGCCATCCATCAATACACGCTTAGGAGAGTGAGTGACCCAAGCGTAACCCAAACGGTCTAATATTCTGTATATATTTGAAATTTCATAATCTACACCAAAATTATCAGCGATGTATGCCTGAATATCACTTCCCTGTAATTTATCTGCGTTTCGTGCTGTCGCACGATGTTTAATATATCGTGATAGTTGCTGTATCTGCTTATCTGTTAAAGAAGCTGGTCTGCCAGTGTGCTTTTTATCTTTTAATCCATCCAGACCATAAGTTAAATAACTTGAAACCCACTTGTTGACACTGGTTCGGCTTACCTTCAGGTAATCTGAAATTTGATATCTGGATTTACCTTCATGGAAATGAAGCAAGGCCAGTAGCTTCAATTTCATTCTGGCATTTTTTTCCTGTTGAATAAGTTTCATAAAATCAGGAATATCACATGCTGGTTCGGTCATGATTTATATCTCCAAATCTAACTTATAAATATCTGGTCTTAACTGAAGCTTTCCTGAATCATCGACCCAAGAGGTATGATAAGTAATGTACACGGGGATCGGTTGAACTAGTGAAAAATACTGAGTCGCAGTGCCCCTCATAGCCTTCCTTACTCCCCTCTTATTTTCAATGGTTTCCATCAAGTAGCTCGATAGCAACTCAGGCTTTTCCAGACGAATACAACCATGACTCAAGGCTCTCATATTACGTTCAAATAACTGTTTTGCTGGTGTGTCATGAAGGTATATAGAGTGACTATTAAGAATAGTAAAGCGCATCTTCCCTAAGGCGTTATCATCCCCGGGGGCTTGCACTAATCGATATTGGCTGAGTAAGCTTGGCAACTGCTCTGAATCGATCTCTTCCAGCTTAATAACTTGAGTCTTATTGATACCAATACCATGTAACTCAAACCTTTGATGATTGAGATATCCGGGCTCCTTTCTGTTAAGGGGTAAGAGCTCAGCTCTGACGATACTGGCTGGCGGGGTCCATGTAGGGTTAACCGTTATTTGAGTTAAATGCGTTGTTAGTCGTGGCGTCGGCGAATTCGGTTTTCCGATGATCACTTTCATTCGTAATGCCACGCTCCTGTTCTCATAAAGAGTCAATTGATAACCGGGAATGTTAATCCAAACAAACTTTCCTGAATCAGAAGTGGCAGACCATGTCATCAAGCGCCACAGATTATGCTGCATTTGTTTTATGCGTTGCAAAGGATTGATATTTAACGCATTAACCGTTTCGCGGTCAAGGTTCCCATTGACGTTCAAACCATGGCGCTGCTGAAAAGACTTAATTCCATCTATGACCATAGGATCATAGATCGATTCGCGATATCTTGTTAACCCATTATGTTCCAGATCCCCAAGCGCTGTAAGCATCCACCTGAGCCGTTTAACCTCGTCAGAGCTCTGCCCTAACCTGAATTCATATTGCTCTACAGACGGCCAAACAAATTTAGTTTTTTTCTTATATGCTCTAATCATGCCTCTAAGCCGATATGTCTCATCGAAGGGGGGCAAAATATTATCGAGATAGCTGGAGAGATGACCAGCATTAATCGCTTGAAGGAACTTTGTTTGCTCAATTTGTAAATCTGTTTTAGTGATGTGGGCCTTACGTTCGATGAGTTCCAATAATAACTTTGAATACTGAATATCGGCTTTCAGACGTGATTGTGGATTTTTGATTGGTAAGCTTTTATCAACTTCCTCCCCCAAATCATCGAGTAACTTAATCAGTGTCATCCCATTTAAGGTCACTCCTCTTTGATCAAACCACAGAAGCTCACTTTGGTTTTGGCTATAGAGCTTTGCTAAAACTTGTTCATTACTAGAGAAGTTGGCCGTTACAGGACCGCACAAAAATAACATGACCGCAAAAATGTACACGAATAATGAAGGATTATATCTCATACTCAATTTTGCCCTGCTAAAAAAATATCTGCGCCAAATATTGAATTCCTAACGGATATAGGCTGACTGCAATATGAAAAGCACTATTAAACAACTACTTAAATTATTAAATGCCTGAGCGTTAAACCTTGTTTACTGGAACATAATTGGGTGACTCTTCCCTATAATATTTAGTACATAATAGCGTTCGATACAAACTTTGATAGAGTGAGTAAAAACTCACCTTACTTTTCAGTAACAAAGTCAAAGCCAACTATACTTTTATATGAGGGTGCTCAAGCGTGCAACAGTGTTCAAAATAGCGCTCTCTTAATTCGATATAAATAGGAAGACTAATTTTAATGAAAATGGGCTCTATCTTGACAATTCAGGTGAGTTTATCTGTCATCATAATTTTTTTGTTGGGGATCAATTTCATTCCGGCATGGCATGTTTATCAATCGAAACTGTCAATAACGACTGACAGCCCGTCAGGCTCCAGCTTAGCTGAGCGATACCTAATTTTGGGAGACTGGCCTGCTTCTGATGTATACAGTGCTCTGGAAGACAATAATAAATATAAAGTTTTAACCGGCGCCCAAAAAAATACAGATGATAAAGAATAGCGCCCCATCTGAACTATAAATGTATTTTGGGAATGTAAGGGAATTTATGTACGCTAAAAAACCTGAAAACTCAGGTGAGGTATCGATGCTGAGAACATTCTGGCGAACGAACGCCTTGATGTTACTTTCACTGATCTTACTCTATAACTTCAAGCAACTGCTTCAATACTACTCTTCATTTTCTATCGCAACCGCGATGACTCATATCAACCAGACACATCTGCTTAGTAACGGCTTACTATTTGATTTAACGCAATTTGCCCTGCTTATCCTGTTATTGCACCTGATCTGGTCCTTAATCATCACCTTATCCTGTCGGCCATGGTTCAATTTAATTCGACACGAAGGGATAAAGACACAGATCTGGCTCATTATCAGTCTCTCCCACTTTACCTTGGTCTTCGCCGCGAATGCCTATCTGTTTCCAACTTCTCTGCTTGGTTTTTTAAGAGATACTCCCTTAGCCTCCCCCTTTGGGTTAACGGTACTGGGTGGGTTAGTCGCAATTCAATTTTTATGGGGCCTCTACCATTTAATCGGCAGAGTCGCCACACTGGCCCTTGTTTTAGTGTCTATATCACTAAGTTATATCTCAAGCACCAAAGTTCCTGATGCGTATGATCCAATCGATAAAAATAGTCCCAATGTGTTTATTATCGGCATAGACGCATTGAGACCCGATCATTTAGGTTATCGAAAACCGGAGAGCCACTTTACTCCTAATATTGACCTTTTTCTTTCTAAAGCCACTGTTTTTGATGAAACCTATACCCCTCAAGCAAGAACCTATGTTGCATGGATGAGTCTACTATCAGGTCAATACCCAAAAAATAATGGTGCAAGGTTTAATTTAGCACCGCCCGAACTTGTGCAAACAGAGTTCCCTTTGATCAGAGAGCTAAAACAACAAGGTTACATGACAACCTATGCAATAGATGAGAGGCGTTTTAATCAAATAGACGAAGAGTATGGTTTCGATCAGGTCATAGGACCCAAAATTGGTGCCGCGGATGCCATCATTGCTAATATTGCAGATATCCCGTTAGTTAACCTCTTTATCAAACTTCCTTTCTCAGAGGTATTGTTCCCGTATCTTTATATGAACCGAGCCTACGGAAAGGCCTACGATCCAAGATTGTTTAACCTCTCGGTCAGCAATAGCTTATCGACCACTCAGCCAAACCTTTTAGCCGTTCACTTTTGTCAACTGCACTGGCCTTTTACCTCAAAAAACTTCATCGATATTGAAAGTGTCGAATGGAGTGGCAACTATAACCACTTTATGTATCAGGCCATGTTATCCAAAGTTGATAGTCAATTCCGCCACTTTATGGATGAACTCGAGAACCGAGGCTTCTTAGAAAATGCTATTGTTTATCTGGTATCAGATCATGGTGAAGGCTTCATGCTCGAACAAGACACGCTAGTCAATTCAGGTAAAGAGGATAATAGTAAGCTCAATGTTAATGCATGGGGCCACGGCACGAATATTCTCAGCCAGGAACAATCAAATGTACTGATGGCATATAGAAAATTTACACCAGGGGAACAATCTCGTCCAAAGCTGGTATCCGGAATGTTCTCACTAATCGACATAGCGCCGAGTTTATTCAATGAATTAAATTTGAGTTTAGAGACTCCAGATAAACCCTTCGATGGAATTATACTTCCAAATGACACGGTCTCAATGACTACTGACTTAACAGAGAGGGAGGTATTCGTGGAGTCTTCTTTGCCGGTAAAATCGATCAATGCGAGTTTCATCGATGACAAAAAAGTCTTCTCAGAAACCGCATCAAAATATGAAGTCAGAGACAATGGACGAGTCGTCATGTTATCGCAATTTTACGATGAGTTAATAGGTAAAAAGCAGCGCTCAATCTACTATAAGAACTGGCAACTTGCCATACTACCCGATTTTGAAGAACTCATTCTGATTGATACAAAAATGAAAACCTGGAGTTCAACACCTCACTATCAGGGTACCGCTCCCTGGGAAAAAATGCTGGCTAGTTTGTGTGATCACTATCAAGGTGACCAAGGGTTTGACTCAAAAAATCATTGTCGCAATGTACTGGCGGTATCGCACAAAACAGTATCTGAGAATTGAACTGAGTTGAGTGTTAATGTCCTCTTTAGTGGTATGTGCCAAATCTGTAGCAGAGAGTTAAACCTCAAAAATTGACAAACACGCCAGTTAATTGTGCACTATCATATTAATGGCGACTTAAAATAAAATTGCGAATGCCCTATGCTGATACTGACATTCAAGCAGTCAAGGCAAGCACAATAAGGAATTTTGTGTCTATATTTAAAGGATTTAAGCATGTCACTTTATAGAAGCTCATTATTTAAGATTGGCTTTCCCATTTTTTTAGCAGCACAGGTTTACCTGCCAAATGAGCAGTTGTTCACGATATTATTTACCTATAGAGAGTTACTTCACGGGCTGCCCTATCTGCTCTTAACCTTGGTTTTGCTCTTAAGTCAGCCGTTTAATCAGGGAAGCACGGGGTTGGTCTCACTATTGATGTTACTTGGATACTATGTGACTCAACACTGCTTTAACTTACCAATAGCTAACGATACCGACCGAATCACTTTTGTGTTGTTCGCAACGTTATTACCATTAAATTTACTTCTTATATATGCCCTGCCTGAGAAACGAATACTGTCCAGATTTGGAGCAGCATATTGCGGATTAATACTGTTGCAGTTTCTATGGGTCTACATTGCGTTGGAACAACTCGCTTTGATGGACATAAGCTGGCTATGGCAATCATTCATCAAGCCTCTCCCAACAATTTCCTCTTCACCTTTAGTGATTATTATACTGGCTTCCCTTTTAACCTTAATAAGTACTTTGGTACTGCTATTTCGAGGGGACTACTCTGATCAGTCTGTATTTATTGCCCAGCTCTTCACTGGAGTGTTAATACTCTCAATTAACGAGCCTCTAATGCCAGAACTCTGCTTCTCTTTAGCAGCTTCAGTCTTATTAATTACCATTATTAGTTCTAGCCATGAACTTGCTTTTATCGACCAATTGACAGAACTTCCTGGACGACGAGCACTAGAAATTGAGATAACAAATCTAAGCGGTCTTTATACTATTGCCATGATAGATATCGACCACTTCAAACATTTCAATGACACCTATGGCCACAGAACGGGAGATGAAGTCCTTCGATTAGTTGCACAGTTAATGAGTAAGAACAAGGGGAGAGGAAAAATATTCAGGTACGGAGGCGAAGAGTTTACGGTCTTATTTAAGGGAAAAAATGCTAACCAATGTATGTCCTACTTCAACAGTTTAAGAACCAGAGTGGCTGAATATGACTTAACACTCAGAAATCATAAAACACGGCCCATCAAAGGGGGGAAAGGGAGTCTAAAGATAAAATCCGAACAGATTGAGGAAGAGTCCGTAAATATCACTGTGAGTATAGGTGTTGCCGATAGTCTTTCAGAGCGTTCACCGGAAAATGTAATGAAAGCGGCTGACAAGGCATTATATCGAGCTAAGAATGGCGGTCGAAACAGAGTGACAAACTTAAGGTTTGCATAGTCTCCAATGCAGTAATTAGTTAGGCTGGAGTGTTCAGAGCATAAAAATATCCTCACCGCAGTTCTGAAAGACGTGCTTATTTGGCGAATATTGTCAATAAATACAATGATACAGCTGAATTTGTACTAATGTTATAGCTAGAAATCATATAAAAACAGGCGTTGCTCACTTGGCAAGGAAACCAACGGTGAACGAATATGTAAATAATCAAGCATTAGCTATTCAACACGAAGACGACAATACGATACTGAATCAAGTAAAAGTGCTTTCAGCATTTCTTATATTGGCCGTTATTGCTCGTATCTATGTCGCATACCGATATGAGATAAACTGGGATGAATTTTTCTACCTCTCCTTCATCTACAGATATACAAGTGACACGCTTTATAATAGTTTGCAGACTTTTCATGTTCACTTTTTTACCTGGTTAAAATGGGTATCTGCCAACGAAGTAAATCAAATTATCACAGCAAGATTTGTCATGATATCGCTACAGTTAGCGACAGGTTTTTTTATCTATCGGATCAGCCGTCGTTACCTTAGCCTTCCAGCCGCCCTTTTTTCTGTTCTCGCTTACTTTAGCGTTTCTTATAATGTCAGAATGGGTGCCAACTTTCGTGCCGATCCGATAGCAACCTTCTGTTTGATGGCAAGTTTAGATCTTATACTCAGCAAAACATTAAATTTTCAGAGGTCTTTGTTATCTGGGGGATTAATCGCCTTATCACTGATGGTAACGATAAAGTCATCACTTTACCTGCCAACATTTGGTTTAATTGCTTTGGCACTTGGATTCATGACAGACAGAGATATACGGGCTAAACGTTACATATTAACTGTTATCGGCTCTGCATTTATCACTTTCTTGCTTCTCTATTTTTATCATAAAAGCAGTATTTCTGTATTGGATTCGAGCAAAGCAATTAACACACTATCTGATAGCTTCAATAAGACGATAAAACATTACGAGTTTTTACCAAAAGAACTTTATCTTTTTCGGTCTTTAAAATTCGACATTATTTATTGGCTAGTACTCGCTTATGGCTTAAAAACCCTCTGTTTGAATATCAAGAGCCCCCAATCAATAACCCGGCAATCATCCGTAATATTGGCAAGCCTTATCTTGCCGCTTTGCTCTGTGCTCTTCTACCGTAATTCATTTCCATACTTCTATCCTTTTATGCTGGCCCCAGTGAGCATTATCTGTGGCGTGGCCTGGAACTCTCTTCGTTGGGATAAAAATAAATTCAAAGAATCCTTAGCTATTACCACTTGTGTACTCTCATTGATGGGATTAAGCATTGCTTACAATGGGTTTATGCTACCCCACAAACAAAATTTAGATAGACAGAACGAATTACTAGAGGTGGTTCATAGGATATTTCCCGAGCCGACCCCCTATTTCGATCGCTGCTCCATGATATCGTCTTTTCCGCAAGTCGGATTTTTTATGAGTACCTGGGGAATAGAAAACTATACAAACAATAATCTGCCGACTTTGAAGCATGCAATTGTTAACGACATCCCACCATTTTTTATCGCCAATGTTGGCTCACTTGACTTTAGTAACAAGACACCATTAACAAGTATTAAGAAGTACGCAATTTTGGACAAAGATCTTGAGACTTTAAAGGAGAACTACATTCATCACTGGGGTGAACTCTATGTCGCTGGTAAGCAGCTATACTTAGCCGAAGAGAAGCTTGAATTTTTAATTGTTATTCCAGGAGTTTATACACTGGAAAGTCGCTCCAAAGCGGTTATTGACGGTCAATCGCTTACTTCGGGGGGAGCACTATTTTTAGACTCCGGCATTCATGTCATTGAATCAGATTCTGTGGGTGAGGAATATACATTACGCTGGGGTAATAAGCTTTATCGTCCAGCATTCCAACCTGATGGTAATGCCATCTTTACCAGCTTTTAACTATTAAATGCCCTCTTCTGCCAATGGAAGGTAATAAGAAATGAAACTAATCGTTCAAATTCCATGTTACAACGAAGCTGAAAATTTAGAAGATGTTATCAATGCGATCCCAAAGAAGATTGCAGGGCTCGACACTATCGAGGTTTTAGTCATCGATGATGGCTCTACAGATGACACAATCGATGTTGCGGCTCGAGCCGGAGCTCATCATATAATATCCAACACCTCAAACAAAGGACTGGCGCGTTCATTTCATATGGGTATCGAAGAATGCCTTAAGTTAGGGGCCGATATCATAGTTAATATCGATGGTGATAATCAATATAGAGGAGAAGACATCCCCTTATTAGTCGCACCTTTAGTAAATGGAGAGGGAGATATCATAGTCGGCGATCGGGGGGGATACGGTAACCCGCACTTCTCCTTCTTTAAGCGCACTCTCCAAGTATTTGGCAGCTTCATTATAAGAACAATATTGGGTCTGGACATCAAAGATGCAGTGAGTGGTTTCAGAGCGATATCGAGAAATGCGGCGCAGCAGATCAACATAGTCTCTGAGTTTAGCTATACCATAGAGATGTTGGTTCAGGCGAGTGCAAAACGGCTGAGTATAAAATCCGTAGCGACTCGCACAAATCCTAAGAAGCGTGAATCACGCTTGTTTAAATCTATTCCACAATTTCTATACTTATCCATTACTACGCTACTGCGTATGTACACCATGTATCGTCCCTTACGAGTGTTTTTCTCCTTAGGGATACTTGCCATGTTGGTCGGAATATTACCGATAATTCGTTTCCTTAATTTTTATATGCAAGGAACCGGTGACGGCCATATGCAGTCATTGATCTTAGGTAGCACTTTGATGACGTTAGGTTTGATCACTTTACTGGTAGGTCTGATTGCGGACCTTATTAATTTCAATCGAAAACTTACAGAGAAAATGCTCTATAAAATGGAGAAATTGGATGAAAAAACAAGCAAGCTTGAATCATCCATCATAAATAACCATAAAAAATAAAGTAGATACCAATACACTAACGAGCATTGTTTTAAAGCATATTACCCTTGCGTAATAAAAGCTATACGTATTTATCTCCGATTATAATCCAATATGGAATCGACAATATAATTAGCGAGATTGACCTTTCCCTTCATAAAGTTTTCAAACTTATGATCCCAGTCCTTACTGGTGATCTTGTCAATTTCTCCCAAACAACGTTCAATAGCGTTAATATTGACGTCTCTAATATTCCATAGCAGTGAGTGCTCTTCAAGTTTATCGGTATAACCCAGCTTTATGTTTGCCGCACATATGGCTGGAACGCCTAATAGAACAGCTTCTCCAGCCATAGTGGCACTTTCACCAATATAGGCTTTACAATGTGCAAGTAGATGGTGAATATGATTTGTTTCACCCCGATATAAATATTTATTAAAATTGTCAGGTAAGCTATGTTCTGAGGACATATGTACAGTTCCTCTTTGAGATAATAGTGACACGAGTTTATTGAGAGTCTTATCATCCCAACCTTGCTTTCCAATATCATGGTTTGCATTCCACGCCACCAACCTTATAAAGTAATTATCGGAATTTTCTTTATAACCGGCTTTAATTGCAAGCTTGGTATCCGCTTTGAAATTGTCAGGGTGAAAATATGAAAAGTCTTTCTGTCCTGGAAAGTAAGAAGTTCTACCAGCTGCTATTCTGCCTGTATAGCATTCTGGCACGTACATTTTACTGATAAATGGGAGTGTCATAGCGTGTTGCAAGGGGGCCGTTTCAGTGTCATAAAAACTAATAGAAGGGATTTTTAGCAAGGTACCGACATGAGATATTGCAACACCACCAAAGCCAATCATAACATCCGGGGTTTCGCGCCTAGCGATATTAAGTAAAGCCACATCTCTTTTAATAAGTTCACATGCTAAGCCAATAACCCCCGAACCTGCATCTGAAACAGATATATGCTCAATATTGAAATCCATGAGAAGTTCAGCGACAACATCTTTACGACGACTGGTTACCAGAACATCATGACCTAATTTTTTAAGTATGCGAATAGGGTGATAAAAAAATAGCACGTCAGCTGGATGTACAATATCAAATATGACTTTCATATAATCCACCTTAATCTTGTCCGCTCTATTAAGCCAACATACAGTTTACTAACGATGAAGGATACTTCTACTTTCAGGAAGCACAAGATTAAATTTGACCGTTAATTAAGTAACCTAAAACTTCTGATTTATCCTACACTTAACCCTATAGCTTGTTTTGTATATTTCACATCACCCTTTAAGTTTTGCAAAGGAGTCTATGTACTTGATTAATGTTAATCACAAGGTGTTGAGATCTCTTTACCTATTTGGTGGCATATCCCTCGTTGCCATCACGAGTATATATTTCCTCAATTATCTGGTTGAAAACTGGATACTTTTCCGGGAGCAGATAGTTGAGTCACAGCCAATATCGTCCTTGATGATACTGAGCCTCTGCTACGTGATTAGCTTCCTTGTTACATCGATAGCCTGGTATATATTGCTTGCCTCATTTGGTGAAAAGCCCAAAGCCCTACATACATTAACTATCATATTGCTGTCTCAATTTGGTAAGTATTTGCCGGGTAACTTTGGACACCATGTTGGCCGAGTGTTGCTAGCACATAAAAGTGGCTTGGCCAAAGGCCCTATCGCAATGACCATGATCATTGAAGTTATCACCGTCATTTTGGCGGCCTCTGGTACAGCATTTATCGCCATAACGCTAAGTCAGATCTCGATTTTACCCACTCTATTCGCAGTACCCTCTTCAGGTAAAACTTTGATATTCGGCGTTCTTGTCATAAGCGTGGTGGTCTATCTTTACTTATCTCGTCCACTCTCATCTATCTCACTACATTCATTATGGAATGTAGGAGAGGTCCGCATACCTAAGATATTAGCCTTCATTGGCAGCTACCTGTTATATACGACGAATTTCTTTCTCTTAGGTATGATCCTATATGTTCTCATGCTCTCATTTTCAAACGGTACTTCCGCCGATTTCTGGTTCCTGACCGGAGTTTTTTCACTCGCATGGATAGCAGGTTTTATCACTCCGGGAGCGCCGGCGGGATTAGGTGTACGGGAGGCTATTCTGGTATCAACTATTGACCCTATATACGGGGCAGAAATAGCACTTAGCTTAACTGTTTCATTGCGTATTATCAGCACCTTGGGAGATGGTATTGGTTTCATTGTGGGCTTGGCATTAAATCGGAAACTCGAGGAATAGTTGCTACCAAAACAACCTCAGTCTAGTGCTATGATTTTATGTACACATTTTTCAGAAAAAGGAGAAATATGTTAATCAGACTATCTGCCATTTTTATTGCACTACTATTAATTGGTAGTTTGCCAACCCTACTCCTGGATCAGCTAGTCATTGACAAAACGGCTCATGGTTTTTTCTATGGTCAATGTGAAAAAATGTGGGCTCATAGAGGCTACTCCAAAAGTCATCCGGAAAATTCAATAGCATCTTTCACAGAAGCCATTGAGTTAGGGGCAAAAGGGATAGAGCTGGATATATTTTATGATATAGACTCAGATGACTATGTTGTTTCTCATGATTTTCCATACAACTTAAAAGACGGGAAAATCCTCACTCTAGGTGATGTATTTCAAACACTTGGAAAATCAACTTATTACTGGCTTGACTTCAAAAACCTATTAACCATGTCTGCCCGGCAAGTGCACGACGCCCGCTCGAGATTACACTTACTTACTAAAGCCTATGATCTTGGTGACAAGATTATAGTCGAATCTAAAAGTAGTGATAAATTACAAAAGTTCAGCCAAAAGGGTTTAAAAACCAGCTATTGGGTTAATTTTAATGAGAACATTGGAGAGGTAAATCATTGGTATCATGTACGCAGAATTAAACTCAAATATTTACTTGGTCATTTCACATCTATCTCTATGGACTATAGTCATTATACACAGAGACTGAAAAATTCAATGAAGGGACTCCCTGTACTACTGTTCACCATTAATGACGATTCATTGGTAAACAAGTATCTACAGGATGATTCGGTTAAAGTCATCTTAACAGATGAAAACCTGTATACACTCAGGAGCAAAGAGTGCCAAATGTAGAGAGTTCAAGCTTGGCATTATAAGACTCATTGGAGTTCCGAGACTTGATTATCAAACTTTTTCACCTACCCATATTGATTTTGTTTACCTCCATCCTACTGAACATATCGAACGGTCACTCTTTTACTGGCCTACTCATCCATGCTTCACTGCAAACGGCTCTAATCTGGGGATTGCTTGCCAGCTTCAATGGAAACATTCTCCTCAGGATTATTTTGGCAATAATTATAGTTATCGAGCTTTTCACTCGCACCGCCTACGGGGTATCCCTGTCGTTGAGCATGGTGATGAGCCTCTTTGAGGCTACTACTGAAGAGATCTACTCGACAATTAAATTTAACTTATATCCCAGCCTCTTGTCTCTTATTTTCGTATCAGGAATGCTATTTTTTAAAGCAGGAAAAAGAAACATGTTTAGCTTATACATGCTGATAACTGGATTGGTATATCTATCACTCCCTCTCTTAATTATCAGTCCAAATTTCTTATCGAGCCAAAAATTTGATGACTACTTAAAAACGGGATTAGCAAGAGGCTATTCAAAAAGTTACACCTCAGTAGAGTTTCTGATCAGGGAAGATCTTGGCTCAAGGTATCCATCATTAAATAGCTTAATAGGTATAACGGATGCTCTTGTCCTATTGTCTTTACAGACGAATTTAGACTCTAGCTGGACAAATGTGAACGCAAATAACTCGAGTCCGAAAATACTGGTGTTGGGGATTGGTGAGTCATTAAGAGCTGAGAATATGAGCCTATATGGTTATAACAGAGAAACTACGCCATATTTATCGAAACGACAACAAAATATAACCGTCTATGAGAAGGCCTTTGCTGCTGGCACCAATACCTGGAGTGCTTTGCCTGCGGCTTTGACTAAGGTATCGGGTACACCCGATCTATCTAAATCCATCATTAACTTAGCGAAGGACGCCGGCTATACCACCTTCTGGTTTTCAAACCATGCCAGGTTCAGCAAGTGGGACTTTTCCGTTTCCTCTATTGCAGCTCAGGCGAATAATGTTCACTTTCTTTCACAGGAGAAAGCTGGTATTAGGTACGATGCTTCACTGGTGCCGATACTTGAAGATATTTTAGCGTCCAAGATTAACGAGGAAAAACTATTTATCGTGCTTCATTTCTATGGTTCCCATATGTCATTCGAAGACCGTTATCCCTCTGAATTTGCCTATTTTAATGGCACAAATATTACTTTAGATTCATACGATAACAGCATTTTATATACCGACTTTGTACAAAACCAGGTATTACAGACGGTCAAAAAATATGGTGGCGAATACCTGTTCTTCGCAGATCATGGGCTGGGTGACCCTAATGGAGCCATTCCTTTGAAACACGATGTCAGAGACAAACCTAGCCTAAGCTCAATAAGAGTCCCCTTTTTTACTTCACCCAATAGCAGCCTGATATTGAACAGAGAAAAGGCTCATTCACTGTATTACTTCGAATGTATCTTTGCCTTGTGGTCAAGGATTTCAGCAGCCGAATTAGAAATGGATGACTATTGCAGTGAAGCTCTGGACAAGCAAGAGATCACTTTCGTAGATGCAAATCTGATATTACAGCAAAAGCAGACTAACTAATTGTTTATCCGGTTTGTGTTCCCCCTGCTATTGCAGACTTCACCTTCCACGATATAATTCCTCTAAACTTCAACGATAGATACCGAGACTATGTGGAGCCAAAAGCAGATCACTCTTAACGCCAAAAAACGAGGATTTCACCTGATCACCTCAGAAATTGAAGATGCCGTGACTGAAATTAGTAAATACCAAGTAGGCTTGGTGCATATTTTATTACAGCATACCTCTGCCGCATTGACCTTAAACGAGAATGCCGATCCTAGTGTACGTGAAGATTTCGAGCGATTCTTCAATCGATTAGCGCCTGAAAATGAGCACTATTACACGCATACCTACGAAGGTCCGGATGATATGCCTGCCCACCTAAAATCATCACTGCTTGGCTGTGAGCTCACTATCCCCATCACAGGTGGCAGATTAAACCTTGGTACATGGCAAGGAGTTTATCTATGTGAACCAAGGGATCACGCGGGTGCTCGCAGCCTCGTTGTGACAATACAGGGAGAGTAAACTTACAAGGAACTGCCGATTAAGCATTAGCCTGTAGATTTAGTTTTACAAGATAGGAGCATATTCCCCTGAGATAAATATTCACTTAGTGCCCTATCTTCTATCAATCATTTCTTTACATCAATTCACTCTAAATAAGCACTCTGCAGTGTTTGTTTTTTATCCCGCCAGGTTAGATAATTAAGTAAGTCCTAAATTCTATGAGGCTGACATGAAGCTACCTGGCACTGAATCATCCACACTCAGCTACATCGATCGCTTCGAGAAAAAACGCGAGGAGGAAGCCGAAAAGCTCAGCTCGGGTCTTAAGATTAACAGGGCTTCCGATGATCCCGCAGGTTTGCAGATTGCTAATCGATTAACTTCCAGTATTAACGCAGCGGACAGGCGTGCTACTAATGCCAGAGATCAACAGAGCATCTATAATACGCAGGCTGGCCAACTTTCATCTATTACGGATAGCCTGCAAAGGGCAAATGAATTATCCATACAGGCCGGAAATCCGCTCAATGATAACGGTGCAATACAAGCTGAACTTGACCAACTAACGGAGGAGATCAACGTTATCGCGCAAAGCGCGTTGGGTCAGGCAAATTTTATTTCAGGCCTCGATGCCTCAGACCCTTCAGCGTCTCAAACAATAGTATCAGACGCCAGTGCCATCATAGATCAAACTGCCGGCGATATAGGCGCACAAAGCAATGGCTTAGATAGCCGCATCAATAACTACCAGATAAGCAGCATTAATACATCGGAAGCCCGTTCCCGAATTCAAGATACCGACTATGCAGAAACCTCATCTGAACAAGTTAGAGCCGAAATTCAGCTAAGGATTGCCGTACTAACAAAAAAAGATGAAGAGGAACGCAAAGGTTTACTTTTCAACCAGTTTGTCTGAGAGCGATAGTGACTCTAAGCCGACATCCCTTAAATATTTCACTTCACAATCATGATTCATCGATGGTGATGGGTTTAAGCAGTTCAAGCCAGTCATCTCCACTCATCTCAGTCACGCTTGCGCCCTCTTGCTGATAGATACTCTGTGCCAGGCTTTGCTTAGACTCCTGTAACAACTGGATACGCTCTTCCACTGTATCTTTGCAGATCAACTTATAGACAAATACAGATTTATCTTGCCCTATACGATGCGCTCGGTCACTCGCTTGCTGCTCTGCTGCCGGGTTCCACCACGGATCCATGTGAATAACGACATCGGCTGCGGTAAGGTTCAATCCTGCACCGCCGGCCTTTAAGCTGATTAGGAAAACGGGGACTTCATGTTGCTGAAAACGTTTGACTAAACTTGCACGGTCGCGGCTCTTACCCGTCAATTCCACATAAGTGACGGCTAGTTGCTCCAACAGCTCACCTATCAAGGTTAACATGCTGGTAAAAGAGGAGAAAATAAGGATTCGGCGCCCTTCGGCAAGCATGGAGGGGAGTTTATCTGCCAACCAATTGAGTTTGCCTGAGCTGCTGGCAAATTCAGTTAGGCCCTGTTCGACACATGCCTGAGTAAACGCCATCATATTGTCATTCTCATCATTCGATGGTGTAGCGCCTTCTTGTTGGCTAATAGCATTATGATGGAGTTTTAACAGTTGAGGGTGACAACATACCTGCCTGAGTTTAAGTAGCGCATTACTTATCGCCAAACGATTTCTCTTAATGCCGGAAAGCTTCACCGCCTTACGCACCTCTTCGGACATAGTCAAACGAATGGTTTCATAAAGATCGCCCTGTTCCTGAGTTAAGCTGATATATTCGTTGATTATTGTTTTTTCAGGCAGTTCGGTCGCTACATCCGACTTTATTCGACGTAGCATAAAAGGACTGATCCTCTTAACTAAAGCCAGGCGTCTTTCATCATCTTGCTCTTTTTCTATCGGGTGTTGATACAAGCGCTGAAATTGCGCATAGCTGCCCAAAAAACCTGGCATCAAAAAATTAAACAAGGACCACAATTCGCCTAAATGGTTTTCCAGTGGCGTCCCCGTTAAACAGAGTTTATGTGTGGACGATAAACTCGCCACCACCTTGGCAATACGACTACGGACATTCTTAATGGTTTGTGCTTCATCCAAAACAATCAGATGGAAGTGTTTATCGGCCCAAAATTGTGAATCCTGTTGTAGGGTACCGTAACTTGTTATTAATAGGTCTGCTGATTCAACTTGTGATCCCAGCTTGTGACGCCGGGGACCCGACCACAGGAGCACATTAAGCGCCGGAGTAAATGTCTGCGCCTCATGTAACCAATTTGCCAGTAAACTCGTCGGAGCCACCACTAAACAAGGCTTAGTCAATCGTCCGGACTCTTTATCGAGTAAAATACTCGCCAGAGTCTGAATGGTCTTTCCAAGCCCCATATCATCGGCCAGGATCCCGGCAAAAGACTGGTTTTGCAAAAACTGTAACCAATTCAAACCTTGCTGCTGATACTCTCTCAACTTGGCGTTTAACCCATCAGGTTGAGGCACAAAAAAATCATTGTGCTCATGACTCTCTAAATATGAATAAAGCTGTTGGGCTTTATTATTTAACCAGGTGTTTCCCTGCCAATGCCACTGTTTCTTCTGCCCCTTTATCTGCGAAGATAGCTCGGCAAGCCTGGTCATCTGGTGCATGGGAAGTGTCAGTTTTTCAGTATCAGACAGTGGCCTTGCTTCATATAATTCAACCAATACAGCCAAGATCTGTTTAACCCGTTCTACCGGTAAGGAGAGTCGTTCGCCACTATCGAGCTCCATTAAAATGGTATCTTGATCTTCAATATTGTCGACAAGTCCCAAACGAATTGCTTTGACAAGATAAGGCAACAGATTGACTTTCTGGCCATTGACTTCGACACCTATCTCCAGATCAAACCAATTCTTACTCGAAGAATCTTGAGCAACGTCACCATACCAACGTTGGGCTTTGACTATACTGAATCGGTTCTTCATATCAAATTCAATGCACCATCCCGCCAACGATAGCCGATAGAGTGCTATCATCTGCTCACTCAATACATTGGGTAGCAGACGACAACCAAGTGGGAATTCCTGCCACACGGGAGATTCAAACACCGAAGTCAATAATGGCAGATCTGACAGTTGGATGTTCCATTCTGCGGCTAAATTTAAACAGTGTGGCACTTCTTGAGCGTAATCAAAAACTTCACTCAATGAGTAAACGACCTTACCATTGACTAGTGAGAAGTTAGCAAGGTCCAATGACAACCCATGCGTATCATCCCAAGGGAGTTCGACATGATGCCGGGTAACCCTCAACTGTGGTTGCCAATCAAACTCGACATCTGGGCTAATGTCCGGTATCGAAAAGGAGTCGGAGGTAAGGGCAAGGCTCATGCTTGCTAGATCAAGATAGCTGCCGATTTCGATCTTAATAAATGGTGTCGGATCCACAAAATCTTGATGATATTGCAGCTCAATTTTTAATGCTGGGTTTGAACAAGTTTCCCAAAAACACCGCTGAGTCGATACCAGATGCTGAATAAAGTCGAGCCCTGTGAGTTCTCGCAGGTTTACTGAAACGGCATCGCGTTGTTTTACTTTTTCCTTTTCACTGCATTGCTCAATCAAGCAAGAGAGCTTACCCAGTAGGTATCTATCTGCCTGAGTAACAAACTTAGGCAGTACACTTTTGGTGAACACGTCTAATCCCAGGGAGCTCTTAATCGAATAACTGCCGGTTTTACTCAGGTAACCTTTATGTACAGAAAGATGTAATCCATCTTGGTTATCTGACAAGAGATAGATGATCCGGTGACGAGCCATATTGGGATAGGGATCGAAGCGTTGGTTTAACTCTGTTCTAAGCAGCCTTTTTGCCGTATCGGGTCTTTTTTTATCGCTGGCATAGGGGATTATTGGGTGCTGTTTCGCGATATGCTCGATGGCGATGGCGGCCAGATGTTTACAAGCCATGCCCTCTTCATTGTGACAAGTACAGTGAGAGTGTGTCGAAGCGACAACCGGACCTGCCGACCAATCGAGCGCTGCAGAGATAGCGCTAATGCTCCTCGCCCCCCCCTGACCCAATGACTTTTGAGGACTGTTTTGAGTATCGACACTATTCACGCCGTCGGGCTTGAATTCGGCACGAATAATCAAGCCCGACTTTTCGCTCTTAACTAACATTCCTGTTAACAACAGCTGCATACCATGAAATATTGCAGACTGACTAAAATACGCTTCTAGCTGTACCAATGAAATCGCCTTGCTCTAATCTTGATGACTACTTATGACTTAATAGATAAGACAAAATAGTTTATGACTTAATAGATACGGCCAAATAGTGGTTGGCCCATTAAAATTAAACCGAAAGGGAGAACTATAACATTGATTTTGAAGGACTACAGGTTATTTCAATTATTAATTAAAAAAGTCACCCAAAAGGGTGACTTAAGTAAACTATTCGAATCTACAGCCAATGAAATGGCAGAGTAAAGAACTAGAGAAACGAGTCTTTATCCTCAACCGGTCCTTTTATACTCTTCTTGCCGGAAAACATCGCAGAAATTATCCCGGGTTGATGGCGGCGTTCAGCCTGTATAACGGCGGCAACATGAAGACCAATTAAGAGCATTAAAAAGTAGACACTATAGAGGTGAACTTTACCTGCGATACTCTTAACGGGTTTGATCTCTGCAAGTTTACTCTTATCAATCCCAGTCTCATCATAAGGTTTAATTAAAGTCGCATCGGCGCCATCGGCCGCAATATACTGAGTGATAGCTGAGCCGAAAGGAGGGTAATAGATATCGGTACCGGCCCTGAATAGGCCTGTTACCATGGTCAAAGTCAGCGTCAACATGATGGTCGCAACGGCTAGTTTACCTAATGGATTATGACCAACATACTGCGGATTCAGGCCAGCTTTAAGTGCCGATTGATATTGTTTGATAGCGCGAATATTGGGGATGTTATGGGAGAATTTTGCATAGCGGTTATCCATAAAGCCCCAAATAATCCGTACCAATAAATTAGCTGCGAACAGGTAACCTATAATGACATGTAACTCTTTGAGTTTAATCTTGGCCTCAAGCGCATCTATGCCTAGATCTTTACGAAACAACATAATTAAACCGACAAAAACCAGGCTTAACACCAGTAAAACATTCACCCAGTGAAATATTCTGCTAGGCCTATCCCAAACCTGGTATGTGGTTAACTTGTCAGCGCTGTTATCTCTTTTGTGATTTTCATGGTTTTGCATCGCTATTCCCCAATAAGCATAAACGTAATTTAGCCATAGCTTACGCCGATCCTAACTAATTTCAGTTAATCTTCATTAATGAAACAATCACTTAAAAATAATGTACTTATGAAGATTGCTAATGAAAAACATGCTGACTAAATGTATTAAAACCTTATTCCATCAGTGTCAGCAAATGCTGTTTAGGCATAGGTTTATAGAAGTAATAGCCCTGAACAGCCTCAATATCCGCAGAACGAACAAATTGAAGTTCCTCCTCTGTTTCCACACCCTCGGCAATCACGTGTAGATCCAGCGCATGACTCAGGGTTGTGATCGCTTTTACCAAAGCTTGTTGTTTTAGCGAAGAGCCGGAATCTTGAATAAAACATTTATCTATCTTGATATGATCGACGGGGAAATGGCTTAAATAAGATAGAGAAGAGTAACCCGTTCCAAAATCATCGACAGCGATCTGTATTCCCATACCTCTTAGCTTCTGGAGTGCATCGATGAGATGTTGATGCTGCTTCATCAAGAGCGACTCGGTGATCTCCAAAGTAATACCATCGAAAGGGAAACTATCCGTGGTTAGATCCACGGCGATATTATTGATAGAGGTGACAAGACAGTCCTGTAAAGCATGGGACCAAAACTCGTACATAGAAACATTGATCGATAGACCAATCTCGATCCCTTTACGCTTAAACTCCAGCAGAGAAGCCATGGCTTCTTTACGCACCCAGTGACCCAACTCGACAATCAATCCGCTACTTTCCGCGACGGGAATGAATACTTCGGGGGAGATGAAGACCCCTTCATGCTCCCATCTTAATAACACCTCGGCACGAACAATTTTATTCTCTTCCAGACAGACTATCGGCTGATAGTAGAGTTCGAATGCATTGGTCTCCAGTGCAAACTTCAAATCGTTATGTAGTTTAGCTGTTAGCTCTGCATCCTGTTGCATCTGAATCGTAAAGAAATGAAAACAGTTTCGCCCCTCGCTCTTCGATATATACATCGCCTGATCGGCACAATTCAACACCTGCTCAAGATTCATGGCATCTTCGGGGAATCTGGCAATACCGATACTGATACTAGTTAATACACGCTTGTTTTGGCCCAACTGATAAGGCAAAACAACCGCGTCATTGATTGCATGTGCTTGTCGGACAAGATCGCTCTCTTTGACCATACCGGGCAGGAAAAGAGCAAATTCATCTCCTCCTAACCGGGCAACCAAGGCCCGCTCTTTAGTACAGGCTTCGATTCGCTTTGCCACCTCAACTAAAAGCTGATCTCCCTTATCATGGCCTAAGGTATCGTTGACCTGCTTGAAATTATCAAGATCCATCAACATAAAACCAAAACCCGGGGTTAAGCTATCAGACTCAATTTCGGCTTGTACAATTTTAAACAAATAGTTACGGTTTGCCAGTTGCGTCAATGAGTCATAGTTAGCTTGGTAGTCGATAAGGGCTGAAGCACGTTTACGTTCGGTAATATCACTGAACAACCACGAGTAACATAGTTCTTGTGAACCACGCTCTTTAAACATGTTCACTGTAAGTTCCAGATAAAAACTCTCACCGGACGCTCTGGTGCCAACGAGCTCTCCCTGCCAGACTTCTTTGCTAGCCAAGCTGGCAAGCATACTATCGAGTGTCTCTTCCCCCGAACGCTCAAAAAATGTTTCCGGGTCAAATTTGACTTCAAGACCCGAAGTCAGCTCTGTTATCGCGTAAAATGCCGGGTTAGCATTTAGCACTGTCCAATGAAAATCTGTGATCACCAGACCCAAGGGGAGATGGTTAAAGATATTTCCCGTTAACCGCTCGAACTGAAGCGCCCTGCTTCGCTCGATGGCCAAGCTTGCAAGTCTGGCCGCTTCCGAAATGAGTAATAGGTCTTTCTTTGTAGGAGACTTAATGGTGTCATAGTACATAGCAAACGTACCCAGCACTTTTCCCTGACTTCCCTTGATAGGCTCAGACCAACAAGCGTAAAGACCCGCAGCCAAGGGCAATGCTTTAAAAGGCTCCCAAAAAGGGTGAGTCTCGACATCTTCAACAATCACCCTTTGACCGGTAAATGCCGCTGTGCCGCAAGAGCCGACACCGTTACCGATCTCAATACCATGAATCGCTTGATTATAATTAACGGGAAGATTTGGAGCAGCACCAGTAAGAAGACGTTTACCGTCATCACTCAATAGCAGCACTGAACCTATAGTGCCCAACTTCTCCTCTTCAATGAGAAGAACCAGAGCGATAAGAATCTCTTCGAGAGGAGAGCCATCTAATAGCATGGTTAGTATCGCGCCGTAGCGCTTTATACTGATATTAGAGTCGGTTAGGCTCGGAATAACGGGTATTATTGATTCATAGCTTAGGCTCATACAGCCCCCTGATTTACGGGTTTTTATCCTTAAAAATCCTATGACAATAAGGATATACTAATCATAAACTCTATGTAAATAAGAGATTTAGGTATAAATTGATGGCTTTATGTCTGGTCAATTTGTCAAGCTAACTGGCGATATAGTTTAGCAAAAAAATCAAAAACAAAATCTTAGGTAACAAATAATCCCTGGCCCGGTTTATACAAATCGGTTTTATTATTGCGGGAAAATGTAGGCAGTTCTGTGGCTAAGCGTGATGGGAGCATTCTGGTTTACGCTAAGAAGGATTTCGGATAAACAAAGTTAACCAGCAGAATATAGACTCTGCTGGTTAACATTCAGTACGCTAAAATGCGAAATCAATGGTATTGATTATTCAGCGATACGCTCGAGTTTGGCTAAGTAAAACCCATCGAAACCTGAGTCCGCGACACTGATAGTCTCATCATCGATAAACTTAAAATGCTCATTTTCAGCAAGAAAAGCATCGACCTGGTTACGGTTTTCTTCCGGCATAATTGAACAAGTTGCATAAACCAACATACCACCAACTTTCACCATACGACTGTAACTTTGTAAGATGTGCTTCTGTAGCTCAACCAAAACAGGCAGACGCTCCGGCGTATCGCGCCACTTAGCATCCGGGTTACGTTTTAGTACACCCAGTCCCGAACACGGAACATCGAGTAAAACTCTGTCTGCACTGAGTTTAAGACGCTTAATCGTCTTGCTGCTGGCAATGATACGAGTCTCGATATTATCGGCATTAGCACGTCGTGCACGCTGCTTAAGGCTATCGAGCTTCCACTGCTCGACGTCCATCGCTAACAGACGCCCCTTACCTTTCATTTGAGAGGCGATTGATAATGTTTTACCACCCGCTCCGGCGCAAGCATCGATGACACGCATACCCGGCTTTGCATCGACAGCGGCCGCAACCAGTTGAGAACCAGCATCTTGCTGTTCGAACCAGCCCTTTTTAAAGCTCTCACTGCGGAACAGCGCTGAGTCAGAAGTGACCTCCAATGCAGTATCCACGCCTTCAACTTCTTGGGTTTGAACCTGCTCGTTGCGTAATTTCTTGGCTAACTCTTCACGGCTGCACTTTAATAAGTTCGTACGAATAAAACGCTTAGGTTGCGTATTTAATGCCGCACGCTCTTTGGCCCAAGCTTCACCAAGCTGTGCTTGGCCCATCTCATCGAGCCACTCGGGACAACCATCCCAAAGTGCCGGCAGCTTCTTAGCCTCTTCGAGACGAGCAAAATATTCGGCTTCTACAAGCGGCAAAGAGTATTGCAGCTTAGGCAGTTCAAGTTCATGAAACAGGTGCCATGCATTTATCAGACGCGTACCCAAGCGAGACATCTCTTCGGGTTTCACATCGGACAGGAAGCAGTACAAATTCAATCTACGTAAGATATCTCCGGCAACCTTGGTGATACGAGCCTGTTCTGATGGCGCAAGTTGAAGGCCTGAAAAATGTACCGAGTAGGCTCTGTCTAAAGGTTTACCTTCAGATAAGACCATATCTAATACACTAATAACCAATTCTGTCGAGCTAGGTGAAAGCGGAGAGTTAAGCATGAAGTTGCCTGTTGTAGATGCATGAAATAAAAACGTGTGGATCATAGGAGTTAAGCAAGCAATACGCAAGTAAACTCTCGCCTCAAAAAACAGAATAAGTGACGATATAATACAAAAGCGACCCTTAGGCCGCTTTTTTCATCATTGAATCCGCCCGAAAATGAGCGTGAACTTTTTAAATCAGCTCGGTTAACGATTCCAAGGGTTCAGTGGTAACTTGTTATCTGCTGAGCTCTCTTTATTATCTGAGCGGTTATTGCTCGAAGACCGACTTTTTGAAGATTTTGACTTGGAAGATACACGCTTAGAATAGTCAGGTTTTGTTGATTCAGAGCGTCCGCGCGCTTCTTTAGCCGCAACATCTCTAACAGGCTTATTTTTAGGCACGAAATTCAAAACGGAAACGGGTACAACTTTACGGGGTTCAAACCCTTCAACCACCTTTCTCTCAATGAGATGATCTAAGCGCTTTTCAATCATGCACAGGTTTTTAAAATCATCTTTCGACACCAAAGAGATAGCTTCACCCGCAGCCCCCGCTCGACCTGTACGACCGATACGATGCACATATTCATCGGCAGGGAACGGTAGATCGTAGTTAATCACTAGCGGCAGCTCATCAATATCGATACCGCGAGCGGAGATCCCGGTAGAAATTAAATATTTAACCTTACCGGCTTTAAAGTCAGCTAAGATCTGCTCACGAATGGCTTGTGTACGACCACTGTGTATCGCCTCGGCTTCGATGCCGCGCTTCTCAAGCTGGCTCACAAGTTTAGCTGCGCCGTGTTTAGTTTCGATAAAGATCAGAGCCTGTGGCCAACTATTTTCTTGAATCAGATGGCTCAGCAGCGCCGACTTCTTATCTTTATCTACTGTTACCAGCCACTGGTCAATATTGGGCTTACCTTCACTTTTTTTAGTAACGGATAGATGAATGGCGTTGGGAATGGTGTCCTTGGCCAATTCTCTGACCTGCCTTGACATCGTTGCCGAAAATAACAGGTTTTGCCTCTCTTCAGGCAGAGTATCGATTATCTTAGTGATATCTTCGATAAAACCCATATCGAGCATTCTGTCGGCTTCATCCAGGACCAATAGCTCAATTTCATCGAAATGGATCGCTCGTTGAGTGTACAAGTCACGTAAGCGACCCGGTGTTGCAACCACAATATCGACACCATCAATTAATGCCTGTTTTTGCGGCGCATAATCGACACCACCATAGATGGCTATGGATTTAAGGGTAAGATTTTTACCGTATGCCTCAATGCTCTTACAAACCTGCACCGCGAGTTCTCTGGTCGGTGTAAGTATAAGCGCACGAGCCCGTTTTTTGCGTTGCGTTTCACTTCTGGCCAACATTTCAAGGGTTGGCAACACAAAAGTGGCAGTTTTACCACTACCCGTTTGCGCAGCCGCAATTAAGTTTTTGCCTTTAAGTGCCAGCGGAATGGCTTCAGCCTGAATAGGCGTAGGCGTCAGATAGCCCAGTTCGCTAATAGCATTTAAGATTGGGGCGCTTAATCCGAGTGTAGAAAATGACATGTAAAATCTCAGGGTGATAATTAATAACTAACTGAAAAAGCCGATAGATAACATCAAAGGGCACTAACAGAAAAATAGGTCAATGATTATAACAGAAGAACAAGAAGCAAGTTATAACAGACTTATCATGACAGTCTAATCACAGCCCACTCAATTCAGCGTGACTACCAAGGGTTATAATCAGCTTTCATAAATAAGGTGGCGAAACACTTTCGATTACACAAACCATCATCTTGCGCGGATGTGTTTGAGTTCATCCAGAGAATATCAAACTAGCCCGTTTGGCTTTCCTTTTCTGTGGTTTCCTTAAGCAGTAATCTGGTTATATCATCGGCAGGTTGTGGTCGACTAAACATGTAACCCTGAAGCAGATCGCAGCCCTCCTTGACCAAAAAGGCAAGATGTCCTCGCTCTTCTACCCCTTCGGCTACGACCTTAAAACCAAGCGCGTGTGCCATCACGATGACGGCGGATAAGATCACATTGTTGTTTTTACTGTTAATATCATGAATAAAGCTCTGATCAATTTTTAAAATGTCGATGGGCAGGTTTCTCAAATAACTCAATGAGGAGTAGCCGGTTCCGAAATCATCCAGGGCTATTCGGATCCCTTTACTACGAAGCCATTCTAACGTCACAAAGATCTCTTGTTCACCATTGATAATGGTGGTCTCTGTTAACTCGATATAGAGGGTTCCGGGGATGATCCCACTCTCTTTTATGGACTGATGTAACTCTTGAGCAAACTTGGGGTTATTCAGCTGTATCGCCGAGACATTAATAGCCAACTGAATATCTAGAATACCGCTATCCTGCCAAATTTTGAGTTGTCGACATGCCTCACGAATGACCCAGTCACCTATTACCGTGATTAAGCCATTTTCTTCGGCTAAGGGAATAAACTTGTCCGGTGGAATGAAACCAAGCTCAGCATCATACCAACGGATAAGGGCTTCCAGTGAGACAATTCGGTGAGTATTGCTGTCTACAATGGGTTGGAAGTACAGCTCAAATAGCTCATTTTCTACCGCTTCATGCATTTTTTGCTCTATGACAGAAAATTCATCATTTTGACGGCTCAAATTATCAGAAAAATGCTGATAGCGGCCTTTCCCCTTCTTTTTAGCATGATACATGGCGATATCTGCATTTTTTATTAACGCTTGAGTCGTCACACCATTTTGTGGATAGCAGGCAATACCGATACTGGCGCTAATATAATAATTCTTTCCGCCAAGTAAGATAGGTAGGGATATGATCTCCAAGATTCTCTTTGCGACTCTCTCTGCGAGTTCAATGGAAGGCAGTTCACCAAGAAAGACGGTAAATTCATCTCCGCCAAGCCTGGCGACCATATCGCTATCGCTGAAGTGCTCACAGAAATCTTTACTACGCAGATTGCGTTGTAAGCGGTCACCAATTTCATGCAAAAGTAGATCGCCTGACTGATGCCCAAGGCTGTCATTAATGTGTTTAAAGTTATCTAAGTCGATAAACATGACGGCAAGTTGCCCCCTATCGCACTTGGCAGATTCCAAAGATAGGTTCAGATGTTTGGTAAACATAAACCGATTGGGTAGGCCGGTAAGGGGGTCGTTAAAAGCCAATTCACGGATTTTCTCATTTGATTTAAAAAGCTTAAGGCTCATCCGGTTAAACTCTCTACCTAACTCATTAAGCTCATCATCGCCCGATGTTTTCACCTGAATCAATTCGACATTATTACCCAAACGCAGAAATGCGTGATGCAATTTATTGAGCGGACGTATGATTTGAAAGTGACTCAGTAAGATCAATAGAGGAATGGCAAACGCGATCGTTGAAAGCGCCATGATGGTCACTAACCAGCTCATATCTCTGCTGTATTGCAGCAAAATGTTCTCGGGAAGTAAGGCATGTAACCATAATCCCTGTTTCAGAGGCATGCTGATGTGATAATAGCTTTCGCCATCGAGTTCATGAACAGAGAAGCTCGATGGCATCTGTGGATCTTGTTTCAGAGCCTGATAAACGGAGCTGATATCGGTTGCCGTTTTTGCAGAATAGGGTAAAACCACGGCCCCCGATTGCTCAGTAATAATAAAACGTCCTCCGCTCCAGGGAGAGTCAAGAAGCACATCGCTTATGTCATCCAGACTAACCGTAATGACAAAATAGCCTCGCACTTTAGGCGCGGCATTAAATGACTCTACGGCCTTATTGATGATTTCTACACGCTTTGACACATATAGGCTTAATTTGTCATTGTCCGGATTAGTAAGGAACTGTGCTTTATCATTATGTTCATCATGCCCCATCGAAATAAAGAGTTCGCTCGCCGCCTCTTCCTCTTTAAGATTCGCGATAAAATATGAAGTTAAACGAAAATCTTCATAGCCGTCGGGGAGTATTACCCGCATTTCGTAGTACTGAGGAAATACCTTCATGATGCTTTTCAATTTCCGGAGCAAAGGACGTTGCATCAATGTATATCGCTCATCCTCATTTTCGGTCAACATGTAGTTATGTAACAAGGAGTCATCCGCAATCAACTCAACATTAGCTTGTGCCGTATTCACTAGACGGTCCGTTTGAGCGACGACTTGTTCAAGGTACTTATTCACCTGAGTAACATTGTTTTTCTCTGCAGCACTCTTGAGTTCAACAAAAGCCATGGCCCCCAGCAATATGAGCGGGATGCATACCAGCGATGTCAATAATAGGGGGAGCTTCGTCTTAAGTTTCATAGGCGTCTAAGGCACTATATTGATGCTGATAATGTTACGTTTACGCTGGGTCTTGGCTGAAAGAGGCTTATAAAACTCGGAGTTTTTAAGATTATCGGCATCGGGATAGATCACCTTATCGTTCAAAAAATCCTCGGGTAATAGTTTTTCTGCCGCAAGATTAGGCGTTGCATAATAGACAAATTGAGCGAGTTGAGCCGCATGTTCAGCTTGATTAATAAAGTTAAGAAAAGCATAGGCGAGTTCCGGTTCTTTCGCCTTTGCGCCTATGGTGAGGTAATCAACCCAAATTGCCCCTCCCTCTTCAGGCAGCACAAAGGTCAGGTTTTCGCTGTGCTCCTTAACCATCAGGGCATCACCACTGTAGATCATAGACGCTAATATCTCCCCGGTCACTATGGGGGAGTGCTCATCGAGGGTCATATAAAGATATGAATTAACCATAGTCTTTTGTGATTGAAGCACTTCTTCAACTTCATTGAGCTGCATGCTCACTTCACTATTAGCCGAGTAACCTAATGATTTAAGCCCCATACCGATCAAATCGCGGGGCACGTCAATCATGCCGATCTTACCTTTTAACTCAGAATTGGGACTATATAACTGTTTCCAATGAGTAATAGGCTCTTTGATGACATCATGGCGATAGACAATACCTACAGTTCCCCAAAAATAAGGGATGGCATATTCCATCGCCCCGGAAAATGCGCTTCTCCATTTAGGGTTCAATAGATCAAGAAAGAGAAGTCTGTCGTTTTCGAGTTTAGTAATCCAACCACGATTGATGTAACTTTGCAGATCGACCCCCGAAGAGAGGATAAGGTCATAACCATCGGCGTTAGTTTGCAGTAGAAGGTCTGAGCGTTGCTCATCGGAGACATAAAATACTTCGGAGACTTTGACCCGATACTCTTGCTCAAAACGAAGCACAAGATCCGGATCCAGATATTCGCTCCAATTAAGGATCGTCAGCGTTTTCTCAGCGCCATAGGAGGTCTGAGTAAACAAAGAGAGAAAAATAAGTGTTACACACAGAGTAAGATTAAATCTCAAAAGTATGCTCATCCTTGATATTAAATCCATTTACCATACTCATTATAGACACATTAAGTGCTATATCCATGAGTCAAGCTAGCTACAAATAACTATGCTTACCTAATAATATAAGTTACTGGACTCTAAGCAAAAGGTACACAAGTATTCATCTTCGATCTTTAAAAGGCTACCTGAGTCGCAAATACAAAATGAGGGTAAGCGCTGCCACACCTTGGGGTCAATGCCTAAGCGTGACAAGCGACACGCCACCTTCACTTTTCCTCAAATAAATTTATACCTCATGCATAGGGTTTAAACGAACACTACCATCAATGACCAACTAAAATATGAGCTTTCATCATTTCGAATCGTACTCAAACTCTTCTTATGACATCCTCATTACCATAGGATGATCCTCATTCATCTGCAGCAGATCCCACAGGTTGCCGTACAGATCTTCAAACACAGCAACGGTGCCATAGTCCTCCTCTTTCGGCGGCCGGATAAACCGGATCCCTTCGGCGCACATTCTATGATAATCTCGCCAAAAATCATCGGTATTGAGAAAAAGGAACACTCTGCCACCCGCTTGATTACCGATAAAATCTTCCTGCTGCGCTTTTGATGCCCGGGCTAGCAGCAAGGTCACCCCGTTTGAGCCGGGAGGAGAGACAACAACCCAACGTTTATCTTGCTCTGTTTGATAAGTATCTTCGACTAACTCAAATTTCAACTTGTTAACATAAAAATCGATGGCTTCGTCATAGTCTCTGACCACTAAAGCGACGTGAACAATAGATTGTTTCATCTTAATTCCTGAATTGTTTTCCCACGAGATAATAACCAGCCTGGTTGACTTTAAATAGCTTTGTTTCCCGACTGACTAAACATCAAACTGTTTGATCTCATCACAGCGTTTTTAAGTTCTTTGCTGCAATACTGACAGAGCTAAAGCCGATTAAACATCAGGGCGGTGTGTCGCCCGAGTCGGTAAACTCAGATGCAACGACAAAGATTGACGCTGCCAACATTAATCGGCAAGCCTGATCTTAATCAATGACTCTCTATTCACTTATCCGTATGGTATATCTCAAATTGAACAGCTCAATATACTTACCGTACTAAACGCTCGATAACTTAATCAACGGATATCTTTAATGGCTCCAATTACTTGTAAGAGTGCACTCGAAGCAGTTTCCCTTATCCAGGACGGTGAAACCCTCTGGACCCACTCCATGGGAGCGACTCCCAGATTACTGCTCAACGCCTTGGCTCAGCATGCTCTGACCAAAACAGATCTTACCTTGCTACAACTTCATACAGAATGCGCCGAGTCTCTTAGCGATGAGAAACTTAAGGGGCACCTGCGTCACCGTTGCTTCTTTGGTGGATTACCTACGCGTCTATTGCTACAGCAAGGGGATGCCGACTATGTCCCCATCTTCCTCTCCGAAGTCCCTAAGCTGTTTCGCTCGGGCGAACAGAAGATAGACACGGCCATCGTCCAGGTTTCACCGCCCGACAAGCACGGCATGTGTTCATTAGGTATTTCGGTGGAAGCGACACTTGCCGCCTGTCAGATGGCCGGAAAGATCATTGCACATATCAACCCACAAATGCCCCGTACCCATGGTGATGGTTTTATCCATTACGACAAGTTTGCTGCGGTCTACGAGGCCAGTGCTCCTCTACCCCAGCACCCACTCGCTGCCAGCGATGAAACCAGCCTGGCGATTGGTAATAACGTGGCAAAGCTGGTCAGAAACGGCGACTGCCTTCAAATGGGGATTGGCGCGATTCCAGATGCGGTACTTAGCTGCCTTAATGACCATAAGGATCTGGGGGTCCACACAGAGCTCTTTTCCGATGGAGTACTTAATCTGGTCGAAAGCGGTGTGATCAATAACAGCAAGAAGAAAGTTCACCCGGGTAAACTGGTGACAGGCTTTGCCCTGGGCAGCCAGCGGCTCTACGACTATGTTGACGATAACCCCTCTGTCATATTTATGGATATCGAGCAGGTGAATGACACCTCTATCATAAGAAAAAACCCGAACGTAATGGCGATTAACTCCGCGCTTCAGGTCGATATTTCTGGTCAGATCTGTGCCGACTCATTAGGGACTCGTATCTATTCAGGTGTTGGCGGCCAGATGGACTTTATTCGGGGAGCTGGCTTATCGGAAGGGGGGCGTTCTGTTATAGCATTACCGAGCACCGCAGCGGGTGGCAAGGTCTCAAGAATTTCGACAGTCCTTTCTCCCGGCGCTGGCGTAGTAACAACCCGAGCTCATGTTCACTATATCGTCACCGAATACGGCATTGCCAATCTTCGTGGACGCTCTCTGAGAGAGCGAGCCAGAGCGCTTATAGACATCGCCCACCCAGATTTCAGAGAACAGCTTTGTAAAGAGACCTTCGATATGTGGGGCTTGAGCGTTTAATGGCTCATTCCCACTAATTTGTAATGTAAGCCAGTTGTGTTAGACAACTGGCTGATTAAATGCAATTAACTGTACTTAATATTATTGTACCGATTGGCATTAAGGGGCTACGCCGTAGGCTGTGGCACTGACTAAGATACATTGCACCGAATAACCAAACTCCAACCAAAGCTTATCATCTACTGATACATCGGTTAGAAATATGGTCCCCTCCCTTTGCTCCTTTGCATCGGCTATCGCTACACTCGTAGATGTAGAGTCACCTTGGGGGATAAAGTAAAGCGCTGCCGTTTGACAACTTTTACCCTCTACAGGCCCAAGATTTGTCAGGCCCTGCTGCTCTATTTCATTATTCGCCACAAATGTTTGCGTCACGAATGAGCCATGGTTGGCTAAGTTACATCCGGTTAATAATAACAGTGACACTAATAGTACAGAACTTAGTGCCAAATGACGTAGATTCAAAGCGTCGTCTCCAACATATTTTTGCCTAAAAGTTAATACTACAGCGACGGTACTGCAAAATACCAGATTAGTATTCAATCTTGTCGAGCTTGATTTAAAAAGCGACAAGCACATCCCTTCGAATACCAATCGCTATAACAATATTACAGATAAACCAAACGAAAAAACCGTTAGAGCGTCTCTAAGATATAGTCTAACCCGCCTGTTATTGCTGCAACTTGTGCAAGGATACAGTTTTCATCGTCGACCCGTGGGCTGTCAGGATAAACCTCAGTGGTTGTAGTAAAGGCCGCATCACTAAAACCGATACATAAGCCCAAAGCTTTAGTCGCGTAATTGACGACTCCCTCCTGAGAAAGCGGGACACCTATGAGTTTGCCATCCTCATCCGGCGGCGCGATATGCGTCACTTGGGCGACAAGCTCAATAATCGCTTTTTGAAATTCACTGACCGGGTTTTCAGTATCTCCCACAAGATAGAAACCATCCGGGATGTTCCAGTTGTTATGCACACTGCCATCTCGCGCAGCTAACGCGGGCCTGAACTCACTATTATCGGTGTCAGTGGTTTCATGCAGATCGATATGAGCAGAGAGCTTAAGCTCAAGAGCGGCAATATATCGCATCAATGCTGCAGATTCTTGTGATGGGCTACCTTCATAGAAGGAGCGATTAGGATCGACCGCGTCAGGATTCCAGCGGTTAATGGTTTCATATCCCCAGGGACTCAGACACGGCGCAACAATAATGTTGAACCGTTCACTATAAGTCGCAGCTTTAGTTTCAAGAAAGCGAATAGCTCCCTGAACACCGCTGGTTTCATAACCATGCACGCCTCCGGTGACCAAAATGGTCAGCTTATTGCTATCCCATTGACGGGTTCTGACGACAAATAGCGGGTATTTGCAAGCCTCATAGGAGAGTTCACCATATTGCTCGATATCAAAACGAGCCTTCAAAGGCTCAAGTTTCGATACCACCTCTTCTTGATAGGAGCGTTTAATTTCTTGTTGAAGGAGCCATAATCGCTTCTCCTCTTCACCCCATTTATTACCCGGAATGCCGATCGAATAGCTTGCTAACGGTTTCATATATTGCCTTAAGATTAGAGGAATCCATGTATAAAAAAGAGCACATACTAAATAGAATTAGTATCTTACCTTGATGTTGCAGCAAAATAACAGCCTGGCAATAAACGACACTAGAGTCAGTTTCTATTGTCTTAACACTAAAATCGATATTGCCAAAAAACACCGAAAGAGTCGAAATCATTACCCACCCGCGTCAGAACTCCTGTACTGAAGTTGAGCTTAATACTCTGATGTATTCCTAATGGAGCCGAATAAGTTAACCCGAATCGAGAGTTGTCTTGACGATCTTGTGAGTCGATGTTGTCCTTCTCTGTTTCGCCTCCAAAGAAATAATTTGCATTGAGAGACAGCCAGTGTCCCCGGGATAAGGTATAGATAAGGTGTCCCTGAAAGGTATATTGGGGTTCCTGCGCTAACGTCACTCCACGATAATACTCCTTGTTGTCCCCGTAGACTCTCACCGATGCAATAAGATCATAATACCAACGTCCAAGTTTCTGAGACATGCCGATTCCAGGTCTGAACACCCATCTATTAGCACCGGCATTAAGCAGTAGGTCATCATCATAAGTACCTAGTGGAGCAGTGATCTGTAGACTGGTTCCTACGACGACCCCCTGTTTCCAACTGCCAAACTCCTTGCCCTTAAGTGCCGGTGCGCCGTAAAAATTCCATGTAAGGCGAAGGCTCGGGTCGGTATAGCCACATCGGTCAGCTTCAACTCTATCGCCGTTTAACCGCGCGCTGCCATTGAAACAGGTTCGAGATATTGCCACATCGAATTTAGATGAACGACCAGCCAAACTAAAGGTGTGGGCATAACCAAACGCAAAGGCATCAATATTAAGTTCAGCATCTTCTATCGATGAACTTGGCGAAGGGGATACCTCGCCTTGAGAATGGACATAGCCAGTGACGATAAAATTCATGTCGACAGGAATGTTGCTATAACTGCGAGGTTCCAGATCTTGTGCATAAGCACACGTTGTCAGGTTAAGTCCGACTGCCATGGCCACAAAGTTAAAGCAACGACAAACGGCTCCCTTATTTGGCAGTAACAGAGAAGTGGTAAAATGAAGATACGGCCGAGCCATAGTAAACTGCATTAAATATCCGTAATAAAATGCTAAATTACACAGTAACAAGATGAATTCCACATTCTAAATTACCGCTTATTATCTGTTAATCAAGCTAAATTAACGAAAAACTAACAATTTAAGACCGGCAAACCGAAATAAATTATATCTGATTAAAAATCAAGGTTAACGCACTAGTAATGTGCATCAGTAAACGGCGACGATCTCATATTCCTTTCGATTATCCCCGATATTGATAACCACACTATCATCAAGCAATCGACCCATTAACGCACTGCCAAGGGGAGAGGAAGGCGTGATGATCATTATTTCAACCTCCTCCGACGAAATCAGGGGGTCCAGCGTAATAGTAAACTTTACGCCACCAGCGCCTGGGCCAATAAACAAAAATTGCTCATCATTTTTTTCATCCATGATGACAACCAGAGCCCCAAGCCCAATCGGCGTCACATCGTTATATGCGCAGAGTTTAAGTTCTGTAAACGCTTTGATATCCATCGAGCACTCTGCTACACGTTGAGCTTGTCCATGTGCAAGATAGGAGGCTTCCAATCCAAATGTTTCGTACTTACTTCTTGCGACCGTCTCACTATGAGTGGCCGTTTCATGGGCTTGATTGGCCGCATTGACGGCAGAAAGCTTGATGGCTTCGAGTTGTTGCAGTATTTCGGTGAGTAATATTGTTTGATTCATCTTGATTTCAGATATGCACTGTAGTGAAAACTCAACATTTTGGCAGTGATAGCCCACGCACGGATTAAGCCGTTGGGTATCACTACCCGCTAAAGTTCACTGGTTTATTCATACTCTTAACCAGTCATGGTTAACCACCATTAATAATACTGATAAGTCTGTTGATAAATCGTTTAAGCGCTTCTTTATCGGCAAACTTAAATGCTAAACCATAGTGAATACCATTAAGGCTCTTCTGTACACGTTTAGGAAATCGAGTCATCTCATTATTGTGAAAGTAGCCCTCTTTATGCTTAACCCCTTCGAGTTCAGATAGGTCGGCCAAAAACACCTCATACGCAGGCCTGATAACCAGTTGGCAATCTTTATCGGCACCATGTAGGTAGATTGGCTCTTTGAGCTCTGGCAGCATATATTCGGTAATTTTTTTAATGGTAAAATTTGTTCTGCAGTTAAGTGAACTTAACTCAGCCATCAATTCACTGTGTGCTATTGCCAATGGGACGCTCCAAGTGTGTGTGGGCTCTATTTGAGCAAATCGTTGAAGAAACAGTAACAAAAATGGAGCCACAGGGCTCTATAATATTGGATATTCTTAAGTATTTATTATTCTTCGAAATACCAATACCCACAATTAACCCAATCTGTTAACTGTTCAACGAATGTCGGATTAGTTAACCAGGAGGCTAAACTGGTAGCGCTCAACATCTGATTGTCACATAACACAGGTATCACGTGGACAAGCTCAAGAGGTAAAGTTACCTCCTCCCCATTGATATAGAAGATCCCCTGAGATAAAGATGCATCAAAATAAAGCGCTCTCAGTCCACCTAATCTGGTTAACTCATGCTGTTTTAACATCTCAATCACATCGTCACAGTGGAATCCCAGATCTCCTTCAGGCAGGTCCAGTTCACATTTTGAGCTGGTGAGGTAACGCCCCGAAAACTCACTGATCAACTTATCATCCAGAGTTGCCAATAATTGCGCTTTCATTCGCGCTAAGTCTGTTCCGTTAACTCGACCACTTTGTTGGCTCATTTCCCTATCAGGATCTTCTATCTGCTCACCGCCTAGTTCATTATCGATAAGGTGATCGGCTAAGGCACTGACCATGTCTTTTGCCGAAGCGGTTCGATAACCAACAGAGAAGCTCATCGACGCTTCCAGAGTGATACCGTCGTGAGGAAAACCTGGCGGCAGATACAAGATATCGCCTGGTAATAATTCGACATCAATTATCGGCTCAAAGGCTTCCGTATGCAGCAATGCAGGATGGGCCGCAAACTCCTTGTGAGGACCGCGATCACCCACGCGCCAGCGGCGACGACCCGAGCCTTGACAGATAAATACATCATACAGATCGATGTGAGGCCCGACTCCCCCACCGGGAGTGGCGTAACTCACCATCACATCATCGAAGCGCCATCTGGGTATGAAGTCAAAACATTGAATCAGTTTCTCTGCATCGGGTAACCAATTATTGAGCGCCTGAACCACTAAGGTCCAGTCTGACTCGCCTAAATGCTCATAACTCTCAAAAGGCCCAAACTCGGCCTGCCACTCACCTTCACTCTTGAATACCCTGCGTGATTCAACCAGCTCATCACATGCCAGGCCAGCCATCTCTTCGGGGGTAAGCAAGTCTTTGAAGTTGTTGAATCCTTGTCGGATCACCAGTGGTTTCTTCTGCCAATAGTCTCTGATAAAGATTTCCGGTGTCAGTGCACCTAGCTCAAGTTGCATAGTCGATTAACCATAAAAAAATTTTGCCGATGCTAACAATTAATTGGCGCTGAAACACTCGTTAAGATCATAAAACAGCAAGCCGTAATACACGAAAAAGGAATTACAGATAAATTAGTACTGAACAAAGGTCACATTTGGGAAAAATGATATAAGCAGAAACACCGCCTAACAATTGAGAAACCATATGGCCACAAGCCTCACCCACCAAGGGTTTCAAAAAGATGCAAGTCGTTAGACTTTAGCATTAACTTTGGTTATTTAGCCAAAATTGAACGATTTTGATAAAAATCTATAAAACAATTCTAAAAGTGTTGATATACTTCCCCCCGAATTTTAGAACGTAACTCCAATTAGAGTAGAAAAATGACTGATTTATCAAAGTACAGAAACATTGGTATCTTCGCTCACGTTGACGCGGGCAAGACCACTACAACAGAGCGTATTCTTAAGCTTACCGGTAAGATCCATAAGATCGGTGAAGTTCATGATGGTGAATCTACAACTGACTTCATGGAACAGGAAGCTGAGCGTGGTATTACCATTCAGTCTGCTGCTGTAAGTTGTTTTTGGAACGATCACCGTTTTAACGTTATTGACACCCCTGGCCACGTTGACTTCACCGTTGAAGTTTATCGTTCTCTTAAAGTCCTTGATGGTGGTGTTGGTGTATTCTGTGGTTCTGGTGGTGTTGAGCCTCAGTCAGAAACTAACTGGCGTTATGCGAACGAATCAGAAGTTGCTCGTATCATCTTCGTAAACAAGTTAGACCGTATGGGTGCTGACTTCCTACGTGTTGTTAAGCAAACACAAGACGTACTTGCTGCTAACCCACTTGTTATGGTTCTTCCTATCGGTATTGAAGATGAGTTCAGTGGTGTTGTTGACCTGCTAACTCGTAAAGCTTGGATATGGGACGAGACTGGTGAAGCTGAGAACTACAAGATTGAAGATGTTCCTGCTGACATGGTTGAGCTTGTAGAAGAATACCGTGAAATGCTAATCGAAACTGCTGTTGAGCAGGACGATGATCTGATGGAATCTTACATGGAAGGTGAAGAGCCATCTATGGAAGACATCAAGCGTTGTATCCGTAAGGGTACTCGTACAATGGACTTCTTCCCAACATACTGTGGTTCTGCGTTCAAGAACAAAGGTATGCAGCTTCTTCTTGATGCTGTTGTTGATTACCTACCAAACCCAGTTGAAGTTGATCCACAGCCTCTTACTGATGAAGAAGGTAACGAGACTGGCGAACACGCAATTGTTGCTATCGATGAGCCATTCAAAGCACTAGCATTCAAAATCATGGATGACCGTTTTGGTGCCCTAACCTTCGTACGTATCTACTCAGGTAAGATCAACAAAGGTGACACCATTCTTAACTCGTTCACAGGTAAGACTGAACGTGTTGGTCGTATGGTTGAGATGCAAGCCGATGAGCGTAACGAACTTGATTACGCACAAGCGGGTGACATCATCGCTATCGTAGGTATGAAGAATGTTCAAACTGGTCACACTCTGTGTGATGTTAAGCATCCTTGTACTCTTGAAGCTATGGTATTCCCTGAGCCAGTTATCTCTATCGCTGTTGCACCTAAAGATAAAGGTGGTAGCGAGAAGATGGGTATCGCGATCGGTAAGATGATTGCAGAAGATCCATCTTTCCGCGTAGAAACTGACGAAGATTCAGGTGAAACTATCCTTAAAGGTATGGGTGAGCTTCACCTAGACATTAAGGTAGACATCCTTAAGCGTACTTACGGCGTTGACCTGATTGTAGGTGAGCCTCAAGTTGCTTACCGTGAAACTATCACTAAGGTTACTGAAGATAGCTACACGCATAAGAAACAGTCTGGTGGTTCTGGTCAGTTCGGTAAGATCGACTACGTTATCCGTCCTGGTGAGCAAAACACTGGCTTCTCGTTCAAGTCATCAGTTGTTGGTGGTAACGTTCCTAAGGAATTCTGGCCTGCAGTTGAGAAAGGCTTCGCTAGCATGATGAACACCGGTACTGTTGCTGGTTTCCCTGTGTTAGACGTTGAACTAGAGCTTGTAGATGGTGCATTCCACGCAGTGGATTCATCTGCAATCGCTTTCGAAATCGCTGCTAAAGGCGCTTTCCGTCAGTCAATGCCTAAAGCCGGTGCACAACTTCTTGAGCCTATCATGAACGTTGACGTATTCAGCCCAGATGATAACGTCGGTGATGTTATTGGTGACCTTAACCGTCGTCGCGGTATGATCAAAGATCAAAACGCTGGTGTTACAGGTGTTCGTATTAAAGCTGACGTACCGTTATCAGAAATGTTCGGTTACATCGGTTCACTACGTACTATGACATCTGGTCGTGGCCAATTCTCTATGGAATTTGCTCACTACGCACCATGTCCAAACAGTGTTGCTGAAAAAGTTATCGCTGAAGTTAAAGAGAGAAACGCTAAGAAGTAATATTACTTTTTAAGTTTACTGTCTAAGAAAGCCCGCGACTCATCTCGCGGGCTTTTTGTTTGGAAAACGGTTTTGGAACGCTTATGCACATTTGGCTGAAATGAATGGGCAATATTTTATATAGAATGATACCGAAGTTAAAAAGGTGATAAATATGACGACTCGCGCTGCAAACTCAGTCATCGTCCTGGATTTCGAGACCACAGGCCTCTCCCCTAATCAAGGTGACAGAGCCATTGAGATAGGTGCAGTAAAGTTACAAGACGGAATTGTCGTCGATACATTTCAAGAATTAATGAATCCAGGCTTTAGAGTCAGTGGCTTTATCGAAGGCTACACGGGCATAACAAATGCCATGTTGAATTCAGCCCCTTCGTGCAGTGACGTCATGGCCCAATTTGCAGATTTCATCGGTAATGATAATTTGGTCGCTCACAATGCATCATTCGATAAACGATTTCTCGATGCCGAGCTCGATGGGATTGGTAGAACTTATAGCGGTGAATTTGCCTGCTCTATGCTGATAGCCAGACGCCTATATCAGGAGGCCCCTAACCACAAGTTAGGCGGGTTAGTCGAATATAAGCAGATTGAGAATGATGGTGTTTTTCACAGAGCACTCGCCGATTCTGAAGTAACGGCTAAACTCTGGCTTAAAATGCTTGAGGATATGCAAGATGACTATCAGGTAGCATCACCGAGCTTTAACTTGATGCAGCGACTGTCTAAGAAGTCAAAATCTGCGGTTCGTACATTCTTAACATCTGGTGGACGACGTTAATTCATGCTAATCACCATACGCGACAATTAGACGAACAATAATGTGACGGCACTTAGTGCTAGTACCAATAGATATTAGTACTAAGTGCCGTCAATACTGTCAAAATGTGTATCAACACACAGGGCTAAATCCCCAACTCGTTGAGCAGATCATCCGCATCATCACCTGCCATCTCTTTATTCGCAGCCTGAGTCCAGGGAGAAGCTTCAGGCTTAGTCTCATGCTTGTTACCATGCTCAGCCAAAAGATCATCGGGATCGAATTCATCTTCAGCATCGAACTCATCTAACTTGATAAACTCAGTTTTATCCATCGCAAACTCAAGATAAAAAATATGATTGTTTTGTGTTTTAAATGAGACTCGTCTCGCCACAGCTTCATCTAAGTTAGTGTCAATCGAGATAGTCAGTTCTTTATTAATGGTCAACATCTTAGGCTGACTCTGATGAATGGAGGTTTGAAGCTGTTTATTCACCTTGTTGATGAAATCTCCCAAAATTTGATTCATCAACTCACCCATCACATCACCAACTTCATCGGATGTATGAGAGAAGGCTAACTCAGCTTCAGGCATTCCCATCTGTTGCATGTATGAGCGGTAGATCTCAATCGCGGCAGGTGCCGAGAAATTAATAACAACGAGTCCTGAAAATCCACCGTCGAAAATAGAAAAACAACCTAGATCTGGTTTTAGGCAGGTACGCGTGATGCTTTGAACCATCGCGGCGTGAGAAATTTGGCTCGCGGTTGTACTCGATAGTACGTGAGAAACTGAATGGCACAATTTCAATAAGATATCGTCAGAGGTAACAATTTGAGGTGATTTATTCATGGGCTAAACCAATAAAAGACAATGTTTAATTTTGCGCTCAAATGAACAAAAAATCAAAGTTAAAACAACATATTAAACACCCCCTAAACAAGCGAATCACAATAAAGCCATAATTAACCGCTAACCAATTGTAATAAAAGGAGATATTCATACCAGCCAACATTTTGGGACGAGCGTACAGCTTAGTTGATTAAAACAGATAGATTCATAGAACTTTAACGAATTTTATATAATTATATCGATAAAGTGAGCAAGCTCTAATATTTAATAAAAGAGTCAATAATCATCGCCAAATCATTCAATTACACTCTCTATCAAGGTATATTTCATCTGTTGATTCGCCCATTTTTAGAAAGGATATCTATGATAGCCATACTCAGACGTTTCACTATACTTCAGCGATTAATCTTGATGTTAGCGCTTGCCGCTATCGGCACATTTGTTTTTGCCAGTTTCTCCATCATTGAACAACGAAATAACCTGATTGAACAGAAATGGGTGCAAAACGATGCACAACTCAGTACCGTTCTCAGTGTTATAGAAGCGCATCGCGAACAGGCACTCGAAGGCAAGATAACTTTAGATGATGCCAAACAGGAAGCGGCAAACTTAGTCAATAAGATCAACTTCGGCCAAGATGGATTTTTTATTCTTGTTAATGCAGAGAATAGCATCATCTCCCATGGCATCTCTCCAAGGCTCATTGGCCAAAATTCAGATGTTATTCGAGCACAAGACGGTCATATCACACTGACTGATATGGTAAGAGAGGCACAGAGAGATTCTGTGTCTAAACAGATATTTTCTTTTAAAAACCCGGTATCCGGTGTCGTAGAAGAGAAAATGTTTGAGGCCAGGTACTATCCTTCATGGCAATGGACGCTGATAACCGGCGCTTACATGAGTGACATTAACGACGCCACGATCTCACTACTCCCCGGTTACTTGATCATCATGACCTTGATTGCCGCGCCAATATTTGCCTTTTTCCTTGTGCTCAACCACTCCATCAGCACGCCATTAAATGAAGCCATTGCGGCAATGGAAGATATTGCCAAAGGCGAAGGTGACCTGACGAAACGTCTACCTACAAAGGGCAAAGACGAGGTGGTTGAACTTGCTGTCGCCTTTAATCTTTTTGTCGAAAAGATTAGAAACACAGTCGGAGATCTAAAGCCCCTTGGTTCGAACTTGAACCAAGATGCAGACCGACTACTCGCATCCGTCGAGGAGACGAATCTGAGCGTCGATAATCTTCACCAGGAGACTAGCAGCGTTGCTACAGCCATCAATCAAATGTTATCTACAACCCATGAGATGGCCAGTAATACCCAGCAGGCAGCTGATGCCGCTAACAGCGTAAAAAATCAGGCTCAGCAAAGTAAAGCTATGATGGACCTGACGGTTTCAAATTCGGAGCAATTGGTCGATGCGCTGCAAACTGCAGAGACAATTACTCATAACCTTGGTAACTCCTCACAGCAGATCGGCAGTATTCTGGATGTTATAAGGGGCATTGCTGAACAGACCAACCTGTTAGCACTCAATGCGGCTATTGAAGCCGCGCGCGCCGGGACTCATGGCAGAGGCTTTGCCGTAGTCGCCGATGAAGTCAGGGCGTTGGCTACCCGGACTCAAGAGTCAACCAATGAAATTCAAAAGATTATTGCCGAAATACAATCCGGTGTATCTTCAGTCATGACCAGCAACGCAGGCACACAACAAACCTCAGTTCAACTTCAGTCACAAGCCAGAGAAGCCGGCGATGCGTTAGGAGAAATTTTAGCGCTTATCGCCCACATCAGTGATATGAATACCCAGCTCGCCAGTGCCACCGAGGAGCAATCCCTGGTTACCGAAGAGATTAACCGAAATATCTGTAGCATTACCGAACTCACAGAGGTTTCGGTACAGGCTAATGAGAGCAATCGTTGTGCTGCGGTTTCCCTGCAGGATATCAGTAAAAACACGGCACTGACCCTCGGGCAATTTAGAATTTAATTTTAGACAAGTTTCAGTTGGGGGCGTTTCGCCCCCAAGCAGTTAGATCCCCCTAACCTGTAACACAAAGTGTGATAAGCTAATGCAATAAGGTTTTTATTCTCAATATGAGGTAACACTTAGCCATGGCGCGAATGACTCTAGCCGTTCATTCTCAACTCTATAGCATTCATAGCTTCAGCCCTGACGCTTCGATTGCAGCAGAGATATTCCAACAAGAGATGTTTTTTGTTGGTAAAACCAAAGATGAGTTATCCGTGGTTGTTCCGGCAGAACTTAATCTCGATAGTCTCGAAGAGGAGACTAACTGGCGCTGCATAGAAGTGATAGGACCGTTAGGCTTCTCAATGACGGGAATTCTTGCCAGCGTTTCGGGAGCCTTGGCCGACGCAGAAATTAGTATCTTTGCTATTTCGACGTTCGACACCGATTACATTTTAGTTAAGAAAGACAAGTTATCTAAAGCTATCATAGCCTTAAAAAAGAAAAACTATCAGATCACGCAATATTAGTTTAACCCCTTCATCCTAATTTATGAGTGTTACTTCTATGTATGAAAAATCAGTCACCATTACCGCCAAGCATGGAATCCATACCCGTCCCGCGGCGCTTCTTGTCAAAGAAGCCAGAACCTATGACTGCGATGTTTTAGTAGAATGTAACGGTAAACAAGCGAGCGCAAAAAGTTTGTTTAAATTACAAACCTTAGGTCTGTATCACGGGGTGACAGTAAAAGTTCTGGCTGATGGACCTCAAGCGGAACAAGCCGTTGAGAAAGTATCTGAACTATTAATCACCCTCAGCTAATTGACTCTCTGCCCATCTATAAAGCATCGCTTCGAAACCTAAAAACGATAAGTATTCCCTACTCCGTCCCCTCAGCGGGACAACATAGCTCTTCACTCCTTCAAAGGCATCAATCTTGCACTTTGAAGGAGTTTGCGTATATTACACTGTAACTTGTCTTATACAGGAAATGAGTATGTCCACGTCGGGAATTGTCGTTTCATCCGGAATCGCATTTGGCCAATCGAGAATACTGCATCAGCATAGCACTGAATTAGACTACCAACTCCTTCCTTTATCCAATGTAAAAGCGGAACAAATCAAGTTATCTCATGCTATCGAACAAATGTTGCAGTTATTACAAGCCGGACTACATAGACTCGAGACGGATTGCGACAATTACCAACTGATCGAAGCCGATATTTTGCTACTCGAAGATGAAGAGTTAACTCATCAACTGCTAACCAGCATAGGCGAGCAACAGTTTACCGCCAGTGTGGCAGTGCAGCGGGTCTTTGCTCAACAGGCTAACCAAATGCAGGCCATGGAAGACCCTTACCTGGCTAATAGAGCCGAAGATGTCCTCTGTCTCGGCAGTCGCTTAATCGCCGCCATCAATGGCAGCATAGAACATGATCTTGAAAACCTAACTTACCCCACCATATTGCTTGCGACCGACTTAACTCCCGCCGAATTTGCAACACTGCCATTAGATAAGATAAATGGCATCGTATTGAAAACCGGTGGTCTCACCAGCCACACGGCTATCTTAGCCAGAAGCGCAGGGATCCCGGCGCTGCTCAGTTGTGATTTCGATGAAACGCTGACCAATAATCAACAAATCGCACTCGATGCTTTATCAGGCAACCTGCATGTTAACCCTGACCAAGAGGTTATTAACCGTTTAGAACGGCTGGGATCGGAAGATAGGTTAAGAAAATGTAGATTACAAAAATTTAAAAATCTGCCGACGGAAACCCGAGACAAACATAAAATTTCACTTTTGGCCAATGTGGGCTCTTTAAGTGAAATAAGCCATGTTTCTGATGTGGGAGCCGATGGCATAGGATTATTCAGGACTGAGTTCATGTTGATGAACGCAAGCCACATGCCCAATGAAGATGTTCAATACGGCCTTTATTGCGATGCAATACAATTGCTCGATGGCAAAATATTCACCATAAGAACATTTGATATCGGGGCAGATAAAGAACTCCCCTGCCTTTCTCTGCCCCAAGAAGTCAATCCGGCATTAGGGTTTCGTGGTCCAAGGTACTCTCTCGCTCATACCGATCTATTTAAGAGTCAGCTAAAGGCAGTACTTCGCGCCGCTAACCATGGTCCTATAAGACTGATGTTTCCTATGATAAATCAAGTCGAAGAGTTAGATCAGCTCTTTAAAATGATTGAAGAGTGTAAAATCGAACTGGTAGAGCAAGAAAGAGGTTTCGGGGAGGTGAGTTATGGGATCGTAGTTGAAACCCCGTCGGCCGTGTTAAATCTGCCTTCCATGTTACCGCTTCTGGATTTCATCAGTATCGGAACCAATGATCTAACTCAATATTCGATGGCAGCAGATCGAACCAACCCTGAATTAACCAAAATCTATCCCTCTTTATCTCCCTCAATTTTAAAGCTGATAAAGATGACAATAGATGTGGCTAAAGAGGCGAATATTCCGGTCTCACTTTGTGGCGAACTGGCGAGTAACCCACTCGTTGCACCTATACTTATCGGAATGGGAATCGATGAATTAAGTGTAAATTTAAACTCTTTACTGGAACTTAAATCGACAATTTGTAATAAAGAGCTTTCCACTTATATCAAGTGCAGTGAACAAGCATTGTCGATACAACGCATAGATGAACTAAATCATTACGTATCGCACTGTTACTAGTGAAGATTATTCAGTATGCTAGTCAAAATAAAAATTAAAATGATTAACGATATTTGCTCTAGGGGATAAAAATGGGTTTTTTAAGCCGTATCAGACGTTTAATGTCGGGGCAAACCAACCTGGTTGGTGGAATTGATGTTTTTGCTCCCGTTTCAGGTGAGATTGTCGCCATTGAGAAAGTACCCGATGTCGTCTTTGCCGAAAAAATAGTGGGTGATGGCTTGGCTATCAAGCCAAAAGGTAGCCTGATAGTCGCTCCTATCGACGGAACCATAGGCAAGATATTTGAAACAAATCATGCGTTCAGCATCGAGTCACCTCAAGGGCTCGAACTTTTTGTCCATTTCGGTGTTGGCACAGTAGAGTTGCGTGGGAACGGGTTTAAACGTCTCGCCGAAGAGGGACAAGTCGTTAAAGTCGGTGACCCGATCCTTGAATTCGACCTTGCATACCTTAAAGATCAGGTAGAGAGTCTACTCACCCCTGTGGTACTCGCAAACATGGAAGATATCCGCTCACTCGACAAACGCCAAGGCTCTATTGAAGCGGGTAAAGACGTCATCTTCTCGGTAGAACTCTGATGTTCATTGCGGTTTATACTATTTCCCGATAAACCGCGTTAACCCTCCTCAGCAATTAGCTAACACATTACCCGTTAGCGAAATTCCCTTCATCTCCTTATGTCATGAAAAAAGTTCAGCTATTGACGCTAACAGAACTTGAGACATCAAGGAGGCAATGACACAATGTATTGAGAATACTAACGACAATAACCTACCCGGCGTACTCAACACGCCCTCATCGGAGAAAACACCTTGACGCTTTTCGGCATAAAAAATTGTGATACGGTCAAGAAGGCCCGTAAATGGATTGAAGCCAACAATCTTAATATTCCTTTCCATGATTTTCGTGTTGATGGCCTGACTAAAGATCAAGTTGCGACTTGGGCAGCCTATCTAGGCTGGGAAACACTGTTCAACAAACGCAGCACCAGCTATAGAAACCTTAGCGATGATGATAAATCCAATATTGACGAAGCGAAGGCTATCGAGTTGATGTTGACACATCCGACATTGATCAAGAGGCCGGTTTTGGTAACAAATGATAGAGTCATGGTCGGCTTTAAAGAAGCCGAATATAAAGCGTGGTTTAACCTATGAGTCTGGACGTATTAACGCTTGCCCAAGATCTTATCTCTCGTGAGTCTGTCACTCCTTTAGATGAAGGCTGCCAACAACTGATGGCCGACCGTTTGAGTGCCAAAGGCTTCGACATCGAATCCATGGTCTTTGAAGATACCACCAATATGTGGGCCAGGCGTGGCAATAGCGGGCCCCTGTTCTGTTTCGCGGGTCACACCGATGTGGTTCCCGTGGGTGATCTGAACCGCTGGCATACCCCCCCTTTCGATCCTGTCGTTATCGACGGATACCTTCACGGCCGTGGCGCCGCGGATATGAAAGGCTCACTCGCGGCAATGTTAGTTGCCACCGAACGTTTTGTAGATAAGCACCCTGATCATAACGGTTCAATCGCCTTTTTGATTACCAGTGACGAAGAGGGGCCATTTATCAATGGCACAACTCGGGTCATAGATACACTTGAAGCTCGTAACGAGAAGATCACCTGGTCGTTAGTCGGTGAACCCTCTTCCACCCATAAGCTGGGTGATATCGTTAAAAATGGCCGCAGAGGTAGTTTAACCGGAAACTTGACGGTTAACGGCATCCAAGGCCATGTGGCTTATCCTCACCTTGCCGATAATCCAATTCACAGTGCGGCTCCAGCCCTCGATGAGTTAGCCCGCATGAAGTGGGATAATGGCAATGAGTTTTTCCCGCCAACCAGTTTTCAAATAGCCAATATCAACGGTGGAACCGGCGCATCAAATGTGATTCCGGGTTCACTTGAGGTCATGTTTAACTTCCGTTACTCGACAGAATTGACCGCGGAAGAGTTAATCAAGCGAGTACTCAACATATTAGATGCTCATGGACTTGATTATGATATTAGTTGGATCTTTAATGGCCTTCCCTTCCTCACAGGTGAAGGCCCGTTACTCGATGCAACGCGAGAAGCAATAAAGCAAGTGACCGGCACTGATACCGATCCGCAAACTTCCGGTGGCACTTCCGATGGGCGCTTTATCGCACCGACAGGCGCTCACGTTATCGAACTTGGACCCGTTAATGCGACTATTCACAAAGTGAACGAGTGTGTAAAAGTTGCCGATCTCGAACAGCTCGCCCTTTGTTATGAAGTCATTTTGGAAAAGCTACTTTGCTAACACAGACACAGTCACCTTATGGCCTTGCACCAGCTAGTTTAGTTGACTATCAAGGCCACCTTTTAGAAGCAAAAACTGCTACATCCCTCGAGAAGATGGCGCAGGCGGCAAGCCAGGATGGGATAAACATCAAGGTTTGCTCCGGCTACCGGGACTTTTCCAGACAGCTAAAAATCTGGAATGATAAAGCCCTGGGTAAACGAACTGTCCTCGACAAAGACTCAAAACCCGTCGAGTTACAGCATAAGAGTGATAAAGAGATCTTAGAGCTCATCATGCTCTGGTCTGCACTGCCCGGCACATCAAGGCATCATTGGGGTACAGATATCGATGTGTACGATGAAAATCGTATCGAGCGTAGTCAATTACAGCTGGTGTCATCAGAATATCTCTCTTTTGGCCCCTGTGGTGATCTTCATCATTGGCTGGTTAAACATGCCGATAATTTTGGGTTCTATTTTCCTTTTCAGGAAGGCTTAAGTGGTGTAAGTGCCGAGCCTTGGCATCTAAGTTATTACCCTGTTTCATCAGACATTCTCAGTGCATTCGATGTTAACGCTTTAAAGCAAGTTCTGAATGATGCTGAGCTGGAGCTTAAAACCGAGGTCATGGCGAGAATCCAATCTTTAGTCGATGATTATGTGTTTAAAGTTGCGCCACCGCCAAATCATGGCTAATTCAATCAACTATCGACTACCAACATTAATTAACGCAGCAGGAAATATGAATTTTTCTTCCTATAGAAATCAGATAACACTCGATAACAAACGTCTTAGTTATATAGATATTGGCGAAGGCCCGGTGCTTTTATTCGGCCATAGTTATCTTTGGGACTCACAGATGTGGGCGCCTCAACTCGCTCACCTTTCCCAGCATTATCGTTGTATTGTGCCGGATCTATGGGGCCATGGTAATTCAGACCCAATCCCCGACAGTACCCGCTCTCTACAGCATATAGCCGATCAGATGCTCACACTCATGGATACCTTGAAGATAGAGACATTCTCGGTAATTGGCTTATCGGTAGGAGGCATGTGGGGTGCTGAACTGGCCCTAAAAGCACCGACACGCGTCACCACACTCGTGATGATGGGCTGTTTTATCGGCTTTGAACCTGAGGTATCGCGTACCAAGTACTACAATATGCTCGATATCATAAAAGCCAGTAAGGGTGTTCCCGCACCTTTAATCGAACAAATTGCTCCGCTGTTTTTTGCCAAGAACGCGGCTCAAAATACCCCCGAGTTATTTGCTCATTTCAAACAATCACTTGCCGAGTTAAACCCTGAACTCGTTGAAACACTGTTCAGACTGGGAAAGATCATCTTCGGCAGACGAGATGCCATGGAGGAGGTAGAAAAACTCACCCTTCCGTGCTTGATCATGACTGGCGTCGAAGACAGCGTGCGCCCGGTTCTCGAGGGCTACCTGATGCACGATGCCATAGATGGAAGTGAATATATTCATATTCCCAATGCGGGGCATATCTCTAGTCTGGAACAGCCACAGTTTATCAATGAACAGCTCACCAATTTTCTAAATAAACATCTCAAGTCATAAGTGACAATACGGTTCATCTATCTAAGTGAGTCATTTTTTAATGACTCACTCTATTGAGTTTTGTTAGCAAATTACGCTATCCAACTTAACGCTCACGCCGGGCTCCCGGCAACTTATGATGAGAAATAGTTACCAGCAAACCTCCCAGATAACCGCAACAAAACTACTTTAACAATCAGATAAAGAAAAACTTTAATAATTAATTAATATTAATTGGGTATTTTACTGAATGGACCACCCAAGGTGTATTTCAATGCTATTATCCATCAGCAATAAGGAATACCCTTAATTACTGAATTGTTGAGAAAAATGAAAATACTAACTCCCCTTTTTGAGAATAATCGCCGCTGGGCTGAACGTATCGTTAAAGAGAAACCTGATTTTTTTGAACAGCTCGCGACTCAACAAAACCCTGAATACTTATGGATAGGTTGCTCCGACAGCCGCGTTCCCTCGAACCAGATCATCGACCTGATGCCCGGTGAAGTGTTTGTTCATCGAAATATTGCCAATATGGTTATCCACACAGATTTGAACTGTTTATCAGTATTGCAATATGCCGTAGAGGTGCTTAAAGTCAAACATATCATGGTGGTCGGACACTATGGCTGTGGTGGTGTAAAAGCTGCGATGGGTACAAAAAGACTTGGGCTTATAGACAACTGGTTAGGCCATATCAGAGATATTCACCGCCTTCACAGTAAAGAGTTGGACAAGTTAGAAGGTGAAGAGAAATTTGATCGCCTCTGCGAGCTCAACGTCATTGAACAGGTCGGCAATGTCAGTAGCACCAATATAGTACAAGATGCCTGGGCCAGAGGGGAAAACGTATCTGTTCATGGTTGGGTCTATAGCATTGAGAACGGACTACTCTCAGATCTGGATGTTACAGTTGATAACGATAAGTTCAAACCCCAAGCTTAACGGTATTTTCTCAACGCCTAAAAAGAGAATAAGTGTTGGCAGTTACCGCCACTGAAAAAACATTTGCAACACCTAGTGGTTAACATCAAGAAAAAAGCGCAGCCCCTTAAACTCTCAATTTTTGGGGCCTTTAGTACACGCTTTATACTATCATCGAAAAAAAAATCGAAATTCGCTTAATATTCCTTAATAAACATCGCAGTTTTCCGCCCATCCCAGTTATAATCCTCTAGTTATGTTTTATTTCTCGCGCAAAAAGCGCAGCGAATTCTAAGGAAATTTCCATGCCTGGTTTTGAATTATTTGGTCCTGAAGAGAAGCAGGAAGTTGCAGATGTAATGGAGAACGGTTTCACCTTCCGTTATAACTTCGATCATATGCGTAATGATCGTTGGAAGACGCGTGAAATGGAGCAGTTGTTGTGTGAAAAAATGAATGTTAATCACGCGCACCTTCTATCAAGCGGTACCGCAGCTCTTCAAACGGCACTTGCCGCTGCAGGTATTGGTGCCGGAGACGAAGTCATCGTGCCTCCTTTCACTTTCGTCGCCTCTGTAGAAGCCGTATTTATGGCTGGTGCGGTTCCCGTTTTTGCTGAGATCGATGAGACCCTTTGTTTATCTCCTGAAGGTATCGAAGCCGCCATCACGCCACGAACTAAGGCTGTTAACTTAGTTCATATGTGTGGCTCTATGGGTAAACTTGACGAGATTAAGGCTGTTTGTGAGAAGCATGACCTAGTTCTTCTCGAAGACGCTTGTCAGGCGATTGGTGGCACCTATAAAGGTCAGGCACTGGGTACTATTGGTGACGTGGGTTGCTATTCATTCGACTCAGTTAAAACCATCACTTGTGGAGAAGGTGGCGCTGTGATCACTAACAGCGAAACCATCTACAAAAACTCTCATATGTTCTCAGACCATGGTCATGATCATGTGGGTAACGATCGTGGCGCCGAAGATCACCCTATCATGGGCTTGAACTTCCGTATCTCAGAGATGAACTCAGCAATGGGTCTGGCTCAGCTACGTAAACTCGATACCATTATCGATATTCAGCGTAAAAACAAGAACACCATCAAAAATGGTATAAAAGATATCGCGGACATCTCTTTCCGTGAACTACCTGATGCAGAAGGTGATTCGGCGGGCTTCCTAACCTTTATGATGCCAACTGAAGAGCGCACCATAGAGATCAATAAGAAGTTGGCTGAAAATAGTGTTGATGGTTGCTTCTACTGGTATGTGAACAACTGGCATTACCTAAGTAATTGGAAGCACATTCAAGAGCTGAAGTCTTGCTCTGCCCTGCCAATCACATTAATTGAAGACCGTCCTGACTATACTAACGTGTCGGTCCCAAAATCTGATGCGATCATGAGCCGAACTATCTCTATGTTGATCAAGCTCTCTTGGACTGAAGAAGAGATCGCACAACGTATTGAGAATATAAAGAAAGCCTTTGCTTAAATTCTCAAACCACATAACTCTATTGCGCCTTAATTGAGGCGCGATTTCACTTTTTACAGTGAAATACCCAAACTACTTCATTATGCGAATTCAGCAAGTCGAAAAGTGGTAGGGGTCAAGGCATGAAATTGAAGAACTAGTTATACTAATTCAATATTTCATAACACAGAACAATGCCGCTTATCGGCTTGCCCTTCGGGAACTCAGGTAGCAAATCAGCACTGCGTTACCTTTATCGACAAGGGAAAGCCATTGCCATCAAAGGTGTCTTGTTCTGACGTACTACCTGAGCTCTGAACCTCGCACTTTGAGGTAGCTTGGGTATTATTTCAACGGAGAATGTTGTAATGAGTTTTAAAAATTTCAAATGTGTACCTAAAATGATTTTTGGTCGTGGTTCATTTGCTGACCTTGATAAAGTTTTGGGCGAAGAGCGTAAAGTAGAAGAAGATTTCGTGGTATTTCTTGTCGATGATGTACATCAAGACAAGCCACTGGGTGGCCGTGTCCCGGCAAAAGCTCATGATTTGCTTATCTATGTCAACGTAGACGACGAACCAACGACTAAGCAAGTCGATGCCCTGACTGAGCAAGTTCAAGCTTTCAGTAAGAATCAGCCTGTCAGCGTTGTAGGACTGGGTGGCGGTTCGACACTGGATTTAGCAAAAGCAGTTTCTCTGATGCTAACCAACCCAGGTGGCTCAGCAATGTACCAAGGTTGGGACCTGATTAAGAACCCGGCAATTCACCATATCGGTATACCTACCGTTTCCGGTACCGGTGCTGAAGCATCTCGTACAGCCGTGCTTTGTGGTCCTGTTCGTAAGCTAGGTCTAAACTCAGACTACACTGTATTTGATCAGATCATCATGGACTCAGAGCTCATTGCTGGTGTACCAACCGATCAGTGGTTCTACACGGGAATGGATTGCTATATCCACTGTGTTGAGTCACTTGAGGGGACTTACCTCAACGAATTTGCTAAGGCGTTCGCTGAAAAGTCTATGGATCTATGTCGCGAAGTCTATATCGACGATCATGCTGAAAAAGCAGATAAGTTGATGATGGCCTCCTATATGGGCGGCATGAGTATCGCTTATAGTCAGGTCGGTGCCTGTCATGCCGTCTCTTATGGTTTGGGCTATGTCTTAGGATACCATCATGGTATCGGCAACTGTCTGGCCTTCGATGTACTCGAAGAGTTCTACCCGGAAGGCGTTGCTGAGTTCCGTAAGATGATGGAGAAGCACAATATCGTGCTTCCAAAGAACATCTGTAAAGACCTTCCCGATGAGACAATCGCTAAGATGGTCGCCGTGACTAAGAGCATGGGGCCACTTTGGGATAACGTTTATGGCGAAGGTTGGGAAGAAAATGTGACCGACGAGATGCTAACTAAGCTGTTCCGCCGTATATAGCCACCCATATGATAAGGGCTCTTATTGAGCCCTTTTCTATAAGTAACCTTTTACGGTTAGTAAACCCTTTTCGATTTTGTAAACCATAGGTATAACGAATGAACGTAACCCTGTTAATCCCAGCTCGCTATGGCTCAAGCCGTTTCCCTGGCAAGCCTTTGGCGCCGATTAACGGTAAGCCAATGATCCAACATGTTTATGAACGTGCATCTTTGGCAAAAGGCTTAACCGCTATCTACGTTGCAACCGATGATGACCGCATTAAAGACGCAGTCGAAGGATTCGGTGGGAAAGTGGTCATGACAAGTCCTGACGCCGCTTCTGGTACAGATCGTATCGAAGATGCTATTACTCAATTAGGCCTTAAAGATGACGATCTTGTGGTTAACCTGCAAGGCGATCAGCCCTTAATCGACCCAATATCTATCGAACAAATCATCAGCCTGTTTGATCGCCACCCAGGTGAATTTGGCATGGCAACCTTAGGCTTTGAGATCACAGAAAAATGTGAACTCGACGATCCTAAGCACGTGAAGATGGTATTCGATAATGACTTTAATGCCCTCTATTTTTCTCGAGCACGTATCCCGTTCGGCAGAGATACCAACGACTATCCCGTTTATAAGCACTTAGGTGTCTACGCGTACACCAGAAGTTTTATCTCTACATTTGCTAAGCTGCCCCTCGGTCGTTTAGAAGACTTAGAAAAACTTGAGCAACTCAGAGCACTTGAACATGGCCATAAAATTAAGGTCGCTATCAGTGCTTTTGACTCTCCGGAAGTCGACACCCCCGAAGATATTCGTGTCTGTGAGTCTCGTTTAGCGGTTGATTAAACGACTTGGTATATTGATAGTTTGCATATTGAGGAGTATCGATGTCAGATCTTGAAACCTGGCTCATCATTATCTTAGTGATTGGTGTGATTGCAAGTAACCTTGCAGTCTTGAAATACAGTGCCAAATATAAGATGCCTCAATTTGGCAAGGACCATAAACTTAAGCCAAAACCTACATCAAAGTCTAAAGATGAAGTCGGTACAGCTGAAAAAGCCAGGAACAGTAAACCTGACAAAGGCGCCGACCTTACTTCATCAGACAAGCACAATACTGACTAATACCAATCTGTATAATAGTCGTCGGATCTAGAAGGTGTGAAAAAGGCTTATGGCTTATTCTTATTATAGAATTAGGCTGTAAGCTTTTTTGTATCTCCCAATCGACAAGTCAGTCCCCCAGCCTCTCTATTTCATACCAATCCACCTTTTATACCAATCCACCTTTTATACCAATCCACCTTTTATACCAATCCACCTTTTATACCAATCAGTATAAGAAAGTGATCTACTCAGAGTTATTTTTTGCAAACTAATTCAAGGCGAATAGATGATGCAATGGTGATCCCTTGTGAAGTTATTCAACGAGGAATTAGGCAGAAAAAAACACTCCTGAAAGGCGAGTTTTAGCGCTTCTGATGCTGTGTTAACGAGCTTAAACGTAGAGCAACTATGCTCTTCACTCGCTGCGAGCAACATGGATGTTGCAAATGTCATTTATGCAGGAGCAATTAATGACCTTGCCTCAGAAGCGCTAAACTCTCGCTGAGCGATCACATCTTTATACTGATTGGTACGATACCAATAAAATCTAGAATGTTAATCCTGCGAATTTCACCACTCTGACCTAGACTTAGAATAAGCCGACACGTTCTCTTCATTATGATGAAGTTCTCTTACAATGAACTATCACAACAAACTATCGAGTATGAAGTATGATTGATGATTTCAAAGGCGATGAATCTTGGCGTCTATTCCGAATTATCGCAGAGTTTACCGAAGGCATAGATGCACTCTCTGATCTTGGCTTTGCCATATCGATTTTTGGTTCAGCAAGGGTGACCCCCGACAATATCTATTATGAAAAAGCGGAGCAAATCGGGCAACGTCTGGCCCAGGAGGGATTTGCCACCATCACTGGTGGTGGGCCGGGCATTATGGAGGCAGGCAATAAAGGAGCCAATGAGAATCAGGCTAAATCGGTCGGGCTTAACATTGAGCTCCCCATGGAACAGTCACCAAACCCCTATCAAAATGTCAGCCTGAATTATCGCTATTTCTTTGCCAGAAAAGTCATGTTTGTTAAACACTCGATGGGATATGTGTGCATGCCTGGCGGGTTTGGCACCTTCGATGAGTTCTTCGAAGCACTGACCCTATTGCAGACCAATAAAATCTACCCCATTCCTATCGTGCTATTTGGAAAAGATTTTTGGCAGGGATTATTAGACTGGATGACAGCTCAGCCACTTAAACACGGACTCATCTCAGCGGAAGATCTGGAGCTCCTCGCAGTAACTGATGATATTGAAGAGGTGGTATCTATCATGGTGCAGCATAGAAAATACAAGATGCAGAAAATCAGACGAGCCAAAACGGCAAGTCACACCGGGAAGTGATAGTCACATCCCCTTTAATACCAATCGGTATAAGAGGAGCTGACAAACTCCCGTCCCAAATTAATAAGAAGGCCCGTGAGTATTCCTGACGGGCCTTATCCATGGGTAGTACTTAGCTTAAACGATTATACCCTATCCAACTCTTTTTCTAACTCACGGGAAACAGATTCGGGTGAACTTGAATTTCGTGCAAAAAGCGAATAGGCCACAGGGATCACGAGTAGCGTAAACATCGTTGCCAACACGATCCCCGATAACACGACGACCCCGATAACAAATCGGGTTTCAGCCCCAGCCCCCTGTGCCAATACCAAAGGTACGGCACCGGCAGCGGTTGTGATCCCAGTCATTAAAATCGGACGTAACCTTTGCGCCGATGCCTGTACAATCGCCTTTTCAAACTCAACTCCTTTATCCCTAAGTTGATTGGCAAATTCGACAATCAAGATACCATTCTTGGCCGCCAACCCCACCAGCATGATGATACCAATCTGGCTGTAAATATTCAGACTCTGTCCGGTTAACCATAAGCCAACCAAGGCTCCGAGAGTGGCCAAGGGAACGGTCAACATGATAACCATTGGATGGATAAAGCTCTCAAATTGCGCGGCCAGCACCAAGAAAACGATACCGAGTGCAAGAACAAAGACAAAATACATCGAACTGCCCGACTCCTGATAATCGAGAGACTGTCCCTTATAGCTGATCACCGCCTCGGCAGGCAGATAGGTATCTGATAGCTCGTTAAGGTAATCCAGCGCTTCTCCCAAACTATAGCCGTCGGCCAAGTTTGCTTCCAATGTAATAGCGCGCATACGATTGTATCTGTTTAGCTGACTCGCATCGGCAAACTCTTCGACACTGACTAAATTAGACAGAGGGATCAGTGCCTGATTACGGGCTGAACGAACATAGATATTCTCAAGATCTGATGCGGTGTTTTGGTTATCCCTATTCCCCTCGATAATAACGTCATATTCCTCACCATCACGCATAAAGGTCGTTACCAATCGCGAGCCCAACATAGACTCTAATGTTCGACCGATATGGGATATGGAAACACCAAGATCGGCGGCCCTGTCTTTATCGATAATGACCCTAAGTTGCGGCTTAGTCTCTTTGTAATCATGATCTAACCCCACCAGCTTAGGGTTATCCTTAGCCTTCTCAAGGATGATATCCCGCCATCTTGCGATCTCCTCATAACTCGGGCCTCCCAGCACAAACTGCACTGGTTTACCGACGCCACGGCCAAATGCCTGTCTCATCACAGGAAAGGCTCTGACGCCAGCAAGATCGGAGAGGCGGCGGCGAATATCCCCGGTGATCTCGGATGCACTTCGTCTTTGGGCCCAATCTTCGAGTACTATGATGGCCATACCATTTGAGAAATTGGCGCTACGCCCGAAACTTCTCGGTGCGCGAATAAGTAGGCGTTTGACCTCACCGGATTCAACCAGAGGCATCAACCGATTTTCAATTTCATCCATATAGGATTCAATATATTCATAACTCGCTCCTTGAGGGCCGTTAACGATGAGGAACATTGAGCCCCTGTCCTCTCTCGGCGCAAACTCTTGAGGAACCTCTTTAACTAAAAAGGCACTGCAAGCCAAAGCGATTAAGACTAAAGAACTAACCATCAGCGGATAACGCATCAACTTAATAACCAAGGCTTGGTACTGCGTCGAGACATAGTTCATCCCGGCATCCACTTTCCTGACAAGCCAAGGATCATCCCCCGCAGGTTTGAGTAACTTGGAGCACATCATAGGGCTTAACGTTAGCGCGACGATACTCGAGAAGATGACGGCCGCGCTCATCGCGACGGCAAACTCTTTAAACAGCTTACCCAGATCGCCCTCTAAGAAGGTGATAGGCATAAACACGGCAACCAGAACAAGCGTAGTGGCCACAACGGCAAACGCCACTTCCCTCGCCCCTAGATAAGCCGCCTTAAGGGGTGAGTCGCCCTCCTCGATGCGCCGATGAATGTTCTCCAACACCACAATGGCATCATCGACCACCATACCGATGGCCAATATCATGGCGAGCAGCGTCAGCAGGTTAATTGTGTAACCCAGGGCGTATAACACGATAAAGGTTGCCGTTAACGAGACGGGAACCGTTAATGCGGGGATCAACATGGCGCGAACGCTACCCAAGAAAAGATAGATAACCACAATCACCAGGAACATGGCAATGAAGAGAGTTTGATACACCTCCTTTACCGAGGCCTCGATGAATACCGAGCTATCATAGGAACGTTTAATCTCCATACCGGCGGGCAATGTCGGGTTTATCTTATCGACAAGTGCATTAGCCGCTCTGGCAACATCCAAGGTATTGGCAGTGGATTGTTTGGAAATACCCAGACCTATCATGGCCTCACGATTCCCCCTGAAGGTGATACGCTCCTCTTCAGAACCTATCTCAACTCTTGCTACATCGCCTAATGTTACCAGGTAACCATCTTCGCCTTCGGTGAGCACCAGGCTGGCAAAATCTTCAACGGTTCGAAAGCTTCGCTCGACACGAACGGTAAAATGCCTCTCCTTTGACTCAACTGAGCCCGCTGGAAGCTCGACGTTTTCAGAGCGAAGCACTTTTTCGATATCGGCAACGGTCAGATTTCGTGCCGCGAGCGCCTGCCTATCAATCCAAACCCGCATCGCATAGACCTTACCACCACCGATACGAATATTCGCGACACCATCGATGACAGACAGCCTGTCGGTGAGGTAACGGCGCGCATAGTCGGTCAGCTGCAGTGTCGTCATCTGATCAGAGACTAAATTTAACCACATGATGACTTCATCACCACCATTGGCTTTTCGAACCTCAGGCGGCTCTGCTTCCTCGGGTAAGTTATTGAGTAAGCCTGAGACACGGTCGCGCACATCGTTAGCGGCGGCTTCAATATCGCGTCCAACATCGAACTCTAAGGTTACTGTGGAGCGCCCATCCCGGCTCGAGGAATTAATATGACGAATGCCTTCGACGCCACTGATACGGTCTTCCACTAACTGAGTGATACGACTCTCGACCACAGATGCGCTGGCACCACGATAGTTTGTCTGAATCGAAACCACTGGGGGATCAATATTGGGATACTCTCTTAACGGGAGCTTATCGAAGGAGACCAGGCCAAACGCAATAAGCAAAATACTTATGACGGAGGCAAAGACAGGCCGCTTTACCGACAGATCAGTTAAAATCATGCGGTGGGCCCTACCTTAGCTTCTTTTAAAAAACTAAACTTTTCACTAAATTGGACTTTAACCTTGTCACCGGGTCTCACCTTAAGAATGCCTCGGATCACCACCTGTTCACCCAGTTCTACTCCGTTAAGCACCTCGACCCAGCCACGCTTTCTCAGTCCAAGCTCAACCTGTTTCTTAATCACCACATTTTCATTATTCACAAGATAAACATAATGTCTGTCCTGGATCGGGATGATGGCAGACTCAGGTAAGATTAAGGCTTCTCTGCTCTCCTTAATCAACTTTACCTTCATCAGCATGCCTGGCAGGAGTCGATGCTTAGCATTACCGATCTCGGCGCGTACCGTCACAGCGCGAGTCGTTGGGTTAACTCGGCTATCAATAGAGACCACTTTACCGGTAAACAACTCATCGGGGAATGCGACCGCGGTAGCTTCCACATTTTTACCTATAGCCAAAGACTGTAAAAAGCGCTCAGGCACAGAAAAATCCAATTTTATTATCGAAATATCATCAAGTGTCGTGATCACAGTTCCCGGAGAAACCAAGCTCCCCACACTGATGTGACGCAGCCCTAATCGGCCCTTAAAGGGGGCTATAATGGTGCGATCCTTTAGCGCAGATTGCGCCTGAACCAGTTCGGCTTTCGTGGTATCAATTAAAGTTTGCAGCCTGTCTCTTTCCAGTTCAGCAATCGTTTGGCTGGTAACAAGCGAGCGGATCCGTTCAAGTTCTCTCTTATGGTCGCTCACACGGACCTTAGCGACTGTGACTCTGGCAACTTGCTCTCTATCTTGTAACTGGACGAGTAAACGCCCCTTCTCAACACTGTCACCATCGTTGAAATTAATTTTAGTCACGACTTCGGTAACTTTAGGGGTCACCGTTATTGACTCGTAGGCTTTACTGGTACCGAGCGCCTCAACTTCATCCCTGACCGGCTCCATGGCGGCTTTGGCAACGACAACATTAGCCATAGGTCTGGCTTTTTTTACATGAGAGGGAGAATTGGGAGCGAACTCTTGATAAGCAAACCAAGCTATTGAAGCCAAAATGATCATTATTATTATTTTTTTCATTAACTGTCCAAGGTACTACTTCTTTTGATGTATGACAGTTTACCCTTGCGCAACACAGCATCAAGTTGTTTTACCTTTGCTTACAATTAATACCAGTTTCATTAAATATGTTATCAATTCAGAGTCACTCAGACTTTTTCAATTCAAGACGCATTGATGAAAGAATGATTATTCCCTTGTAAGTCAATGCAACGCAGAAGTGGAATGTCTGAGAGTCTCCCGAAGGGCGGGTTTTAAAGCCCTGTATGCTTCGTTAGATGCTTTCGATATAGAATAACTATTAGCTTCAATAATCCGCCTTGCCTTCAGTGCTTTAAACTCCCGCTGAATGAATAGATATTTATTGAAATTGGTATAAACACATTCATTACACCAACTTAAGGCATTGGTATATTCGAAAAAGATGGAGTTTTTAATGCTATCTACTTGAATAACCATTTTGCCGAGTCGTTTCCACTAACCGAGTCGACTATTTAAAAATAAAAAAAGGAGGCATAAGCCTCCTTTTAGATCAGTGAGTACAGAAACTCACTAACGAATTTTACGGTCTTCCTGCATAAGCTCAGAGAAACCTTCATACACAGTTTCGACAGCAATATTATCTAAAGGTTTGTCTTCCGCGTCGTGGAGGTAGATACGCGTCTTATCTTCGCTATCACCCTCTTTGAGTAGCATTCTATAAGAACCTTCCTCAACTGGCAGTTTCTTTTCACTCCACAGTGAACTCCAGAAGCCAGAATCGTCGTTAACATTGATATAATAAAGACCTTTATTACTGTCCATATCGACAATTTCGAAGCCCATTTCAGGTAATACGATACGTAGGCGATCCCAGGTACGTTGGAATGGCGCATCGGCTAGCCAATAAGACTGTTCAGCCGCCTCACCTTCAACACTTGCAGGCGCACCTTTTACGACATTAACGTCGATGCCCAGACTCTCTCTGAGACGTTTTGCCTTGATAGCCTGAGCGCGTTTTACACTCATGTAGGCTACAGCATTGTTCAACATATCAATGGTATAGCGACGCTTATCTTCGCCACTCAAGATGATATCTTGCTGCTTACCATCAAAACTTTCTTCATGCTCAATCAAATTGATCGCAATGTTACCACTGCGTCCATGGGGACGAACATCCACCTCAAACTGATAGCGTTGACGTAGTTGATAGATCTCATCACTGCCCCAAAGACTTGAGTCGATGACTTCCTCACTTTCAATCCAATCCGTTTCAATTAAGCCTTTGTCATAGTCTTCACTGAGGACAGTAATCGACTGACTAGACAAATAGTTATTCAGAACGGTATAGAGTTCTTTCTTCAGATCGACATCATTATCGATGGACTCGACAACGATCTTGATATTGTCTTCGCTCTCTTCTACATGAGTGCCTTCCGCCATAGGTAACACTTGCAAAGGCGGTCTGATATCCAAAAGTTTACCAACAAATTTTTCATCGGCCTTCGAATTAAGCTTTGGAATATCAAACTCTTTACTATATGTAGGCGCATTTAACCCTTCAGGAATGGTCAAAGCGGGTTGTACTTTCACATTGGTATACTCGTCACCACCGTTCGCTTGTCTGCGTTCCATGGGTGAACTACAGGCCGTAACGGCAGCGATGAGTACTAAAGGAGTCACTTGCTTTAACATCTATTATTTAACCTCAATTCGAGCATTTTTCATTGCATCTAACAACAGACCATGAAACTCAGTAGAAAGTTCCGTTAAAGGTAACCGGATTTCACCATGGCTGATAAGTCCCATTCGATGAACAGCCCACTTAACGGGTATTGGGTTTGCTTCACAAAACAGAGCACTAAATAACCCCTTGATTGAATCTTCGGCCGCCATCGCAGCCTGAATATCACCCGCTAATGCAGCGTCACACATCATTTTAAACTGTTTCGGTACTATGTTATTAGCAACGGAAATAACACCATCCCCCCCCAGAGTAAGAAACTCTCTGGCAGTAGCATCATCACCGCTATAGAGAAGAAAATCATCTCCACACAGCTCACGCAGGCGTTTAACACGACTAACATCACCGGTCGCTTCTTTGACACCGATAATATTTGGCACTTCAGCCAATTCAGCCACTGTCTCAGGCAACATATCGACGGCGGTACGACCCGGTACGTTATAGAGTATCTGAGGAATGTCAGTGCTCGCGGCAACGGCTTTATAATGCGCGATGATCCCTTTAGGGCTTGGCTTGTTGTAATAAGGAGTCACACCCAACATAGCAGCGACCCCCAATTTAGACTGGGCTTTGGTTAGCTCTATGGCTTCTGCCGTTGCATTTCCGCCATTGCCGCCAATGACAGGTAATCTGCCCGCGGCAAATTTTACAGTCTGAGATACGACTTCGATATGCTCAGGAATGGGTAAAGTAGCAGACTCACCTGTGGTGCCTACGGCAACGATGGCATCTGTACCTTCAGCAATATGGTACTCAACTAAATTTTCAAGACTTTTGTAATCTACTGAGCCATCACTATTCATTGGTGTGATTAAGGCTACGATGCTTCCGTTTATCATGTGACTTCCCCAAGAATTCAGGATTCGCTATGGTACTGATGCTAACCGCTAAAAACAAGCATTTCAGCGTATGGTTAGCGTTAAGACTTTTTCATCATGAAAAGTATTCAACACTCTCGATGATAGATATAGCCAATCCGATTCATTATGCAGACTACAGAGCCTAACACTTTGAAGACTCCAAGGGATAAGATAGGGATCTCATCTTGCGTAACTTATGGTAACATTAGCGGCTGTTATTAAACGTAGTGTTACCTATTACGTTTTTTCTAATAATTCGAATTGATAAGGAGAATTCATGTCCAACCATCTTGTTGTTACTGCACTGGGTACCGATCACCCTGGAATTGTCAGTAAATTTGCAAGACTTGCAAGTGAATGTGACTGCGATATCGTCGATAGTCGAATGGCCTTATTTGGTAACGAATTCACATTAATCATGATGCTTTCCGGTTCTTGGGCTTCAATCACTAAGATGGAAACAAATCTTCCGAGTCTCAGTGTCGAACTCGAATTAATGACTGTGATGAAGCGAACCTCGAAGCATACTGCTCAAAATTACATTTCCAGACTCGAAGTCACGTTCAACGGTAGTAACCAACGCGGCACCATGAAGAAGATAACTCAATTTCTCGCCGACCGCTCCCTGGATCTGGCAGCAGTGAGATCCCATGCCGATGAGGATGATCAAGGCGATCCGTCGCAAAATGTTTTCCTCACCATTAATGTGCCAGAGAAGGTTGACCTGGATAAGTTAGAGACCAGCATTAAAGAACTCGCCGATGAGGTAGCATTAGATTGCACCATCAAGCGCATGCAAGGCATAACATCAAAATAATTGTGACCGCACAGGATAAACAATGAACACATTGATAAAGGGCGATTCAGCCCCTCTTTTCGAGCTGAAAAACCAAGACGACCAGCTTATCTCATTGTCGCACTGCCTCGAGCAGGGGCCGGTACTCGTTTATTTTTACCCGAAAGCATCGACCCCTGGGTGTACTGTACAGGCCTGTGGATTGAGAGACAGTAAAGCAGAATTAAACACGTTGAATGTAACTGTGTTAGGTATTAGTCCTGATCCAGTGCCTAAACTGAACCGTTTTGCCCAGAAACAGGAACTGAACTTTTCGCTGCTAAGCGATGAAGACCATGCCATTGCCGATGCATTCGGAGTATGGGGAGAAAAGAAGTTTATGGGTAAAATCTATGACGGTATTCATAGGTTAAGCTTCCTGATCGGCCAAGATGGTAAAGTCAGTCATGTATTCAATAAGTTCAAAACTAAAGAACACCACGACGTCGTACTTAATCATCTCAAAGATGCTTAAACACTTTATAAGACCCACAAAAATGCCCGCAATAGCGGGCATTTTTATATGAAGACTTTACTATTATAAGACTATAAACAGGCTCTTATAAGTAGACAAGGAAGTTACAAGTAAGGCCAGAGCAATACCGCCGCAATGGTCCACATCGTCATGCAGATAAATCTATCTAAGTAGCTCCAGGCTTTTGGGTTTTGAAATAGCGGACTTAAATATCTTGCCCCGAAACTTAAACTAAAAAACCACACAAACGATGCCATTACGGCACCAGCACCAAACAGAGGACGATCCACACCTTCAAACTGAGCACTGATACTACCAAGCAACACAACGGTATCCAGGTACAAGTGAGGATTGAGAAAGCTAATACCCAATGTCGTCAGTACTGCGGCCTTTAGTGTATCAGTCCCTTTAGTTGCTCCGTCCGAAATCATTTGATCATTGAATGAAGACTTTAAAGCCCTTGCCCCATAAACCAGCAAGAAGATTGCCCCGCCTATACTGGCAATATCCTTAATCAGTGGAAAGGCAAGTATCAAATGACCCAGGCCTGCGACACCAGCCGTTATCATCAAGGCATCGATCAATGAACATAATGCGGCTATAGGTAAAGAGTGCGAACGCTTTAGCCCCTGTTTAAGTACAAACGCATTTTGTGCGCCCACCGCCATAATAAGGCTTCCGCCAATTCCCACGCCCTGAATAAATGCCTGCATCTGTGTTGTTCCAACGTCATACTACTAATTGTTCGCAAGTTTACCTAAACAGTAAAAATAAATATAACTAATGTTTTTTATGGTGTATAAGTAAAACTTATAATGAAGCATTAATTTATGGAGAGGCTACATTGCTCGATTATGCACATCTACGCGCCCTTTCAATCGTCATCTCTGAAGGTGGGTTCGATCGCGCAGCTAAGGTGCTCTGTATCACTCAATCTGCCGTCTCCCAGCGAATTAAGCAGCTTGAAGAGAGAGTAGGACAAGCCTTAGTGATACGCTCAACCCCTGTGGAAGCCACGCCCACGGGAAAGAGGCTACTGAGGCACTACTCACAAGTTCAGCTACTGGAGAGTGAGTTAAGTGTTGAGATGGACGCCGATGACCCCAAACTCCCTACCATAGTAAAAATTGCCGTTAATGCCGATAGTCTGGCTACCTGGTTCCTTCCGGCGCTTTGTGAAGTTTTTAAACGCCATCAGTGGCTACTGGAATTGATTGTCGATGATGAATCTTATACCCATAATCTTTTGAAAAATGGTGAAGCAGTAGGCTGTGTCACCACAACGAAGGCTCCATTGGCTGGATGCAGCAGCGAATATCTGGGCGAGATGGAATACCTGTGCGTAGCAACGCCTGAATTCATCCAAGCGTACTTTCCAATTAATATTACTCAAGCATCACTCGAAAAGGCCCCTGCGGTTGTCTTTTCGACCAAAGATAAGCTACATGAAAAATACCTGAGTAAATATTTCAAGATGTCTCCGGGGAGTTGGCGCGAACATAAAATTCCGTCATCGGAGAGCTTCCTCGATGCCATCATACAGGGGTTAGGATATGGCTTGGTTGGGCACCTTCAAGCAGAACCTTTGCTTGAAAAAGGCGTACTTGTGGAGATAACGCCAGGTAAAAGAAAGCGTGTACCTCTCTATTGGCAACACTGGAACATTAAGGCTAAGCAAACGACCATAGTATATCGTTCTCTGGCGGTCACAGCGAAACAGTCGCTCTGTTAGTGTTTATGGAAGAAAGTCATCAGGAGAAAGTGATTTTAGAATGACCACAAAATAGGGGCAAAGCCCCTTTCCTTTTACCATACTTCGGCTGAGCCTACTTGGTTTTCGCTTCAATGCCATTGGCTTGAGAATTTGGTGTTGGCCAGGCATTTAATACCGCCTTAACCAACGATGCCAAAGGTATTGCGAAGAATACTCCCCATACTCCCCACAGACCACCGAAGATAAGTACTGCAGCGATAATAAACACCGGATGTAGGTCGACCGCATCCGAGAAGAGGATCGGGACCAGTAAGTTACCATCCAGAGCTTGAATAATTCCGTAACCTAACATTAGATAACCAAATTCCGGACTTATCCCCCACTGGAAAAATGCCACCAATGCGATGGGTAAGGTCACTAATGTCGCACCGACATAAGGGATCAGTACCGATAACCCTGTCAGTACGCCCAGGAGTGCGGCATACCTGAGATCCATGATGGCAAAGAAAACATAACTCACGGCGCCAATAATGATAATTTCTATCACCTTACCCCGGATATAGTTAAAGATCTGCTGATGCATCTCATACCAAACTTTACGTGCGAGTTCTCGATTGGTAGGAATGAATCGTTTACTTCCCTTTATCAGCTCGTCTTTATCCTTAAGAAAGAAAAAAACTAATAGAGGAACCAAAATAGCGTACACCATCAGTACCAGTAGGGAAGCCGAATAGCCTATTATCTGCTTACCGATATCGAGTAGATGTTGAGTATCAAGCATCTTCTTGAGCTCACTCACCATGCTATCGAGCTGATCGGGATTCACAAACTGGGGATACTGATTCACATAAGTCTGCGCCGTATGAAGCCCCTTATCCAACATCGTTGGCAGATCGGTGATTAACGCTACCCCCTGCTTCCAAATACTGGGAACAAGACCGAAGGTTATCAGCAACATAGTGCCAATAAACAGGACTAACACCGCCGAGGCAGCTGTCGTCCGGTTCATTCCAACCTTAATCATCTGTGCAACGGGCCACTCGAGTAAGAAGGCCAATACTAATGCCACCAATAACGGCGCCAACAAGCCACCGGCAAAGTAAATTGCAAGGGCAATCCCCATCAATATAAAAACTAAGGTTACAGCCTGAGGATCGCTAAATCGCTCTTTATACCAAGTAGTTAATAAATTTAACATTCAAAATTCCTGAAATTTTACATTCTAGTTCTAACGAAGATTAGATATTTTTATTGTTAGCATATTCTCATCATTACATACCTCAGAATACCGATATCCGACTTTTTTTAAGAAACGGGGAACATCCTGCCTAGACCCAATGTCAGATAAAGAGACACAGAGTACCTCTCCATCTTCAAGTTGTTTTAATGCGAGTTTTACTTTTACTAAAGCTAATGGACAACGTATTGCCGTTAAATCGATAGAAACCATACTATTCATGCAATGAATAAACTTACGTCATTATCCTGAGTTGCACGGCAAACCACAAGTTATGCAATAAGATAGTAAGAGGTTGTGGTGAAACATAATCAAGTTTTAAACTGTTTTATAAAAAAGTGTTAATTAAATCAGACTTTCAACTATAGCTTAGTGCTTGATATAGTGAGTAAGCGAACACAGATTTTCATTTGTTTCACTGTGTACCTCATACTAAAACAAATATGGATTAAGCGTAACTCTGCGGGTAAAATCAATATGCCGCAGAACATTTTTAGCTTGTCTTCTTAGGACAACATAGCCCTAATTTAAGGATCAGTTTGAGTAAAATTACTTCGCCAAAATCTCTTCTCGCAGGTGCATTGTCACTTATTTTTTGTGCAACCGCGCCTTTAAGTCTAGCTAATAACGACCTGCCTGATCTTGGAACCGCCGCCGTTAATACCTTCAGTCTCGAGAAGGAGACGGTATATGGTGATGCTTATATGCGGGTTATCCGTTCATCGGCTCCAGTACTTAATGATCCCGTTCTCAGCCAATATCTCACTGAGTTAGGCAACAAGCTGGTTGCTCATGCCACTGGAGTGAAGACCCCCTTCTACTTCTTCTTGTTAAGAAACGATGAGATCAACGCATTCGCTTTCTTCGGAGGCCATGTCGGCGTTCACACAGGCTTATTTCTCAATGCCGACAACGAAAGTCAGATTGCATCGGTATTAGGCCATGAAATAACCCACGTAACGCAACGACATTTAGCCCGTTCATTAGAAGCACAAGAGAAAAGCTCAACCGCCACTATGGTAAGCATGTTAGGTGCTATCTTATTGACGATTGCATCTCCTCAGGCTGGCATGGCAGCGTTAGCAACGACGCAAGCATTAGCGACACAGGCCAAGATAAACTATACCCGCCTACACGAGAAAGAAGCCGACAGAATCGGAATGAAAATTTTAGTCGATGCGGGTTTTGACCCTAATGGCGCAGCTGATTTTTTTGCTAAGCTGGCCACTCGATATCGTTTTACGACTAAGCCTCCTCAAATGCTGTTGACTCACCCACTTCCAGAATCTCGTATCACAGAGGCCAGAAACCGAGCGAATCAATATCCTCACAGGTACGTCCCCGATAACATCGACTTTCAGCTGGCTAAGGCCCGCATTCAGGTTAGGTTTTCGAGTTACAGTGAAGAAGCGGCGTTGGCATTGTTTGACACCCAACTAAAAAAGCGCAGCTACACATTTAAAAATGCCGCTCTATATGGAAAAGCCTTAGCACTGTTTCGATCAGAACGTTTCGATGAGTCTGAAAGCATCATAGATACGCTGATTAAAGAAGATAGAAATAATTTATTCTACATCGATACCAAGACAGATCTTCTGATACAAAGAAAAGCCAATGATGACGCGATTGCACTGCTTGAAACTCAGAGAAAATTAAAGCCCACTTCCCAAGTGGTCAACATTAATCTGGCGAATGTTTATATTGAATCGGATCAAGCGACTAAAGCCATACCTCTATTAGAGGATATGATTTTTCTGGATAGACAAAACCAGCTCCCCCTATTTTTACTCAGAGATGCCTATAAAAAGACGGAAAATAAAGCGATGGAACATTTCGTGAATGCCGAATCCATGGCGTTAGGCGCAGACTATAAAGGGGCCATCGACCAGTTAAACTTTGCATATAAGTTATCTGCCGATAACCCTCTGCAACTCGCTAGAATTGAAGCCCGAATTCGTCAGTTTAAACAGTCAAATAGAGCCTTAGAAGAGTTAAAATAATCACACATTCAAGTTATCCGGACTGACTTGTCCGTCGGTTCGGGTAGCTCAATAGTAAGCGTCTTTTCCTCTGGAGTCAGCGATAACCCTCTAGAAAGGTACAATAAACCTTAGAAACCTCTGTGCTATCGTTAATGAGTTTTTGTGACTTTGCTCACCTTTTAAAGTATGATAACGACAAATTTCATATGAAGACGTATATCTAATGACTCAAGTTACCATTATCCACAACCCACGCTGTTCAAAAAGCCGACAAACCTTGGCACTACTACAAGAACAAGAGTGTCAAATTCAAGTTGTGGAATATCTGAAATCGCCATTAGTCAGAAGTGAAATTGAAGGCTTATTGGCAAAGCTAGATATCACAGCCCGCGAATTGATGCGCACTAAAGAAACCGAATATAAAGAGCAAGGCTTAGCCGATACTAACCTCACAGAAGCACAACTTATTCAGGCTATCGTCCAAACACCAAAACTGCTCGAACGTCCGATTGTGCTTGCCAATGACAAAGCCGCCATTGGCCGACCACCTGAAAACGTGCTTTCAATATTATAAGTTAAGGTAGCCTAATGAGCTCTAACACCTTGTTTAAATTATGCCGGGCAGGTTATATGGCTCTGGTCATTCTATTAAGTGCTTGGTTCATCAACAAAGGAATAACGGGCGAATACTCTCCCGCATTTGCCGCGCTGTGGATAATCCCGCTCCTGCTTCCGATAAGAGGTGTCTTAACGGGCCAGCCTTATACCTTTGCATGGGGAAGTTTCATCATCTGCTTATATATGTTACATGGATTAACGTTACTCTATGTGACTGATGAGCATCTGCTCTTTGCCCTAGCAGAAGTCTTGCTACTAGGAGCATTGTTGATTGGATTTCCTTTTTACGCGCGCATTCGAGGTCGTGAATTGGGCTTGGGACTAAAAAAGAAAGTAAAGTAACAACACAAAGCAATAGTTTTTAAAATAGCACCATATTCAAAACAAGCGCCCCATGGCGCTTGTTTTCCTTTAAAAATTCTCTGCCCCTCCCCTTAAAGCGAACAATTTATCTTCACTTTCTGCCCCCCAAACGACGTGCTATATTTCCATGTGAACATGTTAAAAATAATAATTCGAGGGAATGTCTGGAATGAACAACTTAAAAACAATCATGTTAGCCAGTACATTATCCTTAATCGCCTGTGGTAGCTCTGACGATGAAGAGCCCATGCCCACGCTTCCTCGTTGTGAACTGCAACCTCAGTTAACCAGCATAGAAACGTCGTCAGATTTAGAATTTTTAGTTGAGCAAGACTATCAAGTTAATCAATCGGCAGCCATCATAGCCAGAATTAGCAACCGAGATAGCGACGGTTTAGACTTCAGTTGGCAACAGTTAACAGGTCCGGCTCTTATTTTAAAATCCATTAAGAGTCCCATCTTATCGTTTCAAGCAACTAAGCCGGGGAGTTACACTTTTTCCGTTGCCGTTAGCGGTGATGAGTTTGCATTAGAGCGAAATATTGAGTTAACGATTCTGGAAGGACCGACAAATAGATTAAATGTGCGCTCTGATCATCAGGTAGTAGAGGGAAATAACGTCAGCTTCAGAGTTGATAGGGTCGATGGCCAGGTCCCATCCAATTTAAGCTGGTGTATCGCCTCGGGCCCGGATATTGATCTCGATACCAGTAATATTGAAAGCCCGCAATTCATTGCTCCAGTGGTAAACTCGGATACAATAACCCAGCTTAGAGCCACGGCCACCATTGAAGGAGTTCAAACATCTTCAGATGTCATTGCTCTCATTACCCATGAACAAGCCATCGTCTCTGAGTATTTTGATAAACCGATAGCCAGAACCCATCCCTACAAAAGCGGCTCTCCCTATTCCGATAGCTTGCAAACTTGTGTTTACTCTAACCAGCTAACCGCCCCTTGTACCATAGAACAACTACCATTAATCGGGCATACACAATCACTGTCTGACAAAGATACAATTTTGGACCGATTACTGGTATCTCATCAGTGGATGGGAGAAAATTTTGAGGCTTTTCTAAATGAAATGGATCCGGCGAGTGACTTTTCCAAGCTATTACAATCGGTAACGGCAGTCGTGATTAGTTACGATATTCGCCCCTCTTTCTACTGGGCCTTAACCGGGGCCATCTATCTGGATCCAAATGATCTTTGGCTACTTGCTCATGAGCGGGACACCATTAATGAGTCCGCGGATTACCGTAGTCAATTCGGCAATGAGTTAAATTTTATTATGCCTTGGCGCTATGTAAAAAATAATCAATATGTCTCCTATAGTGTCCCGCGAGAAACCCGCACAAATCGAACCATGGCTGAATTATCCCCTGAACTTTCGTCACTCCTATACCATGAACTCGCCCATGCAAATGATTTTTTCCCACGCTCAGTGCACGATAGCATCGAAGGTGGAACCTTGCTCGAACATTACAATAGACGCTCCCTTGCCGGTGAATTAGTTTCCGATAAGGTCACAGCTCAATATCCACTGTACAGTGATGAACTCACCTCTCTGGCGAATGTAAGTTTTCGTGGCCAGGCGGCTTCCACGAGTCAAAAAGCCTATACGCCTGACAATATTACTCAATTTTTCTCAACTGACAGGGCCACAGATTATTACGCATATTCGACCAAACGTGAAGATACTGCGATGCTCTTCGAGGAGGCGCTGATGAGTCATCGATATGGGATCTTACGTGATGTGGGCGTAACGAATAAACCAGATAGCCCTACCGCGAGTAATATTCTTGTTGATTGGGGCCAGAGAGGGCGAATCGGAGAGGATACGATTCAAGCCAGAGCAGCATTAGTGATCAATGAAATATTACCTGAAATAGAGGGTAATACCTTAATAAGTTCGCTTCCTGAACCGATCCAGATGGTTCAAGGTTTATCCTGGTTAGATAATTTATCGATTTCGCCTGATATATCTAGCTCAGGTGAGTCAGAGCGACGCTTAAAACCGACACCAACCACGACTCACGTACAAAGTGTAATACCTGAACTCAGAGTCAGTGGCGACAGACATAAGATAGATAGAATTAAAGACTAATGTGGATCTCAATAGCGCAACTCAATTTGAGCCGCGCTTTAACACTAATTAAGTTCTACTGCAAAATCGGTACTTCGAAGAGTTACAGTCTCAGCATCTCTTTTACGAAGGGGATGGTTAGCTTTCTCTGGTGAACGAGTGAGTCTTTATCCAGTCTGTCTAACACATCGAACAAGGTTCTTAGATCCCTTGCTAAACGGTTCAATAGAAAACGTCCTACATCTTCAGGTAACTGCAACCCACGCATGGCGGCCCGCCGTTGTAATGCGGCTAGCTTCTCATCATCGGCCATGGGTTGTAACTGATAATTCAATCCCCACTGCATTCTAGATACGAGATCGGGTAGAGCAAAACCTGAATCAGTCGGTGAAACACTTGCACTAACGATTAAGGAACAATTATCGTGCTCTAAAACACGATTATATAGATCGAAAATAGCTTCTTCCCAGAGGGGATGACCCGCAATGGCGTCGACATCATCAATACAGATAAGATCGAGCTGCTCCAAACCTTCGAGAAGCACTGGCGATATGCTTGCATGAATGCCCAAAGGCAGATAAAAGCTACTTCGCTCTAGATCGTTCGCATGAGCACAAGCGGCATGCATAAGGTGTGTTCTGCCAGACTTGACCGGCCCCCATAAGAAAACACTTCTATCTGCCCGCCCTTCGGCACAAGCTTGCAGACTTTGAATGAGTTCATCATTACCCGCTGCTGGGTAATAACTATTAAATGTCTCATCATCAGGTAAGTGTACCGGTAATGATAATTGTAAAGGTGAGTTTGATTTCACTCAGATACTTCTCTGTTCCACGCGATGTAACTTAGATAATCATGTTAGCATGAGTACCCATGAATTTGAATTGCCTATCCTTGCCAGCGGTATTCTACGCCGACGCTCTCTTTCGGTGAGAAAGGATCTGAGCCTTGTACTTTATTAAAGGGATCTATAGTTAGGTCCTCTTGTGCATGCACTCTAGGTTCTAGATTCATCAAACGATGAAGATCTTCTTCGGTCCCAAAGAGCTCTAGCGTATATCGTGCTCTTGTCCCATTCAATTGGGTGAGTTGTACCGATTTTACGGCACTCAACTGCTTTAAGTACTTCTCAATTGAGACGAGCTGCTTCATATCTGTGATGTCGATAAAATCCACATGACTGTCTATTTCGGCTCCGGTATCGACAATAGCGTAGCGGCCAACATAATATTCACTGACCGTGGATATCATCTCTGTCACCGCAGTATTGATATCACCAATCGCATCACGCTTACTCACCAAGGGGGTATGCATTGGCTCTCCGCGCCCAAGTGGATAAAGAGCCAAATTGTATTTCAAGGGGTCGGCTGTTGTATCTATAGAAGCCATAACAAAATAATCAGCTTGATAACGCTGAGATGCACCGGCAACTTGATCGGCAAACATCCCCCGAATATCATTCGCCGAGACTTTCATATTATCGTCAAGATCCATTAAGGGAAATAACAGTGGCACCCCCTTATCTTCGGACTCCGCTTGAAATAGATCACGGCTCTCTAACAAAGACTCATCATTAACAATGACTCTCTCTCCAGGAATGTCTTCTACAATCCAGACTAATGTCAGTGGCCTCTGTTTACCCCATACAGGCTGCTGTGCTTCTCTTAGTAAGCGGATGATTCGTTTATGATCAAAGCTGACTTGAAGGTAGAGTTCACCATCGCGTTCTTGATATCCAAACTGGCTAATCAACGGCGTGGGCTGTTTAACCATAGCTGCGATGCTTGGATGAGCTAAGGCCGACTTAGAACCTGAATTCTTTAAGATGACGCTCTTCAAACCCGTTGAGATGGCTTGTTTGCGCTCGGTAGCTGAACGAGAGTCAACGGGTACTAAACTTTCATCAAGTTTAGAAACCTCGGCAGCATTAGCCATCTTTGCTTGTAATAACAAACAGCTGGCCAATAGGATCAAAGAGTTTAATAAGGTTTTCAGCATGTTCTACTGTTCTAAAGAAAACGAATTATCAAAATTGTACCACAACTTCTCTATCATCTGAATTCACTTAATCACGATGAAAAGGCGTAAAACATTGAATAATTGCATACATAATCGGCAAACAGTGACATCGACCGAGACCAAGCATTCGTCATACTGTTAACATTAGCAGGTTTACCCTATCAGAGAATAATAATGAAAAATATTGCACTTGCCCTTCAAGGGGCGCAAATGCTGTTCGTCGCTTTTGGTGCATTGGTCTTAATGCCTCTACTCACAGGCTTGGATACCAATGTTGCTTTGTTCACCGCAGGTATTGGAACCCTGTTATTTCAATTAATAACGAAACGTCAGATACCGATATTCCTGGCCTCATCTTTCGCCTTTATCGCCCCAATCATGTATGGCGTGCAAACATGGGGGATCCCCTCCACCATGGGCGGGCTGATGGCAGCGGGTGCGGTGTATATACTGTTAGCCAGTTTGATCAAACTAAGAGGGGATAATTTTATTAAACGATTATTGCCCCCTGTCGTTGTCGGTCCGGTAATTATCGTTATCGGCTTAGGACTCGCACCTGTAGCGGTCAACATGGCTCTGGGAAAGAGTGGCGATGGCAGCTTAGTACTTGTGGAGCATAATACGGCCTTAATCATCTCGCTATCGGCGCTATTAACCACTGTGGGTGTCGCCATTTTTGCTAAAGGCATTGTCAAATTAATGCCCATTCTTGCAGGGATCATTGTCGGTTATGGACTTAGCTTAAGTTTCGGAATTATTGATTTTAGTCCTGTCGCGGCAGCAAGCTGGATTTCGATGCCTAATTTTGTTGCACCAGAATTTAACTGGCATGCTATCGCATTCATGATACCAGTTGCTATCGCCCCCGCTGTCGAACATATTGGCGATATTCTTGCTATATCAAATGTAACCGGTAAAGACTTTCTGAAGAAACCCGGACTTCATCGCACACTCGCCGGCGACGGCGTAGCCACAATCGCAGCCTCAGCCTTCGGTGGGCCGCCAAATACCACCTATTCCGAGGTAACAGGTGCGGTAACATTAACTAAAGCCTTCAACCCAGTAATCATGACCTGGACTGCAATCACTGCGATTGTCCTGGCTTTTATCGGAAAACTTGGTGCATTAATGCAAACTATCCCAGTTCCGGTCATGGGTGGCATCATGTGTCTGCTGTTTGGATCTATTGCCGCAGTTGGTTTAAATGCGTTAATTAAGAATAATGTCGACCTGAATGAACCCAGAAACCTCTGTATTGTTGGTGTGACCCTGGTCTTCGGTATTGGCGGAATGGCCTTCGGTATTGGCTCATTTAGCCTTACAGGGATAAGCCTTTGCGGAATCGTGGCTATCACCATGAATCTACTCTTACCTATGCCTAAAGAGCAAGTCACGGCATAACCCGCAACATGAATCAACAATAGACAAGCAATAAAAAAGCCTTTCGAGAGAAAGGCTTTTTTTATATCAATGTCTTGTCCTGAGGCAAGTCAATAATCGCCTGGCATCAAAACAGGACTTAACAGTATGACTTAACCGACTATTACGCTTGTTCTTCAGACGGATATTTTGCAGCTGTTTCGGTGATCAATGTTTGAAGCTCACCTTTCTGATACATCTCAGTCAGGATATCACAGCCACCGATCAACTCACCTTCAACCCAAAGTTGAGGGAATGTTGGCCAGTTAGCGTACTTAGGCAGTTCTGAGCGAATATCGGGATTCTGTAAAATATCAACAAACGCAAATTGAGCATTACAGTTAATCATAATTTGAGCAACTTGAGATGAGAAGCCACAGCTAGGTAACTTAGGAGAGCCTTTCATGTAAACAATGATTGGATTCTCTGCGATCTGCTGTTTGATTTTCGCTACGGTTTCGTTTGTTTCCATTTTTAATTCCTAACTTACACATACAATGATTAATAAACTGTCCCTATTGTACTTCAGGTATAACAAGAACAAAAACCTACTTTTAATAGGGTTATACCGATTCCTTTCGGTGACGGCATACATAGTATACAAAAAGTGAAAGGTTCTCCTCATTAAGGCTATCAATTCACCGACATTCCCCGCGAACAACCCTTGATAAATGGCACTTTTTACTTATGAATAATTTTATTGAACAGTTAACCGTTTTTATAGATTGCTATAATCGTAAAATTAATCATACTCTTAATGGCATTTTCAAATAGAATCAACGCTGAAGCAAAATATTACAACTATTGATGAGTGGAGAACCGCAATGGCTTTTGAATTACCCGCATTACCGTATCCTAAAAATGCACTTGAACCTCATATTTCTCAGGAAACCATCGAATACCATTATGGTAAGCATCATAATACCTATGTTGTAAAACTAAACGGGCTTGTAGAAGGCACTGAACTCGCCGAAAAGAGCCTTGAAGAGATCATAAAATCATCGACCGGCGGCATCTTTAACAACGCAGCTCAAATCTGGAATCACACTTTCTACTGGAACTGTTTGTCTCCAAATGGTGGTGGAGCCCCAACTGGCGCCGTAGCTAAAGCCATAGATGAAGCTTTTGGTTCATTTGAGGCGTTTAAAGCTAAATTCACCGATGCAGCAGTTAATAATTTTGGTAGTGCATGGACTTGGTTGGTCAAGAATGCTGACGGCTCTGTGGCAATCGTTAATACAAGCAACGCAGCAACGCCTTTAACCGATGACAGTGTGACACCCATTATGACTGTGGATGTTTGGGAGCATGCGTATTATATCGATTATCGCAATGTACGCCCCGATTACCTCGCACACTATTGGGAACTCGTTAACTGGGACTTTGTTAATCAAAATTTCGGCTAAGCTCACATTTGCAGCCTGTTTTTCGACCATGAAACAAAGGAGCTTATCAAGCTCCTTTTTTATACTCCTTTGGTAATACTCCATGCACGACTTCCCTCCGCCATGGTTGCAACTGTTGCATTTGCAACTGTTTCCCATTGTTTTCATTTGATTTTTTTAATACTATTTTCAGTTATTAGGTCTAAGATTAATACTAGGAGACTGGTTTTCAGTTATCGCTTTCATCTAATTTAGGCGTTTCAGGGGGTGGAAAATGGGCATATTTGAGCATTACCAACAGCGCTACGAACAAAAGCTCGATGAGGAATATTCATTACAGGATTTCTTAGAGATCTGTAAGAAAGACCGTTCAGCATATGCGTCTGCGGCCGAAAGACTACTGATTGCAATCGGTGACCCAGAAGTCGTTGATACATCGAAAGATCCAATCCTCAGTCGAATTTTCTCTAATCGATTAATCTCACGGTTCCCGGAATTTAAAGACTTTTACGGAATGGAGGAGTCTATCGAACAGATAGTCGCCTACCTGAAACACTCGGCTCAAGGGCTGGAAGAATCGAAACAGATCCTCTACTTATTGGGTCCGGTGGGTGGCGGTAAATCTTCTCTCGCCGAGAAATTAAAAGCCTTGATGCAGAAAGTCCCTATCTATGTATTAAGTGCTGATGGCGTCAGAAGCCCGGTAAATGATCATCCATTTTGCCTATTCAACCCAGAAGAGGACAGTGGGCTATTAGAGAGTGAATATAACATTCCGTCTCGCTACCTCAAATCTATCATGTCTCCATGGGCGGTGAAGCGCCTACACGAATATGGCGGGGACATATCACAATTTAAAGTCGTCAAAGTATATCCCTCTATTTTGGATCAAATGGCCATCGCTAAAACAGAGCCCGGAGATGAAAATAATCAGGATATTTCAGCTTTGGTTGGTAAGGTTGATATCAGACAACTGGAACATTTTGCTCAAAATGATGCAGATGCTTACTCGTACTCAGGTGCATTATGCCGTGCAAACCAGGGCTTGATGGAGTTTGTGGAGATGTTTAAAGCGCCGATTAAGGTGCTTCACCCACTATTAACCGCGACTCAAGAAGGGAACTATAATGGCACAGAAGGCCTATCGGCCCTCCCCTATAATGGTATCATTCTTGCCCACTCTAATGAATCAGAGTGGACGACCTTTAGAAATAACAAAACAAATGAAGCATTTCTGGACAGGGTATATATCGTCAAGGTCCCATACTGTTTAAGAGTTTCTGAAGAGATCCAGATCTATAATAAGTTGTTAGCCAACTCTGAACTGTCGCAAGCCCCTTGTGCTCCCGGCACGCTGGAGACGCTCGCTCAGTTTAGTGTACTGTCACGTGTGATAGCGCCGGAAAACTCCTCAATCTTTTCAAAAATGCGTGTCTATGATGGTGAAAGTTTAAAAGACACAGATCCTAAAGCTAAATCATACCAAGAATACCGTGATTATGCCGGGGTTGATGAGGGAATGCATGGGCTATCGACCCGATTCGCCTTTAAGATCTTATCTAAAGTCTTTAATTTCGACCATAGTGAAATCGCAGCAAATCCAGTACATCTTTTCTATGTATTGGAACGGCAAATTGAGCAGGAGCAATTCCCAACAGAGCTTGCCGAACGTTATTTAGAGTCTTTGAAAGGCTACTTAATACCTAAGTATGTAGAATTTATAGGTAAAGAGATACAGACTGCCTATTTGGAATCCTATTCGGAATACGGTCAGAATATTTTTGACCGCTATGTCACCTACGCAGACTTCTGGATTCAAGATCAAGAATATCGTGATCCTGAAACGGGCCAATTGTTCGACCGTTCAGCCCTTAATGCTGAGCTAGAGAAAATTGAAAAACCTGCAGGTATCAGTAACCCTAAAGACTTCAGAAATGAGATTGTTAACTTTGTTCTCAGAGCACGTGCCAACAATGATGGCTCGAATCCATTATGGACGAGTTATGAAAAGCTGCGCACGGTTATCGAGAAGAAGATGTTCTCTAATACAGAGGATCTTCTGCCCGTCATCTCATTTAATGCCAAAACATCAACCGATGATCAACGAAAACATGATGATTTTGTGAATCGTATGATGGAAAAAGGCTACACCAAGAAGCAAGTCAGATTGCTTTCAGAGTGGTACCTGAGAGTAAGAAAGTCTTCTTAAAATAGACATGCAGGGAGCATAAACGGCTCCCTGCAATGACTTGGGAGGTGCGCATGGCGAATTTCATAGATAGACGACTCAATGCTAAGGGAAAAAGCACGGTTAATCGTCAACGATTTATCAACAGATACAAGCAGCAGATCAAGAAAGCTGTGAGTGATGCAGTCACCCGACGCAGTGTTACCGATATCGATAAGGGTGAAAAAATCGGGATCCCGACGAAAGACATTAGTGAACCTTTCTTTCACCAAGGACAAGGAGGAGTTAAAGAACGGATACACCCGGGTAATGATCAATTTACCAGAGGAGATAAAATCGAACGGCCACCTTCCGGCGGTGGACAAGGTTCCGGACAGGGAGACGCATCCGACTCTGGTGAAGGACAAGATGATTTTGTTTTCCAGATCTCTAAGGATGAGTATCTGGAACTATTATTTGAAGACCTCGAATTACCCAACTTACAAAATAATCGTCTAAACAAATTGGTGGAGTACCAAACCTATCGTGCAGGCTTTACCAATGATGGTGTGCCGGCCAATATCAATATTGTTCGCTCACTGAGCTCATCATTAGCGCGCAGAATTGCAATGACCTCCTCGAAGAAGGGGCTGCTTAGCGAGCTGGAGAAAGAGCTTGAAGAACTGGAAAATACACCAGGAGCTGAAGCGGAAAGAATTCTACTCATTAAAGAGCAGATAGAGGAACTCAAGCAGAAGATAAAAAAGGTTCCCTTTATCGATACGTTTGATCTTAGATACAACAACTTTGCCAAACGCGAAATTCCTTCGAGTCAGGCAGTCATGTTCTGTCTGATGGATGTGTCGGGTTCTATGGATCAGGCGACTAAGGATATGGCCAAGCGTTTTTATATTTTGCTCTACCTTTTTCTAACCCGTACCTATAAAAATCTCGACGTTGTCTATATACGCCACCATACCCAAGCTAAAGAGGTTGATGAACACGAGTTTTTCTACTCTCAGGAAACTGGTGGCACTATTGTATCGAGTGCGTTGAAACTCATGCATAAAATACAAAAAGAGCGCTATCCGGAGAGTGAATGGAATATCTATGCAGCCCAGGCATCAGATGGTGACAATTGGGCTGATGACTCTCCCGGATGTAAACAGATCCTTGAAAAAAACCTCCTTCCGGTGGTGAGATATTTCAGTTATATCGAGATCACTAACCGCGCCCATCAAACACTTTGGCGGGAGTATGAAAATCTCCAAAAGTCGTTTGATAACATCGCAGTCCAGCATATTAAACAAGCGGAAGATATTTACCCGGTATTTAGAGAACTATTTAAGAAGCAAGCTGTTTAAGGGGGCGCTATGGAAGCTGAAAAAAAGAGAACTCCACTCGATGACGGGCCCGATTGGAACTTCGAGCTACTTCAATCCTATTTAACTGAAATCGAAAGAGTGGCTGCACACTATAAGCTTGAATCTTATCCAAATCAGATAGAGGTCATCACAGCCGAGCAGATGATGGATGCTTATGCTGGTATTGGTATGCCAATAGGTTATACCCACTGGTCCTTTGGTAAAAAATTTATTGAAACCGAACAGGGTTATAAGCGGGGACAGATGGGCCTTGCCTATGAGATAGTGATTAACTCTGATCCCTGCATCGCCTACCTTATGGAAGAGAATACCATCACGATGCAAGCTCTTGTGATGGCGCATGCGAGTTTCGGCCATAATAGCTTCTTCAAAAATAATTACCTCTTTAAAACCTGGACAGATGCCAGTTCGATTATTGACTATCTGGTTTTTGCTAAAAACTACATCAGTCAATGTGAAGAAACACACGGCGCAAACCAAGTAGAGCTTATCATCGACTCCTGCCATGCATTAATGAACTACGGCGTCGATCGATATAAACGCCCAAGCGAAATATCATTTAAAGAGGAACAGCTAAGACAAAAAGAGAGAGAAGAATACCTGCAGAGCCAAGTCAATGATCTATGGCGCACCATACCTTTAACTCCTCAAGATGATATCGAAAAGGAGGCATTGTGCTTTCCTGAAGAACCCCAAGAAAATATTCTTTATTTTATTGAGAAGAATGCCCCTTTGTTAGAGCCCTGGCAGAGAGAGATTGTTCGAATAGTAAGGAAAATGGGCCAGTACTTTTACCCTCAGAAGCAAACTCAGGTAATGAATGAGGGGTGGGCGACCTTTTGGCATTATACGATTCTAAACCATCTCTATGACGATGGCGTTGTCACCGATAGATTTATGATGGAGTTTCTTCAAAACCATACCAATGTCATCGCACAGCCTAGCTACAACAGTCCCTACTATAGTGGAATAAACCCTTACGCTTTAGGGTTTAATATGTTCGTGGATATAAGGAGAATTTGTGAGTCGCCTACCGAGGAAGATAAACTCTGGTTCCCTGATATTGCAGGCAGTGATTGGTTAGAAACATTACATTTTGCAATGCAAAATTTTAAAGATGAGAGTTTTATCAGCCAATACCTTTCACCTAACATGATCAGGCAGTTCAAGCTCTTTGGCATTCTAGACGATGACAAAAAAAACTATCTGTCAGTCTCTGCCATCCATGATGAACAGGGGTATAAAGATATCCGTCAGATGTTATCGCAGCAATATAACCTTTCCAATATAGAGCCTAACATTCAGGTTCAGAAGGTGGATATCACCGGAGATCGCTCTTTGACATTGAGGTATGTACCGACAAACAGAATCCCGCTGGCTAAAAGTTGTCATGAAGTCGTCAAGCATCTGCATAGACTCTGGGGGTTTGATGTAAGGCTAGAAGAATCTAACGAAGAGGGAGTACAAAGTATCATAGCCTCTTGCCCGGATAAACAAGCCGAGGAGTAATACCAATCGGTATAAAGGTGTGGTCACTCAGCGAGAGTTTAGCGCTTGTGAGGCAAGGCAACGAGTGAGGAACATAGTTATTCTACGTTTAAGCTCGTTAACGCCGTATCAGAAGCGCTAAAACTCGCCTTTCAGGAGTGTTTTTGGCTGCCTACTTCTGTGTTGAATGAGTTCAAAAGGGATCACCATTCTCTCACTCTTTCGCCTTGAATTAAGCAGCCAAAAATAACTCTGAGTTGACCACTTTCTTATACCGATTGGTATATGTCACCGGTATTTTGAATCTGATATGAGTTTATAGATATAAAAAAAGCGCCAATCGGCGCTTTTTAATTTCAATGTCGCAATTTATGCGAATTTGAAATCGATGTGCTCAACAAGAGGCTTGAATGCGTGACGCTGCATTGCCTGCACGCGAACTTTAACGTCTTTACCATCAACAGAGATAGTTAGGTCGCTTGAGTAAAAGTCAGCATTTTCTTGGATGTTGATGATATCTTTATGGTCAAACTTGATAGAGATAGGCTCTTTACCAGCACCATAGATAACAGCAGGAACTTTATTCGCATGACGTAGGCGGCGGCTCGAACCTTTCCCGATTTCAGTGCGGATTTCAGCAGCGATAGTGTAAGACATAGTTTTCTCACTTAAATAAAATAAATTTCAGATTGTCCTCATTTTCGACCAACGAAGACTGTTTTTGAAGCGGCAATATTCTAACACAGCATATATCGGCTAACAAACTGTTTAACACAAAATATGAAGTCCAACATTCTACCAAGTACGAACTGGACCAGTGTCGACATGGACAAACCCTGACTGAGGATAATACCCTACTCCACCTAACTTTAATTCTATGGCGGCTTCACGCAGATGACTCAAATTTACATCTGGAATCGCAATATCCATTGCCATTCCTTTCATATGGTAACTCTTCTTCGCTACACCATTACTTTTAGAGGCTAACATAGCGTTGGTTTTAGGCGACCGATATCCTGAGATCACATTAAAGTCCTGTTCAACATTTAACGATTCTTTCAACTTAAACAGGAGATCATATAATCGTTTATCCATAGGAGCCGACTCATTTCGCCTATGATCTCTTAAAATATGACTGAAATCCGACAGGATACCAGTTTGATAATTTCCATCTATCCAATAGCTTCCTTGCCCGCGCTCCCCGGTATGTAAGTTACGAAAACCTAAGCTTCGGACTCCTGTAGTCGATCGACTTGCCTGTGCTTTTGAGGGGATCATTGAAAACATTGCAACGCCACCAAGGCCTAACAACAACTGCCTACGGGCTGGACATACTATTGACACACTACCACCACTGACTACTTTTTAACCATGAATGCCAATAAAGTAAACGTTATTGGGAGCAAAATCAAGTTAACGAGGTCGATGAGAACGGCTAGAGGATCTCCTTTGAATTACCGATTTTCTATTAATGAAAGGTTACCTGTTGAATTTCGGTTATAAATGTCATTTCTGAATTGTGAGTCCCCTTCGCTATCGATCCATGCGGTCCAGTACACTAAATGTACGGATAAGGAGTCATCTAGAGAAAACCACTGTGTCTTCTGTCTCTCAACTTGCATATCCACCCAGGTTTGCTTATCCCTTACTAAGTTCGATGCCATCCAGTTAGCCAGACTTTCCACATTTTCGACTCGAATACAGCCCGATGACAGTGCTCTGTTAGACTCTTCAAACAGAGATTTGTCGACGGTATCATGAAGGTAAACATTGTAATCATTTGCAAAGTAAAATTTGTACCGTCCTAATGTATTTTCTTCACCGGGTCTTTGCACCAATCGATACGGAAAACGGCCTTGGGCTAGCTCTTGCCACTCTTCAGGGCTTTTCTCGACAATCACACCTTTAGCATCGAACACATCAAAATTTCGTCGGCTAATGTACTCACCATCCTCTCTCACCTTAGGTAATAGGTCTCTCCTGAGCAGACGTTTGGGTACACGCCAACTGGGGTTCAGCACTACATTGGATATTTGACTACTCAACATGGGAGTTTGACGATAGGGTTTACCGACAATGACTCTGGACTTTAACTGTACCTCATCATGGTCAACGAGTACCATCTCAAATGCAGGAATGTTAATCAGTAAAAATCGATTATCCAATGAGGCTGAATAACTGGATTTTTTCAAGAAATTGTTGGCTAGCATTCGCGCCCGACTCTTAGGTGAAGTATTCAACCATCTCAGGGTTTCGGGGCCAATGACGGCATCCTGCTTTAAACCATGACGTCGCTGAAATCGAATCAAACTGATCGCAACTTCCCGGTTTAAGTGTTTGTTATCTCTATCGTAATAATCTAAATCACCGAGCATATTCAACCGAAAACTTATCTCAGGTATTGATTTATGATAATCGCCCTCTTTAAGCCAGCCGCCGATAACAAGGGGTTTCCAGGGATAATGCTCACTTAGCCATAATAGATAACGCAGCCTATTGCTAACGGGAAGGTAATCACTCGAAATGGGTTCTAAAGAGGTCGCACGTTGGTAAAGATCGTCTGTGTCATCTAGCCTATTGACATTATTAGGAACATTTTTAGTTTTCCAAAAATATTTCAAATCTGCTTGAATACCTTCTGCTCTGTCGAGCTTCTCTTGCACAGTACCACTGCGTAATATATGGTAGGAATCTTCAGACTGCTTACTTGGTCTGACTAAGTTTACTAGCTGCAGTTGATAAAGCAGAGAGTTGAATCCGGCATAGCTCCTGTCCATTGCTGCAACCGGAGTAGAATTCAGAATGAATAGCAAGGCGAGCCATATCGTCCAGACTTGATTCCTTAGCAACATAATTCCCCTCACAGATATCGAGCATAAAGAAAATTCGTTTCGTATTTTCTCAATGCAGTAGATACAAGTATGGCAAATTTTGAGGGGATTGACTGATCTACTACAGAGGGAATTTACATCCCTCGTTAACTATCGAGATAAAAAAATGACTTTTGATCTATTATGACGAACTTAGAGTAGCGCGAGTTATTTCAGTTTTACCAGAGCCAGGATAATAACGAAGTTGCCAGTTCTCTGTCCCTATCGTGCGATCATCTGAGATATAGTTAAAATAACAATATGAGCCATTTGCTACAGATGCTCCATTACCGTACCAATAGACGATATCAGTATCTCCACCAAAAGCGGCATTACTATGATGAGCAAGCACATAATCATTTCCCTCTAGTAACCCCTCCCATACTTCTTTGCAGCTTTCACCCGTTAAAATGGTACCATCACCACCATTGGTGGTACTCAATGGAAAGCCCGTCTTACTTGAATCTAAGGTACCGTCACCATAACACGCCAGATCCTCAACCCTATCGCTTGCTCCCGATGCGGCCCAACAGCTGTGATACAGACTCACTCCCGAGCTAAATGCGCCAAAAACACCTTTAGCCGCCGAGTCATGTGCATCTTGTCCCAAGTCCATAAACTTAGGCAGCGCCACTACAGATAAGATCCCCAAAATGATGATCACGACAACAAGCTCTATCAGGGTAAAGCCTTTAGAAATGGTGTACTTCATTACCACTATTACCTTTAATCACGTAAACGACAGTTGTAATGTTCATTATATCCCTGTCAGCACCTTACAGTCACGAAGCCTAGGTTAATCTTCCAAAAATTAGAGTTCTAGTCACCCCATCACACCAAGGTAAGTAGAAATCACAACACAACAAACCGAGTGCGCTAACAAAAGCCATCAGAATGCGCATATTTTGGAACATGTATTTATCTACACACCAGATTGAAATAAGTGATTAAGCGTGAGGGGGATTTTGCTTTCTGAACTATACCGTTGAATCTGAAACACAAAAAAGCCCCAACTTACGTTGAGGCCTATTGCTCACTCTCGAAGAGAATGATGGTACCCGAGGACAGGCTTGCACTGGTACGTGTATTTTAACACGCGCGAGGGATTTTGCTTTCTGAACTGTATCGTTGAATCTCGGATACAAAAAAGCCCCAACTTTCGTTGAGGCCTATTGCTCACTCTCGAAGAGAATGATGGTACCCGAGGCCAGGCTTGCACTGGTACGTGTATTTTAACACGCGCGAGGGATTTTGCTTTCTGAACTGTATCGTTGAATCTCGGATACAAAAAAGCCCCAACTTTCGTTGAGGCCTATTGCTCACTCTCGAAGAGAATGATGGTACCCGAGGCCGGACTTGAACCGGCACGCTTATTCAGCGAGGGATTTTAAATCCCTTGTGTCTACCGATTCCACCACTCGGGCAAACTCGTTGATTCTGATGATACGTACCTTCGGTAGTAGCTACTGTGCCTGATTAACCTGACACTCATCACAATCTAATATGGAGGCGCGACCCGGAGTCGAACCGAGATCGACGGATTTGCAATCCGCAGCATAGCCATTCTGCCATCGCGCCATTTTTTTTCTTCGCAATTCTCAAAAGAGAATTTGGAGCGACCATCTCTTATAAAGAGAGGTTCGAACCGATTCTTGATTTTCACAAGATAATTTGGAGCGACATATCGGGTTCGAAACAAATCACCGATATCCTATAGCTAGGTATCGCGCAGTTGATTTAAATAAAGAGTCAACTGAGCTAATGTCGCATTTATCTACAAGATAATTTGGAGCGACATATCGGGTTCGAACCGATGACCTATACCTTGGCAAGGTATCGCTCTACCAACTGAGCTAATGTCGCATTTCAAATTAATCTGCCTCCAAGGTTTTGCATTGCTGCTTTCCCCTGACTGCGAAATGGCATTCTACCGATTTAGGCACAAGAGTCAATCGCATATTTGATGATAAATGACTGCTTGCACACTAAATAGTCTCATTGCATTTTAATTATCCGATTCAGAAGTCAGATCGCCCCAGGCAGCCAGAATGTAACTCATCATGGACCAGAAGGTCAGTACTGTTGCCACGTAAAACAAACCATAAGCGGTGTAAGTTAGGAAGTCATTGGGTTTCCAAATCAAACCAATAATCGCAATCATCTGAGCTGCCGTCTTGTACTTCCCAATCCATGAGACCGCGACAGCGCCACGCTTCCCAATTTCAGCCATCCACTCTCTCAACGCTGAAATAACAATTTCTCTACCAATCATAAAGAGTGCCGGTAGAGTCAACCACACACTATTATACTCGGCCACAAGTAATACGAGTGCTGTTGTTACCATGATCTTATCGGCGACCGGGTCTAAGAAGGCACCAAAGCGCGTCGATTGCTTTAGCTTTCTGGCGGCATAACCATCGAGTGCATCAGTAACCGCTGCCAGCCAGAATACAAAGGCGGCAACAAAGGGCGACCAAGAGTATGGGAGATAAAAAATAACCACAAAAACAGGCAATAAAAATAACCTGAAAAGAGTTAACGCTATAGGTATGTTAAACGGCATGAGAAAACCAATAGTTTAAAAGCAGCGACAATCTTGCCTTAATTTTGCTACCCTCGCAATGAATCATGTATCGTTTGTGCCATTTCTAAACTAATACCGGGTACTTTAGCCAATTCAGCCACACTTGCGCCCTTAACTTCCTGTATACCACCTAAATATTGCAAAAGTGCTTTACGGCGTTTAGGCCCGACTCCGGCAATGGATTCTAAGGTGGAGGTATTTCTTGTTTTCTGACGCCTATTTCTATGGCCGGTAATGGCAAAGCGATGTGATTCATCGCGAATATGCTGAATAAGGTGTAATGCTCCTGAGTCGGCTGGGATAGTGAAAGATTGCTCATTTTCACCATAAATCAGGGTTTCTAAACCCGGCTTTCTCCCTTCCCCTTTTGCAACACCAATGAGCACGGGGGTGTTGTCGATATCGACAAACTTTTCATCTACAATTTGTTGAGCGATGCGAAGTTGACCCGTACCACCATCGATGAATAACAGATCCGGGATTTTGCCACTCTTATCAATTTTATCAAATCGCCTGGTTATCGCCTGCTTCATAGCCGCATAATCATCACCTGGGGTGATCCCATTGATATTGTAACGTCGATAATCCGCTTTACTGGGTCCCTCTCGATTAAATACGACACAGGACGCTACGGTGCTCTCTCCCATTGTATGGCTGATGTCGAAACATTCCATCCGCTGGATCGGTGTTGACACTTCCAAAGCCTCTTCGAGTAACAAGAAACGTTGCTCAACTGTATTTTTATGAGACAAACGCGTATTCACCGCATTCGTAGCGTTAGTCACCGCCAGTCGTAGAAAGTTTGCTCTTTCACTGCGAACATTAGTTTTAATCTCTACCCTCTTCTCGAGCGCCGTCTGTATTGCTCGCTCCAACTCAGGAAGGTCATCAAAGCCGTGACTTAATAATATCTCTTTCGGCACGGTCCGCTGACTATCGGAATTGAGATAGAACTGGATCATAAATGCGCTGAGAACTTCATCTAATTCAGTTTCTGCAGGGACAATAGGATAATAACTTCGACTACCAAATATTTTCCCCTTTCTAACAAATAAAAGATGAAAGCAAGCGACACCAGAAGCATAGTAAGCGCCGATCACATCCATATCGCCAGAGGTGTTTGACACTTCTTGCTGTTCAGCCACCTTCCGTAAAGCAGCGATTTGGTCTCTGTAGCTCGCCGCCAGCTCATACTCCAGAGCCAGTGCAGAAGCCTCCATCTTAGAAACCAATTCTGTCATCACTTGCAGATCTTTCCCTTTTAGGAATAGACTCGCCAATTTGACTTGCACAGCATACTCTTCATCGCTGACTTTATTCACACAGGGCGCATTACACCGACCTATTTGATATTGCAAGCAAGGACGTGAACGAGACTTATAATAGAGATCATCACACTGACGAATGGGGAAGATTTTCTGTAGTAAGTGAAGGCTCTCCCTTACCGCTCCACCATTAGGGTACGGGCCAAAATAGCTACCTTTATCCCTTTTGGGGCCACGGTGGTACGCTAATCTCGGGTGCTTGTGATTGCTTAATAATATATAAGGGTAGGACTTATCATCCCGAAGCAGAACGTTATACCTCGGCATATACTGCTTGATATAATCATTTTCAAGAATAAGGGCATCGGTTTCACTGTGGGTGACTGTGACATCAATATTGGCGATATGCGAAACCAACGCCTGAGTTTTTACATTCGGCAGATTGGCACGAAAATAGGACGTCAGCCGTTTTTTTAAATCTTTGGCTTTGCCTACATAGATAACCGTCCCCTCCTCATCGTACATTCGGTATACGCCCGGCGATGAGGAGACGGTTTTTAGAAACAACTTTGAATCAAACGTAGAGGACATAGCATTCAAAAAAACTATTCAAATTAAGGATGTAAACATGGTATTCGAATCATGGTATTCAATTATAGTGTCGATTAAAATTGGCCGGTATCCAACATTTTATAACGAATGGCCAGTCGAGTCAGTTCTACATCCCCACTGATCCCAAGTTTTGCAAATAGTCTATATCGGTAGCTATTCACTGTTTTTGGACTTAAGTTAAGCTGCTCGGAGATATCATTAACCTTCTCGCCACTGGTGATCATCATCATGATCTGCAGCTCTCGCTCCGAAAGTGTTTTAAAAGGATTATCTTCCGTTTGATTGAACTGGCTTAACGCCATCTGTTGCGCAATCTCAGGTGAAAGGTACCTCTGGCCATGGGCGACTTGCCGAATAGCTTGAAGCACTTCCGGAGGCGTCGCCCCCTTCGTAAGGTAGCCAGATGCTCCAGCTTGCATGACTTTTGTCGGAAATGGATCTTCAGTGTGAATAGTCAACACAATAATTTTAGCATGAGGTTGATAACGAAGTATTTTCCGAGTGGCTTCCAGACCACCAATACCGGGCATATTCATGTCCATCAAGATAACATCGGCTTCGTTACTACGGCTCCACTGCACAGCGGTTTCACCATCACCAGCTTCACCTATCACCTTTAATCCGCGTTCATCTTCAAGGATACGACGGATCCCCGTTCGAACTAACTCATGATCATCGACCAAATATACTGAAATCAACTGATATTTACCTTAAAAGTAGAGCAATGAATCAAACTCGATTCACAATCTTATTTAGTCGTAATTTAGCCCATTAGAGTCCAATAGGAAAGCGGTATTTATAAGAATGTAACATAATGAATTTTAAGTAAACTATTGCAAAAAAATATTGACAGGTGGTAGCCAAAGGAGAAGCGTCATAGCAATAAACCTCTATCCTGTTGGGGTGTATGATTTTTCACTCACCTGTCATCTGCCGAATTATCAAACTAATTAACGCTCCAAGACTTGATCATGCCCATCCAGACCTATACTAATTGACTAGAACAATTCAATAACGAGAAGTGTAGCTGTAACTCTGCTTAAAATCGTTTCACACAAAAATAGTGGCACAAAGATAGCGGTCTTTAAACAATAGGAACCCTGAAGTTCAATTCCTTGATGCTTTTAAGCGAAAAAAGGCTCATCATTTCTGATGAGCCTTTCGTCTTACTCTCGTTTAGAAAAAGTGGCGGAGAGATAGCGTTCTGTAAGCAATAGGTACCCAAGGGGTCATACCCGTCACTTTTAAGCACAAACTAAGAAAGCAAAAAGCCCGCTATAAAATAGCGGGCTTTTCATAATATGGCGGAGAGATAGGGATTTGAACCCTAGATGGGCTACAAACCCATGCCGGTTTTCAAGACCGGTGCATTCGACCACTCTGCCATCTCTCCGAACGAGCGATATAATAGCTCCCAGCCCTTGATGTGTAAATACCTATCTCACCATCGGCCAGTTGAATGCTTATTTGAGCATCAAATTGATGCTCTCTTGTCCAAAGAACGCACTATTGGAATGGTTATTGTTCTTGAAAGCATAACCTACAACACTAAAGTGGTAATCATTCAGGCATAGTTTCACCTGAACCACCGGCTTCACTCGGCATATCTTTCATTTTCGGTAACCCATCTTTAATGGATAAAACACTCTCTTGATAATGAACATGAATACCCGGCTCAAACTTAAGTGATGGAATGCTTGCGGCAAATACATCAAGCAAATTCATTGTCGGATGTTCAGTTAAAATGTGTCCGCCACATTCACTACACCATTTGCGGGTACTACCGGGAGTCTTATTAAAGCTGGAAATTTTATCGGCCCCGGCAGTGATGTTAATGGCCTCCGGATCCCACAAGGTAAATGCATTTACAGGTCCTGCCGACCACTTTCGGCAAGATTGACAGTGACAATAGCCCATCCCATTTGGTGTGCCCGTAACTGTAAATTGAACGGCTCCACAAAAACAGCTACCTTGAAAACTTGGCTTTGCACTCATAATGTCATCCTATATATAGCTTAAGATATTGATAAGTGCTTTGAAGTGTAGCCTAAGGAGGGGCAATTTAAAGAAACTCGCAACTGCAGGCTTCCGATAAGCTTGTGCTTAGCTTTGCTAAGCTAGAGAGAGCTCTTCGTTGACTATACCCACATCGATGATCCCCCTAGTTTTCATAGCAAACTAAGCTTAGCGGCCTCATGAACCAGTTGTGCTGTGTTTCGCGCATTCAAGGTCTGTTTGAGTACTGAGAGGTGATAATCCACTCCCCGTAACGTTAGACTCAGCAGTGATGAGATCTCTTCCCTATCCAACCCATTGGCAAGATGCGTCAGAATATAAGCGGAAATCGGGCTGACAATGTTGTAATCAACTAAGGGGTTGATCTCCGTTCCATGATGAAGTGCAATTTCAGTTTGAAGACGACTCAAGTAGTTCTCTACCTCATTAATTCTGCCCAGCAGATCGCTCACCTGTTCTGATTGATGCAGTATTAGGTTAAACCGTCCCGTAAGCTGAGGTGAGATGGGGCATGAAACTGAAACGGTCACTATGCCTTGTATCTGTTGGCTATCAAGATATCGCTTCATTCCACCAGGCAGTGTCCTATTGGACCACACACAGACTGAATGGCTGTAGAGCTGGCCAACGACCTCCTCCATATTCTTTAAAAACAATACCTTTTGCCGCCACAAGCTTTGTCCCTTCAGCGAGCTTGCGAATAACTTACGACGTTTAGTGAATTTATGGATCAGATGTTTGTGACTGCTCATTCTCCTCCCCCAATTCGAGGGCGTCTGAATATCATAGCAATAGCAGATATCATCTATCTGAAGGTCTTTACACCCTTGTTGCAAAAGAGAGCTCAGCGCAGCGGATAACGAAACCTGAGTCATATCTCCTCCCCTCTTATATTTGCCACAATTACATTCGCTTTTCAGTCCACAGATAACAGCAACTTAACCGTATATACCTGTTTCCAGATCATTAGTCGACGATTGCAGCTGATACTTGAACACCTGTTGTTGCTTATGCTTAATGCGTTGTGAAATCTGCTTTGACACCTCAAAAGCACTCCCCTCCAGTGGTGCCTGCAGTGGCCCCTCAGCCTCCCCGAAGTCACCAAGTTGCCTTAACAACTCCGCAGCCAATAATCTTTCCTGCACAGCATTCATATCCAGTATCATAAGCAGGTCTTTCATATTATTTATCTCACGAGTGCTCCACTCGACCGGAATTGGTTTTTCACGGCGATACTTATGATTTGCCAGCTGCCACAACTTCAGCCGAATATACAACTGATGCTCTGAAGGTTTCTGACCATACTTCTCGAGCAGGCTACATAGTTCATCTTCATCTAAAGCGAGATATTCAAGTGCGTTGTCAGCATAGTCAAACACAGATGCTTTCAACTCGGGCAACCAGACTTCGGCTTTGCAGTGTCCGCATTTAACGAGCAATGGCTGCTCCGGTACCATAGGGCTATCGACATAACCATCACTCCACAGCGTTGCACACCGTGCATTCACTTCGAGTAATGGCCGGAAAGTGAGGCTACCACCACAGTGGTTGCACGCTTTGTAAGTTTCAATTCCATACTTCATGATTGCTTCATCTCCATCACTTCTGAGGTGCGGCCAATACAGCCTCGGGTAACTGGTCAGTCAATAGCGCGTGGTAGTCCGGGAGTGTACCGGCCAGGCCTAAAACCAGAGCGAGCACCAAACTCACCCAAGCGGCTCCTTTGAGCCGGGTCTTGATATCGAGCCGTTTTACCTTCATTCCATTCTTGCCTTTCAATGTAAACACAGGCCCGCGCCGACGATAATGTCGGCACAAGCCAAATGTTCAGGGTTTAGGGATTCAGAGGCGAGTTCCCTTAGGCAGATATTTACGGATTATGAATGCCATCAAGAGTAGTCCAGGCAGACAAAATACCGTCAACCCGAGAGAACCGGACTGAGGTACATTCTCGATAAATGAACTTCCGGCCCAGCCAATGCCAAACAAAAAAATCAGGCCACCGGTAATGAGCCCCGCCCAGGCGAACCAGGGCATCTTGACCTTGATAGATACATAGGCAAACGCCTCTACTCCGAGGGTAAACAAAATACCCATGATAAAAAATTCTAATAATTCCATTTCCTACTCCTTAAGAACGGCCTACTGCGCCAAATACATTACGGTTAGTTGGATTAACACGCATCCCCTCACCGGTATTCCAGAACTTAGCGACCTTAGCGGGGTTTTCAGTCGAACCATAACCAAACGCCGGGTGCATCTCGGACATCGCACCATGCAAAGCACTGGGCACGAATGGGTTGGCAGCGACAATCATCCAATGATGCCAATAATCGGGTTCATTAAAGGTACAAGATGCAATACAGGCACCGCAGTCGGTATCACTCTCAAGCCAGTAATCGAAACACCTTTTCGAATCACTGTGGAACTTCTTGATCCCCTCGTGGTTGTTCCAGCTGTAACCAGGCTGTTCGGCATGTTCACCACCAAAGGTGTAATTGGTATCTTCACGGGTATCCAACGCCTTACTAGGACAGGCATCTGCACACTTCTTACAGGTCTTACAGAACTCGGTGATCCCCCAACTGCGGGCCTTGTCATGCTCGACAAAATCAAAATCTGTGTAGACCTTACACAGACGAATACGAGGGCCATATCCGGGTACGATCAGCTGAGCATTTCGGGCTCCTTCCCCCAAGCCGGCAGCGATGCCATAGGCAACGGAATTACCCAAATCGTTGCCACTGGCAACGGCATGGTAGCCGAGACCTTGAATGAATTGGGCCATCTGGGATGCCAGCGTGGCCATCTTGGTGTAGCCATCACCTACAGTTCCGGCGCAGGTACGAGACGGTGCCGTAGCCATATTGTCGTAGTCCATGGGGACCGCCATCACGATCACTGTCTTGGGCTCGAAGGGAAAGTCCTCCTCCCAGCTCAGTTCACGATCCTGTACCTTGAAATGCTCCATCATCCCCTGCATCGCCTTTGCCATCTCCTCAGGATCGGTGATTTTGCTGACGCCCATCCGCTCCGCACCTTCCATCATCTCGACAGTCGCACCGGCATTGTAGATAGGGTCGTAGTCCCAGCGTTTGTCACGCTTGGCTATGCCACAGCGCACCGCGCCAAACAGCAGCGCGGCACTGCGAATTGCGTTTGATGCCTCCAGCTTACTTCCAAACAGATATTGTTCATGTTCTACGCCAGATTGATCCCATGAGAACCACTGGGTATCCGGTATTCCCATGGCACCGAGGCGAAGATCCCATTTGTGAGGCGGACACCATCCGGCATGCTGCAGCGCTGTATCCAGCTGAGTAAAACCGGGGCGGGCGTTATCCCAGCCCTTATGTTCATATCTGGGTACCTGGAGTTGAAAGTTGTAACGCGAGTCGTTTTTAACCAGTCGACCAAACTGCTCATTTCGCTCAGGGTGGCGCATCATCAGATTCGGACTACCTGCATAGGACCACATGGTGTCTCGTTGAGGAAATGGCTTGAAATCATCGGCAAGATCCGGCCAGCTTTTGTCAATCTTGCCCTCGATAGATGCCCTACCGACACCAAATGCCCCCAAACCTGAGGCAAGTACCACACCACCACCTATGGCTGCACGTTTAAAAAGTTTCCGCCGCTCAGGATTGTCCAGCAGCCCTTCTGAATGCTCGTTGGAATTATCATCGTCCACTTTTTTACTGTTCGTCATAAATTATTACCTCACCATCAAAGCGCTCAAGACAACACTTATAATTATTAAGTCCTAAGAACCAAAAGAAATATAAACAGACACTATAAGAAAGGTAACCATTCAACATATAGTCAAATGCAATTGCCAGAGTGTCAAAAATCAAATAAATAATATATTAATCATCGCCCATCAAATAGATAATAAAAAACAATTCACAATTTCACTTTTGACAATTAAATAGTTAAACCCGTATCTACCACTTGTTATTACTGGGTTTCGGGCTTTAAATCTCCAGGAGAAAAAAGCTAATCCATGGCCCCGCTTTGTGGACCAGGTAACAGTTTCCATCAATATAAGCACTCACACAGCCTTCCCTAAGCCACAACACGCTCTAACTCAGGGGGAGAATAATAAACAATTATTAACCACAATCAATAAACGTTAATTATCAGAATTAAAATTCATTATTTCACATAGCAAAACACCAAGTTCAAAATAAAAAAATTTTTCAACCATTAATCACAACAAGCAAAAAAAACAAACAATATAACTAAAGAAATAAGTATATATTCACCGGCGTGTCACTAATAATTATCTCCAATAATAAAAATAGAACAGTATTTCGAAAAAATTTACAAGGATTGATACTATGATAAACCGCTACAACTATTTTTCTCTGCTGGCATTTGCTGCGATGGGGGTTGCGACCACCGCATCAGCCAGTGGTATCCTTCGAGAGCAAACCACTACCGCCTATCTGGCTACCGCAGGCGCAGGTCAGGCAGCAGATATTGGCGCATCAGCCGCCTTCAACAACCCCGCAGGTCTGGCTTACCTCTCCCGACCAGAGATACAAGGTAACTTGCTATTGATTGAGGATTCTTTTCATTTTTACGATCAAGGTTCCAGCGGCACCAATGATGATTTCGACCACCGTCGTAAAAACACCGACTACGGTGTGGGTCTCACCGGAGGAGGATCATTCTTTTACGGTCAACCACTGGCCCAAGACTGGGGTATCGGATTCGCACTGACCTCACCAGCAGGAGGAGCCACCGACTTTGGTCACGACTGGGTAGGCTCAAATTTCATCGAGTCAATCGAAGTCTTGATAGCGGTAGCTCAGGTTGCCGTTGGCTACCAAATTAGCCCGCAATGGTCGGTAGGTGCCAGCGCAGGCATCAGTTATATGAGTTGGGAGCTGGATCTTTCCCCCTTCCCTCAAGCTTCTGAAAATCTGGATCTGGATGACACTAAGCTCGCTTGGGCTTTAGGTGTTATGTATCGACCCGGCGAAAATACCAGAATTGGTTTGCGCTATGTCGCCGGGCTCGATCATGAGGTGACCGGTCCCGCTATCATCAAAAACCAGATGGGAAGCACAGAGTATCAGGCTTCACAAGAGTTCAACCTCGCAGATCTGGTCACCCTGAGTCTGGATCAGCAACTAACCCAAAACCTGACCCTGCTAGCCGATATTGAATGGGCAAATTGGTCAGAGATGAAGGAGAGCCGCATCACTCATGAGGGCGGCCCGACAGTCGTAGTTCCACGGGACTGGAAAGATGCTTGGGGCGGATCTATAGGCCTTGCCTATAAGGTGTCACCATCATTGAGCCTTAAGGTTGGAGTCAACTATGACGAATCTGCGGTCTCTAAGAGTAACCATAAGATAGATCCACCACTAGACCGAACAATCGCCTACTCGGCAGGCGTTGACTGGACACTGAATGACAGCACAGAATTCAACATCGGCTATCAATACCTTGATTTCGGTGACATAGAGGTGAATCAAACCATAGACGGCTTCGATCCTATTGCCGGTAAACCATTCAGCCAGCAGATTATTGGAGAGAGTGAAGCACACGTACACATTGTCAGCCTGGGCATTAAAAAGAAATTCTAAACATTGTTTGTACAGCTAACCGTATCTGCCAGAGTATCGCTGACTGGCGACCGCGACTCTGGCAGATAAGGACAAGATAAACCGGAAAAATAGCGATAGGCTATGCTTTCTCAATTTTGTACTCAGGGGATTCGTTGCTACTATCATCTGTATAAATGCAGATCGAACTCCTCAACCACAGGCCGTGTATGCACCAAATATCACTCGACGACATCCGTCTGGTCAATCTGATTGCAAAAGTCGGTAGCTTTGCCCGGGCTGCGGACGCGAATGACCTTCCCCGTCCCAGCGTAACCAGAAGAATCAAACAACTTGAAAGCTATCTGGGGGTGATTCTGTTTCAGCGTTCAACTCGTCAATTGTCTCTGACCCCCGAAGGTGAGGTGTTCCTGCAACACTGTCAGACCATCGAAATGGAGTGGCAGCAAGCCACCGAGCGGATGAAAAACACTGGCAGTGAACCCAGCGGTAAGCTAAGAGTCAGTGCACTGGGACTATTCAATCGCACCATTGCAGGCCCGATTCTGTCCCAGTTTGTCCGTCAATATCCGAAAATAGAGCTCGAGCTAACCTCTACCTGGTCAGCCCCCGATGCCTCTAAATTTGATTTCGATCTGATGTTCAATACTAAACCTTTGGATGACAAGAGCTTTATCAGCGAAGTATTGACTATCACCAACAGAGATTTCTACGCCAGCCCCGACTATTTGGCGAGCATAAAGATACCCGAGACCCCATTGGGGTTAAACGAGCTTGAACTGGTTATCCTCAACTACACCGATCTCGAAAATGGCCGTTGGCTATGGCAAGATGACAACACCGTTCGTTCGCTAGCGCTACAGAGCCATCTGAAACTCGACGAAGCCGAGGCTGCCTTACAGATGACGATCCTTGGTCACGGCATCTGCTGGTTACCCGATTTTGTCTGTGAAAAATATCTGGTTAATCAGCAGCTGGTAAGGCTGTTTGATGGCAGATTTGCTACACCGGGACCTCTATGGGCTATCTACCCCAGAACACCCTATGAGAATCAACGTATGCGCCTGTTTATTGATATGGCCAAATCCAGCGGATTATTGGGTAAACCCGTTACCGGTATCGCGAGTTAATCAGGAACCCTAAGGTTCACATCCATATCGTTCTAACCTCATTCCTATACGAAAAAAGGCTACTCTTTCGAGTAGCCTTTCGTCTTTAATATGACGGAGAGATAGCGATCTGTAAGCAATAGGAACCCAAGGGTTCATATCCGTATCCGCTAAACTCGCCCTAGGTACGAAAAAAGGCTACTCTTTCGAGTAGCCTTTTTTCTGAATATGGCGGAGAGATAGGGATTTGAACCCTAGATGGGCTACAAACCCATGCCGGTTTTCAAGACCGGTGCATTCGACCACTCTGCCATCTCTCCGAACGAGACGAATATTATAAGTATCCCAGTTTGTTGTAAACCATTATTTCTATTTAAGGCCCCAAGCGATTAGCTTCTATCCAGATTGGTTAATTCTTGATACAAAACACAAGAAATACCTGTGCGGAAAACCACTAAAAAAGCAAATAGGATATGGGCTATGATCAAGATGTGCTAATATCTGCATATTGTTAATCTGTTTATTATTAAGTAGCACTTGCTATATGAATCCAAACGTCATCCCAGTTTCTGCATTGTCTCCCCATCATAAAATTCCAACACTTTCTGAAGTTGAACTTAATAAACAAGCTTTATTGTTAGGTCAGGAAAGAGTCGTCGATGCATTTGAGCTACTGACAAAAACATCGAATCAACACATGTACCTTGCTGATTTACCAGGAATAGACAGGTGTGAATTCATAAAATCGCTCACACTTAATTTAGGTGTTCAAGAAGAGCAATATTTACATAAAGCAACAAATAATAAACAGTTAAGCTTTGAGTGGAAGAGTGATGACTCGGCCGCACTTGGGGATATTTTCTCAACCAAAAATCAAGCCTATCAATACCTTTCCGGTAGCATTAAGCGCGCAGATCTCGTAGGAAGACTCGCTCAGCCCAATAAAGAAACAAGTAATAAGGCTCAATATATTCCCGGGGCGCTTGCACAATGTCACTATCTGTTTATTTGCGCCGAATCACTCTGGAAACGGGAAGGACTATGGGATCTTCTATTAGAGATACTGACCCATAAGAAGTACCATGTTCACTCCACTCTGCCGGCACTTCCTCTTAACTGCAAAATCGTGCTTGTCGGTTCGAGCACGCAATTCAGCGTCTGCTGGGTTGAAGAACCACAGTTTTCGTTACATTTCCCGTTACTCGGAGAGATGGTCAACGAACTCGATTTAAGCACACATTGTGAAGAAGATTATGCACGCTGGCTATTAGCCGTTGCTGCCAGCGTAGATGTCACTCTGGCACAATCGGCCCTTGTCCCATTATTCTCATACAGTGCCCGGTTAGCCGACCATCAGCAAAGACTGTCACTACTCTCGTCTCAAATTGGACACCTGTTAGCTCAGGCTAAGGCTTATTCAGGGCAAGGGGCACTCACTGCTGATGCCATTATTCATGCGTTGAAAAAGCATAAGAGCAGGCATAATGCTTCAGAAATGTTATCGGCTCAAAATTTTGACGACAAATTCATTAATTTACCCACCGATAAGTTTATAGTCGGTCAAATAAACGGTCTAACTGTGCTGGATACTGTCGAGTACAGTTATGGTGAGCCGGCAAGGATCACCGCTTCAGTCCATTATGGTGATGGTGAGGTTGCCGATATCGAAAGAAAATCGGAACTCGGTGGCAATATTCATGCGAAAGGGATGATGATCCTCTCCTCTTGTCTCTATAGGATTTTCGGTAAAGACGCACCTCTGCATTTAAATTCAAACATCGTCTTTGAACAGTCCTATCAAGAGATCGATGGCGACAGTGCTTCGCTTGCCGAGTATTGCTGCCTGATCTCAGCTATTACAGAAAAGCCAATCGATCAAGGTATTGCGGTAACTGGAGCGCTCGATCAGTTTGGAAACGTACAAGCCATCGGTGGCGTTAACGAGAAAATTGAGGGCTTCTTTAATCTATGTTCACGTCGTGGCTTAACAGGCTCCCAAGGTGTCATAATCCCTAAATCAAATACTCAACAACTTAACCTAAGCCCACAATTGATAGAAGCTATTACAGCGGGTAAGTTTCACCTATATGAAATTGAACATATCGATGAAGCAGTTGAACGACTAATGAATATTTCTGCGGGTATTGCAGACAAAGAAAATAACTTCCCGGAAGATTCGCTATATGGATTAGTTCAGGTGCGTCTCGCTGGATTAGCCGGTTATCAGGACGAAGAGAAAAGTTTTTTTGCGAAGTTAGTCGAAAAATTCAGCTTTTCCAGCTGATCGGAGTTGTTTAGCTTACACGTGTTCGCTAATCTTGAGCTCTAAAAATTGCTGAAGTGAAGTATATCGATGAGTAAAGCTAACAGTTTCAATAAAAAAGACCTAATAGCCTGCGGCCATGGTGAGTTATTTGGCAAAAACTCTCCACGTTTACCTATAGACAACATGTTGATGATGGACAGGATCACCAAAATTAATGCTGATGGCGGTGAATTTGGTAAGGGCGAAATTGTAGCAGAGCTCGATATTAACCCTGATCTATGGTTTTTCGGCTGCCACTTTTCAGGCGATCCCGTCATGCCAGGTTGCCTGGGGTTAGATGCCTTATGGCAACTGGTCGGTTTCTTCCTCGGCTGGGAAGGGGCTGAAGGCAAAGGGCGCGCATTGGGTGTAGGTGAGGTTAAGTTTACTGGCCAGGTACTACCTGACGCTAAAAAAGTAACCTATAAACTAACCATTAAACGTAAAGTATACCGAAAGTTGGTGATGGGTATTGCCGATGCAACGATGGAAGTTGACGGACGTGAAATCTACAGTGCAAAAGATCTAAAAGTAGGCATATTTACCGATACATCTTCATTCTAAGGACTTTCTTTCGTCCATAAAAATGCCCTCTTAACTCACTTATATCGATATATGATGAGGCCAGAGGGCAAAAATGCTGCGTTATTTATTGAATAAGCCAGTTAGCCGGCCATCTACTCCTTCACGCCAACCCCCTAACCATTGTGACTTAGAGTCAAGTGTCGAATAAGGACAATTCTCCTTTGAGCGGCCGCCAACCCCAGCCTGAAATCCTTTCGAAAAAGCTCTATCTAAACGATCTCTTTTTTGTCTCTTCATGCAAGCATCCTCTGTTTTACATACAAAGAAGCAATAGCTTCACTTAATATGAATAGAGGTTTTTGAGTCCAAGATCAATCAAAATTTCACCAATCTCATCGGTTATTATTTAAGCTATTGAGTTTTTTGAACAAAAAAAATCGAGGCATTTGCCTCGATTTTTTAAGGAATATGTTCTACTTCATCCTGCGACGGAACCAAAGCAGCGGTAAGGCGAACAACCACGCAAAACTCGCAGCCCCTTTACGCTTATAATCTTCTGGTTCGCCGTTATCATCAACACAGTTATTTGCTTTGACGAATGCCTCATCTGCCTCTCCACCATTAGGCTGCAGGACCACCATGCGAGGCAGATAAGAAGTTAAAGGATCGCCATAGCCATTGACATCAAATACTGGTAAACCGTTCTCACCGATAACCAGGTTACCATCGTCATCAAATTTATACAGTGGCTTACGAATAAAGGCTGTGCCCACAATAGTACCGTCTTCATTGATGCTGTTAGCTTCAACGACCTTAATATCACTGCTATATGTCAGTATCACTCCGGTGCCATCTTGAACTTCAATCTTGTTTCGCACCCAGTTGCCATCTGAGTCTTTAATAAACCCTTTCGACTCACAAGTTAGCAACTTATTTAAATTACTGAACTCGCTGGTAGACTTGTCAAACAGGAAGCCCTCTTTCGGACGAGGCTTCTCTTTATCATGCGTCGTCTCGATAAATCCGACAACCTGACCTTTGTTGTTGATGTCTTTTGCTTTACTGCTTAAGTCTGAAATCGTGTTATAAAAGTCATTTGGGGTGACGATTTCACTATCTGGATTATTGGTATCGAAATAGAAAAACTTATCTCTGACATAACCTTCCAGATACTGCTGATAACTACCTACCAGTATGCCACTGTCATTGATGTCATAGGCGATAGAGCTGAATCTATCATCGATCATCGGGATCCAATGATACTCATAGTTACCGTCACCGTTCTTAGTCCAGTAGGCAGCGTCATAGGCCAGTTTATCTTTATCATCCCTGCGGTAGACGTGCGAACGTCCAGCTACTACGCCTTCGGCATTGATACCTAGTCCCTGCGCAGTAAATACTGTATCGGATGTTGAAGTCAGACCCAATGGTAATTCTTTACTCTCAGTTATAGTACCATCGGTACCCAACTGCCACACATATGACCGTACCTGGTATTGAATACTGCTAAAACCATTAGTATCAGGGTATTGCTCATCTTGAATACACACATCTACCGGGTATTTATCGCCGGAGATACAGCTGTCGATCTTCTCTTTGGCTGTTTTTGATAGGTCTGTGCCGACATAACCTGTGATAAGGTTTGTAGCATTAATGGCCGTAGCCACCGAATACCCGCCGACATTAACCGTGTCACTGTCTTTTACATATTCAGTTAGTGGTGGCAGTAGCTCGATTTCACTACCACTGGCAGTTTTAGCAAAACCACGCTCTTCAAATTCACGGTAATACCAGTAATCTTGACCCTCTGTATCACCGGTATAGTCAACTTTTTGCTCCGGAGATGTCATGGAGCCAATCTTTACTCCGGCGTCATTCATGTCATAGTAATTCGCATCGACAGAGTTGATTGACTCAGGAACGTCAGGATCGGTATCTTTTGGTGGCGTAGTGCCATTCACGCTATCAAACGTTGGGATCCAAGCACCCGATGCACCATTCTCATCAGCGGTGAAAGTGAAGTTGTTAGCTTTAATCGGCTCATTGATCGAATAGGTGATCTTCTCAGCATCGGCGATACCATCTTCGATATCAATGACGCCATTATCATCTTCATCAGAGGTATCGAGTTTCTTCTTCCCCTTTGAAACACCGACAGATTTGTTATCGGTATTGACTGCCATACCATATCCGTTACGGGTGCTTTCGAGCGTGCCGTTAAGATCAAAATCTTCGATATTTTTAATTTCATAGACAGGCGCGGCATGAGCGCCCTGAAGAACACCAATTACGCCTACGGCAACTAATGAAAGGGCTTTATCCAGTTTAAACTTCATTAACGCTATTCCCATTATTATTTTTAGTCTTACTTGAGCGACTCAAGCTCTTCCCATCGCTCAAAGCAAACTTCCAACTCCTGCTCTTTATTGGCTAGCAGCTCGAGTTGAAGGCTAATTTTCTCTTGATCCTGAGCATAAAACTCTGGCGCACTAATCTTTTCCTGTAAAGCTTCAACTTCTTGCTCTAACTGCTCCATAGTGGCAGGCAATGACTCGAGCTCACGCTGTAACTTATACGACAGCTTCTTTTCAGCTTTAGCTTTTACTGGAGTTTTGACCTCTTTTACCTCAACCTCGACAGGTTGGACACTCTTTGTCTCTTGAGGTTCCTCAGAATAAAACTTTGCTCCCTGAGACACGGCGTCTTGGTAACCACCAACATACTCGGCCCAACCACCGTTCCCCGTGAACCACCAACTACTGGTCACAGTATTATCGATAAAGGCTCTATCATGACTGACAATAAGCAAAGTTCCCGGATACTCAGTAAGTAGTGACTCTAACAACTCTAAGGTTTCGATATCAAGGTCATTCGTCGGTTCATCGAGAATAATTAGGTTGGCAGGTTTTAGTAGCAGGCGGGCTAACAATAGTCTGTTCTTTTCACCACCAGAAAGAGCCTTAACCGGAGTTCTTGCTCTCATTGGCGAGAACAAGAAATCCTGCAGATAACTCAGAATATGACGGTCTTGACCATTAATCGTGATGGTCTTTTTACCTTCCCCGACATTTTCTTCCACCGTTTTCTCTGGATCGAGTGCTTCTCGGTACTGATCGAAATAGGCAATTTCGAGTTTTGTACCAACTTTAACACTCCCAGACTGAGCCTCTAACTGGCCAATGAGCAATTTTACTAATGTAGATTTACCACAGCCATTAGGCCCAATGAGCGCGATTCGGTCACCGCGCATGACAGAGGTGGTAAAATTCTTAACCAGGTTCTTATCGGGAAGATTGTAATTCAGGTTTTCAATATCGAATACTAACTTACCAGAGCGATCGGTATCGGCAACAGCCATCTTAGCGCCACCTTGGCGATTAAGTCGTGCCATGCGCTCTACTCGCAATGCTTTGAGTGCGCGAACCCGCCCTTCATTACGTGTACGACGAGCCTTAACGCCTTGTCTTATCCAAGATTCTTCTTCGGCCAGCTTCTTATCGAAATGGGCATTTTGCTCAGCCTCAACCCTTAACCACTCGGCTTTACCGTCCAGATAAGTCTGATAATTGCCAGGCCAAGAGGTCACTACACCACGATCTAAGTCGACAATTCGGGTCGCCATACGTTGAATGAAGCCTCGGTCATGACTCACGAACACGATGGCACCTTTATAACTGAGTAGAAACTGTTCAAGCCATTCGATCGTATCGATATCCAGATGGTTGGTAGGCTCATCCAGTAGTAACAGATCGGGATCGCTGACTAATGCTCGCGCTAATGCCACTTTACGCTGCCAGCCACCCGACAGTTCGCTTAAGGCACCATCAGGATCTAATCCTAAGAGCTCACAGTTTTGATTAATTCGATTATCAAGTTGCCAGCCATTGAGGTGATCGATATCCCCTTGCAAACGCTCCATCTGCTTAAGCATCCGCTCCATCTGGTCAGGTTCAGCGCTCCCTACATCATGGGCTAGTTGATGGTAACGCTCCAGCTTCTCCCCGACTTCCTGAAGACCCGCTGAAATATATGAATAAACTGAGCCCTTCTCAGCCTTTGGGGGATCTTGCTGTAGACGACTCACTTTAACATCGGTTGCAATATTAAATTCGCCTTCATCGAGTAATACATCACCACTGAGTACTTTCATCAGACTTGACTTACCCGCACCGTTACGACCAACGATACAAACCCGCTCGCCGGGTTCGATAGTAAAATCGGCTTTTTGCAATAATGGTGTGTAGCCATAGGCTAGTGAACCACTATTAATACGAACTAGACTCAACTTACGCTCCTAAAAATTCTTGCAAACTGTCCATATCAAATGGCCAATTTAGCTCTTTATCAGTATCTGTGCGTTTTAGTACAGGTATACAAATGCCATATTGCTCGGCAAGAAGATCATCATCGCAAATATCATGCTTCTCATACTCAAGCTGTATGTCATCGAGTAACTGAGCAGCAAGTTCACACAGATGACAGGCATCTGTGTGAAACAAGATATACTGAGATGGCCTACCCAGCATGGGTCAACAGCCAGGTATTATGGATTTGTGGATTTCGCTTGAAATCCAAAGGCAATGTCTGGTTATCGATATTTTTAACGGTAAAGTTCAATGCTTCTAACGCTTCGATCTCCATTTTAAACTTACGTTTATTGTTAGAGAAAATAATTTCTCCACCTGGATTCAACAGCTTAATTAAACTCGATAACAAGGCAACATGGTCACGAAGAACATCGAAAGAATCTTCCATGCGCTTTGAATTGGAAAACGTTGGCGGATCGATAAATATAAGGTCAAACTTATCATGAGTGGTTTTGATCCACTGCATGCAGTTAGCTTGAACGAACTGATATTTGTCATCATTCAACCCATTTAAGGCAAAATTCTCTTTAGCCCAATTGGTATAGGTATTAGACATATCGACGGTTTTGACCGATTTAGCACCACCTAATGCCGCATGCACTGATGCCGTTCCGGTATAAGCAAATAAATTCAGTACATCTCTGTCTTTAGACTTTTGCCCAACGAGTTTACGCGTTAGACGATGATCCAGGAAAAGGCCCGTGTCTAAATACTCTTTAAGATTTAACTTAAATTTAGCGCCGTACTCAGTGGTTATTAGCTCAAGTTTATTTGCTTGGATCTTCTCGTACTGATTAGTGCCCTTCTGACGCTCACGAGTCTTTAAAATAATATTTTCGGAGTCGATACCAATAGCACTTGGCAAGGTGATCAAAACGTCTGTTAAACGACGTTTAGTTACAGACTCTGGAATATCGACCGGCGCGGTATATTCTTGGATCACAACGTAATCCAGGTATTTATCGATGGCAACTTTGTAGTCAGGTAGATCGGCATCATAAATACGATAGCTATCGACACCCTCTTTCTTAGCCCACTTTTGTAATTGCTTAAAATTCTTTTTAACCCGGTTAGCAAACGGCACCGCAATGTCACTGACATCGCCGTCTCTGTTAATTTTACTAGGGTCGACGCGGCGTGTATTTTCCGCATGAACAGTATAAAGATTAAATGCACATTCCAGAGCACCGTTATTCATCTTCATCTGCTTATCGGCTTTAAGCTTCAACGCCGATAAAAGTTCAACATCACTGTTTAAAATGGCCAGGTTCCAGCCACCAAATTCAGCCTTAAACTTATCACCCAACTGATAATAAAGCTGTAAAAGTGATGTGACATTACCTAAGCGTTCACCATAAGGTGGGTTACTGATGAGATAACCTGATTCAGCAGGCACTTTAATATTCAATGCATTTGAGACGTCAAACTCGATCAGATCCAATACGCCGGCATTTTCGGCATTACGTTTTGCCAGAGCAACGAGGCGTGAGTCGATGTCTGAGCCATAAAATTTAGTCGTACAACGCGTTTTACCGATTGACGCTCTGGCTTTGGCTTCGTCTAGCAAGCCTTGCCATACTTTGTCACTATGTCTGTGCCAATGCTCAAAACCAAAACGCTCACGATGTAATCCAGGTGCCATATCACACGCCATCATTGCGGCTTCAATCAATATCGTACCGCTACCACAGAAGGGATCCATCAAGGTAACAGGCGCCTTTTGCCAACCGCTACGAACCAACATGTTAGCAGCCAGATTCTCTTTTAATGGTGCCTCACCCGTTGTTGAACGGTAGCCACGCTTATGGAGCGCTGGACCAGAAAAATTCAAACCAATAGTGATCTGTCCACGGCGATAGTGAGCATCGATTCTAAAATCGGCATCGACACGAGCCACATCAGGTCTTGGGCAGTCATCATCACGAAAACGATCGACGATGGCATCTTTAATCTTAAGCGCACCAAACATGGTGTTATTAATAAAGCCGCCCATACCATGGAAATCGATGCTGAATGTACTGCGATGATTAAACTCCATCTGCCAATCGATACCGTAAGCCGCATTATATAGCTGCTCGGGGGATTCACATGGTCCTTTGTGGATAACAAGAATGATACGACTCGCTAACCGTGACCATAGCGTTATGCGGTATCCTAATTCCAGCGAAGCCGAAAAATAAACACCTGCAACACTCTCTTTTATTTCAGAAGCACCGAGTTCAGCAAGCTCAAGTGATAACGCGTATTCGTAGCCCCTAGGAGCCGCAGCAAAGAAATTTAACATCGATAAATGGGTACACATTAAAAATTAATCAGACATTATACCCTGAAGACGACAAAAATGATAAAAAGTTATTGTCTATGAGGGCCAAAAAGCCACTTAGATCATGCGGGTTTGTACATTCTTGATGCGTTTAGCGTCATTAATGGACGTTCAGTCAAGATATGGTTAATGTGGCTTGCAATGGATAAATCTGCCAGATACAGCTAGGTCCGCTTTGAGTAATACCAGGTTTGAGGTTATCGAAGCTGGCTAAATCATTAAAGTAAATATGGACTCAGGATAGAGCATTGTGAAAGCGACTCGGGCTCAACTTTATATGCCCCCCCTTTTTAAAGCGAAATGACAATGGTCGTTACACCACTTTCAATAAACTAACCCCGCTCCTGCAGCCCTTTTTTTTGTTACCACCCATATTATTTCTCAATTTAGCAAAGTGAATGCATCAGACCATAACTATTGGTTTTTACTTTTTATCTGTCATTTTTTGACCGCAGAATTATGCGGTCAATTAAGTCAAGATCGACTAGAACTTTCTTAGGGTAATTTATTAAGGAAAATCTGTCGAGAGGGGAGGAATTATTAACTCTTACTCTGGCTATCGATCAAATAACCAGAGATAGAATAAGCAGTGCAATACTCACCAGAGCTCAATTAAGCAGCGACAATATGTCGCTTGGTATTGAGTGGGTACAATCTGTCATTCATGACCTTGATACACTCAAATTGCATTAATGACTTTGTACCATTTAGAGAAAGGTCATTTGATAAGAGCATAACGAGTGACGCTTGAATATTTGTTTCAACCACCAGGACCTGTGCATTCACCCCCCGACATCTAAGTTGAAAAACTTTAGCTAACTCACTATAGACACACATAGTACTTGTGTCGAAGAACCAAGACTTGGGCATCTGAGGCTTTAATAAGAAATGCGCCGCCGTCGCATTAAGCGCTAATTGAACCTTAGTCGCATCGGATACACTCATAGACTTAGAGAGTCTCTCAACGAAGTCAATATAAAATTTAGCGTGTTCGACACTGAACTCTAATTCCGATTGAGCATCAGGAATTAAAGATTTAGATTTATAAGGGGTCAGAAACTCCATATCTGAACCTAACGAAACGCTTAAACAACCATACGTATCGTTATATATCCATTGCCAATCCCTTTTTGGCATTAATAACATAACGTTTACCCATAATATAAAGTACAGCTCGATAATAGATGATAATTTATCCAATATCAAAATATATTTTCAAAATATGAGTTGAAGAACAATATGTTATATTGATCATGCGCGATCTAATTACGATCGCGCGATCAAAAATAGATCCTAAACAGATCTATTTACTTTCGAGCCCTATACGCTTCAACAATATCTTGAATGAGTTTAGGTCCCTGATAGATAAATCCTGAGTATATTTGTACCATTTTTGCGCCAGCATCAAGTTTATCTAAAGCATCTGAAGCAGTATTAATTCCACCTACACCAATGATTGGGATCTCACCTTTTAAACAATCCGCTAACTGTTTAATTACCGCTGTAGATAATGAATTTAAAGGCTTACCACTTAATCCACCCGCCTCGTTGGAATTCATTAACCCGCTAACACCATCTCGACTAAGTGTTGTGTTAGTTGCGATAGCACCATCGAATTGATTTTTTATCAGCGAGTCTGCAATCTTCTCTATCTCTTCTGATGACAAATCAGGAGCAATCTTAAGGGCGATCGGAACATACTTACCATGCTTCTCAGTAAGATCTTTCTGTTTGGCTTTTAATGATCCCAATAGATCATCAAGCAAATCACCATATTGTAGACTACGGAGCCCCGGAGTATTGGGAGATGAAATATTGACGGCGATATATGCCGAATATTCATAAACCTTCTCCATGCAGATAAGATAATCATCTTTACCCTGCTCTACCGGCGTATCTTTGTTCTTACCAATATTGACACCAACCAAGGCACCTGACTTAGCCGCTTTTAAATTTGCAACCAGGTTATCAACACCCTTGTTGTTAAATCCCATTCTATTAATAATTGCTTTAGCGGGCTTCAATCGAAACAGACGTGGCAAGTCATTACCCGGCTGTGGTCGGGGGGTTACAGTTCCCACCTCAATATGACCAAACCCCATCGCATGAAAGCCATCGATGCATTCGCCATCTTTATCCATCCCCGCAGCCAAACCAACAGGGTTAGGAAAAGTCACTCCCATAAACTCAACAGGGGCTTGAGTAAACTTTTGCGCATAAAAACAATCTAAAGGTGTATTCGCCGTTGCCTTAAGACTTGCTATAGCAAAATGATGCGCCTTCTCAGGATCCATCTGAAACATGACTTTTTGAGCGATTTTGTAAAACATGTTTTCTCCTAGACCGAAAAAAGCCCCGGCATTTGCCAGGGCTATTTAATTATTATTGTTTACTTTTGACCTTCACAATGAAGTATCAAAAGATTTAATTCACGTAATGCGACCGAGAACTTTGCAAACTCGTGGATCTGCGAAGTCTTGAAGTCTGCAAGCATGTGGAACCATCTCTCCAACAAGCCCTCATTGGAGTCGATCCACTGCGTGATTATTACCTCTGCATCACACGTATCTGTACAGGCACGAAGTACGACCGAACTCAATGAACGTTGCTGCCAGTCTAATTCTTCTCTAAAGGCCGCTCTTGCGAGTGCTTGCCAATGATTCGCTACCGGCTGAGCACTAATCTGATCTAAGAACCAGTGTAACTCAACCCGCGCACCTAACTTGAAGTACGTCTGAGCAACTAAGGCTACAGGCTTATCTTCAAGTTCAGCGATTTGCGATATATCCAGTGCAGAGAATAAGGTACTCATATTAACAACATGAGTAGCAACATCTTCAGTAACGCCCTCTTTAACTAAAGCGGCAATTTCTGAACGTATGCCGTTCACCTCATCTTCGACCATATACTTGTGTACATTCGCCTTTAAGTCAGCAAACACCGGAGCATAAAACGCTACAGTTTGCTCAATACTATGGTTGCGATTGCGGTGGCGTAGGAACCAACGACAAGCACGACGAATATTTCGGCGAATTTGGTGTAGCATTTCACCTTGCACAACCGCAGGAATCACGCCATTAAGTGCGGTGATATCTTTGGTTAAATCATATAAACCAAATACTTCACGAGCCATAGTATAACAAATGGCAGCTTCGGCTACTGAGGCACCGGTCTCATCTTGCATACGTTGAACAAAATTAAGGCCCAAATCATTAACAAGCTCATTCGCGAGTGAGGTAGCAATAATTTCTGCACGCAGTGGGTGAGCTACCATACGGTCGCTATATTTCTCTTTCAACTGCTGTGGGAAATAGGCAATGAGTAGCTGGCTCAAGAAAGGATCGTCGGTAATTTCCGGTGTTAGCAATTGCTCTTTTAACACCATCTTTGCATAGGCAACCAACACTGAAAGCTCTGGACGAGTTAGCGCCTTACCACTAGCGAGTCGCTCCGCAAGTTCATCATCTGTCGGTATGAACTCCAGACCTCTGTCCAGCTTGCCGTCTTTTTCAAGATAATGAATAAAACGTATCTGTTCTTTGAGCTGTTCAGCACCTCGAACCTGAGTAACCGAAATGGTTCTGGTTTGATCTTTACAGTCTTGTAAGACAATACGTCCGACTTCATCAGTCATCTCAATTAAGAGACGGTTACGCTGTTTCAACGTCATCTCACCGTCTGCAACCAATGCGTTCAATAAGATCTTGATGTTGACCTCATTATCTGAGCAGTCAACACCACCGACGTTGTCCACGAAATCCGTGTTCATGCGGCCGCCGTTACCGGCATATTCGATACGACCGAGTTGAGTACAGCCTAAATTACCACCTTCACCGATAATTCTGGCCTGAACTTCATCACCATTGACACGAAGTGCATCATTGGCGCGATCGCCAACTTCGGCATGAGTTTCATTCGATGCCTTAACATAAGTACCGATACCACCATTCCAGATAAGGTCGACCTTCATCTTAAGCAGCTCTTTTAACAACTCAGTGGGTGTCATCGACGCTTTCTTGGTTTCCAGCATCTTCTTCATTTCTGGGGTCAAAGAGATCTTCTTAGCCGAACGAAGGAATATGCCACCCCCTTTAGAGATCAGCTCCTTGTTATAGTCCTCCCAGCTTGAACGAGGGAGTTCAAATAATCGCGCACGCTCTTTATAGCTTGATGCGGCATCCGGGTTAGGGTCGATAAAGATATGCATATGGTTGAAAGCCGTAACCAGACGCGTGTGCTTTGATAACAACATCCCGTTACCGAATACATCTCCGGCCATATCTCCCACAGCCAGACAGGTAAAGTCGGTTGTCTGGCAGTCGATACCTATCTCACGGAAATGACGCTTAACCGACTCCCAGGCACCACGGGCCGTGATCCCCATCTTCTTGTGGTCATAACCATTACTGCCACCGGAAGCGAAGGCATCGCCTAACCAGAAGTTATACTCATCTGAAATAGCATTCGCGATATCTGAGAAGGTTGCGGTGCCTTTATCAGCTGCGACGACTAAGTAAGGGTCGTCTTCATCATGACGAACGACGTTCGCAGGCGGTACGACTTCTCCATTGATAATATTGTCAGAGATATCCAATAAACCACGAATAAACAAGCGGTAGCACTCTTGACCTTCGGTAAAGAAAGCCTCACGCCCGCCCTCTGTCGGCAACTGCTTACAGACAAAGCCACCTTTAGCACCAACCGGTACAATCACGGTATTTTTAACTTGCTGCGCTTTAACAAGACCCAATACTTCAGTACGGAAATCTTCACGACGGTCAGACCAACGCAGTCCACCACGCGCGACTTTGCCACCACGAAGGTGCACACCTTCGACTCTTGGTGAATAGACAAAGATCTCAAATTTAGGCAGAGGACGAGGCATCTCAGGGATCTCTTCCGGTGCAAATTTGAATGAAATATAAGGTTTCACTTCACCAGTGTCGCTAACCTGATAGAAGTTCGTTCTCAGCGTGGCATTGATTAGGTCTAAGTAACGACGAATAATTCTGTCATCATCCAGACTGGAGACATCTTCCAAGCGCAGATCGATCTGCTCAACAAACTTACTCAGCGTGCGTGTCTTAAGTTTCGGGTTAAACTTACGAATAAACATCTTAACCAGAAAATCGGCGATCTGAGGATAGCGAGTGAATGTCTCTTCGATGTAGGCTTGGCTGAAGGTTGCATCGATCTGGCGCATATATTTCGCATAGGCACGTAAAACCGAGACTTCTCTTCCCCCAAGACCTGTCGCTAACACTAATCGGTTAAAGCCATCATCTTCAAGTTTCTTTCTCCACACCTCAGATAGCGCGGTTTGGAAACGAAGTTGACTATCTGCGATATTCTGAGTCGACGTGCCCTGCACTGTCATCAAGAAATCGAGGATCCAATATGTTCCGCCATCGGCCGTCTTTAATTCATAAGGACGTTCGTTGATCACCCTTAGACCAAAGTTTTCCAGCATAGGTAACACATCAGACAAATGAATGGGCTCATCTTTATGAAACAACTTTAGACGAACTTTACTGTTATTAAGCGCCGTTTCTTGCGGCTGATAGAACAGCATCCCCAGTTGCAAATCATCATTGAGAGATTCAAGGTGCTGGATATCGACGACCGCAGAGCTTGGTAATACATCTTCTTTATAACTGCGGGGAAAGGCATTGATATAACGCTTGCTCAGACTCTTACCTAACTCTTCACCCTGAGCGCTACTCAATGCATCATTGAGTTTATCTTCCCAAGAACGAGCAGCTTCAATTAAATTATTTTCGATAGCAGCCACATCCACATCCATATTATTATTATCGACTTTAACGATGTAATGAGTTCGCGCGAGTGTTGATTCTGAAAAGTAAGTTGTAAATTCAACTTCAGAATCACTCTTGAAGTGCTGACCCAGAATTCGCTGAGTATCTTCACGTAGTTTAGTGTTATATCTATCTTTAGAGACATAGACCAAACAAGAGAGGAAGCGACCGAAACCATCTTTACGTACAAATAGTTTCAGTTTATCTCTATCTTGCATCTCCAGCACACCATGAGCGACACGGGAAAGTTGCTCAACATTTCCCTGTATGAGTTCATCACGGGGCAGTGTCTCCAGGATGTGCATCAAGGCTTTATAGTCGTGGGAGCTCGGTGTCAAACCGGAGCGGTCCAACACCCGCTGTACTTTTTCGGCTAACAGTGGAATTTCACGCGGGCTACGATTATAGAGATTGGAGACATAGAGGCCTAAAAATCTATCTTCCCCAATCACATTGCCTTTTTCATCGAAACGTTTAACGCCAACGTAATCGACATAGGCTGGGCGGTGAACACGACTCTTTTCGCTACTCTTGGTCAAGACCAATAAGCTGTTATCCAAGGCTTCTTTGCGAGCACTTTCCGATAACTGGGAGATGAGTAATCCAGTTTCAGGCTTTGGCTTGCCAGGAATATTCATTAATCCCAGGCTCGTTGACGTATCGGGAATGAGTTCTAAATCACCTTCTACCTTACGAAGGTCGTACCTGCGATACCCTAGTAGAGTAAAATGGTGATCGCTAAGATACTTCAGGAAATTTATCGCTTCTTCACGCTCACTCTTATGACCCGGGTATGGGCGAGTATCGAGCTCTTTAATTGTCTCTGTTAATCTTTCAGACATCATGTCCCAGTCGCCTACCGACGCTGCTACATCACCCAATACAGATTCAATTTCTTTCTCTAATTGCTTAATATCCTTGTCACTGCTTTGTCTATCTATCTCAATCAGGAACACGGCAACCTTTTCAAGTTTATCGCCACCTTCATCCCCGTAGTGAACCTGCGAAATCATCCCTTTAGTTCTTTTTATTGAGAGAGGAGTATGCAGAATAGCGTGGGCCGTGATACCAATTCGGTTGAGGGCCATACCGACAGAGTCAACCAGAAATGGCATATCGGGTTGAATGACTTCGATGATCGAGTGAGTCGACTGCCAACCATGCTTAGACTGGCTAGGGTTAAATACCCGAATATGAGACTCCCCCTTAGGGGTAACATTTGCCGAATTCCATAAACTTAATACCGCACCATAAAGATCACTGTCATTACGGGCATTAAGATCGTCTTTCGACATATGGGCATAGAGGCAAGCCGCAAGCTGCTCTACTTGTTTTGATTGTGTATGAGGAACTTTAGAGTGAATGAGATTAACTACATTTTCGAGTAGTACTGAAGGCATTGCATCTTTCAAGGCCATGTTGCTGTTTCCTTAAGGGTCTATGGCAGCGCTTTTATAATTTTTTGGGATGCTTGTACAAATGACCGGTCCGGATAATGTGACCTAGGTCATGCGCGAAGTCTATTACTAAACTTGCCATTTTTCGAGTGTTATTTTAGTGGTAGATCCTCTGCGAAACCAGTAATAGCGGCATTTTTGTACTAAAGATGATAAAACAATCGGCATTTGAGCGTAACTATGCAAAAAACAGGGTAATAAAAAAGGGAGCCTAAGCTCCCCCTATCCCTATGATGCTCTGGGTTCTCGCCAAAAGAAGGCCCCGATTGCTGGTAAAATAATTATGGCTCCCAACATATTCACTAAAAACATAAATGTCAGCAGGATCCCCATATCCATTTGAAACTTAAGTGCAGAGAAGAACCAGGTGCTCACGCCGATCGCTAATGTAAGGCCTGTGAATATAACTGCACTCCCCCTTTCAACCAGCGCCTCATAGTAAGCTTCCTGCACCGGCATGCCATCCCTGAGCCTCACTGCCATAGTCGAAAGAATATAGATACCGTAATCGACACCGATACCCACCCCCAAGGCGATAACAGGCAGAGTACTGACAGCCAGACCGATATCGAGCTGTGTCATCAGAGCCTGAGCTAAGGTTGATACGACGTAAAGCGGCAGTACCACAGATATTGTAGCGCGCAGTGATCTGAAGCTGAGTAAACAGAGTATAAAGACCGCGCCATATACGTACAGCATCATAGGTAGTTGCGCCTCTGCCACCGCCTCATTGGTTGCCGCCATGACACCTACAGGACCTGAAGCCAACTTAAACTTAAGTTTATCCGAGTCCATTTCAGCTGACAGGGCTTTAACTTTATCGATCACGACTTCAATGGTTTCGGCCTTATGATCTTTTAAGAACAGATAAACAGGCATGACAGAACAATCACCATTGAGCAGACCCGATGTGGTCGGGACTCGACCAACGGCCTGCACCAGGCTCGCCGTTGTACGCGGTAACACTTGCCACTTAGGATTCCCCTCGTTAAAACCGGCATTTACGCGCTTCGCGACAGACGCTAAGCTTGCGGTTGCCTCGACACCAGGGGTGTTACGCACCAACCATTCAAATTCATCCATTTGCGTTAAGACTGAATGATAAGTACAGGCTTCAGGAAAGGCTTCTACAATCACCGTCATGACATCGGTCGTGATTGAGAAGTTATCGGTAATATAAAAAGTATCCTGATTGTAGCGAGAGTCAATATGAAGTGCTGGCGCGCCGCCTTGCAAGTCACCTACTTTCATCAAGCTCGCTTGCTGTGCCCCCAGCGCGTAAAGCCCTGTAGTGATAACCAACACCCAGATAGCATATTTAGTGGTTGCAAACGCCGACAGCTTCTTCCAGATGTGGTTTATTCCATCATTGGAAGGATCATGAGACCTTTTCGGCGGCGTAACCTGTGTGTATGAGATAACCAGAGGCAATAAAATGAGGTTGGTGAGAATGATGACGCCAACACCTAATGAAGCCGATATTGCCAATTCCCGAATAATACCGATATCGATCGCCAACAAGGTAAGGAAACCCACTGTGTCGGACAAGAGCGCGATTCCACCGGGGATCAACAAACTTCTGAATGCCGAGGCTGCTGCAGATTTTGTCGACTTACCATCGGCCACCCTGCGCCTGACAGCATTGATCATCTGTACGCTGTGACTCACGCCAATAGCAAAGACCAGGAAAGGGATCAAAATTGACATAGGATCTAACCCAAAACCCACAACGGTCAATAGTCCCAGCTGCCAGATCACGGCGATTAAACTACAAGCGAGTGGTAAAAAGGTTAATACCAGCGATTTTGAAAATAGGTAAACCATGATAGCAGTCACTATGATAGCTATCAGGAAAAACAGCACGACTCCCTTGGCACCATCGGCAACATCGCCCGCCATCTTGGCAAAACCAATAATATGAATCTTTATGTCATCATTTTCGTATTGAGTACGCAGCTCCTCTTCAAGCTGAGATGCAAATGCGAGAGTGTCCAATGGCTCACCCGTTTGGGGGTCAAAATCCATCAGTTGAGCTGACACCATGGCCGCCGAATAATCCTCAGCGATGAGTCTTCCTACGATACCCGCTTTTTCAATATTATTTCTTACAACAGTGAGTCCAGCGCTTGTTGTAGAGAAATCTGCCGGGATAACCGGACCACCCGCAAAGCCATCTTCGACCACCTCAGTAAAACGCGTCGATGGCGAAAACAGAGACTTAACCTGAGCCCTGTCAACACCAGGAATGAAGAACAACTGGTCGTGAACATTCTTTAACGCATCGAAGAAACGCTCATTGAAGATATCACCACTGGTATCTTCTACCGCAACCATAATGCTATTAGCCCCACCAAACTGCTTCTGATGCTTAAGGTAGGTTTGCATATAAGTGTGGTTGAGTGGAATGTTCTTGATGAAGGCAGCATCCATTTTCAGATTGCTTGCCTGTAAGCCCAAGAACACTGTCGTGACTAAAAAAACAAGAATAACAAATGCTCTGTGCCTGAATAGATAGGATTCGAGTCCATTAACCATTTTATCTAACATCTTTAGGATCCTATTATTATTTTAATTCGAAGAGGCCTTTTGTTCCTGCCACCCAAATATGTCCCTGTGGATCTTGATTAATAGCAACGAGATTCTCTCCCTGTCGCTGATGAATAACCTTACTCTCTCCCTGAGCGGGTACGTCAATTATCACACCGGCATTACCGACTAAAATTAACCCGCCGTCACTGTTCGGCAAAGCGCCGTTTATCGTAGACTTGACAGGTAATGTCACCTCTTTCCAGCTGTCCATCTCGAGATCGGCTTTGAAAATGTGACCTCTAAGCCCCATTGCGAAAATCGTGTTATTAAGCTCAATCGTATTGAACAGTGAACCTTCATAGGTGAAATCGACTTTGGACCACAGCTTGCCTTGATTATCTGAAACGGCAACTAATCCAAGCTCACCGACCATAATAAGCTGACCGTTAGACAGCGCATTTATGCGGTTAAAGTGCGGAAGCAAAGCACTGCGTTCACTGAGGTAGAGCGCCTCATCTTCAGCCTTTAATTCGGCCAGATAGCTGACATCCTCTTCAAAAAGCAGCTCATCATGGTATTCGCTTAACCATGTTTTACCACCATCAGATGTTCTATAGAACAAACCATAAGCACCTATGGCGACACCATTTAGTTCATCAAAGAAGAGAATATCCATCAAAGGTTTCTCTATCTCTGGTGAGCCCATCTGTAACTGCCAGGTGACGCCAGCATCGATGGTATTAATAATGGTCGCATCATGACCCACCGCCCAACCGAGCTTAGGTGTGATAAAAAAAACTTTCGTGAGGTGGGCCTGCGTCGGCGTTGAAACTTGCGTCCACTGTCCCACTTTCTTTTCATCAAAAACGAAAACGTGTCCGCGTTCACCGACAGCAACCGTAGTGGTTCCCTTGGTCGCAATATCAAGAATGATCGACTCGAGGGCTAATGGCTGAATTTGGCTACTTGTGCTGTTTGCATCGCTAGCCAGAGCAACCGATGACAGAAAAAGGGCAGCGATTAAACAAACAGAAACAAATCGAAGCATGCTAAACAACATACAAACTTCCTTAAGAGATAGAGGGGCACCCTATCGATGCCCCTTTTGTATCGGAGGATTAACGAATACCAGCACGTCTCAATGCCGCAGGGGTGAAGTTAGCTTCACTCAGCTTGGCATCAAAATTATACATACGGCCTTCATTATCGAGTCCCATAGCGATATAACGACGGGATTGAAGATCATGGAAGACCTCAAGCGTAGTCCAATGTGTAGGAACTTCGTAATAGTTAATAGCATGCGCAAAGGCAACACGATATAACTCATCACGGTTATCATAAATATCGGCTAGGGATACCTGCCAGGAATCCTCATCGATATAGAAAGTACGTGTCTTATAAATATGACGCATGCCCTCTTTAAGTTGAGCTTTGACAACCCAAACACGATGTTTTTCCCAACGCACAAACTCAGGATTCACATGACCGGGGTGGATAATCTGGTCGTACTTGAGTTTATCCGAATGCAGCTTGTAGTCGTTATAAGGAATGTAGACTTCCTGCTTACCGATCAACTCCCAGTTATAGCGAACAGGAGAGCCGTTAAACATGTCAAAGTCATCCGTAGTTCTCAGACCATCAGAGACTGAACCCGGCGTATCGAAGGCCACATTAGGCGCCTTACGCACACGACGTTGACCCGTGTTATAGGTCCACGCCTGGCGAGGTAGTGCCTCTTGGTCCATTGTCTCTTTAACCAGTAGTGCCGTACCCGCCAGACGTGCCGGTTGCGTCACAACTTGCTTAAAGAAGAACAAGGTATTTGAAGCATTGAGTTTATCTAAGGTGATCTCCGGACGAGAATACTGGAAACGTATCTCCTCAGCAGTTTCAACTAAGGTGTAGCTACCGCTTGCAGTCGGTGCGGCTTGACTACGGGAAGTTTCAACATCCACACCACGAAAACGCAGAACATGGTTCCAGATAACCTCTAAACCATTTTTTGGCATAGGGAATGGCACACCAATCGATGCACCTTTAACACCATTACCTTCAGAGACCAGTTCTGCACGGGTCGCATTGGCTTTAGTCGCATCATAGACATACTGAGGCACAGAAGCCGTACGCCTGGTCTGATAGACATTCATTTTGTAGGTGTCAGGGTAAAGTTCAAATAACTTTATCTGACCATCGGTTAAATGAGCCTTGTATTTGTCTTTATTAGCATTGGTTATCGTAAATTCAATCTTGTCATCCGAGAAAGGATCCGGATGATGCATCCCCTTCTCGTAACCGGCAATGGCAGAAGTGATCCCACCATCCCAGGCAGGAATCGAACCATCGGCATTACCCGCTTTCACACCACCGAGTGGCGTTAATTCGGTTCCAAGCTTTGCAGCTTCAGCATCTGTAACTTTAGCCAATGCGGTAGGCGCACTGAGTGCTAACATCACAGACGCCGACAATATCCCAAGTTTATTCATTGTTATTGTCCTTGTGATTTAGATTGAGTACTTGATGTTAAACGACACGTAGTCACGGTCTGACATCTGATTAGTCGTTCCTACGCCACCAAAGAAACTATTGTAGGAGAAATCTGCTCCCCAACGGCTCTGGTAATCGAAGTTTACACCGACAGAAACTGATTTCTTACCCTCTGTAAACAGGAACATAGGATCGGGCGTAATACCCTCGACATCATGTGAGAAGATCACACGAGGAGACATATTTACACCAGAAAACAAGTTGTTGTAGTCAGCCTTAGCCACTAAACGGTAACCCCAGGCAAAATCCGTTGGGAATGGGTTGGTCTCAGGGCCATTATGCACACCTTCGATGATGCCAGGCATATCCGGATTTCCACCCGAACGAGCCGTTCCAGGTCCATTGAGTCTTAACTCATCAAAACCAGGCATATCATGGATCCACACACCACCAACCTCGGCTAACATAACCAGGTTGCTTGTGCCTAAAGTCGGACCAAACAGGTGAGTAAAGGTGGCTTGGGCTTGAGTGGTATCGAGGCGAATAAAGCCCTCTGCATATTCACCAGGTCCCACATCATCAACATAAGAGGTATATTGAGATATCCCATCGAAATCCGGACGAAGGCCCGCATTCGCCAGTTGCTGAGGCATAGCGGCGAACAGAAGTTCAACATCATCAATTTGCAGTGGTTCATCCTGACGGTGAGCAATTTCACCGGCAACCGATGTATCACCGATTAATGTATTGAAGCTGAAGCCATAGAGTTGAATATCTTCAGGATACTCAATCTGCGCCTTGGAGAAGGTCTCTAAACCAAGCAGTACATCACGGTCAACCGTTCCACCTGTCGCCGCAAGAGCGCCGAGAGTGCCTAGATCATTCGCGATAGCCTGTTGACCAAAGTCAGCAGTTGTACCGCTAATGAGTGGTCTACGACTATGGTAGTTCATGTAGTAAAGACCAAACTCAGTTTCACCTAGAGCTGGTGCATAATATCCCAACTTAACACCGTATTGACCCGAATCGCTGGCACTGGCTTGATCTTCAACCAGCGTAGCCTTGGTTGGATAGGCTAAAGCCAATGCACCAAGCGTTGCCGAGTCATAATTGCCTGAGATAATCATCTGGGCTAACTTGTTGTACTCAGCCTCGAGGAACTCCAGGTTCATGTCCGGGTTCGCCTGAAAACCTAACTGAGCATTTTGGCCATAACCGCCATAACCGGCAAAATCATTGGTCGAGAAATATGAACCTGGTGTTGGTATCCAAACAGGCTCCCAGTCATACTGATAAAACGCTTCGACAGATAGCTCGTCTGTCACCCCAAACGATGCCCACACCATTCCCTGAGGCCTGAATGCTTCTTTGAGCTCGGCGCCCGGTGCATTGAGGATATTGAGATCGACAGGGTTAATCACACCAATACCATGAGGGATCAGGGTGCTTTCCCCCCAAGAGACCACCTGGTTACCGACACGAATGGTCAGCGGGTTGGCCCCATCATTGAAATCGAAGTCGCCATAAACAAACGCATCGAGTAAACGTACATCTTTACACTGTACTTTCGATGCCTCGGAGTCCATGCAAGGGTCGTACTCTTTACCCGTTAACGGATCGCTATAACCATAGTCGCCGTTATTCGCTTTCTGATCATAGAAATACATGCCACGGGCGAAGACACCGAAGTTTTTATACTTAAGTGAAAGCTCATGCAGTCCCTTGAACACCATGGCCGTCGTGTCACCTTGGGAATAGAGTAGATTACTCAAGTCACCATTACTGGAATATGACCCGGGTTGAGCCCAAATCTCGGCGGATGTATATTTCGTATTATTGAACGCAGAGTAGTTGGACCAATCAAATCTGGGATGGTTAACCTTACCGATATTGTTATCCCAATCACGTCCCTCGACCCGCCAACTCGCGCCAGCAGAGAAGGTTGAATCGAACGTTCCCTGAACTTCTCCCCAATCAAATGATACAGCGCTGGCAACAGAAGTCACTCCCATACTCAGTGCCGCTACGATCCCCAAAGTAAGCGTCGACTTATTAAAGCCGTTTATAACCTTTTTCATTTTAGCTTCTCTCCATAACCTGCTGGATTCTTGTTATAGGAATTGATAACCAACATCTTGTTAGCCTACAGGTAACACCATTGTTACAGCATTTACATCTGATGAGCAAGACGGAATTAGAGAAATTCTTCTAAAGATTTAAGTAGTTTAGCTAGAAATAAAACAATAATTTAAACGCTTGATTTAAATATTAGATAAGAAGATGGTGTTATAAGCAAAAATGAAGAAGGATATTGTGGAATAACAAAGGATTACGTAAAGAAGAACGGGGCTGTTCGACAACGAAAAGGCAATCAGTCGTTTGAAGTAATTACTCTAATGCTGAATGCTAAATTTTTTGCAGAGAAAGCAGCTCACCCTTTTCGCTGAGCTCCAATTTAAAATCTCCCTGTACACCGGAACGAGTCAAAAACCGTCGAAAGTGGCGGCCGTTGATCCAAAGTTTCCTTCCATGGCTATCATGCACTTCAACTTTATCGACATGCCCCTGATAATACCGCTGAAATTCGTGGAAACTTACGTTTAAAGAAAAGTAAAAAGTCATATTTTAAGATTAAAACAATAGAAAACAATAGGAAACAAATTTATGGTTCTGAGAACAGCAAATAAGTCTATGACTCTCCGTATTTGTAGCGGAGAGTCATAGACCAGGATCACCGACCTCTACTTGCTATCGAGAGCCTTTGAGACTTTCTCATACAGATCTTTAGATAAGTCTTCGAGTCCTAAAATACGTCTAAGCGACGCTTTCATCAGTGACTGCCTGACTTGATCAAACTTTTTAAACTGAATAAGAGGAGTAATAATCCTGGCCGCAACTTGCGGATTTAACTTATTAAGCTTAATGATGGTATCGGTTACAAACTCATAACCGCTGCCATCGAGTTTATGAAACTGTACGGTATTTGCAGCTGCAAACGCGCCAATTAACGAACGCACCCGGTTAGGGTTAGAGAAGCTAAAAGATGGATGCTTAGTTAACTTTTCAACCTCCAACAAACAGGTATCCGCTGCACACGTAGCCTGCAAAGAGAGCCACTTATCCATCACCAATGGCGTCTCACTCCACTTGGTTTCATAATCAGACATCAAGGTGGCACGTAATGAAGAGTCTTCACCATTAAGCGCCAGTAATGCTCCGAGACTGTCCGTCATGTTGTCTGCCTGTTCATACTGCACTTTGGCGAAACTCTGATGCTCCTCAGACACTTTCTGTAGCAGAAGTAGGCAAATATTTTTAAGCGCACGTGAACCGGCATTATCAATACTCGCCTGTTCTCGATATCGGCTAAGTAGTTCATCTTCACAGGCCGCTGCCAACTCTTCAACCACAAAGGCTCTGGCAGTCGCTAAGGCATCGAGATCGACAGACTCTGCTTGTTCAATTAAAGCTGAGACAGATGGCAGAGTAAAGATTTCGGCAACCAATGCATGGTCAAGCTCTTCACTGAGAAGCACACCACGGTAGGCATCGGTCACTCGGGGATCGATATGCATCGATTGTTGTTGCCCCAAGTTAGCGACATTATCCCAAATCGCTTGACTGATAAGCGCAACAGAGGCTTCCCAACGCGCCACTTCACTGCTGGCATAACGCATCAGGTGCACCAACTGCTCGACCGAGTAGGAGAAATCAAGCTTAACCGGCGCCGAGAAGTCTTGCAGTAGCGAAGGTATTGGCTGCTCGGCAATATCATTAAAGATAAACTCTTGACGAGACTCCTTAACATCCAATACCTGACTCAACATCGAGGTGCCATCCGGCGATAGAAGCTCCAGATCAAACGGAATATGAAGTGCTAGCTTGTCAGTTTGATCTGCCGTTGGCTGAGTGACTTGCTCGATGATTAGCGAGTAACATGCATTTTCGGCATCATAGTTCTCTTTGACCGTAACAATGGGTGTTCCGGATTGGCTATACCAACGTTTAAACAGCGACAGGTCGATACCGCTGGCGTCTGTCATCGCTGCCGCAAAGTCATCACAGGTCACAGCCTGACCGTCATGACGTTCGAAATACAATTTCATACCGGCTTGAAATGATTCTTCACCCAATAAGGTATGCATCATACGAATGACTTCGGCGCCTTTGTTATAGACGGTGACCGTATAGAAGTTATTCATCTCAATCACAGACTCAGGACGAATAGGATGCGCCATTGGTCCTGAATCTTCGGCAAACTGCTGATTTTTTATCACTTTAATCGCATGAATACGGTTAACGGCACGGGAGCCGAGATCTGAACTGAACTCTTGATCTCTAAATACGGTTAAGCCTTCCTTAAGGCTTAGTTGAAACCAGTCCCGGCAGGTCACTCTGTTGCCAGTCCAGTTATGGAAATACTCATGCCCCACCACCGACTCGATACCGTGATAATCCTCATCTGTCGCCGAGCTCGTATCGGCCAACACATACTTGGTATTGAACACATTGAGCCCTTTGTTCTCCATCGCGCCCATGTTGAAGAAATCAACCGCCACGATCATGTAGATATCCAAGTCATATTCAAGATCGAATCTGGACTCATCCCAAGCCATCGACTTCTTTAATGATGCCATGGCATGGTGGGCTTTATGAAGGTTACCTTTATCGACAAAGACCTGTAATTTAACTGGACGTTGGCTTGAGGTTACAAACTCATCTTCCAGCAGATCGAAATCGCCTGCGACCAGGGCAAACAGATAGGCAGGCTTTGGAAACGGATCATGCCATTTAACAAAATGACGTCCCGATGAGGTTTCCCCCTGCTCCAACAAGTTGCCATTACTCAATAGATAGGGAAAAGCCTTGGCATCGGCTTCAACTCTCACACTGTACACAGCAAGTACATCGGGTCTGTCAAGGAAATAGGTGATGCGTCTGAACCCTTCGGCTTCACACTGAGTACAGTAGGCCCCATCGGACATATATAGCCCTTCGAGGCTTGAATTCGCTTCAGGATCCAGCTTTGTCACTATCTCTAACTCAAACTCCTCAAGCTGAGTTTCGATACTCAGTTTTGCCTCATTCTGGCTATAGCTGGTTTCAACACCATCCACTTTAAGTGAAATAATCTCAATACCTTCGCCATCCAGCACTAAGGTCGTTGCTTGGTCATCTTTTCGTACTACCTGACTTTTTGCCGTGACTAATGTCTCTGGCCCAGCCAAATAGAAATCAAGATCGATATGGGTGATGGTAAAAGCAGGGGCCAGGTAATCCTTCAGGTACTTCGCATTCATTGTTGTCATATACAGGCCTTATATCCTTTAACTAACTTATACATCTGAATTTTGATGTAACAGATATGAAAAAACGCGCCAGAGGCGCGTTTTTAATTATTTAACTCATTTTACTTTGATTCGTTTTTAGCCACTCTTTCGATATCGACCATATCGAGAGTGATATAAACCGTTTCATCACGGAAGGCATCCGGTGTAACCAATTCATCTTCATCTGCATCGGAGTCCGTTTCTGATCCTTCTGAATCGAGCGACTTAACAGCTGCTAAACCTTGGCTCACACGACGTTCATTAAGACGAACGAGCTGTTTCTTGTCATTGGCTTCGCGCTCAGCAATACGCTCACTCTCAACAAGAGAGACCGTTTTTTCGTCATGATGCTTCTTAAATTCAGCAATATCTTGGTAGATATAGCTAAACTCAACATCTTGCTTAATACGAGCATTATGCTTAACAGACAAGTTGCCTATCAGGTTAGGATTAACATCCCCCAGAGTACCATATTGTGCAACTGGTACTTTATCCCAAGGCAATGCATTCTCTTCCTCAGCTTCACCGTACTCACCCGGCTCTAAAGCACTCGGGAAGGAGATATCGGGTGTAACACCTTTAAGTTGAGTACTGCCGCCATTGATGCGGTAGAACTTAGCTATGGTGTACTGTACGTGGCCAATTGGCTTCTCATACATATCATAGATACGACCGAGACTCTTATGCTGTTGAACCGTACCTTTACCGAACGTCGACTCGCCAACAATCAGTGCACGATCATAATCTTGAAGTGCGGCAGCGAAAATCTCAGAGGCAGAAGCACTATAACGGTCAACCATCACAGTTAGTGGTCCGCTATAGGTCGTGCGGCCATCATTATCTCGATTCTGCGAGACCTTACCATTGGCATCTCTGATCTGTACTACCGGTCCTTGCTCAATAAACAGGCCGGTTAAGAGTGTTGCCTCGGTGAGAGCACCACCGCCGTTGCCACGTAGGTCGATAATCACACCTTCGACCTGTGCTTTTTTCAATTTAATCAGCTCTTTAGATACATCCTTTGACAGGTCCATATAAAAACCTGGGATCTGGATAACGCCGACCTTGCGATTAGCATATTGACCTTCATCGGGCTCTATCACCTCAGACGTGGCAGCGCGATCTTCGAGTCTGATCTTATCTCTTACTATGGTCACTTCGAATGTTTTAGCCGAAGAACCACCCTTTTTAGGTAAAATCTGTAGGACAACTTTACTGCCCTTAGGACCTTTAATTAATTCAACGACATCATCGAGACGCCAGCCAATGACATCGACAATATCTTTGTCATCTTGACCAACACCGACAATCTTATCTTCGGGTGATAATTTTTCACTCGTTGCCGCGGGTCCGCCAGCAACCAGACTCTTGATGACGGTATAATCATCATCCATCTGCAATACGGCGCCAATCCCCTCGAGACTTAAGTTCATCTCCATCTGGAAACGCTCGGCATTTCTGGGAGAGAGGTAACTCGTATGAGGCTCTACGGTGCGAGAGAAGGCATTCATCACGCCCTGAAAAACATCTTCACTCTTAGTCTGACTAAGGCGTTTAATCGCATTGTTATAGCGCTTCTCAAGAACGGGAACAATTTCATCCCACTCTTTACCGGTTAACTTAAGATTTAACGCATCATATTTGACTCGTTGGCGCCATAACTCGTTGAGTTCTGCCTCATCTTTAGGCCAGGCGGCATCTTCACGATTAAACTGATACTTATCATTAGCAAGAGTAAAATCCATCTCTTTGTCTAAGAGAGATAATGCATATGAGAAACGGTCATAGCGACGCTTTTGCACTAGTTCGAACATTTTATAAGCAGGAGTTAAGTCACCACTTTTAAGCATGTCATCAAACTGTTTGGAGTAAACACCAAAAGTATCAAGGTCTTTTTGGAGCAATACATTACGACGGTAATCTAATTGCTTGAGGTAGCGCTTAAATACCTGCTCGGAAAACGCATCATCAAGATCAAATCTATGATAGTGAGAGCGAGTAAAGAGGCCAGTAACACGCTTACTGGCAACCTTATGCTGCGGTTCCTGCGATAGTGCGGGTAACTCGCTGAATGGAATTGATGGGGTTAACGCCCACGCCGAGAATCCTACAAAAATACTGGCGATTGAGGCAGCCAGGGTAATTTTTCGCATCAACAAGTTACTCCTTTACTATGAGATAGTTACAGCATTATGTGTTCAACACGTACTTTAACGGTTAAACCTGAGTCTAACTGTACTTGAACATCTTCTTTCTTAATGTCTAAGATAACGCCTGCAACTGGTGTCTTACCTAGTTTGACATTAACACGCTGATTTTGTTTCAGCTCATTTAACACAGCTGGTGTTAAAGTCACTTCCGGAGCTTGCTCTTTAACCGGCTTAGGTGCAGGTTTTGCACGCTTAACAGCAGGTTTCTTTGCCGGCTTTTTATTCGCCTTAGCAGCCTGACCTTCACTCTTAGCGGCAGCAGCTTTTGCTACGCGCTTAGCTTTAGCCTTCTCTTGACTCTCTTTAAGAGTAGACTGAGCATGGTCTATGTGCTCTTGCTCTAACTCACCACAAGGGGTTCCGTCTAAGTCAATGCGTTGTGCACCGGCTTTAACGCCCTTTAGGTAACGCCAACTACTAGTATAGCGTCTTAAGGCAATTCTCAATTGAGTTTTACTGACTTTAGAATCATCAGCTAACCTTTCAGCCAAATCCTGAAACAATCCAATTTTTAATGGCTTCGTTTCACCTTCGGCGATAAAGCACAAAGGAAATGTTTCATATAAATACGCAAGAATTGCGTTGGTGTCGGTCAACTTCTCTGTTGATTCCATCATTACTTCCACAGTTAAAAAAGGGACACAAGTTGAACATACCGAAAAAAGTACGCCATCAAGAGTCATTTATATTTATCTGTTTCAGGCCCAGTACAAACTCCAATAGCAACACTGAAATTCGATACCCAGAACTAATACAGCAAACATACCTTAGCAATTACAATTAACAAACGCCAAGCTTTCATTCCACGAATGGAAATATCTCGACGCCCTTATCATTCGAACCGCCTATTATAAACGGGCCGTTGACGATTGCGACCATCATTTATGATAAATTGGTTGTAGTTTGAGCAAATAACGCATTTTCAAAGCTATTTACCAACTTTTCCAGTCCCGCTTGGTCAGTTTCATTGAATCTTGCCAAGCTTGGACTGTCAATATCGAGGACAGCAACCACTTGGTGATCACGCATTACCGGGATCACTATTTCTGAATTACTGGCTGCATCGCAGGCAATATGTCCATCAAATTGATGAACATCGGCAATACGCTGAGATACTCCTTCTAAGGCAGCCGTTCCACACACACCTTTTCCCAATGGGATCCGCGTGCATGCCACTTTACCTTGAAATGGACCTAATACTAACTGTTTATTTTTTAAGAGATAAAAACCCACCCAATTCAGATCATCTAAGGCGTCATTTATCAATGCCGAAAAATTTGCCATTGCGGCAATCAAGTCATCCTCGCCATCGAGCAGCGCCTTGGCCTGCCTATCCAGCGAGGCATAAAATTCGTTTATCATACAAACTTCCTAACAATTTATTTTTTTGATTCGGCTTTGTTAGCTGCTTTTTTTGGTGGAGTCTCTTTTTTTGGTGCTACACCTTTCAACAAACTCATTAATTGATCTTTATGTTGTGCCAGATAGAAACTTAACTTTTCACACGTATTTTCATCTAACTCAAGCTCAGACTCAGTCAGGAAAGGAGTGAGCTGATCAGCGATATCAAGCATCTTATCGTAGGCATCGGCCTCCTTTTTAGATGTAAATGTCATCTTCTCAACCCCTTCTCTGACCACAACAAATTTAGTAATAACTGCCATGACTGCCCTCATACTGTTTTTATATACAGTTATAGAGTCTCATAAATACAAGTTCTTATGCAAGTACTCTGGAAAATCTGATAGTATCTAACCGATTATCGACGCAGATAACTTCCGTAGAATGTGATTCAGGTATGATAAGCTTGATCAATAGCTGCGAGTCATCTGCTAAAAGACATCATTCAACAACGGGTGTAAGAAACGGATTGAAATCGGCGATGGAACAAGAATGTGCTGACAATAGTGTGGTGTTATGCCGCTCTTGTGACTTAGTTATCAGAAAGCGTGCACTACCTTCTGGCGTTCGTGCTCTATGTCCTCGCTGTCACACAACCCTATACGACACACCATACTGTTCAATAAACGGTATGTTAGCCCTGTGTTTAACTGCTTTACTCTTCTTACTTCCGGCCAATGTGCTGCCAGTACTTGAACTACACTTCTTAGGCAGTGTCAGAACCACGACGATTATCGAAGGCGCGATGGCGGTATCGAATCAAGGCTATTGGATTGTGGGTATCGCCGTTTTAGTCTCGGCAGTTATCGCACCGGCACTACTCATTCTCTCTGTACTCTCTCAAATTTTGATCATCAAATATCGCCTTAACTCCCCCTTTTTCCGTGACGTACTTAAACGTCTACTCAGTTATCAGGGCCTGTTGGCTCAATTGAGCATGTTAGAGATTTATATGATCAGTATTCTCGTCTCTGTATTTCAGCTGTCAGATTTTGCTGATATTTTCTTAGGAATGGGTACATTTTGCTTCGGGATGTTATTTTTGGTCACCCTTTTTCTTCAACGTGAGTACAATCTGGAACATATGTGGGGTGTTTTAGATGAGTGATCTCAATAACAAGACACAAGGCATAACGCTTGGCCTAACCCCCTGCACCTCTTGCGGTAAATTATCTATTCATTCAGATATTCACTGTAAGCGGTGTGGTAAAGCATTAGTGATGAGAGACCATTCGAGTCTTCATAAAAGTTGGGCTCTGTTGATCACGGCGACCATTTTATTATTTCCGGCCAACCTCTACCCCATCACTATGTTGGTCAACAGAGGACAGATCCGCCACGATACTATTTTCACCGGGATACTCCACTTGGTCGAGTCGGATATGTTCCCTATTGCAGTCATCCTATTTACCGCCAGCATTCTGGTCCCTATGCTAAAGATCGTCGGGCTAACCGCATATTTGATCGCTATCAGTTTCCGGTTGCCAATATCTAAACAGAAATTGATGATCGGATTTCATATCATAGAATGGATAGGACGCTGGTCGATGTTGGACCTATTTGTTATATCAATAACCGCCGCACTGGTTAATATGGGCCAGTTGTTAGATGCTAAACCCGCACCGGCAGCCACTGCTTTTGCCTTGGTCATATTACTGACCCAATTAGCAGCAAAAGTGCTGGATACTCGTTTACTCTGGGATCGATTGGAATCGAAAGATGACGCAAATTGAAACACCTAAAGTCGTAAAAAAGAAACTATTCTCACCTATCTGGCTCCTCCCCCTGGTTGCGCTAGCCCTTGGCGGCTGGCTGGGTATCAAGAGCATAAAAGAGGCTGGAATTGAGGTGCAGATACACTTTCCCAATGCAACCGGGATAGATATCGGAAAAACCTTAGTTCGTTATCAAGGACTGACTGTCGGTAAAGTCGCCGATATCAGTATTGATGATGATCTGAAGGGGGTTAATGTCGACCTCAAGATGGACTACCGTGCTGGGCCGTTTCTGAATGAAGGTACTAAGTTCTGGTTAGTCGCCCCTAAAGCCTCTATTACCGGTGTTGAAGGACTGGATGCACTATTTTCAGGAAACTATATCGCTATTCAGCCCGGCGAGGGAGAATCTCAATCTTTCTTTGAGGCAGAAATCAATGCTCCGGCAGTCCAACCGGGCACCGACGGACTGGTCATAGAGTTAAGCAGCGACAACTTAGGCTCCTTGGATGTTGGTTCACAAATTTTTTACCGCCAAATTCCAGTCGGTCAGATCACCAGTTACCGTTTAGAGGGTTCTAAGCGCATATTAATGACCGCATTTGTCAAAAAGCAGTATGCCCATTTAGTTAAAGCCGACTCACAATTTTGGAATGTATCAGGGATCAGCATCGACGCCTCTTTTTCTGGTATTGAGGTAAAGTCTGAAAGCTTATCGGCCATTCTTGCCGGAGGGTTAAGTTTCAGTTCATCAGATAACTCACAATCAGCGACGAATGGTCAAAGTTTCCATATTTACGACAACCAAAAGCTGGCCCTCGGAGGCGTCGTACTGACTCTGACCGCAAATAACTCGGAATCGGCCAAGGTAGGCACTAAAATTGTCTTCAGAGGATTAGAGATCGGACGGATAACCCAGTCGGTTCTCACCGGCGCCGGAGTTGAATTTAAGGCTATCGTCGATGAAGAGTACGCGCAACTCCTTTCTGCCTCATCTCAGTTCTGGCTGGAGGGGGCAGACCTTTCTCTCTCAGGTATCAAACACCCAGAGCGACTCATCACCGGCAGCGTGATTAAGTTTTCACTGGGAACAGGTGATGCTGTCGAGCAATACGCACTACTCGATCAGGCTCCCGACCAAGATGCACTTACCAAGCTAGTGTTGACATTAAACGCAGACACAAACCCGGGTATAGGCAAAGATGCTGAGGTTCGCTACAAGCAGATCCCTATCGGGAAAGTTAATACGGTTAAACTGAATAAAGCCATGACAGGTGTCGAATACCAGATTGAGGTATGGCCGGAGTTTTCACAACTTGTCACGCAAAACAGTTATTTTATCTCAGAAGCAGCGCTGGCAATTGATGCCTCACTAGATGGTGTCAGTGTACAAACCCGAGATTTAACCACCCTAACCAAGGGAGCAATAAGCCTGGTTCAGGGCAACAGCAAGAAAACAGTTAACAGCGACACTAAGCTGCCACTATTTGGCTCAGAGCAAGACGCAACCACATTCTTTGCCAACCAAAACTTGACTAAGTTAAGTCTGTTGAGTTCTGATGGCGCAGACCTGAATTCAGGCTCTCCGGTTTATTATAAGAAGATGCAAATCGGACTGGTCGATAGTATCGATTGGCTTTCAGACTCGGAACAGTTTTCAGTCAGCGTCAGTATTCAGAATCAATTTAAAACCTTGATTAAGCCAAACAGCGTATTCTGGCGTAACAGTGCCATGTCGGTAAATGCAGCACTTTCAGGGGTCGAAATTGATGTCGCGCCAATCCAAGGCGCATTGAAAGGCAGCATTAGTTTAGGTTTACTCGACAGCGATGCAAAGGGCAATAAGACCCACCTCTATGGCTCTAAAAAACTGGCCTTAGCTCAGGCTAAAGCCATCACCCTTGCCTTCCCGGCCGATGTAAAATTATCTGCCAAGGCCCCTATTCGCTACCGGGGCCATCAAGTCGGTGAGATAGAGCGTGTGTCACTTAATAAAGATCTCACCAGCGTGACTGCCAGTGCTTATCTTTACGGAGATTACTCCACCCATTTTACCCAAGAGGATGCCCTGTATTATCTCGTCGATGCGCAGATATCCCTATCGGGCATTAAGGCTCCGGAAACGGTGCTTACGGGTCCCTATGTCGGTGTAATGCCAGGTGTGAGCACTCAAACAAGTCAAGCGTTCTCAGGGGCCTTGACCGCTCCCGTATTAGCGAAAAAAGATTGGCTACAATTTACGCTAGAAGATATCAACCTGGGGTCTGTCAAAGCTGGCACCCCCATCATCTTTCGCGGTATAAAAATTGGTGAAGTGGATAGTTACCATCTGTCCGATCGCGGCAATAGTGTGCGGATGAAGGCTCATATCGAAAAGCAGTATCGCCACTTGGTGAACCAAACCAGTCAATTCTGGGATCTCTCAGGCGTGAAAGTCGATATCGGATTATTTTCCGGTGCTCAGATAGAAACAGGCTCTCTTGAGACCATCATGGCTGGCGGGATTGGCGTAGCCACACAGGCACAAACCAATGCCGATAACCAACTTTCAGCAGACGCCGTATTTAGCTTACATAATAAACTTAACCCTACATGGTTATCTTGGGCACCTATTCAGACAGTCCCGTAATTTCCGTGTTGTGTTTTATACCTAAACCAGAATCGTCAGTTCTGGTTTAGGTTTATTTCAAGGTATATGTCCTCGGCAGCTATATGTTCTAAAATAGATCCAATAGCTAATTACCATTAATAACTAAGTACCATTACAAAGTTAGCTTTTTCAATTCAGGTATCGATATGACTAAAGAATTAATGCAGCAAGCGGCCCGGAATCTAAAGAAAGCTGTTCCTTTGATGCTAAAACATCAAATACCGACCACTCCGACAAACTACGCACTCTGGTACGCCTACGTTGGTGAACAGACTCCCGCATTAAACAAGCAGCTCGATACCATAGTCGAACAGTACCAAACCTGCCCTCCGGTAAACTCAGAACTACTTTACCGCGAGTTTGTTTCTGATCCGGTTGAGCTCGACGTCATCGATATGCGCCAAAACCTGGAGGCGATGGCCACTGAACTGTCTCAATCATTGAAAGATACCAACCTGGATGCCACACAATTTCAGACCCGAATCGACAGCAACTTCGACAAGCTGAACCGAATCGAAGAGGAAGGTGTGAGCCTCGAGAAGGTCCTTGGATTGGTCCGTAATCTGGTTAAAGAGTCCGATGATATCCGTTCCAGCACCGAGTTTTTCACAGGCCAGCTCAGCAAGGCACAACAGGAAATTGAAGCGTTAAAGTTACAACTTAAACAATCTGAAAAAGATGTACTCTTTGATGCTTTGACCGGCATTCTCAATCGCCGGGCCTTCGATGACGACTTAAAAGGAGTGCTTAATCAGAGCCCCGACGGAACGTGCTTAATCCTGGTGGATATCGACCATTTCAAAGCATTTAACGACAATTACGGACACCAGCTGGGAGATCAAGTTCTCAAGGCTGTAGCCAAACGTCTCTCAGAAGCATGTCGGGACGGCGTCAAAATCTATCGTTATGGCGGCGAAGAGTTCGCGGTCTTACTGCCAAATAATCAACTTAGAACCGCCAGACACCTTGCTGAAGCCATGCGTCGAAGTCTTGAGAAAGTGTCACTCAAGGATAGGCGCAAAGATACACGAATAAATAATATTACCGCCTCATTCGGTGTAGCCCAATGGCAAAAGCCTATGACTCACTCACAGCTTATTGAGCAAGCCGATAAACTCCTCTATGAAGCCAAACGTTTAGGTCGAAATCGAGTCATGCCTATTTCAAATTAGCCTGTATTTCATCCATCTGGTCGGTAATCGCCTCCGCCTTTACGACCAGACGCAGGTCACCACCCACCTCGACGGTATTAAACGGATAACAGGTGATTAGGGTAAGTAGCCTGCTATCCGAGGGTGCAAGCACACCGGTATCTGATTCATGGACGATGGCTGTTTCTGTTACCCGGTAGAGCTCCTCCCTACCATTGACGTCCTGCAGTTGAATTAACCGCCCCTTCTTCACCCCATTTAACATGGCGAAGTGAGTATCGTTATGCCCGGCGATAACCCGATTTCCATTTTGATCACCATCGAGTGCGCGAGAATTTAGATTCAGCTCCGCCGGTCCAAAGGCCAGGTTTCTCCCCGACGCACCGGCAAGAACATAGAGTGAATGATTCACACTTTCATCTATTAATGGTTCATTAGCAGCCGGCAAAAACGTCAACTTAGAGACGGGATAGGTATCGGCCCAGCTCCAGGGCTTATGGGCTTGTCTGTCATTGAGCGTCTGCTCCCATGCCTGCATGATAAGATACTGAGCGAAATGTGCCTTAGCTTGCATATAGACTCCCTTGCCTATCAGACTGAAACTGATGACGAACATGGTGACGATAACTATCGAGTGTAAAGTTCCGGATAATTTCATAAGGCATTACGCTCTCCCGTCAAAATGTCGGTAATAATTGCTACTCTTCCAATCCTAAAACTCATGATATAGATAGATAATAAACCCAGTAAGAGTAGCCCTATCGTGAGTAATAAACGGCTGTCAGTGCCTGTCTGAGGTAAGCGACCCACAGGAGGCTTCCACCCAAATGGCGTCAAGGGTAAAACAGCGGCATTATTAGATATTATTGAAGAATGCTTCACAGGGGTAATATCCACCGCCACTAAGCTGGTGTGTTTACTGACCAGGTGATATTTAAGCGCCAGGGCGGTGATCTGTTGCTTCACTCTACCGTTATTAACGCCATCTTTACTTAGCTCAAGGGCTGAGATCTGTTTATTAGCCCAGATAAGATCCAACCCGGCGGCACTTTTTTTATTCTCAAGCGAGACTGAATTTTGCCAGTATTGACCCGCTATTGAACCGGAGATCAGCAATGAGCCTGGTGAATTGGCGTATTTATCCGATGGCATTTTAACCGCTAGCAATAAAGGTTCCTCAGCATAGAGGTCGGGAATTGTCGCAGGCCAAAAATCCGGGATGGTTCCGTCAGGATAACGGATCCCAATATCGGTCACCTGTGGACGTTCAATCTTATGGAGTAAACTCTGGATCTTCTCCTGCACCTCATCTAAATCACCGATATAGGTGAATGTGCCTCTACCGAATTCGGCCGCCCTTTGCATAAAGTGAGAGTTTGGCGCAGAGCCTATGCCAAGGGTAAAAAGGCGACTGTTCCCAATCCGATATTTTATCAAGTTAAATAGTTCGGCTTCATTGCCCACGGCGCCATCAGTCATAAACAAGACCTGCCGTAATCGACTATACAATTCTTCCTCTTTCCCCTGTAATCCGGCTTCTTTCTGTGAGGAACCACCCCGCTCCGGACCCAAAGCATGTTCGAGCGCCAGTGCCATCTCGGTACCACCATCGGCAGTTAACGAATGAACAAATCGATTTGCCATTGAAATATTCTTCGCGCTGGCTGGTATCGGCCCCGTCGAGAGTGAGTTCACCCTTGAGTTAAACTCAATAACGTTAAAAGTGTCATCATTAGCTAACCCAGCCAAAGCAAACTTCATCGCTTTTTTTGCCTGCTCCATAGCACTACCCGACATAGAACCTGAGGTGTCTATCACTAAAATTAACTCTCTCGATACCCGATTTCGGCTCTTCTCCAATGACGGAGGCAGCAGCATAACCAGTGCATAGTCATCATCGGGTTTTACATTTTTTTCATGATCTGTTTCGACGTTTTGTGCTGCGGAGCGCTTCTCTGTCGATGATGAGGAATAGGTTTGCCCCTTTTGGGCAAATACTGCGGCTACAGGCTCACTTCCCGCTACGGTTTTCCAGCGCAACACAAAATCTCTGTTGGCTGCAACCTTATTCGCCAAGTTGATCTGGTAACTTGTATTATCTTGCGGTTTTTTATCGATGAGATGATAGGCACTGGTGATCTCGCTGAGCTCAACCCCGGCATCGAGATCGACCCGAATGTTAACTGTAGCAGGATTGTTGCTTACGTCTTCACTGTCTCCACGAAGCGCAGCCCCCATAGCTGAGAAATCAGCCAGCCAGCTCTGATCTCCATTGGCACTGAGATGTTCACCATCGTCAGGCAATTTATTGATGCCACTTGCAGGGTAATATCTTGGGTTAACGACCATAGGAAACCTGAGGCTGAACTCACCATCGTCATAATCCACCAATTCCTGATAGCTTATCTCCACTACTAAAAGCTCACCAGGCCCGAGGTTGGCAACCGAGGTTTTAAAAATATTGGGACGATTCTGCTCAACCAGACTCGCTCGCTTTCCCGCATCTTTTGCCTGCTCATATATTCGCTTAGCCTCTGACCTTTCCTTAATCTGTCCCTCAATAACCCGGGAACCGATAACTAATTTCATATGATCCACCGCAGCTTCATTTGGAAGAGGAAAAAGGTAGCTGCCATTGAGCCATTCGCCGCTGAGATTTTTAAATGTCTGCTTAACCTTGACCCGATTCGCCCACCCCGACACAGTCATCTGAACATCAGTTTGCAGAGGGAGCGAAATCGACACTTGTGACCCATTATCTTGGCCTGCCACTTGGTAGGCAAAGCTACCCTGAGTAAGTTCATTATCCTTTGATGCGCTCACATTTAAGGATAAAAACAACAACGAGCCGACAAGAGCGAGGTAACCGAGAGCCCCCCGGTAGGGGGCTCCTTGGCGAGGCGCTGACACCACATCAATTTTCATACATATATTCCTTTATCATGAAAATCAGTCTAATTGTTGGCGGTCAATTCAGACTCAGGAGATATCAGTTTGACGGTGACTCTGCGATCAAAAAAGTCATTTTCAAAACTCTGCTCATCTGTCATAGGCGCGCTGGCACCATAGGCCCTGAAATCCAGACGATTCTCATCAACCCCTTGATTGACCAGATAGGTTTTAACTTCGGCAACCCGCTGCTCAGATAGAGCCTGGTTGTAAGTACTGTCCCCTCTTCTATCGGCATAACCGGTCAAATCAAGCCTTAACTCGGAAGAGAGAGACATCGCATAAGCCACCTCATCGAGTTGCAACTTGAAATGAGGCACCAGTTCTGAAGATCCGGTTTTAAACTGCACATTCAACCCCAGTGAAAGTTCGGTGAGTTTTTGCTGCTCAGCAGCCTTCAATTGAGCTAACTCATGTTGCGCCGATTCATATTGGTCGGATATTGTCATCAATGATCGGTTCTCATCGTTGAGTTGATTCATCTTCGACTCCTGCATGGCCAGCTTGGCTTGCTGTGAGTCAAGCTCCGACTCATCTCCAACTGACTTACCTATAATGCCACCGGTAAATGCACCAATGATGGCCCCCACCGGTCCGGCAACAACGGCGCCAAGTACAATACCGGAACTGAGTCCTATCAACTCTTCGTGATGCTGACGCTCTTCGCTTGTGTCCGATGCATAGCTTACATTCGAAAGGGTTAAACTGCTGACAACCATTGCTGCGATAATCTGCTTTTTCATTTTTTTTTTCCTAATCTTGTTATTGATATAAATGAGTTGTCGATATTGATACTTCCAATCTCGACCTTGTTTCGATATGAGTATTAAACAGGATGTAAATGTCGAAGGAAGGGATGAAAAATGGCATTACACCTATGAATTGTGGCAACAAAATGGCAATTGCCTTGGCTATCTTTTATCGCACCATTTTTCCTGTATAGTCACAGGCAACAAAGGTATAGAGGCGTGCCACCGATGAAACCTAGAGCAATCGCAGAAGGTAAAACGGTGTTTCCAGCGCGTTAATCACCTATTACAACATCAAGGTTATTTTTAATGTCAATCAAACGAATTGCGATCGTAGAAGATGAAGCGGCTATCCGGGAAAACTATAAAGAGCTGCTGCAACAGCAGGGCTACAGTGTGCAAGCCTATCCCAACCGCCCCACCGCCATGCAGGCATTTAATACGCGATTACCGGATCTGGCGATTATTGATATCGGGCTCGAGGATGAAATCGATGGTGGCTTTACCTTGTGTCAATCTCTGAGGGCACTATCGAGTAACCTGCCAATTATCTTCTTAACCGCCAGAGACAGTGATTTCGATACCGTGTGCGGCCTTCGTCTGGGCGCCGATGACTACTTAAGTAAAGATGTCAGCTTTCCGCATCTGATTGCGAGATTAGCCGCACTCTTCAGACGCTCAGATCTACAAGATAAAGTGCAGTCAGATGACAACTTACTCGAAAGAGATGCATTGACGATAGATGCCAACCGCATGCAGGTCTACTGGAATAGCGCGCCGATCGAACTCACCGTCACCGAGTTTTGGATGGTTCATGCCCTCGCCAAACGACCCGGCCATGTTAAAAACCGCCAGGAGTTGATGCAGGAAGCTAAAATATTCGTCGACGACAGCACCATCACGTCCCATGTGAAGCGGATCCGCAAAAAATTCGTGGCTCAAGACCAGGAGTTTGACTGCATAGATACCGTTTACGGCATGGGTTATCGCTGGGATCCTCAGGGGTAACCTATGGCAGACTCGACTACTACAACCAAAGCGTCAGTGGCCATATTTCCGTCTCTTTCAATTGAGCTAATCAAGTATGTTTAACCTCCCTGTAGGCCTTAGAACTAAGGTTGCGGTTCTCTCTTTGTTTCTGCTCTGCCTTCCCTGGCTGGGCTATCAATATGTATGGGAGATGGAGAAGTACCTCAGACACGGCCAGGAAAAAACCCTCGAAGGTACCACACAGGCCCTGGCGACCGCGCTGCATGAGAGGCCGAAACTTTTTGACAGCCAGGCAAGCTTTTTAACTCAGGTACAACAGGGACGGGATCTTTATGCCTATCCCCTGGAAGGTCCTATTCAGCTCGACGGTAAACTGTCAGATTGGGCACCCTATCGTCATAAAAGTATCGAATATGGCGAAAACCATCAGATATTTAAAGCCGATCCCAACACTCCCTTAACCGTCAGTTTTACCCATATGGTGGGTAAGTATTCGGGTTACCTTTACAGCTTCTTCGAGGTCACCGATCCCCATGTCGTCTATCGGGGAAAAAACACATTAAGCATAGATCTCAACGATCACCTGACCATAGCCACGCTCGCCCCGGACGGTGTATTTAAGCGTTATATCATCTCGACAATTAAAGACGGTTGGCTCAGTGCCTTCGAGCTCCCCGAAGATCCCTCCCTCACCACGCCGGTTAAACCTGAGATCCAGATTCAAGGCAAATGGAAAAAGACCGAACAGGGTTATAACATCGAACTACGTATGCCTCTGGATATGGTTGGCAGCAAGCTTGGCTTTGCGATACACGATGTCAATAATCTCAAGACCCGTAGGCTCGATGCCGTAGTCGGCACGTCAGCTATCGATGATGTCGATAAACTCGGCACAGTACTGGTTCCCTCTCCCGAAATTGAAAGCATCATCAAGGGAATGAGTCATAACAGTTCCCGGATCTGGGTGGTCGATAAACATGGACGTGTATTAGCCAAATCCGGTGATATACGCAACGGCAGCAGTGTGTGGACCCGGACGGTAACTGAGGACCCGGATCCCTCATTTTGGGGGCAGTTCAAACGCAATGTACTGACCCCTTTCTATTACAAGATACTGACTACACCGCCTAAGGATTTTATCGACTCGCTGCAGGACTCAACGGTATTACAAGGCAGCCATATCCAGAGAGCACTGTCCGGCAAACAAGGTTCTACCTGGCGCTTAACCCCAGACAACAAGGCCGTGATCCTGGCCGCTGCCAGCCCAATCTGGATCGATGATAAGGTCATGGGGGTCGTGATCTCAGAAGAGACCACCCATGGCATACGCACATTGCGGAATAAGGCATTAGAAAAGCTGTTTAATGTCATATTAACGGTAATGAGCATGGGTACCTTAGCCCTGTTCTTCTTCGCTTCCAGCATCTCCAGCCGTATTCGTAAGCTCAGAGACGAAGCCGAACGCGCCATCGACAGCCAGGGGCGGATCACCAACCATATCCAAGGCTCAAAAGTACGCGATGAAATTGGCGATCTATCCAGAAGTTTCGCAAGTATTGTCAGTCGCTTAGGTCTATACACCCATTACCTTGAGAATATGTCATCCAGACTATCTCATGAGTTAAGGACGCCAGTCGCCGTGGTTCGTTCATCACTGGAGCATTTAGGCTTACAACAACTGGATAAAGATAGCCGAAAATATGTAGACAGGGCCCAGGAGGGGGTGAGTCGATTGAGTATGATCCTTAATAATATGAGTGAGGCAACACGGTTGGAGGAGAGCCTTTCGAAAGCCGAAATGGATATATTTCCACTGTCGAAAGTGATAAGCGGCTGTATGCAAGGATATCAGCTCACCTATCCAAAGCAGGTATTTGCCGTCTCGATACCAAACGAGCCACTAAATATGAGTGGCGTACCGGAATATATCGCCCAACTCATGGACAAACTGATTGCCAACGCACTGGAATTTAGTCTGCCGGGCACGGCCATTACGGTTTCACTCGAGATAAAAAACAAGAAGGCGGAGCTAAGTATCAGTAACTTCGGCCCCGAGTTGCCCGATAAGATGAGCGAGCAGATCTTCGAATCTATGGTGTCTGTTCGAGCGCAAAAGGCGCAAGACAAGCCTCATTTAGGCTTAGGTCTGTATATCGCCAGACTCATCACAGAGTTCCACCAGGGCAGTATTGTGGCCAAAAACATTTCGGTAGCCAGCTTGGTAGCAAAAGGGAGCGAATCGGCAAAAGGCATTGAACCAAGTAACGCCCAAGACTCTGACCATTGCGGTGTCACTATCTGTGTCACCCTACCGCTTTGCAAAGATTAGCCAACTTTCTATATGAAATTGAGTTGATGGGTGAATGAGCGGTTAACTGGAACTTCCATTTAGCCGTTTAGATGTTAAGATGGCTAAATAACAAATTCATTCCGTTTGGTTGAGACAGTATCCTATGAAGAAAGAAACACAGATAGTCAGTGTCGGTCGTGATAAAAAATGGACCAAAGGCGTCATTAACCCTCCTGTATTTCGTGCTTCGACCATGGTGTTCGACACTATGGATGAGATGCGTTTCGCCATCAAGAACCGAGCGAATGGAGAGATGTTTTATGGCAGACGGGGCGGGCCGACCCACTTTGCGTTTCAGGCCGCCATCGCCGAACTTGAGGGCGGCGTAGGGACCGCACTTTATCCGTCGGGCTCGGCCGCTATCAGCGGTGCCCTGCTCTCTTTTTTAAAGGCCGGCGATCACCTGTTAATGGTCGATAACGCCTACGAACCTACCCGGGACCTGTGCAATAAGTTGCTTGCAGGGTTCGGCATAGAAACCACCTACTACGATCCCATGATTGGCGCCGGCATTAGCGAACTCATCAGGCCAAATACTAAGGTGTTGTTCCTCGAGTCTCCGGGTTCGATCACCATGGAAGTCCAGGATGTGCCCACCTTGAGTGAAATTGCACACAGGCATAATATTGTCGTCATGCTGGATAACACCTGGGCATCACCCATTAACTCTCGACCCTTCGAGATGGGCGTCGATATCTCCATTCAGGCCGCCACTAAATATATTGTCGGACACTCGGATGTCATGATGGGTACCGCGACATCCAATGAGGTTCACTGGGATCAGCTAAGAGAAAACAGCTACCTGATGGGGCAATGCACCTCACCCGATGATGTCTACCTGGCCAATCGCGGCCTGAGAACATTAGGCGTGCGTATGCAGCAACATGAGCAAAATGCGCTCAAAGTGGCCAACTATTTAGCCACTCGTCCAGAGGTCGATCATTTAAGGCACCCCGCCTTCGACACCTGTCCCGGTCATGAGTTTTTTAAACGTGATTTCAGTGGCTCAAATGGTCTGTTCTCCTTTGTGCTCAAAGAAGGCGACCTGAACTCGGTAACCGCACTGGTCGAAAATATGCACCACTTCAAGATGGGCTTCTCCTGGGGTGGATTTGAGAGCCTTATCTTAGGGGTATTTGGCATAGATAAGTTAAGAACCGCCACGAAATGGGATAGCAGTAAACCTCTGATACGATTACATATCGGGCTGGAAAACCCCGACGATCTGATTGCCGATCTGGAAGCAGGTTTCGAGCGTTTCAATGTGGCGCTCAATAACAGATAATCCTTAACCCCCATAAAAAAACCGCCTCAGAGGCGGTTTTTTTATGGGGTTTCGTGTCAGGTACAGCAAGACCGGGTCGTTAACGGCTTGCGCGATAGATAACGGGCCGGCCAAATTCAATACGCTCATCGCCTATCAATGCAACTCCCGCATCATCCGGACAGAGGCAGAGCTCATCGGCAGGCATTTTTACAGTGAATGAGCTCATAGCCGAGCGATACCTGTCTGATAGAGCATCGAGCAGCGTTTCACCGTCCCTGATATCGCTGTCCACATGGGGCACAAACTGAAACGGCACCAGCGACAGGGCCGATAGATTTTGCAAACCGACATCATTACTGTCACCGCAGAGCCAGGCGCTCTCGATAGAGGGGGTCAATATCATAGCGCCGGCGCTAACCCCAATCAGTGCACCGCCATCACGCAGATAGGTTTGCAGTGAAGTGATTAAGTCTCGCTTCCTTAACCATTTTAGAAACCTGAAGGTGTCACCACCGGATAGATGGATCGCGTCGAAACCAAACATGGCCTCGGCAACCGCGGCATCGAACCCGGACTCTAACTCGACAAAGTGGCACAGGTTTGCGCCGAGTCGATGATAGATCTCCTGAGTTGCCCGGTAATAGCAACGCTCAGGATCCGGCTCCGAGGCGATATAGGCCACACGGGGGCTATTTATTTCTAGAGAATTGAGCACGTACTGAATCGTGGCCATTCCATTATCACTGCCGGCATCACTCACCAGGGCTAAGGTCATAATATTTAATCCATTAATATTCGTTGATACAGCCTAACGAGTAATTTATGCAGCTACAATAGTCGCAGTGATGACAGACCCTGTTTGGCCTACACTCCTCGAGAATAAATACGCTATGGATAAAAATGCGTCAGACAGCTCTCCAACGAGCATTAAGCTGTATTTTATCCACAGCGTTTATTGTTATAATTATGATCTACTATAAGGGCAATCTGCATATCAAAGGCAGTTTCACCAAATTGGAGCCACGCTATCCATGTTTCGTTCGCCTGTTCCCCTCATCACACTCACCCTCTTTAGCTTACTGTTTTCCGCATCCGGTGAGGCCAAATCCCAGTACCAGGGGATCAGTGATGACTTTAAGACACTATTTCATAAACAGCTGAAAAAAAACAAAGTCCCCGGTGGCGCCTTCGTTATTATCGAAGACGATACCATTTTAAAGTTAAGCACCTACGGCAAGAGAGAGAAAGGCGGTAAGTTAAATGTTAACTCCAACACTGTCTTTAGGCTCGCCTCTGTATCTAAAACCTTTGCCGGCTCTCTGGCCACTATGCTGGTGCACGAGAATAAATTTAGCTGGGACGATCCGTTAACTCAATATATGCCGGACTTCAGCCTGGCCGATCCCGTCGCCTCGAAACAGATCAACTTAGGCCACCTGATAGGCCAAAGTACCGGATTAATGCCAAACAGCTACGACAATATTCTCAATGCTAATCGTAAACTCGAAAAAATTATTCCAAAATTCTCCAAGTTAGAACCTATGTGCTCTCCTGGTAAATGTTACAGCTATCAAAACATCGCCTTCTCATTTATCCAACCAGTCATCGAACAGCAAACAGGGAGTGACTACGCCGATTTGGTCACAGATAGAATATTTACTCCCCTTAAGATGAACTCAGCCTCTGTCGGTATGGACAAGTTTCTCGCCACCGATAACCGCGCGAAGCCACATGTTAAGACCCGCTCCGGGTTTAAAAAGGTGAAAGTAAAGCCTAACTACTATCAAGTCGAACCCGCGGCAGGGGTAAACGCCAGTATTCTCGATATCTCTAAATGGTTAATCGCAAACTTGGGCAATAACCCAGACGTACTCAGCCCAAGATTATTGGCGGAGGTAAAAACCCCCGGCGTTCGCACCAGTAAGGAGCTCAGACGTCGTGCGTGGAAGAACTATCTCAATGATGCCCACTACGGTAAAGGTTGGCGCGTGTATGATTTTGAGGGAGAGGAGCTGGTTTATCATGCCGGTTGGGTAGCCGGTTATGTGGCAGAAGTCGCCTACTCTCCACGGCTGAAGATAGGTATGGCCATGCTACTCAACGGCGAGTCACGTGTTATCGGCGAACTTGGTGCTAGCTTCTGGCATAGCGTGATGAAGCAGCAAGCCACATTGACCGCCAAGAAATAACATCCATACAAGTGCCCCAAAGTTAGCTGGCCTTCGAATGAAGGCTGATTACATTTTCTATGTGGGTTGTTGATATTGGGTAGTTTGCTTGATGGTCATACCCTCAACGTTATCTATCACCTGCGGTGAGCTTATGTGCAAGTAATCTCTCGGTACGCTGTAAACCCGTCCCTGGGCGCTCTGCGATTTCATCCCTGAAATCGAAGTCCTCGTGCTCACTTGCACCTGAGTATCAATCTCTACGATTCGGCCTTTTTGCTAGGATGCGTAACTCATTTCTGCCCCAAACTTAGCTAGCCTTCGAATGAAGGCTTAATACATTTCTATGTGGACAGTTGGTGTTGAGTGGTGTGCTTGAAGGTCGTACCTTCATGGTTACCTATCGCCTCCGGCGAGGGTATGTGCAGATACTTCAGCGAAACGCCGTGAATCCATCCTTGGAGGCTCGACGATGGCATCCATGCCATCAACGTCCGCTGCCTCATCTACACTTGCTGATTTGCAAGAAAGTTTTCTCTTCGATTGAGGTTCTTTTGATTAAGTTGCTAAAAAGAAAATGCCCCAAAACGTGTTTGCCCCCTTAGTCATTAGCGATTTACTGCATTTATTTTTCCATAGAAAAACTTATGCACGGCACTATTGTCAGTCTCAAAACTCACACTTCCCTCCATAGGTTTTTTCCTTAATTGAAAAAGCAGATTTTCGCCATGTGCAGTTAATGCTTTTTATCTGTTATTTCACACAGTCGTATTGGTTATTCGTCGAATTCTGGGAGAAAAATGCGTGAACTGTGCGCGTTTCCCCTTGTTAGATATAGAATTGATTTGTAATGTCAGTCACTTAGGTTATTGATGATTTAGATAATAGGTTTGGAAACTGCGCATGCGCGTTTAGCCTAATGGTATACCAGACAAAAAGCTGGTAAGTTGAAAAAAATACAGTAGATTAGCGATGCGCGTTTTTAATGATCTAATGAGGTAAACGCGCATGCGCACTATACAAAGCTATGTTTCTGAGAGATTATGTGTAGAACATCGATTATTCTGATAATTCTGTTTAGTCCGATAGGGGCTGTAATGGGTATTGAGCCTATTGCCCAGCAATTTGAAATTGGTCGTTTTTTTCTTTTAGGCTTGGTGGGGGCTTTAGTTTTCTCCCAATTTGTAGTGTCTAAAGAGAAAGTATTCAAATCAAAATCTGTGAGCGTCTGGGCTTGTACACATCCGCTCTGTGCCGTTAGTACGTTTGGAATTATGTTCTCGCTAATGGGGTTTATTGGCATAGTAGTCACAAATATTTTAGCTTCGAATGCCATGCATTTTCCGGTCTTAACTCTCTGCCTTGGTGTAGGGCTGTTGCTGGGCAGTGTCGTATCGTTAAAAATTTATAGTCATAGATATCGTTAAAAACATAACAAGTCTCAGCAAACCGACCTCCGGCTAGTGTCACCTTTTGTGCAAAAAAGCGCACAACATCCGCCATTAGCCTACGGCAGTTGTGCGAGGCGTTAAAGGTCCTATGGAAGAACGTCAGATCATCACTCTAATGCACAAGCTGTTCTATGGTGATATAGATACAAGCGACGGTTATGTGCATCTAATTAAAGAGAATGCACTCGATAGGGAGGTGTTTGAGCGTTTTGTTGGTGGTTACATTCATGACGAACTTTTATTAATCTACGTTAATTCTCAAAATGTATTTAGTTGCTCTTTGGTTGAAGCCTTCGACATTGTGAAGTCCAATTATTCTAGTAGTCGTATACGTATTGCCAATGAGTCGTTTAATGCGAGAATAATTATAGAACCGACAGGTGTAGGTGTCGGACATTTAACGAATAAGCCAATTAAAGTGGACAAATAACAGCTTGGCTTTTTGTTCACTCCATTCACTATTTAAGCCAAGCATTATTTGCCCGTTATTGGGGGCGTTAGGTTTCTATGAAACTTCGAGACGTACAATTAGTAAACGGTGGAAAGTACAGCCACGAAAAGCTAGAGCAAAATCTAGCCCTTTCTTACTATTGGGAAAACGTGAGAAATCTATTTTGCATTTACCTAGAGAGTGATTTAGAAATATTAGGTATTTCCAAGCTTAATATTAAGCTTGGAAATTTTGATGGTGAAGCCTACGAGGCACCTGCAAAAGACGGAATAGCTATTTACAAGAGAGATGATTTTTCGTATCAGAATTTCAGTGAACTTTCTGAAGACCAGAAAGATGAAAAGTCTCTTTTCTATATTCAAGACTCGCTGGTTAAAATATGCACTAGTAACAAAGTCCCTAAAGCTGTAATTGATGCAATCAACATATCTGCAAAAAAAGTTAGAGACAATAATTTTGAGTATGAATGCAATTATAAGAAAACAACAAAATGGAACAAGCAGAAGAGCATTCATGCCATAACTCGCCTGCATTATAAAAAAGGTGGTATTGATGCCACAGTTTTTCTTAAAGATAAGCAAGGCAATATATTACAATCGAGCAAAGTATTAGTTAATGAACCATGGGAAAACGTATGGCATTGCTTATGGCAGTGTGAGTGGGCTGATCCTTTATTTGTAATAAAAAACCGAACAGGCGACTTTTTATCAACGGTCGAGTATGGCAATGAATAAACCTAACAAGCGCAGCCATGTTCGCCCTTGGGGCGTTATGTTTGAGAAGGAACGAAACAAGGACCTGCATGAATAAGATTAAACTTACGAGTGAGCAAGCGTATCAGGCGATGTTCTCTTTTCTCGAAGCCTACTATGAGCGTGGTAAGTCCGACGAAATTGGAGGTATGCTTGGCTCTATGTCTCTTCTGGAAGACGGTGGGACGGCAGACCCAGCTATCGAGATTGACTGGAATGAAGCAGTTTCGAAAGTGCTAAGTGGAGAATCTGATGCAAACCTTAAACTCAACGAGTAATTCAAAACATAACAAGACACTGCTGAAAGAACAGCACAAAAGACGTGCCGTCTTCAGTGTTTGGCGTTACACATACCAATTACCATACTTTCCCTAATGCGAATAGTCATTTTCAGAGCTTAAGCTCTAAAACGTTTATGTCCGTGCGACCTGAAGTCGTATGAAGCGCTGTTCACCGCGATAAGAGTGAACCATCTGTATCACCAGATGCCCCTAAGACTCTGAATAAAGCAGCGAGTCTGACAATGTAACGATATTTGGCTTA